>JAABUW010000140.1_pt1 | contig 151649 bp, 40 predicted proteins | sample 5560081 | NCBI WGS metagenome assembly JAABUW01 (sample SAMN10711882, study PRJNA513363) | rock metagenome | isolation source: Antarctica rocks | place: Antarctica: Victoria Land, Knobhead sud
ACGCCGTGCGTTAAACCGGGCTCATAACCCTTTGGAATGTGAGGAACGACTTGTTGATGATCTATGGAAGGATACTGCTACTTATAGTACATGCCAAGCATAGTAGGGCTGAGGCTGATATCCAACGGCCAGTAGATTAGAAGAGTGATGAGGGTTATAAACCATCCTGTACCGGCGGTCAGAGCTAAAAGGCGGTAGTAACGGAGGTCTTTCGCTATGGGAGTGAACTTGCTGAAATGCTGGGGCGACATGGCGACGGGCTCTGTAATCTTGTTTTATATGGATGGGGCGTCGTCTACTCTTATGCATAAATACAACTTTCTTGACCGAACATCGGATGGAGTGGAGAAGAGAGGATGTTGAGCAGGCCTCGGAAATACTCATTCGCTTTCAGAAGCGAATATCTCCATCCACACCTCGCCGGCCATACAACGAGTGTGTGATAGACTTCGGCCGAATTAAGTGTTCTCTTTTAAGCATAGAAGGGTTCACTGCCCAGTGGGCCAGCCTGTTAGGGCTGAGTACCCGGAATTTTTTATCTTGCCTACTCTGGGGTCTAGCTCTAAGGGCCGCTTAGGGAGAAAAAATCAAGTCGCCATAAATTACGAACCATACTAGTATGAATAAAGTTTTTGGTATAAAAGTTGTAGTAATCAGTAAATGCTATAGCTTTGCGTGCGGAAATATTGCATCAAAACCTACGGTGGTGGAGTTAGAGCAGGGTGGCCCACTGGGCAGTGAACCCTTCTAGTAATGGTCCTAGTTTATTGGCGCACCAGGCGTCTACACAAGAATCGGGACACTCAGCCAAGCCCTCACTGCTTTCAATTTACAAGGACTCGAGAATCAAAGGAGATAGACTCAAGCTCTCGGCTATGAACTGATTACGGATCTATCACCCAACTTCATAGCCAGAACCTTTGTATCAAACCCAACGGTTGAAAATATGTGAGGTATCTTAATATCTTGGCGTGTCCCCATGCTTTGGTCACCCGCCACGCCCGCAAGACTAAAGTACCTTAGGTACAGGGTCAAAGACTGGCGCTAAACCAGATCCGTCCTAAAGTAGATTGAATAGAACTTGCCCAGTTTCAATTGTGCTTTAAATTACTGTATGCTTCGTTCATATCATGCAGGCTACAGAAAATGAGCTACCATCTTCAATTTGAAAGCCTAGAAGGTCTTTGTCATGTGACTGCCCTCTCTTCGCCGCGTTGGCCTCTCAACTGCCATCCTGCTTCACAAGTTTTGATCCGTATCCAAGACATCATACTGGCTGTTGTCACTCTCGCCCATCTTCTGTCTTGGAGCCGTTGACCCACTCGTACTCTGCGTCATCCTCTGCATATCATGCTGCGCTTTCCTCCCCGGGTCGTTCTCATCTCCAATGTCGAAACTCGGGGTGTTTCCCTCGTTCTCACCGAAATCGCTGACTTCTTGAAGATTCTTTCCCTTTGGCTTGCCCGTCTGATTGGCTTCAGAGACAACGCTGCCTACGTAGCCAGGCGCCGAATCAATGTTTGAGTCACCCTCCTCCTTAAATGTGTTCTCACTTGGACCAGACTTGGCACCGCTGCCAGACATCTGCTGATCACCAGTCCCCCCCATCGAGCTCGTCGGTCCACTCGGTCCCCTCAAAATCTGGCCAGCCGTCTCCTCCTTTGCACCCGTTGGGCCACCAGCATATCCATTCATACTATGCTGGCCTGAGAAATCTGGCTGCCCCCCTGCGCCCTCAGGATACTTCTGCCCTCCAGGGCCCTTAGCTTCGTCAGCGGTCTCCGACCATGCGGCTTTGGCTTCACGCTCTGCTGCGTCTGGGGCCGGTGCGAGAGTGGTGGCGCCCGCAATATCGGTGTTGTTGAATGTGGAGGACGAGCCGGACTGGGAGAGAGGCTGGCTGTCGCGGTTCTCGCCAAATGCGCCGTTGTTACGGGCAGACTCGGCGGCAAGGGAGTCGGACGCTACAGCACCTGCGCCTTCGGTGGTGGGGTTAGTGTAGCGCTCTGAGTCGGAGGTTTTCTTGAACAGGTGTCAGATAATGGACTTGGTGAGACTGCAATACCCAATGTTGGAAGACGTGATGAGAAATCATCAAGCTTAACATACCTTCATGCCAGTGTGACCTTGGTCCTCGGAGCCGAGGGGTGTCCCTTGCATATCCATAATTGTAATCGTTGTGTATGAGGTAAATGCCTGGGTATTCACTTGGATTTTATTAACAGCTCGAGTAAATGGGTTAGTTGTGTTGGACGAATCTCGAAAGACATTGCGCGTTAATGTCGACAACGGAGCTTTAATGCGAGGCTACATCATCCAAAGGTGATGTAATGCAGTTGAAGCCCCGCCACAGAAAAATGCCCTGAAAATCACTCACCGCTTTATATTATCAGTCACTTAATAGCTGTTGGATTCACATGACCGAATCAATAATTTCTGCCGGTGCGATAGGAGGCAAATCGTTCACGAAAGCTAGGTTGATTCATTATACTAAGTCTCCAATTGTCATTCTTTCACTAGGACAAGTGGGATCATGATTTCCAAGCTGTGCTCTGTATGGATTTCGTAGCTCTGACCTCTTGCTATCTGAGCCTATTAGCTATCGTGTAGCTGTCGCTGCTATTGAGGTTTCAATCCTGCTTTCACCCGCCAATGCTTTCCCTTCATCATTCATTTGTAATCATGATAGCCCCAGATTCTCTTCAGGACTTCGTAGCATCCTTGGGCAATCCATCAAGGTTGTCGTGGCCTTGCCTACCGACACTTCCGCTCGGCTCACTCGAAAGCTTGTTCAATTCATCCCCATCGGTCCTCACGCTGCTATCGCTTGTGGTGGGGCCTCGAAGACCGCTCTCACTTCCACCACCATATGAGACATCGCTCTGGACTCCTCCCGAACCGACATTAACCTTGCTGGCGTCACTGGAGTTCCAGTCTGAAGCGACTAGAGGCTGGTCTGGGAGAGGGAGGTTGGCTTGACGCTCGTCGATGATTTCTTGCTTGGACTTGGAGTTTTGGTCGTTTATTGACTGTCAAACGGAGGTCAGTACACTACAGTGTAGGGCGATAGGAGGACTTTGTGCGAACCTTCATTTGGGAGGGCTCTGACTCGGAGGGTACGTTTCCATCATTGTTTTGCGAGACTTTTGACTCTGCCTTACGAAGGTCCTCGTGAGTGGTGTGGAAGGTAGAGTCAGAAATCGTGGGTAATTTGATTGGTGACACAGGTAGGGTCTTGTTGTTGTGATTCTTCGAATTTTTGATTTGACAAAAAAGGTATTTTTGTTTAAGATGGGAAATAAGTCCGTCTTCAGTGGGGTGACGGAACCGATGTGACATCACACACCAAAGTCAAAGAATTGCATGGTTTGGCGATCGAGAAAGATTAAACGACTGTCTACACTTAAAGAATTCAGCTGCTACTTAAACATCATCTGTGTCGCTGAACGGGACTCACTAAGAGGCTACATAGTAGATTCTTTGAACAAGGGTCTCTAAATATCACACGACGTGGGTACTCTTCAGCCATGTTTGAGGAGTATCACCAATTCAATTCAAGCCGCTGAAGATCATTTAGATGAACCCTAAAGCCTTGTCCGAGACCCCGCAGTTGCGGGAAATTGGCTCCCTGGCAGGCGCTTACCGGCCTCAGATGGCGCCCAGCAAGCCCTACTTTCCATGAAGTCCCACGTGGTCCCAACCCCAAAACACAAACGGCTCTCACACAATTCCTTTCCCCCAACCATGGTAAAACCGGCCGCCTCAGCCCCTTCATTAGATGCCCCACCTGCAGCAGCAGAAGAAGAAGAAGAAGAAGAAGAAGAAGACGACTACATGTCCATGACCATCACCGAGCCCACCGCCCCCCTCCAGAAAGAAACCTACACCCAACGCCGCATTCGCAAAAAACGTGAAGCAGAAGCCCGCTCGCGCCCCAAATCCAAAGCCGAGCTCGCTGCAGCCGCTGAGGCAGATCGCGACGATGCTCTTTCCACGGCCCTTCCCAGCAGCTCTAAGGGTTTCCAGATGATGGCTAAGCTGGGTTTCAAGCAGGGTGGGGCTTTAGGAGCCTCTACGAATCCGAGTGCGAGGACTGAGCCCTTGGGAATTGCTGTCAAGGAGGATAGAGGGGGCGTGGGGATGGAGAATGAGAAGAAGAGGAAGTTCAAGGAGGAGGCGCAGAAGGTTGAGGGGGTGGAGAGGATGAGGAAGGTAGAGGAGGGGGATTACAGGGAAAGGGTTGGACGGGAGAGGGAGGAGAAGAGGGTTGAGGGACTGTGCCGGGGTGCTATGAGGGTGCTAGAGGGGCTGGAGCAGCCTGAGGGAGTGGAGAAGGTGCCGATCAAAAGGGTTAATGTACTGTGGAGGGGCTTGCTAAGGGAAAGAGCGCAGATGGAAAGGGACAGAAGGACGCGGTATGATCTGCATCAGAGCCTTTCGAAGAATGCGGCGTATGAGGATCCTGAAGAAGACAAGCAGGATCGGCAGGCCCTGGGAAACGAGGAGGACGATGTAGAAGAGGAGGATGAGGAGCTTGATGAGTTCTTCCATTTGGAGGGGAAGCAGAGGCTGAAAAGGCTCGTGGTATACTTAAGGGAAAAGTACTTCTACTGCTTCTGGTGTAAGTGCAAGTATGAGGATGAGAGTATGGAGGGCTGTCCGGGGTTCGAAGAAGATGACCATGATTGAATTATTCCAAGCCTGCTGATTGTACCTCATGCTGCTGTTTTTCGGACTACGGTTTCTCGATCAGAGGCGTACCTTCCGCGCTACACAAAAGCGAATCGAGACAATGCTTGTGAAGGCAACAAGTGCACGGATCGTGTCGCGAGTGCTCCAAGCTTTTCAGGCGCCTCCCGACTCTTCGCTTGGACTCTCTCACCTACAATATGACATTCAGAAGCTTGTTGATACTGAGGGTCAAGCCAGCCCTTCTCCAATGCCCGAGGTCGTATACGACGTCACAAAGGGCCTCCAACCCGCAAATTTCGGCCATTATTAACGTTGAGCAAGATGATGTCCTGAGTGGGGTCGCACGGGCTCTCTCCATCTAGCTTGCCAATCGTCAGCTAGTTTCAGTGTGGCACAGGACTATGTTCGAACACCTTTCTCTGGTGGCGCTGCATGTGACCAGGATAGGGCTGTGTTGTAATGCCTTGTGTATCTGCTGGAGCAGAAGACAGAGCAAACTCCACCTTATTCACCACTACGTTTTCGTTCATCAAAAGTACTATGTATTTCATCAAGAATCATCTTCATCGCTATCATACTATTCTCAGAGACTTCGATGGATCGCCGTGCGTGCCATGAACAACGACTTGAGGAGCCCACCCAACTCTTGGAAAAGACTAGACGGGATTATAAGGAAGTGTTTCTTATTCCGAAATTGATACTATGCCTCGACGCAGTCGCAGCTCTTGTGGATGTTCCTAGTTCCGAAAGCAGATTGAATGAAAGCCAATCGCCACGATCCCGCAATGCGAATTCGTCCGTTTCTTCGGATACCATATCCGTCGTATGGGCTTTTGCGTGGTCCATAAATCGTCGTGATTCTCGACTTCCAAATAAGCTGATCACCATACAAGCCCAGCAAGAGCGGCAAGAAGAAGGGTCCGAAGAAGAGAATCAGACCGACGATTCGGGGTCGGTCCATGACCGAACACAGACCACCCAACAATCTACCAAAAGCTTAACAAGTGAGAACCTTGAAGAGGCCCATGCGGAGCAGCGTAGACTGAATTTCCTCCCAAGTAAGAAACATGGTGTCCCATTGAGGAATATCGACCTTGATTCGCAATCTTCTGAGTTACCCAGTATGCCAGATTGTCTAGAACACATCTGCGAGCTCCAGGAAATTAGGAAAACGATCAGCTGAGTCCGATGCGAATACACCATATCGCAGGCGCGCGCATTCAGAGTCCAGATCGTCTCGCGGACGGAGGTGGCCAAGGAATTCATGAATTGTGGGTATGGTTTGCGGCATGCAATACGTGACAGCGAAGAAGTAATCAGGTATTATTCCAATGGGCTCAATATAGAGCGAACAGAAGCAAAGTGTGTTGTCGACGATGTAAGTAATTCCGTGTACGAGATAGACCCCATCAATCGAGATACTGACCGCCAGAGTAGTCAAAGGACCATCGAGCTTCATTTGCATCATACGACCTGAAGCTTGGCGGCGGCCACAGGGTGCTGCGGGATGGACCGAATGGTGTGAGGAGTCCTTGGAGGATGGAGCAAACGCCATTCAGACCAAAGAGCTTGCTCGTCGGATACTAGTCTCAATGCGAGTATAAGTAGAGCTCATGAATCGAGTCTGGGGTACATTCTGAGTAAATGTCGAGTCTCACTTTCAGCATCGTTGAGCAAGAAGGGAGGCACTTTGTCCAGCTGCTGAGCATCATGTTTACTACATCTAGGTGTCGTTGCAGGCCAAGCATAGCGGATACGTATGACTTTGACGCCTTTCAGGAGCCAAAAGTCTGTGATCCGTACGCGGGCAGCGAGGCTTGCATGCGATTGAAGTGTTGGGCATGGACCTGATCGTGCATAGGAATCTTATGAGAATACATCGAAAGAGGTCATTTCAGAGATTGGCATACGACACACGTGCTAGGCTTAGATGCTTCAGAATTGCTGCTGGCTATCTATGTTATTACCACTCTATCGAGTTGAAGATTGGCAGTCTCATTACATGTGATCTTTCCCCATTAACGGACTTTAATCATGTTACCTAAAGTAAGATACTGCTTCACACGGGCCTCTTCGGCCTGAATGGGAGTGTTAAGTGGGTCTCGTAAAGGAGCGCGTGTTACTGAAAAGTATATAATAATGTATTCTTCATTTTCCTCTTCCCGTTTCAGGCTACACCTCTCAATTCTCGACCCTTATTTTCCTTTGGAAGATTATCAGAACATGGACATCATTGTCGAGAGGACAGAAACACTAATAGCAATCATGCTCGACGTGTCAAGCAAGGCCCTTTTACGGTTATCGGAATGCCTCCATAAACATCAACATCAATACCGAAAGTGCTTCTCTCGACCCGATGCTGACTACAACAAGACAGCAGTCAGCGGCGAATCTAATCCTAAGCAAATGGCAGTAATATACCCACAACGTACAAAGAAGAAACACACGAGCTCGAAAACTCCTGTCCAGTCCCTGGACAAGGCCGAGCGTCATTGCCTTCTCGAGCTACAACAGGGACGAGGTTCACTGCGCCACGGACGAACCGTCTTCTCTCGTGCCGCAGTCCAAGTGTCCAAGCTCAACGAAGCACCTGGCGGGCATGTTGATATCACAACTGCTAATGTCTCCACCACTGCAAATAAGTCTGACTCTCCAGCTCCTAAGAAAGAGCGTGAGCACAAATACCCTCCGGAGCTGAAGATGGCCTACAGACAGGCCAAAGAGCAGGCTGTTTTGAGGAAAGAAGCGAAAAAGGCGAAAGCGGCCGATAAGTTAAAGGTGAAGGCTGGCACGCCAGCTGGCCCCTGCCCAGTGACCCAGGTTCCTGCAATCTCAAAGGGTTTGCCCTTACAGAAAGCTGCCAAAGCAACAGGAGGCCCTGGAACCCCCAAGATGAGGCCGGCAAAGATTGAAAATTCCGTACACCGTAACACCAAGCATACATCAACCCCGCTCCAAGCCTTAGGATGTGAGAAAGACCTCTCGGTGGCTAGTCCAAACACGCCAGGCGTTGCATCCAAGCCACCGCCATCGCCCTACCAAGAGAGTATCGATGTGTTGGAGAAATGCCGTACGAAGGTCGATACTTGCTTGCTTGAGTACAAATCTGCAAAAGCCTGCGTGGTCAAGGCACAAGCTACACTGCAATGCTTGCTTCGTCAGGGAGAGTACCCTACCGGATTTTGGTTCAAGCAAAAGGAATCAGCCGAAAAGATTATGAAGAAGGCCATGAAGGCTGTAAATGGTGCACGAGTGTCGGAGAAACAGGCGATATTCGTTGTAAGTGGAGGCCCTGTTAAGAGATAAGTCGCCGTTGTTGATGACGTGATAGATACAAGAACATGAGAGAATGATGAGTGCCAAGGGCAAGGACTTGGTAGACTGGCGACGGAAAGGAGGACGCGATAGATGGGGGTTATTGGTCAGGCCAAAGTGAATGGTAAAGTTTTTCTTGACATCAATGCAAAATCTGTCGACTGATCTTTATTGGATGTTCAGCCCAAATTTCGTTGGGGCAACTGGGGTATCATAGTAATCATGTAATGTCTTCTTCTTCACTCATGCTTCCATACCCAGTATCAATGGATACACCAGAACTGCGACGTTTCGGGTGCTGAATAGGCAAAAGCCTTTGCAGAGCCCCGCTGTAATCCCTCAAGCGCCCAGGGCAGGGTTCTTTCTGCTCGGAAGGCTCCTCGATCAGGATGATGGTATTTCGTAATATTTGCATTATGCGGCACCGAGATTGGCGTGCAAGATTGTCATCTTTGGATATGACCAGCAAGAGTCGAAGAGCGGCAGCAAATCCAAGCAGGCCCATTGACCCAGAGTTCGAGAGGCTCCGCTCTAGGACTTGCAGTGCCTTCGTAATAGACTCAGCCTCTTGTTGCACGCCCATTACCATGACCAGACCTTCCGTGCATTCAATAGCGATCATTATGTCTTTTCGTATTGTCTTCGATAGGGACTCAAAGTCTGCAAGTGATGTCGGTAACGAACCTGGTTTCACCAGCGGTAGAGCTTGCAAGAGAGCTGTGATATTGGACCCAAGATCAGTGTCGGACAAGACGGCTGTAGCTGCTAATGCTCGAACGAAGCTGCTTGAACCAGGCGGCGCTGTACGTAAAGCGAGCTTAATCTGAGAGAGACAGGTGTGGTTAGTCTTCCCAGATTCGATGAAAGCTCGAAGTGCTTGCTGCAGCGTGGTGTTCGACGACCAGAGGGCGAGAATGTCTAATGGGCCACGCATGGCCGTGTCATCCTCAAGCAGACTATCAATCTCGATTTCTCCTTCAGTAGTAAAGTTTGTAGGCCGATTCCAGGCAAGGTTGTGCAGACGGTGGACATTGATGGAAGTCATCACGTCCTCGATAGGCCGTTTGAGTAGAGATGCTAAGTAATCTGGCAGCTCGCCATAGTCTGAATCTGAAGTGCCTTCTGCAGCGTGTAGCATCTTCTGCGCAAGCTTCCATTGATAACGAGCTAGTTGGGTGGCAACAAGATTCAAAGTCCTGCACACCCAAGCTGAGTTCGAGGCTTGCCAAAACATCACTCGGAGGTGAAGAGCTTTCAGCATAATTCTTCCAGGAGTCTTCGGGAGTGTTCCTGCAGCCCATAACGTAAGAACCAAGCGACCTTTACTCAATTCTGTATCACCGCCAGTGAGCTGTGCGTCAAGCGCGATCTCCCAAGCCCTCACCCTGGCAGTCTCTTCTTCCTCGCTTCGACCTGTCAGCCACGAGTAGCTCTGCCAACCCAGCAGCTGTCTAGTCATGTATGCATGTGTCTCATTGATGAGACCCCACATCTCTGGAAGCATGCTGTGCCTTGGGATCCAGACAGTTTGAATAGACGTCAGCCACGCATTTCGTCGAATACCCATGGGCGAGTCTGAAGACTGAGAAGCCCCAACATTATTTGTTTTCGAGGTAGGCTTGCCTAGCTTAGGCTTAGAATTGAATAGATAGAGGAAGAGGAGAAAGCCGAGTGCGCAAAACACGAGCAGACCCTTGACGAATGGCAAAAGGAGAAAGTTGTAGCGAAACGAAGCAAGGTGACGTTGGGCAGTCCGTAAAAGAGGTGTGATTGGGATTGAATTGAGCAAGGGCAAGGCAAAAAGTCCACGGTCCTCCTCAGGGCTCCCAGCGATCCTGTCCATGATCATAAGCCCGGCTAGAGAGCCTAACACGAGTTTGCCGAGAACCCTACCACCTCTGATGGAGATGTCCCCAGACGATACGTTCTCAGCTCGACTGCCGAAGCGAACGTCGACGGCATAGTGTGCTTGTGGTCCAACATCTCGCAGTCTCCTGATATCCTCTGGCACAGGGATCGTGCCGCGAGGTGCCTCTGAGCTAGGTGAAGAAGGTTCGGTCTTTAGGGATGAGCTTTCGTCGACGTTTTCTGGGCCCTCGGACGCCTTTTGCTTGGAAAGTATCTCCTCTTGACCGGTTTCTTTGGCTGCATTGCGCGCATGACGCCGTAGAGCATCGTTTGCATCTTCCAGATAAGCATTCCGCTTTTCGAGCTGATGGATGTATTCGATTGCTTTGGTCAGTATGGTGGCTTTGTTGAACTTGGGAGCCGACACTGACCCTGGCTGCTCGTGCGGATTTTGAGCATCTTCTCGAAGACTCGGGATGCTTTTGCGAAGATCAGTAATTTTATCATTCAGATTGTTTCGATAGCGCTTCTCTACGAGGCTGTGGCTCCGGTTCAGCACTGATGATGATTTCTGCCCATCTGGGCTTGCAGAAGAGTTGGCGTTGTCAGCAGAGACCTTTCGCTTCTTGCTTGGTTGGACCCCAGCTCCAGATGCCTTCGGAACTGGGGGGGAATTCAATGCTCTGTTACCATCACGAGAGCTTCGCTGGGAATTGCCAAGTGCAATGGACTCTGAAGGGGGAGTTGGTTGTTGATCTGCAAGAGATTTGGGCTTTGGACTCCAATCCATCCATTCTTCCCATTGGTCTTCTGGTGAAGTTGACGCCTGCTCAGACAACTGACTTCGGGCCTTCATCTCGAGAGTTGGACTGCTCGAATATGGCTGTCAGCTGAAAACAAAGCCATTGAAACGGACAGCAAGATCGTTAGCAATTCATTCTTGTGTGTGACATCAGTTGAAAAGGAGTGCTTCTTTCGGCTGTCCCATCAACCAGGATAGTAAAGCGTGCGCAATAGCTGAAAGTCGAAGGATCAATGTTCAGTAATACAGAATGCTATCTAAGCCGTCTCTGATTACAGAGATAAAGCTGAGAGTCGGGTGGCATGATTCGGCAATTGAGCGTGGTGACCCTTGTACGGACAGGGCTAGGCCTCAATTATCCCATTGGGATTAGCTCGAAATTTCGAAGCTCGCGCACTGTGGTTGTCAATTTCAAGTTTCCCCAATTCCCTCCTTATTCCATCGCCATGGCCAAAGAAAAGCCTACCGACCCCGAAAAGGAGGCAAGGAAGCTCGCCAAAGCAGAGAAGAAAGCCAAACGTAGCGAACCCGATGGCGTCCACAAATCCAAATCAGACAAAAAGGAAAAGAGTGACAAGAAAGAGAAGACAATTGAAGCCGCAGCCGCAGATGTCGAAGTCACGACCCAGCTTCTCAATGGTCTCGAGGGTAGCAAACCAGGGAGTGTAGCTATCAAAGATGATGGAGATATTGATGTGAAGATCAAGATCCAACCGCTGATGGGAGCGTTGGTGCCGTTTGCCAATCCATTGGCCGATGAGAAAGTGGGGAAGAAAGTACTGAAGAGTGTTAAAAAGGGTAACATGCGTTCGGTCGAGCTTTGCTTCCTGTAGCTAATTGAAATTGGTGACAGCTGCAAAGAACAAAACCCTCAAGCGCGGTGTCAAAGAAGTTGTCAAAGTCTTACGCAAATCCAGCACTGCAGCCGCTCAGGGTGGTGAAGCACCTGGCATCGTCATACTCGCCGCTGATATATCGCCAATGGACGTCATATCGCACATACCGGTCTTGTGTGAAGACCACGGCGTGCCCTACATCTTCGTGACCTCGAGGGCCGAGCTTGGGGCCGCTGGGAGCACGAAGAGGCCAACCAGTGTGGTCTTAATTAGCAATGAGGCCGGAGGAAAGAAGAAGGGTGAGAATTCGAAGGGAGATGACGAATTTGCGGAGGTCTACAACGATTTGCTCAAGGCTGTGGTGAAGGCTTCGAGAGATGTCAGGGTATAGTGATTGATGAACATGTACATTATGTACGGCGTTGGTGGGTCCAAAAAGCTGCTCAAATGGGCGTTCTGCATAGTAAGTGGTTGTTCGCTACCAGCTCCGTGTTGGTTCTTTGGGCGAAAGCCACTGATACTAGCTAGGTCAATGATACCCTTCAATAATGTCGTTCGGAATATCTACATGCATGCGGAAAAGCCCTGACACCGATTCGAAATCATATACAAAGAAGAAACAAGCCACTGAGTCGCTCCAATTGCCCGTCATGTCTGTCAGCTTGCCATCTTTGGTCTACAAAGTCGACAGAATGTCCAAGTAAATTGCTGCCACTGTTGACAGATTTCCTCCTTTCGCGTGGACTTACCAAGCCCTTCCTGCTGTATCGAACAAATCCAGATTGTAATATGAGCATGTATCCCCGCTCACCATTGAAGTTTCGACGCTGACCCAGTATAATACTTGGAAAGTCTTGATTTGACATGGATGATTGATCTCTAGTATGGCACTGCTGCAGATATCACGTAAGCAGTCAAGGGCTCCATCGGCGGTACTAGTACTTTCAGAGATATACGAGTAATCGTTTCATTAGCACCCATAGAGAATTCGGGGGACTGCAGTCTGGAGGGTGTTCCGGGTATGTGCCATATTGAGGAGAATCTGAGGTTTCCTTTCCCACGAACGGCGATGCTTTAAGTATCACCATATCGTCCATATTGTTCTCGACCGAATGATGCGGACTACCACCCCGGACAAACTCAAGAAAACGGAGAAACAGGCAGACGCATGTTCCTTGATCTCTCCAGACTTCATTGCCTCAATCTCCTCAGCCTTCTCCGGAACTTTCACTAGTGAAGAGAGTTGGAGTCGCCAATGGGACCTTGGTTGGAGGTACCACCCCAAGTCTAGCTGTCGTTTGAAGAGCTGACTTGACCTTGGTCCGGCTCGATGCAATTGCCAATGGTTAAAAGGGTCTGCTAACCTCTTTGCCACTGCATTTATTCCCTTAGTATGACGCATTTAGACAAGGAAGCCTCTGCGTTATACTTCCTGTAGTGTATATGGGTCACTCAAAAGGAAATGAGTCTTACGTGGAAGGCCGATCAACTGAACGTGTTTGAGTCCTTCCCTGAATGGGTTTCCTGTAATGTACGTTCGCGGTGCAAAGGAGCAATTCTCTTGAGTTGGCTGTCGAATAGTTGGACTGAAAAGGTCATTGTGAGTTTTTCTGCCTTCCCACTGATCCTAATTGCGGACTTTCCGATCCTTGCTTCAAGTCGTCTAAAATCATACATACAGTGAAGATGATATTTGAACATCCAGTTTGTCTACCAACACGCCATGTACGACCGGCCCCCATCGTAGTACCATAATTGAGAGCTGAAGAGAAAACGAGAAATGCCAAAAACACCCGCGTGACTAGCTCAAACTATCCGTGTCGGAAGCTTGCTAAATTGAGCGGCTTACTGGGCGTTCAGCTGAGGTTTGTACTCGCACCAGACCACAGGTACATATTAGGAAAGTGGGAGCACAACCTCGCCCTGAATGCTACCATACTAAGAGCCCCTCTCAGAGCCACACCCGGCATCGGTAACCCCAGCGAAGACCTCCGAGCCTGAGCTCCAAACAGTGGGAGCTTTTGCAGCAATCTATAAAAGGATCAAAGAGGATGGTGAAGCGAGAGTAAAGTATGCAACAATGACAGCGGAAGGCTTTGGGCACAGCCTCTTGGGTGTGAGAGAATTGAGCCGATACGCGAGCGAGTGAGCAGTGACGAACATTAGGTGGGTACCAACATCTGGAGCTGAAACGAAGGTTGATAAGCTTGATGTGACGACTAGTCTTGAAAAAAACACTTAGTACGACGATTTTGGGAATCACAGTCATTCATTTGCATGGGCAGTATGAAGGATGGAATATTTACAATCATCGAAGTTTTCGAATATCCTCTGCAAGCTTCCAACTTGCTGCCATATCTGGCATCGAAGCAGCACGACATAAAAACCCCAGTCGTATCAAACGAATAGTGAAGCCAGACAGCGAACTATCCCATAACTTCAAAGAAGTGAACCACATCGAACGTGATATGCATGCTACTTTTGCCTTTCATGCCAATCATCTAGAAAGATGACCCACGCCTCTTGACCGCATGACGATGGACGTGCGCCCTCTTCTTCTTCGTCAAGCTCGTCCCACTCTTAGCATAAACATTCATTGTGCTGCTGCCTCCACAAGTCTCGGACGAGGCACCCGTGCACGCCGTGTCGCAATCGCTGTCAGCCTTCTTAGTAGTGCTGGTCATGCTGTTACCGCAAAAGCATTGTGAACCGTATTCAGTGCCGGCAATGCTGTAGCCAGCAGCGAAGCAATCGTTGGCGCAACTAGTGGAGGAGTTACCACTGCCCCAGTGGGAGAGCGAGCGCGTGTTAGGGTCCGGGATGAGATCAGTGTAGCAGCCTTGGTATTCCCAGGTTTCGGAGCCCTTGCTAGATGTGACGGCGATGGAATTGGGGAAGCCGCCGGTGCTGGAGCCGGAGCCAGCACTGCCTGAGCCTGTAGAGGCGGTTCCTGTTGCAGTTGACGCAGGTGCCTCGCTTTTGGCTGGGCTGGATGCAACTATTGCTACCTTTTCGGCTACTGGGACGCTGGAGACAGCCTCGCTAACTACAGCTGATGCAGCGCCCGAAGCGACAGCAGAGGTTGCCGGGGTGGATGAGTCGGCTGTCTCAGCGGGAGCAGAAGCTCCTGCTGAACCTCCAGATGCTGCGGTAGCTGCGCCGCAGGATGAGGGGGGGTGGATGACGGCGGGTTGGATGGTCTGGATTGGGTTGCACCCTGGGAGGGTATCAAGAGCGTCACCTGAGAGGCCGATGTCTTCCATGGGCGTGACGATGGCGTCGATGTAACAAGCGTTCGAAGCGGTTGAGTTCTGATATCCTTCGCTGTTGGCGGACGCTACACCAAAGCAGTCGTCCGAGGCGAGACCAACTTTTGTAGTAGCGTCACTTCCTCCATCGGCGATGTGACAGGTCTTCATGGCCTGCTGCAGAACTTTTGGAACCCATCCGTTGATCTGCAGAGATGTTGGTTAGTCACACGATGAAGGTTGAAATACACAACAACGAACGGGAATAAACGCACAAAGTCCATGTGGAAGGAGTAGCCAGTTGGATCACCGTCAGCCAACACCCAGGGCGGGTTATTGGGGTCGCTGTAATCTTTGGTGATATTGTCGAATTTGCGGATGTCGAAGTAGTATTCAATAAAGATCTCAGGGAAGCGCTTGACGTTGAAGGGAGCTGGGCACCCTGCCATGCCGTCTTGGTTGGTAGGGAATGCCATGTGTGCCAATGGATTCTTAACATCGAAATCATTGCCATTCCAGCAGGAGGGAAATCTCATTGATGCCGCCAAGCCTGGTACGTATGGGTCATTGCAGCTCTGGAAGCCTGTCGGGAAGCCAGTGCCCTTGGGACCATTGGTCGAGCCATCATGGCATTGCCAAGTCATTTGATTTCCAGCGGTACCCATCATGGTCTCGTTGTATTCACGCTGTGTAGCGCTGCCACTCATCATTCGAAAGCCCTGAGGAAATTCGCTACGTTCCTGATCGTAAGAACAATCATTATTGCCGAACTTGTAATAGATCTTCCGGTTATTTGCCTCAGGGACCTTGTAAAATTTGCCGCCATTGTTGAAGTACAGGACTGGCATCCAGTAATTGCCTTTGTCCTGAGTAACCTGGGCGGTAGTGCAAGTTGAGGATTGGGTGTCTGCAAAAGTTGTTTCGGCGTTGAACCCATTTCCGCCAGTGATTGAGTGTACATGATTTGAAGCGACGCCTAGACTCAGCAGAGGATCGACCCGCTCCGTGACGAGGTATCCTCCGGTGTACTGGACGAAATATGCACAGGTCGCACTGTACCCATCGGCGTGAACAGAGGGTATGGTCGAGGCCAGAAGAGCTAGGGCAGATGAAATTATCTGATTGGAATACATTTAGACGGAGTGTGACGGTTAATCGTCGACGGGGTTCGATATTGTTAAATTGTAGTTATCAACTCTCTAGGAGGATGCTTGGTGGGTGTAAGACCATGTATCTGAAAGAATGACCGAATGAGTGAGTGTTATAATGAACGAGCGACGTGCGAGTCTCTGACCCTGCACACGCAAGAAAAAGAATGTGTGATACAAATGTAATGGCAGTTGGCGAAGAAAGAAAAGGTGAAGTAGGAGCAGATGCAAGATATTTTGAAAGGGGATGGGGATGTAGCACTAGCGCTGAGGAAACACCGATCAAAGCGGTAGATTCTTGAAGGCTGACGAGTGCATTGAAACGAGTGTTGGTACTGGTGGTACCGTAATCAAAGGTAGCAGTAGACGCCCATCTGGCCGATCCACCTGATTTGAGTGTCATGCCAGTCTCAAACCCCTGCACGGAGTGAATGCTTGTGTAATAAAACGTGAAGTACGACATGTCATAGCGTAGGTGGTACGGTCGGGATAATGAAACAAGGTAGAACTAAGCTTGCAACGTTGTATGCCAACTCCAATCTTCCCCTCATCCGGAGTTGGAGCAGGTAGATGAAGGCAAAGGCATCTCCGTTTTGGCTTTGATTGTCGAAGCAATGCGCCGCACCCAACAAAGATGGTATGATTGACCACTGTGCCTAGAGAGGAAACTCTTATCGATGCGATGGAAAATCACTGGCTACAACGACGGAGGGGCTGAGAGTGCCGTCACTTATTTGGGAAGTAATGAGCACATGCAGTGAGATGTCGGCTTCTCGCGTTTGGCTGAGGCAATAACAGTCTAACGGACCATTTCAATGATGCCTGGTCGGAGGTGAAGTGACCTAAAGCATCCTTAGAGTTCGGGATCTCCAAGCTGACCGGGGCACACGCACATGGCCTACGGGAAGCCTAGACTTTCCCCTTCAACTTGCAGCCGCCAGGACATCCATTGGCCATGAAATGCAACCTGGACAATGGACATCAGCGACACGCCCAAATCCACCCCGCGGGGGGAGCCACGGACATAGATCGATAACAACACCTCGGTATTTCATGGTTCGGCACAAAGTGTCTGAATTGGAGCAAGATGCATTTGGAGTAATTCTCGAAGTCATGCTGACCTACTCGCAAATCATCAAATGATCCCGCGAATTTTTTTCTACGCCGCTGGGAAAAGCAACCCGTAATCAAGCCATCATTATCATCACGCCCAAGTACTTTGCAATAAGCCACACGGGAAACAGAACCTGAAGGCCTGCATGTTTTTGGCGCTAAGTCAGACGTCAAAGTAAGGTACACACCCCTGAGGCCGAGTTCGAGACCGCCCGCGAAAACTCTGCTTTGATCTACGCTGATCGTACGGAGGATGACACCAAAAGTCCTGGATAGCGTGGAAATTTACCCTAGCCCTAAGCGCTAGTGGCCCCCTGAAGACTCTATGTCTTTTGGGTGGAAGTGCCCCGGACTAGCAATTCGGATCATCTGCTTTAAGGGCCTGCCTAAGTATATGTCTAGGGTATTACCCCCTATCTCTCTAGCGCTCAGACCCTGGAACTCGATTCTTAGGCTTCCCTCGAGGACTCCCCGAGAGGCTTGCGGGGGGCGCAGTATACCAATTGTCCAGGCTACCCTTATCGGGGCTAGCTATTTGCCAAGCCACTATTATCCTTAGCGCTTGCTAGGACTTTTGGTGTTATCCTCCGTATCAAAATTCTTTAGCAATAAACCATGCGTAAGGTATTTTTAGTATACTGCATTTTTATCTGGAAAAATCAGACAGTAGTCTTGATATAGACTCCCAGAAAGCATGAATGTATTGCATCTTTGTTGTTTAGATTTTGATAGAAAAAGCAGTCAATGTGCCGGTGGATCAGCTGTGGTTAATGTGGTGATGCCTTGCACAGACACGGTGCATCTGCTACCGGCAGATACACCTTCTGCTCATGCGCTGATGATCACCGATCATTCGAAAGAAGCCATGTGTTTTGCCACAGGCACCCACGTTAAGCTTTCTCATGGACAGCCTTTGGGTTTGACTCGAAGAATCCGAATGCGTTTGCTGGGTCCGGTCTATTTAGAGAGCGCGAAGCTGGTTACAGTAATATGTCAGCTCAAGTGGCGCCATTGCTCGAAGCGGCGCAGGAAACAGCTACTCAGTATTCTCGGATTACCTGAAGACGGATCAATCAAGGGCAGTCTTCTTCTGACCGCTGTATTGCACGCCTCTTCATATCATGCTGTCGCAATCGAATTGCTCCTGTCGATCGATATAGTGATCTTCTCAGGTCCGTGACGAGCCACGCTGGCGCTGAGCGGTCGACTAAGTGGTATGTCCGCACGATAATCCAGGCTGCTTGAAGAGGACTACCCTCTTTATCCATTCAGACTCAGATGGGCGCAGGTGGCGCTTCACTGACGTGTAAAGTAGCGATACTCTGCATGTTATTGACGCCCATTGTATCTTCGGAGATCTCCTGTAGACGAAGCGAGCGATAGAATTGACAGCAAGGACTGACGCTATAGAAGATGAAAGTAGATACACCGTACTTTGACCTTTGAATTAACACTTGTGCATTGCTAGCTGATGTGATGGAGGTACAGTCTGCGAGTTGCACTTTTCGTGGTGCGTAGAACTAGGATCCCTGATGAAAGGATCGCCATGAGCGTCGTTGTGGAAGTAATCCATCGGTCTTCCGCTACTCCGCAAGTGGTTGGTCCTGGAGCAAGAAAACAGCAACATCTTGATCGATCGCCAGGCAGTAAAGCGTTTGGTAGCTGTGGTGTCTCATCGTTAGACTAGATCTGTGATAAGACTCCTAAGTAGAGACACATAGATTTTTTGTACTCAGTACAGCTTCCTATATCCACACAAAGCTATCAGCCAACGACAAGTAAGAGAGCAGGCACTATCTGGTAATCTTGTGCACACAGGCAGGCTGGCTGTCATGAAAAGTGATTATTTGAGTGCACGTAAAGTGCTGTCGATTTAAGCACTAAACACCCGATCAGGATTTTATTTGGGCAAGAAACATTCAATTCTCATTCTTATGGACAGCCTTCTCATGGCTTGGCAGTCAAGATAGTGCCTGCAGGCCAATTTGATAGAGCCGGCTAACCTATAGTGGATCACTTTGTCTTGGCAAAGCTCTATCAAATCCCAGGCCGAAATATCAATCTTGTCTACAGTTTTCCGTGATACAAACCTTCAAGATATTTCAATCTGTGTAGTCTTAGTCTAAGCTGTACAGGTACACACGATACATGTGTGAAGAGCATCTCCCTTGGACAAATGGACAAATAAGGTACTCCAGATCACAAGTCCTTCCAGACGCGTTTAGTATAATTCAAATTGTTATGTGCTTTTGATATCAGAAATATAAGACCGGTCTACAATGTTTACTCTCTTGCGGTAGAATAGCCACCAGGGTATCATCCGGTAACTAGCAAGTCAGATTTTGGTTACGTATACAATGTCTCCTACAATACCAATGCAAGCAGGTCTGAGGATCCGCTATTATGCTCGTACACTCTCGCGATGCTTTCGTCTTCGGCCTCTACCGTCTTTCCATTATTTAGGCACAAATCGACAAAGCAGAACCTTATACTCTTGGCATCGAAATGCTTCAAATCCTCCACGGCTACAAAAATGGAATGGCGCGTTGTCTCAGGGAATTTTCGCTGCCGTTTTGTTCACTGGTGTCGCTACATCCTACACCATCGTCAATTCCAAGCCCATGAAACTCGACACACCTGAACCATCCGACGATTATCTTGGATTGGAAGATGTTGTGCAGCAATATAGCCCTCCAATCCCACCAATGACGATGGAACAAGCGAACGAGATGCTACGATGGGAGGAGTCATATCAAATTGTTGGGAAGGGCAGCGGTGTCCTTCGATTCGATACTGTCCGCATTCCCAGCAATTCTCCCACGGAAGATGAACAGCTTTCGGCTTCTGGACACGAGGACAACGACATTAAATGGCTTGTGTGGGCTGTCTTCGATGGGCACGCGTAAGTCTCCCATTTCTCTTGACGGGACTTAAAAAGCTGAAATGTCCAGGGGAGGGGAAACCGCGCTCGCACTGCACGATTTCATGCTCAAATACCTTGTACGCGGACTGGCAGACGTTTCACCAAACCGCGCAGTAAGCGACGTCCCTCCGCAGGCTATTGACCAGGCCATAGAGACGGCTTTCCTCTCCCTCGACAACGACATTCTCGACCGAGCAGCCAAAGCACTCTCAAAGCCAGTTGAACTCAGCGAGGCAATCTCAGATCTCGGTCCAGCATTTGCCGGCTCTTGTGCACTAATCTCGTACTACAACAGCGACTCTCAGCAGCTCAAAGTAGCATGCACAGGAGACTCCCGCGCCGTGCTTGGTCGACGCAATGCTGCAGGTAAATGGGAAGCCACAGCTCTATCAGTCGACCAGAATGGCTGGAACGAAGACGAGGTTGCCAGACTACAGGCTGAACATCCCAACGAGCCAGGCATGATCAAGGACGGCCGCGTGCTCAATATCGCAGTTTCTCGAGCCTTCGGAGACGCCCGATTCAAATGGCCTCGCAAATGGACAGAAGATGCAACAAAGCGATTCTTTGGCCCTAGTATCCAAGAACCCTATCTCACGCCACCTTACCTCACAGCGGAACCCGTAATCACAACTACGAAGATCGAACCCGAAAAGGGAGACTTTCTTATCATGGCATCAGATGGGCTCTGGGACAAAGTGACAAACGAGCAAGCTATTGATCTCGTGGGACGCTGGCTCAAGACTCACGACCCCTCACAAGAGGTCACTCATCCAAATCTGGCTCAAGCACCCACTACTCTCGTAACTCCGCGGCAGCCTTCGACTGGCGGTCCTGGTGAATGGAGGACATGCAGATACTCTCAATCCGTAAACTCCAAAGACTTCATCGTAGCGGACGAAAACGCAGCTACGCACCTAGCACGGAATGCTCTCGGTGGGGCAAACGAGGATATGCTTTGTGGCATGCTCACGGCTGGGCCTTCAATGTCAAGGAATTTGAGGTAAATGTCGATACTTATACATCTATGAACATGAGAATCTACTGACCAGATACATTCATAGGGACGATATCACTATTCAAGTGATCTTCTTTGGCAACGAAGACTCAACTATTCGAAACCATTGAATCGGCACTTACGCTTGGTCCTCTGCATTATCGCTGGAAAAAGGGTTCGATTCCCTCGATTGTTCGAACACAGACGACCTTGACGCCCTAGATAGCAACAAATGCTCCTCATTTTTCGAATGACCGCTGAAAAGCTCACTGAAATCACACACGGTCTACTAGTATGTGTGCGTAATGTCTTATGCATGAGTTTTCGTTTTTGACACAGTACAGGGTTTCTTGTCCTTTGAGTGGCAATAAAATGGCAAAGTCGCGGACTCTTAACGATGGGACATGGAGCGTACTTGGAGTTGGGATATGGCCTGGTCAATGTAATAAGGTGCTCATGGGATACCAACTGGCAGATACCTTGAGTCTATCAGACATGCAATCAATTTCAAGGTTGTCTTTTTCTGATATTGTAGTGATACATTCCCCTGACTAGCCAACGCCTCCATGCACTCTACTCATCCTCATCTCCAGGTGTACCACCATTCATACCTCCATGCAACAACCCCGAATCCGTCCCCGCTCTTTCTCTCCTCCTCCCCGCAACCACCTCCCTCCCCCAGCCCGCCAATTGATAGCACCAGCCCCCTCCGACCAGTACCCCGCTAACCACATTCACCACCCGAACAAGCAGCGCCATGAACCCTCCCCTCTCCTCTCGAATCGTCAACAAGATCGGCTCAATATCGAACTTGAAGAAGATCCCGGGTACGCTGCGTTCAGGCACTGTATGGGATTGCGAGGTAACGGCGTATTGATTCGTAAAGATTGTAGATGGTGACCCTGGTGATGGGATAGGGGAGCGCGTGTAGATAGTTGGGACGACGGAGCAGTAGTATTGGTATTTGAAGAAGTGGTCGAGAGTCGTGGAGTAGGTTTTGTCGAGAGGATTGAGAAGGGAGGGGTAGAGGGGACCGAAGGAGAGTTCGTTGATTATGTGGGAGAAGTTGAAGGCTGCCAACCAATTCTTGTCAGCACCGTCCCCAACATAATTCCATATGGCCACCATCGGAAGGAAGAATGGGACGTACCGTTATGATCCAAATGCTGCCCAAACTCCATATACCCATGCCCCCTTGCCGTCAAATGAAAATCTCCTTGCACCTTATTCCCCTCCAAACTCCCGTAAACCCTACACGCCTTCGCCTCCAATCCTCTCTTCACCCTCGGCGTCTTCCCAAACTTCCGCTTCTGACTCCTCACCTCACCAAGCACATGCCCTACATGTGTATCCTCCTCCATCTCTTTCACCATCTCCCCACTCTCCAATTTGTGTACACCCCGATCCACATCAATCCACTGCTCCCAACTCGTGGGGTCCCGCTGCAGCATGTCGCCGGCTAAGATGCGGTCGCCAGAAGCGTCTTGTACATTTATGTGGAGGTCGGAGCAGAGCATGGGAACGACTATGTCGAGGTTTATTTGAAGTTCGTGGGAGACGCCTTTTTCGACGCTGAAGAGGTGGGTCTCATGGCCGGAGGACCAGCGGCGGAGCTCGGTGAAGGAGAGGAGGGTGGAGACTATGATGAGGGCGAGGGTGGTGTAACCACCAGTGGAGCTTCGACGGGTGTAGGTTGGTTTGGTTTTGGCTGGTAAAAAGAGAAGTTAGTCGGGTGCTTTTGGGAAGTGGACATGCTTGCTTTCGCATTTTGGTAGAGAGATGCATAACTTGAAGATCGAGTATGTTTATGAGATAAGAGCGCAATGGGATAGGGAATATCTTACGGAAGGCATCAAAGGACCTTATGCCTTCGGAGAAGCCCTTCTTCTCCCCAAAGGCGCTCTCATCCAGCCCATTGTCTACGAAACCGTTCATGAGGGATCCTGTTGCTCATCGATCGATTGGCGTCATAAGTAAAGCATGGAGAGGTGCGCTCAGCCAAGTCAATGGCAAAGTCTGTTATTGATGAAGATGACAGCTACTCCTCATACATGTTCTCGAGGCGCAAATACTCAGCCCTACGAACGACTTGAAAATCCGCCCAGACGGCTGAAACGGTACTTCTTTTCCATTTTTTCTACGACATTTCATCTACTTGCGGGATTTCATCTACTCCACATTAAAAAAGTGGTTCATTCGAAGCTTTTTTTGTTTTTGTCTGAATCCTAGGGTATGGTTTCAGGCCAGGGTAAAGTATGTACTAAGAGGGACGAACGGCCAGTTGAGCTTTGCTTGACAATGCCCCAGAAATCCCATCAACCATAACGCCATGATGAGTCTGATCCATCCGCCAGTAGAAGATGTAAGAAGCGCAAGCAAGTCCCATCCCAGTAGGCCAAATCACCGTAGGTAATGCTAGCTGATCCAGCAGCAATTACAGACTCACGATCGCGATGCTTAGGGGAAGATTGACAGTGTAAGCCACACATGTCGATCAGCTTGGTGCATGCGAGAGCTCTTTGAAGTGCTCAGCGCTCAGTCGCTGCTTCGTAAAAGTAACCAAGGGGAAAGACTCGACACTATAGTGGTCGAGTCATTGTTAATGGAGAACAAGAAGTCGTGTAACCTGGAATAAGTGAGAAGTCGCCGAAAGCCTGGACGTTGCTCAAGGGGTTGATCAATGTAGCAGTCGTGTCCAGTCGGGTCCATAAGAAGAGAAGTGATTATTGAGCCAGGCGTGAGCCTGGAAATATATCAAAATTCGTCAATTGGATCGTCAGAGTTCCTTGAGGCAAAGACTAATTCGAGAGACTCGAACCATCCTCCAATACGTACGTCGCCTGTCCACTGTAAAGCTCGACCTGCGCAGAGGATTAGCTCGGACTGAGCATTGCTGCGAAAATAGGATTATACTCACAGTGCAGCCCGATGTGTTGCATTCGCTGAAGTCGCCACCAGTGCAGTACTGGCCATTGACGAGACCGCAGTTGCCGCTGATGTTGCCGATGATTTTGACTGTGTAATTGAGGGGCTTGTAGTTGGTAGGGTTATTTTGAATCGTGGTTGCAATCGACAAATATGTCTTCCCATAGACATCCTGGCCTACTCCAAAGAAGGTCGGCGCCCAGTTGCCCTCATCGGTGCCGTCAGTGCCCCAGATGCATGCGTTTTCAAGCGTGACACCCTGATTGTTGACATAGTACTGAGCAGTGGTTGATAACCCCTCATGCGTGTAGTATGTGGACGCATCAGGACATGTCAGAGGGTTGGTACTTGCAGGCTCCGTGTTCAGAGGCACAACCTCGTTTTCGGTACCTATGAAAGTCAGTCACTCTTCCCAGCATAAGCAAAGTTGAAAACAAACCTGGATAATCTGTGCGACAAATCGCGGCATTGTTGGACAGCTTGTTCTGTACAGTGACAGCTCCAGTACCATGGATACACAGGGTTTTAGAAAGGTCAGGATTAGTCAAGGCGAGCTTGCCGTTTGAATTGCATGATAAGCCGCCAACAGACTGGCCGGTGGAACCTTGAGCGGATGGCCACTGGGACTTCTGGTATCCTGGCGGACAAGCGTATGAACACATAGCACCTGGTTTGCAGCCGTCGGCGCCTGGAACAGCAGTATCGATATGGGTAATGTCATTGCCTTGAATCGTGACATATTGAATTCCAGACCAACCTCCAAGCTTCGCCCATTCAACGTTGATTGGTCCATAATTGGATGGAAAGATTGCACAGTCAATCTCGCCGTCTGGGAACTCGGTGTCGAGACCTTGACCACCAGAAGTGCTGCTGGATACGGATGATGAAGCCTGGCTCTGCGCAGGTGCCGCAGCAGACGAACTCGGGATTGGTGCAGATGTCTGGGAAGTTGACACAGGATTTGCCTTGACTTCTTCTTTTACGAAACCGTTGAGATTTTCGATTGAGACAGCTGACGCGGTACCTGATGTTATCACCTGGGCCAAAGTAACTTGTTGAACGCTTGCGCTCGGCGTGGTGTCTGAAAGCTCTGCCTGGATCGAAGTCGTAGGTAGCGCCGTTGAAGTTGGGTTGGTGCTCGCGACCTCGGCCTGGGTTGAAGTACTTGTTGGAATGACTTTGGCGCTTGTCATAGACGGCGAGGCCGACTCAGCGCTCGCGGCACAATCTGGGGGGTTTTCGGTGCCTTCAGCCCATTTCAAGGTACCAGCTTTGATGCCATTGCACACCTCGGTCTGGTCAACGGTCTCGCCATTGAGCTCGAGCTCGTAGACGATCTCGGGTGGAGCCTGTTCGTATTGAGTCACAATAGCACGCCTATCCGCGTGGGCAGGGTGATGCTGATGCAGAGGTGCAGCTGCCGCTGCAGCGAAGGATCCAGCCGTCGCTACAAGCGTCAGTGTAACGATGATGGAGCAACCGCGTAAGCGCGCCATTTTCGCGAGATAAGATATCGCTTCCCCGAAGGGATGCTAAGGAGCGGCGCAGGGTCTCTCGGAGACTCTGATTGGAAGAATAGGACGTCTAGGTCGACGCGGTCTAGACCAAAGGATCGTTGGGTGTTGATGAGTCGACTGCTACTGGAGCGCAAGAACAGAATTTAGCCTTCGCGTCAAAGCGTGATTGCAACGCCGCCGAGACGCAGGTATATCGCAGAAAGCAAACGATGTATTGTAATTGTTTCTTTCAAAGAAGGGAGTCGCATGAAAGAACTGGGATCTCCAAGTGAACGTACGCTGCAATTACGGTGTTAACCTTTGCTGCACCTGCAGTGGGTTTACAGACTCCGGTAAACCTTGGACAGACTTTGTTGTCCGGAAAAGAATAACTTGCTGGGCTACAGCTTAAGGAGTGTGGTACGAAGTAATTGCTTCTGCTGAACTGAACGAGATGGTAAGAAGATGTGACAAAGGTGGTGTAGGAGTGGTGAGGGTCGAAAGTGAGGTAGGATTTGTTTGTGTGAAGAAAAAACCCCGCTAAGGGAACCACGTGCTCCGGCCAATTAGAAAGGCCCTGGCAAAATCCCTTACCCGGACAAAAACAAGAGCAACAGCTCTGTTTGCCCTGATCTTACGTTGATCTTGTATGGAGCTGGAAATGCGAAGGACAGAGCATATAAAATACAGATATGGAAGCATTTTTCACATACCGAAGGAAAATAAGGAAAGCTTGAGTGCTCGTGGGCTTCTAGCTTGGCGACCTCAAGGGGGTTGGTATCGATGCTGGGTTTTGGCGTCGCTTTTCAATGTTTCCTAGGAGCTTCGGGATGATAGAGGGAATCTAGGATATGCGATTTGTTTTGGGTTGAAAACTTGGAGAGTGTGTATTATCTGGCTTTAGGAACACTGCTTGCTTGGATGCGCACGGAGCTCGAGGCAAGGAAGGAGCGATCAAAGCGAGGGCAAGAATCCACTTATATCCTACTCCCACTACACATTGCTCTACCCATAACTGCTCACTGGAGGTGGCACAATCTTTCTACTGGAGGCTGGCTGATGAAGAAAGCTTGCTCCGCTCACTCTACATTATATGGTGTTCTTGCACCAATTCAGACAGGGAGAGACGTGAAGCACGCGGTCAACAGCTACTTAGTCTGTTATCTTCCAGCCATCGAATCATTGACCCTCGTGCTCTTCCTTCTAGTCCTTCGCTCTTGTTTGCAGCAAAGCTAGGCATACTCCCCACGGACGAAAATTCATTGAAAACACAAGTGAGGGGTACCTTCTAATTGCGGCCTTGTTCGGCTTCCCCTCCATCTGCCGGCAAGTTTCAGCCAGCAAGCTCCTTCAGCAACCTTTCATACATTTGCAATTTATGAAATGCATAGTGCTTATGTCATAAAGTTGATGCATGGTTTTGGCAATTGACCAGCAAAATATGCACGTCAGTGTGGGTCCTCTTTTTTAGGTAGGGTATTTTTGCATACATCCACCCTCCAATCCCAAAGGAGAGACTGCATCCTTTTGAAGCGCGTCAGCGCATTATTCCTCCCAGGTGAACCGCATCCAAAATTTACCCACTGCGGGAAAACTCATCAATACTATTACCGTATTTTAACCATAACCGTTCTCTTACGCTAGACTCTCGAAACAGTCAACGGAAGGGGGGAAACGGCCATGGCTAACGGGTCGGGAGAGGTGCGAACCTTACACATAGAATGGTGTTGTTCCTTGGGAAACGCTTGCAGTTGAAAGTAGCCTTGAAGCGTGCTCGAGAGTAGCATGTGGGAAACCCGAGCAACACACGGGTCACGAGCCATGCGAACGCATGAACTTGGATCGAGAGCGAGCACTACCGAGGATTGCATTATAATTCGATAATATCCAACAAGTAGCTTGCGAGGCCGGACGAGGTCAACTGTAACGTCACTTGAGCCGATTGGGCTGTCTTTGCACTGGAGTGTGCGATATTGGATTTGCTTGACCGCACCTCGTCACAGGTCACCGGCACCAGAGTTGGCCTACCCAGAGGCAATTGGTAGAATGAATCCTGACCAGCATAGCGCACTCGGAGGGCACACTTGGAGGCATTTGTGTAGGTAGGCCACATGATAAGATGTCACCTGTCAGCGGTATATGGTATATTCCAAACCAGCTGCACTCGATCAACTTGATGCATGCCAGTACATTCTCTTAAGTGTCGGTGATCCAGTACCCGGATCAAAGCCGGTTCGCACTAGCAACAGCTAGAGAAGCACGAGTCGTGGACTTCACAGAACAAGAAAGTGTTCCCCATACCATGAATAGCATCTGTTGTCGTTAGCATCATCATCGTTTCTTGCATACACTCCCCGCACAGGAAGAAAAAAAGCAATGGTGCGCTACATTGGAAGAAAGTTGTCATCCATGAAATCGCGCGTTTAGGATGTGCTTATATATGGACAGTACATAGTTTGATGCTACCTACTGCGTTCGAAAGCGTCCTATATTACTACATGCCATATGCTGACTGCCATGTCATGGCTCAGAAACATACATGCACTCCTCAAAGCATTCTCTGGCTGGGGCAAGCAGGGGTGACAAGTCTCTGGAAGAGCGCCGAATGAGCGACACATTGCTTGCCTGATCGGTTACTATGCCACGCGTGCGAGCATCATCAGACTCGCACTAAGCCCAAAATGGACTGACCTTATCTTCCACCCGTTATCATGATCTCCATGTCTGACGCGCACCGTGGAGAAAGCAATAGCAAAGACACTCGAAGAGCTGCGGCCTGCTTTTGCTGTGATTGCTGCGTCTTTGATAATTGCGAATGCCTGTATTCCTCTTATCAGCAGCCATGAAACGAGACCTCGAGGCGAGATGCGCAAGTCGCAGCTTGGTGTATTTGAGCACTCAGCAGCTCCCTTCTGGCTTTTGCAACCATCCGTACACTTCTAGCTACATTTCTCCTATTGCACATGATGGGCGAAGTGTCACCCAAACGAACGGCAATTGAGCTGATAGGCCAGCCTCTCGAACTACCCTGTGGCTTGACATTACCAAATCGACTCGTCAAATGCCCCATGTAGGAGACCCTCGCGACAGCACCTCTCTTCGATCCACCAATTGACAAGTTCGAGAACCTGTACACGCAGTGGGCCAATGCCAACTACGGCTTGATCATCACTGGTCAAGTACAGATCGATATCCGCTATCTTTCAATAAAGGGAGATGTTGTCTGCCACGACGATTCTCTGAAGGAGCCGCATATCAGCAAATGGAAGAGATGGGCTGAGATATCTCAGCAAGCAGGTACACCATGTGTTATGCAATTTGCGCATCCAGGGCGAATGAGCCCGGCAGGGCAGGGAATAGACCCGCCGGCATGCCTGCTATCTGTCCATCCTCAGTTCCTGTGGCGCTCGGTGACGGATGGCTGAATAAAAAGGTACACTAGGTTTCTCGACTCAAACTGCTTGGGCTAAAACAACAAGCAGGCTTTGGTTGCGGTTTTAGGAACCCCTCGAGAAGCAACTTTGGAAGACATCGATGCTGTGGTTCAAGACTGGGTCACCGGAGCCCGGGTAGCGAAAGAAGCTGGCTTCGCGGGCCGCCAGTTGCATGGAGCCCATGGTTTTTTCCTATCACAATTTCTCAGCCCGCACACAAACCGTCGAACAGATGACTATGGAGGATCGCCAGAGAAAAGGCTTGCGCTCCTCAAGCGCTTAGTGAAAAAGATTCGGGAGATATGCCCGAGGCCATACTGCCTTTCCGTCAAATTGAACTCAGCAGACACATGGATGTTGGTCAAGGCCTGTCCACCGGTGAGGGTCTAGAGCAGGTGAGATGGCTTGTAGAATGTGGCGACATAGATTTCTTGGAGATCTCTGGGGATAATGCAGAGAACAAGACCTCGAAGTTACATAGTAGGTATTTCGCTTCTGTTTCTGCTCGAACATTGCTGACCTAGTTTGTCGCAAGAATCATTTGGGGCGAAGTCAATTGAAAAGGCTCCAAAGACGTCAGAAACCACGCGCATTCGAGAAGCGTACTTCACCGAATTTGCAGAGCGAGTCCAAGAGTTGAAGTCCAAAGTTCCAACACAATTGAGCGGTGGCACGCGAAGCTCTCCCAATAGCTCTCGAAATCGCTGCTGATCAATTTCCAAGGTTTCCGTTCGAGGAATGGCATGGCAGATGCGATCGACTCTGGGGTCTGCTCCCTTATTGGTCTAGGGCGCAGCGTCGTACTCCAACCAGATCTCCCCGAAGCTGTTCTACCCAACCCATCAATTCCTGACGACGAAGCGTTCGCACAGTGCCACATTGTCAAAGGCCAACGGTTCGCAAACACGACTCCGGTCAAGGTTGTTGGCGCTGGCCTTGCGATTCAGTTCTTCTACCATAACATGAGGAGACTGGGTAATGGAATGAAAAGCGATCCTGATGCGAGTATTCCATATATCGTGTTTCAGGGTGTTCTGGAGATGTTCAGGAGTGGGCTGCTCCAGACGGCGGAGAGGGTGCTTCAGAGTTTTCCGTGGCAGAGCAGAGCCTCAAAGGTTGACTGAAGTAGCATCAGACCAGATACATAGGCGATATTGCCAGCATATAACGGTGGAAGATATTTGCCAGCTGGCAGGCTATCCGAGACTCCGAAATCGACCCGATTAGGTCGCTCTTTGCCATCTTCCATTGTCGAGGCCAGCATGGCTCAGAATATCGAGACTCTGGCGGCCGCTAAGCTTCGTCTTTCTCCATGCGACATTTACCATGAAGTTCGAGAAGGGAACCATCAGGATGCAGGCGGGGTCCACTGACAAAGAGTTGGTAGACACTTAGCTCGAGCAAGTATCGAGATTAGTCACTTCTGTACATGAAGCCATACTCTTCACAAGACAGTATCTTGAACCCTGAGGAACCCTCTATAGAGCTCAGGTAGAACTCTCGAGGCGTTTATTTTCTATGAGGCATTATCCGTCACGATGTTTGAACGTTGCTGAATCGAAGCTGCCACAGACAGGCCACAAACGGCCCAATTAGAAACGGCCGCCCCACTAAAATATTTTGACGTAGCTGTTGCACAAAATTTTCTATTCCACCTCACAATCCTCACACTCGTTAAAACCGAGGATTGAAAATCAGTACAGATTCCAGAGAACGCCGCAATCATGGGCTACACCAAAGATGACGAGCTCGCTATCAATACGATCCGGCTGTTGGCCGTAAGTTGGGTCTCACTATTCCTACTCGAAGCATTTCGACTGGGCTGCAGCCTCAATCTGTTGAGCACTGGATGATTATGGGCGCGGATCATGCTAAAGTGTTGCTTCCTCTCTAGGTCGATGCCACCTTCAAAGCCAACTCCGGCCATCCCGGAGCACCCATGGGCATGGCACCAGTTGCGCACGTCCTATTCAACAAATTTATGAGCTTCAATCCCAAGAGCCCTGACTGGGTCAATCGAGATCGCTTCGTGCTATCGTGAGCTTGCCCTATGCCCTTACATCTACCATCTTTCAAAGCTCCAACAGCGTGAAGATTTGAGGATATTCTTTGCTGGGGCCCCGATATCTTGCTGTATGTCCAGGGCTCACGAGACTTGATAGCAACGGCCACGGCTGCATGCTGCAGTATGCGCTTCTACACTTGTTTGGTTATGGGATGTCCATGGACGACCTCAAGGCCTTCCGAGTATGTCCCCTTGGCACCTGGAGATATGATCTGGATTGCAGCTAACAAACACGTTCCACTAGAGTATCGACAGCATCACTCCCGGTCATCCCGAGGCCCAAGACATACCAGGTATTGAGGTTACCACTGGCCCACTCGGTCAAGGCTTCGCAAATGCTGTCGGTCTAGCAATTGCGCAGGCTCACACCGCAGCCGAGTTCAACAAGCCTGGGTTCGAAATCGTCAACAACCATACCTTTTCCTTTTTCGGAGATGGCTGCGCTATGGAGGGCATTGCCAGTGAAGCAGCTAGTACTGCTGGTCACTTGCAGTTGGGCAACCTCGTCATGATTTATGATGATAACCATATCTCAATTGGTAAGCATTGCAGCTGTTCAGTTTTCGTAGGAATACACGCTCACGGTTTCTGAAGACGGAGACACCAAGTGTGCCTTCACCGAAGATGTAATGATGCGATTCGAAGCCTACGGCTGGCACACGCAATGGGTAAAGCATGGTGATGACGACCTGGAGGGAATAGAAAAGGCAATCGCAGCTGCCAAGGAGGTCAAGGACAAGCCATCAGTAATCAAGCTGACGACCACCATTGGTTTCGGTTCGCTGCTGCAGGGTACTGGTGGCGTGCACGGCAATGCTCTCAAGGAAGACGACTGCAAGCAGGTGAAGAAGAAGTTCGGCTTCAACCCCGATGAATCTTTTGTTGTGCCTCACAAGGTCTACGAAATGTACCACGCCCATGCTGCTGAAGGCGCTGCTAAGGAGCAAGAGTGGAACAAGATGTTCGAGAAGTATGGCCAAGAGCACAAGGTCGAGCATGCCGACCTTTTGCGAAGATTGAGCGGCAAGCTCCCTGAGGGCTGGGAGAAGTGCCTTCCCACATACAAGCCTGGAGACAAGGAGCAAGCATCTCGGAAGCTGTCGGAAGCCGTGTTAGAAGCCATTCACGAGGCTGTACCTGATCTCATTGGTGGTTCTGCCGATTTGACGGGCTCGAACAACACGCGATGGAAGACTGCGACCGACTTCCAGCCTCCGGCCTTAGGCATTGGCAACTGGGGAGGTCGATACATTCGGTATGGTGTGCGAGAGCATGCTATGGCTGGTATCATGAACGGTATCGCGGCATACGGTACCCTTATCCCCTTCGGTGGTACATTCCTCAACTTCGTGTCTTACGCCGCTGGCTCCGTTCGCCTATCGTCCCTTTCGCATTGCCGCGTCATCTATGTTGCTACCCACGATTCCATTGGTCTTGGTGAAGACGGTCCCACTCATCAGCCTATCGAGACTCTGGCTCACTTCCGTGCTCTACCTAACATGATGGTGTGGCGTCCAGCTGATGGCAACGAGACCAGCGCAGCCTACTATGTGGCCTTGACCTCGAAGTCTACTCCTAGTATCCTGGCCCTAACTCGTCAAAATCTACCCCAGCTCGAGAACTCAACCCTTGAGAACGCCATCAAAGGTGGCTACGTCTCCGTCGAGAATGAGAAGGCGGATATTACGCTTGTCAGCACAGGTTCCGAAGTCTGCATCTGTATCGAGGCCGTCAAATATCTAAAAGACAACCACAACCTCACAGCTCGTGTTGTTTCCATCCCTTGCTTCGAGGTCTTTGACACCCAGTCTAAGGAGTACCGTATGAAGTGTCTGCCAGACGGCATTCCTTCGTTGAGCGTTGAGGCCATGTCGACCATGGGCTGGGAGCGATACTCGAACGAGCAGTTCGGATTGAACCGCTTCGGTGCTAGCGGTGCATACAAGGATGTTTACAAGGTAAGCTACTGATTGAGCCCTAGAAAATGCGAAAAGCAATGCTAACGCAAGTCAAGAAATTCGAATTCACTCCAGAGGGCATCAGCAAGCGTGCTGTAGCCACAGTCGAATTCTACAAGGGCACCAAGGTCCGTTCGCCTGTCAACCGCGCATTCCAGCAGCTCATCTAGATGCTGCCTTTGGGAGTATCATTGATGCTGGAATGCGATTTGCTATCCTGGAATTTTATGACTTGCACATGAAGAACGCTCGGAGAATTAGATGGACATGAAAGAAGCAAATTAAAAAACATTATACACAAAACCATTTCCTTACTCTATGCTAATATCATAATTCATGGGTATCGGGTCTACCACCAGCATATCTACGTTACACATACCCACCATTTCTTTCAGATTCCGCCTACTGCGCAAATCCAAAGGCGTCCGCTAGCTTCTCGCATCATGTGCCCCCGTCGTGAAAATGCCTTCAAAGTATTAGGCCTTGTCATCTAGCCCCCAGACTCCTACCCTGCGAGTCGAAGATCTCATCGCGCAACCTTCCTTCCGATGATTTGACACAGATAGCTTGCAGCAGAGTGTCGCCCACATCAAACAGAAGCATGGAAACCCGAAGAGCCGTTAGGGAATCTCGACAGGCCTTTTTCCCACTGTTGTACACCGCGGATTCCTCCTTTGTCTCCCTAGAGAGCATCGACGCACTCATGGCCGAAGCTCCCTCGTCAAATCGGCATGTGGATTTGATCTGCGAGAGACAGGTCCATGAGGGTTGTTCCCCAGTCCATCAGGCTAATGGATAAAAATGCAAAAACGGCGACGTCTCATACGGCGTACTGGCCGCTGAACTCTCACTGCTCTCCTGCTTCAATTCCTCCGCTCCCCTCCCATTGCCCATCATCTCGTGCCCTGGTCTCAAATTCAATGGACTCCCGTTCTCCATTCTCCCACTAGTACTCATATTGAAACTCGATGGCAGCGCTGTCCCATTCGCCGGCAACGTGTCGCGTATCTTTGCCATGACCAAAGGCAGGTAACGAGACTCACCGCCACGGAGGGTGGAGATTAGGGCTAGGAGCTGGGTTAGGTATTCTTGCGGTCCGGGCTCGAATTTGCGCGATTCAATGGGGACGCAGGACACTACGTCGATGAGCGTGCAGGCTACGTCGAAGACCTTTTCGATCTAATTGTGATTACGTTAGCGCTGTGCGCTGTTGGAGATGCAGAACGGGAAGGGAACTGACTAAGCCAATACCGTGCACCTCCATCGATTGCTTCGAGAATTGTCCGGTCACTGCCACAAGGTCTTTGGCGATTTCAATGGGAAAGCGGAATGTCATCGACGAGTCCGGCGCATTCGAGCTCAAAAAGCCGTTCGCAATCGACAATTGCCAGACCATCGTCCTTAACCACTGCTGTGACGTTCTGAGATCAGCGGCTTGGCTTTCGGTTGTATTTAGAAATGCGGGAAGTGCTTCTGTGAGCTGTTGTTGAAGGCGGGCGAGGGTGAAGGGGGAGCAGTCGGTGCGGGATTTATTCCAGAGCCCGATGAAGGTGTCGTCGAAGGGCCGGTAGAGGTTTACGAGGTGGATGAAGCCGGCGAGGGAGTTGGAGGAGTCTCGGTCTACTGTTGGGAGGCTGATTGTTGCGTGGAGGGTTAGTGGGCGGTGTTTTTGGAGGGCATAGGCTCTGTGGAGGGTCGATGTTAGCTAAAGAATCGGACAGTTGTAGATCCTCAATTATAAGCTAGTTGAAGGTTGTCGAACGTCATCTTGCGACAATAGCGGTGCCTTACCTTTCTGTCACGAACAGCAACCAGAAAAGCCGTCTCTTGCTGGACATCTCAATCACATTGTCGAACATGTAAGTGTTCTCATCCTGCATGCCCAGGATCTGAGCCAATGCAGTCGCTTCCCTGAGGTGGAACCATGCTGAATTGTGCTTGTTCAGGCCAAAGCAACATCCGAAGAGGAAGAAGGATGTAATCACGGTATCAACAGTAGGGTTCTCAACGTAGTCATAGCCTTTGCGAATGCGAACAGCCTCGTCCATAAGCAAAGACCCCATTCTTGGATTTGTCACCGAGCTGGCTGGCTCGCCCATGACATGGCCCGTCTTTAGGACAATGCCCGGTTGGATCAACATGAAGGCGCAGAGCGAGGCGATGAGACAGTAAGCCTCTACGGACGGCCCCATTTCAGCGATGCTCTGTCGAACCTGCTCTCTGTACAGGACTGGCATGGTGGGATGCATTTGCGTGAAGAAGAATCCCGTGCAGCTTTCGATCAAGTCGTGGCTCAAGAGACCAGAAGGCCAGGCATAGGTGGGAGAAAGAGGTGGACTCCTCCCTTCTTGTACCACATGAGCCAAATCTGATTGCTTTTGCGTCTCTTTGAGCTCTGAGATGACTTTGGCCCTGCTGCCCTTGGGACCTTTCTTCTGAGGGATGGCATCGTAGGTACAGGATAGCCCAGCTTGGCTGCAATTCCCGCACGGCTGGCGGCTGTTACATCGAACCTGTTCAATGTCGTCAGTCTGACACTGTACTATTGTGTGCTGACGGTCATTATACCTTGCGGCGATGGCAGGCATCACAAGCACGCTTTGCAGGGATCGACATATTCGGAAAGCACGAGAATACTGGTAGATCTTCACAATAGCAGGCACGATGATTGCATTGTCAATACTGGTAATGAGAGACATGATGCCATATAGATAGGATTCTTCTTTGGATGGGGCTAAATTTAAATTTAGGTGTGCTACGTCTGGTGCTGTACTCGTACCTGACTCGCCTCAACACCCCTGGCACTGACGGGCAATAATCCTGATTGAGGGAAAGTAGGGCGGAACATGCCAGCAAAATGTCAGTGTGTGTATTCTAGCCAGGTCCAACGGCGCGGACAAGGAAGTGTGTCATATGCAAAGAGCAAGCCATAGTTGCGTCTGAATCACGATCCAGATTTTGAAGCCGTTCAGCAAGTTAGGTATGAAATTTGATGGAATGGGTGAAATTTTAGCTCGGTTCCGCATCCGCATGGGCGATTTCGGATGAAAGTTTGGAGGATGAGATGCTAGCTGGTTCATGGCATAGTGAGCCTCGGTAGAGGCCTTCTAGGAGCATTCTAGGCCTGTTCTAGAGCGTGCATTTGTAGCAATCTGTACCTTACTTTAACAATCTGCCCAACGAAAGCGTGCACGGCTCGCTCCGACCATTCTCCACGAGGATAAGACGCATCCAATGACGGTTGTATCTTGGGGAAAAAGGGATTTTACCCGTGAAAGAACACCTTGTACATGCTTGCTTTGATTAGATTGTGGCTGCTCATGACGGAATGGGTACATTACAGCCGGAATGGATCCAGGCAATCACTGACAGGACATGGAGTGAAAAGTAAGGTAAGTAAGGAAAACAGTAAGAGAGTACTCGAAGACTTCGTAGCGTGACTCGTCTCCTCGTGTAGCTTTGAAAAGTCCAAGGCCAGTCTCTTGGCTCGCGGAGACCTTCCGTCTTATAACTCGTATATCCCAGATTGCCGAGGTATCCCTTATACTACCTACTCTTGGTGTCCAGAGGCCTTCAGCCTGCTGCTGCCTCAATGAGGAGGTGTTGTGAGTGGTTGTAGATACGGTCAAGACATACTAACATCCCCAACAGACATTCCTCCCCTTGGCCGTTCCTCCATCACCTCCACCACTCGTGCTTGAAACCTGCCGAGACTGCAGAATCAATAGCTGCAAACCAAACAACCCAAAAATGTCTTGTCCCTGATCCCGTACATCGAACGCCTTGCAATGCGCCTCCCGTACGTACCCACAACCCCACCCACCATGTCCTCCTCTCCCTCTACAACACCCGAGAACGCGCCAACGGCAGCAGCAGCCTATACGCAACTCTCCGCGCGTCGCTCGCCTAAGCCTCTCCAAGCCCTCGATCTCACCCTGTTGCACTCTCCCCCCGTCGCCTCCGGCTGGTCATCCTTCCTGGGCGCCATTCGCACACAAACCTCTCTCCCCCCAGACGTTCGCGAACTTTGCATCTGCCGCGTTGCCGTCCTCAATGGTGCAGCTTACGAATGGGACCATCATGCCCCAATCCTGAAATCCGAAGGCAAACTCTCCGACGACGTCTTGCGGGAATTGAACGAGCGTAAAGCCTGGCAAGGGTGGGAGGATACGATTGGTGGGGGGACGGGTGCTGGCGAGGGAGAAGGAGACTTAGGTGGGGATTTGACAGAGAGGCAGAGGGCTGTGTTGGCGTATACCGATGCAATGACTGTGGGGGTTAAGGTGTCGGATGAGATTTTTGCGGGCTTGAGGGGGTTTTTCCCTGAGGAGAGGGAGGTGGTAGAGATTACAGCGACGGTGGCGGCTTACAATTGTGTGAGTCGGTTCTTAGTGGCCTTGGATGTGGGGGGAATGAGTGAGAGGGACGGGAGGGAATCATGATATTATGGGGATCGTGTGGGACGGAAGTTGGAAGTTGGAGGTGTAAATATTGGCTAAAAAGTGTACATAGGCAAATACATACAAAACTAAAGACTTACATGCCGAGCATGCAACTAGAGGAGAATTCGAATCCAAGATTCGGCTAGTTCGCGATTTTTGGCCGTTTTGATAGCTAAAAGGGCAATGACCAGGCAGCATCTAGAATAGAAAAGAGTATGCAGCTCTCATCTCCATCAAATCCATATCTTAATTCAAAAAAACAATATCCAGGGTTCTAGTCATGGCATTGAGTTCGTAAGTCTCTATTTCGTGCTTTTATATTACAAAAAGGGTATCGCATACACAGTCGCTTCCTTTTCTTTCAACAGAGGCCTGCTAGTCCAGCCATCTTCTTATCGCACATCCTCGTCTTTTGAGGGTCTTCGCGATGCTTCAATGTTTACCGCAACGCCTTCCTCGCGAAGGTCGGCAGAACAAAGCTCGCTTTGTGAATCTCAGTGTTGTAGTACCGGCACAGCTTCTCCTCTTCCTCCAAACTCCAGCTTCTCAAGGGCACCTTTACATCCCTATTCTTGTCCTTGCAGCAGACCATGAATCCAATTTGCCCGCTCGGATACGTAGGGATGGTAGTATACGCGTATTCGACGGTGGGGAAGACTTCTTTGCAGGATTTCTTGAGGTCAGTGATCAGCTGCAGGTGGAGCCATTGGTTCTCCGCTAGTACGTTGTTAGCAAAATTCACTGATAAAAGTGGTCACCAAAACATCAGTATCAGGGAAAGGAAGGAACGGACAACCTTGAGTCGTGATAACGCCTCCCTCCTTCAACGCTCCATACAATAACTCAAAATAAGGCTTCTGAAATAGACTCTCCGCCGGACCCTCGGGGTCGCTGCTGTCTGTAATTATGACGTCGAATTCGTTCTTTTTATCCGCCAGGAATTTGAAGCCGTCGCCTATGTGGGTCGAGACGTTGGGGTGCTGGAAACCAATGCTCATGCCTGGAAGGTATTTCTTGGAGAGCCGGATCACAGACTCGTCGATGTCGCAGAGGATGGCGGTTTCGACGGTTGAGTGCTTGACTACTTCGCGGAGGACGCCGCCGTCGCCGCCACCAATTACGAGGACCGATTCGGGGTTGGGGTGGGCGTTCATGGCGAGGTGGGTTATCATTTCTTGGTATCTGTGTCATCGATCATTAGCTAATTAGACAGGCCACATTCCGGGGTAGAAAAGCTTACGCGAACTCATCGCGCTCGGTACATTGGATGACATTGTCAAGAACCAGGACTGTGCCGTGGTCGCTTGATTCGAAGATGAGGACGTCTTGGTACTTGGATTTCTCGTGGTGGAGGACCTGATTGACCTTTAGGGTCATGGCCTGGCCTGGCCACATGTTGGAAATTTCACGAAACCAGCCATCTAGTGAGATTAGTACGTGCAAGGAAATGTTTGGTAGGCAGGAAGAAGCATACCTTTGATGGTGGGGTGCGTGATTTCGGACATTGTCCGAGTCTGGCTGTGCTTTAGGTATCGTTGTAGGCGCAATATCTCAGGGGATCAAGGGGTTAGGAGTATGAAACGAACGAATTGCAGGGAAGTGGTTATCAGAAGAGCATTGTACGGAATCATTTGGTGGGGCAGGTCACGGTGGTTGGACCTTCCTCAAGCAGGCTGGCTGCAGATGTAAAATTCCTTCCGAAATGCCTTCAATGAAATGCCGAAAATGGCACTGGACAGCTCTGAGAGTCTCTATGTATCTATACAGCTTCGCCATATAACGACCCAAAATGCAATACCTCAAGACCCCGTGGCCCACTCATGCTTCCTCGAAGCGCCAAGAAATGCACGCACAACGAGCAAGTACTCGTCCCACCAGTCAACCTCTTCTCCAAAGCCTCAGACAAGCTGAAGACCACAGTGAAAAGTGTTCGCATCAATCGGCGGCAGTGCAAGGCCGATGACACAGTGACCGAAGACATATGCAAGCATAGCGGTCAACAGTCTGGATCAAAAAATAGATTTAATCATTGATTATTCCCGTAGGAATATTTCAGAGATTAAACTGAAAAGAACAGATACTACACTTGATCTAAGCCAAAAGGCAAAGAGAGCTGAGGAGAAAGGGGAAAAGGAAAGGAATAGCGAAGGGATACGTGCATTTATATCGATGCGGAAATGCTTGGCGTCGCGCTAAATATCACTTCTGCGACCCGGCTTTCAGGTCACGTGAAACTCTTGGTCAGGTGGAGTACTTCTACCTCCAGCATAATGATCTCCTAACTATGACTTAGCCTGAGCGCTGATATGGAAAGTTTTTTGCTGTTGACAAGTTTCGTGCTGCGGATTTCGGGCTCTGTATGTTGTAGCCCTCGCAACTGTCAATCATTCTGGTACCAAGCTGCAAAGTTGCAGATTTCCAGTGACTGAGTGTGAATGAAGTGGGCTTACTCTATCACATTTCGAGCGTGTGGATGCTATCTGTCCATGTATCTCATATATGCTGCGATTCGGGTTTGCTCAAGTGCTTTCTGACCACCTCCACTTATGTTCAACTCGTTTCATACAACCAGAGCCCTCCATAATCCCCAGTCCTCTTCCTTCACCTTTATGTCCTTCCTTTCATGATTCACCTGGCTCCTACTGTTTTTATGTAGGGATGTTGCTACCGTTGCTCTTCCGGCTTGGCTCGATCTTAGATCTTACGTTAACACTGACAGGCTTTAATGTGGCCGGAATAAATATTTAGTCCTAGCTCAGTCAAGAGGTTTCTCAAGCACCTGAATTACACACAGATTTTGATTGTTTGTCTAGAGTTCATCGAGAAACCCTTCTCATCATCCTGTAACCCTCTGTCGTGTACATCATCATTCGTAGCCTGATAAATGATCTGGCAACAAACCCACTTTCACACCCGCAAACCGATTCAATTGCAAAATTGAAATCACTCGACAGATAGAGTAAACAACGTCTGCCACTGCCTTCCTTGAATTGGTACAGCAATTGACATGCTCACTGCTCTTCGCTTCTTTGCCGGTTGTTTTGGGCGACCACAGGCAAATATCGGACGTACCGTCGTCAGCGATCTGTTTGCCCTAGAAACGAGAGGAAAAGCGATATCTAGGTATCAGTCTGGTCCAATCTGGGCCCCGCACTCGGTCCAGTTGTCGGAGGACTCATCGCGCAATGGAAAGGATGGAGAGGGGTGTTCTGGATGGTGTCCTGCTGAGTATGTCTACTCCTGTGAGATAGCATTCTGGTGCTATCGAAGGAATTGACTAGGTTGGATTCGCCACTTTGTGTGCATTCTTCGTTTTGAAGGAAACACATGGCCCAACTCTACTTCGCAAGAGGGCTAAGTTGATAGCTCGCAATACCACCTATGTCCAACAGGTCGCTGTACCTGGCACGGAAAAAGAACCCAGAGCGCATGCGTACGAGTACATGCCACACTCATTTGGCCGGCCACTGAAGTTGTTGTTTCACTCACCAGTCGTTCTGCTTTGTTGCCTACTAGTCACAATACTGTGTGATACTATGAACATGTTATACTCTACACTTGGTGTTATCTACCAAGATAGATACGACTTCTAGGCCAGTCTAGCTAGTTTGACATGTCTCGGAATCTCACTTGGACGGGCAGCTCAGAGGCAGATGTTCTGATCTTTACCAATTATGGGTGAGGTTTTGGTTAGGTTCGACGTTAGCGCAATACAGGTAAGTCTGAACATTTAATTTCCCTGTTTGCTGAGGCTGACGAGTAGAATTTTCATCTTGTCCCACTGATCACCGCCTGCAGCGCCCCTAAATTATCAGCCCAATTCTCTATCGTGCCCATTAGAATATCCTTGATATCCTTTGTCTCGACCTCCGTCCCACCCCCTAGCTGACCCGCAAATCGCTGCTGCATTTCCCTTAGTTTCCTTACTTCAGCTTCTTCTTATACACTCAGACCCCTGGGTACCCAGCGTGGACTCCCAACCTCGAAATGCTGAGAGGCCGTATGGCCCAGCGAGTCCGGCGGAGGGCACAGGAGGACCTCGATACAGGTAGATTTAATGATATCTTTTATCTTCTTCTCTCACAGCAGACCGAAAAGCGTGGTGTGGTTTGTGGAATTGCTTCTATTGTAATAATGAGGCGGCGAATGGGATACCTGACCGATTCAACATTCTTGTGTGGGGTGGAGGTCATTGGCGGCCAGGAGTGAAGTCTTACACTAGCCCGCTCTTGAAGCCATTGAATGCGTCAGCTGGAAAATCTAAACCCAGACGTGTTGCTAAAGTCTGGGCTTCGGTTTCGCTGCTGGCGGTGTTGTTCCAGTAGTAGTGAGAATCGCGGGTGCCCGGCATCTTGGAGATAAAATGGTTTGGTAATGAAAGTTTCAGAAGAACCTTATAGAGACCAAGGGAACTATATAAATGAACAGAGCAATGGCATCCTCCCTATTGGGCCTATGGGTGGGAATACTGTGGTAATGAGATGTGTTATCGAATCGATTACCGTAATTGTCAATGTTGTAGTCGCGGAAACGGTAGCCGCGGTAATCGTGTCTGTTTGAGATGACCGTGATAGGTACGAATACAACGAACGCTAACAAAGTCAGTAAGATCTGAGCTTGACTTTACTCGGCTGGCTTTGCGGCTATTCTCGACCATCCTGGATGTGCTAATGCAATATTAATCTGTGTATGGCCAAGCCTCTCAATTGAACCATTGCGTCAGAACCATCGAGACAATTCCGTCGAGGTAATGCCGACTCACCTGCAGGTTTGAAATCCGACAGCCACGACAGGCACAAGTCTCGGGTGTGCACTGACAGCGGCCACGTGAAAGTTTGACCATGCAAATCAAAAACCACTAGTCCTTGTACTAACTGCGACAGGAAGGTACAGACTTTCAAGTGCAGGGGAAGCCTGTACTGACTCACTCATGCTGTACTTCCCTACCTAAAGGTAAACAACCGCTGGATCGCATTCCTGCAAGCATACTAGTATGAAAGCATCGCCACGAAAGGAAGCGTAGCTATGACTGATGACTGATGGATGACTTGTTAATTTCGTACTCTAGCTATGGCTAGCTAAGTGTAAGACCGAGTTCGACGCCTAGTGGGCCGATGATATGGTATCTCGTATTTCATGGCTGAAGAAACGCCTGTAATGATACTGGAAAGAAATATGAACAGGGGAGCGACTTTGATGATGCTGCTTCTTTCAACGAGTTCGGGGGCTTCGAAGAAGATCATAGTAGGTGCTGTGCCGAAAGACCTTCGACCAGTGAGAACCTTTGAACCACGCCATAGCCGAAGCTGGTCGTGCCAACATAAAATAACAAAAGCGAGTGTGATGCTGCACGCCATGCCAATGCTGATACTTGGCTCTCAGTGCAGGGCAGTCCAGCTGGCAAGGTTTAAGAGGGTCGTAATGTCGGATCCAGCTCGCCTTCCTGCCGAGGCAGAAGGGCACCAAGGATGATGAGCCGTCTAGGGTACATCCTTGAATTGAGGCTATAGAAAACGCCTGTGTTGATGCTTGAGCTTTGTGTATGTATCCTGCAGTCCTGCTGCCCTTTACGATATGTCCGTAACGCCTTGACAACTTTGGTATTGTGGAGCACGTTCAATTCGTCTATAAGTGAGTTGAGTCGTCTAGGTCGGACCAAAGCTGTTGTTGAGTTTGTGTAAAATCAACCGCGGCCACCAGCCGGGCTCACTGCAGGGCTTAGAGCCGGACTGCTACCCCCTGACCTCGCCTCAGGGTGATCCCTACGCTCATTCTCCCTCCGCACCAGGCGCTCCACCATCTCTCTTCCATCAGCACCCTCGGCGCCTGGCGAAGAGCTTGACCCTGAGAACAGGTAGCCGCCCTGTCCCTCCAGTTGCAGCGGCGTCATCGGCTCGGCTGGGCTCCTAAGTGGAGTGAGACGTGGAGGAGATGGCTTTGAGTTGAAGGAAGATAGTATCGAGGGAGAGGTTTTGGCAGCATGGGCTAGCTGGTCACGCCGGTATTGTTGAAGTTTTAGCTGAGCATCAGAGCCACGGCCGGTGCGGGGCTGGGATGTGATGAAGCGCGAAGCGCGTGGTGACAGAGGGGGAGCAGAGCTATCGTCTTGTGACGAAAAGTTGGCTGGGTGGTATCTGGGAAGACCGGACAGCTTCATGTTTCCAGCGGGACGTCTGGCATTCTGATGGTTCAGTGCCGAGAAGCTCTGCGGCGTGGTGGGCGAGAGAGGGGAGGTGGGTGTATATAGGGGTGGTCCTGTACGTGCCATGGGTACAAATCCACGTTGGTCACGCTGGACGGTAGGAGTGGAAGAGGACTGGTTGGTCGACATATTCCTGCCGGTAGAGTAGAACGGCCTCAACGACTGGCTGATATGTGGCTTTGGCTCTTCGTGGTAGGCCTGCGAGAAGTAGTTCCCTTCCGGTACTCTCGCAGTCAATGGAGTGGTGGGCGCCGAGGTATTGCCTGTCACACCTCCCAGGGTCAGCATTCACAACCTTCAAAGGCCATGGTTGGGTCGTGAGGCCTGTCTTGCAAGCATGGAGTAAAATTAGGCAGAGCCCTTTCCTCGCTCCCGGAATATATGCCCCACAACTCCAAGTGCAGTAATGTATAATTGGCTGTGACTGGTACGACGCACCTTCTTTCTTTCTTTTAGGAATTGCAATTGGCGCGGAGGGGACGTCTAAAGGAGCTTCCGCGAGTGTAGGGAGTGGCTTTCGAGGTGAAGGTCCGCCAAGGATTGATGCTAGATCAAGAGGAAGGGGAATCCGCTGAGATTGGATGCTTGTTCCGGCTCGTCGACGATTGGTTAGGCTTGATGACGTGTGACGCTCAGGACTGGTATTTGATCGAGCTACTATACAACATTTCACAGTCAGCTTCCCCTCTTACAAAACAACAAGTGAGCCGTGAGAGGGTGAACTTTGGGGTGCGCACAAAAGGTGAAGGACCCCGCTTTGTTTGCGCGACATCACTTGTAATTCTCAATTGTGAACTTGTGATGGCTGAAAGGCGGATAAGGCATGGCAATGACGTACCCTTCAATCCTCGATGTGCTTCATTATTCCTCGCAGATGTGGTAGCAGTATCTTCGAAAAGTCGTGGGAAGGCTGAGTGAGCTTCTTCTTAAATTCTGTTAGTTTGGAAGAAGATGAAAATGATGCCACCACCGGAGGCTTGATAAGATCACCTGATGATTCAGCCATCCAAGCCACCTCACCTCTCGTCGGCCACGAAGAAAGTCTCTGCAAGCGAGTCCAGTGCCGCAGGATTAGGTGCCTCTCTCCCTCTAGTGCCCCAGCGGAGGCATGCTCGTTGGCTGTCAGCGGTGTAACTCCAGGGTAGTGCGGGTGACCTACAGGCCGAAATGCCGCCCCAGCCGTCGATTGCGGGGTTGGGGATGGTCTTTTCTGGCTGGAACAGAAAGCAGAAAGCAGAAAGCAGAAAGTAGAGAGCAGAAATGTTAAGAGCCCATCCCAGGCAGAGGAAGGGATGATTGGAAGAAGGATTTCGATGCCCAGAAAAGCTTCAAACTGTAGATATGAGAAAGTAGTGGACTAGTAGATGCCTGCGCTGTGGTCAGTCCGGGCAAATTCTGTCCCTGAAATGTGGATCAGGTTTGCCATGATTGCTTCGAGCCTCAGAAGGATTCATCCTCGAGTGGGACACACCCCTGAGTCGGTCACCCTACCCTAACTCCCAAACCCGTCGTTTCAATATTATAATCTCGCCTGTAAAGTTGTAGCGATTACCAATTGCTACAACTTTTGTACAGAAACTTTTATTTATATTAGTATGGTTCGAAAGTTATAGTAATCTGACCATTTACCCCCTGAGAGATCCCTAGAGCTAGACCCCGGAGTGAGAAAACCAGGATTTCCGAGTACTCAGCCCTACAGGGTGTCCGACTCGGGGGTGAATCGAGGATAAGAAAAGCCGCAGATTCACAAGAAACATGTGCAGAAGAGCCACATTAAAAGCTCAAGTCGTGTCGTCAATTGGTATTCAGTGTGCTCTATAATAATTCAATAAGCCTCCTTTGCAGCTGAAGTCGACGGCACCTTGTGTATGCGGGCACCCAATCATTCAGACACGACGTATCATAGTTTACTCGGTGATTATTTGGTTGGTCCGCTGAAATTGGCAACCCTGCCAGGAGAGGGGTTACAAAAGCCGGACATATATTCTTGCCACATATTCTTGATACAGCCAAGTCAAGTCCTGCATGGTATGGATTTCGCCTTCAAAATATACGGCCATATAGGGTAAGATCGTGTTGGTATCATGCCACAACACTTGGTCTACTGAATGACGACTCCGCAATTTCATTGGGTATTGTTAACAGTGCATTTCGATGCCAATAAGTTTCTCTTTCACAGGATTCTACGAACACAAAGTACAATTGGGATGACGCGGCGGCCACGATATTGATCAGACGATATACTACCAACACTCATGAGCATAAGAGTGAGGTGAGAACAAACACCAAGATAACTTTTACACGTGCTCACAGCTTGAGCTAGTAGAATGTGGTGCTATCAAATGCCAAAGTAAAGATTTAGTAACCTTGGTTTCAGCGGAACCCTTCCAGAGTTGGATTGTGCAGATGATTAAGAACAGAGCACATGGACTATCATGGAACGTGATACGGCCTTCAAAGTGTCAACGACAAGAAATCGTCTTGCTACTGATTGCATATCGATTTCCCTCTGGGAATATCCTTCACATCTGCTTGAGGAGTGGGAGGTCTCCGTCCCAATTGATTTTCAACGCTGGAAAGGGTCAGTATTGACGCAGTTTCAGATCCCTCATGGATGACTCACTTGTTGGGAAGGGGAAGTAGCTCCCATGATCGGCCATCATGTATATATAGAAACCTGACGAACATATCTAGTCAGCAATCGCTCGTCTCTGGAGAAATTGTAATCGTGAAACCCATGTTCAAAGCGAAAAGGTCCCGAAAAACGTTTCGATTTCCCCAAAGACACCGAAGGAAGCAAATATAGGACAAGAGGAATACCTCCAGGCCTCGGAATCCTTTTCAATTGCCCCTGCGGCCCCGGCGCCCTCCTCAAGTTATCCAGCCTTCCCACAACCCTCAACATGGCTGTCAACGCCGTCCGACTCGCCTCACCCCCAAGACAAGCATGCGGGCCCAGTCCATAATGGATATAATTTTCCATTGGCCTATCAAGCCTGACAGCATCCGGTTCGGGAAAGAATTCAGCCTCTCTATTCGCACCAACGAAGCTGGTGAAGACTTTATCGCCTGGCTTGACATGCACGGATCGGCCGTTATCGTCGAGATTGGTTTCTACGGCTGATTGGCGGTAGGAGCCGAATGTACCGTTTAAGCGGATGCCTTCCATTGCATAGTGGAGAAGTTGGTCGTCGGCTTCGGCGCAGGGGGTTTTGGTCCATTTATTTATGGCGGGAAGGTGCTGTTTACCTTCGTCTGAGAGGTAGTAGTCGAGTAGCTGAGTGAACTAAGATTCTATGTCAGCGACCACTGACAGCAAATGGGTCATGAAATCTTACCACTTGAGCCTGGTTCGCTACCATCGCACCGGCAGTCGGCACAATCTGTGACCAAGTAATCTCGCTTGTACCCATACCGCTGTCTAGCAGCCGCCTAACCATATACACACCATAGCCAGTAAGATAATTACGTTGTTGGTGAAGCCCATCCACGACTCCTGCGATCCAACCTGCGGCACGGACCACTTCGACACCGGCTTCGACGAGCTTCCCGAGTTGTTGTGTGACGGCTCTGGAAGCTTGTCGCAGTGGAAACGATTTCGCAGGGTCCAGGTCGGAGAAGATGGAAGTGAAAAGGACGGCAAAGACCATGTATATCTCCTGCTCGGAGTAGATTCCGTGAGGATGGTCTTCCGTCTTCAGGGGAAGGGAGAAAACGTTTGCAGCGAAATAAACGTGGGCGAGGTCACCGACGCTACGTAGAATGATAGAATCAGTACAGGACCGATAAGAGAGTGGGAGGATTACACACTCTCGTGTGATGTCCACGAAATTGATCCCAGCGATCTTGCAGCTCTTCTCCTTCAGTAGCTTGAGCGTAGTATACTCGTAGAAATCCTTGATCTGCTGATGCCACTTGTCCCTGTAAAGCGATTCTCCCATCAGCTTTCTCTGCTTGGCATGAAAAGACGTATCGCCGCTAAGCATGAAGTCCAATCCTCCTTTGCCCATGAGGAATCCAAAGGGCTCAGTCCAGACAATATTGCATTTCTTGGCATGCTCCAAGGTGTACTTGGCTGCTTTGTAGGATGTGAAGTTGACTCGGGGTGGTGTGGGAGCAGGTCGATCCCAGGAATACTGGTCTTCACGTCCAAGATTATACATGATCTTTCTGTTTTCGCTTCGAAGAGTAAGCTACGGAAGGACCTTTTAGGGCTGCAAGAATGTACCTTGGAATCGTCATAGGATAGTGCGCGTATATCGAATTACCTTGAAAATAGTTAGGGAAGGCACGGAAGAAGAGCTTGTAGATTATACTGTCCAGCGTCAGAATCCAGACCTTAGGGAGACCTCTTTACCGATTCCCACCATCCTTGTTGAACCGCAAGATCATACTAAGCTTCGCTGTAGCCCCAATTTGTGAGGTTCTTTGGGTTGGAATCTATAGTGTAGAACCTATCGCCGCGGACCAATGCGACAGCGTCTGACAAGATTGCTCTTGAGATGGTATATGTTGGAGCAATGCCGACTCCAGGCTGATAGATTAGAGTCAACACTAATGTTTGCAGTATTGCGTGGATGTGCTCCCAATGCGCTACTTACCGCCATAGGGACTTTGGCGCTCTCAGAAACCATACCAGGATACATTTCCACAAAATCTGGGTGCTCATAGCTAGGTATTACGCCGTTTATGATTCCTTTTGCATAAAGGTATAGCAAGACTTACAGGTGCCTTAGTTGCTCTGCGCAGCCTGGATCGGATGGGGCTATATCCTCAAAGGTCTCGTGCGGCTTCAACTGGAAGAATTTCCGGAACTCATTCAAGGATCCGATATTCCATGCTCTCGACTGCTGCATGCCGAGAATAGTGATAGCTTTGAGACAAGTGGGTATATTGTTTGGGCCGAAGGCGCCTGTCTAATGTCACCATTTTGCTGGATTGCCTAATCCTCCCAGGTAGGAGATAGAAGAGGCACTTACCAGCAGTATCCTCAATCGAGCTCGTCAAGATCTCCACCAACTCATCATCAGGAAGCTTACCATCAGCGTTTCTCTGCACGATTAGCGAAGGGGCGTTTCTGCGGATCTTTTGGTAGTCCATGCTCGTATTTGCCCAAGCCCTGGAGAAGCTCTTGTAATGTCACGTCCTCAGCCTCTTTGCCGAAAAGGTCCTTGTAAAGGTTCCGGGTCCACTTATCGTCTTTGTCACTGATACAAGAATGCCATCTGTACGCGAGATTCAATTCTGCTGAAACTTGGTTGCCGACACCACTGGGCGTGCCGTCCTTGCCGAAGATCTTCCCCATTTCTGCGCGTGGATCCAAGGTCCATGTAGTGTTGCTCCTGTTCAAGTTTACGATGGTTCGAAGATAGTCGAGTAACGTGATGTTGATATAGAGCCCGCAAGTGATCAGTCTACCAGTCTGGGACAGGTCGTTGTCGTACTTGGCCCAGGATTTCTCGGCCATCTCATGGGTCAGCCCTTCATTAGGCTTATGAAACCTCCCATTCTCGTCTATCACAGCCAGTTGCTCTACCACATAGTTATGGAAGCGGTTGAGCATAATAAGCAAAACCCCGCAGCCAGGTGGGAAGCCTAATAGCCTTGGCTCGGAGAAGCAATCTGCCTTCAACTTTCCATCCTTGAAGGTCCGAATCTGGTCTTGATCTTCCTGTGTGTCTCCATATAGCGTCGAGAGATCGAGGTACGATGAGGTCTGTGAATTATTGAAGTCTCGATGGTCGGTTTGGAAGAGATCATGAATGATGAGAGATGCCCAAAAAAAAGACGCTCGAGACGTTGTTCGGGTGAGGCTTGAATTCTTTGCGTGCCATGACGCTATCGAAGATGAGAGATGGATCTGGTAAGGCTCCAGGAGAAAGTGTGTTCGGAGGGACTGATCGCGCGTAAGGAGTGTTGGCAGCTCCCAACTTGGGGTATAGAATGTTCTAGGACGAGTCAGCCTATACGGTTTCGTGCAACAGTGTAAGCGCTACCTGCATTGTTCGACCCATCGGCCTGCCTGTACTGAAAGTCATTGCCCAGATAGCTCATTGGAGGGTCTGTTCGTCATTTCTGAGTCAGTATTCCCTTTCTGAGATATATAATGAGTCGCGAGACATGTTCTGAGAGTGTACCAAGAGCAGATACTCCCGAAAGATATCTTGCGACACAAAAGCAGTTACCGAGAAGGAAGGAAGAACTCCGCGAAGACGTACGTTGCAGCGAGTTCCACAACTCATCGATAAACGCATTGGTGAAATCCGCGCGCGTCTTCGACTTTGTGGGTAAAGCTGAGACAAGCTAAGACGATAGCTATGAGCATATCATCGGACGGACGCGTTTGAGGTGCCTTAACTGGATTGTGTGCTCCATCAAGTACGTTTTGTCATCTTGGAGCTCGCCTGTAGCCTTGTTCTTCATGACATCCACCAAAGTACGCACATCCTTGAATCCCAAAGCTCTCACATCAGCCATCAAGCCTGACGGTTCTTTGTGGTCAAGGTATGATCCATCGCCAGTCTGCGTTGGCAGAGGTCGCTCCGAAGCATGGATGAGCTGGGCGAACTGCTCGAATGAGCTTTGGACGTCACTTCGACTAGCCGCATGGTCTGTACTTTGAGCCTTTACTTTCTTGGTGCCGAAGCCGAAAGAGCTCTGTCGTTTCTCGAGAGCCGGCTTCCCAGCACTGGCTCCATTGGTACTGGCTCCGTTCGTATCAGTGCCATTGGTGGCATCATTGGTGTCATTGATGCCATTAGCCCTGTCCTTCTTGTTCTTGCCAAACCTGGTAGAAAGCCTGCGGAGCATCTTGCCGCAATTGCTCAACAGTAGGCGTTAAGTGTATAGAAGGGATGAGGAAGACGGCACGCACGCGATAGAAGACGACACGAGAGCTATGGGGAAGATAAACTGCAGAGAGTTCGCGCTATCATGCGAATGGCATATATTACGTTATAGATAGGGTCATTGGCCACGATGCAAGTGGTCTTTATGCGGCATCTCGGAACTGGTCACAGTTTCTTCTCACAGGAGTTAAACTTCCAGGGGTAGAGATCCACGCTTGTGGCCGAGACGGAGCGAAATATGAGATAGCCAGACTGGTAGGATCAAAGAAGCAGCGCCAACGGTTGTCCATGATGAGACGTGAGCAATCTACGAGTTCAAATAAGAGTCCAAAGCCACCCCCTCACTTCGTCTTCGTAAATGCATTATCTTTGTCTGAAGGTAGCTAGAAGCGAAGTGTGAAGAAGACTGAGTAGGGAGCGGTCGAGTAATCTGAACGCTTTAGATACATGAAGCAACTATCAATGGTTGGGAACATCTCCCTAGACTGGAGACGTCCAATGTTAGTGCATAGCTTTTTCGAACTACCTGAGCCTGGTGCATTGGCGCAGCGTCACGATATAATATAAAGCGAAAAATGCACTTCGGAGAAGCTCGTAGAAGCTCGTGGTCATTAATTGAGGAGGACCCGCTAAATGCTTGGCAAAGAGGCCAAATTGGGCGAGAGTGAGACAATGGAAAAGACATCTCTTTCCTTCGTCCGATCTTTTGAATGCCATAAAGCTAAAAGGCGAGAAGGCCAACTCACTAGAGTGTTTAGTGGGATCAGATGCGGTCACGGTTGGCCGGGATACTACCCCCGGACTCCTTTTCCCCACTGAAACGTAGACCTCTCGCCTATATTTGGATCCTAGTCGCTAATCGTCAACTTAATATGCACCCCAACTGAGCTAGATGATTAGCGTTCAACAGCTTTTAACCTGGTAAAAGAACCTGCAGTGGTCTACGACCACTGTTCACGCGATCTCTTGCATTCATAGCATGGCTGGTTGCAGAATTACCATTCACCTACTTCCCTTCCAGCCGACAATGCTGTGTCACTGCCGTCTCGTATAGTTTCTCTTTCAAACTTGAGCTGTTGTTGGTATTTGAATTCCTAGTACTTCAAGGTCTCATGCATATAGCGATTGTTTTGTACGACCATGTTGGGTCAACAGTGTGACAGCAGCCCCAATGCATTGCCTAGTAGCCAGCAGGGCCCAGGGTTCAGCCGGGTTGGCATCCAATCATATGGCCCATATCGTCAGAGGAAACGGGTACCTACTGATCGACTCGAACTCGTTGTTCACGACTGAAAAGTTACCCAGGTCATCCTCTGTTTTGATGGCACAGGGAATAAGTTCCAGGGTAAACCAGCAGAAAACTGGTCCAATGATGAAATCGTATTAACATGCTTGAGGCACCGACGTCGACAGTAACATATTGAAGATATATAGAATACTGGATCGGAATAATGGAGACAGTAAGCTTCTCGGAATGGACACGGTCAATAGGTGACATGTTAACAACCCGTAGAGCATTACTACCAGGTATACTAAAGCATGAACTACGAGAGTATGACATAGTCTCATTTATTATAGCCAGGAATTGGAACGTATGTCAACACGAGGTCAATATCGCACACCAGCAGGCTCGCTAGGTTGAACTCGTGGTACCAAAGGGCCAAAGACTCGGCTGTAGGCACGTCATTCGATGAACATGTTATGGTATGTGGTCCCATTCACGAGATTCGTCCAAGACCTTAACAACTCATACAAGTAGGGAGCTTACAAGTTTCTTATGCAATGTTACAATGATGACGATATCTTCATCTTCGGCTTCAGTCGCGGGGCGTATGTTGCGCGTTTTCTCGCAGAAATGCTCGACCACGTTGGCCTCCTGAGCCAGGGCAACCAGGAGATGGCTCGATTTGCATGGAAAGCTTTCGCTCAATGGCAAGAAAGAGATGATAAGACGGAGGAAGAGAAGAACAAGAAGAAAGAGATGCTTCAATTCTTGTGGGCGTTCCGCGAAACATTTAGCCGTCCGGTCAGAAAATCCGCTTCCTCGGTCTCTTCGATACAGGTAAGAGATTCACAATGAAGACAGACGGGCTGTTAGCTTACTTCCAGCCCAGTAAACAGTGTCCCCAGGTTCGAGAATGCATGGATGAAGCGGAGCAAGTTTCCATACACTGCTCGATTCTCCGCCAAAGTCATTCGTCATGCAGTCAGTATAGACGAGCGAAGGGCAAAGTTCCGGTCAGACCTGATCTCTGAATCAAAGTCTTCTAAACGTCGCGAAGACGCTCAAAGTCGCCATGAGGGACACAAACCAGATACCGAAAGTAATTGGATGACAAAGGGTACCAAGCCAAGTTCAGTAAGCGCAGACAGATCCCGAAGACGTTCAGCATTCCGCCCTGCAGGTGAGCATAATAAACACTTTTCACCTCGACCAAGTGCCGTTAACGAAGACCGACTGGATCCACGACGAGGCACAGAGACACATATGCGATCTCAGAGCCCAGCCATCTCGCAGAACCTTGCACTAGAAATGGATGGGTCTTCTATTCGAACGACGACCTCGGTGAACTCATCCCAACTAATCCATGACGCGGAGATTGATGAGGACGATGACGAAGCGGCCCCGCAAGATCTGCAAGAAATCCGGTTTCCGGGGTGTCACGCTGATTTGGGCGGAGGCTGGCCGCTAGCTGACGGAGAAGAGTCTCCCCTAAGTCATGGCCCATTGGTTTGGATGGTCAGAGAGGCCCAAAGAGCAGGTTTAGAGTTTGATGGGGAGAAAATGCTCGAGCTAAAGTGCTGTGACGAGGACTACAATATCCCATCCCTTGGCATCGCCACAGACGGACAAGCTGCACCTTAATGTACCAGAGATCGAGGTCACACCCTCTCCAAGCGTAGATTTGTTCAACAGTCCTCGCAGCGAGAGACCAGATCCGGGCTGGGCAGCGGGAATGCAACCCGATAAGCCTGGTAAATCCATTCTTCAACAGAGTCTCGAAACAGCCGCAACCAGAGGGGTGCTCCACGACTGCCTTCAATTCAAGAATGGTCTTCCAGCAGGATCTGTCGTATCTTGGAAGCTCATGTAGTATATGCCATTTCGCAGGATGGATCTGAGGCCTGATGGCTCTTGGAAAGCAATTTCATTGTGACTCCCCATGGGTGAGACGAGAGACATTCCAGAGAATGCCTGGATCCACCACTCTATTCCACGACTGGAAGCCAATGAGAAATACCGCCCTAGTAACCCCATCATCGGTGGTGGTGGTAGAGGTGTCAGGAGGGCACCCAAGGAGGCTGGAATAGGAAATTGGGAAATACTCAAGGGTCAAGACGACCCTGTTGGCATGGTATACAAAAGGAAGGGGCGCAGCCTTGAGAAGAAGATTGACGAAGAGCAACATTCGAAAAGCCTTTAGCTGTTCTATCCTTCTATAGGGAGTCTCATTTGTCGCGGCAATAGAGCCAAAGTGAGACCGAGCGTCGCCGGATTGGCCGTCGCACCCACTTGTGTCACGGTAAAAAAAAGTGCCTTTAGCATAGAAGCTCTACTAAACAAAATTATCGACACTAGCTTGCGTGTGTTAGGCGTATTGAATGAAACAAGAAACAATACATATGTAATTGAGCGGGGGCGTTTCCACTTGAAGTATCTCGCATCACCTCGTCTGTGCCAAGCATTTCCAATTCTGTAGTCCCCCACATTTCTCGCCTTCAACCACACCAACAAACGCTTGGGGAAGCCAATCAGACACCCTTTACTATCGGACATCCTCGTCATGGCTCTTCCCTCGCCATCCTCCTTTGCTCCTTCCCACGCTGCTTCCCAAACCTCCCTTCAACCTCCAAAACCTTCCCAATCCAGCAACGACACACCTCCAGCAAATATTGCCAGAACCCGGAGCGTGCAATTCTCCAACCCTACCACCCCAATGTCTCGTTCTATCTCTCCACGCGGTCGTCGGGGACAGCATGGCGAGCAGACTGAGAGTTCGGCAGATGAGATTACACCGATTGTGGCGAGGGAGCGAGGGGCAGGGAAGGGGAAGACTTATGATGCTACATCTTTGCATAATGGGGAGGTGAATACATCTAGGCAGTGTAGTGTTTCTAGTGCCAGGAGGAGGAAAGCTGCGTCAGGTTCCGGAGGGAAAGATGCTTCAGGTGCGGAGGAGGGAAAGGAAAGTGGAGGATGGGTGTGTGTGCTGATGGAGAAGTATGGGAGTGTGGAGTTGGATAACAAAGGAAGTGTGGCTAGGGATCATCTTGCTCTTGGTTCGTGGTCCTCTATACCGTCTAATATGTACACAATAGTCCGGCCAAAGTCGTACCAGAAGACCAATTCAACCTTAATGGACCCATATCCGACTGACTGTCCCTATTAGAACGAACGTTCCTAGCCTGGCTCCGCACCTCTCTCGCTTTCGCATCCATTGGCATAGCCGTTACCCAGCTCTTCCGTCTTAACACCACCATCTCCGAACGTGAAGGCTATACCCCCACAAATCCCGACAATACGTATCACTTACGGCAAGTTGGTAAGCCATTAGGAGCTACATTCTTGGGCATTGCTATTTTAGTACTTCTGGTTGGCGGTAGGCGGTATTTTGAAAGTCAGGTGAGGCCATACGTATCTATGATCCTGTTAAGATGTATCCAGACTAATGTGACCGTCTACTTTAGTATTGGATCATCCGTGGTAAATTCCCCGCTAGCAGAGGTAGTGTCTTCCTTATCACATTCGTTGCTTTGGCCTTGATTGTCACCAGCCTGGTGGTGGTCTGTGTCGTTGATCCGAGCGTATTTGAAAAGAAGTAGCACTGCATCCTAGGGGCTCGGAACAACGCCTGAGCTACGCCCGCTCTCACGATGTGCTTGTCAGCGCAGAGGATACTTCATTTTATGGGAAAACGCCACATCTCGTGCGCGTGGGACCTCAATTCACAGAGCCACAAGCTGTTCACAAGGACATTTGTGTGTTTAAAAACACGGACTTTGGCCACGTTCGCATGGAGGCTTTCGCGGTCATCCACCATGTTGATGAGTGCCGAGCTCACCCATAAAACAGCCAAATGGATACGCGGGAAAAAATGATTGGACTATTGTAGGCAAACGATATGTCCTCGGTCTCAGAAACGAGTTCTTTGCTGGACAGGTCTTCTCACTCAGCAGAGAAAGGCTTTGCAAATATCAGCTCGATGATCTAGACTCGCAACCACATGGGTGGCTAGCCAATAGCAAGGAGGCATAGAGGCCTTGGTGCGGGATAATGCGCTTGCCGCAATCGATGCAGTGGTAAGAATGGGGAGTATTGAGACGTATGCTTCTTAGCGGTAGGTCTTTTTAGTCTAATCCACCATTCAATAGAAAATTTAAAGTGTTGGCTAATAACCATGCGATGCTTGCGCCCCAGAACTTGCCATGGGGCGATACTATGGCGGCCTCGGGCCTCCCTAGAAGGCATGTCTTTCTACATATTTGTCCCGAACTCTCTATCTAATGTACCCGAATGTCTGTCTCCGTTGCTTCAGGTGCTTTACGTGCCGCGATAAAAACGACAAAGTTTGACGACATTCCAGGTGAAAGCACTCCACATCTCCGAAATCACATAGCTCAAAAGCTACAGGACTCAATCAAGGACTCGATGCATCTTATATTTCGTGAGATCTAATTTGACGAGTCTATTGACTGGCTAACCTAGTGGCAACCGTTAATCGAGTTAAGGCACTTTGCTCTCAAAATATTGGGACCTTATATACAAAACTGGAGACAGGTGACCCCGTCTGAACATCTGGGTCTCTGCTGACGAGCATTCGATCAATGCGGCATGTGTGATGTCCTTTTTTCAGGATGAGTCGCGCCGTTCCTAGCTCATTAGGTATCAACAAGTCTGAGCACACCCAATATCCAGATTGCTCGTCTAAGACTAAGACTAGGACTAATCTAGAAGCTGTGTGAAACACGGGGCGTTCCGTATCGCTTGAAGGGTGCGCATCGCGTACTATGGCTTCTTCAGCTGAAATTTGACAGCCAGAATTGTCTCACTCAGCCAGCCACGACGATATCGAGCTCGTCCTGAAGCCACTTGCACCTTGCTCTTGGGATATTCTATACAACCGCGTGAAGGGTAATAGAGGCATTTTTTACAAATATAGGCCCAGTAAAATCGGGAAACAGGAGTTGCTCGAGTAGGGCGCTCGAGCCTATTTTCGATCCCTTCCAGAGCTGCATGCCTAAGTTTCGTTCTACAGAAGCAGAGGAATCAACTGCCTCGCGATTCGAGGGAATGGTATTCTCCATTTTGAACGTTGAAGTGCGACTTTTTCCGGAAACATTCTGTCTCGAAGAGGAGCTAAAGAAGCTACCAAATTCGATAGCTAGGGTAGCTAATTAAATTATAATAGAGTATCAAAAGTCCTATTTAAAAAACGATTTTAAATATTCTAGATAAAGGAGATTAATTATAATACTCGAATTTAATATAGAGTAGAGACTCTAGTATACTAGATTTTAATAACTTTATATAATTATTCCAAAATTAATTATATATTATTGATTTAATATTAATACTTTTATTCTTATATTATATTTTTTATTAAAGTAAATAAAATAATTAATATATATTTTAATTAATTAATTAAATTATTTATTTATTTATATATTTATTTAAATAGAAATATTTTATTAATAAACAATTTTTTTTAATAAAGTAAATTTCTAATAAATCGTTACTCTTCGATTCAGAAATTATTATTTAATCGTTTACTAATTACTAAAGATATCATTACTTCGATTAAAAATTCTAAATTATTTATAATTTATCTATAATTTATTTTCTCTATTATTTATTAACTAGTGGCCCTAGTCCTCTAATTATTCTAAAATACTATAATTTCTTTTTTTCTATTTTAATTTTTACTCTCTTTATTAATAAAGCGGTAAAACTATTTAATTAGAAAATAATAACGAATATAAATTTAACGTGTATTTTATATATAAAGTATATCTTTTAATATTTTTCTAAATTTGGATTCTATAAATATTAATATAAACCTTAATTAGTAAATTAAATATATAGCGCTAGTTTAGCGTAGTATTTCATATATATTAAATTATTAATATTAATTTAATACTAGTAATACGAAGTTTATATAGAAAAATTTAAAATATTAAATATATATCGGTATTAAATCTTAAAAGTAAATATTAATATATTTTAAATACTACTAACTTTATTAGAAAATCGTCTACGAGTTTATATTAAAACTTTATATTAATTACCGACTCGAGATTTAATAAAATTAATAAATTAAATATCTAGATAGAGTTTTATTAATAAATAATATTTATTACGTCGGTAAAACGAAAAGTGGCTCGATCGTGGCTTAGGGCGCTCGACGGGCGCCCCGGGAGCCTTAAACGCGATACCTATCTACCGACTCGAGGTGCGCCCGAGGCATGCAGCCAAGGGGCCTAGGGCCACTCGGGCGTATACCGAGCAAGCCTAAAACGGCCACTAATGGGCGCTAAATTAGGGGTGCGCCACCAACTTTGACCCCCGTCTATGGCCCCTGTTCATGGCTATGGCCCTATTCCATTCATGGCCATGGCCCCATTCCATTCATGGCCATGGCGTATTCCATTTATGGCTATGGTCCTGTCGCTGTCGCACCCCTATAACTGTCACTGTCGCACCCCTAAACCCCTGGCGTATGCCCTAGCGCATGGCCTGCGCACACCCCCGCGAGGATTTCGCCTGAATCGATCGATTCCGGGCATTAAAATTTACTGGCGTTAGGGGTCGTTCCGGGGGGTCGCTACCGTCGATAGGGGCGATCATAGAACATTAAGATTTTTGAAAATTTTAGGTGGTAAATCATATGATTTTCTAAGGTTAGGGCCCCTGAAGCTCCGGGTTTAAATTACGCTCGTAGGGAGCCCGACGTTTATCTTATAACGGCCTCGGGCGCCCGTCGAGCGCCCGTCGAGCGATTTAACGCTCGAAGGGTGCTCGGCGGGCGCTCGACGGGCGCTTGGGGCCGCTCGGGCACCCCGAGCCTACCTTAGGCGCCCGAGGTAGCTTACCTAATGGCCCCGAGCCGCTAGAGCCGGTTTTCGATTTGCCGACGTATTAATATTAATAAATCTTAAAAACTCCTATTAAAACTCTAGTTATCGACCGCGCGGATAGGGCTAGTAACGTTTTACTAGTAATTCTAAATTACGAATAAAATTAATAATATCCTATTAATAAATTTTTTAACTTTAATTATAAATAGGATATTATTGATAACTCTAATTTACGGATAAAGTTATTAATATTTTATTAATAAATTTAGTAAATTAAAGATCCGGGTAAGTTATTTTTAATAAATTTAATAACTCCGGGTTAATTTTAACCGGATTAGTAACTTTAGTAATTTATATATATTATTAATATATTAATAGTAACTTAGCCCTATAATAGGGCTAAAATAAATAAAATTCTATAATTAATATTATTAACGATAACGATCTTTAATAATAACTATTAATACTAGCGACCTACCGGGCCTAGAATAATAAATTTTAATAAAAATTCTTATAGAGGCGTTACCTAGGTATATTTAAAAAGTATATATATATAAATATTATAATATAACGCGTAGTATAGCGCGTAGTATAATTATATATAATATAAGGGTATATAATATAAGGGTATATAATATAAAGGTATATAATATAAAAGTATATAATATAAAGATATATAATATAAAGATATATAATATAAAGATATATAATATAAGAGTATATAATATAAAGATATATAATATAAAGATATATAATATAAAGATATATAATATAAAGGTATATAATATAAAGGTATATAATATAAAGGTATATAATATAAAAATATATAATATAAAAGTATATAATATAAAAGTATATAATATAAAGATATATAATATAAGGGTATATAATATAAAAATATATAATATAAAGATATATAATATAAAGGTATATATTATAAAGGCGTATATTATAAAGAGCTTTTATTTAATATTTTAAAAATTATTATAAAAAATATATATCGTATATTATTTAAAATATCTTTATATATATTATTTATATATTATTTAATAGTATACGTAAATTATATACGTTATTATATATATTATAAGGTATACTATAATCTATACTATAATTTATATTATAGCGTATATTAATACGTATATAAATATATATATTATAGGGTATATAATAGGCCTATTCGTTTAATATTTAAATTATTAATAATTTATCGAGTTATTAAACCTATTAAATCTATTAATAATTAATATTATTTATTAAAAGTAATTTTCTTAAAACTCTAATTTATTACTCGAAGCCCCGATTTACTAATCCTACTAAACCTCGGGTCGGTATTTAATATAGAGTTTTAATATAAATTTATAAACGTATTATAGGGTGGACTTTGGTAGGAGTATTACTATAGATATTTATTAAGATAGCGGGCTAAGCTCTACCGCTAGCCCTATCGGGACTAGGGTTCTAGTATATTAGGGCCAAATCCTTAATAGAATAATCAATATCTTTTATACTATATACTATTATATTAACCCCTTATTAAATAGTAGTAACGGTTATACTAACGTAGAACCATACTTCTTCTATATTAGTAAGAACGATTATACTAGTTATAAGTAGTAAAATAACCCCTAAAACGGTTAATATACTCCCTATTAACTACTATATTTAAAATAATTTACTCCGTATCGATAGCGAGCTTTACCTACGTTATACCTATTTAGTATTTCCGTACCGTACCCTACTACCTTAAATAAATACTTCTAAACTCTTTATTAAATTATTAAAATAGCCTATTTAATACCCTTTTTATTTAAGGTATTTATAATAAATATTAAACTAAGTATTTAAAACGTCCCTTTATTTATTTCCCTTTTATTAATATAATTATTTATTTTAGTAAACTACCTATTAAGTAAACGTCCAGCCTAGTAAATATATTATTAATTATATCTCTTACGCTTCCGCTACAGAAAAAAGAATACTAGAATATTAATCTTTTAATACTACTCTTATTATTCGCCTAGTATTACTACTTTTAGTATTTATTATTAATTATTACTTTGGCTATTACCTTAGAAGAAACTTAACTAAACTTTATTATAATTGATTTTACTTTCTATTTATAAGAATTCCTATTATTAAATAAATATATTTTAAAATAGGTAAAAGTTATTTTTAATATTAGACGAGTAGTTATCTAGATAATTATATAGTCTCTTTATCCTCCTACTAAAGTACCTCTTTAATATTTATTAAAGAGGGGCCGGAAAGCGAAGTAATTTAACGACGACCTTTCGGAGTATATTAAGTTTAAATAACCTATTATATAGCTACCCTAGGTTATAAATAAAATATCCGTAATACCGCCTATTAGTACCTTCCGAAGGGATATTAAAGAGTTACGTTAACGCCTATAAAAGAAGTAGCCTTTAAAGGACGAATTTAAAAATGAAGAAACTATAACTCCTTTTAAGCCCGAGTAGCCTACTATAAATTCCGAATAAATAATATAATTTATAGAATCGCTAGAAATTTAGGCCTTTATTATTAAGTTAGTAACTAGGATAAAAGAAGACCTAATAGGACCTTAAAGCCTATTAAAAATAAATAACTTAATTAGTTAAAACGGTATTAATACTAGGGTAAACGCCTAGAATAAATTAAAACTCGAAGAGATTAGATTCTTCGACTTTAAAAGCGATAAGAAAGATAACTTATTTATTTTAAAAAAATATACTATATATAAGAACGTTTTCGACTTTAAGAATCGCGTTAATAATATAATTAAATAATACGACGAAGAGGAGGTATAAAAGTTTTTATTTTTATATCTTAAAGGAGTAGCCCTTAAATAATTCTCGAATAAACTAAATATTAATATTAAGGCGCTAATATATACCTTCGTTAACTTTAAATAGATAAATTATCTTATTAAATAATTTAAAATAAAGACGCTAGAAGTTATATATAAACTTCGTTTTAGTAAATATAAATTTATTTAGGTACGTACTAGTAAAACGCCTAAATTATATATAAATAAAATATTTAGCCTAACTAAGGCCGCCGATATTCCTAACGTATATTAATAAATATCTATAATCTACGATTATATTAACTCTAATTTTAAGTCTTTTATTAATCCGCCTAAACCTAACGTCCTATTAAATAAATTCCTTAATTTACTTAACGCTAAGGAAGAAGCCTAGCTAGGAATAATACGAAGTAATAAAATAATTAGGCCTCTACCGCCTCTTAAGTTAGAGGGTTTATAATAAAGTTAATAGAATTATTAATAACCTAACCGGTTTCGCCTATAATAGAACTAGTTACTTTAGGCTACTTCTTATTAATTTATTAATTCGGTTTATTAAAATATATTAAATATCCCTTAAACGTAGTAATAACCTCGTTAAATTTAACCGCTATTTATTTAATTATAGATTATTAGTAATAATACTAGAAACGTACCTTTCCCTCCTAGAAATAAAAATCGTCCTAACTATTAACCGCGCCAAGAAAACCGCGGGCCTATAACCGGTAGTTATAATCTTAACCGTTTCGGGTAATAATAAATACCCCCTAGGTATATAACTATTTATTATAAAACCGAGGTATAAAAGGACTACTCTTAAGAAAACGGTATTATAGAGCTATAAATAGAAGAATAATCCATACTTAATATTAATTACGTTAATAAATAAAGCCAGGATTAATAGTAAAAGGATTATTATAATAAATAAAACGAAATAACCGGCTATTAAATAACTATTATCGATTCGCTTAAATAGGTCGAGTACCGTATCTATAAAGAGTTATTCTCTTTTAAAAACGTATTATATACGTATTTTAGAAGTTAAAGCTTAGGTAGGAACCCTATTAAAACCTCCTACCCTAAACGTTTAATTATAAATATTATTTAGAAAAGTAAATAATCTTTAATAATAGACGAGAATACGGAAGCCTATTATTAGGTTAAAACGAATAACGAATTACTAAAATAGAAGCCCATTATTAAATTAAACTACGACTCTTCTAAAAATACGGGAATAGGATAAACGTTTAGGAAATACCGGTATACCGGTATTCGGGTCGGTTTAAACCCTAGAATTAAAATAGAAAAGGGCTATAAGGATACTAGCTATAGAGTAATTATCGCCGACCGTAAATTTATAATACGCTTCTTTTTAAAAGCTAGAATCCGTATTATAATAACCCTACTCTAAGTTACCGGTATTAGTACTAACCGTTATATTATTTCTAAATATATCGTTACCTCCTTATACTTCCCCGGGAAAGATAAGAGCGGTAATAAAATAATAGCCGAAACCGCCCCTAGAGAAGTCTATATTATGGATAATCTTAAAGTAAGTATATTTATTAATATAGACGTTATGGCCCCTAAAGGGATTAATATATTAGTATCTCGGTAAATCGCCCGTATCGGTAGCTGCGATATAAAGTACCCTATCGACGTCTATTTAAGAGGTATAAATATGAACCGGCCGGTATATACTACGAAAATAAGAGTTATCCCCCTATAAGTTACGGTAATTATCGAAGTCCATAAGTTTAATCTACTAATACGAGATTATTTCTTTAAACCGGTAGATACTAACCTATACCTCTTTATCGGAATCGTTAATAATAGAATAAAATTAATACTTATAAAGAATAAGACGGATAAGTATATTAAAATCCCTAGGAATATAAAGCTAGGTTAAGTAGTCGAGGTTTAATTTAATAACTACTATAGTATTACTATAGGCGATAACGACGTTCGCGAGCTCGTTATATAAAGGCCTCTTTAGGAGTATAAAGAAACTTTTATTAAGAATACTTTTAATAGTATAATTACCGCTAGCTTTAATTTATTACTTTTTAAATAATCTTTAGGGGGTAAAGATATAAAGAATTTAACCGGTTCCCGGCCTTCTATTCTATTAATAGAGGTAATTATTTCGGTAAAGGATAATATCCTCTTAAACGATATTATTATTTATAATAAATAACTAGAGTTAATAAAGATTATTAATTAATTCCCTATACTTTAGGTAGAAGGAGGCTTTATTAATATTCTAAAAAACGAATAGATATATATACTACTACGCGCCGACTAAGAAGATAAAGTACCTAAAACGGTATATATTTATCCTATAAATAACGAGAGCTAGAAGATTATTAACGAAACCTTTAATAAACTATATATTTAGGGACGACTTAAATAGACGATATAAACTACTTTATTCAGCTTCCTAGTCTTCGTTATTTAAATTATAAAATAAGACGGTACTAAAAAGGGCCGTATTATTATTAATATTCGAGGTTTAAATATTATAGTTATAGTAAACGTCTATTATTTACCTTTATAGAATAATATAATTAACGCCGTTAAGAGTTATCGTTAGATTACCGTTATCGACGCGGCCAGTTTCTTCTATTAATAGTATATATACCCTAAGAATAGATATAAGTTTACCGTCGTATTATACCGCGGCTAGGAGACTTTTAATATTACGGTAATAAGATTTAAGAACTCGCCTACGTACGTATAACGATAAATAGACCGGATCCTATATATCTATAAAGTATTCGCCCGAGTATATATCGATAATATTATAATATTCTTTTAGACCCTCGAGGATTATATTTAGTACCTATATATAGTATTTTTCTTATTCGTTAAATTTAATATTTTAATTAACCCTAAGAAGGCGTTTATCGGCTATCTATTAATTATACTATTTAATTAGAAAGTTAACTCGTTCGGGCTATTAACTTCTAAAGAAAAGTTTATAGTTATTAAATAACTAGTTTTCCCTTAAACGCTAGTAGTATTTAAAACGTACCTAAGAATAACTAGTTAGCTAAAAGATTATATTAAAGATTATACTACTCTAGCTAGGCCTTTATAAAATAAGAAAACCGCGTTACTAAATAAAGTACCCCCTATAGGCGCTTAGCGATAAGAATATATTAAAAAGATTAGTTTTAAATCACTTTCCTTATAAAAGATCCGTTTATTTAAAATTATTTAAAATACCCTTTCTAAGCCTTCCTTTCTATATTATTTCGATAATAAAAAAGAATTATTTATCGACCTTAATATTAATAAGGAATTCGGTTACGGGGTTATAATTTATTATATTATAAAAGAGTTAAAAGACCTTTATCTCGACCGGAAATAGGTTTAACCTATTCTTTTCCTTAGCCGACTCTTTAAGGATATAGAAATACGTTATTAACCTATTAAAATAGAACTAGTAGGAATAATATAAATACTTATTAAAATTAAATATATAGTCGAATTAGCCCCTAAAACGGTCGTCTATATTAATTATAAAGCTACGCTTAATATAGTTAAATAAATAAATATAACTACCTTATCTACGGTAAAGATTAATTTATATATCGTACGGGCCTTAGATTATATTCAGTGTTTTTAAAATATAAAGATCCGTTATAAACCTAGCGTTAAGTATATAGTATTAAATACTCTATCCCGACTATAATAGAAGGATATAATTAAGGACTTTTTAGAAGGCGAGCTAGATATACTCTAGGTATATATATATAAAGTCTATATATTAGTAGAAATAAACGCGTAATTTAAATAAGAATTATTTTAAGGGTACTAGAATAACGACTATTAAATTAAAATAAATTATATACTTAACTATAACGTAGAAACCGGCGAGAACGCCGTAGATCTTCCTTTTTCGAAGGGGGATAACGGTTTAATATAACGTACCGATAATTTAACTACTAATCGCGTATATATACTAGAGCGCCTATATATACCTTCCTTATACGTTAAAGCTATATTTAACGTCGTATATTCTAACTTATATATAGGAAGATATAAATACTATAAAATAATAACTAGGTATTAGTATATATATAAACTAAATAAGAAACTAGGGGAGTATTTACGATATTATTTATAATACTAGTTATTTAATACTCCTAGGTATAAACCTTATAAAGTATTATAATTTATTCTTATACCGCCCTCTCCTTTTTATACGATTTTTATCGATTTTATCCTAGCCTTACCCCTTTCGTAGGAAGGATTCGATAATATTATAACTATTATATATAATTTTTCCCGAAAGGTAACCGCGATTCTAAGAAAATTAATATAAAAGATAAAGTAATAGGTATATATACTTTTACGTCGCCTATACTTAATGGACTAAGGTATTTCGAAGGTTATTCTTTCCGACCGTAACCGGAAGTTTATAAATACTCTATAGAAGGCTCTATTTAATAAATTTAAAATAAGTTTAATATTTTCTACCGCCTATTATCTATAAACGGATAAATTAAGCGAGCGTATAAATCAAATTATTAAAATTATATTACGATTCTAGATCGCTACTTTATAAAACCCTAAAGCCTAGGAAGAGGTACTACCTTTTATAATTATATAATATAATAATACGTTCTCCTAGCCTATTAACTGTACCCTAAATAAAGTAGCTTTCGGTTTTATTATTAATAACGCGTTAGACCTAGGAAATTAAGAGAATAATATTTTATTAAGGGAGCTAGTACGTATTTAAGTTTCGGATATAATTATTTATACTTAAATATACAATAAGGAGTATTATAATTATATTTATTACTTTTATTATTTCTATTAAAGAGACTAAACCTTACTACGCCTATATAAAGATTATAATATTCCGGTAAATAAATTTACTAGTCGTAAATACGGTTAGTAAATAACTAGGTTATTTAAGGTTCTTAATTATATCGGTAGGCTCGTATACCGCCTTAATATCCCGGAAAATTAGAAGATTTATAACGTATTTTTAATAATATAGCTAGAGTAGTACCCACTACCGGATAAAGACCCTTTTAAATATCTACGGCCTATTAACCCTAAAGTAATAGAAACCGAGCGAGATAACTTAAAGTTAGAATAAAAATTAAAGTATATCCTTAATAGACGCGTTATTAAAAAGGGGAAGGATTACGCTACCGAATACCTCCTATCCTAGAAAGACTAGGGATTTATATAGGACCGTTAGATAAATACTAAGAACGTTTTCGCGGGCGAATTTATTAAGGAATATAAATAGTAGGTTAAACACTAAACTAAATTCTTCTTCTAGGGTCGATAACTCTAGAAGTATAATTATACTTCTCTTTTATATTATCGCCCTTTACCTACCCTTATTAAGAAATAGCCGCTATATTAAATCTATTTATCGAGCTCTATTTAGAGTACGGGTACTACGATAATATTAAAGGGGTATTATACCGAGAACTAGTAAAACTACTCTTTAATAATCTTAAATTATTCGCTTAATCGTACGTAAAGCTATATAGCCCGAATATCCTAATATAGTATTACCTATATACTCCTCTATATAGACTTAGGTATATACCCCTCGTTATCGTTATTTTTTAATTAAATAGTATATTTATATAGGAAAGAACTTCGGATAATATAAGAATTATATAATTATTCAGCCGAATCGGAACTAGCTCCGCGTTAAAATAATTTTAATTCTAAAAGTACCGTTAAGCGACTTTTACCTAGATCTAGCCTAGATCTAGCCTAGATTTATACTAAGACTTTATTTTATTAATATATATTTAAGGCCCTAGTCCTTTAATACTAATACTTTTATAACGCTATACGTATACGCCCCTATTTTATTAATATTATAGCTCCTACCGCTAGTTATTTATATTATCCTTATACCGCCCTATCGCCTTACCTCGCTATCGCGATTTTAATATTAAGTTTTATGGCTCTACGCTAAACTTTAAGGCTCTACGGGCCTACCCATAATCGGTCGATAGTTTAGAATATATACTATTTACTTATTTACTTCTATATATAGACGCTATTTACGTTATTACCTATATAAGTGTATTAACGAGGGCGTTAACTTCTTTCTTTTAAATTAGGCGATTTATTACGGGGTAGACTTTAGTAGGAGTATTACTATAGATATTTACTAAGATAGCGGGCTAAGCCCTACCGCTAGCCCTATCGGGACTAGAGTTCTAGTATATTAGGGCCAAATCCTCGATAGAATAATTAATATCTTTTATACTATATATTATTATATTGACCCCTTATCAAAACGGCTTTCTAATAAGATTAATAAGATTTAAAATATATTAATATTTACTTTTAAAATTTACCGATAAATATTAAAGAACGGGATTAGTATTTAGATATTTATTAAATTATAAACTAGGTTTATTAAATTATAATTTAATTATAATATAAAAATAAATTAAAATAAAAGATAAAAGACGAAAATTAGAGTAAAGTTAACTACTATCTAAATAAAAACTAATATACGGAGTATTTATTTATTTCTTATTTTAACTATATTAAAATAAAAATAAAAAACTATTTTAAATTTAAATTAAATCTAAAATAAATTAAACTAAATTAAAGTAAATAAAATTATATTATAATAATAACCCCCTCTTTAAAGTCGAGCTCCTACGAGATGAATAACGAGGTAGGATAAAGTATATTATTTATCGATATAATTATATAAAATATTAATTAAAGTTAATACGGAATATTTAATTATAACGATAATAATAGATAAAGAATAAAACGGGGAATAAATAATAATATATAAATAAAACTAGGCGTTAACGTTATTATTTATAAATAATAATAACGGGGCTAAACTATAGAGTATTATCTATTTACTCGGTAATACGAAGTATTAATCGAAACTAATATAGAATAATAACCGAGGTAATAATAACGGATAAAAAATAACTAAAATATAAACGGGGGTTAACTCTTTAAAAATCGGACTAAAATAATAATAATAAAGATTCCTTATATTAATATCTTTAAACGGTATATAATAATTTATAGAGGCTAGCGGCGCTAGGATTCGAGATATAATATTTATTAATAAATTATTAATAACGGGTAAAATACTAAAAAGATTTTTATATAACGACGTAACTTTCTTAATTAATATAGTATTTTAATAAAAGTAGATTATAACGGCGATTATATTTAAAATTTAAGATATCGTTAATATATTATTTATATTAATTATCTTCGGTAATTATAAATTCTCGAATAAACTAGATTTATCTAGGTAAAGAATTATTAATTATTAATTATAATAAACTAGTATAAAAAACGGGGTAAATTTTTATAAAATACGGAAAGTCTAGTTAAATTATAAAAGGATTATCGAAAATCTTAAAAACTCGGAAGGAGCCGATATTATAATCGTCGAGTTTAATTAAAAAATATATAATATTTAGATTTTTAGTATTTAGTTATATTTAGTTATTTATTAAATATATTAAATATAAGCGCCTTCGTTAATTAGCCGAGGATTTAAAAATAATTTAAATAATAAATATTTTATCGCGGAGGTAATTATTTAAAACTTCTATTTATATTACGAATTTATTAATAATAATTAAATAGGTATAGACTTAAACGGTAAAATTTTAAAATATAGATTCGGTAGGCTCGAAGCCGATATATAAATATTAATTATAATTAGTTAAAAAAGGCGAGGCTAAAGTATTAAAAGAATTAATATTATTATTAAAAAACTCCGCTCTAAAGAGCTATTTTACCTATTTATCCTATATATAATTAATATATATACGGAGGTAGTATTTTATTCTAGTATTAAACTACTCGGTTTAATTATTCGTTTAAAGATAATACCCTATAAATATATATTAATTAATTTTAAAATACTTATATAAAAAATTTTAAAATTCCGATATAAACTAAAATTCTTTATCCGAAATAAAAATATCTAGTAATTTATAGAGCTTCTATATATTTTAATAAAAAACGTCGTAGATTTTATTTATTTCTATCGATATTAGGTACCGTATTTTAATTAAAGGGTCTACGAAAATTAAAATATATTAATAGGTAATTTTTATAAAAGTATAAAATAATAGGGGACTTATATAATCTATCGAGATATCTCTTTAACGTCGTTACGGGGGCGGTAATAAACGTAGTTATTTTTCAATATATTAACGGGAAGGTTTAATTCTTTAATATATATAATAATTCCTAACGAATCGTTAAATAGTAGTATAGATATTAAGTTATTAATAAGCCCGATTAATTAATTCGTAATATTTAATACGGCCTAGGTAACTACCCGCGATATTATTATAAATTAATTAAATTAGACGAAGGCGTAATTTATTAGAATTTAGAATATATTTTTTCCTTTAAAAGTAGAGAACTTTATCTTTATTTTTATATTTAGCGAGGGGAATTCCGTTATAATAACGCGTTTTAAAATATAATATTTCTAGGACTTTAAAAGCGAATTAATCTATTTAATTAATTATATTTTATAATTAATAAATTAGAGTATCGTATAAATCTTTATTTAAATTAATAAATTAATCTTTATCTAACTCGGGTTTATAAAATATAGGCGGGGTTTATAATTTCGGATTAATATCTATATCGAGGTTTATCGGGGTTATATAGATTAATATAAAATATAATTAAAAAAACTAGATAAGAATACTTTAATCTATTATTAATATAGTTAAAATAATTAGGACTAAAACTATAGTCGCTATATTTAATAATATATTATAAATATAATCTTTAAAGATTTCTAGGGCTAGATTTTTCCTTTTTAATATAATCTAGTATTAATATTAATATCTAGGATTTAATTTATCCCCCTTTTTAAAAAGGTCTTTTAATCGATATATTAATATATTAAAAATACCGCCTTTTTTATTAGGATAATAAATGATCCTATAATTAAAATAAGATAAAAACTCGTTTTATTTTATTTAATAACGAGATAATATCTTAAATAAAATAAAATACTTTAGAGTTTTATAATCGGATATTATTTTAATAAAAAGAGTAGATCTCTTTAATTTAAAGTATTATTCCTCGAATATATAAACAATTATTATAAACTCTTTATTATAGATCTTATAATTATATTTTATAAAGTTATACTTCTTTAGAAAGTAAATTATAAGACGAAGAATATTTTAATTATTATATTAAAATAGGACTCCCTTAGATATATAATTAAATATATTTATTTCTATTATAATTTTATAGTCGAGGTCGAAATAGATTAAAATAATATTAAAGATAAAAGCCTTTTTTAAAATATTAAAAATTATTTAATATCGAGTATTTTACTCGAAGATAATACCCTTTTTAATTAAAATTATAAATAATATAACGAGTTTATTAAACCCGTAGATAAAGTATTAATAAAAGTTAACGAATCCTAGAAAACTTTAAATATTTTTAATATTAACTAATTATAATTAATTTAAGATAATATCGATTTTCTTTAAATCTATTTGAATCTCTTTAGTAATAATAATTAATTCTAGGTATATAACTTTCTTAATATAGAAATCGTATTTAATAATATTTATTTAAAGCCCCGATTTACGGAGTTTCTAAAGAATTCGTTTAATATAGATTTTATACTCTTTCTCCGTCGATATCGTTATAAATTAAAATATCGTCGAGATAAACGGTATAGGTCTCGTAGAAAAATTTATAAAAAATATCGTTAATATAGTACTAGAATAAAGTAGGGTTATTATATAATTTAAATAATTTAATAAAATATTTAAATAGGCCGAATCGTATATAAAATATTATAAATTCTTTATCGCCCTCCTTAATACGGAGGCGATTAAAAATAAATATAATATTTAATTTAAAAAATATCTTAATACGATTTAATCGATTTAAGATTTCTAAAATTAAAAGTAAAAAGTATTTATTCTTTATAATAATAATATTTAGCCCTCGGTAATTAATATAGAAATATAGGCCTCCGCTAGGTTTCTTTACGAATAGAATAAAAGATATAATATAAGAATAATTAACCCGAATAAAATCTTTATTAAAATTTTTATCTAGATAACGACGGAGTTTTAGGATCTTATTACGATTTATATTATATAAATTAAATAACGGAGGTTATAGCCCTTCTTTAAATTTAATAATATAATTATATAACCGATATAGAGGTAAAGTATTAGCGTCTTTTCTTAAAAAAATATCTAAAAATTTATAATACTATATAGGTAAAATCGTAGTTAAATTAATGTTCTTATTATTTTAATAGGTTTAAAGTTTTTCTTAAATAACGACGGAGATAAAGTAAAACTCTTTATTTATTTTATTTATAACTCGGTTCTAGGTTTAATCGTAAATACTTTATTTAGAATTTTAATTAAGGCGGGGTTTAGGTTTATAATATTTAATTTCTTAATAAAATTAAATATTCTAAATCGAGATTTCTTCTAAAATATCTAAAAATCGATCGATTTCTATAAATAATAAATTAAATACGATTTACTCGTTAGGTTTAACGAGACGGGTAAATAATCGAGATTTTATTTTATATATATTAAAAGTAACTAGGTATTAAGTTCGTTATTCTTAATATTAAAATTTAAAATAAAATAAAACTAGGCTATAATATCTAATCTTAAGCGTCTATCTTTATTTAACGATAATAACGATATAATTATATTTATTATTATAGCTAGTTCCCGTAGGAATAAATACTTAAAATTAGAACGAGGAGGACTCTTTTTAAATTTAAATTTATTATTAATAAATTTAAAATTAAAGTAACTTTTCTTAAATCTTAAATTATTTTATATAAATATTAAATTAGATTAGAGATTAGGTTTATTATTAATAAATCTAAAATTAAAGTAACTTTTCTTAAATCTTAAATCATTTTATATAAATATTAGGTTAGATTAGAGATTAGGTTTATTTTTAATAAATCTAAAATTAAATTAACTCTTCTTAAATCGTAGTTTACTTTTTATAAATTTAGGATTAAATATATTATTAATAAACCTAAAACGAAAATAACTTTTCTCGAGTCGGAATTAATTATTTAGTAGTAACGTTATCGTTTATAAATAATAACGGCTCTTTATATACTAGCGACTTCTTTTAAATCGGGGTTTACTCTACGCGGGTATTAAATAAAATTAAAAACTAGAATTCTTAGATTTAAAAGTTTTTTTAGGGTATAAAAAAAATTATTTTCCACGAAGATTTTTATAAAATTAAGGGTATAGTTTCTTAAATAAAAATATAAAGCGAAGGTTAAGGAATTATCGGAGAAATTAATAATAACTTTATAATAATAAAAGTATAATAGGTCGATTATAACGGGGTATTAATTAAATTTAATAATAAAAAAAATTATCTATTTTTAATAATTATAATTATAAAAATTACTTCTACGATATAAATAATATATTTTATAACGGTAGGTATATTATTAAAGAGTCGGACGATATAAGAATAATAAAAAAAGCGAAGGGGTAGATATTAAATATATATAAAATTATAATCGATAAAAAAGTAACTTAATATACTAGTATTAATTAAGACTTTAATTTAAATTCGGGATTAATTATTCCGTAGTTAATAAGAAATAACTATATATTTATTATAAAATATAGAGTCGGATTTAAAAAGTTATATAATAAATTAAAGCGAAAACTTAATTAATAAATTAAACGATATAATTAATAAATAAGAAAGTATATATAGGGTTTTAAATACCTATAATTTTAATATATAATTTTATACCGAGACTATTCTTTTTCCGCGTTTAAAATAACTCCTTTTATAATATTTTTATTATCGTCGATTATAATTATAATACTAGATCGGATATTAATTAATTTAATTAAATAAGCCCTTATATTATACCTAGGCGATTTATAATAGAAATAAAACCTCTACTTTTTATAAATAACTTTAATAACCGGGGTTTTTATTAATTTATTTTTAATAATAATTTAGGCCGAATCGAGATTTATTAACTCCTTAAATAAAAGAGTAAAAACTAATATTATAATATAATTAAAAATACTCGTTATATTAAAGCGAGTTATAAGAATAAAAGTTAGTAAAAGTATAATAAGCCTTTTTAAAATTTATCCTATCTTAATAAAAGTGGTATTTTAACGAGATAAATAATATTTAATTTGTTAAAGTTCTTAATCGATTTCGGAATATATACACATATATTTATCGAATATATATAACCGTTAGTTATTAACTTTTCTTTAAGAGATAAAGGTCTATTAAGTAATATAATTAATATTATATTTTATAGTATTAATTAAGGATTCGTTCTTTATTCGAGAATACTTCTTCTTTTAAGAAAGAAGGTTAAAGTATTTATTAAAAAATATAAAGTTTTATTTATATTCCCGGATATAGTTCCGAGTATTTTTTTATTTAAACGGGTTATTATATACTTTTTATAACTTCTTTTATTAATCGGTAAAATTAATTAAAGTATAAAAACCCTTTTTTTAATTACGGTTTATTAAGTTAGAGATCTTTTTATTAATAATTAATTTAAACTCTATATATACGATCTTATTATTATCGGTAGGGTAGTAATTATAATTTATATATATCTACTATATTAACGTTTACTCTTAAATATTTAATTTATTTTAATTCTCTTTATATTTCGAGATATCTAAAAGTTTTTCGGATCTAGGAGGTATTTAAGATTATAAAAAAATAAATTATTAAATAATTAAAGAAAAAAACGAGCGTAGGCCTATAATAATAGTATTATTAAAAGTATTTTTATTAAATACCTAAAGCGGGGGCTAAGGTATAGTTTAAATTATAATAGATATAACTTAGGTCATTATTTAAACGATAGTATAAACTAGAGATTATATATTTAATATAGGAGGAGGGGGCGTAAATAAAGATAAAATATCGAATAAAGAATTACTCTCGATTTAAATATATAAATAATCGAAAGTATTTAAGAAACTAATAGGGTTATTTTAAACTTCGGCGAGGAATTATTATATATAGTCTTCGGGGGTTAAAGAGTCAATTTTTTATAATTATTATCTTAATACTAGGGAGTATTAATTAGGTAATTAATCTTTTATAATATTTAAAAACGGGATTAATATCTAGATATTTATTAAATTATAAATTAAGTTTATTAAATTATAATTTAATTATAGTATAAAAGTAGGTTAAGATAAAAGATAAAGAACGAAAATTAGAGTAGAGTTAACTATTATCTAAATAAAAGCTAGTATATAAAGTATTTATTTATTTTCTATCCCGATTATATTAGAATAGAAATAGGAAACTAGTTTAGATTTAAATTAAATCTAAAATAAATTAGGCTAGACTAAAGTAGATAAGGCTATACTATAATAATTAATAAATTTAGTAACTCGATAATTTATAAATATTTTAGATATTAAATAAATAAACCTATTATATACTCTATAATATACGTAATAATATACGTAATAATATACGTAATAATATATATTATAATATAAATTACAGTATAGGTTATAGTAAACCCTATAATATACGTATATTATTAAATAATATACGAATATTATATATAAAGGTATTTTAAATAGTATACGATATATATTTCTCTTAGTAGTTTTTAGAATATTAGATAAAAGCCCTTTATAGTATATATTATAATATATACTAAGGTATATAATATAGTATATAATATTAATATATATATTCTTTCTAGATATATCTACGTAACGCTCCCACGAAAATCTTTAATTAAAATTTATTATTCCGGGCCTATTAAGTCGCTAGTATTAATAATTATTACTAAAAGTCGCTACTATTAATAATAATAATTATAGAACTTTATTTATTTTAATTTTATAATAGAGTTGAGATACTATTAATATATTATATAAATTATTAAAATTACTTATTTTATTGAAATTAATTTAAAGTTATTAAATTTTTTAAAAGTAATTTACTCGAACCTCTAATTTATTAAATTTATTAATAGAATATTAATAGTCTTATCCGTAAATTAGAGTTAGAAATAGTATTTTATTAATAATTTTTCTAAATAAAAATTATTAATAAGACGTTACTAGCCCTATCCGCGCGAGTAGTAATTTAGATTTTAATAGAAATTTTGAAAAAATTTACCGATATATAAAATACGCGTTCAATTTATATCGGTTATATTTTTCTAATTAAGTAGTTATTTAATTTATCGAAATACTTTAATTTATTTAATTCGTCTCGTAGTAATATATATTCTAATTTTATATTAATAAATTTTAAAAATTCCTATTAAAACCTGAGTTATCGCCCGCGCGGATAGAGTTAGTAGTATTCTATTAATAACTTTTACTCAGAAAACTTATTAATAAAATATTACTAGTAACTCTAATTTACGAATAATATTACTAGTATCCTATTAATAGATTTAATAAATCGGGTATCTAGATAAATTACTTTTTAATAAATTTAATAACTCTAAAGTAATTTTAATAAAATTAATAAATTTAATAACTCTAAAGTAATTTTAATAAAATTAATAATTTTAATAACTCGTATATATTATTAATTTATTAATAATAATTTAGCTCTATTATAGAGTTAAAATAAATAAAGTTCTATAATTATCGTTATTAACGATAATGAATTTTAGTAATAATTATTAAAGCTAGCGACTTACTAGGCCCGGAATAATAAATTTTAATTAAAATTCTCGCGGGGGCGTTACGCCGGTATATTTAAAGAGAATATATATATTAATATCGTATATTATATCGTATACCTTAGCGTATATTATAGTGTATATTATAGTATATATTATAACGTATACTATAGAGGGCTTTCGTTTAATATTTTAGAGACTACTACGAGAAATATATATTTATATACTATTTAAAATATCTTTATATATACTATTTATATAATATTTAATAATATACGTAAATTACGTATATTATTATATATACTATAAAGTTTATTATAGTCTATACTATAATTTATATTATAACGTGTATTATTACGAATATTATTATATATATTATAAAGTATATAATAGGCCTATTTATTTAATATTTAAATTATTAATAATTTATCGAGTTACTAAACTTATTAATAAGACTTTATTTAAACCCTCGATTTATTAATTCTATTAAACCTCGGGTCGGTATTTAATATAGAGATTAAATATAAACTCGTAGATAATCTTCTAATAAAGTTAATAATATTTAAAATATATTAATATTTACTTTTAAGATTTATTAATATAATATTAATAGTAATATAAAAGTAATATATATGATAATATATTTATTAAACTTATAGTCTAGTATATTAATAAGAATATTATCTAGATTTTTTATTAAAATTTAAATCGGGGTAAACTTCGGTTATAAAATAATTAAATATTAGTTCTTAAAGAGTTTTAGGATTTTAACGATTAAAATATCGGTTTTAAATTATTCTTAACTCGTTTTTAGACGGTTAAGAACCTATTAATTATTATTAATTATATAGAAAAATTCTTAATTATTATTAAATTATTTTTAGATAACTATAAATTATAAATATAAATAAATTATTCGTTATAAATAAATAAATTATTCGTTATAAATAAATAAATTATTATAAATAAATAAATTATTATAAATAAATTATTATAAATAAATTAATTATTATAAATAAATTATTATAAATAAATTAATTATTATAAATAAATTACTAAAGTATTATAATATTATTAAAATATTATATCCGTAATTTATATCGCTTAGAAGATTATTTATATTATATATATTTATAAAGTTTATTATAAATAGTAAAAAAATTAGGTTAAAAACCTTTTATTAAATATTTTAAAATATTATAAAAATATAAATAATTATTAAGAATAATATAAATCTAAATAATACGGATACTATTAATAGTTTTCCGTAGTATTTATTATATTAATTATTAGAAGAGTCGTTTTTATTTTTATTAATATAGTTATTAACGAGAGTATAAAGAAGAATTATACGAATTTAAAACGGGTTTACGATATTTATTTAAGATAAATAATTATTTATAAAGTATTATTTACCCCCTAGAAATACGAGCTAATTTATATATCTCGAACGCCGAAGAAGTTTAATATAGAAATAGTAATAAACTTTAAGAACGTAGTTATTAAACCTAAAATAAATATTAAAATCTTAAGACTATATATCGATTTAAAGTTAAAATAAGAATTATATTTAATTTAGATTAAAATTAGAGCGACTAATTAAAGCCGCGTTATAAAGTATTTAATTAATTCGATATAAGGCGCTACCTTCGCGAAGTATAAAATAATATATAATATAATAATTAAACTAATATTAATATTTACGGCTCCGATATAATATTAATTAAAGAAAATAACGGAGGCTATAAAGGGATATACGAAAAAGTTAATAATTATTTAAAATAATTATTTTAAGACGATTCTAGGAGTATTTAAAATTATTTTAATTTTAATATTCAAAACTAAATTAATAATCGTATTAATCGACCTCTAGTTAGACCGCCTAGTAATATAATATTAAATAAATCGAGGGACCTATTTAATTATATTTATAAAAAATATAAAAATCTAGAGTAAACTTTAGTATAAGGAAAGTAAATAATAATAAATATCTTTAATATTAATAATAGAAAAAAAAATCTAGGTACTTCGCGCCCTAGGATTTAAAGAATAATATAAAATAATTATAATTATAAAGAGGAGGAAAGATTAAATAAATTTAATTAAAAATATCGAAGAATATTAAGATATTAAAGTTATCGATTAAAGAATAAAAGATTAGGTTTATTAATAATAATTAAATAAATAAAAAAGTTATAAAAAAACGATTTTTATATAAATTATTAACCCGGTTTAAAAAGGAGATTTATTTAAAGATTAATTTAATTATTATAATTAATTAAAAAAGGCTAAAAACTTTATAATAATATAATTAAAATATAATAAAATCGGATTAAATAAGTTTTTATACCGAATAAAGATATTTATAATTTATAATATTAATTATTAATATAAATAAAGGAAATAAAGTATAAAGTATATATTATTATTTTACTCGGAACTAGCTAGTAATAAAATAAAGTTAATAAAATAAATAAATATATACGATTTTAAGAAAATATTAACGTAGGTCTAAAATATATAAATAATTATTTAATAAATAATAAAAACGGGATAACTCGGTTAATTCTTTTTTATTAAAGAGTAATTAATATAATTTAAATTATTATTAAGACCTAGTAATATATCTAAATTTATAAAGAAGAAGAAAAAAAAGAAAAAGCCGCCGGCCGAAAAGTTATAAGTATTAATTATTTAATAAATTTATAATAAAGCGGCCTATAGGTTTATAAAATAAATAAATAAAATTAAAAAAATAAAAATAAAAAGAAAATGGAGGGAAGAATAAATAATATTTAAAATAATTATAATTATCGGCTATTAACTAGTAAAAAGAGGAAATAAATTATTAATAAATTAAAGTTCATCGGCAAGTCCGGAAAAACAGTTCTGCAAAATCGCTGCTTAATCGGTGCAAAATGCGCATTTTGCAGCCTTGGCAAATCTTGGCGCCAAGATTTTTAAGTTAGAGTTAAGGTCTGCACGGGAGCGCTAAACTTAATCCTAAAAGTAGCTTTATAGCCCTATAGGGCAACGCTAGTAAAAATCTAATTAAAAATTCGGAATCTAGGCTAAAAATAGATTTAGCAAGATGTTTATATTCCTATATAGGGGCCCTAGTCTAGATACTATAAAAAGTTAAAGTTCAAAAAAAAAAAAAAAAAAGTTGCTAAATCGGTGCAATATCGCTGCTTAATCGGTGCATAATGTGCTTAGAATACGGGACATGAGTAGATACGCATTTCCAGTATTTTATACAATTTCGGTATAAAATGCGCAAAAATCGGGGTTTCCGGACTTGCCGATATTTTTAATCGACGAGGTTTCTTTAATAATTAATAAGTATTATTAATAACTTTATATTAATAAAGCGGGAGACCGTATAAGAAGAGTCGAGGTATTAAATATATATTTTACCGGCTTTAGGCGGAAAGATAACGAAAAGATAACGTTTAAAAAAAAAAAAAAAAATTTTTTTAATAAAAAACCTAAAAATAATAACTTCGGATTTAAGATTTTAAATCCGTAATTTTCTACTAGCGCTAAATAGCTCGCTAAGGTTATATAAAGTATTATAACTACGCTAATTTAATTTAGATTTTAAATTACGTTAATTTATAAAAATTATATACGCGCGTAATACCCCCTAAACTAGCGCGGTATTATAAACTATATAATTCATTTATAACTATATATATCTAATTATTTACCGGTACTATTTAGACTAGTTTATTCCTATTTATTTAAATTTATTTAAAATAAATCGAGGTATTAAATACGTATTTAAATATTTTAGACGAAAATAAATATTAAATCAATCTTTAGGGCTAATATTGTTGGTATTTAGGTAGAATCTCTACTATAGTCTAACTTAGCTAGGTTTAGCGTTGCTTAGTAAGCTAGCCTTGCGCACTAAGTATATAATAACAGTAATATTATAGATAATAATCAACTATTCAACCTCTACTACTATTTATAATTAGACGTATATTCTAAAGGGTTATAAACCCGGGTTTAGTATTCGCTACCTTTTAGTAAACACGTTTAAAGAAGTAGTTAAATCGCGTATATAACGATCTTAGTAGTACCCCTAGATCTACCCTTAGATCTAGTTTATATAGTAGTAATTAGTAGTTATAACGGATTACCTAGAGTTTAAAATTAAGAAGCTAAATAGGCCGAAGAATTAACCTAAGTTTAAGCGTAAAATAATAGGTAAATACGTCCTCGATAACGTCGATTAAATAGTATTAAATAAAGAGCTTCGACTTATTACTCCTATAAAACTAGAAATAGAAGGACCCCCTATTAAAGAGGAAAAGGAGGATTATAAAAAAGAGTTAATAATATAATAAAAAGAGGCTAAAGCCTAGGATAGAAAGAATACTAAGGTAATAACCAAGATAATATTCTATATTAAAGAAGGCCTATAGAGGTATATAAAAAGTATCGAGATAATTATTAACTAATAAGCTATATTTATAAAGCTATATAGCGAGAGTAATCTAGGTACTAGGGATAAAATAATATTTAAAATCTTAAGAGCCGACTCGTTAAAATACGCTACTATCGAGGCTTATACTTTAGAAATTAAGGTAATAAACTAAACCTTATTTAAAATAGGACTAATAGTACCTAAATAGATACTTAATACCTTCTTTCGTATAGGTCTAGAGGAGAGTCTAGCTCCCTTATTATTCACTATAATTTAGGGTACTAAAGGGAAGTAAGAACCCAGTATTAACGATATAACCGCTATTATCGGTTAATATAATCGGATGATTAGGGATAAGGAAGAAAATTAATATACTTTTATAACTAGATTTAATAAATAGGATAAGCCTAGTAAAGAGAAGCCTCCTACTATACCTCCTACTATTAATAATAATAAGAAGGATAAAAAAAAGGATAGGTATATTTACTATAACTATACTAGTTATAAAAAGAATAAATGTTACTTCTTTAACCCTATATAACGCCTTAAAGGTTAGAAACTATCCGCTAGTAAAGAACCCCTTATAAAAGAGAACCTAAAGAAGTCGAATAAGATTATAATTCAAAATCAGGATAAGGATAATTCTATACTAATTAAATCATTTACGGCCAAGTAGAAATCTATTAATACCGATATAATATATAATATTAAGGAGGACGTAGTCTATATAGATACCGCCTCTAACGTATATATATTATAGGATAAAACCAAGTTCATATCCTATAAGCCGTATAACGATTCCCTTAGTAGGATTAATAGTTAATACCTTCGTATAGAAGGTATAGGATCTATACACTATCCAATAATTATCGATAATAAACTAGATCAAATTATCCTTATTAATATATATTATATACCTAGAATAAATTATAACTTACTCTTAGTCGCTACTCTCGAATAAAAGGGATATTCTACTACTATAATAAATAGTAGATTTAATATTATAGATTCTGGTAAAGAGAAAGTACTATTAAGAACACGTATTAATACTAGCTATTTACTAGATTTGAAGTATTCGAAAACACTATATACTTTAAAATCGTCATATAATTACCCGGTAAATTATTATTCTTGGGATAAATAGTACTAGCGTCTAGTATACCTAAATATATAGGATATAAAGAAGCTAGCGACTATAAGTAAGAGAATTAATATTAACGAAGTAAATTGTCTTTAAAAATTAATTCTAGATTATAAACTATATAAACTATATATAATAGGGAAATAGACTAAGGAACCGTCTCGTTAGCCTCGTCGCTAGAACCCTAATAAACGGGAAATAATAAAGGGTATATTTATACACTCTAATCTCGTAGGGGGAGGACTAATTAAATAAACTTTTAAAAAATACTCCTATACTAAGTCCTTTATAGATAACGCCACCGATATAATATTTATAACGATATTAAAGAGAAAATCCGACGTACTAGTTACTACTAAGAATTATTTAAACTAGATATTAACTTAAAGTCATCCAATAAAGCGATTAAACACCGATAATAAGATTATTTATACTAGTTATAAAGTTTAGAACTTCCTAAAAGAACGTGGGATTTAATAGGAGTTATCTACTCCTTATAATCTAAATTAAAACCCGGTTACTAAATATACTTTTCGTACCTTATTCGGGAGAGTAAGAAGTATTCTAAATAATACCGGATTATTTTAATTCATATAGGGCGAAGCCCTAAATTTTATAGTTTATTATAAAAACCACTCGCCTATTAAGGTACTTAATAGAATAACCTTATTTAAGGCCTAGTATAGATTCAAACCCCGACTCGATTATATATATACTTTCAGCTGCGTTACTTATATATATAATACAGATCCGGTATTTAGGAAGCTAGATAATAAAAGTAGAAAATATAAATTCCTTAACTATAAAGGATTAAATCAATACCGTCTATAGGACCCTAAGAAGAGGTAAGTCTTTCGCGCCTTATAGGTAAGATTTAACGATATTATTATTAGTAAAGAATTAGGGGGTAAAATATACAATAACGTTTAGGATTTCTTTTCTAAGGATACTATTGATAATAATTTAGTTTTAGTATAATTTATAAACGAGGATAACTTTACCGGTAAGACTACTATTGATAGCCCTATAATTATACCGGTATTTAACGAGGCTAAAGTACCTTTCTAAGAAACTGAAATATAGTTAATTCCTAAAGTAGAAATATTAGACGATAATTCTAAAGAACTAGTTCCGTAGCCAAGAGCTAGCAGGAACCGGGATAGGGTTAACTATCACGAACTCTATAGTATTAAATAATATACTAAACGCGGATTTATATTAAGAGCTAGTAAAGTTAAGCTAGATAATATTCCTATCGTCCCGTTAATTATATAAGAAGTACTAAATAGACCCGATAAGGAGAAATAATATACGGTATTTACCGAAGAGTTAAATAACCTTATAAGTAGTAGGGTTTAGGATCTCGTTCCGGTACTACCCGGTAAAAAAGTACTACTAGGAAGGTAGGTATTAGTAATTAAACTAGATTTAATAGGAGTACCTAATCGGTATAAGGCCCGTTAGGTTACTAAGGGATTTAAGTAAATCGAGGGTCTTAATTACTATAAAATATTCTTATTAATAGTAAAGTCTTTAAGCTAGCGGATACTACTAGTATTAAGGGCAAAATACGACTGGGAAATAAAGTATTTAAACGTGGTTTTAGTATTCCTAGAAACACTACTATAAGAGGAGGTCTATATCGAATAACTATATAGATATATTGATAGGGATCGTAATATTATTTACTTATTAAGGCGTACTTTATATAGCCTTAAATAATTACCCCGCGAATAATATAATACTCTTCGTACCTTCTTCTAGGTAAATAGATATAAGCGTCTCGATAAAGACTATTTAGTATTTATTTATAAGAATGGAATAATAGTAGTTGTTTATATCGACGATATTCTTATTCTTATACCTACTAAATCCGGTACTAGCTTACTAAAGTAATAGCTAGATAAACGCTTTAGAATAAAGTATTTAAGTAAAATCTTATAATATCTAGGTATAAAGGTCATTCGCGATCGTCTTAATCGTACTATTTATATTAACTAGGCTAGCTTTACTAGGTAATTACTCGAGTAAATTAATATACTTAAGTACTACCCGACGGTAACCTTTATAAACTAGGGTAATGATATATAGAAGGCTCTTAACGGCTATAAAGCCGATAAGGAAGAGATTAAAATATATAGATCCTTAATAGGAGTACTATAATAGTTAGTAATTATAACTAGGCCCGATCTAGTATTTACCGTTAATAAATACGGTCGTTATACTATAAACCCTACTAGTATTCATTTTAATACTATAAAGCGAATTTATAAATATTTGGCTAGTACTATAAACCTAGGATTATACTATAGACCGAATATTCATAACGCTAGTCTTAACCCTAAGGGCAAATTAATACTCTAGATTAATAACTTATAGGCCGACTATAAAGACACTAGTCGTATTATATTAAGCTATATATTATAGCTATAGAATAAACCTATTATTTAGTTATTTAAATAGTAAACCCTATATACCCTATCGATAGTTGAAACTAAGTATATAACTTAAGTTAATACTACTAAAGAGTTATTATTCCTTAACCTACTCTTTAAAGAGTTAGGATATAATAACGGTAATTTTAACCTTATTCGCCTTAATACTAATAACCAGTCAGCTATTAAGATAGCGTCAAACCCGGTAAACCACTCGCGTACCAAGTATATTCGGAACTACTACTATTTTATAAGGTAATTAGTATCGGAAACGTATAAGTTAGAAATTATCTATATTAATACGTTAGTTATAATTACTAACTATATAACGAAGCCGGTAGGCCCTAACAAGTTCGCCCATATACCGGCTATACTAGGACTAGCTATAGAGGGTATTATCTAATGAACTAGTACTATTATTAATATATAACGTCGTCGCTTCTAAACGGGAGTGTTAGTATTTGGGTAGAATCTCTACTATAGTCTAACTTAGCTAGGCTTAGCGTTACTTAGTAAGCTAGCCTTACGCACTAAATATATAGTAACAGTAACACCATAGATAATAATCAACTATTCAACCTCCACTACTATCTATAATTAGACGTGTATTCCAAAGAATATATAAGCTAAATAAATCTAAACGTCTTTTCTACCTTTTTCGGTAGAATACGGGTTTACCGCTTTACCGATATATTAAGAAAATATTCGCGGAACTCCTTTATTAATAAAGTAGTTTTATTAGAGTAAATATATTAATTAATTAATTAATTAATATAATTATTATTATTATCGTCCTAGTTATTATTATTATTAATAATAATATATTTTATATTAATAAAGTCCCCGTTAGTATTATTATTTATATCGGTAAATCCGAAAAAGTAGTTCTATTTAATCGCTACTTAATCGGGATATTTTATATATTTTATATATTTCGTAGGTTATTAATAAACGAAATATAATATAATAAAATTTAATAAAATTTAATTTATCTTAATTATATCTAAACTAGATAAATAATAATATATTATTATATAAATAATAATAAAGATAATCGAAATATTAAAAGCGCGTTTTTTTAAATTTAAATAAAATCTAAATTAAATCTAAACTATATTTAGGCCTAGATTTAAACGATATCTTTAATTTCTTTATAAATATTATAAATATACTCGGTAATATATTCGTAAATTAATATTCTTTTTCCGTTATAGTTTTAAAGGTTTTTATTAATAATTTTTAATTTTTAGGGCCCCGTATCGATCGTAAATTTAAAAGAAAATTAAAGAATTATTATTAAATACCGCGTTAGATAATAATAAATATAATTAAAATATTAAGAGCGTAGGTCTTTAATAGCGAATTTAAGAATTAAATTAAATTTAGGTTAAATTTAAAGAATATTTAAATTAAATCTAGGCCTAGATCTAGACTAGATATAATACTCGGTTTTTTATTATTATACCGAATATAATAAAATAAAGAATTAGAATTATAAGCGATAATAATATATTATAATAAATATTATTATATCGAAAAATATATAAAGGAGTAATAGATTTCCTAGCTTTTATTTAAATCTAAATATCTAATAATTTAGATATATAAAAATACTTTATTAAAATAATTAAATATTATATCCGTAATTATTCTAACCGCGCTTTTATTTAATATATATATTATTCTTTTAAATCGCCTTTATACCTTCCCTAATATTATTATTAACTATAATATTATTAATATTCTAAATATTATTATTATATTTAGGATTATTACCTTCGTTAGTATTTTTTATACCCTCCGTATTCGTTATATCTATTATTTTAAATATATTTATTTTAAAATCCGTATTCGATTTCCGCTTCCTCTTTATATACTCCCTAATTCTAATATTAATATATAATATATATTAAAATATTTCCTTTAAATAGGTTATTTAATACGTTTTTTTTAATATTTATTTATATAACCCGATAGAGTAAATAGGTTTATAGAATAATTATAGTTATATTAATAAGATTTAAACCTACGCTTATCTACCGCGTAAATCTAATTAAAATATTAAATATATTATTTTTTATTAATTTACGATTATAATTAATTTTTTATATTAATATATATATAATTATATCCCTCGCCTTATCGGTCCCGAAGAATATTCGTATTTTAAATTTAAACTCGTCTCGGATATATTATATAAAAAAAGTTAATATTAAATATTATATTTAAAAAAGATAATATTAAATATTATATTTAAAAAAGATAATATTATATTTAATATATTAAAAGAAGCGAGTTTAGGCTCTTTTATATTAATAATTTTATAAAAGAAAAAAATTTATTTATTTTATTATTAAAATTATCTCGGTGAATAAAGATATAATTAATATATTTACTACTTTATATTTCTTAAAAATAAAAGCGATAATTTTAAATTTAAGGGATTTCTTTTTAAATATTATATAATCTTTATTTAGGATATAATTTTCTAATATTTAATTATTATTTTTATTTATACTAGAGGCCGCGGTCGTAACGTTAATTTATTATATATTAAAAGTTTTAAAGGAGATAACGAGGGTAGGTAAAAATCTATATAATTAAAGAACCTATACTATAATAAATATTATATTAAAATAAATTAAAATTAAATATTAAGGATATTAATATAGAAAAAAAGTATTATAATATTAATATTTCTTTAGTAATTTTATTATTATTAAAGTCTTTTTAATATAATAATTTTTTAATTAATAATAATAAACCTAAATCGCGGCTAAAGTCCTAGTAGGTAGATAATTATAAAATCTTTTTATTAAAGTTTTTTTAATGTTATAAAACGTATTTAATTTAATTACTTTTTTTATATTATAATATCGAGGTATAAAAAAGTATATCGGCGAAGATATTTATTATTTTAATAAATCTCTTTTATACTCTAGTTTTTTTATATATCGGGTAATAATATTTATAGATTTTTCTAGGTTAATAAATCCGAAGTATTAATTATTAAATTTATAATTATCCTAAAAAATATCCTTTATAATAATTTAAGGGGTTATAATATCCTTTAGATTTTAATTAATAATCGTTTTAAATATAATTATAAAATAAAAATAATATTTAAAACGAGTCTTTTTTATTTTTTAAAAAAAATAATATAAACTTTTATTTAAATTTCTTACTTTATTATATTCGTTTATAATTACGAAAATATATTAAGAATAATAAATTATTTCCTTTATAATCTCTTTTTTTATTTATTTTATATAAAGATATTTATATTCTTTATTAAAAACCTTATTAAAGATTAATTAGATCTACTATATAATAATTATATATAACGATATATTAGTTACGCTCGGGGAATTATATTATATAAAATTAATATTTTTTTACTTCTAAATCATATTATTTTAAAATTCTTTTTATTATATATTATTATTAATCTCTTCGTCGCCCTTTAATTTATAATATAACCGTATTTTTATTATTATATTTATAATTACGAGTTATATCTTTAAGTCTTTAAAATTAATTACCGAGTTTAATTTATTAATTTAAATACCGAGATCGGGCGGCGAGATAAAGAATAATTTAAATTTATTAATTAATTTAATATAAATAATCTTTAAGCCCGGTAAATATAAATATTTATAAAATTATCGATTTATAGGATATTTAGAGTTTATAAAAGTATTTTCGCGGTAATATTAAAATTTTATTAATTATTCCTTCTACTCTCGTTAAATCTTTATTTATTTTCGGTATAAATAATAATAAAATATAATAACGCCTATAATTTTATAGGTCTTTATATAATTAGAATTAATTAAAAAGTTTAATAAATAAAATTATAAACTTTATATTTTTTATATTTATTTATATAATTTAAAAGAGAATTATAATATCCTAAATCTTCTTCGTTATTTAATATAATTATAAATATATAGAGTTACTACTAGTAATAATTTAATTTTAATATTATAAAAATTATTATTATATTATTACCGCGAGAATTATTAAAATAAATAATTTTCGCGAATATAATAACGCGTTCCTATATTTTATTATAAATATATTTATATAAATAATAATTATTAATTTTTTTAAAGCTAGGAGGAAGATAATTAATAAATATAATATTATTAAAGAAAATATCGATTAATTATTATATTATAATTAACTCTATCTTCTTTTCTCTAATTACGTTATTATTTTTATTATTACGTCGGTAAAACGAAAAGTGGCTCGATTATAGTTTAAGGCGCTCGACGGGCGCCCTAGGAGCCTTAAACGCGATATTTATCTACCGATTTAATAAGCGCCCGAGGTATATAGCTAAAGGGCCTAGGGCTACTCGGGCGTATATCGAGTAAATTTAAAACCGCTACTAACGGGTACTAAATTAGGGGTATATTATTAACTTTAGACCCCCGTCTATAGCCCCTATTTATAGTTATAGCCTTATTCTATTTATAATTATAACCCTATTTTATTTATGATTATAGCGTATTTTATGGTCCTATCGTTATCGCTACCCTTTAATTATTACTATCGTATTTATAAACCCCTAACGTATGCCTTAATATATGGCCTACGTATTACCCCCGCGAGGATTTCGCCTAAATCGATCGATTCCGGGGATTAAAACTTACTAGCGTTAAAAATAGTTCCGGGGGGTTATTACCGTCGATAAAGGCGATTATAAAATATTAAAATTTTAGGTAGTAAATTATATAATTTTCTAAGGCTAGGGCCTTTAAAGCTCCAGGTTTAAATTACGCTCGTTAAGAGCCCGATACGTATTTTATAGCGGCCTCGGGTGCCCGTCGAGCGCCCGTCGAGCGACTTAACGCTCGAAGGGTACTCGGCGGGCGCTCGACGGGCGCTCGGGGCCGTTCGGGCGCCTTAAGTTTACCTCGGGCGCCTAAGGCAGCTTACCTAATAACCCCGAGCCGCTAAAGCCGGTTTTCGATTTACCGACGTATTAATAACTAGTTTAGAGGATTCTTTAAATATAAATTTATTCTTTTAATTTAATTACTCGGAGGACTCTTTTAAAGATTTAAGAGATTTATAAAGTTTTTTATATAAAAACTTCTTTAGAGGTTATTTTTATAATAACGGTAATAAATAATCTTTATTATTATTAAGATTTAAAAACTTTATTCGGCTCTTTAAATTTTTTATTATTAATAAATAAATTAAGTTTTAATAAAAGATATTAAGAGAATAATAATATTTTAAAATTATAAAGAAAAAAGATTAATCTCGAAATAAAGAAAACGGGAAATAATAAATAAATACGAATATTCTTTTAATATTATTTTTTATAATAACTCTTTTTTTTCGAGCTCCTTCGAGTATAAAAATAGATTTTTATTTATAATATATTAAATATTTAAAAAATGAAAGAGCGGAGGAGGAAAAAAATAAGTTTAAAATCTTAATAAAAATAACGTTATTTTTTAAATTAAATTAATATTAAAGAATAAAGAATATAATTAATTAAAATTATTATTTATAATAAATTTACTTTTTATTAAATTTATACCCCGGTTTTAAAAATATTAAATATTATTTTATAAGTCCCTATTTTTTAAAATATTTATATAATATATATCCTCCTCCGTTATATAAAAGAGATAATCGAGTATTTAGTTTATTATAAAATAACGAGTTATTTAATATCCTTAAAATAACGCGAATCGTAAATAAATTATATTAAATTTCTTATTTAATAAATACGCGGAGATTTTTAAAAACCGAAATTTATATATAAACCTCTTTAATATAAATTAATTTAATATATAATCGATTTTAAAAATTTAAAAAGACCGAAAAAAGAAAGGATTATAAATAATATTAGTTTTTTATTTAAAAGAAGTATCGTTCGAGCCGGCTACTACTATTATTTAATTTTATAAATTAAGAAATAATATATTATTAAAGTTATTTTTAATTTTAATTATTTAACTAGAATTTCTTTAATATATAATAATATTAATATATATTTATTCGCCGAAGCCTAGATAGTTTTAAACCTCGATTTAATTTTTTAATTTAATAATTAAATATTTATTCTATTAGATTTTTTTTATTCTAAACGCGTCTCTATAATTTTATTAATATTTAAATATATTATTTAAATAACGATATTTATTAATAAGTTTTTTAATTTATAATAATATATCGTTAATATTCGTATAGTAAATTAATACGGGTATTCTTCTTATATCCTAGATAATCTAGTTAATTTTAAATAACTTTTTATTATATTTAAATAATACGCGCCGAGGCCGGGCGCGATAATAATAATAAATAAATAAATTTAATAATAATTATAAAGTAAAGAGAGTAGAATAATTCGTATAATTTAAATAACCGATTATAATAAAGTATAATAGATTTTATAATAAGTTAAATTAAATCTAACCTAATATATTATATATATCGGGCGATATTTAAATAAAATTATTAAAAGGATAAAATAATAAATAATAACGTTTTTAAATTATTATATATAAATATATTTAAAGAAATTATCTTTAGAAGGACGGTTAATATTTAATATTTAAACCTATATATTAACTACCTATACTATTATAATTTTATATAATATAGTTATTAAACTATACTAGAAATAATCTAAAGCACGGTTTATAATATAATTAATATCGTAATATATTTAAAATTCTAGGTTTTATATAACGGGCTTAAATAAAGATAAGTATTAAAAAATAATAAAAAAAAGTATATATATATATAACGCGTTAGTATTAAATTAATCTTTTAGTATTTTAAATTTAATCTAAATTTTATTTAAATTTTATTTAAATTTAATCTAGATTTAAATTAAATCTAGGCTAGATTTAAACTAAATATAAATTAAATCTTTTATATATTATTAAATAAAGAAGATTCTTTATAAATTAGAAATAAATTATATAAAGTTTTTAATATTATTTTCGCGCTTTTAATAATTAAAATTATATTTAATAATAATAAATTATCTTTCGTCTACGACCTTAATTATAATAAAATACCGGAGATAATAATAATTAAAATTAAAAACTTAATCAACTTTTTAAATTCTAACGAAGATATTAAAAAAACGAAAGATTTAAAGGAAAATACGATTTTATTTAATAATAATTATAACGATTTATTTAATTTTAAAGAATTATTAAAGGACTTTAAATTTAAATCGAATTTAATCGATTTATTTTTATTAAACTTTATAAAGGACTCGGTTTATATAAATTATTTTATTAATAATAATAAAAATAAGAGATTAAATAAAATTATTAAGATAATTATTACGGCCCCGGAGTTAATTATCTAGATTATCTATATACTCTCTTTAAAATCCGATAATTTCTTATAATATTATTTATTATTATTTAATAAGCTAGTCTCGGTATCGATATTTTTCTTATTTAATAATAAAGATAAAGTTATTTTTATTAAAATATAAAAGTCGGCCGCGTTTAATATTAAAATAAATAGCGCGGGTTTATTACCCTAAAAATAAATTATAAATAAAATATTAAAGGTAATAAAGATATTAAGTTATTTATTATTTTTAATAAATATAAATAAAAAAGCGGGAATAATCCTTAAAGTTTTAAAGAAAATTATTAATATATTAATTCTATTAAACTAAGTTATTTTATAAAGAAATACGGAGTTCTTTAATTTTAAAGAGTATTATTAAATTATAAAGATTAATTAACGAGAAACTAGAATAAAGAATTTATAATTCTTTAACCTCTTTAAATATAAAGTCTACTTTATTTTTAATATTAATAATAAGAGTAACGTTTATTATATAATTTATATTTTAAATCTCCCGTCCGATACTATTATAATAATAAAGTAATATATAACTAATTAATTAAACCCGATATTCTTTTAGAATTTATATTTTTTTACTAGTTTATATATAATATATAAAAATATCTTTTATAATTCCTTTCGCTTTTAATTTATTTAAATAATATAATATAAATTTAACGAAGGAGTTAGAGGAGAGTTTAAATTATATTAAATTAAAAAAGATATTATAAATAATTTAACGGCGATATTATTATCTTAAATTAATAAATAATATATTACTTTTAAATAAAAATAAAAAAAAAGGAGTAAAGAATTAATTAAAATTAATAAGATAAATTATAAGCGTTTTTTCTAATATTTAATTTATTTAATTAATATAACCTACCCTCCTTTATATCGGTAAAGATAAAATATAAAGAGTATAATTATTTATAGAGTCTAGCGTTATTATCGGGGTATATTTCGATAAATTATAATTTAAAAATCGTTTTATTAACTTTATTTTATCCCGGTAATATTCTTCCTCGTCGCTATAAAGACTTAATAATAATAATTAATTTATAGTTATTAATCGTCGGTAAAATATTCTATTTATTTTAAAATAGTTAAGAGGGTAAACCCTTTTTTATATTTTTATAATTTAAAGCGGCGATATAATTTAAAGTTTAGGCGGGGGTAATATTAATAATAACTTTTAAAATAATAAAAATAATAAAAATAATAATAATTAAAAAAATGGTATAAATAAAGGAGAGGATAATAGTAAATAAAATAAAAATAAAAACGATAGCGATAATAATAATATTTATTTAAATAGTAGAGAATTATTATTTATATTATTTATAATTATAATTTATAAAGACCGGACGATTTTAATTAATAATAATCTTTAATTATTCTCTCCGATGTTTATAATATAAATATTAATTATAAATTTTCTCGGTATTAACCGCGGGGGGAAAATAAAATAATTAAGAATAAAAATATATATTATAAACTCGTAGAGAGATTTGATAGAAATATTATTAATTTTAATATGAATAAAAATTAAAATATAAAGAGTTTAAAGAGTTAAAAAATTCTATTAATAATAAAGCCGCCGTTATTATCTATTTACTTTAAAATATAAATAATATTTTATTATTAATAACTACCTTATTCGAATATTAAAAAAATTATATATTAATTAATTAATAAAGGAGTTTAAAAGGTAGGCTTTATATTAATATCATTTTAAATATTATTCGCCCCGTCGTTATCTTTCTTTTTATTATCCTCGGAATTAAAGATCCTTAATATCTTTTATTTTTAATTAAAAATATAATCTATATATTTATATCTTTAAATTAAGGGTAGTATATCTTTTAATAATTAAAATAATAATATTTCTTTCTTTTTTATAAACGTTATAAATATACTCGGTAATATATTTATAAATTAATATTTCTTTTCCGTTATAATTTTAAAGGTCTTTATTAATAATCTTTAATTTCTAGAATTATATATCGATCGTAAATTTAAAAGGAGGTTAAGGAATATATAATTAAATATCGTATTAAATAATAGTAGATATAATTAAAATATTAAAAATATAGGCCTTTAATAGCGAGTTTAAGGATTAAATTAAATTTAAATTAAATTTTAAAAATATTTAAAGAATATTTAAATTAGATCTAAGGCTAGATCTAGGTTAAATATAATATTAAATTTTTTATTATCGTCCCGAATATAATAAAGTAAAGGATTAGAATTATAAACGATAATAATATACTTTAATAAATATTATTATATCGAAAATTATATAAAGGAGTAATAGGCTTCCTAACTTTTATTTAAATCTAAATATTTAATAATTTAGAAATATAAGAAGGCTTAAATCCGATTAATAATAATTTATTTTTATATTTATATAATACTCTTTTAAATAATATTTTCTATAATATTAATACCCGCCGCGGTATTATTATTATTCTTAACTTTATTATTTCTTTTAATATTATTATCTTTATCGGCGCCTCCTATACTTTTTATATTCATTATATTAATAATCTTAAACGCGTCCTCTTTAAAATATATCTTCGATTTATATTTTATATTTATATACTCCTCGATTTCGGTATTAATATTTAATATATAATAAAATACTTCCTCCTTCCACCTTATCCGATTTTTTTTTTAATATTTATTTATATATCCCGATAAAGTAGAGGGGTTTATATAGAATAATTATAATTATATAAATTAGATTTAAGCCTACGCTTATTTAATATATAAATTTAATTAAAATATTAAACTTATCTTTCTCTAGTAATATATTATTATTATTAATCTTATATATAAATATATATTTAATTATATCCCTCTTTTTATCGCTCCCGAAGAATATTCGTATTTTAGATTTAATCTCCTTTCGAATATACTATAATAAAAGAATATTAATTTTAAAGAGTTAGTTAGAAAAGAGAAGACTAAATTTAATAAATTAAAAAAAATAAGTTTAAGCTCTTTTATATCGGAGATTTTAAAGAAAAGAAATATTTACTTATTTTATTACTAAAATTATCTCGATAAATAAATATATAATTAATATATTTATTTTTTTATATTTTTTAAAAAGAGAGGCGATAGTTTTAAGTTTAAAGAATGTTTTCTTAAATATTATATAATCTCTATTTAAGATATAATCTTCTAATATCTAATTATTATCTTTATTTATATACCGGTTCTCGATCTCTTTATTAGTCTATTTTTAATTATACGTAATTAAAGAGACGGAGAGATAGGGTAAATAATTATATAGGTAAAGAAATTATACTACTATAAATACCTAGTTAGCGTTAACGATAATCGGGTAATCGAGACGATTTTATATAAATATAGGATTATATTAATTTTCGTCCTAATAAACTTATTATTCTATAAACTTCTATATTATTAAGGCCTTCTAACGGACGATAAGGGTTACGTAATATATTTTATAATTTTAACGAAAATTAGTCCTAAAAATACTTCGGTAGAGTTCTTTAAATTTAATAAAATTATAATCTTTTTAATTACTCTTCTTATACCGTTATATTAAGAATTTAAGAAGTAAATTCCCGAATATATTTATTATATTATCGAATTCTTATAGTCGTTAATTCAAACCTTAATATTTAATAATAATATTAATAAGAATCTTTAAACCGGTTAATTTAAAGGGGTAATATTTATATTTAAAATTAATCTAAGAAATATTATATATAATATTTATTAAGGTTATAATATCTAGTGGATCGGAGTTAATAATTATTCTAAATATAATTATAAACTAGAAGCGATATTTAGGGCGAGTTTTTCTTATTATTTAAAAAGAATTTTATAGACCTTTATCTAGATTCTTTACCCTATTATATTTATTTATAATCGGGAACTTATATTAAAAATAATAGATAATTTCCTTTTTAATTACTTTTTTTCTATTTTTTATAAAAAGATTTTTATATACTTTATTAAAGATTTTATTAACGGTTAACTATAACTACTATAAAGTAAATATAAATATAAAAGTATTTATTTCGCTCGGGAGATTATATTATACGGCGTTAATAGATTTAATACTTTTTAATAATTTTACGTCGAAGTTATTCGGGTTATATACCGTTTATAAATCTTTTTTTATTTATATATTTATTTAATAACTAAAGTCGGCGTTATAATAAATAATTATAAACCGTATCTTTAAGGTCTCGAAATCGATTACCGATAATATTTTAATACTCTAGGTATTAAGATTAACCGGCGAGATAAAGAATAATATAAATTTATTAATTAATTTAATATAAAAAGCTTCCGAGTCTAGTTAATATAAATATTTATAGAATTATTAATTTATAGGATATTTAGAGCCTATAAAAGAATTTTCGCGGTAGTATTAAAACTTTATTAATTACTCTTTCTACTTTTATTAAATCTCTACTTATTTTTAATATAATTAAAAATAGAATACCGCGGAACCTATAGTTTTAAAAGTTTATAAGTAAATAAAGTTAATTACGAAATTTAAAAGATATATTAAAAGATTTTATTTTATTTAAATTTATTTCGTCTCCGATAATAATATTAAATTCCGAAGTTACTTTTATAGAATAATATAATTATAAATATATAAAGCTACTACTAGTAATAGATTAATTTTAATATTCTAAAATTCGCTATTTTATTATTACCGCGAGAATTATTAAAGTAGATAATTTTCGCGAATATAATAATACGTTCCTATATCTTATCGTAAATATATTTATATAGATAGTTATTACTAATTTTTTTAAAGCCAAAAAAAAAGTAATTAATAAATATAATATTATTAAAAAAGATATCGATTAATTATTATATTATAATTAACTCTACCTTCTTTTCTTTATCTATATTATTATTATTATTATTATTAATAATTAATTCCGAGGATTCTTTAATTAAGAATTAATTTTTTTAATATAATTACTCGGAGGACTTCTTTAAAGGCTTAAGGTATTAACGAGGCTTTTTAATTAATAATTTCTTTAAAGTCTATTTTAACGGTAATAATAATAAATAATCTTTATTATTATTAGGGTATAAAAACTTCGCTAGGCGCTTTAATTTTTTTATTACCGGTAAAAAAATTAAATCTTTATTAGAGGTATTAAAAAAACGGGTATATTTCGAAGTTATAAAAAAAAGAGATTAATCTCGAAATAAAGAAAATAAGAATTAATAAATATATATAAATATATATTTAATATTAATTTTTATAATAACTCGTCTTTTTCGGGCTCTCTCCGGCGCGATAATAAATTTTTATTTATAATATATTAAATTCCTAAAAGAGGTTAGAACGAAGGAGGGAAAAAATAAATTTAAAGTCCTAATAAAAATAAGTTTATCTTTTAAATTAAATTAAATATTAAAGAATAAAGAATATAGTTAATTAAAGTTATTATTTATAATAACCTCGATTTTTATCGAGTTTATACCTTTATTTAGGAAATATTAAATAGTACTTTATAAATTATTATTTTTTAAAATATAAAATATTATTATAATATCTCTTTATAATATAATATATAAAGTAATCGAAACTCGGGTTTATTATTAAGTCGTAAAATATTAAATAATCTTAAAATAGTAAAAATTATAAATAAACTATATTATATTCTTTAGATAATAGATATAAAGAGATTTTAAAAAACCGAGTTTTATATATAAACTTCTTTAGCGTATATTAGTTTAATATATAATTAATCTCGAGGTCTTTAAAAAAACGAAGTAAAAAAGTATTAAAAATAATTCTCGGTTCTTATTTAATATAAAGATTACTCGAATTAATTACTACCGCCGTTTAATTTTAGAAATCCAGAGGCGGTATACTATTAAATTTATATTTAATTTTTAATAATTTATTAGAGCTTCCCTAATAAATAATAATATTAATATATATTTTTTCGCCGAAATTTATATAGCCTTAGATTTGGATTTATAGAATTTTATAGAATTATTAATACCGATACTAAACGAATAACCCGCGTATTAAATTTTGGATAGGCTAACTATTAAAGTCGAGTAGAATAAGATATAGACGTAAATATATTATAGATCTACCCTAAATAATTAAATTTAAAGTTATTTAAATATTATAAGATTTTATTTTATTATAAATTTATTTTACTACTACTCCCCCTTTACCGCCGTTATAATCGCCGTCGTTCTAGAGTTTATTCTCGCTCTTATCTAGTATAAATTCGAGCTAGGATATAATATCGATAGTATCGCCGCCGGTCTTTATAATATAAGTCTATATATACTATAGAGGATAATAATAATATAAATACTTTATAGTATTATCTTTATACCGAGTAAGAATCTAAAGGGGTAGCCTAGGAAGATTAGCGAGCTTTTAGAGTATAAACTTTTATATTTTTTTTTAAATAACCGATAACTTATTTAGACGAAATAGCCTATTTTTTATTAAATAAATATAGTATTATTATTAATAAGGGTATTATTTAGTAGTATCTTTACTATTTAAGCTAGAGTAGGAAAATCTAGTATAAAGTTATTTATAAATATAATTAGGTCTTTAAGATTATTTAGTTTATAAAGTTAGCGGGGTAGCGAGTTAATTAATTAATCTTTTTAAATAAAAGTACTATTTATAAACGTATTAATATATTCCGAGTTTTTATATATAACGTCGATATAGTTAATCTTAATAGGCGATAGGATATATAGTTAGGCCTTTATTAATATTACGCCGTTAATCGTCTAGAGCCTATATAGGAGTAGGAGGTAGAGTCTTTTATTTATATATATTATTAATAGTTACCTCGACTAAATTATCTATTAAGGTTTAATTACGGCGGCGATATTTAATAATTTTATCGAATATAATATCCTCCCTCGTTACGACCGTTTCGAAGATAATAATATATTCTTAATAATAATCTATAATAATACTAGTATTTATTATAATCTAGTTCTAGCTAGGCTATATATTAACGCCGGTATTCTACTCGAATACCTCCCTCCCTATTTACCCGATTATAACTTTATCGAGATATCGTTCTTAGTCTTAAAGAGCTAGATAAGACGGTACTCTAATATTATTTAAATATATATAAATAAGGGGCGATTTAATTATTTCTTAAATTTAATAATAAAGTTATAAACTAGTTATAGAGATCCTAGTAATATTTTCTAATAGTTAAATATTAATTATAAGAGTAAAATAAATATTTAAGAAGAAGAAGAAAAAAAGAATAATAATATCTATAGTAATATAAAGTAAGAAAATAATTTATATATATAAATCTATAAATAGCTCGTAGAAATATGTAATTTTAACTTATTTATCCCTCGGTAGTTTAATTATTAATAAAAGTATATAGATTATTTAGATCCTCGTCCGCTCCGTAACCCTAGTCGTCGTCGTCGTCGTTATATTTAATTAAATCGATAATATAGTCTTTAGTTACTAGTATAGGCCTCTTAACTACGGTATTAAATAATATATCTAGAATATAACTAGTTAGGGCTAGTAAGTTTTTTATAAAAATATTCGAGAGATACTTAAGACTAGTAGTACTTCCTATTTAAAATTCTCTTTTTTCACGCCCAAATTAACTAGTAAAACGAGTAAACGAGTATTTTATTCTAGGTATAATCTCTAGCTTCTTTTATTTATATTCGAACTCGTTATTTTTCTACTTTTAAACGTCTTTTCTAATATAGTCTTTATTTAATAATTGATTCTTTACGTCTTCTAGGCTAGGCTTATCGCGGTATTATAATTTAGATTTAATCTATTTAATTAATTTAGCTACGTCGCCGTTAATTAAATTACTACCGCGATAAAGTAAAATAATAAAACCGCGTATAATAGAATAAAAGGGCTAGTAATAAAAAGATTTTTTTACTCTTTTTAAAACCCTTCTAGCCTATATTTTAACTTTTAATATAAAGGTTCGAATATTTACTAAAGGGGGTTACCGGCTAAATAGAAGAAAATATATATATATAAGTAAATAACGGATATATATAATTTATTAACGGCGGCGGTATTAGCCTAAATAATATAAATTTATCCTTTTACTTTTATTTTTAATTTTTTTCTTTACGTCTTTTTTTATCCTCCTACCTCTTTTTTATTCTCGCCGGCGGTTCCTCTTTATTTAATTATTTTAAAATATCTAGTTTAATAACTCTTTATTAAACTATAATATTCTTATTTAATAATATATAATATATTCTATTCTTATTAACCTAGTAATATTTATATTTATTTGAATATTTATATTTATTATATACCTAGCGGCCGAGAATAGTCTAGATTAAAATAACGTTAAGATCTAAGATATTCGACTATTTTAATATAATAAACTAGCGATTTATAGGATTATTCCCTCTCATAACCCTAAATAAAATAGAAATAAAATTATTAATACTAACTCCGGTACTAGAGCTAGTAATAAGAAGAGTAATAATAATTAATTATAATGAAGTAGGTATAGTAATAAATACTTCCTCTATAAAAGTAGGAATTTACTATAATAGTAATTCTATTTTAAATTTATTTTTATTATTTATAAAGAATTTATCTAACTAACTCTCGATAATATACTAACTACTATCCTCGTTTATAGTCTACGGATATCGTTTCGTCGCCGGTAGCTTTTTATATAATAATGTCGCCGTTATAAAAACCCGAAATATAGGTAACTTATAATTAAGAGCGTATTTAATAATCTTTTTTTAATACTCTCTAAAAACTCGCCTTAATAGGAATGAATTTAAATTATTAATATTATAACTCTTTATTTTATTAAAGAGGATAATTATCTTCTTTATTTAATATAATAAAATATATATTTAGTAAAGTACTATTTATATTATAAACTCTTTAGTAAACTTAATAAACCTATTCCTATTTAAGAATATTAAAGTATTAATAGTTTTAACTATAATTTAAATTAAAATAACTTTAGTAGTAACTAATTTAGTAACTTTAATAATAATAATTTTAATAGTTTTACGAGTTTTAACGGCTTTAATAGTAGTAAATTCAATTATTACTTTTAATATTACTATTAATATTTCTCGCTCCTTATCTTTATCCTTATTCTTATTTTTATTTTTATCGAACGATTTCCTCCGTAGGAATAAACTATACCTAGATAATAACGGCGGTATAAAAGTAAAAATACACCTAGCCTAATTTTTAGCCTAGTTTATAAATTTATCGAAACTCTTTTAAACTATAAAAAAAGAAGTTATAAAAACTTTTTAAAGCGGTAAAAGTATAAATTAACTTAATTTAAATTAGGAGTTATTTTATTTATTAATAACTCGCCGTTTAAGATTATTACCTAGTTTCTTAATAATAAATTTTAAATATATTAAAGTCTTAAAAAAAGCTAGTATTAAATTATAAATTTTTAAATAACTTAGACTCTACTTTAGGCGAGGTTAATATAACTTTATTTATTAAATAAATAAAGAAGTTATAGAAGCGGCCTTATCGGTAGTAATACTTTTTAATAATATAAATAAACGTTATTTCCTAGGAGGGGGCTTCTTTAGTAAAGGGTTTTTATTATAATCGTTTCTAGACTTCTTTAAAAGTATTTTAGAAATAACGATAATAATTATACTTTTACTAAAGCGGGGACGGGCGGTTTATATACTATATTATAATTAAATCTTAATCTAATTTTAATTCTATTTAATTAAAATACTAATACGGGCCTACTATATAAATAACTTATTATATATATATTTACTCGACTTTAGTAGTTAGCCTACCTAAAATTTAATATATAGATTATTCATTTAACGTCGGCGTTAATAATTCCGTAAAATTCTATAATCGTTAAATTTAAATATTAAATATTAACTCTACCGAACTCTTTTATCTCTAAATACGATTTTAGAGTTCGGTTAATTTTTAAATATATTATTTATAAAGTAATATTACTCTACGAGCTCTTTCATTTATTAAAATATAATAAAAATAATATAATAATAAATCGGTATATATACTCTTTTTATATCTTTAGATAACTTTCCGTTATAGTTAAATAATAGAAGAGGTTATTATAGTATTATAATAGTAATAAATAAATAGAGTTAATAATAATTATATAGTTAGAAGGGTATAATAATATATATAATAATTATAATAACTAATTCTAGTAAAGTATAATAAATTATATAATAAATATATCTAGATCTAGGCCTAGATCTAGCTAAGATTTATAAATTAAAAATATAAATATTAATTTTTACGGGTATAATTCCTAAGATTTCGTCTCTTAATATAATACTATACGAATATTAAATTATCCGAGGTTTACCCGGTATATTTAAAGGCTCTATTTTAAGAAATAATATTTATATATTATTTAATAAAAAATAAATAAAAGAGTATTAAAAGAGATCGATATTAAATAATATAATATTTATATAATAAGGCCTTTAATCTAGTCGAGTTTTAAGAGATTTATATATTTTTATATTATTAAATCTACGAATATCGTTTTTAACTAGTTTAAAACCTATAAAAACTTTTTTAAAATAAATATTTCGAATATTAATATTCTATACCTTTTATAATTTTACGTTAAAATTGATAATTTATTTAATTATTATTTTCAGTATTAGTTATATATATTTCCCTAGCCCTTTCTATTTATAGAACGAATATTATTTATATTAAAACTATTAAAATTATATATAAATCTATTATAATAAAAAATTTCGGTACCGTTTATTTAAATTAAATAGTTTTATTATAATATATATCGAGTTTATAACTCGAATATTATTACTAGCGTAATTATCTTAGTTAAATAAAAATTAAAACTATAGACCTATAGGATAAAGAACGTTAATATTTATAAAATATTAATTTTAATTTTAATTTCCTATTTAAATAATCTAGGGTTAAGATTTATTTAAATCTAGTTTAAATCTAACTTAAATCTAGATAAATTTTAATAATTAAACTTAAGCGCGTTCGAGTTTAAAATAATAACTTTATTTATAAACCTATAAAATTATATTCCTAATAAATATTCTTTTTTTAAACTTTCTACTTCTAATATTAAATAACGCGAAATACGTAATAAAATAATTATAATATAATTAATATAACTTTTTTTAAACGAAGAATTACTCGGGCCTATTATAATATTTAAATATATATAAAGAGTCTTAATTTAAATATAAAAAATCAATAAATATCTTTAACTCTATTAAAGATTAAACGGGCTTTATATTCGTTTAATACGAAATATTTTAATTCTAGGAACTACCCGCGCTTAATAGTAATAAATTAAATACGGATTAATTAATAGAATTCTATATTATTTATTATAATATAAATAAACCGCCTCTTAAGTATCTAGAGATTAATAAAGATAATAATAAAAATATTACTACCTAGGAGTTTATATAGATATATTAATAATTTATCTAGGCCTTTATCTACTTCGATAAATATATTAGAACTAGTTATAATACCTTCCTCCGCGATTATATTATTAATCTCTTTTAAAAGTCTTCTATTTATATCTAATTCTCTGTATATAAAATCTTTTACCGACTTTATAAGGCGAGACACCGGCTTTATTATAATAATATATATAAAACTAGATTATATATAATATTAAAAATATCGACGAAATACTTTATAATTAATAATAGTAAAAGATATATACTACTTATTCGGTAATAAAGTTAATTAGATTATTACTTATTTATTTTCCGAATATTATATAACTAAAACGAGTATTAATATATATCTTAAATCTATAAAAATTAAAGTAAATTAAAAGAAGGAGGTAATTTTCCGTAATATAGAATAATATCGGTAACTAGTAGAATATAATATTTAATAGGGTATATATAATAATAACTAAATAATTAATAATCTCCGTATACCCAACGAGATTAATTATTTTAATAATTTATATTTTAAATTATATTACTATAATATTATTAAAATTATCCGTTTTTTCCTCGGTTATAAACTATTTAAAAATAATCTAGTATATATACCTATAAAGATTACGAACGATAGTAATAATAGGGTAGTTAATAAAATATATATTAATATTTAATAATAGGAAATATAACTATAGATCTTTATTAAAAGTATTATTATTCTTTTTATATTATCGTCCGACGAGATAATAATAATTTAATATTATAACGCCTTTTCTCTTTAACTAGTATATATAATTATCGGGAATTTTAATTATACGGTATATAAAATTTAGAAGCGACCTAGCCTAGTTCTTTTAAATTTAATCCCTTATATTAAGAACGGAAAGAAATTCGGTAATTATATATAATTAAATATCTACTATCTCGCGCTAGGGCGTATACTCTAGTATATATATAACCGTTATTATTAATTCTAATAATATACTAAAGTAATTAAAATAATTAAAGACCTAGTAATATAAAGGATTAATATTATATACGCGGATAATTAACCCCGAAGATATTATCTAATAATTATATCGCTTATAACCGATTATTTAAAATAAGTCTTAATAATAAAAGTAAAATAAAATCGTTAATATTTAATATATTTAGTCCCGCCTAATAAATAAAGGGAGTTAATTAGGATATAGGAGCTACGGATCTACGAATATATATATCGAAGAATAAAAGTATAAAAAAGAGATCCCGACCTCGCTAAAGATTCAATAATTATATATAATATTAAGAACTTCGCCTAATATTATTATCTAATTAATATTTATATTATTTTTATTATAAATATATTATACTAGTTTCTAAAAGGAATTATTATAAAATTAATTAACTAGATTCGGGATTTAATTAAAGACTATATAATTTTTATAATTATTAAATAAATAATAAAAGAGGTAGCTAGGCCGAAGAAATTTTAAAAATAATTAATAATAAAAATTAAATTAGATTAGATTACCGTTTTTATTAAATATTAAATTTCGTAGAGTTAAAATTATTTAAAAACTTTAATAAAGTAAAGTAGTAGAGTAGTAATAAATAAAAAATAATATTATAATAATTAATAACCGTCGTTACCTCTTTATTTATTAAATATATACCGGCTACTCTATATTACGCGCGGGCTATATTTAATTTTATTATATTTATTTAATATATATTTTATAACGGCGATATTTATAATATATATTACGCTGCGGAATAGGGTAGGGATTACCTTCTCTTCCCTTCTCTTCCCTAGAGGAAGGGGAAGAGAAGGGAAGAGATAAGTATAAGATTATTCTCTTCCCTAGTCTAGGGAAGGGAAGGGATTCTTTATTATTCCCTTCCTCCCTTCTTAATAAGGCTAGCCTTATATAATTTATATATACGCGTATATATACTTTATTAATTAGGATAATAATTAATATAAATAATCGATATCTTTAAGGTCGCTAATAGTATATTATTAATTATACTAATTATTATTCCTATTAATAAGCTATATTTACGCGTATCTTTAAGGCTATTATAGTAACGATAATATAAATAAGGTATATTAAGATTTAATAGCGCGATTAAATAGATTAACTACTATACTACCCTCGATTTAAGTAATTAATATATATTATAATATCCTAGAACGACGAATCGTAGTTATCTATATATTAATTTCTAATAAGTATCCTCCGCGTATAAAATTATATTAATCTTTATATTAAGCCCTCCTTTAGATCTTATCCTCTAACGAATTTTATTCTCGCTTTAATTATTAATATTTATTTACCCGCCTAATATTTTCGTTAAAGTTTTTAAAAGTTTAATATCCTTCGCTTATAGAGTAATACGCTTATCGTATATAGTATATAAATTAACTACTAAATAATTTAAATTATAGTTTATCGAGGGATAATATAGGAAATAAATTTATTAGAGAATATATATATTAGATAACCTTCTATAGCCTCCTATAAAGTATTAAATATATTACTCTAAAATCGTATATCTTTAAAAAGGTCTTAATAATAGATTTCGCGGATTAAATACGAAAAGGGTACTTTTAGAATTAATAAATCGAAAGTCTTCTAATATCTTTTAATTTCTCGGAGTATTTTCGTTAATAGGGATTAATACTTTAATTAGGATAAAGGTAGTTAAAGATAATATAAAATTTACTACCGGGCTTTATACGTCGTCGGGTAGATATAAAAATTTAATTTATTCTTCCCCTCTTCTTTTTTAAGGCTTAAGCGCGGTCTTTAAATAAAGATTTAAATAAAACTTTAACCGCCCGTATTCCCGTAGAGGTTTAATTAATAAATAAAGAGCCCTAAGATAAAGGCGTAATTAATATTAATATTTAGAAATTAATATAGGAGTTATAGTATATCTAGTATAAAGAAAAAACTTATAAACTTAGATACTCTTAGCGTTTTTACGTATAAGGTTTTATACTTTAAGACCTTAATAAATTATATAATATTAATATAATTATTACGATAAAGCTAAGATTAAGGTAAATTATTTATTATTTTATTTTACTTTAATCTTTCCCGGAGGACGTCCGCGTCTCGAAGGAGCCTTTATAATAACGGATTAATATAAAGATTACGATAAAGCTAGGATATATAGTAAGATAACGAACCTTTATCTTTAATTATAGTTTTAATCTTTTATATTTTACTCGCCTTTTTTTTCTCTTTTATTATTTTTTAATTTATTTTTAAATTCCTAAAGATTATTTAATAAATAGTATATATTTCTTTAATAGTACTCTTTAAACGATCGAGAGATATTTCGCCCGTATTAAATCTCGGTAGATTATTCTTATTAATATAAGGGATCTACTTTAATTATTTATTATTACGGGTTTTATCCCGATCTTTATCTTAATTAAAAGGGTCTTAAATATCCTCCTTTATTATTATATCTTTTATATCTTAATTATTATAAGAGTAATCGAGTATAAGGTAATTTAAATTATTTTATTAATAATTTTTATACCCTTAGAAGATAGGATTAACTTTTTTTAAATAAAAGTATAGGATATACTCTTCTATATAATTTATATAAGATTTAATATTATCGAATTTAGGTTTATCTTAATTATTTAAGGCCGAATCGTCTTAATCTTTATCTTAATCGTTATTCTTTTAATAATCTTCGGGTATTATTAATTAAATCTAGGTATTATTCGAGGAATTAGCCGGATAAGAATAATAAAAATATATATCCTTTATTTCATAATCCTACCTTTTAATAACGTATTCGTAATTATTATATTAATATTTTTAGTATGGCCGTTAATACTTAGGATTATCCTTAACTTATTCGTATATATTATTATTATTTATATAATTTATATAGCCTTCTAACCTTATTATATCGTTATTATTATTAACGGTCGCCTCGTTATCGTCGTTAGTACTATCGTTATCTTTAATCTTAATATCTTTATTTAAATTATATTTATTATCTTCTACTTTATTCCTAGGTATAGGTAGTTTATATAATTAAATAAATATCGGTTAAATTATATCCTTTAATTTAGGGTAGATAAGCTAAGAGAATTAATCTAGCGTATTTAATTAATTCGTATTAACGATATCGTCGAAGTCGATTTATTTTTATATAGGACCGAATAACTACGGTTTATATATTTTATTAGAACTATTTATTTTAATATTTATACCGTAAGATTTACTAGAAGGCTAGGGTTATTCTATATATTTTTTATTTTAAAACTCTAGTATTTAGGCGACTATTATAAACTTTATTAATATTATTTATCTTAATTTATATCCTAGTAATCTTACCCCTTTATATAATAGATTAATTACTCTATAATTTAGGGGCTAAGAAGTTATTTTCTATAAATTAAATTAATATTAATTATCCTAATCTTTATCCTAATATATTTACTTAGTATTTTAAATACTAACGATTATACGATTATAATAGTTTAATATCTTATTAACTTATAACTTATTTTTATTTAATTTTATCTTATTTATAAAGATTAAAATACGGATGAATATAGAGAAGATTACGATTAATTAATTTATTAATAATTGAATATACCGGCCTTATATATATAAATATACTATACGGTATTTTAAATCAAGATAAATACTTTTTTAATAGTATAATTAATATAACTTCGGTATAGGGGAAAGCGAGGTTATAAGTAAATAGAATAATCGGATTTATAGCGCTAAAAGCGGGATCCTTAATTATTATTCACTTTGATTTTATAATAAAAAGTTATACTCCTTCGGTAACGACTTTTATATTAAGATAATCTCTTATCCTATCTCGTATTAATAAATTATAATATTAATTATAATAGTTATAAACGATTAATAAATTATTTTAAAATAGAATCGAAAGTCTAAAAGTTTATAATTAAATCTAAATTTCGTAGTAAAAATAATAGTACTAGTTTAATCGGTATAAAGATTAAGATAAATATAATAAAGCGTCGACCTTCGGATATTAATTATAATATATTCTTACCTAGTATATATAGCCTTTAATCGCCGTATAAGTTATATATCCTTCGGGGTTATAATAATCCGCTAGTTATAAATCGTATAAAGATTAATTATTACGATTAAAATTAATATTATATATTTATAAAAATAATATTAGGTTATTTACTCGCGAGTTTCTTAATTAATATCGCCTCCGAGGCCTCCTATAACGCGTTTAAACCTATAAATTATATACGAAAATAATATTTATAAGAAGTATATATAATTTCGCGTATAAGGCGCGTAAAGGGTAATTTCGGGATTAAAAGATCGGTAGTTTTCTAAAGAAGCCTAATTTCTTATAGAATAATAACTAAAGAGTTAAATTAAATAGTATTTTAATTATAAAGGTTTTATTAACTACCGTTCTTTAATCTTCTACCCCGTACCGCGATTTTCTTTACCTAAGATTTCCTTATATATATTTTTTATATATTAAGTACTTTCCTCATTACCTTTAAATTTCGTTACGTTCTTAATAATTAAGGGCTTTAATTTACTCTCGCGTTATTATTAAAGCTATCGAGTAACTTAAGGTTAATATCGGCTACGCTTTTATTAACGGCTAGAGGTATAATTATTAACCTAAATTAATAAAGATATAGTTAAATCTTAAAAGGAATTTCTAAAGGAGAGTTAAAATATTAATTTATTATATATTTAAAATTACTTTTTAGCGGGATATTAACCTAAAATATATAAAATAAATATAGATCTATCTTTATAATCTTCCTATCCAGTATTAATATAATTAAGTTATAACTACCGTATATAACGTACCTCTATAGACTATATAATTATAAAAGAATTAATAATTCCTCTTACTTTCCTACCTTCTTTACTAGTTTTTAAAATATATATTTAAAATATCTTAAAGTAGTAGTTTCGCTATTAATAATTCTAAATTTAATAATTAATATTCTTCTATTTTTAGTTTAATTACCTAAGATACTTCTTTTATAAAGAGCTTAACGATTAAAGATTCTAATAAATACTATTATATATATATAATAGAAATAACTACCGTCTTTCTCGAATAGTTTTATAGATAAGAGTAGTATCGTACCTAAAAGATTAAGTAAGAGAACTAGAAATATAAGAGTTATATATTTAATTTCTCTTAGACGTCGCCTAAACCGGCTCCGGAATAAGAGTTCTTTTATAACGATATTATAATAAATATAAAGGAGCCGAGAAATATCTATAAAAGATATAACCGAGTAATTACGAGGATTAACGCCTAGAATAATATAAAAACGTATTTTATATTAAATTAATATAAGAGGAAAACTTTATACTTAAATATAAAACCGATCTAGATTATATTATCCTTTAAAGACTAGGTATATTTTAACCCGTTTAATATATAGGTATAAAGATTAATATAAATACTTATAATCCTAATTATAGAGAAGTAAAAGAAAGGTTAATATATTATAATTTAACGGCCGAGAAGTAATATTTAAGGACTTCTTTAAATTATTTATACGAATAATTATCGGGCTTAAACTCTCCTTATGATTTATTAATAATATCGATATATAATAAATATTTAAATATACGAATTCGTTAATTACTCTCCCTTTTATATTTATAGTTAAAAATTATATTATAAAGAAATATAACGATATTTAAGATTAACTCCTTCGGAATTTACTTAACGACGGTACGAAAATTATTATAACGCTAGACTTATAGTCTTCTAAGAACCGATAAAGTTATATAATTATAAATATATACTTTATCGACTAACGATAATAATACTATAAGGTACTCCTAGCTTTTAAATATATAAAGAGAAAATATAATAATATTAACCTAGCCTCGTATTTAAATATTATTATTTATCGTTATAAATTAAAGGATCGGATAATATTAATTACTACGGATAATACCTTTAATAATAATAATATATATTAAACCCTCGAAACTATATTACCGGAGGAAAAGACCTAGTTTTTAATTATAAGGAAGGAACTAAAAAATAAGATCCGCGATTTCTATAATAATTAAGATACTCTTACGAATACCGGAATTTACCGCGTTTTATACCTTTTATATATTATTTAACTAGGCTTAAAGGAACTTCTTAAGGTAATTAAAATCTTATTAATAAATAAAGACTTTTAAAAGAATTAAGACGATAAAGTAAATAAATAAAAGTTTTCTAAAATAAGGAAAGAACCTAAGATCCCGTTTACTTTAATAAAAATACTTCCGTATTTTAAATAATATATTAATTATTATATTAATATTTATTTCTTTATTAATATTAAGGGATATAAATTCGTAAAGCCTCTATCTACTTTAATAAAAGTAATGAACGGCGTAAATACTTTTAGGATATCTAAAAATAGTTAAACGATAAGAAGTATTAATTAACCGGGCCGAATTAGGTATAGGGGATATACGATAAGAAATATCGAAATAAATTTACGACGTTAAAGCTCTTCTAGGACGTAGCGACTAGATAGGACTTAATTTATTATATATTAATCCGCGCCTTAAAGCTAAGGCCGGCGTTAAAGGAATTTTTTTATAAATAGGCGGAATAACTATAATTAGACGAGGATAAATAAATTTAAATAAAATACCTTATCGAACTTTATAAGCCGTTTTATTAATATATATAAATAATAAATATATTACGTACGCCGACTATTTATATAACTTTTTCGGTTTATAACGCGTTATTTAATTATTTTAAAAATAAAGAAGAAAAATTTATAAAGAAGATTACGCCTTAAAAGAGGTTTATATTAAAGGGTCTAAAAAAGGTATAGGATAAATTTAACTAGTATTATTCTTAAACCTAATTAACTTTAGGCGGGTTATACGGTATAATAACTCTTTTAGAATTAATTCGAAAAATAATTATATTTAAAGACTAGGGATAAAATAAAGAGACTAGGTAAAAATAGGAGGATTTTTATTAAGAATAACTTAAGAAGTAATTCGACCGGCGCCCGTAGGTTACTTAATAAAAGAAAATCTATATTAAAAAAAACGTCGAGGTAAATAATCTTAAATATTTAATTAAGGGTAAAAATAAGGCGTTATCGAACCCGAAAAATCGGAGTAAAGAACTTCGAAAATACCGGGAAACGAGTAAATCTTTTATTTATATTAATCTTTATATCGATAAATATACCTATTAATTATATATAACGTTTAATAACGACGACGGTAAATTTATATTTAATAAATAAAAGGACCTCTCGCTAGTATTTAATTATCTTTCTTATACGGCCCGTAATATCTTAACCGTACTTTATACAGGCGTTAAATACGAGCGAGTATTTAATATCGCTACCTAATTATATATAACCTAAAAATCTTATAGTCCTAAGACGTTCTTAATTTTTATAATCCTTAATCGCTTTTAATTTAAAGAAAACGAAGTAATAATATTTTAATAAGATTTAGACTATAAAGAAATAATAACTTTTAAAAAATACGAAGTAGTATAAAGGCGGGACGAGGTTATAATAAAAAGTAACGATAACTTTATAAATAACGAAAACGAAGGCGGGTATGATAATCTCGTAGACGAAGTTATTATTTTAAGATTTAATAATAAGAATAAGGGAAATAAAGAATCTCTAGCCTTAATTATTAATTTAACTCGTAATTAAAGAAGAGTTAAAGAATCTAGCCTTTAAGTAAGAGTTTATAAAGTAATATAAATACGCGTAAAAACTATATTAATAGTAAAAAGGCTCGGGAAAATAATTTAAAAGTTAAAGTTTCCGAGTACCGAATAAACGGGAGTAATTCGAAACGTATATATTCTATTTAAGACTTTACGTCTAGTTATTTAATAAAAAGAAAGAAATTAAATATAGAATTATTCTTTAAGTTAGAGGTAATTAATAAATTTAAAGGGTTAAAGGATAAATAAGAAAATAAATAAATTCTATTAAAACTACGTAAAGAACCTAGTCTTATTTTAAAATCTTTAAGGGGTTATAAAAAGACGAGTAGAGTTTCGAAGTATAAAAGGAGTTAAAGGAGATATAAAGAATAAAGATATATAATATAAATCGAATAAAGTTAGTATAAAGATTACGTCGGTAAAACGAAAAGTGGCTCGATCGTAATTTAGGGCGCTCGACGGGCGCCCTAGGAGCCTTAAATATAATATTTATTTACCGATTTAATAAGCGCCCGAGGTATATAGCTAAAGGGCCTAAAACTACTCGGGCGTATACCGAGTAAACCTAAAACCGTTATTAACGGGCACTAAATTAGGGGTGCGCTATTAATTTTAGACCCCCGTTTATAGCCCCTATTTATAGCTATAACCTTATTCCATTTATAACCATGGCCCTATTCTATTTATAGTTATAACGTATTCTATAATTTTATCGTTATCGTTATTCTTTAATTATTACTATCGTACCTATAAACCCCTAACGTATACTTTAGCGTATGGCCTACGTATTACCCCCGCGAGGATTTCGCCTAAATCGATCGATTCCGGGGATTAAAATTTACTGGCGTTAAAGATAATTCCGGGGGGTTACTACCGTCGATAAAAGCGATTATAGAATATTAAAATTTTAGGTAGTAAATTATATGATTTTCTAAAATTAAGGCCCCTAAAGCTCCGGGCTTAAATTACGCTCGTTAGGAGCCCGATATATATTTTATAACGGCCTCGGGCGCCCGTCGAGCGCCCGTCGAGCGATTTAACGTTTGAAGGGTACTCGGCGGGCGCTCGATAAACGCTCGGGGCCGTTCGGGCGCCTTAAGTTTATCTCGGGCGCCCGAGGTAGCTTATTTAATAGCCCCGAGCCGCTAAAGCCGGTTTTCGATTTACCGACGTAGTATAATTACGACTAGAAGCTTTATAAGCTAGTTATATTAAATATTTAGGTATATAATTAAATATACTCTTTACGTTTATATTTAGAACTTTATTTAATAATACGACCTCCTTTTAATTTAAAGGGGGCCTTAAAAATACTCCCGATTCGATAATTTATATTATCCCCTTCGAAATCTTCTCTTAATCTCTAGAACGAATAATATCCTTCGCCTTTTTTATAACCTAGGTATACTCCGGCCTTAGTATTATCTTAAACGCTTTCCGCGCCTCTTTCGTATTTTTATTCGGTCTTTAATTATACTTTTCGTATTTATAATTATCGGGGTAAAGATAATATAATCTTAATATTATAACCTACCCGTTATTAACTTAAGTAAATATAAGATCTATATTTATTCTACGACGCCGATCTTATTTATTAAAACTATACTATTTATACCTTTCTAGATTCGTATTAAATTAAATAATTATATTCTTTTAAACGGTACGTTCGGTAAAAGTAAAAATATAATAAACTTATAAGTCCCTCTTTAATAAACCTTTTCGTTTATATTAATTTATAATTAATATATAATTGGATAAAGATTAATATAAATAATATACCTTAAGATTATATCTTTTATAATATGAAAACCCTTTATACGTATATACGCGAAGACGGTATTTATTATAATAATCGATTTTAACGCGGAGTAATTTAAATATTATAATTTAATATCCTCTAATAATATTATAGGCCGATCGGTCCCCGGATTTTACTTATAAATTAAATAAGGCCTAAATATTACGAGCCTCGGCTTATTTTTTACTTTTACTTTAAACGCTATAAATTTCGTCTTAATCTAATTACTAACGTATTTTAAGAATATAATTATTAATATTTAAAGAGCCATCGATATCCTCTAGCGGTTATTTATCGACTTAATTTATATTCTTATTATCGTTAACTATTATTTCTTTAATTAACGAAACCCCGTTTACCTAAATAATAACCTACCTATATTTACCCGCAGTAATCTTATTATATATTAACGATATCCGCTTTAAATAGGATATATTAATATAAAGATTAATATAAACCTTTTATTAATCGTTTAAATTTTAACCTACTTTAATAATCTTTATTATTTTTATTCTAAAAGAACGTCCTATTTTTATTAATCTTTTACTTTCTTTTAGGCTCGCTAAACTATTTTCGTATCTATAATTTTTATATATTTAATAACGGCGTCTATCTTTAATAATAACGAAAGGTATTTTCTTAATTTTATTATATTAAGGTTCCTAAAAAGTTATTCTTCGGCTTTTCTCTTCGGTTATAAACCTAATATATACCCTCTTTAGCCTCTTCGTAATATAGAATTTCCGAAAGAATTTATTCTATTAATTATTAATATTAATTATTTATATTAAGTATATAAGATTAATATTTCCGACGACTTATAATTTAATATTAAGCCGAAGTCGTATCTAGATATTAATTAATCTCGCGTTTCTTCTTTTTTAACTATAGTTTATTATTTATTTGAACTTTAAATTATTCTTCTTTATAACGTACTAGTCGTTATTATAAAGAGCTTTACTATAAAGAAAGACCGTAAATACTAGTTTAATTATTTATATTAATCTTTATATTATTTAGATTAGGACTTCGATCTAAAATCTTACTTAAGAGTTATTAATAATAAGAGTTATATAATCTAGTAATAAGTAAATAGAGTTTACTACCGAATTAAATATAATAATATAAGAACCGATAATTAAATAGTTAAATAATAAAGGAGTTAAATAATTTAACGAAGTTATTTATAAGATAAGTAGTTCGTTAAATCTAGAAATAAAGGAAAAGCGGAGGCGTTTTAAAAAGCCGTTACTAGCGCGGCGCTAGTAATAAATCTAACGGGTAATAACGTTATTAAATATAAATAACCTTAACGATCTTTATATATAAATACTGCGTAGCTAGCGTATAATAAATTCTATATTAAATTCTATAATCTACTTTAATTAAATAATATACTTTTATTCGAAAAATTTAACGTATATTAACTAGTATTAATTAAATTTATAAATATATATCCTTCCTTATAAAGCGCTCGTTTTACTACGGTAGTATTAAAATAAACCCTCTTTTTATTAATTTAAGACGTATTTTAGAGACTTAAAGTATATTAACGTTTACTATTAATCGCGATATAAATAAAGATTAATATAATTAATAAGCGTACTAGGTAGATATTTAGGTTTATTTATATTATTAACCCTACCTAAAAAAGGAGGAAGGGAATAATAGGTAATCTCTTCTCTTCCCTAGTAATCCCTATTCTTTCCCTTCCGCTCCCTTCCCTACTAGAAGGGAAAGGAACGAGGGTTATTCCCTTCTCTTCCCTTCCCTGTTCCGCAGCGTAATATATATAGTACGCGCTTTATTATATTTATAAATTAAAGATAGTCTTCTATAAATACTAGTAGAGTAATATTTTAAACCTAGATTTAAAAGACTTTATTAATCGGTATTTTTATATATTAAAACTATACGCGATAATATATTATATTAAATATATTCGAAGATATAGGAGTACCTAGAACTTCGATATTTATTATAAAAAGGCGGTTTATAAATTTCTCCTTAAAGAACTCTTTTTACGAATAAATAAAATTAATAAATTCGAGACGTAATTACTACGGTATAATATTATATACTATAATATAAGAATTATATAGGAAGTTATAATAATACTTTCTACTAAACTTACTATTATTATTAATAATAAAATAGAATAATAGAATATCTAATTATATCGAGAGAAATTAAATTTAAATAAATATATACTTATTCCTAATAAGGATACGCCCTTATACTTCGGTATATAAATACTAGATATTAAATATTATCGCCTAATAACTACGGTAGCGAGGGCTTTTTATTTTAATATTAAAAATCTTATTAATATTATAACGGTATTCGTATAGTATCGGTAAAGCGGCAGCCCGTATAAGAAAATCGAGGTGCTAAATACGTATTTTATTAATTTAGGCGGAAAAATAACGAAAAGAGAACGTTAAAAAAAAGAAAAAAAAGAAAAAAAAAATTCAACTAAAAAACGTAAAAATAGTAACTTCGGATTTAAGATTTTAAATCTGTGATTTTCTATTAGCGCCGGGTAGCTCGCTAAGGCTATATAAAGCGCTATAACTACACTAATCTAATTTCGATTTTAAATTACGTCGATTTATGAAAATTATATACGCGCGTAATACCCCCTAAGTTAGCGCGGTATTATAGACTATATAATTCACTTATTACTATATATATCTAACTATCTACCGGTACTACTTAGACTAGCTTATTCCGATTTATTTAAAATTATTCAAAATAAGTCGAGGTACTAAATACGTATTTAGTAACTCTAGTGTTAAATCGATCTCCTGAGCTAGTACATGAGCTAAACAGATCTGAGCGCCTTTTCCGCCTTTTTCGGTAGAATGCGGGCTCACCGCTTTACCGATAAGGAGAGCCGTAAAAAATAGGATAAAAATCCGGGCTTTATTAAAGATTAACGGAGATAAAAAACGGATTTTAATTAAGCGGGAGATATATATATTTCTATATATCGATTATTAATATATTAAATTTATAATAGTAAGGAGAGCCGGAATTTAAAATAGTTTATAAAGAGATTAATTTATTATACTCTTAATTTTCATTTTACCGGTAAATCTTATAATAATTATATTTAAATTAATAATAAAGCGACTCGTTTATAAAATTAAAACGAGACCGAGTAAAAGGCCCTTTATATAATAATCGGCCGGCTCGAGTTAATTATTAATATTTATAATTATAAACGATTAACGATAAAAGTAAATATAGGGTATATATTAATATATTAATTATTTTATATCGACTAAAGAATAATAGGAGAGTCGACGATATATATAAAATATTCGAAGTAAAATATATCCTAGCTAGTAGAATAAAAAGACTTTAAAAATTATATAATTATCGACTCTTCGAAATATACGATATTATCTAGAGTATATATATAGTACCTATTAAATAAAAAGAATATTATTATATAGATAATTTTATTAATTAAAATTAATATAATATTATTTATAATCCTAACTTTATAACGAAAGATATTAAAATAGTAGATTAATTTATAGAGTAAATATAATAACTATATATCTATAAAAAATTACCGTCCGCGATAATATATTTACTATACCGCCTAATAATATGTATACGCCCGGGCTCTTTTTTAATAGTAGTACTATAACCGTATAACGGGTAATAATAACGACGAGAGTAACGGGTATAATATATAAATAAATTATAATTAGGGTATAAACTCGAATAATAATATTTAGCGGGAAGAGAATTAGAGGTTCTATATTAATTAAAAAAATTCTTAAATAAAAATTCTTAAGATATTATTTTTATAGAGTTAAATAAAAAAAGAAGTAGATTCCTAAATTAACTTTTATTATCTAGCGCTCCTTCGGTATATATTTTATTAATAGAAATAAATGTCTTTATTTTATAAATAAAGGATATTATAATCTATCTTTTATAGAATTTATCCTTATATTTATAATTTTCTTATATTTTTATAATATATAGTATTATATAACCCCGAATTCGGCGCTCGGATTAATTTAGATTTAATTTAAATTTAGTTTAAACCTAATTTAAACCTAACCTAAACCTAGGTTAAAATTAATCCGACGCGTATTTATTTATTATTATTATTATATATATAATTCTACCCTCCTTCTCATATATTAAACTAAACCTATTTTATATTACCGAATAATATTTAAATCTATATATATAACTTAATAGTATATTAAACGGTAAAATTAAATTAAACTATATTTCCTATAGGTCGTAAAACGGTCTTAACTAGTTAAAGAATTTATAATAATAACTCCTTCGATAAAACTAAAGGTTAATTTTAATAATAAATTATATTAATACTCTTTAAATAAATCTCCGCTATAAATTATTTATTTATTCCGATCTATAAGTAATAATATATATTAGGAACGCGTTAATTATAAATCCTTCTAGTATATATTAATTAATATTAATTATCGATAAAAACGAAGAAAATATATACGGAGGTAAGAAGATCGATACCGAGGTTAATAATAATAATATTAGGCTTCCTACCCCGAAGCGACGGAAAATGAATAACGCGTTTTAATTAAATAGATTAGGTAGGGCCGCGCTATATATATATATATATATTTTATATAGGAGTTAGTAATATAACTAATCTTTTTATAATCCTTATTATTTATCGGTTATTATATATCCTTATCCTCGTCCTACCCTAGTTTTTATATATATAAATTAAGAGATTCGAGGTCTTCTAGTAACGCGTTATATAAACTTTCTACGAAATACTAACGTAATTATAACGCGTTATAATTAAGAAATAAATCGTTACTATTATAAACGGGCGTAGGACGTTATATTAAACTAGGGTTATATATTAAAAATTATAAAGCCGTTTCTTTATATAAGATAAATAATATTAATAATACTCGTAACGGGATATAAGAACTTGGGATATAATTTATAAATAAACTTTAATAAAAAAAATAAAAAAAATACTTTAATTTAGAAACTCTAGCGGAATATTACCGATAAATATAATAAGGCCCCCGGGATAAAGGATAAGATAATAAAGAAAACTTTAAATCTAATAAAGATTTAAAAAGTATTAATCTACTATATTTAAATTAAAGATATATTAATTAAAATTAATTATTTAATTATATCGGTAGTTACCACGCCCTAATAATAATAAGGATTCGATAAATTATAAGAGTATATTATATCTTTTTAATAATAAAATGAAGTATTAAAGAGATAATTACTACTAAAATTAAAATAGAGAAATAGATACGGATTAAATTCGAAGGCGAATATATTAAAAATAAATTAAACTCGACCTTTTTTTTTATATTCCTTAATATTAATAAAAAATAATATAGAGTTATGGACTTAAATAGAGGAGACGTAGGAGGAAGAAATATCTATATAATAAGGTATAATAATAGAGGCTCTATCGAGTAGGATTAATTAAGAAATAAAAAGAGAAAAAATACCGGTAGATAATATAAATAATTTCGTTTATAGATAAAAAGATAGAATCGATAATTTAGTCGGTTATAAAGACTCCTATATTATATCTAATTATTTTCCGGTTATTAATAAAATTATTATAAATTCGCCGGCTACTCGATAAAATAATATATAAAAAAACGAGATAAATATTATAAAAAGAGATAATATAAAAGAAAAGAGTATTAATAAATCTCGGAAAAAAGAGTTATTTATTTCTATAAAAATAAATATTTATTTTATTTTAATAGAGTTAAATTAGCGAATAAGATATTAATAAGAACTCTAATTTATTAAATAAAATTTAACGAGGTATAAAAGGAGGTAGAGTCTTTTATAATCTATTATTAATTTTTAAATATTAATATAATTATTTAAACGGATACTTAAATAACTTTATTTAATTAATCGATAGAAGACCGGGCTAGTAATATATATAGCGTAAAAAGTCTTATAAATCGCGAAATAGTATAATATTATAATATTATACTTATTATAAATATATATTAATACTATATACTAAATAATAATTACCGGTCTTTATCGCGTAAAAATTTAAAGATATTAAATTTAACGAATAAATTAATTCCTTTAATATTAATAAAAATCCCGCCGAGCCTATATTATATATATTTAAATTCTTTATTATATACGAAGGCTTTTAAAAGAGGTTAAAATTTAAAAAAAAGAAAGAAAAAGTAATATAATAAAAAAAACGGGGTTAAGATTATATAATAAACGATATATATATATAGAATATAATACTTAAGATTATAAAGAAGGAGAGGTACGTTATTTTAATATAAATTACCTAGATTAATAACCCGGATAATAAATAAAAGATAGATTATATATTTAATAAATTATTCTTATAACTAAAGATATAGGCGGCCTAGATTTAGGCTAGATTTTACCTAAATTTAAACTATATCTAAATTAAATCTAGTTTAAATCTAGGTATAAGATAGTTTATAAAAATAATTAATAATAGTTTTTAAATAAATAGATTTCAGGATATCTATAATTCCCCTATAATATACCGAGTAGATAAAGAAGAATATATACTAATTAACTAATATATATATAAAGATCTAAATATAATAATAATATTAAAGGCGCTAACGGTAATAATTATAATAATAATACTATTATAATCTAAAGTATAGATAGTATATTTAAAATACTATAAATTAATATTAAAGATTATTTATTTATTACTATTTATTAATTAAATAAATATCGATTATATTTAAATTAATTATAAAATTATATTTTAGGTATATAATACGCTGAAATTAGTTATATAATTATATTTTAGCTATATAATACATTTAGAATACTCGATATAGATAAATACGTATTTCTAGTATTTTATATATTTTCGGTATAAAATACGTAGAAATCGGGGTTTCCGGAGTTACCGATACGTAATATTTTATTCTAAGTTATTTTAGTATTATTAATAATAATATTAATATTCATAATTCTAACTCTATTAACTTTATTAAATTTGTAATCTAAATCGATATTAGACGTATCCGAGTTTTTATTAATATTTAACTTTAGTTAATATTTATTCTAGATTATATATAAGATAGTCTTTAATAGGTAATTAATAATATTTAATTAAAAATTATCTTTACTATATAAAGTATTAAATAAGTCGAGGAGATATATTATAATTACTAGTACTTTAGTATAAAATAGTAACTTATTCGTATTAATAGATAATTTAATTAATATATAATATACTAAAACTAAATCTTAACTACTATTTTATTTCGTTAATACTATAATTCTTACGTATCTTATTTCGTTAATACTATATTCTTATTATTTAGTAGTAATAATATATTCGATTTTTATTTATAAATAAAAAGAGACCGGTTACTAGCCCCTAAAATATTAATTATAAAAAATTAAATCCTCTACTAATATCTCGAAGATATAATTATTATCCGTACTATTATTTCCTTATATAGGTCGAATTATTTTAAAGAATTATAATTTAATTATAATTTATTCTTATATCTACTACTAGTTATAATATTAATACTAACTCTTTAATTATTAATATTCTACGACGACGAACGAAGCGAGCCGCTTTATTTTTATTTTAACTTTTATATATAATAATAGTATTTTTTTATACTAATTATACCTACCTCTAATCCTAATAATTGAGTTATTATATTAAACTTTTATAATTATATAAATTAGTTTATAAACGCGCTTTATAAGTTTAAAGGAATATTTATATTTTAATTATAAAAAATACTCTATATTTCGACCGTAGGCGTAGGGAACGATTTATATAAAATTAAAATATCGCCGCCGTCTATACTATATATTATTATTTTCGTTTATATAAAAAATCCTTATCTTTTCTTAAAGATCTCGGTTTAATTATAATTAATTATTAAGAAAGATAAATCGCGCCGGAATTATAGAGTTAAAAACGGAGTTTATTTTTTTTATAATCTAAAGCCCGTATTTACCCGAAAATAAAAAAGCGGTATTTACCCTATTTAAAATTATAGCGAAATCGATAAGTTTTCCCCGCGCTAAAATAATAACCCCGAATTTTTTTTTTAATTCTTTATTTCTTACTTTTTATTTCGCTATTTCTAATTTATATAGTTAAGATTTAAATCTTTAATATTATATAAATAAACTTTCGAACTATATATTAATAGAAGATCTTTATAAATATATATAACTTATTTCATTTTCTTTATTTATAAGTTACGCGGAGGTAAAAAAGTCGTTTTTATTAAATCTTATTATCTCTTTAGCGTTTTAATTACTTATATTTTCGAAAAAATATTTCGAGTAATATAGTAAAAATATTAGTAGATTAATTTAAAAAGTTATTCTTTTTATTATCGACTAGTACGATCCTCTATTAGATATATTAAAAGATAACGAGTTATTTATAAAAAAAGAGCGTTTTATCTTTATTAATATTTAAGAAAAAGAAAGTTTCGTAGAAGAAAATCTTTTTATATTTCTAATTTCCTAGATATACCCTCTTTTAATTGCGGAAATATTAACGAGTTTTATTAAAAGCGTTAAATATTATATTAATTTAGTATATTTTAATAATTAAAAAGAAAAAAACGAGGAGATTCTAAATTCTTAACTACTTTATTCTTAAATAAAGGTTAACGACCGAATTTTAATTACTTTTATTTATTCTCTTCTAGCTCCGTCTTTTTCTTTATTATTTAATTTAATTAAATTTATAATTTAATTAACTCCGAGAAAATCAATATTTTAATTCCTTTTATAAAAATTAATTTTTATTATTAATAATATTATATAAAGGATTCTTTTTAATTAGATTAAGAATATAATTAATAATAATAGAGGTTAGTCTAGCTCCTTAAGATAAAGTTAATAAGATTTTAATAATTTTTAAAAAAATTAATTTACTTCCTTTAATTCTTAATTTTAATAAGAATAAAAAATCGTAGATTAATTATAAATACCGTCTCCGCCGGTAAAGATCGATTTAAATCTATATAATATTATAATTTAAACTATACAATCTACTATATTAAAATACTATTAAAATTATTTTATAAAATTAGAGTTAAACTTTTAAAGGGTCTTTAGGGCTTATTAAATTATAAAGACTAACTAGTAAAAACGGGTATATTTAATAAATATAGTAATAGGCTAGGTATTTCTATACCGGCGAATTAAATTTCTTTTATCTAAATTACTTAAAGTTATAAAACGCCGGTAATATTATCTTTAAGTTTAAAAAGTTAATATTTAGAGAGGTCTATACTTTTTATAATGTGATTTAGAATTTTACTATAATAAAAAGTAAAGATATAGTAAAGAGGAATCTAAATAATTATTTTCATAATATTATTATAAATTAATAACTTAAAATCCTTTCCTAAAATAAGAATAATATAATAATATAACTACCGAATAGTTTATAGCGCTAAATTATTAGACTATAAAATTATTTTAAAATTATAATATCTACTACTCTAAGAGAGTTTAATCGCTAGTTATATATATCGAAGGATACGGCCGAACGAAATAATTTATTTATTTATATCTAGAATATTACTAAATATACTATTGAAGCCGGTATTACCGAAAAGTATATATAAATTATATAGGCGTGGAATTACCTCGATATTAATTTCTAGGCTATTATCCCTCCTCTAACGAACGATATCTTAATTAGATAATTTATCGAGTAGTTTAAGAGTAGGAAGGAGATATAGTATAGAATATAAATTTAAAAAGATAAAGAAAGTTATAAGAATTATCGAAAGGAAATTAAAGAGCGGGAGTAAGATTATAATATAAAAAAGAATAAATAACTACTTAAAGATAAATAATTATTATAATAATAAAGTAAATACTATAATTTAATACCTTATCGGCTTTAATAATAATATTAACTTTTTTAGTTTTAAGATTTTTAAATATTTTAAAGCCCTTAGTTTTAAGATATTTAAAAGTAGAGACTAGTTATTATAAAACCGAATCTTTATAATTCTTATTCTTTTTTATACTAGTAAATACCTAGACCTTCTTTCCTTTATATTAATTTTTATAATTTATTAGTTTATTTTTAAAATTAGTAGACTATATTTTAAATATAGTAGTAGTAATAATTATAATAAGCCTAAAAGCCTCCTCTATAAAAACTTCTAAAAAATACTCTATTACTACTAAAGTAACTATTTATCTACGGGTAATATTAGCCTAGCTTTATACCGGTAGCGTAGGTATACTCCTCGCTCTAAATTTTTAAATCTTTTATTTCAGCGACTTTATTTAAGCTAGTTAGAGTATATATTCTTCTACTAATTTTTATATATAACTAAAGATTATTCCTAATATAATCTATATTAGTTATAGTTTACGGTATATTATTTATTATACCTCTCTATACTCTATATCTTTTATAGTCTTTATTATAATTATTATTAATTCTTCTAATATTTTTATACCCTCTTTATACTCTCTAATTCGATTACCCGTCCCCTTTATTTATTACGATATCTTCGTTATATTAAAACGCGTTAATAGCCCGTATCTACCCTCTATCCTAGTACCTTAAGTTTTATCTCTACTATCTTTATTCTCTTTTATCTTAATTAATTTCGTACCTCTAGTAGAATTTTCCTCGTCGTAATATAATAAATAATTTATTATATAGGTTTCTTTATCTAAATAATTCTTTCTTTTAATTATTAAAATTAATAATTATTATAATAATCTAGACTTTTACTTATATAGGGATAATTTCTCTAAATATTAATTATATTATACTATATATACTCGCCGAGTCTTTATAAACTTTTCTTTTTTATATAGTCTCTCCTTAACCTAGTACTTTAATTTATATAGAGATAAGTTAATATATCGTTATATTATAAATAGATTATCGATAATTTTCCGGAGCCTACGATTACTACTTCTTCGAAAGATATCTATATTATAGACTTTCGGGATTATATTTTATTAAAATTAATCTTCTTATACTATTTCTTATTATCGGGATATTTATATTATATAGTTTATTTCTACTAGTCTAAGAATATATTCTTTTTAGTATTAAAAAAAATATAATATCTATATTATTTTCCTTTTATTATAATATTAAGAGATTATTTAAAGTAATAATTTATAGAGTTTTTAATATTAAAAAAAGATATATTATTAAAGATAGTATCTAAGCGATCTTTATTTAGTTAGTTTAGTATAAATTCTAAAGAAAATAATAAGGATTTTAACTAGTATTATATAATAAATAATTAATTATTAGAAAGATTATTAGAATTAAGATCTAATAGTTTTATATATATATATATTTATACTTTACCCTTTATTAATATCGAATTAATATATTCTTAAAAATAGGCGGTAGGATAATTATAGGAGAATATTAATATTAAAATATATTAATAGATAAAGTTAATCTCGTAATAAATATCGAAAAGATTTATACTCTAAAGTTTAGAGTATACTAAAGGTTTATTTAATATAATATAATTAAATTAAATTATATCTTTAATAAAACCTACCTATAGTTTAATTCTAGGGTTAAATTTAACTCGGACGATTATATATCCGAGTAGCGACCGGCGAGATTATTTATTAAAATACTTTAAACTTAATCTTAACTCGAATAATTATATATCCGAGCGGCGAGATTATCTATTAAAATATTATATTTATTATTATTATTATTCTTTATTTTTTCCCTATATTATTTAGTAATTCTATATATATTATTATCTTTTAGAAGGTTTATTATCGAAAAGAATAAGAATACTTTAAAGAATAAAGGCCTAGAAGGTATTTAGGAAAGTATCTAGTACCTAGGACCTAATTCTAAAAAATCTTAAACGTTATAAATTTAAATATAGTAGTAAATTATTTTTTAATTAATAATAAGTCGAAGTCTTTAATTAATAAAAAATAGTAGTAACTTTAAGATAAATTAAGAAGTACTAGAAATCGACCGAATTTTTATTTCTAAAGTTTATTTTCTATCTAGTAGTTAAAGAGCTTTATATAAATATCGGGTTTTCTAGACATATTTAATTCGTTATAATAATCACTCTTTAGGAGGCGGTAGAAACTTATTTAATATTAGGGTTTAAATATAAGGTTATAGTACATTATTCTATAAATTATTATTAATATTATCTAGTTCTTTAACTAGTAGCTTACTATTATAAATATATAATAATATTTCCGAAGGATTTTAAATTTCTACGCGATTTTAGATATAAGAATATATTTTAATTTATTTATATCTATTAATAAATATATTTATAATAATTATTCTAATAATCACGAAGAGAGACTAGTTAATATCGAAGTATATAATTATATTAAAAAGTTAGAAATTAGGCGCTAGGAAATTTAATAACTCTTTATCGAATATATATAAATATATTAACGACGGCGTAATACGCTTTTAATTAAAAAGTAATTTTATATTAAATTGTTTAGAAACTAAAATAAACGCATTTTTAGTATTCCTAGAGTCTTTATCTAGGATCTAGTTATAATAGGATAAATTATACCCCTCTTATTATTAAATAGGTCTCGGTAAAGAAATCTATTTATCCTCCTCCTCTACCTAAAAATAAGAAGTTATATTCTACTATATAGCGATCTCTTCCTTTATAAAATATTAATACGGTTTTATCTATAAAATTAATAAACTCTAATAATAGTTAGCTAGCTTAATTATTAGAATAATTATTAGAAATCTATACTATATTTTAATTAAGGTAATTATACTAGGCGAAAATAATATATTTATATATCCCTAGGTCGTAACGTTTAAAATAATTAATTTTACGAAATAGATTTTAAATAAACTTACGCTATATAGCCCGTCTAAAGCGGAATTCGTTAATCTTAATAATATATACTATTATATCTACTCTTTTCTAGGCTTCCTAGATTAAAGTATATTAATTAATAATTAATAATAACCCTTCGGTCTCTTTATCTACGATTTATTAAAATATAGTCTAGGCTAGGTCTAGATTAAGTTATTATTAGTATAATTCTTTAATAATTAGAATTTAAATATTATTTTAATATAGCTCTAACTCGTTTAAATCGTTTTATATAATATTATTATTATTTTAAATTAATATATCTTAACCTCGTAAGGTTATACTAGTTTTCTCTATAAAATATATAATATCATTAACTTAAATAATTATAATCGGAAAATAATTATTATAATAATTATTAAAATAATAAATAACCTAGATTATATCTTTTTAAAAGGATCTCTTATTTTATTTAAATTAAAGTAGTAACCTAGTAGGTCTTTAATATTATTTAAAACTCTTTAATAATACGGAGTTTCTTCTATACTATTAATACCGTAGTTATATTATTTCTTTAATAGTCTATATATTATTTTTCGAATAATAAGGTTTAGGTAAAATAAACCTTTATCTTTATTATTAATATATTAGTCGAGTATTTCCTTAATTATTTTTTGGGTCTTTAAACTCTCTTCGGTCGTCCTTATAACCGACGAGGCGTAATAACTAGATTATTATCATTATTATTATTATTATTATTATTATTATTATTATTAATATTAAATTTATACTATCTAACGATAATTTCGGTATTATATAGGAAATTCGTTAAATTATAAAATATCTACTCGGCTTTAATCTCGGGGTCTTTTTTAATTAAGAAATAGGAATTATAAATATCTTTCTAATAATCTATTATTAAATAAATTTACTACGCGGTTAATCTATAAAAGAATTAATTCGTTTCGGTATAATAAGAATTCTAACTTCTTAATATATATAAAGTTAATATAACCTAGCGGCGAGAATAACGCGCTTTAATTATTAAATAATAAATATTAAAGAAGACTAAGGTATATTTTATAAAATAACTATTAATTATAAATTAAATAATAAAAATAAGGGGAAGGTCGCCGAAGATTTTATTAACGCTAAGAATTTAATTACGGGAAGTAGAACGTTATACCTAAAAGAGTACTCGCTCCCGTATTTAATATAGACCCTAAAACTTATTAAAAATCTTATTTAATTATACGACTATTAGAAAGATTATTATAATTAATTAAATACCCGAGTATCTTACTCTTTACGCTAGACTAAGTTATACCTAGTTTATAATATTCTAAGTTTATTAAAGTAGAATAAATAAATAAAATAAATAAAATAAATAAAATAAATAAAATAAATAAAATAAAATAAATAAAATAAATAAAATAAAATAAATAAAATAAAATAAATAAAATAAAATAAATAAAATAAAATAAATAAAATAAAATAAAATAAATAAAATAAAATAAATAAAATAAAATAAATAAAATAAAATAAATAAAATAAAATAAATAAAATAAATAAAATAAATAAAATAAATAAAATAAAATAAATAAAATAAATAAAATAAATAAAATAAATAAAATAAATAAAATAAAATAAATAAAATAAAATAAATAAAATAAATAAAATAAATAAAATAAATAAAATAAATAAAATAAATAAAATAAATAAAATAAATAATTATAATTATACTCTTATATAATTTAGGTAAATTTCATCGTCTATAAAATAATAATTATCGATACTAGTAAATTTAACCTCGTAATTATTACTATTATTACTAGTTTTACTATCGTTACTAGTTTCTTCATCGTTTTAAATTATTATAAATATCGTTTCTTAATTAATTAAAATACCGCTTCTTAATTAACTAAAATACCGCTTCTTAAATAATTAAATATAGTATATATTAATAGAGGTAGAGTTAGAAGTATATTTAAAATTAGAAATACTACGGGGGGGAAGGCCTCTAGAAAATTATTAATAATTAAAATAAAGAAGATTAATCCTAGTACTTTAACTCTACTTAATATAATTAAATAAATACGTAAACTTAAAGTATAGAAAAAGAGTAGTAAATTAAATTCTAATAATTATTATAATAATTAAAATTAATCTAAATAATTTAATCGTCGCTCTACGTGAAATTAAGCGTTATTAGAAAATTACCGAATTATTTATTCCTAAACTCTCTTTCTAACGGCTTATATATAAAGTAATATTCTCGGCTATATCGGGGTCGTTAAATATACGCTAGTAATTATCTATAATTATAACTATATAAAAAGTAACGGAAGCGATATTAGTAATATTATTTAAAAATAAGTTCTATTTTAATCTTTCGCTATTTATATTAATAATATAAGATATTAACCTCTATATAATCTACGTTTAGTATATAACTATCTAAAATAAAGATATTTAATTAACGTAGATAATTAAGGGCTATAAATTTATTCTATAAAAAAATATAAATTAATATTAATATTCCTAGTACTTAATATCGTAATACCTAATAGGAGTAGGGTATAACAAGGAAGGGAGTAGGCGGTAGGTATAATTTTCATATTATTTTATCTTTTAATAACTTCTATCACCGTCGAAGAATAAAATATTCTTTTATTTTTATTCTATAACTCTATTACTAAGACGGTTATTATAATAATTATTAGAAATCCGTTTTAGCGTAGTAGAGATCCTTTAATAAATCTTAACTCTACTCTACCCTATTTTAGGCTCTACGTTAATAAATCTCTATACTAGGTTAAGGTAGAGATTATACCTCGATCTCTACCCTACCCTACGCTAATCCGAAGGGTAAGTTTATATTAGTTATTATTAATACTAAAGCTCTAACCTAATAGTATAAGAGACTCGGTTATTTAGGGAAAGATAACATAGTGCGGTTATTTAAAATAATTAATAGTATCGATTTATTAAAGATTAAAGGCGACAACGGCTATGAAATCTATAGTATTATAAAGATATATATTTATTCGTATAAACGCAGCCTACGGAAGGGCCGTTTCGAATACAATATTATTTATAATAATATTATTAATTTTAGGGCCTATGATTTCGGCTTTATAGTTACTTATATTAATAATAAATTTAAATATAACTACTACTATTTTATATTTAATAAAATAGGTATTTTTAGCGCCTTCCGTAACTATAGATTCGTTAAGGAATATAGCGACTACTATATTTATTACCTTTATACTAATAAGAATCCTATATATATTAATAGGGTATTCGCCGATTACTAGTACGAATATAATATCGTTTAGAGTTACTCTATTCCTAGAAACCCTTAAATAAATAGCGTATTAAAACGCGTTAACTAAACCCTATTTTAGAAAGTATATACTCTACTAGTTAATAATAAACTCGATAATAAACTTATTTTAGAATTTATCGCTATAACGAACTAGCTCCGAAACCGCTCTTCTATATCTATATTAGGCCTCTATTAATATACGCCCTAATTTATTATATTTACGTAATATCGGTTAGATAAATATCTATTAGGAATATTATATTATAGAGGAGAATTAGTATAAATTCACCGACCGTAGTAAAAAGGGTATATTAATTAGTTATAAAGGTAATTATTTCTACTATATATTAATACCTATAGGTAAAGTACTTCGCTTTACCTAAATATAATAACCCGAAGAACGTACTAGTAGTAGTAAATATATTGTAAATAATATTATACTACTAGTTAATAAGATCTCGCTAATAGTCCTCTATTAGAGGGGCGATATTATAGTAAAACGAAAAAACTCTTTAAATTTATACGAGTAATAAACTAGCTCGAAATCTAATATTAATAATTATAATATTAATTATAGTAGAAGTAAAGCCACCTAACCTAAATCGGTTAATAATATTATTTAGTCTTTACCGTTATCACAACGACTAATTAAATATACGGTATCTATTAGTATTTGAGTAGAATCTCTACTATAGTCTAATTTAGTTAGACTTAGCGTTACTTAGTAAATTAACTTTACGTACTAAATATATAGTAATAGTAATACTATAGATAATAATTAACTATTTAACCTCTATTATTATCTATAATTAAATATATATTTTAAAGGGTTATAAGCCCGGGTTTAGTATTTACTACCCCTTAATAAATATATTTAAAGAAGTCTTTAAACTATATATATAACGATTTTAATACTACCTCTAGATCTACCTCTAGATCCTAGTCTATATAGTAGTAAATAGTAACTATAATAAATTACTAGGAATTTAAAATTAAGAAATTGAGTGGGCCGAAGAACTTGTTTAAATTTAAGCGCGAAATAATAAATAAATACGTCCTCGGTAATATTAATTAAATAGTATTAAGTAAAGAGCTTCGATTTATTACTTTTATAGAATTTATTTAGGAAATAGAAGAACCCCCTACTAAAGAGGAAAAAGAGGACTATAAGAAAGAGTTAATAGAATAATAAAAAGTGGTAAAGACCTAGGATTACGCTGCGAAATAAAGAAAGGAAGGGAAGGGAATAACCCTCGCTCCCTTCCCTTCTAATAAAGAAGGGAGTAGAAGAGAAAGAGTAGAGACTACTAAAAAAGGGAAGGAATTATTTATTATTCTTTTCCTCCCTTCCCGGGTAGGGCTAATAATATAAATAAACCTAAATATCTACCTAATATATTTACTAGTTATATTAATCTTTATTTATATTACGATTAATAATAAATATTAATATATTTTAAATCTCTAAAATACGTTTTAAATTAATAGAAAGAGGGTTTATTTTAATACTATCGTAGTAAAACGAGCGCTTTATAAAAAAGAATATATATTTATAAATTTAATTAATACTAGTTAATATACGTTAAATTTTTCGAATAAAAGTATACTACTTAATTAAAGTAGATTATAGAATTTAATATAAAATTAATTATATACTAGCTACGTAGTATTTATATATAAAGATTATTAAGGTTATTTATATTTAATAACGTTATTACCCGTTAAATTTATTATTAGCGCCGTATTAATAACGACTCTCTAAAACGCCTCCGCTTTTCCTTTATCTCTAGATTTAACGAACTATTTATTTTATAAATAACTTCGTTAAATCGTTTAACTCCTTTACTATTTAATTATTTAATTATCGGTTCTTATATTATTATATTTAAATCGGTAGTAAACCCTATTTATTTACTACTAGATTATATAACTCCTATTATTAATAATTCTTAAATAAGATTTTAGATCGACGTCCTAATCTAAATAATATAAAGATTAATATAAATAACTAGACTAGTATCTATAGTCTTTCTTTATTATAAAGCTCTTTATAATAACGACTAGTATATTATAAAGAAGAATAATCTAAAGTCTAAATAAATAATAAACTATAGTTAAAGAAGAACAAGAAACGCGAGATTAATTAATATCTAGATACGACTTCGGTTTAATATTAAACTATAAGTCGTTAGAAACGTTAATCTTATATACTTAATATAAATAATTAATATTAATAGTTAATAGAATAAATCCTCTCGGAAATTCTATATTATAAAGAGGCTAGAGAGGGTATATACTAGGTTTATAACCGAAGAAAAAAGCCGAAGAATAACTTTCTAGGAACTTTAATATAATAAAATTAAGAAAATACCTTTCGTTATTATTAAAAGTAGACGCCGCTATTAAACGTACGAAAATTATAAATACGAAAGTAGTTTAGCGAGCCTAAAAGAAAATAAAAGATTAATAAAAATAGAATATTTTTTTAGAATAAAAATAATAAAGACTACTAAAGTAGGCTAAAATCTAAACGATTAATAAAAGATTTATATTAATTTTTATATTAATATATCCTACTTAAAGCGGATACCGTTAATATATAATAAGATTATTAATAATAAATATAAATAAATTATTACCTAGGTAAACGGGGTTTTATTAATTAAATAAATAATAATTAATAATAATAAAGATATAGATTAGGTCGATAAATAATTATTAAAGGATATCGATAACTCTTTAAATATTAATAATTATATTCTTAAAATACGTTAATAATTAGATTAAAACGAAATTTATAATATTTAAAGCGAAAGTGAAAAGTAAACCGAGACTCGTAATATTTAGACTTTATTTAATCTATAAATAAAATCCGAGGACCGGTCGACCTATAATATTATTAAAGGATATTAGATTATAATATTAAAATTACTCCGCGCTAAAATCGATTACTACGATAAATACTATCTTCGTATATATATATAAAGAGTTTTCGTATTATAAAAGATATAATCTTAAGGTATATTATTTATATTAATCTTTATCCGGCTATATATTAATTATAAATTAATATAAATAAAAAGATTTACTAAAGAGGGACCTATAAATTTATTATATCTTTACTTTTACCGAATATATTATTTAGAAGAATATAGCCGCCTAGTTTAATATAAATCTAGAAAAATATAAATAATATAACCTTAATTAATAAAATCGGCGTTATAAAATAAATATAGGTCTCGTATTTATTTAAGTTAATAAAAGGTAGATTATAATATTAGGACTATATTATCTTTACCCTAATAATTATAAATACGAAAAGTATAATTAAAGACCGAATAAAAATACGAAAAAAGCGCGGAAAATATTTAGGATAATATTAGGGCCGGAGTATACCTAAATTATAAAAAAGACGAAGGATATTATTCGTTTTAGAGATCGGGAGAAGATTTTAAAAAAGATAATATAAATTATCGAATCGGGAGTATTTTTAAAACCCTTTTTAAGTTAAAAGGAGGTTATATTATTAAATAAAGTTCTAAATATAAACGTAAAGGATATATTTAATTATATATTTAAATATTTAATATAGCTAGTTTATAAAGCTTCTAGTCGGAATTATATTAATCTTTATATTAACTTTATTCGATTTATATTATATATCTTTACTCTTTATATCTCTTTTAACTCTTTTTATATTTCGAAGTTTTATTTATCTTTCTATAACCCTTTAAAGATTTTAAGATAAGATTAAATTCTTTATATAATTTTAATAGAATTTATTTATTTATTTATTTATTTTTTAATTCTTTAAACCTATTAATTACCTCCGGTTTAAAGAATAATCTTATATTCGATTTCTTCCTCTATATTAAATAGCTAGACGTAGAGTCTTAAGTAGAATATATATATTTCGAATTATTCCCGTTTATTTAATACCCGGAAACTTTAGTTTTTAAGTTATTTTCCTGAGCCTTTTCACTATTAATACGGTTTTTATACGTATTTATATTATTTTATAAACTTTTATTTAGAGGCTAGATTCTTTAACTCTTTTTTAATTACGAGTTAAATTAATAATTAAGGTTAAAGGTTTTTTATTTCCTTTATTCTTATTATTAAATCTTAAAACGGTAGTTTCGTTTATAAAATTATTATACCCGCCTTCGTTTTCGTTATTTATAAAGTTTTTTTTATTTTTATCGTAGTCTTATCCCGCCTTTATACCTTTATTTTATACTTTTTAAAAATTATTATTTCTTCGTAGTCTAAATCCTATTAGGATATTACTACTTCGTTTTTTTTAAATTAAAAATAATTAAGGATTATAAAAATTAAGAACGTTTTAGGATTATAGGATTTTTAGGTTATATATAATTAAGTAACGATATTAAATACTCGTTTATATTTAATAATTATATAAGATACGACTAGGATATTACGGGTCGTATAAAAGAGATAATTAAATATTAACGAGAGGTCCTTTTATTTATTAAATATAAATTTACCGTCGTCGTTATTAAACGCTATATATAATTAATAGGTATATTTATTAATATAAAGATTAATATAAATAAAAGATTTATTTATTTCCCGGTATTTTCGAAGTTCTTTACTCCGATTTTTCGGGTTCGATAATACCTTATTTTTATTCTTAATTAAATATTTAAGATTATTTACCTCGACGTCTCTTTTAGTATAAATTTTCTTTTATTAAATAACCTACGGGCGCCGGTCGAATTATTCTTTAAATTATTTTTAATAAAAATCCTCCTATTTTTATCTAATCTCTTTATTCTATCTTTAATCTTTATATAATCGTCTTTCGAATTAGTTTTAAAAGAGTTATTATATTATATAACCCGCCTAAGGTTAACTAGGTCTAAGAATAATATTAATTAAATTTATCCTATACTTTTTTTAGACCTTTTAATATAAACTTTTTTTAAAATATAGTCTTTATTATAAACTTTTCTTTTTTACTTTTAAAATAATTAAATAACGCGTTATAGACCGAAAAAGTTATATAAATAATCGGCGTATATAATATACCTATCGCTTATATATATTAATAGAACGGTTTATAAAGTTTAATAAAGTATTTTATTTAAGTTTATTTATCCTTATTTAATTATAATTATTTTATTTATTTATAAAAAAATTCCTCTAACGCCGGCCTTAACTTTAAGGCGCGGATTAATATATAATAAATTAAAGCTTTATTAGTCGCTACGTCCTAGAAGAGTTTTAACGTTATAAATTTATTTCGATATTTTTTATCGTATATTCTTTATACCTAATTCGGCCCGGTTAATTAATACTTTTTATTATTTAACCGCTTTTAGATATTCTAAAAACGCTCGCGCCGTTAACCGCTTTTATTAAAATAGGTAGAGGCTTTACGAATTTATATCCCCTAATATTAATAAAGAAATAGATATCGGTATAATAATTAATATATTATTTAAAATACGGAAGTATTTTTATTAAAATAAATAGGATTCTAGATTCTTTTCTTATTTTAAAAAACTTTTATTTATTTATTTTATCGTCCTAATCCTTTTAAAAGTCTTTATTTATTAATAAAATTTTAATTATTTTAAAAAGTTCCTTTAAGCCTAGCTAAATAATATATAAAAGATATAAAATATAATAAATTCTAATATTCGTAAAAGTATTTTAATTATTATAGAAATCGCGGATTTTATTTTTTAGTTCCTTTTTTATAGTTAAAAACTAAATCTTTTCCTCCGGTAATATAATTTCGAGGGTTTAATATATATTATTATTATTAAAAACGTTATCCGTAATAATTAATATTATCCGATTCCTTAATTTATAACGATAAATAATAATATTTAAATATAAGGTTAGGTTAATATTATTATACTTTCTCTTTATATATTTAAAAGCTAGGAGTACCTCGTAGTATTATTATCGTTAATCGATAAAGTATATATTTATAATTATATAACTTTATCGGTTTTTAGAAGACTATAAGTCTAGCGTTATAATAATTTTCGTACCGTCGTTAAATAAATTCCGAAGGAGTTAATCTTAAATATCGTTATACTTCTTTATAATATAATTTTTAATTATAAATATAAAAGGGAGAGTAATTAACGAATTCGCGTATTTAAATACTCGTTATATATCGATATTATTAATAGATCGTAATGAGAGCTTAAGCCCGATAATTATTTATATAAATAATTTAAAGAAGTTTTTAAATATTATTTCTCGGCCGTTAAATTATAATATATTAACCTTTCTTTTATTTCTCTATAATTAAAATTATAAATATTTATATTAATCTTTATACCTATATATTAAATAGGTTAAAATATATTTAGTCTCTAAAGAATAATATAATCTAGATCGGTTTTATACCTAAATATAAAACTTTCCTTTTATATTAATTTAATATAAAATACGTTTTTATACTATTCTAGGCGTTGATTCTCGTAATTATTCGGTTATATCTTTTATAGATATTTCTCGGCTCCCTTATACCTATTATAATATTATTATAAAAGAACTCCTATTCTAAGGCCGGTTTAGGCGATATCTAGGAGAAATTAAATATATAACTCTTATATTTCTAATTCTTTTATTTAATTTTTTAGGTACGATACTACTTTTATTTATAAAATTATTCGAGAAAGACGGTAGTTATTTCTATTATATATATATAATAATATTTATCGGAATCTTTAGTCGTTAAGCTCCTTATAAAAGAATTATTTTAAATAATTAAATCAAGAATAAAAGAATATTAATTATTAGATTCAGAATTATTAATAACGAAACTACTATTTTAAAATATTCTAAATACGTATTTTAGAAATTAATAAAGAAGGTAGGAAAATAAAAGGAATTATTAATTTTCTTATAATTATATAGTCTATAAAGGTACGCTATATACGGTAGTTATAATTTAACTATATTAATACCGGATAAGAAGATTATAGAGATAAATTTATATTTATTTTATATATTTTAAATTAATATCCCGCTAAAAAATAATTTTAAATATATAATAAATTAATATTCTAACCCTCCTTTAGAAATTTTTTTTAAGATTTAATTAAATCCTTATTAATTTAGGTTAATAATTATATCTTTAATTATTAATAAAAATATAACCGATATTAATTTTAAATTACTCGATAATTTTAATAATAATACGAAAGTAAATTAAAGCTTTTAATTATTAAAAACGCGACGGAATTTAAAGGTAGCGAGGAAAATACTTAATATATAAAAAATATATATAAGGAAACCCCGGGTAAAGAAAATCGCGGTATAAAATAAAAAATTAAAGAGTAGTAATTAATAAAATCTTTATAATTAAATTATTATTTAATTTAACTCTTTAGTTATTACTCTATAAGAAATTAGGCTTTTTTAGAAAATTATTAATCTTTTAATCTTAAAACTACCCTTTACGCGTTTTATATACGAAATTATATATACCTTTTATAAACGTTATTTTCGTATATAATTTATAGGTTTAAACGCGTTATAGGAGGCTTTAAAGGCGATATTAATTAAAGAACTCGTAAAAAAATAACCTAATATTATCTTTATAAATATATAGTATTAATCTTAATCGTAGTAATTAATTTTTACGCGATTTATAATAAGCGGATTATTATAACCCTGAAAGATATATAATTTATACGGCGATTAAAGGCTATATATACTAGGTAAGAATATATTATAATTAATATCCGAAGATCGATACTTTATTATTTTAATTTTAATTTTTATACCGATTAAACTAGTACCGTTACTTTTACTACGAAATTTAGATTTAATTATAAATTTTTAGACTTTCGATTCTATTTTAAAATAATCTATTAATCGTTTATAACTACTACGATTAATATTATAATTTATTAATATAAGATAGGATAAAAGATTATCTTAATATAAAAATCGTTACCGAAGGAGTATAACTTTTTATTATAAAATTAAGGTAAATAATAACTAAGGATCCCGTTTTTAATATTATAAATCCGATTATTTTATTTATTTATAACCTCGCTTTCCTTTATACCGAAATTATATTAATTATATTATTAAAAAAATATTTATCTTAATTTAAAATACCGTATAGTATATTTATATATATAAGGCCGGTATATTTAGTTATTAATAAATTAATTAATCGTAATCTTCTTTATATTTATCCGTACTTTAGTCTTTATAAATAAAATGAAATTAAATAAAAATAGGTTATAAATTAATAAGATATTAAATTATTATAATCGTATAATCGTTAATATTTAAAATACTAAATAAGTATATTAGGATAAAGATTAGGATAATTAATATTAATTTAATTTATAAAAAATAGCTCCTTAACTCTTAAATTATAAAGTAATTAATTTATTATATAAAGAGGTAAGATTACTAGGATATAAATTAAAATAAATAATATTAATAAAGTCTATAATAGTCGCTTAAATACTAGGGCTTTAGAATAAAAAATATATAAAATAACCCTAGCTTTCCGGTAAATCTTACGGTATAAATATTAGGATAAATAGTTTTAATAAAATATACGAATCGTAGTTATTCGGTCCTATATAAGAATAAATCGACTTCGACGATATCGTTAATACGAATTAATTAAATATATTAGATTAATTCTTTTAGCCTATCTACCCTAAATTAAAGGATATAATTTAACCGATATTTATTTAATTATATAAATTATTTATACCTAGGAATACGCTACGGAATAGGGAAGAGAATCGGTCTTTTTGACTCTATTCCCTTCCCTTCTTTAGGGAAGGGAATTTTTTTTGTACTAATATTTGTCCTAATTTTTTGAATTCCCTTCCTCGATTTTCGAAAAAGTCAAAATTCCCTTCCCTATTCCGCAGCGTAAGTACTAGCGACGATAACGAGGCGACCGTCGATAATAATAATAACGTAATAGGGTTAGAAGGCTATATAAATAATATAAATAATAATAATATATACGAATAGGCTAAGGATAATCCTAAATATTAACGGTTATATTAAAAATATTAATATAATAATTACGAATACATTATCGAAAGGTAGGATTATAAAATAGAGAATATATATTTTTATTATCTTTATCCGGTTAATTCCTCGAATAATACCTAAATTTAATTAATAATACCCGAAAACTATTAAAAGAATAACGATTAAGATAAAGATTAAGATAATTCGGCCCTAAATAATTAAAATAAACTTAAATTCGATAGTATTAAATCTTATATAAATTATATAGAAGAGCGTATCTTATATTTTTATTTAAAAGAAGTTAATCCTATCTTCCGAGAGTATAGGAATTACCGGTAGAATAATTTAAATTACTTTATACTCGATTACTCTTATAATAATTAAGATATAAAAGATATAATAATAAAGGAGGATATTTAAGACTCTTTTAATTAGGATAAAGATCGGGATAAAACCCGTAGTAGTAAATAATTAAAGTAGATCCTTTATATTAATAAGAATAATTTACCGAGACTTAATACGGGCGAAATACCTCTCGATCGATTAAAGGGTATTATTAAAGAAATATATACTATTTATTAAATAATTTTTAGGAATTTAAAGATAAATTAAAAAATAATAAAAGAAAAGGAGAAGGCGAGTAAAATATAAAAGATTAAAATTATAATTAAAGATAAAGATTCGCTATCTTATTATATATCTTAACTTTATTATAATTTTTATATTAATCTATTATTATAAAGGCTCCTTTAAGACGCGGACGTCCTTTAAGAAAGATTAAAATAAAATAAAATAATAAATAATTTACTTTAATCTTAACTTTATTATAATAATTATATTAATATTATATAATTTATTAAGGTCTTAAAGTATAGAACCTTATATATAAAAGCGCTAGGAGTATTTAAATTTATAAGTTTTTCCTTATACTAGATATACTATAAATCCTATATTAACTTCTAGATATTAATACTAGTTACGTCTTTATTTTAGAGCTCTTTATTTATTAATTAGATCTCTATAAAAATACGGGCGGTTAAAACTTTATTTAAACTCTTATTTAAAGGCCGCGCTTAAATCCTAAAAAGAAGGAGGGGAAAAATAAATTAGATTTTTATATCTATTTAACGATATATAAAGCCTAGTAATAAATTTTATATTATCTTTAATTACCTTTATTTTAATTAAGGTACTAATCCCTATTAGCGAAAATACTCTAGGAAATTAAAAGATATTAAAAGACTTTCGATTTATTAATTCTAAAAGTATCTTTTTCGTATCTAGTCCGCGAAATCTATTACTAAAATCTTTTTAACGATATACGATTTTAGAGTAATATATTTAGCGCTTTATAAAAGACTATAAAAAACTATCTAATATATATATTCTTTAGTAAATTTATTCCTAATATTATCCCTAGATAAATTAAGATTTAATTTATTTAGTAATTAATTTATATATTATATATAATAAATATATTACTCTTTAACCGAAGGATATTAAGTTATTAAAGACTTTAACGAAAATATTAAGTAGATAAATAAATATTAATAATTAAAATAAAAATAAAAAGGGGTTTCGCTAAGAGATAGGATCTTTATTAAAAATTAATATAAAGATTAATATAAAGCGTTAAGATAATAGATTCCGAAAGGGATTAATTAGTAAATAAATATTTACGATTTTATCGTAAAATAATCTAATTAATCGTTTAATAATAGCACGAATAATTAATTTATATATTAATATATTACGATATTAAAGCTCGTAGAAAGATAAAGGTTTTTAGCGAAAATATATAACTTCGAAGAATAAACTAAAATAAATAATAGTTAAGAATCCCGTTTTTAGTATTATAAATCCGATTATTTTTATTATTTTTTACTTTACTTTCCTTTATACCTAAACTATATTAACTACGGTATTAGAAAAATATTAATCTTAATTCGAAATTACGTTTAGTATATTATATATATAAAGATCGGTATAATTAGTTATTAATAGCCTAGCTAGTTATTATTATCTTTATATTTATCATTATATTTATTTCTCTAGGTAAGTTCGATTTAAACTAAATTTTACTACTATTTAATAACGTATCTAATTATCGTAATTATAGTATTATAAACTTAACTATTATTTAGTATAACTATTAGGATAAAGATTAAAATAAATAATATTAACTCGATCGATAAAAAATACCTCCTATACTTCCTCTCGAAATTAAATAAATAAAGTCGTTACTCTTAATTATATTACTAATAGTATTAATTATATATATTTAATATAATAAATACCTCCTCTTAAGGGCGATGGATTTTAAAACCAATTTAATAAAAAGATAATATCGCCGAGATAGGTTTTAGGATAATAAATATTAATTATATATTTTAAATCTAGTAATCTCGAAGCTATAAATCGCCTAAGCTAGGATCCGAAAAACTAGTTCTTATAATATCGGATATATTTAATATAAACGTAAGATTACTAGGATGAAGATTAAGATAGATTATATTGATTTAATTTATTAAATATAGTCGCCTAAGTTATAAGTCTTTTATTCGAGACTAGGCCTTATAATAAATCTTTAATTATAAATAAAATTATTAATATAAATCTTAAGGTAAACTATATTTACGAAATATATAAAATATAGTAGACCGTACTTTAATTACTAGGAGTCGGAGGAATAAGATATAATATCTTTAAAAACTTAAAGATAAGCCTAAAGATAAGCCTAAACCTAGAAATATAACTAGAAATAATACGTATTTTCCCCTCCATAATTCTATATAAATAATATATTAATATATATAAATAGGGAAAGGAAAAGGCCTTTAATTAATTTATATAATACTATAAAATAGCGGGGAGGGCTCGAGTATTAATTCTTTAATAACTTAGTCTTTACTTAATAGTAAAACTACTATAAGACCGATACCTAGTAAATTTCTATATAAAGCCGCTTCTCGTATCCCTAAGGCTAAGTGGAAAAAGCGGGGGAAAATAAATCAGATTCCTATATCTACCCGACGACGTATAAAGCCCGGTAGTAAATTTTATATTATCTTTAACTACCTTTATCTTAATTAAAGTACTAATCCTTATTAACGAAAATACTCCGGGAAATCAAAAGATATTAAAAGACTTTCGATTTTTTAATTCTAAAAGTATCTTTTTCGTATCTAGTCCGCGAAATCTATTACTAAGATCTTTTTAAAGATATACGATTTTAGAGTAATACGATTAGCGCTTTATAAAAGGCTATAAAAAGTTATCTAATATATATATTCTCTAATAAATTTATTTCTTATATTATCCCTAGATAGACTATAATTTATATTATTTAATAACTAATTTATATACTATATACGATAAATATATCACTCTATAAACGAAGGATATTAGATTTTTAAAAACTTTAGCGAAAATATTAGACGGGTAAATAAATATTAGTAGTTAAAGCGAGAAGAGGTTTCGCTAGAGGATAGAATTTTAATAAAGACTTAATATAAAGATTAATATAATTTTATATACGGAGGATACCGATTAAAGATTAATATATAAATAACTACGATTCGTCGTTCTAGGATATTATAATATATATTAATTATTTAGATCGAGGGTAGTATAGAGATTAGTCTATTTAATCGCGCTATTAAATCTTAATATACCTTATTTATATTATCGTTATTATAATAACTCTAAATATACGCGTAGATATAGTTTATTAATAATTAATATAATTAATAAAACGCTATTAACGACCTTAAAGACATTTATTATTTATATTAATTATTATCCTAATTAATAAAGTATATATACGCGTATATATAAATTATATAGGGCTAGCCCTATTAAGAAGGGAGGAAGAGAATAATAAAGAATCCCTTCTCTTCCCTAGATTAGGGAAGGGAATAACCTTAACCCTATCTCTTCCCTTCCCTTCTCCTTCCTCTAGGGAAGGGAAAGGAAGGGAAGTTAATCTCTACTCTATTCCGCAGCGTACCTAGGATAAAAAGAATACTAGGGTTATAACTAAGTTAATATTCTTTATTAAAGAAGACCTATAGAGATATATAAAAAGTATCGAGAATATTATTAATTAATAGGTTATATTTATAAAACTATATAACGAGAGTAATCTAGGTACTAGAGATAATTTATTATTTAAAATCTTAAGAGTCGATTCGTTAAAATATACTACTATCGAGGCTTATACCTTAGTAATTAAAATAGTATATTAAATTTTAATTAAAATAAGATTATTACTACTTAAATAGATATTTAATACTTTCTTTTATATAGGTTTAAAGGAGAGTCTAGCTCCCCTATTATTTAACTTAATTTAGGGTATTAAAGGGAAATAAGAACCTAGTATTAATAATATAACTACTACTCTCGGTTAATATAATCGGATGATTAAGGATAAAGAAGAAAATTAGTATATTTATATAACTAGATTTAGTAAATAGGATAAATCTAGAAAAGAGAAGCCTCCTACTATTAATAATAATAATAGTAAAGACGAGAAAGATAAAAAGAATAGAGGGAAATCTTTCTACTTCTATTATAAATCGCCCTATTATAATAAGAATAAATATTATTATCTTTACCCTAAAATACGCCTATAGGACTAGAAGTTATTTAAAGATAAAGAAGACTATATAAAAGAGAATTTCGGTAAGAAGTCGAATAAGGCTATAGTTTAAAACTAGGATAATAATAATTCTAAAAGTATATAAATTAAATTATTTATAATTAAATAGAAATCTATTAATACCGATATCGTATATAATATTAAAGAGGACGTAGTCTATATAGATACCGCCTCTAACGTATATATATTATAGGATAGAATTAAATTTATTTTTTATAAACTATATAATAATTTCTTAAATAGAATTAATAGTTAATATCTTAGTATAGAAAGTATAGAATCTATACTTTTTTTAATGATTATCGATAGTAAACTAGATTAAATTATTCTTATTAATATATATTAATTGATTAATTAATTCATATATTTACTCTAGTAAAACTACTTTATTAATAAGGGAGTTCCGCGAATACTTTCTTAATAGGGTTATTAGTAGTTCCTACTAATTATTAAAGAAACCTCGTCGGTTAAAAACTCTAATTTATTAATAATTTATCTCCTCTTTTTATTAGTTAGTAGCCGATAATTATAATTATTTTAAAATATTATTTATCCCTTCTCTCTATTTCTTTTTTATTTTAATTTTCCTAATTTTATTTATTTATCTCGTAGGCCTATAGGCCGCTTTATTATATATTTATTAAATAATTAATATTTACGGCCCTCCGGCCGGCGGCTTTTTCTTTTTCTTCCTCTTTTTTATAAACCTAAGTATATCGCTAGGTCCTAGTAGTAGTTTAGACTATACTAGTTATTCTTTAATAAAAGAGAATTGGCCGAGTTACCCCGTCCTTATTATCTACCGCGCGGCTATATATATATTTTAGGCCTAGGTTAATATCTTCCTAAAATTATATATATTTATTTATTTTATAAACTCCGTTTTATCCCTAGCTAGTTCCGGGTAAAATAGTAATATATACTTTATACTTTATTTCCTTTATTTATACCGGTAACTAGCGCTACGGACTATAAGTATCTTTATTCGGTATAGGAACTTATTTAATCCGATTTTACTATATTTTAATTATATTATTATAAAGCTTTTAGCCTTTTTTAGTTAGTTATAATAATCGAATTAATCACCGAATAAATCTTCTTTTTAAGTTAGGTTAATAGCCTATATAAGAATCGTCGTTTTATAACTCTTTTATTTATTTAGTTTTTACTAGCGGGCCTAGTTTTTTACTCTTTAGTCGATAACCTTAATATCCTAATATTTTTCGATATCTTCGATTAAGTTTATCTAGTCTTTTCTCCTCTTTATAATTATAGTTACTTTATACTATTCTTTAAATCCTAGGGCGCGAATTATTTAGGTTTCTTTTTCCGTCGTCGGTATCGGAGGTACCTACCGTTACCTCCCTCCCCTACGCTAGAGTTTATTCTAGATCCGCGTATTTCCCGTAGTCGTAACTAAGTGGGTAATATATATTATATACCTAGAATAGACTATAATTTACTCTTAATTATTACTCTCGAATAGAAGAGATATTTATTACGGTTTAATTATATTAGGTATAGTAGCTTGGTTTCCTTAACACCGAAACCTATTTAATATTCTAGTTCGTCGAAGACGAATACCTAGCTAGCTAATTAATTAATAATATTAAATATAAATATAGATATATTATAATAATAGTAGTAACGGCTTAATTATACTAGCTCGTACTTTAGTTTATTATTCGAACGAATAGAAGTATATTAATACTATCTTTATAATATTAACGATCTACTCGTCCTCTAAATTACTCTTCCGTATTAATTTAACGATTATTTTATTATAGAAGTAGTTTTAACTATAGCCTTTCTATAGAAGCCTTCCGTTAAGCCTTATTTTATAACGGTATAATAACCTACCTCTACTACGAAATTAACTATATTATAAGAAGTAGGTACTTCGCTTCCGAAGTACCGAAGGACTATTAGTAGAAGTTTTTTATAAATACTACGTCTATATCTATATTAAGTAATTACGCCTCTACGAGAGTATAACTTCTCCTCTATTAATTATATTAATTAAAATCCGTTAGGATTTTACTCCGAGGAATATTTTTCCCGAAGCGGAGAAATATACTCCTAAACCCGCTAAGTTTAAATAAGAGAATACGAGTTTCCCTATTAAATAATAGGAATCCTATTTTATTATTTTATTAATTTAGAACTCTACTACCTTAGACCTTAGAATTTAATAAAATATTAACTATAATATTATAGTATTATATAAATACTATATTCGTTTCTAAAAAAAGAATTAAGTCTGTTATTTTCGCTTTAAAAGAATTCTTAAAGTATATATTTATTCTAAACTAGTTACCTTTATTATATTACTTTCTAAAAATATAGTTATTTAAGCCTAATAACTACGAGACTTCGTTAATTTAGGGTATTTATTTACCTACTTTATTAATCCTATTATAAAAGAGGTTATAGCCTAGTTTATTAAGAATACCTTCCGCTTACTTTAAAATCTACTAGTTCTTTCCTTTAAAGGTTAACGAGTTAGTTTATAAAAGTTATTTAAATATACCTAGCTATAAAAGTAGGTAGTCGATAAAAGTTTACTAGGAAAAGTTATCCGATATTTTAAATAAACTACTCTTGAATTATATTAATAATATTCTAACGCTACGATAATAGACGAGTCGTCTAATATAAAAGTAAGTCGTAATTAACTTTAATCCTCGCGTATTATCTTTTATAATACCGAAGAAATTCGTAGAAGTAGCGAGCTAGAAATCCGCTAGTTAAAGTTCTATTAACTAGAAAACCGTCGGCTAGGAGATAATATAACCGACTTCGATATTAAAATATTAATCGTTAACGCTATAATATATTACGTTCGCGAGAACCCTCCGCTATAAGGGCCTATAGGGCTATTAGGACCCTAAAGCGAACCTAGCTATAACGGGGTAGACTATAACGGCGGCGGTAATCTTATTATACTACGGTTTAACCCTAGAGATATCGGATTCTTCGACCTATTTTATAATAATAAATTAAGCGATACCGGCCCTACTATAAAATATACTAGAAAGAATACCTACTTCCGCGATATATTAATATTTAGTAATAGGATTAAAGACGTCGCCCGTATAAAAAGTATTAATTTAATATAGAATAACCTTTAATTTTACCTAAAAGGTAAAGCGCTAAAATAATATATTTTATAATTTACCGATAATAAGAAACGATTAATAATTTACGGGTAGAATTTAGATAAATAGGACTCTTTTCTATTAAAACGATTTAGACTAGTTAAGGTCATTAGTATAATATAGTTTATTAAAGAGTAGTATACTATTACCGACGTAATACATTATCGAGAACTATAAAAATATATTATAATAATTATTCGGGCTACTCGTATAATAAAGATAAATAATATTTATAATTAATTTAATATTATCTAGAATAATTTAGATATCGAGTTTTAATCTAATATCGACGCCTTTAATACGAACGTAATATTAAACTAATTCCTTACTTCGCTTAATAAAAGGAAGTATTAATAATAAATAAAAGTATTAAACCTTCGGCCTAGTATTATACCTAGGTAAATTCAGCCTAATAGAAATTAAAGTTAATATAATTAATAGAAGGGTCTATAGTTTCGGTTATTCGAAAATTCTAGTTACTAGAACTTCTAGAATTAGAGCTAATAATAGACTTTAGCTCTTTATTAAAAGGATAATTATATTTATTAAAATTAATATTAACCTTAATCTCCTTATTATAATTAAAGTTAATAGTATAGAAGTTAGTACGTAAATCCGCTTTACGGAAATACTAGTTAAAATTATTAAAATAACTAGCCTTAACTTCCTACCCTACCGCTTTAATAATAATTTACGGCGGGGCCGAATTAAAATATATAATTAAATAAATCCGGTTTACGACTTTTATTTAATATTATTTTTAATAACTTTAATACTCTTTAATATACTAGATAATTTCGACTACTCGGAAAATCCTTTTAATAATAATTACCGCGATATCGACCCTATTATTTTTAATAGTACCGATTCCTTCTATAGTAAAGTAAGTATTTACGAGTATTAGGAAAAGTAATTATAAAGTTTAAACTATAATTATAACTACGATAAAAGCGCTTATAACTAAATAATTAATAATATTAACCTCGTCTTAACCCTTCTTTAATTTAACTATATATATAAAGATTATAATAAGGTATTTTTATCGCGGAATAAATTATTTTCTTATCTATATTAAGATTATTAATAGAAACTTTCCGCGAGATCGAAGCCCTCTACGCTAGAGTTTTCGGCGAAGATGAAGGTAGTTTTAATAAACGAAAGCGAAATACCGGAGTCTTTTATAAATAAATTAGGATATCTAGCTAGCGAAGTTAAAACTATAGAGAAATTCGATAACTCCGGCTCCTTATAGTTTTATTATATATTATCTACGTTTATTATCGAATCCGATATAGTATAGTAACCTACTATACTAGGCTACGCCTTCTAAGGTTTCTAGTATATAATTATTATTATCTATTTCGCTCTTAACGCCGAAACTCTAAATATATATTTAGATCCTAGATATCCTATTATTATAAGAGATCGAGTATTTTTACGGAAATATATCCCTAGTTATAATACCTAAGGCCGCTAGCGTAGAGCTAGCGGTTTAGTAATAGTATAAAAGACGTAAGGTAGTTACGGGGTTCATTATTAAGTAGTTCTTGAATCCTAGATTTAGTAGTAGAACTAATCTCTAAGGATTTTAATAAAACGGGGGAACGCTAACTCGATATAGGATTACTAAGAGTTAGAACCCCGCGATATTAAGGCTAGAACCCTATATTAATAAGTAATAATATTATAGAGGTGGCGGGGCGTAGGCGTATATAATATACTAGCGCCTTTGGCGGGGCGTAGGCGTATATAACGTACTACTACTTTATAATTACCTCCCCCTTTAGGCCTTAGTCCCTAGGTACCTAAATACTTTAGTTAAGAGATATTTATTAAAAAACCTTTAAACTCCTAAAGGGAAATAAGGGAAAAGAGTTATTTAATATAACGACGTTACCGTAGCGGTAATCTAAGTATAAGACTGCGTACTTAATCCTATAGTATATATAGTACTAGTCACGGAATAATACTTAGCTAAATAATCGAAGTTTATTAAAAAACCTTTAACCCCATAAGGGGATAAGGAAAAAGAATCTTCTAGTTTACACTATCGGTCCTATAGCGCTAATATTTAGTACTAGTCGCGGATCGATATAAAACTATTTCCTATAGTACTATTATATAGTACTAGTAACGGAAGAGTAATACTACTAAACTACCCCTACTATATAATAGTACTAGTAGTAAGTGAATAATATATTCATAAAGCTATCCCTACAGCGCTAATATATAATAATAATAGTTGAGTAAGTAATGTTTCTTTCGTCCCTACAGTGCCATTATATATAATAGTAGCGGAGCGAAATTATATATACTGTCGTTCTTATAGCGCTGGTAGCACTTATAGTAAACATAGTATATTAGATTATTCCTATAGTACCCATGGTACTAGTAGCGGAATAGCGGTGGCTATCTTTACTATATACTCCTACTGTGCTATAAAAACACTAGTAGTAAAGTACTGTGTATAAGCGGTACAGCCCTAATATTATACCCAGAGATTAGTAATAATATAACTATTATAGTAACGGTAGTAACTATTAATAAGAGTAAGGTGGCGGAGCGGAGGCGCGTATCGACGTATAATAACGCTGAGGTACTTAGCGCGACGGTCTATTATATAAATAAACTCGCCCGCCTATTACTTTCTCTCTTCGTAACTCCTCTAGCCTTTTTTATATATTATTACTCTAGCTCTATAATAGCGTTCTAGTATCCTAACTAATATATAGATAATACTCTCGTTATATATAGCTTTCTTCTAACTCTATAAATAACTCCTATTTACCGATAGTATTAATTTATTTATATTAATTTATTTATTTATATTAATTTATTTTAGATATAAATATACTAGTAAATATAACTAGTCCGCTATTAGCGCGGCTGCGCGATACTAACTATAGTAGTGGTTTATTATACTTCGTCGCTCTCTTACCGGGTCTACTTTTATAATTTTAACGATAATTATATTCGAGGTATATCCCCTCTTTATACGCTTTATTATATTAATCGCTACGGAATCGACCGTTACGTAAAGGTAAATCATAACCGTAAGCTTTAAGACGGTATATATTAATAGTAATAGATTCTTAAGCCTTTCTAAAGGAAGGTAAGGAGGTTTATATATTAATACGCCCGTATCGGTAATAAAATTCTTAAAGAAGAACGTAAACGTAAATTAATAGGTAAAGAAATTACCTAGTAGCGTAAGATATATAATAAGACGGTAGTAACTAGTAAGTAAGCTCCTATTATAATCATTAACTTATAGAATTAATTAACGGCGGCGAATTAATGTATTAAGGAATTAAAGGCGATGAATAAGGTTCTCGAAGAAGAGGCCGAGAGTTTCCGTTAATATAAACGGGACCTAAAGAGTCCCGAGGAAGATAACGTCCTTAAGGACTATATTAGGGAGACTACGTCTTCTTTTAGTAATTCCGATAATAACTAAATCTTTCGTACGATATAGTAGTAATATCGAATTCTTTTTTTCTTGAATCGGCGCTAGCTAAACTTACCTAGATATATTATTTAATAATATATTCTAGGCGTTTATATAAACTATACCTAAAGTAAAAGTATTTTTATAAATACGATATCTTATCGTTATTATATATAAATAGTTTAATAGTAAATTAAATTTAGTTATACCTTAAAATTATATAATAAGGTTATAAGTATAGAGGAGAATATCCGTTATATAAGTATTAATATAAAAATAGTAATACTTACTTTTAACGTCGGCTCCGTTTACTCCGCCTTATTATCTTATACGGCTAGGTAACCTCTTTAACTATATTTATATATTTACGCTTACTACCCGCCTACTTAAAGGCTTTAATTAATTTACTAGTACTAGTAAACTCTTCGTCTAATAATTATTAATTATATTCTTCGCCCTAACTAGTTTATTTGACTTTATACTAGATACCTTCTTTATTCTTAACTTTATCGATTATCTCTTCTACCTCCTATAGCTTATTATTATTAATAAATTCGGGGGCTTATATAAAAGATTCCGCCGTATTAATATAATCGCGAAGATAATATAACTTAAGTAACGATATATAAAAGGTATTATAGATTTTATATATAAAAGGTAGTAATAGGCGGTAAGTTTATACTCCTATTTTATTAATAATCTTAAAGAGCCCTATAAACTTATAGGATAATTTCTTACTTAGGCGCTTTTACTTTAAATTCTTTATTATTAATATAACTAAATCATTAACCTTATAACTTTATAGTTTATACGTTTTATTATACTATTTAACTTAATATTCGGTAGCGCTTTAAAGGCGCTCTATAACTTTATTCTTTAAAGTTTATAATTATCGTACCTTATTATTTATAACTAGTACCCTTCCTTCCTTAAAGTCGTCCTCGACCTCTTAACGGATTTTAGGATAATAACCGTATATACGGAAGAACGGCGTCGTTCCGACGGCGGCGCTCTAATTATTATTTATTAAGAATTTTACTATAAATAATAATCTAGCTTAATTAATTTATTTATTATCAATAAATATACGTAAATAATACTTTAGTACCTAATTTTAGCGCTTTATCTACCTATCCGTTTAGGGGTAAAAGGTAATATTTAAGCGTCGTTTAATTTTCGAATAAAAATATATAACCGACTAGAAGGCGCTCGTAAAAATAAAGCCTTTATCGCTAACGATACTATTAAATATATTATAACGATAAATAATTTTAGAATAAAATACTTCCGCTAGTTAAGTAGTATCGATTTTAATAATTATAGGTATATACCTAGTTATTTTAATAAATCGATCTACTACGATAAAGATAACGTTATAAACGATACCCCTATATTTACTAGGCGGTAAACTAGTTATAAAATCTATAGAAATTTCCTTCTATAGTTAAATAGTAATAAAAAGCGAATTTAATTCGCTATACGGGCGATATCGCGGCGCCTTCGTCCGTTAATATATATCGTAAGTTTTAATATAATCCGTAACTTACTTTAAATTACCCTCCTAGAAAGAATTTCGGGTAAATAACTTATACGACTTTATAGCGCTAAAGTAGCTTATTAAAGAATTATTATAATACTTCTTTATAAACTCTTTCTTTAGAGCTTTATCCCTTAATATATAAAAGCGACCGTTATATCTTAATAATCCCTCGGAGCGTCGGCAAAACGAAAAGTGGCTCGATCGTGGCTCAGGGCGCTCGACGGGCGCCCTGGGAGCCTTAAACGCGACACCTATCTACCGACTCGAGGTGCGCCCGAGGTATGCAGCCAAGGGGCCTAGGGCCACTCGGGCGCACACCGAGCAAGCCTAAAACGGCCACTAATGGGCGCTAAATTAGGGGTGCGCCACCAACTTTGACCCCCGTCCATGGCCCCTGTTCATGGCCATGGCCCTATTCCATTCATGGCCATGGCCCCATTCCA
>JAABUW010000146.1_pt1 | contig 148612 bp, 96 predicted proteins | sample 5560081 | NCBI WGS metagenome assembly JAABUW01 (sample SAMN10711882, study PRJNA513363) | rock metagenome | isolation source: Antarctica rocks | place: Antarctica: Victoria Land, Knobhead sud
CCCTAACCCTAACCCTAACCCTAACCCTAACCCTAACCCTAACCCTAACCCTAACCCTAACCCTAACCCTAACCCTAACCCTAACCCTAACCCTAAAATAAATATATTTTTTAAAAAAATTTAACTTCTATTACTCTAACTAGAATAATATTAAATAATATATATATTATATTATAACCGATTATCTCTTAGGAATAATAAAGTCGAGGGAAATAAAATTAAAATTATTAAAAATATCTATAATATTAAAAACTTAAAAATATAAAAATATAATTAATTCTTTATTCTTTATAAAAGAAATATACTAGATTATAAATAATTTTATAATCCGCGAAGATTTATATTATAATTTTAATTATAAATTAATAATAACGGAATTCGAGTAAATATAAAAAGAAATAATATTATATATTTATTATATTTAAAAGAAGATTAAATATAATATTATTTAAAAAGAAATATAATAAAATATAAAGTTTTTATATTAAATATTAAAGAAAATAAAACTCGAAAATAAAAAAAATATTAATTAATATTTAAATAAAATAATAGGAGGTTTCTAAAAAATAATTAAATTTATAATTTTATAGGCCCGCTTATATTAAGGAGTTAAATTTTATTAAAATTCCTATTATATTAATATTATATTAAAGGTAAAGAAATATATAAAGAAATATAAATAAAATCGAAATACCTAGGCGGTAGAGGCTTTAAATATAATAAATAATAAAAAAATTTAATAAAAGAGTATATATAAAGCCTCGTTAAAGTCGACGGGAATATTAAAATTTATAAAATAAAAAGAAAAAAGAAAACTATTTTAAAGAATTTCTTTGATTCTTAATTATTAAAAATAATAAAAAAGGAAAAACTAAAGACTTCGAGAATAAAATAAAAGTTTTATAAAGAATATTTTTCCTCTCTTTATTAATAAGAAACCTAGGTAATATCGATAGAATAAAGTATTTAAAACTTATTAGAATAAATTAAGAAATAATTAAAATAGAAATATATAAAGTAATATAATATTTAGTTATTAATAAAATACTAAAAATAATTAGAATCCTAAATGAATTTCTAAAAATTATAATAAAAACGGAAGTAATAAATATTATTATTTATTTATTCTAGATTTACTTTAAATAGAGATATTACCCGAGGTATTTTAAAAAAAAAAATATAATAATCTTTAAAAAATTAGAAAAAAGCGATTATTTAAAATTAAAATTATATAAATCTATTATATTCCTTAATATATTCAATAAAATATTAGAAATAATTATCTCTAGAAAATTAAATAATATAATAGAGGAGTATAAATTATTATTATTATAATAAATAGAGGTTAAATAAAAATATTTAATAGAAACCGCGCTAAAGACTTTTATAAATATAATATATACTATAAATTATAGTAGGAATAGGGGAGAAAAGATAGTAAATCTATTATTATTAAATATAATAAAAATATTCGATAATATCTCGTATAAAAAATTATTATATAATTTATAAATAAAAAGTATTCCGAGCCTAATTATTAACTAGATAGTAAATTTTCTATTAAATAAAATTATATTTATAATATTTAAAGAAAGAACGAGTATAATAAAGAAAATAATAACGGGTATTTTATAAAAATTATTTATTTTATTAATACTCTTTTTATTTTTTAATATATTATTAATCGAAGAGTATATTAAAATAAATTTATTAATATAAATTAAAGAATTCGTAGATAATATTTATTTACTCGCCTATAATAAGAGTATAAAAAAGAATTATACGAATTTAAAATAAACCTACGATATTTGTTTAAAATAAATAATTATTTATAAATATTATTTACCCTCTAGAAATATAAATTAATCTATATATCTTGAATACCGAAGAAGTTTAATATAGAAATAACGATAAATTTTAAAAATATAATTATCAAATTTAAAATAAATATTAGGGTTTTAAAATTATATAATAATTTAAAATTAAATTAAAAATAATATTTAATTTAAATTAAAACTAAAGTAATTAACTAAAGCCGTATTATAAAATATTTAATTAATTTAATATAAGACGCTACCTTCGCGAAGTATAAAATAATATATAATATAATAATTAAATTAATATTAATATTTAAAGCTCCGATATAATATTTATTAAAAGAAATAACGAAGACTATAAAGAGATATATAAAAAAATTAATAATTATTTAAAATAATTATTTTAGGACAGTTTTAAAAGTATTTAAAATTATTTTAATTTTAATATTTAAAATTAAATTAATAATTAGGTTAATCGACCTCTAGTTAAACCGCCTAGTAATATAATATTAAATAAATCGAGGGACCTATTTAGTTATAATTATAGAAAATATATAAATTTAAAATAAACTCTAATATAAAGGAGGTAAATAATAGTAAATAGTTTTAATATTAACGACGGAAAAAAAACCTAAATACTTCGCGTCCTAGGATTTAAAAAATAATATAAAATAATTATAATTATAAAGAAAAGAAAAAACTAAATAAATTTAATCGAAAATATCGAAGAATATTAAAATATTAAAATTATTAATTAAAAAATAAAAAACTAGGCCCGTTAATAATAACTAGATAAATAAGAGAGTTATAAAATAACGATTTTTATATAAATTATTAACCCGGCTTAAAAGAGAGATTTATTTAAAAATCGGTTTAATTATTATAATTAATTAAAAAAGACTAAAAACTCTATAATAATATAATTAAAATATAATAAAATCGAATTAAATAAATTTTTATACCGAATAAAAATATTTATAATTTATAATATTAATTACTAATATAAATAAAGGAAATAAAATATAAAATATATATTATTATTTTATTTAAAACTAGTTAAGGATAAAGCGGAACTAGTAAAATAAATAAATATATATAATTTTAAAAAAATATTAATATAGGTTTAAAATATATATATAGTTATATAATAAATAATAAAGACGAGATAACTCGGTTAATTCTCTTTTATTAAAGAATAATTAATATAATTTAAATTATTATTAGGACCTAGCGAGATATTTAGATTTATAAAAAAAAGGAAAAAAAAGAAGAAACCGCCGGCCGGAGGGCCGTAAATATTAATTATTTAATAAATTTATAATAAAGTAACTTATAAGTCTATAAGATAAATAAATAAAATTAAAGAAACTAAAATAAAAGACAAATATAGAGAAGAATAAATAATATTTTAAAATAATTATAATTATCGGTTATTAACTAGTAAAAAGAGGAAATAAATTATTAATAAATTAAAATTTTTAATTAACGAAGTTTCTTTAATAATTAATAAATATCGTTAATAATTTTATTAAAAAAGTATTTATAAAGCTCTTTTATTAATAAAGTAATTTTACTAGAGTAAATATATAAATTAATTAATTAATTAATTAATAAATTTAAATATTATAAAAGAAAAATAATTAAATATATTTTCGAGTATATTAATTTTATTATTAGTATTTATAATCTTTAAATTCTAAAATAAAATTATATTAATAATATTTTTAATTAATTATTAAAAGATTTAAATTTGGTAATTTTATAAATAAAATAATTTAAAATAAATTCTATATAATTTTAAATATAAAATCCTATAATTAAATTTAATTTATAAATAATTTCAATATTAATTTATTATACCGATTACAAATTATATATAATAAAATAAATATTAATTTTTAATTATTATATTAATTTTATATATAATATTTATAATATATTATAAACCCGATACTTTAAAATTACTAGATATAAAAGAGTTTATAAAATTAATAATTAATAATAATTTAGTTTTCGATTTTAATAACGAGTTTAGTTTTAATTTTTATTTCGTATATTTATATTTATACTTCGGGCGTCTATTTTAAAATTATTTATTATTTTTAATAATTTTTAATAATTTTTAATTATATATAACTCTACCCTCTTTATAAACTTTATTATTATTATTAATTTATACGAGTCGATTTACCTCTAATAATAATATTAATTATTATTATTATTTTTCTCTCTCCCGCCGTCTTTTTTAGGCTCGTTATTTTAATATTTTTATTAACTCTTTTTCTTCTTTTTATAAATTTCGTTTAACGAGTAAATTATTTTTAATATATAAACGAAAATAACTACTACTAGGAGTTTATTTAAAAATATAAAAATTTAATAACTTTATTATTAATAATTAGAATATAGTTTATAAAATTCGTAATTCTAAAAATTATATTAATAAAAAAGTATCGAAAGAGGATAATAATAAAAATATAATTTAAAATAATAATTACGATACCTCGAGAACTATATATAAATATAAGTATATTAATTATATTAATAAATATTAAAGTATATTAAAGGAGTTAATTAATACCGTTATTAAATTTTTATTAAATACTCTTTTATTATAATTTTAATTAAAACTTAAATAAATTATTAAAATACGGATTATTAAAATTATTAATAATCTCTTTATTATTATTATTATTATTATTATTATTAATTTCTTTATTATTACTATTTTTAATAATTTTATTAAAATTAATAAAAATAATTTAAACCTAGTATATAATAATATATCGATTATTATAACCGCCGATAATAAAAGTAGTTAAAAAATTAATAATAGAAAAGTAAATAAATAAAGAAAGATCTTCGATTATAAAAATATATTAAAAAATATTAATAATTAGAAATTCGATAATTTCTATAATATTTAAATTTAATATAATTTAATATAATTTAACCGGTAGATCCGCTAAAGTTAAAATAATATAAATTTATATATTATCGAGAAAGTAGTTTAAATAACTAGGTTTTATAAAAATTATTATAAAAATTATATATTTTATAAAATAATAATTAATAACCCTTCTATATATATTTTTAATTAATATTAAATATAAAGTTTTTAACCTAACTCCTTTAATTTTATATATTTTATATTTATTTATTACTAGTAATATTTAGACTTTAATTATTTACTTTTATTTTTTTTTTTATTTTTTTTTGAATTAATATTATTATTTATTTATTATATATAAAAGTCTTTATTAATTTATTATTTATTTATATTTATTTAATATCTTCTTCTTTTTATTTATATATTAATTATATACCCTCTATACGTTTTAGGGTATATATAATTATAAATTTAATTTAATATTATTTTTCTTTTTTTTTAATAATCCTCTTTTTTATTTATATAAATATTTAATTTTTCTCTCCTTTTATATATAGTTTTTTTATATATAATACTAATTTATATTATATATAGTCGGATTTTATTATAATTATTATATATATTTCTTCTTTCGAATTTTAAAAGTTAATTTTTAATTTATTTTTAATTCTTTTATTATATATAAATAATAAATATTTACGTCGGTAAAATAAAAAGTAACTCGATTATAATTTAGGGCGCTCGACGGCCGTTTTAGGAATCTCTAATATTATATTTATTTACCGATTCGAGGTACGCCCGAGGTATATAATTAAAGAACCTAAAATTACTCGGGTATATACCGAGTAAATTTAAAATTATTATTAACGGGCGCTAAATTAAAAGTATATTATTAATTTTTATTTTTATTTATAACCCCTATTTATAATTATAACCCTATTCTATTTATAGTTATAATATATTTTATTTATAATTATAATATATTCTCTTTATAGTTATAATCTTAACGTTATTATATTTTTATAATTATCGTTATTATATCTCTATAACCGTTATTATATATTTTATTATATATTTTAATATATAGTTTATATATTACCCCCGCGAGGATTTCGCTTAAATCGATTAATTTTAGAGATTAAAATTTATTAATATTAAAAATCATTTTAGGGGATCGTTACTATCGATAAAAATAATTATAAAATATTAAGATTTTTTAAAATTTTAGGTAGTAAATTATATAATTTTTTAAAATTAAAACTCTTAAAGTTTTAAGTTTAAATTATACTCGTTAAGAACCCGATATATATTTTATAATAATCTCGGGCGCTCGTCGAGCGCCCGTTAAATAATTTAAAACTCGAAGGGTATTCGGCGGGCGCTCGATAAATATTAAAAACTATTCGGGCGCCCCGAGTTTAATTCGGGTATTTAAAATAGTTTATTTAATAACCTCGAGTTATTAAAACCGGTTTTCGATTTATTATTATAATAAAATATAAAATATATTTATATTATTATTAATATATAATAAAGTATATCGTCGAGTATATTTATATTTATTATTTTAATATATTTATATAGAGTTATATTAATTAAATAATATTAATATTATTAATAAATTTAATTAAAAAAAAGAATAAATAGGCCGAAATTAGTTTTTATTAAATATAAAACTTTAATAAGGAATTTAAATTATTAATTATATTAACTCTATAAAATAATATTAATTATAAAATATATAAAATTATAATTAACTATAAATTATATATAATTATATTAATAATATATAATTATATTAATAATATTTCTTTTATATTAATTATAAAATTTATATATAATTATTAAATTTAAAATAAACGAGGCTAAAAATACTTTAATAAATAATTTATAATTTAGTCTTTTAAATCGCCTTAATATTATTATAATTTTTATAATTATTAATAATAATAACGGACCTCCGTTTATATTTATTAATAATCTAGAGAAATTTATCTTTTTAAATTATATTAATTTTAAATAATACTTCGCTTAAATTTCTTTAAACTTTCAAATATTTTATTTAATAATATTATAATTAATTTCTCCGTTTTAAAATATAATTATTTAATATTATTATATTATTATATTAAATAATAGTATATAAAAATATTAATATTTGTAATAATAATTATTACTCGTTATTATTAAAACTTTAAAACTTTATTATAAATTAAATTATTATTATTTAATTATAAATATTACGCGTTAAATTTCACTTTTAATTAATCTAGATCTATATAATAATAAAATATTATATATTAAATTTCTTTATTAAATTTCTCTAGATTTATATAAATAATAAAATATTATATTATAAGTTTCTCTACTAAATAAATCTAGGTCTATATAATAATAATATATTATATATTTAATTTCTTTATTAAATGAATCTAGGTTTATATAATAATAAAATATTACGCGCTAAATTTCTCTATTAAATAAATCTAGGTTTATATAAATAATAAAATATTATATTTTAAATTTCTCTATTAAATAAATCTAGGTTTATATAAATAATAAAATATTACGCGCTAAATTTTATTATTATTATTATTTATTAAAATATAGTTATTTTAATATTTTAATATTAATAATATAAAAGATATTAATTATTTATAAAGAATTTAAAGTATAATATACTCGAATTTAATTAAAATACTAATTTTAATATAGAAATATCGAGGTTTAATTTAATAATATTATATTTAAATTTATTTTATAATAAATATTAAACTCTTTTTAAATTCTATTTAAAGAAATATATTAAATATTTATTTAAATAATAATATTTTTATTTTAAATAAAATTTAGCTAAATTCTTTAATAATAAACTCGTATATATTAATAATAATTCATTTTAACGAGTTAATTTTCAAAACTTTTAAAATTACTTTATTTTTAATATTTAAATTACTCTTATTATATAATTTTAAAAATATAATTTATTAATTAATAATTAATATAATATTTTATATATATTTCTATAAATTTTCTTTAATATAGAATATTATTTTAATTATAATTTTAGTATTTCTTTTATTTTAAATCTTAACTATTTTATATTATTTTATTAATTTTTTTTAATAACGACTTTTTTTATTCTCTTTTATTAAATAAATTCTATAAAAGTAATAAATTGAAACTCAATATTTAATATTATTTAATTAATATTATTAAAGACGTATTTATTTATTATTTTATATTTAAATTTAAATTAATTCTTTAATTTATTTTATTTCTTAATTTTAAATTCTAGATAATATATTATAATTATTAATTACTATTATATAAACTAGATATAGAAATAAATATAGAAATATTATTATTAAAATTATTATATATATAATTTAATTATTTCTTTAAATATATTTATTAAAAAATAGTAAATAATATATCTAAATTTATATTTTTTTTAAATATATAATTAATTATAAATAGTAATAAAGGTTAAATAGTTAGGTATTATTTATAATATTATTATTATTATATATTTAATATATAAAGTTAATTTATTAAATAATATTAAATTAAATTAAATTAAATTAAATTATTATAGAGATTTTATTTAAATACTAATATTTATAGCGCTCTATAACTATACGAAAGTTATAGGATAAATAATTACTTCTCTTTAATACGAAGAGGAGCCCGAGAGGATTATACTAGTGAGCCGAAGGTTTTATACGAGGTACGGACGAGAATATCTCCTAGATAATAACGTTAATATCTACTTATCTAGACTTGATCTGTGACGTTTATTGAAAACACCTAGTTATGTAGATAGATCTGCGTGACAGAACTCCTGATACTGGTAGCATTGAGAGGTAGTGAATACTAGGTACAACAGTGTAAGTAGTTTCGTCGGTAGCTGGCGCCGCAGTAATTAGCACCGCCCTAGTCCCATGCGAACAGCGGATTGAGCGCCGCTATTCCCGGACCGCATATCCTAGACAATGGGACAGTGGGGGTCTAAATTAGAGCGCACAATAGCCCCGGAGCACCTCATTCTCACGAACTACACAAACACGGCTCCAGGGTTTCCTTGGACAGGTAAGCAGCAGGAGCGTGGCCCACGTATATCTGCTCTCTGCGGTCACTGTGGTATCATTCATTTCACATTGGTCTCAAAAGTGCAGTCACATCAATCTGGTTCATAATCAAGGCTCTAAGTAGCGCTCATCACTACAAGCGGTCCTACTTTTGAAGATAATTCAAAGCTGATACCGCAAAAGCGTCCACTCCGGTTCTCATTGTAGGCTGGATGGCTGGCTTGAAGAAAGCAGAATGGTACTGAGGTATCTCGCTCACTTTGTTCTCCCTCACGGCCTTCTCCCAAAGCTCAGGATCCACACAGCCATAGAGGCTGAACACCAGCGGGGCGCCGCAAGCACTTGCCAAAACTGAGCAATCTTCGCTGGGTCCTATAGGGTCCATGTGAATGCTGTTCTCCCCGAAGTACTGATTGAACCCATTCTTTACAATGGCCGTGTGTCGCGGATCGTTTATGGTAGCAGGAGCATGCATGATCGTCTTGATGGTAGGTTCGTGAATTTGAAGGGATCCAGAAGCCTCACATTCCGCGCGAATCACTCGCTTGACAGACTTCAGGATTCGGTCGTGGATCTCTGGCCGATAAGTTCGAATAGAAAGTTTGAAATCGACAAAATCGGGAATGACGTTGGGAGCACTACCCCCATGAATGCTGGCGCAGCCAATCACAGCAAAGTCCTCGGGCCTCACTTCTTTGGTTATTAGAGTCTGTAGGCGAGTGATGATATGACTCGCGGTCACGACTGGGTCGACACATAGGTCTGGACGTGATATATGACCGCTCTTACCAAAGATGCGAACTTCCAGAGAATCAACAGCAGTGAGGATAGGACCTTCGGCAAGTGCGACCACGCCTGATTTGAGAGCGATTACATGCTGACCCAGCACGACGTCAGGAATTGGGACGCCATATCTCTGAGGGTCATAGAGACCATCGTCGACCATAGCTTGGGCTCCTCCAGCTAATTCCTCGTCTGGCTGAAAGAGACAGATCAACGTCCCATTCCACGAAGCTCTTGCGGCGTGCAGAAGCGTAGATGCTGCCATCAGGCTAGTCGTGTGCATATCGTGCCCACAAGCATGCATCACTGGGGTTTCGCTGCCCTGGTGGTCTTTGGCGACTTTGGTGCTCGCATAGTCTAGCTTGGTGTTCTCAAGATGGGGGAGAGCATCCATGTCCGCGCGAAGTAAGACGGTCGAACCAGACCCATTTCTCAGCACACCGACAACGCCATGTCCGCCAACATCACGGTGGACTTGGAAGCCATCTAGCCCTTCGAGGTGGGTAGCAGCGATGTTGGCAGTGCGAGCTTCTTGCCTCGAAAGCTCTGGATTCTGGTGGATGTCACGATAGACGCGTTCGAATGGCGCTAACTCCGGACGATACTTGTCAATGATAGTCTTTTTATTCATTGCAGCACAAAATATGAGTTAGAGAGCTTGGTGAGATTACACGTCGAGTGCCTGGTGAACGAAACTTTGATGCTCTCTGGGGAGTTTTAAGACCGGGGAGAGATGATGTCAGGCAGGTGGATCATAATGCGTCATCCTTGGCACTTTTTTTTTTTTTTTTTTACGCTCCCTCATACATACAAAAATAACTCTACGAACAACGCTTCTGATATATCAACTATATATGAATATATAGCTCTACTTAAGGCGATTCTAACGCCGCAGGAACCTATTTCATCGACTTAGCAGTATAGGATTTGCTAACTGTTGAAGTTTTAGCCAAAATCTTGAAAATAGGCGTATAGATTAAGCTTTCTACGCTAATTCTTAGCTCCTATCTCACCTAAAGCCCCACCTACCCCGCCAAGTCTACTACTAATATTGAAAGCCTTATAATTTAACGATTATCTATCTAAACCATTTTATTCCTGTAGCGTTAGAATCGCCTCGAGTAGAGCTATATACGTACATATGGTTAATATATCAGAAGCGTTGTTCGTAGAGTTAGTTTTGCATGTAGCGCAAAAAAAAAAAAAAAAAAGTGCCAAGGATTCCACAGCTTTCTGCACACGCTAACTCCGGATCGCCTGACGAGAACTGCTTGATTTGCATAGAATTTCTCACAATCTCCGAAGACGCTGGTGTAGAGCTTTCCTCGCCCCCCTTTCTACATGACTCTTTGCCTTCCTTGTTTCCCTTCGCTCTAAAGCCCATCACTGCTCACTTTTCTTTGCCTCCACCGGCAGAAAGAGGGCTCGTTGGGCTGAGTCCCGCCGCCAAGCCAAACGAGCCCTCTTTCTGCCGGTGGAGGGGATACTACCAGCAGTCTAAAAAAACATGTCTGACGGAGAGAAAATTTCCGGTGAACATCGCGGTGATGAAGCTGTCAGCCTCGCGAAGGACGCAGGTGAAACGACGGCAAACTCGAAAGAAACACTAAATGAAACTCCAAATGGGGGCTTTAGAGCTTGGTTACAGATGGCCGGCGCCTTTTGCCTCTACTTCAATACTTGGTATTCTTCGATAATAAGCTCCAAGCAGTCACTTATTAATAAGATTTCGCGACATTAGGGGCATCATCAACATGTACGGGGTTTTCCAGACCTTTTACCAGTCCCATCTTCTCCAACACGAATCCGCATCCAACATATCCTGGGTGGGCTCTATTCAAGCATTTCTCTTGTTCCTTGGAGGCGCCGTTGTTGGCCCATTCTTCGATCTCGGCTATCTCAGGCTGCTTCTGAGCTTAGGCACATTTATCACTGTGTTTGGTATGATGATGACCAGTATCTGCAGCACCTATTGGCAATTTCTCCTAGCACAAGGTGTCACTGTTGGAATAGGCTTCGGGTGTCTATTCTTGCCTAGTGTCGCAATCGTGTCGCAGTATTTCACGACGAAGAAGTCCATTGCCTTTGGCATAGCGTCTACCGGAGGGAGCATTGGTATGTATATCAGTATCCTATAGATGATCTGAAAAAGGCCGCTTACTGTTATTTGAGGTGGGGTCGTCTATCCTATAATCTTTCGGCAATTACAGCCTCGAATCGGCTTCGGTTGGGCGACGCGGACAATCGCCTTCACTATATTCGCTATCCAGTTGGTGGCACTGCTTGGGATGCGTCTAAGAGGACCGTCCTCCACCAAAAGACACGACTTCTACGACCTTGCTGCTTTCAGAGCAAAGCCGTATCTCCTGTTCTGCCTCGGAACGTTCTTCGGCTTCATGGGTATCTATGTCACATTCTTTTATATCCAGCTCTTCGCTTTAGAACGTACAGACGTTAATGCCAACCTCGCCTCATATCTTCTCTCAATAATCAACGCCAGTTCAACGATTGGCCGACTGATACCAAACTTCTTCGCCGATAAGACTGGCCCACTAAACATACAAATTCCATTCGCATTCATCTTGTCAATACTTTGCTTTGGATGGATTGGAATCAAAGGCACTGCAGGTACCATTGTGTTCAGTCTACTGTATGGGTTCTTCTGTGGTTCGTTTGTATCGTTTCCCGGCGTCACAATCATGAGTTTGTCACCCAATTTATCCACTATTGGCATCCAGCTTGGCATGTCTTTCACCATCGCTGGATTCGGCTTACTTGTTGGTGAGCCTATTGCTGGGGCAATTCTAAGAGGAAAGGGTGGCTGGATTGGATTGCAAGTGTGGTGTGCGATACTTCTAGCGATTTCGGGCTTGTTCTCGCTTGCCGCAAGGATCTCTAAAGTGGGAATGAGGTGGAAGGCAAAAGCATGATGCTGCGCGGAGGTCCTACTTGCACTGCCTTTTGGCTTTTTCGAATGCGAACCTCGCTTTTCATGACTACGGGCAAGATTGACAAGTTCTACTCCGGACACTTAGTTTGGCCCATGCTTAGATGTTGCGTATGCTCCAGATAGATGCATTCAATGAATTCAATTACAAGTGGCAGCCTTTTCCCTTTGCAATATGCGACGGTCGGGCGAATGAATACATGATAAGCGGCGTTCAAGCCCGGCATGGGCTATTTTCACAGTAAAAAGGACCGAGGCTCCTCTGTTCTAGGCAGCAGTTGGTATACCATGCATAAGCAGGTGCTAGTTGAGAATCTTGCTCGTTAGATGACATTTTTCACCTATGAGGCACAGCCCCCTGCAGCTCTGCGCTAGCCCAGGTTTCAAAATCTCCCTCCGACTTCACCCAGGTCCGTTGCCCACCTGAAAGCGCGTTGCTCCTCTCCAAGTTCTGTAACGTCTGACGAAGGTCTTTAGAAAGCAACAACCACCGTCAGAAATCTACTGGAAGCAAATATCAAATCTCACGTCCTCGGAAAGCACGCACAATGGAACATCTATCACGCAGAGGACGCTTTAACGTCATGAATACCATGGGCCAACTCCCGAAAGCAATGCTAGAGGATAAGGGTGAAAATACAGTGCCTGAAGAGGAATTTGACGCTATTGATCTATCAATGGCAGAAAACTAGGTTATCAGACAAGAGGTACTTCAGATATGCAAGCCTGCTATCGAAAGCTCTTTTACAGGCCACGTAAGTCTTTCCTCGCTTACTGCAGTCAATACATTACTGAAGGTACGAATTCTGTTAGAATCTGTCCATGCCCACAGATCTCTGGGGTGACCCTCGCCTTCTGGAGCTCCTTGCCAATCTTTTCAATTCTTTCTTCTATCCCAAGTTAAGAGTCAGATCATCTCATATTGGAATCGCGTCAGGTGCAGCGGCCTCTTTGGATACGCTCCTCTGGAATGTTTGTAATGAAGGGGACGGTGTACTGATACCAGGCCCGTATTGGAGTATGCACGCTTTTTTTGTGGCTAAGTCTTTGCTTACGGTTGTAGATAGCTATGATGTTCATTGCGCCAACCGATCCGCCGTCACCCCAATTCTTGTCACGTTTCAACGACTTCTAGATCCTTTCAGCAACTCTATTGTTCCGGCCCTGGAGCAAGCTTATGCCACTTCCGATCGGCCAGTCAAAGCTTTGATCTTGACGAACCCTCATAATCCCCTTGGACAGTGTTATCTTCAAAGGGTTCTCGAAGAGTGTCTTCGTTTCTGTCAGCGCCGAGATCTGCAATTGATCTCCGAGGAGGTCTATGCGCTCAGCACATTCCATCCTAGTCAAAGCGATCTGCCTGAAACCCGCCAATTCGTCTCCGCTTCGGCAATTGATCCCATCGCTCTTGGCTGCGACCCTGCAAGAATCCAGGTGATATGGAGTATGAGTAAAGATTTGGCCTCTGCAGGCATCAAATTGGTAACAGCATCCTACATGTATAAACTACGCACGTTCTCACAAGCTATCGCAGAGTTGTACAGTATCACAGTCGAACCCAGCGGTTCGAAACGGAGTTGCCATGGCGGCGTTCATGAACGTCTCAACTCTATCGACAGTCTTTGCAGCAGCTCTTCTATCGTCTCCATCTATGCCAATGCTAATAAATCTGAATTCAGTCCGCTTATCACATTCTTACCACCTACTAACAAGGTTCTTTGATCGCTATGGTATCTACTATATGCCGTGCAATGCGGGTCATTTCTTGATGGCGAGACTGGCTCCAATGGCAGAGACCTGGGAGGATGAGACTGCAATGATCGTTCGGCTTAGAGAGATAGGGCTATTGGTCAGTCCCGGCCGAATCTACCATTTCATTGAAAAGGGCTGGGCACGGGTGAGTTTTGCACTGGAGAAGACTGTGCTGGAAGAAGCTTTAAGAAGAATGCACAGCGCCCTCAAATCGTCAGCCTCTGGAGTGATTAGACTGCCGCCGACAAATTAATAGAACGTTCGTGCGCTCTACCGGCGACTGGATTAAGTCTAGAGAGTGGTTTTAGACATATCATCCTTTCTACACCCGGAATATCTGGACAAGCACTTGCGGCCCAAAATAGAAGTCAGCGCATCGAAACATATGACAGTATACCTTAGGGGAGGGCTAAGGAAGTAGGTTACAGTATATACACGGTGTTATAACGGTTCCACGTATCAGCCTGTAATCCTTTTTCATTTACACCTATAGACCATTTTGTTTATAACACGCCTATACCGATAATACGTTACTTTATTTTTAACTGGGGCTTAGTTCTATTTAGTCAATTATAGAATACGAAATAGGGTCCAGTTTCAAAATAGACTACCTATACTAACCTATTAAATAAGTATAAATACTAGTAATTTATAAATTTATAAATACGTTAGCCTCTTTATTTAGCGTAGTATTATAAATATACCCCCGCGAGAAAATCGGTTAAATCGAAAGATTCTAACTTTAAAATAATAAAAACGTTAATATTTCTCTATTATATATATTCCCGAGCGCTAGTTTTAGTATTTTAATAAATAATATAACTATATCGAGTTATTTAACTATTAATCGTAAATTAAATAATAAATATATAATATTAAAATAAATATATTAATATATATATAATATTTCTTTATTTTATTATAATCTTTCGAATATCTTTAAGCTAGTAGACGTAAAATTCTAAATATATACTATTTTATTAATCTATTTAATATACGGTCTATTAACGATATCGAATATTTAATATAATATTTATATCGTTACTAGTAATTATAACCCTTCGTTAAAATAGAAAATAGAATTTCTATTAATAATTATATAAATAACCTTAATTTCTTATTATTAAATTAATTATTATTCTTTATATATATTTAATTTATAGTTACTAACTCGAGTAGAGTTTTATTAATAATTTTTAAATTATTTATAAACGCCCCGAGGAGATTTAAAACTAGTTAAATAATATACTAGAATTCCCGGTTTAATTAATATATTATCGGAAAATAGGATAAGAATATAAAGTAATATAAAATAGAGGTATTTCGATTTATATAAAATTTATACCTAAATTTAAATACCGCGCTCTATAATTATTAATATTAAATAATAAATTATTATTTACCCCGTTAATATCCTTATTCTTTTTATATTTTTATTTTATATCTACGCCCTCGCTCTTTATTCAAATATCGTCGCTTTATTATATTTTTATTTCTCTTCTTATTATTATTAACCTCGTTATCGCCCGCTTTATTATATCTCTATATATTAATAAATCGAAAACCGGCTCTAGTAACTCGAGGCTTAAAAGTAAATTATTTTAAATACCCGAGATAAATTTAAAGCGCCCGAGTAATTCTAAATATATATTAAATACCCGCCGAGTATCGTTCGAGTATTAAATTACTCGACGAGCTCTCTATAAATATAATTTAAATTAAAAAATTTAAAAAGTTTAATTTTAGAAAATTATATAATCTACTATTTAAAACTTTTAAAAATCTTAATATTTTATAATTATTTTTATCGATAATAACGACTCTCTAGAATAATTTTTAATATTTATAAATTTTAATTCCTAAATTTAATTAATTTATACGAAATTCTTATAAAAGTAATATTTAAATAATATATTAAAATATATAATAATAATTTAAGAATATAAAATAATAATTATAAAATTATAATAATAATAAAACTATATTTATAAATAGAATAAAATTATAAAAATATAAAAATAAATAAAATAAGGTTATAATTATAAATAAAAGTTATAAATAAAAATAAAAATTAATAATATATTTCTAATTTAGCGCTCGTTAATAGCGGTTTTAGATTTATTTAATATATACTCGAATAACCCTAAACCTTTTAATTATATATCTCGAGTATATATTAAATTAATAAATAAATATTATATTTAAAACTCTCGAGGCGCCCGTCGAGTATTTTAAATTATAATCGAGTTATTTTTTTATTTTATTAACGTAATTACTATAGTTTAAATTTAAACGAGAATTTATTTTTAAAATTTAAAAAATTATAAATTAGATATTTTTATAATAAATCGAGGGCTTTATATATAATAAAGTATTTAATATACTCGATTACGTCGATAAAATAAAAAGTAACTCGATTATAATTTAAAATACTCGACGAGTATTTTAAAAATTTTAAATTTAATATTTATTTATTAATTCGATATATACCCGAGATATATAATTAAGAGGCCTAAAATTACTCGGGTATATACCGAGTAAATTTAAAATAATTATTAACGGGTATTAATTTAAAAGTATATTATTAATTTTAACTTTTATTTATAACTTTTATTTATAATTATAAATTTATTCTATTTATAATTATAAATTTATTTTATTTATAATTATAATTTTATTTATAGAGTATCTTTTATTTCTAAAATAATAATATTATAATTAATATTAAATTATTAATTTTAACCTCGTTCGCTAATCTCTATATTTTATTATTATTTTATAATAATAGAAATTAGAGATATAAGAAGTAAATAAATAAATAAATTTATTAAAAAAATTAAATATTATAACTCTCGCGTTCTTATTTATTTTTATTTATTTATTTTATAATTTTTATTAATTTTATTAATTTGATTAATTTTATTTCTTTTATTTCTTTTATTTCTTTTATTTCTTTTATTTCTTTCTCTTTTCTTTTCTCTCTTTTTATTAATAATATTATTATTTATATTATTATTACTATAATCTCTTTTAAATTTAATAATAATATTATTATTTTTATTATAAAATATATTTAATTAATAAAAGATACTCGTTAGAATAAGAGACCTCTATTTATTATTCTTTATATATTTAACGGTATCGTAGTTTAGTAATAATAGTTTTTTCTCTTTATTATTAAATTTATTAAATAGAGTTAGAGAGTAATTTCTCTTTTATTAATTAAAAATTATACCGACTAATTATCTTAATATAAAGATATCGACGGCGATAAATATCGAGATATTAAAAATAATAATAATATAATTTAATAAAAGAGTAAAAAGCGAGGACTATAATAAAAATAAATTAATAATAAAATAATTAATAAAAGTATTAAGTTTAGAATTAAGTAATAATTATATATAAATAATAATAAAAAGAATATTCTAGAGACTTTATTTTCTTTTACTTTTAATTTTAATTAAATTTTTACTCTATAACGAATTTACTCTATAATAATATATATATTCTATAATAATAAATCTCCGGTTATTATTATAAATAATATATATTAATCTCGAGAAAAAACTAATTTAAAAATATATAAATAATTATTATATATTAATAATTAATATTATTTCAAAAATAAAAATAATTATTTATAATTTTAACTCTATTATTATTATATTTTAATAATAATAATTATCGTATTTTTATAATTAATATTATTATATATTTTAAATATAATCTAGATATTACCTCTATAAGAGTTTCGCGCGAATTAATTAATTTTAAAAATTAAAATTTATTAATATTAAAAATCGTTTTAAAGAGTTATTATTAGCGATAAAAATAATTATAAAATATTAATATTTCTTAATATATTAGGCGATGAATTACGTAATTTAGTTTTTAAAATTACTTCTAAAATATTAATTTAATTTTAATTTTAAATATATATCGAGTTTTTTCGAGCGCCCGAGGTTAATTATATATTAACTTCGAGCCACCGTCGAATACTCGAGGTTATCGCGTATTAACTCCGAGCCTATATCGGGTTATTATCGCGCGCTCGGGGCTCTACGAGTATTAGAGATAATTTATATTTAAATCTAAATCTTTAAAATCGATTTTCGATTTATTAATATAAAAATTAAAATATTTTTAAAATTAAAAATTCAATTGAGATTTAATTATAAATATTAATTATTATAATTATATTTATTATATAAAAAATAAGAAGAATTAAAAGAAAAGATTTTTAATTATATTAAAAAAAATTATAAAATATAAAATTAAAATTCAAAAAAATTAAAAAAAAAGATTATAAATAATATTATTTTATTATATAGAAATTATATATTATAATAAACGAAGATATAATATAAATTTTTAATATCGAGTTTAAAAAATATATATATAAATAATATTAAATTCTCTCTTTTATTAAAAATATTTTAATCGAGATAATAATTATATTAAAATTTTAAAATTTAATAAAACGAACTATTATATAAAGTTATTATAAAATTAATTAAAATAAATATTTAATTAATTATTAAAGAATTTTAATTAAGAATTTATAATTCCGAAAAAATTATATAATAATTTAATATTATCGACGATTCGCTTTTATAAAAATAATTTATAGAACTTTTTATAATTTCTAAATAATAAATAATTTATCGTAAAAATTCGATATAATTATATTAAAAATAGCGTCGAGATTATTTAAAAAAAGACTTTAAAATAATTTTTCTTTATTATTAAATAATTATATTATTATTTAATAAAAAGATTTTATAATAATTTTATAATATAAAATAATATTTATTTTAAAAATAATTAATACTTTAAGAAATAATTAATTTATTAATATTTAATATAAATATATTATAATTTTAATATTAAATCTATATAAAGAAATAAAAGTATTTATTCTATATTTTAAATTATTATAAATTTTAATTAAAAACGAATTTTTTATCGAAAATTATAATTAGAAGAAAATTAATCTTATATTAATAAATTTAGAATAATTAATTATAATATCTTTATTATCGTTATCGAAAAATAATTTATCTACGATATTAAAAAAATAAATCTCGGGTAAATATTTATAAAAATTATAACTACTATCGTTATATATAATAATAAAGATTTAAGTATTAATCTAGAATTATTATATAATTATAAATTATATATCCGGTTTATAATAGTATTATTATATAAATATATAAGAATTTATAATTTAAATTATTATTAGGACCTAGCGATATATTTAGACTTATAAAGAAGAGAAAGAAAAAGAAGAAGCCGCCGGCCGGAGGGCCGTAAATATTAATTATTTAATAAATTTATAATAAAGCGGTTTATAGGTTTATAAAATAAATAAATAAAATTAAAAATTAAAATAAATAAGAAATAAAGAGAAGAATAAATAATATTTTAAAATAATTATAATTATCGGCTACTAACTAGTAAGAAGAGGAAATAAATTATTAATAAATTAAAGTTTTTAACCGACGAGGTTTCTTTAACGATTAATAAATACCGTTAATAACTTTATTAAAAAATATTCGCGGAACTCCTTTATTAATAAAGTAGTTTTATTAAAATAAATATATAAATTAATTAATATATAAGAATTTTTTTTTATTATTATCTCTTTTCTATTTTTATATTAAGGTTTTTTTATTTATATTTTAATATAATATTAATAAAATCTAAATTAATACTTTTAAAGAAAAGTATTAAAAATTAATAAATAATAGTTTTTATATAAATAATTAAATATAATTAAATAAATTTAATTTGATTAATAATTTAATAAATATTTATATTTAGAATTTATAATTAAAAGTTTTAAAAGAAATTAAATACGAAGTTTTTATTTATTGAAAAATATATTATTTATATAATAAAAGAAAATTATATTAATTAATTAATTAATTAATTTATATATTTACTTTAATAAAACTACTTTATTAATAAAGAAGTTCCGCGAATACTCTCTTAATAAAATTATTAATAGTATTTATTAATTATTAAAGAAACCTTATCGGTTAAAAACTTTAATTTATTAATTTTTATTTCCTCTTTTTACTAGTTAGTAACCGATAATTATAATTATTTTAAAATATTATTTATTCTTCCCTCCGTTTCTTTTTTATTTTAATTTTAAATTTTATTTATTTATCTCGTAGACTTATAGGCCGCTTTATTATAAACTTATTAAATAATTAATATCTACGACCCTCCGACCGGCGGTTTCTTTCTTTTCTTCCTTTTTTTTATAAATTTAAATATATTACTAGGTTTTAACGATAATTTAAATCGTATTAGTTATTTTTTAATAAAAGAGAATTAGCCGAGTTATCCCGTTTTTATTATTTACCGCGCGGTTATATATATATTTTAGGCCTATATTAATATTTTCTTAAAATCGTATATATTTATTTATTTTATTAGCTCCGCTTTATCCCTAGCTAGTTCCGGGTAAAATAGTAATATATATTTTATACTTTATTTCCTTTATTTATACTAGTAGCTAGCGCTACGAACTATAAATATCTTTATTCGGTATAGGAATTTATTTAATCCGATTTTACTATATTTTAATTATATTATTATAAAGTTTTTAATTTTCTTTAATTAATTATAGTAATTAAACTAGTCCCCGAATAAATCTCCCTTTTAAACCGGGTTAATAATTTATATAAAGATTATCGTTTTATAACTCTCTTATTTATCTAATTATCGCTAGCGGGCCTAGTTTTTTACTCTCTAGTTAATAACTTTAATATCCTAGTATTCTTCGATATTTTTAATTAAATTTATCTAGTTTTTTCTCCTCCTTATAATTATAATTACTTTATATTATTTTTTAAATTCTAGGGCGCGAAGTATTTAAAAGAAAATTATATTAAAAATAATATATTTACTTTATTTACTCTTTAAATATAATAAATAATAATTTATTTACTTTATTTACTCTCTAATTATAATAAATAATTTTATTATTAATATTTATTTTACCCTCTCGGCGGGTAATTTTAATACTATATAATATTCGTAATATCTCGTTAATAAATAATAAATATTAAAATTCCTAAATAATAAAAACTATAAAATTACGATAAAATACTCTTATTTAATAATATAAATATATTTAGAATTTAGAATTCTAGTAAAAATAGATTTTTTATTATAATAATAATTTTATAATAACTCTATTAAAGATTTTTCTAATAATTAATTAATAAATTAATTATTTAATTTCAAGAATTCTTTATTAATATAATTAAAATAAAATAATATAATGAGAATAAATAAATAATTATAGTTAAAATTATTATTAAATTAAAGTATAACTCTAGTATAAATAATTAACGAAATAACGAGCGAAATTAAATAAATAAAAATAAAAAGAATAATAATAAAAGCGCCGATTTAGCGCGCTTAAAGGCGATTAGAAATAATAAGAAAATAGGAAAATATTAGAGAAATTAATAATTAAAATTCGAAAAATTAAAAAAAAAAAATATAATAAATAATAATAATAAATAATAATTTATAATTTATAACTAATATAAATCGTATTTAAAACGACTCTTTATTATATAAAAGAGTTAATAAAGAAATATAGAAATTATAAAATTAAATAAAAATATTAAAATAAAAAATCGAGATATTTAAAAATAAGAATATATTATTATTATTAATAACTAGTTAAATTAATATTATTTATAGATATATATTTAATATAAAAAAATACGTAATTAAATAAATTCTCTTTTTATTATAATCTATAACGCGAAAATAAAGTAATTAATAATTAAGATATATAATATTAAAAAAAAAATTAAGAAAGTAACTAACTTTTAAATAATTAATATATTCCGATATAAAATTTATTCAATAACGGAATTAATTATCGAGGCTCGACGAATAATAAAAAACGATATTATTTATTATATAATTATAATAAAAATAAGATAATATAAGAAATAAAAAAAAAAAAAAAAAAAAAAACTCTTTATTTAAAATACTAAAATAAATATTTATAATAATAATATACGGAGTTAAAGTCGAAATTATCGATATAAAGAATTAAAAAATAATAAATAAAAATATTTAATAAAAAGAATTATAAATTATATTTAAATTTAAATTTAAATTTAAAAATAATAATTATAAAATAATTAAAACTCGTATTTAAATTAAATAAATATTAATCGATAAAAGAATTTTTTTATATATTTTATTAAAGAAACTAGATTTTAAAATAAATATTAAACTCGTAATAAATAAAATTAAAAAAAAAAAATTTATTATATAAAAAATAAAAGAGAATTAAAGATTAAAATATAATATTTTAATTATTAAAAATATAATTTTATTAATTCTATATTTTAGAATCTAACTAAATATAATATATATATAAAATTATATTAATTAAATAATTATAATATTAAAGAGTTAAATAAAATATAATACTCGTTATATATTAATAAAAATAAACTCTAGAGTAGAATTAATTTTATTTATTAAAGAGATATATATCGAACTTAATCGAAATTAAAGAATAAATCGAGATAATTAAATATACTTTTAAAAATAATATTCTAGAGTCTTTAAAAATAATTAAATAACGAGGAATTTATATTAATATTAAATAAAAGCGCGAGGAAGAGATAAATATTAAAAAATATAATAAGTAAATTTTATAATATTATTAATACCTCTAAGAAAGTAAATAAATTTAATAAATTTAATAACTCGATTAAAATAAATTATAGAGTTTTCTAAATCTCTAGTAATTTTCTAATATTAATATTTATTTACTCGAATATAAATTAACTAAATTCAATATTATTAAATAATTAGAAGATAGAGAAAAAATTTATAAATACGATATTAACGCGTAATAAATAATAATCTTTATCTTAATATTATATAATATAATATAAAAAAAGAAAAGAATCGAGATTTATAATAATATTATTTTAAAGCGAGTTAATTAAAGATATTAATAAATTAATTATATAAAAATTAACCTAGAACTCTATAAGCTAAATATCGTATAACGATAGTACTACTTATCTCTACCTAGTATATAAGAGAGGATAAGAGACGCTAAGAAAGTGGAGACCTAGTGGCTTAGCTCAAACTTCAAGGGGACCTTAGACTTGGGGATGGCGGGCGATGTGGAATTGTATAGTTTAATGAACAATGGGATATGGAACACTATTACAGCAGTCAGTGACCGCAATGGAAGCCGCGTTGCGGGCAGTCATCGAGTAGTCTTGTACGTATACGCCCAACTGGGAGCATTCGCTCACTTTGCCAAGGCTGCTTCCATCGTCCTCGAGCGAAATTCCGTTTCCGCAAGTAGTTCGAGCCATGAGCAGAGACTCGCTTTCAACAGTCCAACCCCTTGAGGTATGTACATGTGTCTATTTACAATTTGTGTATGTATGCACAGTCATGTTTTCATCCAGCATCAAATACATCAGAACGTCAAGGCATGCTCTCCTTCGAAAAGCGGCGCCCTCTATTACAATCACTGTCACGACTTTTGATCATTGCGCACCCTCGGATGCTCTTACGAACCTTTTATTCGATCCAATTACAGGAAGTACAGCGCCCAGGCGGAAACAGCGCCCATCGCGAGGAGCATGAACGAGCCAGGCGAACGGAACATCGAGCCGGCATCATTCGACTGCGCAGCGCCCCCTATTCCGTTGCTGCGAGCCTGCGAAAGATTGCTCCGAGCCTCATAGTACCCAGCCATCGAGTATCCCGGCGGCGGAGTCGATTGGCCTAGAATATCAGCCGCAATCTTCTCCGCAAGCGCATAGATCGTGCTTTGAGGGTGTCCCGGTGGCAAGAAGGGGAAGGAGCTCGCATCCACGACCCGCAGACCTTGGACGCCATAGACGCGTGCTTGGGAGTCAATGACGGCCATACTGTCGCTCGTATTACCCATCTTGCAAGTCCCAGCCGCATGATAGATCGTCATGAAGCTCTTCGAGATATATGTCAAGATATCCTGATCCGACGTAACATTCAGCCCCGGCAGCGTCTCATACGGCGTCGCCGTAATGCCCTGCGACGTCAGATACTGCCACATCTCCCTCGAGCGCTTGAAGCTCTGCACAGCCAGTTCCTGGTCCGCAGGATCGGTGAGCCAGGCTGGATCGAGGATCGGCGGGTCGGTCATGTCGGCGCTGGAGATGGTGACGTTGCCGCGAGATAGCGGGGCGATGATGCCCGGGTTGATACTCGCGTAGTTGTACCCGTCGCGCGGATCTTCTCTCTGGCGATTGGTCTGGTAGCCGAGGTATGCGCTGATAGGTAGCCATTCGAGCTCAGGCCAGTCTTCGGGGAAGGTGTTGAGGGCTGCGATGGAGCTGTTAGATAAATTCGCACGATACGGGTTCGGCAGGTCTTCCCAGCCGTAGTAGCCAGCGCCAAAGGCAGCAAGGGGACCGGAGCCGTTGGCGAGGAATCGATCGACGAGTTTGCCGGCAGTGATGGGGCTGTTGAGGCCGGCAGAGGCAGTGAGCACGTTTACGGGGCGGTTGGCGCCGAAGAGAACGTGATCCCACATATTTTGGCCGACGCCGGGGAGGTCCTTGAGGACTTGGATGCCGTATTTTGGGAGCGTTTGCTGCGGGCCGATGCCAGAGACCATGAGGAGTTGCGGGGATTGGAAGGTGCCCGCTGAGACGATAACTTCTTTGCGGGCGCTGAGAGTGAAGTTGAGGGCGTTGGTGCCGTAGTCGCCGGCTGTGCGGACTAGGACGCCGGTGGCGGTATTGTTGCCGCTGAAGAGGACTTTCAGGGCCATGGTGTTTTTGTAGATTGTGGGCGCGGTGCCGTTGAGTATTGCTGCTTGCAGGAAGCTCGACTCGGATGTTGACCTGTATCCATCTCTTGCGTCGATTGTGAGGGTGGAGTAGGCAGAGCCATTGAGTACACCGGCATTCAGACTGTTGAGAACCTTCATCCCAACCGAGACGTATGTTTTTTGAGCCCATGTGCCAAAGGCGTCAGCATAGTTGCTGAACGAGACCGAGAGAGGTCCACCTGTAGGCTCAAAGTTTCCAGGCTCTTGCGGAAGGATTGTCGAATTGTAGAGGGCTGGGTTAAAGGCCGTGTAGTTGCAGGACTTGAGGTAGTAGGGCAGGAAGTTGTCCCATGAATAGCTTTGATCTCCCACTTCGTCCGCCCACTTTTGCAATGATCCTTTCGTTGGCCTGCAATGTGCACCCTCAGCTTGCTGTCCGCAGAGGTTGACGAGACAACTCCAAAGCTTACCGATGATACACCATATAATTCCGAGCAGATGATCCACCCAGAGTCTTGCCACGCGCGTAGTGGATTGTCCGATTGGCACCTCCCTGTATACAGCGATCAGCGCATTCTCCTCTCAAGTCAGGAAAAGCTGATGCAAAGGCCCATACCGCTTGTGGGACCGTGCTGAACCCCCAGTCAATCAATGGCTGGTAATTCGTCGGATCCGACCCAGTATAGAAATTGGCATATCCAGGCACAACACTCTTGTTTCCATTATCGACCTCATAAAAGCCTCCAGCCTCCACAACAGCGACACTGATCGCAGGAACCTCCGCAAGCCTCGTCGCTATTGTGAGCCCCGCCGTTCCTCCCCCAACAATCACATAGTCAAAAGTCGCGTTTGTCCCTGGCGCGCCGAAAAAGGTACCCAGTACGCCGCCAGTTCCAGGCGTCACGTATGTGAATAGGTTCGCATTTCCTGATGCTGCAGCTATGCAGCTAACGAGTGACAGGAGATGCGACGAGCTGAAGTACATGGTCGTTGGGTGCTCGCGGGGCGTGTATGTGCCCTGGGGGTGAAGAAGTAACAGTCAGCTAGGAAGGAAGGCGCCATAGTCATAAATACGGGTAAACGAGAGACAGCAGAGGGTCGGCTATTTCGGTTGGCGTAAGCTTGAGCCTCGAGCCTTGAGCCTTGAGCCTTGAGTCTTGGGGAGCTCGCTAACATTGCTGATCTGCTAGAGAGGTAGCATCGATGCCGAGCGGCAGATTGACAGCTTCGAGTCGGACTTTTGCCGAAGTTCAGAGAAGAAGAAAATCAGATTTGCTTAGATAGAGTACCAGCAAAACATTTGCTGTCTCAACCACTAGGGGCTCGAAGCATGATAGCAGGTTGGTGGGGTTGGTGATGTCAAAATGCAGGCTGGAGCAATCAGTTTTATCATTTGATTGTGCACGATAAGTCGCAGCACACCAAAATAATGCCAAAGCTGCTAGTAGCATTCCGCAATGCAAGCAAGTCTTGCGAATTGGCCAATCAAAGATCTCGACCAGACAGGTACAGGTGGGGATCCCTGGTAAAATTCCCATTCCCACAATTCCCCACCATGCTCGGTAAATGATGAGACATCGATGATCGTGGTAGCTGATGCTTTCCACCAAAAGACTAGGTGGTATCAGAGTTCAAGCCATTGTAGTTGGCACTGGTAAAGTAAAGTATGGCTCGAGAAGAGAACGGGAGAGAACGGCCTACGGTCTACAGTCGATAATCACCTCGACATGTCTGGAGCTGTAGCCTTGCCGTTTCAATGGAAATGGTCTTTGGATCTATGCGACCAGAGTTCAATAAAGATGTCGGTCTGTCCAGGAGAGCGTGATGTATAGATCTACTAAAGGTTTGGTAGCGCGCCACGATTGCATCAACATTTGCGGGATCCCAACATTGCGGGATCCCAACATTGCGAAGGGTTCAGTACCCTTGGAAAGTCATAATTGGCCTAATGGATAAATCGCGCTAGACTCGTGGCTGGAAAGTCAATTCGAGGCAAGCCGATGGCCAATTGGCCAAAGCGAAGCAAGGGGGATACGCACGCCATCGGGCACACTGCAACAGTTATGCAAATGCCAAACATTGCAATGGAGGATGAGGAAATCGTTCACGATGCTCAGTCCTGGAGGCTGCAGAGCAGACCATGCCTGCAAAAACATTGTTAGGATAGGTAGGTAGACATGTCCATTTACAGTCATTGGGATTATCCTCGTACATCCTTGTGTCTTTGATATTTGTACAGTACTGAAAACCTGTGTATGTACGGCCTCTCTTTCTGTGTCCAAACAGCGAAGCCCAGTTCAAGTCGCGTCCCACACAAAAACCACCGCTTTTTCATCCGGATCCGTAACCTGTAAAGCGCCAGCCCCAACCCTAGCCCAACCCCGTCCTCACTTCACAGTCTCCGAACTCTGATCAATCGTCTGCTCTTTCAAAATCCCCTCCTGCGGATTCCCCCCAACCGTCCTATCCCTATGCCCCTCCCTCTCCGCCGTCGTCGTAAGCTTACTCCCCACCGCCACCGGTGCATAAACACTCCTCTGCACATCCGCCGGGCTCATAACCCCGCCCTCCTCATCATTCAACCTCGCAAATCCCACCGTGCTATCACTATCGAACGCCTGCGGCGCCCAGGCGCTTTTCCCCGGCGCTCTTAACTCGGGCTTCAGGGCCCCCATGCCGATGGCGGAGTTGCGACTTTGGTCGTGGGCGCCGCCCTTGGTGGATCGGTTGGGGAAGAGCCGCATAACGAGGGGGCGGAACGTGGGGAGACAGGCGCACAGGATGCCGATGCCTTGTTCGACTTGTGACCAGGTCATGGAGCCGACGCCGGCGTAGGTGTTGTCTTTGAGGTGTTTGGGGTCGTAGGAGACGATGCGCATGACGGAGGTGACGCAGACGCTTTGAAAGGGAACTGTCAGTTATCATGTCGTAGGAGTAGAGCTAGACGTTGAGTTGGGTTCAGCAAGTGGGACTTACAAAGCGCCGAGAAGGAAGATGCCGCTCAATTCAAGTCTCTGCCTGACTGAGACGCTAAGCCGCCATACCATTGGGATTGGCAGACAGAGGATGAGGACATCGAGAATCAGATTGCAGATGCCGTTCCAGCGGAAGAATGCCACAAGATTGACACAAGTTCCGGGTAGCGTCTGGTCCCAATTCCTCGCAAAAGGCGTGCAGCCGAGGTAGGCAAGAATGGTCGTGGGGATCCAGTAGGCGATGACGAGGGCGGCGGCGATATAGAGAGCGATGCGGAAGTTGTTCACGACGCCGAAGATGCGGTAGTAGAGGAGGAGGATGGAGATTTTGGTTAGGGTTGTGTTGAGAAAGTAGAGGGTTTGGATGGCGACGAATTCCTGGAGACACACGATTAGTTCCATTTCACATTGAACACACTGTCGTATGTAGAAGATGGAAGGCATACTTGTCGATATCCTGTGAGCCTCTTTGGACCGACATAGATGGCATGGTGGCCATAGTAGAAAGCGAGAACAAGGACCCATCGACACACTGCTTGGCCCCATTGCACGACCTGTTGGCAGCGACGGTCAGCTAACAATAGGAACAATGTCTCCTCCTGCCCATTTTCTTGGTCGATGAACATACCCCAGAGACAATGATCGTATAATCATCCCACCACAAATGTGCACCGGAGATCTTCCTTGCAATCAATCGCCCAATAATGGCCAACGTCGCCGCCACAACGGAGACGATGCTCGTCACCCATACTTTCCACGCAACGCTATCGTCCGGGGGAACGGCGGTCGACATTGTACTATCTACATGTGACGGGTTGCGCAACAACTCTCAGTATCTAAGGGGAACCTGATCGCGGTCTGGAAGCCTCTGCATATATAGAAAGATACCTCTCAAGACGATCGACAGGGGACGGCTCGCACCAAAAAGTCATACAACCGGGGATTCCTATCACAATGAGCAGATCGATCGACGTTCGCACGGCCAGACGTAATTAACAGAGAATTGGGTTGGTGGCCCGAGGACAGGTTTCGGGGAGCAGGGAACTCAAAGCCTTGTTCCAGGTTCCAGGCTCCCCAAACTCGAAGGCGTCGACGAGCCATTCCAGGTGCGCTTTGTTGCATATTATTTTCTTTAAGAAAAGTAGCCGAGAACTACGACGGTGGTTGTTTAGTAGCGCAGAACAAGGCGAGTTTCTATTTCTAAGTAGACGCTAGTATTTTAGCATACAATAGCTTCCTGCATGGCCTCAGGCTAATTCTCTCCCGAAATTAGTACCTGTCGCCCACAGTAACAGCCAGAGATACGTTAGAAGGATTCACCCCCTATCTACTCGCACCCCTTCTCGTATGCGGCAAAAAACTTGTTAAGGTGAGTCCTATAAATACCCTAGAGCCGCCCCCGAAAGATCGTTATTCTAGCGCCTAGAACTACGCTCTCTATTATCCTCTATAATATCGTATAGTCTTTAAAGTATACTACGGACTTATTTATTAATATAAAGAATAGAAATATACTCCTAGCCCTCCTTTATAAACTTTATTAAAGTTTATTTATTATAATAAAATTATTTTTAAACGAATAATTTAAGGATTTATTAATAATTTTTAATAAAAATTAAATTAAAATTATTATAATAATTAAAATAAAGATTCAACTTTATATTTTATTTCTATTTAATTATTAAATTATTCTTTCGAGTTTTAAAATCTTTATTATATTTTAAATTATTATTATTTTCTAGTACGAAATTATTTATTTATATAATTTATAAATATATTACTAGTTCTAAAATTTATTAAATATAAACTTTATAATTAAATTTTTTATTAATATTCCGAGAGATTTTATAAAATACTAGTTCCGATTTAAAATCGTAGTTAATTATTTTTTAAATATAAACTCGAGGGTAATTTTCTCTCTTTTTTTTAAAAAAATAAATCTTTATACTAAATATTATTATAATAGTATTTTATAATTATATTTAATTTCTAAATTATTTATAATTATTCTTCGGAGTTATACTTTATATATATTTTATTATTAAAATAAACTTTATTTTAATTCTCTAAATTAGAGTATTTAAAATTTATATTTAAAATTTATTTCTTTCGAGCTTTTTTAATATTTTAAAAAAAACTTTTTTATAATAATTTTATATTTATTATAATTTTAAACTTTCTTTATTATATACTAGAATATATTTCCTAAAATATTAAGATTAAACTTTTATATTATAGTATTTTCAAACATTTTTTTAATTTTTATTCCTAATTTTTATTCTTTTAATAAAGAGTTTTTAATAATAATATTAATTTTTAAAAATTTACTTTTACGATTTTAAATTTCGTTAAGATTTTAATATTTTTTCTAAAATATTAAAATTAAACTTTTATATTATAGTATTTTAAAATATCTTTTTAATTTTTATTCCTAATTTTTATTCTTTTAATAAAGAGTTTTTAATAATAATATTAATTTTTAAAAATTTACTTTTACGATTTTAAATTTCGTTAAGATTTTAATATTTTTAGAAAAATATATTAAAGTTTTATTCTTTATTATTCTATACCCGGAACATTTTTAAATATCGAAATAATCGAAAAATTTATAAAAATTTATAAAAATATCTTTAATAATAAGAAATTTATAAACCCTCTGAATTTTAACTTTTTAAAAACTATTATATATAATTTCGGGTCTTTTAAAATATTCTAGTAAATTTATAAAGATATTAAAAATATAATAATAATAATATAATTAAAAGAATAAATATATTATAAAAATATTAATAAAATAAAAAGTAACTCGATTATAATTTAAAATATTTAACGGGCGCTCTAAAATTCTTAAACGCGATATTTATTTATTAATTCGATATATATTTAAAATATATAATTAAGGGGTTTAAAATTACTCGGGTATATATTAAATAAATTTAAAATTACTATTAACTACTATTAAATTAAAGGTATATTATTAAATTTAATTTTTATTTATATTTTTTATTTATAATTATAACCCTAATTTATTTATAATTATAACTCTACTTTATTTATAATTATAATATATTTTATTTATAATTATAATATATTTTATTTATAATTATAATATATTTTATTTATAATTATAATTTTATCGTTATTATATTTTTATAATTATTATTATTATATTTCTAAATCTCTAGTATATATTTTAATATATAATTTATATATTACCCCCACGAGGATTTTATTTAAATCGATTAACTCTAGGTATTAAAATTTATTAATATTAAAAATTATTCTAGAGAGTCGTTATCGTCGATAAAAGTAATTATAAAATATTAAGATTTTTAAAAATTTTAGGTAGTAAATTATATAATTTTTTAAAATTAAAACTCTTAAGGTTTTAAATTCAAATTATATTTATAAAGAATTTAATATTTATTTTATAACGACCTCGAGCGCCCGTCGAGTATCCGTCGAGTAATTTAATATTCGAAGAGTAATTATCGGGTATTTAATAAATATCTAAAGTTACTCGGGTATCTCGAGTTTATTTTAAATATATTAAATAATTTATTTAGTAACCCCGAGCCGTTAGAGCCGGTTTTCGATTTATTAACGAAATTAGTTTCGGGTTTATTAAAAACTCGTTTAAATTTTTTTTTAGAAACTAGTTTAAAAACTTTTTTAGAAACTAGTTTAAAAACTTTATTTTAATAAATTTTTTATTATATATAAATATTTATTATTTATTTATAGAATTAATATCTAGAAACTATTTAAAAAAATTCTTTATATTGATAATTTTCGCGGGAAATATAATTTTTAGAAAATCTCGAATTATTATTTAAAAAACGAATTTCTAGAATATTTTTTAAAGACTAAAGAGTTTTCTAGAATTTTAACTCTATTAGATAAATAATTAAAGAATATAAATAATTAAAGAATAAATTTCTCTATTATAAAATATATTTATTTTTATAATATAGAGTAAATTCGTTATAAAGTAAAAACTTAATTTAAATTAATTATTAAATATAATATTTTTATTTTTTATTTTAAAATCAATTTACTTTTATTATAATCCTCGTTATTTATTTTTTATTAAATTTTATCGTCGTTATTTTTAATATCTCGATATTTTTTATTATTAATATTATTATATTAAAGAAAGTAAATAATCGATAGGAATTTAAATTAATAAAGATTATTTATATTTTATTTCTTTTATTTATTTCTATTTTATTAAAAAATCTTTATAAATATAATTCTATTTATATATATAATCTTTTTAATTTTATTTTAATAAATAATTCTCTTTTTTATTTCTCGTTAATATTATTATTATTATAATTTTCGTTATTAACTTTCATATAATTATATTAATTATTTTTTATTTAATTAATACGATAATAAGAATAGAATAACTAATAGATACGAATATAATAATATTTCTAATTTAGAGAGTAGAGGAGAAATACTTTTCTTCTAGTTTATAATATTTATTTTTAATATTAATTAAAATCTCTCGTAATTTAAATTAATATTTTATAATAATATTATCGTAGTCTTTATTATCTTTATATATTTTAAATATAAAAAGTTTCTAAATTTATTAATAAATAATAAATAATATATTTATTTATTTATTTATTTATTTATTTATTTATTTATTTATTTATTTATTTATTTATTTATTTATTTATTTATTTATTTATTTATTTATTTATTTATTTATTTATTTATTTATTTATTTATTTAATTAATTAATTAATTTATATATTTACTCTAGTAAAACTACTTTATTAATAAGAGAGTTTCGCGAATACTTTACTAGTAGGGCTACTAGTAGTTTTTATTAATTATTAAAGAAACCTCGTCGGTTAAAAACTCTAATTTATCGATAATTTATCTCCTCTTTTTATTAGTTAGTAGCCGATAATTATAATTATTCTAAAATATTATTTATCTCTTCTCTCCGTTTCTCTTTTATTTTAATTTTCTTAATTTTATTTATTTATCTCGTAGGCCTATAGGCCGCTTTATTATATATTTATTAAATAGTCGATACCTACGGCCCTCCGGCCGGTGGCTTTTTCTTCTTCTTCCTTTTCTTTATAGGCCTAGGTAAATCGTTAGGTCCTAGTAATAATTTAAACTATACTAGTTATTCTTTAATAAAAAAGAATTAACCGAGTTACCCCGTCTTTATTAATTACCGCGTAGTTATATATATATTTTAGGCCTAGGTTAATATCTTTTTAAAATTATATATATTTATTTATTTTATAAACTCCGTTTTATCCCTAACTAGTTCCGGGTAAAATAATAATATATACTTTATACTCTATTTCCTCTATTTATACCGGTAGCTAGCGCTACGGATTATAAATATCTTTATTCGATATAGGAACTTATTTAATCCGATTTTACTATATCTTAATTATATTATTATAAAATTCTTAATCTTCTTTAATTAATTATAATAATTAAACTAGTCCTTAAATAAATCTCTCTTTTAGGCCGGGTTAATAATTTATATAAAAATTATCGTTTTATAACTCTCCTATTTATTTAGTTATTATTAACGGGTTTAATTTTTTACTCTTTAATCGATAACTTTAATATTTTAATATTCTTCGATATTTTCGATTAGGTTTATTTAGTTTTTTCTCCTCTTTATAATTATAACTACTTTATACTATTTTTTAAATTCTAAAATACGAAGTATTTAGGCTTTTTTTTCCATCGATAATATTAGAGATATTTATTATTACTTACCTCCTCTACGTTAGAGTTTATTCTAGATCCGTATATTTCTCGTAGTTATAAATAAATAGGTCCCCCGATTTATTTAATATTATATTATTAAGCGGTCTAATTAAAGGTCGATTAACGCGATTATTAATTTAATTTTAAATATTAGAATTAAGGTAATTTTAAATACTCTTAAAACCGTCCTAAAGTAGTCGTTCTAGATAATTATTAATTTTTTCGTATATCTCTTTATAGCCTTTATTATTCTCTTTAATTAATATTATATCGGAGCCGTAAATATTAATATTAATCTAATTATTATATTATATACTATTTTATATTTCGCGAAGGTAGCGCCCTATATCGAATTAATTAAGTATTTTATAATACGGTTTTAATTAATTATTTTAGTTTTAATTTAGGTTAAATATAGTCCCTATTTTAATTTTAAATCGATATATAATTTTAAGATTTTAATACTCGTTTTAAATTCGATAACTACGTTCTTAAAATATATTACTATTTCTATATTAAACTTCTTCGGTATTCGAGATATATAAACTAGCTCGTATTTCTAAGGGGTAAATAATACTTTATAAATAATTATTTATTTTAAATAAATATCGTAGGGTCGTCTTAAATTTATATAATTCTTTTTTATACTCTCGTTATAGGCGAGTAGATAAACGTCGTCTACGAATCCTTCGATTTATATTAATAAATTTATTTTAATATACTCCTCGATTAATAATATATTAAAGAATAGAAAGAGTACCGGTAAAATAAACGATTCTTATAGGATACCCGTTATTACCGTCTTTACTATACTTGTTCTTTCTTTAAATATTACGGGTATAGTTTTATCCGATAAAAAGTTTATTATCTAGTCGACGATTAGGCTCGGTATATCTTTTATCCGTAAATTATATAATAATTTTTTATATAAAATATTATCGAACGCTCCCGTTATATTTAATAATAATAGGTTTATTACCTTTCCCCTCCCGTTCCTACTATAGTTTTATATAGTATATATTATATCTATAAGGGTCTCTAGCGCGGTTTTTATTAAATATTTTCGTTTAATCTTTATTTATTATAGTAGTAATAATTCGTACTCCTTTATTATATTATTTAATTTTCTAGAGATAACTACTTCTAGCGCCTTATTAAATATATTAAGGAGTACGATAAATTTATATAATTTTAGCTTTAAATAGTCGCTTTTCTTCGGTTTTTTAAAGATTATTATATTAATTTTCTTAAAATACCTCGGGTAGTATTCCTATCTAAGGTAGGTTTAGAATAAATAAATAATAATATTTATTACTTCCGTTTTTATTATAGTTTTTAGGAATCGATTTAAGATTCTAGTTATTCCTAGTATTTTATTAATAACTAGGTACTATATTATTTTATATATTTTTATTTTAATAATCTTTTAATTTATTTTAACGAGTTTCGGGTACTTTATTTTATTAATATTACCTAAATTTATTATCCGTAGAGAGGGAAATAATACTCTTTATAAAGCTTTTATTTTACCCTCGAAGTCTTTAGTTTTTCCTCCTTTATTATCTTTAATAATTAAGAATTAAAGGAGTTCTTTAGAGTAGTTATTTTTCTCTTTTTTTTATTTTACGAGTTTTTATACTCCCGTCGGTTTTAATAAGGTTTTATATATACTCTCCCGTTAAGAGAACGTTTTCGTTCTTCGAATTATATATATTCTTTCGTTATTTACCGTATTTAGGGCCTCCTCCGTCCGGGTATTTTAATTTCGTTTATATTTCTTTATATATTCCTTTACTTTTAATATAATATTAATATAACGGGAGTTTTAATAGGATTTAACTCCTTAATATAAACGGGCCTATAAAATCGTAAATTTCTTAATTTCTTAAAAACCTCTTATTATTTTATTTAAATATTAATCGATATTTTTTTTATTTTTAAATTCTAGTTTCTTTAATATTTAATAGAGAGACTTTACGCCTTATTATATTTCCTCTTAAGTAGCGTTATCTTTAATCTTTTTTTAAATATATTAAATATATAATATTACCCTTTTTTATATTTACTCGAATTCTATTATTATTAATTTATAATCGAAGTTATAATATAAATCTTCGCGGATTATAAAGTTATTTATAACCTAGTACGCTCCTCTCGTAAAAAATAATAAATTAATTATACTTTTATATCCTCGGGCTTTTTATATAATAAATATTTTTAATAACCCTAGTTTTATTTCCCTCGACTTTATTATTCCTAGGAGATAATCGGTTATAATATAATATATATATCGCCTAGTATTATTTTAGTTAGGGTAGTAGAGGTTAAAATCTTTTAAAAAGATATATTCCTTTTCCTCCGTTAACGCTTTCTCTAGTAATAATAATATTAACGGATTATTAATCGAGGTATACTATATTAATAATAAATTATATATATTATAAATTTATACCTCTTTATAATAAAGGATTCCTCGACTAGTAACCTCCTCTTCTCCGATTTTATCCGACCGAGATTTTTTTTTATTTCTTCGTTTATTTAATATAATTCTTATAAAGTATAAATTACCTTTATAGTAAACTAATTCCTAATTATTTATATCGATTCTTTTATTTATATAGAAGTATATACGGGCCTTTAGGCCTCCTTTATATATTAGGTAGAAATAATTAATATTATTATTATATAGCGCCTAGATAATAGGATTCTAACTAGGCTCCTAGAGAATTATAATATCGATATTTTTAATTTACTCGTTTTAGAGTAACCCTATTATTAGTTTTAATTCCTTTTTAATATTATATTATATAATTTTAAATTAAATATTATAATTTATTATATATTAATATTATATCCGTAAATTCCTCGTTTATTTCTTAATTATTTAATAGTATTAATTCTAGCCGGTTTTTATCTAGTTAATTAAATATTATTATTAAGAGATTATTTAGGGCTTAGAGGATTATTTACCTAAATATTATTATTAGTTTATTATTTTATCTCGGCCTCTTTATCTTCCTAGGTATAATAACCGCGTTTTAGACTTTATTAATTATATTCGTTATTATTTTCCTCTTCTTTATATCTTTAGCCGGTACTAGTATAAATTTATTATTAATTAAATATACCTAGGAGTTTAGGGTTATTATCTTTAGTAATATCGCGAATTACCTAAATTCATTTTTTAATTTTTATTAGATTCGGTATATTTTCTTTTATTTAACTAGGTATATTCTATTCTAGGATTTATAATATTAGGAGTAGACTATATAGCGCTTTTCCTTCGGGCTTTTAATATTATATTTATATAATTAATAGAGTCTTATATATATCCCGTATTTAGGCTAGTTTTTATAAATTAAAATTATATAACTATACCCCTAATAATTAAAATATTATTTCGGGTTATTTATTCTCTTTTATTATTTATATAATAGTAATTATTCGTTTTCTAGGAACCCGTCCGTTATTAATCTATTTATTATATCTAGGTCCGGGATTTTAAAAAGGAGTATTAAATACTTTTTTTTACGACCGTATTCGTCTAGTTTAAAGGCGAATCCTAGTTATTTTATATTTATAATATTTAATTCTAGGTATAACCTATAATTATCTTTCTTTAATATCTTTATTACTATTTTTTAATTATTTATATCGACGGCCTCCTTCTTTATACTATATATTATTATTATATAAATTTATTTTAGTACTCTCGCCGAGGGGTTAATACTTTTTATTTATTTAATTATTTTTTCTAGCTTTTATTTTACCTCTATTATTATATAATATAAAACGAAGTCTCTTTTTATTATTTATTTTACTCCGATAATCGACTCCGTTACTAAGTAAACTCCGTTTTAGAATATTTTAATTAATTAAGAATTAATTACCTTCCTAAATTATTCTTTAACCTTAATATTATTTATCTTAATTATTAATTACTTCGTTTTCGCGCTAGTCGTTATTACCGGGGGAGGAGGGTTCGTTTCGGTTATATATCTCGATAAAATAAATATATATTTACGGGTAATATTAGCCTAGTTTTATATTAATAACGTAAATATACTCCTCGCTTTAAATTTTTAGATCTTTTATTTTAACGAGTTTATTTAGGCCTCCTAGAGCCTACGCTTTTTTATTAATTCTTATATATAATTAAAAACTATCCCTAGCGCGATCTACGTTAGTTATAATTTATAGTATATTATTTATTATACCTCCTTATATTCTATATCTTTTATAGTTTTTATTATAGTTATTATTAATTCTTTCAAAATTCTTATACCCTATTTATACTCTCTCGTTTAATTATTAATTTTATTTTATTATTACGACGTCTTCGTCGCGTTAAAACGCGTTAATAATTTACTCTCTATTTTAATATTTTAAATTTTATCTTTACTACCCTTATTCTCTTTTATCTTAATTAATTTCGTAACCCTTTAAGATAGTGAAATCCTATTAACCTAGCTTTCGTCTTATCTTTTTCAAAGAGGAGGTTTTTTTTATTTATTTATTTATTTATTTATATATTTACTCTAGGAGAATTAATTTATTAATAAATAAATTTCCTTAAATACTTTTTTAATGAAATCGTTATTATTTAATAATCTCGAAACTTTTTAATAATCGCGTTTATTTATTTCCAAAAGAATTTTATCTAATAAAAACTTTAGTTTATTTATAATTAATATCCTTTATTATAAACTAGAGAATATTAATTTCTATTTATTTTAAAAATTCTACTCATTTTTTTTATTTATTTTATTCTATATTATTATTTATAATTAGAATAATTTATCTCGTAAATCGACGAGTCTTATTATTATTATTATTTAAATTAATAATTATAATTTTTTAAATTTTAAATTTTCTCGTTTTTTCTTTTTCTTCTTCTTTTTTAATTTAAATATTTCGTTAAATCTTAAAGATAATCTAGATTTAATTAATTATTCTCTAAATAAAGAGAGTTAATTTAATTAATTTACCTCTTTTATTTACTATGTAATTATATATATACTTTAAATTTCTCCTAGTAGTTTTTTAAAATTAGATATATTTATATATTAAACGAGTTTTATTTTATTTTATATTAACTCGAAATAGAATAAAAGTAAATATTTAATATTTTATCTCCTCTATTTTTATAAATAACTAGTATTACGAGTCGTTAATATATTATATAATAAAAGAATTTGTTAAATCTTATTATATTATATTTAAATTATATTATTATAGTATTTTCGATTTTTCTTAATTTATTATAATAATCGAATTATTTCTCGAATATAACTTCTTTATAAATAATAATTATAATTTAAATAAAAACTATTATTCTATAATTAATTTATTAATTTAATTATTATTAACGAATTTAATCTCTAACTTTTTAATCGATAATTTTAATATACTAATATTTCTCGATATATTTAATCGAGTTTATCTAATTCTCTTTCTTTTAAATCGTAATTATTATTTTATTTTTTAATATTTAGAGTTTAAAGTATTTAAATATTTCTCTCGATTATTAATACTCTAGTTATTTTTCTTTACTTTATCTCTTTACCCTAGAGTTTATTCTAGATAAATTTCTCGATTTATTTAATATTTTAATATTAGATAATTTACTTAGAGTTTTATTAAATCGATTATTATTTTTATTTTTAAAATCGAAACTAGAGTAGTTTTAAATACTTTTAGAAATATTTTTATATAATTATTTTATATTATTATTAATTTTTCAATATATTTCTTGGTAATTTCTATTATTTTTTTAAATTAATATTATATTAAAATCGTAAATATTAATATTAATTTTATTATTATATTATATATATTTTATATTTCTTTAAAATAGTATTTTATATCGATATAATAAAGTATTTAATAATATAATTCAAATTCAATTTTTTAATCTTAAATAAAATTAGATATAATATAATTTTAATATATTAAAATTTATTTTTAACTCGATAATTATATTTTTAAAATTGATTTTTATTTTTATAGTAAATTTCTTTAATATTTAAAATATCTAAATTAATTTATTTTTTTAAAGAGCGAATAATATATTATAATTATTAATTTTTTTAAGTAAATATTATAGACTCGTTTTAAATTAATATAATTTATTTCTATATTTTAATTATATATTAATAAATATATATTATTAATAAAAAGTTTAATATATATTTAAAAAACTATTTTAATATACTCCTCGATTATATATATATTTAAAAAATAGGAATAATACTAGCGAGATCGATAATTCTTATAGGATCTCTATTACTATTATTTCGATAATACTCGTCTTATTTATTAAATTTATAGATATTACTTTATCCGATAAGAAGCTCGTTATTTAATTAACGATAAAACTTAGTAACCGTTTCGTCTATGAATTATATAGTAACCTTTCATGCGATAATATGTTATGGTTGAGGACGAGCATTGCCGTCGATCCTATCATCTTCCTACCGAGATCCGGCATCGGCACCTTGTCTGGCTGAAGGAAGTTGCGAGAATACTAACAATCTTTTCCTGACCCGAGGGTGCTAGCAAAGTAATACAGAGTATGGCGCATGCTACTGAACTGCGCTGTTGATGTACTATTCTTATAAAATTCCTCCTAACCCACTCACTCAACCGCCATTGCAAATTTAGGTTGAAGGCCGCATCGCCGGCATGGCAAAATCCCGGCACGCTGACGCAGTGATGCAGTCTCCGCCACCACCTAGCGAGCAATTTAGGGCGAGTTAGAGCTGTTATACATAATCCTTACGTCTGATTCGGTACTCTAATTAAGAGACAAGGTCGTCAACTGGCTAAAGGATGTGGAGTCTCCTTATCAGGATACGAAGGATCATGTATAATACTAATCTCTCTCAAATCATGTTCGTGCAAGACTCATGACATCTGTTTGTATGACATGTATTAGATGGCCTCTTAATCAATACCTTTTCAGACGTCCCTTCCTGTCTTCCCTATCTTCCTTCTCAACCTTTGTTACCATCCTCGCTCCTCAAAGCAACAAAAGAACCACTGACCCAACAGCTACCTCCAGAACCACCCTTAGATCTCAAAAGCCACCGCGATCTACAGTGCTACAGCTTTAACACGACTCAAAGGCCCCAATTTAGCTACCCCGTCACTACTAAACTATACCACCACGCTCGTTCCTCTCGCAGCACCAGTAGCAGCACTCCGGAAGCCTATGGCCCCCCACAGCCTCCGTACTCGATCCGACAACCACGTCTGAGCCAGTGTCAGCGGCGGTATACGATATTGCTATACCGGAATTGCGTCTACGCCGCTCCCTGCAAATGACTAGCCGCTAATAGACTCATAGAGAAGTGTGAGGATGTGTTGGTTACGTCGTGGGTGCTTCTATATCCTCGAACGCTGCCTTGTGTGCGAGAGTAGTTGCAATGTTTCAGCTGCCAACGATTGCTTCTACGATACCTAATGCCATAATAGTAGGGCCGTTGGATAATACGAGGGTTGGGTTGTTGGAGCTTCCCATCGCAGAGTTCGTGAACGAGTCTCTTCCGGAAGCGAATTGAGGGTTTAAAGGACGGGAAGTTCTCTTGCATTAGTATAAGTGGGGATTTCTAGGGGGGGATTTTAAAAGGAACAAAAGTCGCCATATCTGTGCAATCAATGAATCGCATAAGAGCTCTGATCTCGGCCATTACAGACAATTGACCCTCGCATTAAGTCATTGGGGATCAAGATCCGTCGTTGTTGATCTTGACAATGAAATAGGAAGAAGCCGAGCGTAACAATGGGGCTTTTCTCACAGTGCTATTGTACAGTGAGGGATTTTCATTGTCTAATGACACACAATTATGAAGTGTCTTCGCTGAGACGGATAACTTTCGACCTCTTCATCTATCTTCTATCTGCCATCATTCCTCATCCGTCATAAGCATTTGTCGAATCTCTTTACGTCCAAACTCATCAGACTACAACTCAACAACACCCCACACGATGTCACCAAAACCTGGAAAACCTTTCGTCGCGACCCTTATCGCTGCGCTGGACCGGGGCAAAACCTCAGATCTCACTTTACTCTGCGACAAGCACTACTTCGCAGTCCACCAATCTGTTATCTCTCCGTTATCAAAAGTTCTGGCTGCTCAATGTAACAGCAAATTCGTCGAAGGAACCACCGGCACGATAAAAATCACAGATACCAATCCAAAAGTCGTGGCGTGCATGATCGTCTTCCTCTATGCCGAAGCCAAAGTAGTCGACGCCAATAAGTTGGACTTGAATATGGTTTCCAAAAGCCCCATGGCGTGCGAGACAAGCAAAGGGACAGACGATACCTCGCCTATCGAGCTCCATGTCGATCTATATGCCTTGGGAGATATTTACGACATCTCTACATTGAGAGAAGCTGCAGCAATCAAATTCGAGGCTTTGGTCCGTGCCAATTGGCCACCTCCATGCTATCATGACATTCTGGCGAGGGTCTTCGACAACACACCACCGAATGACAAGGACCTTCGTCTAAGAGCTATCAATCCAATTGCCGAGAATCTTGGAGGACTTCTCCTTGATCAAGAGTGGACCGATATGCTCGACGAGCGTGGTGATGTTGCGGTCTGCATCATGAGGCAGGCTCAGGTGATCAGGATTGCTGAAGTGCGGCAGTTGAAGGATCGAATGAATTCGAATGAGGCTGAATCGATGAAGCATATCAACACGCTCCTCAAGAGCATAGAGATGCTACGTAGAACACAACACAGAGGGAGGGAGCGTTCATCACGATAGGGAAAATTAGTGTTTGTTTCTCTGGAAAGCATCAGCGCTGTGTGGGAGGCTCATAAACTGGGCTCGGGATGGAAGACCAAAGTCGTAAGAGTTTTAGGAAGATGGCAGCAACGAAGTCACTCACTATAAAGCTCAGGATGAAGGGAAATTGGGTGATACCACCAAGATGTGAGTTATTTCCTGACACGTTCTTGCCCCGCAAGCATAGCTTAGTGAGTAACTCAGTACTGTAGCACAGCCGCAATATAGATTGATCCTTCGTGTTCCCGCGTCGTCTATCTTACTACTTTCATTCCGCTGGAGGCATCGATGTTTAACATAGATCCCGATGTGCTTTGCTACGCACACGAGATACACATATTTTATGAGCGCACTAGGCTTTGAGAATATAAATACCAATCTTAAACATATCCGCCGCCCGGTAGACCGCGATGCTCGAGGTATTACAAGGTAATATATTACTTGGCTCTTAGCTAATTGAACAAATACCGCTATCGGTATGTCAATTATTAACTAAGCTGGAAGACACCAGCTGGAGTGTTTTCCTACCAAACGCGAACATTGTAAGTGGCGGATTATGATCCTTTGAAATAGACTTGAAGATAGCTAGACTAATGCTTTTTGATAGATAGATAGAATATCTTATTAAATGATCAAAAGCATACATGCTCACGTCTCTAAACTCGATCCCCATTTTGCCAACAATATCCATCTACCTCAAGGGTATCCTATGCTTTCTTTCGTTGAGTCGGATTTTTTGGGTTTTATAACCTTCTGAGATATCGCCAGTATGGATCTCCGTACTGTTTCAAAAGACGGTATATGCAGAGGTCGAGGACGAGAAAGCCCAAGATCATCCTGAAGATACGTATCAATGACTAAGAGCTGCCACGACAGCACGTTGGCATGATGAGGGGCTGTTGTTGCTTCCATTTCGCCTTGTTGGGGAGACATGGCAAATAAGCCAGGACCCGAAGAGAGTGTGGGCTGAGAAAGATGAAAGAAACCACATGTATGTCCAAGCAATGTCGTTCATGGGCGGATGTAGGATTTGTAGCCACCTGCAGATTGCGTGCCGAATGTGGTCCTCCGAGCTCTTAGGATGTTGAGGGTGAGAGAGGTAGTTCCAGGTCCACTAGCCAGGGAGTGTTGACGGGATTGTTGTGGTCATCTATTACAGCAGCGTTAACCATGAGAGACTGCTGTCCGTGTATAAAGGCAGGTTTCATCGGGTTCGGATATAAATTTACGAGAGGCTCTTGCTGCTTTGAAGCGTCTTCTTTAGATAGTGTACCGGTTTTTGACCCCCAGTCCTCAACTTTCATGCCATTTCCTGGATGAACATGCCCGAAACAATGCAATCGTGGCCTTACTCTTCGCATGGCTTGAAGAATGTTTTTGCATCCAACACTTCCTTGAGGGCACACGTCCAGTATACCTTTAGGAGGCCCATGCTTCATGACAATATCCACATCATTGGGGATAGGATTTGTTGCGATGGACTTGACCCCGTCAGCAACGCAATGCGGTCCATTAAACCGATCTTCGTCGTGTTCGTAAGCGAAAGCCCAGTCACAGAAGGCTGGCGAATATGGAGAAGCGTAAAGCGAGAATCTGGCTCCATTCTTCAATGTAAATGTGTAGGTCCCCTCCTCTAGATAAGTCACGCCAGCTTTTGCTGCAAGAAATCCTGTCATGACGTCAACAGCGAGGGAGTGATCTTCAGGCTCATCGCCTTCGTCGAGATGAGTTTTCCAGTATTTTCCGTCCAGATCGATATCGTGGTTCCCTGCTATTACGATTTTGAGTTCGGCGTCCATAACGGCAAGCATCTTAATCACCTTTCTGTACGAGGATGCGCCACCACAGTGGGTCAGATCGCCAGAGTGAAGAATGACATCGACTTTTGGAAGGGGTAGACGAATTGGGCCGGCACAGTTGTCACCGAATTCAAGATTGTGGGTGTCTGAAAGGATCAGGAAACGGGTTGAGCTTGTAAATTGCGTTGGCGAAGACATTATGATGGTAAGAAAGGGAATGATTGATATATGTGGGCGATTTAAAAGTAATGAGAGTGGCTATTGTCAGAGATACTGGGTTGAATGCCTCAGAAGATGGGATTTCTCAGTATGAGCAAGGTGGATGTTTTTGGACGAGAAGAACGAATCCAACGGTGACTCAGGGCATTGGGAGCCCGAGAAGATCCGGGACTAGAGCGACAGTCCTTGCCTCCTTAGCGTGGATCTCCATGAATTTTAAATTATTCGAGATAAGATACTAATTGATGTTAATTCTTTCATTCTTAGTACGCCGAACGTCTTATTACGTATACGTAGTAAAAGGTATAGTCAATGTATTTTATCTAATCCCTTACACGCTCGGTATAATTATAGGATCGAGGTCGGGATTAGGGAATTATAGGTATAGCGGGTTAATGATAGTAGAGTAAAGGCGACGGCGATATACAGGAAGGACAAAGGTAGGAAATTAAAATCGAGTATAAATAGCGGTCAGCGAAAGCGACGATCGTCGGGTATAGATAGGTACTTAGATCTTGGTATACGCGCTATATAAATCTAAGTATCGAATCGTACGCCCCTATCTAGCAAATCGGGCGCCCCCAGAACCTCCCGGATCTTTGTTCTACCAAGCTCGTCAGGTTCTAGGCTAGAAATTTTTCTACGGCGAGTATAAATTTGAAAGTCGACAGATGCTTCGTAGGCACGGCAAATTTTGATGTGTTTTCCGATACCACCTTTCCACCAAACAAGCGCTCCCAATGCAGAGTAGGTTTTACGTGCTCGCTTCGCAGGCTTTCATTAACTTTCCGCGAAGCTCCGTCCTCTTTCAACAACCGGAAGTCGTTGAACCGGCATTCCTTATCCTCCAATCTACATACCATCTCACAGACCTTAAGCATCCTCCAATCTACATACTATCTTCCCAGGCCTTACGTTCGACATATTTTCAATAGAACGAAACCGTTTTCGTTCTACTAGAAACCTACACACTTTCCAGATAAATCACAAAATTTCCTTTTCACAATTTGAGACAGTGCCCCAACGATGAAGCGAGCATTATGGTTCGTCCCAGAAAAGGCTCGGCGCTGGTTTATGCGTTGGAGAGCGAAGATAACATATTATCCTGTGATGAAGTCTCATGTCAGTATGCTATTCGAGCCGACACATTCGAAATCTGCTGGGTATCTTGACCGAAGACGTTCTCGGTAATAGATCACATGGCCCTGATCCCTCAGCGCTTGAGCCGGGATCCTGCCATTTGCGCCAAGAACGTGACATGAGACATCAACTTTTCCAGCCTCTTAAAATATCCAGATCGAGCCTAAACCCTCCTTGTTCGGAGCATTTTTCGGAGCGTTTGGAGCTACTGTGCATGCTGGAGCGCGACGGCCTAATCCATCGTTCGAAGTCCATATGTAGTGTTTGCTCGGTCGTGCGCGATCGGTCATTGTTTTTTAAATCATCTCTCACAGAACTCAGCAAGGAACGTAGATACATAGGTGCAACAGGGAAATTATGGGTATGCCCGCATTGGATTATTGGCCACGAAGAGATATTGGCTCCCGAAAACCGTCGAAAAGATCACGAGTGCGGGAGCAAACGAGTCCCTGTGCTCAGGGGAGAGACTGCTCCTCTTATAAGGTGGCCAATCATGCTAATCGATGGCCCCTTGCCATCGGACGAGCAAGTAACGGAAACGCTACGAGTCCTCACAGCAGCAATCTGTCCGCATTAGCGGCTGAACAATACTTTTGTCAGCCGATGCTATTCTCGGCATTGTCTCAAGGTCCCATTAGATTTGGCATCGGAAAGGATTACTATGTATTGCTGATGTCCAGCATGCTCGTTGGACTCCAACAGATGCAAGCAATGTGGAACTTCTGTGGACTTCTCCATCAGTAGAGAAAGAGGTGGCGAGGAAATACTTTATGTCGACATTGAAAGGCTGCATCTAAGATTCAGGAGCCCCACAGACCCTATTTGGACAGCGCAAGTGGCCAATCCAGCGGACTTCAAGGCAATTGAGGAGGCATGGTTGCAGTCCAACCCAAAATTTACCAGCAATTGAGGGCCGGAATACAGGACTTTATTGACGCTGGGTCATTCTTGACACTAGTTCCACTAGTGTTGCTGGTCTCTTTTAACAATTGATAGCGAATGCTAAATCTTCTGCATGTGTGAGATTATGGCCAGTCTCTTGGCCCAAACCGCGCTATGATGAGTGGCTCCTTCCCGGTTTAGTAAAGTTCAGAGGTGCAGGTAGAAGATGATGGCCTCTCGTAAAGATTTCCAAACATGTGATCAGATGGGACATGAGAGCTAACGAGACCGAGTGAGAGCAAGCGAGAATTACACCTAAGGCATGAGGATATTACCTCCCTCATCCGAATACATGATGAAGAGAAAATTCACGAGACGCAGATATAATAACAAGTTTAAAGCCATCGTAGTCAGCGGCATTAGCAGTAGAGCACACAACTCAGATGGAAATAATCACGTAGAAGTCATCCATCGGATGTATGTCAACACTGGCCACTTGGCCAGCCACTTGCCCTGGTAAGTGCAAAACTGACGCTCATCTTCCGTCCAGAAATGAGCATTTGGCGCTTGACCAGACCGCTTTAGAGGCCATATTTGAACGAAAATGTCCAAAAATTGGACCTTACTATGGCTTCTAGCCTCGGACTGGGTTCAGAAATGACTTCTATGCACGTTTGCGCCATTTCATAGTGTTGAGTTTGTCGTATTGTCCCGACAAGAGTTACCTTAGTATAAGCATAACGGTGCACGCAAGATTCAAAGGATTTGAAACTTGAACGACGGGAAAGACTGAATGTGAAGCAGTTGAGGGCTTCGCCTTCACATCTATGCCAATTGAGCCAGACAGTGTAATCTTAGGTTGAAAACAATGTTTTAGTGATGGTAGAAAGCGCGCCTTCAACATGGCCAAACCACATGCACATCCATTTGCTCGCTATGGATGCATCTTGTAGTGTGAACGCCATGTACTGGGAGAAAGCCTACCTCGCATCAAAGTCAATACATGAAACAGCCCAACATGCCTTAGACACTAGCTCTCCTAGGCGCCATAGTCCGTCTCAACCCCTTTCCCTCTTCCGTCTCCGCCATGACAGGCAGTAATCCCCTCTCCCTCAAATTCCCCAAGAATTCCTGCCCATATGAATACCCAACCTGATAGATCTCATCAAATTTTGCGAAGTCTAAAGTCCCATATGGATCAACAGGCGGTCGCATGTACAAGCACCCAGGCGTAGTTTTGGCCCGCTCCAGTGCATCAACCGAGCTGACATACGCAAGTCTTGCCTGAATCTCGCTGAGAGTGGGCGGATTGGGGAAACCGCTGAAGGGATTCCAGCGGTTTAGGATTGCCCAGGCGCCGGAGAGGGAGTCTCCGAATGTCTGAGGCAAATTATCGTCTAGAGAGCCCACGTCAATAGCAAATATGACGTCTGCACCTAGTGATTTCATATGTGCGACAGTGAGGTTGTCGACGTAACCGCCATCAAGCAGCATGCTGCCTTCGTCACATAACGGTGGTATGAGGCCAGCAAGAGACATCGAAGCACGCACGTAACGCCATACATAGCCAGAGTTATGGAATTCTGCACGAGACTTTGAGATGTTGGTCGTATTACAGTAGAACTCAAGCCAGAAGTCTTCAATCTGCGAATTTCCAAAGGTCTTGAATATACCTCTGTTGAACTCATGCCCAGTAGTGTATGAAATAGAGGGATAGGTCAGATCCAGAGCAAAGCGCCACATACTACCCATCCGGCCAGCAAATTTCTTCGCGCGACCATACATAGGTACAACGTCTGCATCGCGAGCATAGAGCGCGCCGATGAAGGCGCCAATAGATGTACCACCGATGATGTCGATGGGTATGCCTGCTTCTTCAAGCGCACGGATAACGCCGACTTGGGAAATTCCACGAGCCCCGCCACCACCGAGGACAAGGCCAACAGACTTACCGCAAAGGCGGCGTGCGAGGCGATGGAAGTCACCCTTGAAAGGGGTTTCCGCTGAGTACAGTGGTGTTTGGCGGATGCGTCTCGACGTGTATTTCTGGATCTCTGCTTGCAGCACTTGGACCCTCTGCTTCAATGCGGTGCCAAACCGCTTGATCTGGGGATGGACTGGTTCAGAATTGGTACGAAAGGCCAGCTGAATATGGTGGTGGCCGCCATTGATCCACATGCGGTTTCGCAACCACTTGCGTGTGAGACCAGGTGGCGAATATCGTTCAACATGCAGTAGCACTAGCTCTTTCCTTGCCGTGGTCTTCATCCCAAGCAGGAAGCGTTCATATTCACCAATGCTCGGAGATCCCTCAGCAAGTCCGACCAACAGGATGCAATCAGCCTGCGTAATACAAGTCTGCGTCCAAGGAGAGTTGACATTGGTATCCGCAATGTACAACAACATCCCATATCGCTCCTCTAGATCAGCCAAGTACTGCGAAAGCTTGAGCTTGCCCATCCGCGAGAACGCGTGCCGGCCCAAGTGGTTCAAGATCGCCGCTTGATTCAGTGAAGTCACTCCATTGACCACTCCAATCTGGCTAAGAGCCGTCAACAGCCTGCTGCCAAATTCTACCACTGGTACACCCGCTGTTACTGGCAATACAGCTGTAGTTCGTAGGTTCATCGTAGACGTCGCATTTTGCTTAGATCCGCTGTATGTTTTATCCTTACCCTGCTCAAAGACAGGGTCTTCGATAAGCGCTCTCATTCGCTGGGCTATGATCTTGGATATCTTGATTGTGATGCCCGGGTGCTCGAGGGCGAGACTGTTAAACAAGCTCTTTGGAAATTTAGCGAGCTCAGTGTCACGAATGGCGTGCAGTGTAGCCGGACGAACAGACTCTGTCATGACTTCTAGCTCACCCACGCTTTCGCCTTGACCGTATTCCCCAACCACCCTCATTTGGCCTTCGTCCTGCTCCAGTATCGATCGAAGACGCCCATTGAGGACGATATAAATAGCATCGCTCTCATCGCCTTGGTGGTAGATGACATGACCAGCATCGACCTGCACCCACTCTAATGCAAAGTCAATATGCAGGATCAGACGTGGGAGCAAGCTCGTCAGTCGCTTTGCCATGGTCAACAAGACTACAGGGTACTTTTCGACCATCAATTCCAGAGAGGTTCGAGGAAGAAAGCCAACGTAGACGTCTGTCTTAGCTCTGACATCCACGAACGACCTGTAGGAGGATATGGTCCCAACGTATCCAGCAAGGCCACCAGGCTTGATTAGGAATAAGCTCTTGCGCGATTGCGTTCTTTTCCTGCCGGGAGACTTTCCACCTCTTCGTGGAGAATTGGTGGCGACTCGTTGAAGCGGAGGCAATAGATCATTCGAAGTTTGCCCTAGCGGGTCTCGAGCAGAAGACAAATTGTTGACATCCTTATCATCTGCAGGGATGCTCACATCTAGGAAACCATCAATCACATAGTACAGACCCGGGTTTCTCTCGCCCTGCTCAACCAGGATAGCATCTTTGGGGAAGTATACAATCTCCATATCATCTCGAAGCTGGCTTGTAAGACCTCCAGGGCTGTGAGAGCTACCAGGGCCGACACCAGATACTGAATTGACTGATTCGGAGTCCCCGTCAACGGAGCCCTCGTAAGGGTCTATGAACCCAAAAGCGTTGCTGAATGTCGCTTTCTGGCGCTGAGCATCGTAAGAGACCATACGAGGTGATTGCTCGACGGACTCGACTGGCATTCTTATCACATCCTTGGCGTTCGTCAATCCGATCGCTTTGAGGATGCATTCGAGGATTGACTGTCGGAAAACGTCGTCCTCTTCAAAGGATTCTTGAAGATGCAGGTTTAAGCTACTACGCGGTGGTGATGTCTCAAACGGCTGATGCTCTAGCTGACCTAATGGACTGCCCACATTTTGGTTGCCGGACGGCAAGGGTGGTCCACCATTTGTTACGTGAGTAGGAGTCATGTGTGGATGATCAGGACTGAGACTTCCGAATCGGGAGACCTGGATATTTGTGAGGAGGTCCCCGGCGCTGATGGTGGAACTTGTCCTGTGATTTGACTGCCTTTCAAGTGTTCCACTCAGAGACGGCCTGTATTCAGACGGCTTGCTAGGGCTTCCTTTCCTCGCCGCCGCGAGTCGTGCTTGTTCAGCGATCTCCTTCCGCAGGCTGCTGCTTGATCGCCTCTTCTTCATAGAGCCTGGATTATGCAGCGCAATTCCCTTCATACCCTCCTCTGGCGAATCTAAACGTTCTTTCTCCTGCCTGAACTTGTCCTTCAGCCTCTCCAAGGCGATCCCTCGAAGGTGATTTGGCAGGTCATGGGTCGTGTACCTATTCATATGACGTTCAGTCCGTAGGACTTCTGAAGTCAGACCGAGATATGAATGTGCAGTAGCCAGAGTTACGCGCTGTAGCCGAGTCAAGATGACTTGTACAATGTGTGCAGTGGCCTTGGGGTACACTCGTGTGAGGCGGTGGAAAGCTGTGGCCGGAATGATAGCTATTGTAGTGTCCACTGTCGCCCTCGCAACGATATCAGGATGTACAGACTTTCTCTTCTCGGATTTGGCTCGGTTACCCATCCGGTCGTGATCTGTTCTCTGTGAGTGCTGGGCTTTGGGCGGCGGAGCTGGATCTAGAGAGAGTGGTGGCACGGCAGGAAGCTGCCCATCTTGCCCATTCGTAGCAGCTGTTGATGAAGCTCGACTACGATTTGGCCAGGTACCTGAATATGTATGAGATTCGGGCGTCCACTTCGGACTGTCCGGACCAGATAAGGGGGTCATTCCAGGAAAGCCACGGCTCGAGGCACTCGACGCTGGCCTACCATCGCGCTCCTGGTCATGGCGCAGCTTGACATCTTCCGTGAACAACGATAAAACTGAGAACAATGATGACATGGGTGCGCCATTCTTGACCTCTGTCAGCAACTGGTATCCCTGATGTTCGCCTTCTGATTGGTCACCCTCCTCGTCAAAGCCCTCGCCGCCGTTGGTCCAGAACCTCCCATCTGATGTATTCTCATCTCTGGTAGACTTGACGAAGATTTGTACCATCCCGTCAACCACCAAGCAGAATCCCTTCTCTTCTTCCAAAAGTAGTGTCTCTCCAGCAATGAGCTTCCTTGTCTGCATTGTACGCGTGAGTTCGTGGAAGACTGAGCGTTCGACTGCACAATGTATTAGTATGGCCCATAAGCGGTATCTTGTAGACCTGACGCCGTACTCACGATACCCAAACACCTTGATCGCGCTTAAAAATTCATCGAGGTAATTTGCCAAGCCGGGCTTCGAGTCTCCATCTTGTGTGTCTGGAAAGAGATCGATCTGCGGTTCCTTGCGCTGAGGCTCTGGAGGTAGGCGCGCATACATGTTCAAGAAGCGGTATCGCACGATCCATGAGACTAAGGAAGCAAAGGCCAGGACAATGAGCATCCTGTCTACCATGAGTCAGGCATTCCGTGCTTGGTAAGGCAAGCTTACAGTGTAGTGAAGTTCATCGTGAATGTCAGACTGGTCGAGAAGAGGGCAAACAGCACGGTTGGCAAGGTAATTGTCGTGAAGGTAATGATCCATATGAGCATGCCAGGTATGGCTCTAACGATGGCGAGTATTGCAAGACCAAGCAAGCCCAGCCATGTTGTAGAAGAAGAAGTAACATCATCTGCAGTTGTTAGTCCTGTAGCAGAGGTATGAGCAGCAGCTGTAGCATCTGACGTCGTGCTAATGAGCGCGGTCAATGCAGTTGCTGCAGTGGTCGATAGGCTCTCGTCCATGAGAGGGATTGGGGGATCCATAGCTTGGCCCTCTTGCCGTGTGCTCTCATGATACTGTGCCCCCACTCTCCGATAGCGGAAGGAGTGTCAGACTCAGGGGAATTAGAGGAGAGGTCATGGCGAGTATGACTTGCATAGCCTGCATGGTGGGTGCATTGGTGAGCGGGATAATGGTGGGATAATTCGGAGCTGGGCACCTATTAAAAGGTTCAGGGCGGACATGTGAACGCGCCGGTAGCGTAAATGTGAAGCTGCCTTATCCGTTGTGGGTAGGACTAGATTCATACTCATAGAACAGATGTCTCTACGAACTGTACGGAGTTGGGTAGTGTTGACGATGTTTGGTCCTGCCATCACCTCAACAGGGATACAGAGCGCGCAAAACAATCGGCTTCTACCCCCCCAAAACACACTGATATCAGATCAAAATGGGGCTGTCAAGGCACCTACACCTCAAGACACCGGCACGAAATCCCTCGTCATACTCAAGATCAGCGTAGCACAGAGAAGTCCCGGGAGGATGGAAAGGATGGTTTATATTTGCTGAAAGATGTCGATCAATGCCCTCTTTTCCACTCCACCGTCCAAGTCGTTGCTTACCCCGTTCCATGTTGCCTCCTCAACAGCTATTCCATTACGGCGCAAAGTGAAAGTCAAACTACTCCTTGTGAGATTGATGGTCACTATTTCTTTGTCTCGCCCTTTCTCGAGCCTGTTACGCATGATCGAGTTGCTATGTGGAGATATCGTCCGCCACGGGATTTTGCCGGAATTTCTAGTCGATACCAGATGTTGCACAACCGCAAGAGCCGCAAGATGAATGACCTGCTTTACAAGGGCAGAGAAGTCTGTGAATTGACTAGAGCCGGGGAGATACGTAGAGAGAAGAGTGGATGGTACCTTGCCAAGGCTGACCTGAAAGGATGTACCATAATGCTGAAGTGCAGTGTGAATATCTATAGCTAGAGTAGTATCCCCATTGAGCAGTCGAACTATGATGGCAGTATGAAGGGGTGACGTTAGGGTCCGCATTAAAGCGTCGACGTTTGAAAAGGAAGTCGTCTTCTTCATATCAGGATAAAGGGCCGCCGGGTCATGAGCGGACTTGGTGAAGTCAAACGAGCAGACTAGACTTGCCCCTGACAAGGTGTTATGTAGATTCTCAAGAAAGTCCTGGAGCTTTGCAACGTAAGCTTGGTGCTGTAACCATTCCATTATCGGCTTCAAGAGTCCGTATATTGGCCGAGGCACCTTGTGTTCTCGTAGCGGAAGTGGCATTTGTGAGCGGTTTCGTAGATTCTGGCGATGAGCATGAGAGGTTAAGACTCGGAGAGAAATAGCGACAGTGTCTGCGATGGGATGATCGCCGGCAGAGTCATCCAATACATTGCCTTGCAAAGGGATGAGATCAATTTCAATCTGCTTGTCAATTTCGTAGGGCAGAAGAACGCGGCCATCAACATAACGAACACCCTGGTTCACAAGATTGCGCGCTTCTCGATGTATTTCGTGATGTAGCTCCTCGTCGAATATGCTGTTTCGAGCATCAAGTATCTCTTTCTCGATGGATTGGTCTTCATGGGTGTCGCTGGTATGTTTTGCGCTCGAAGCAATTGGCCTGCCTTGTTGGAGTACTCGTACTCTTAGCTTATGATTTCCCTTCGATCTGACGCCACGGTCGAGACTGACAGTCCCATCTACACCACGCCTCAATGCCGCCAGACCGCGATCACGGAAGTCAAGGTATGCTTCAGCGAACCCGTACCGGACCCCTAGTGTATGCTTCTCCCTTGGCAACCTAGATAGTGACCAGCCTTTGTCCTTGACAGCGAGTACCTGGTCCCAATATGTCGTCTCTTTTCCCATTTCTTCTTCCAGCCTGCTCGCTGACTTCAGAAGGGAATCCGCTGCAGCATTGAGTGACTGCATTCTCCAGCCAATCGATGCCATTTCTTGATTGTGCTTGTCCACCTCTGAGACTTGAGATGCTTTGACAGCTTCGCCGTCCAAAGACTTCAATGGCAGGTTCTGCTTGATGTATGGGGATATGGTTGTTTGCGCTGGGACATTGACATGCCTGGAGAGGAGAAGGGAGACAAAGTCGAGAGCTTGAGCACTCTCATGGTAAGCCTGTCTGCGAGGGTATAAGCAGGAGTGCTCCATGACTTCGCAGTAACCTTCGACCTACGCTATGTACTTGAGGATCTCATCTCGCGCTGAGGCGACCTCTTCCGTCTTTGTTTTGGCAGCTTCGACATTTTCGACGGATTCAAGCACGTCCTCCTGGCGCTTGCTAGCTTCGTCATCACCTAGAGCTTGTATCTCTTCTTCGAGGCTTTGCTCAGTAACATTTCGAAATGACCCTTTCTGGTCATTTATGCGCGAAATGAGGTACTGAAGCGACTGCTTGTCCTTGTCCACTGAAGGGAAAGCTTGCAGCGAGAGCGAGAGCGAGTCGGCCATGACTGTGTCAACTTTTAAGATCCAGAGCAGTCAGCAGTCAATCAGGGTCTTTGTTGTTTGGAGATCTCACCAATGCGAAGCAGTGTTTGAATCACATTGTATTGCACGGTTAGCAACAGCACTCGTGAATATATACACTTTATGAGTAAACCCAGAGTTTTACCTTAGGCGAGGCTTGTAAATGGGATTTAGCGGTTGCAGAACTCATTATAATTCTTGGCAATGTCGATCACTTCAGCTCCCACCCGTTTTACTAGTCTATATTGTATTGGAACACTTTAAGCTTTCCGCTAAGCCCCTAAGAACGATTGGCTATGATGTGTCGCCAAGATGGTTCCTCACGTGATCTCATTTCCCAAATTCTAGCCAATAGTATGCCCCCAAATGGCCCCATCACTGCTCCATACTATGCTCCATACTATGCTCCCAAATGCGCCTATTGCGACCCTATACTATGCCCCCAAATGCCCTATGACTGCTCCATGGCATGCCCCCAAATGGCCCCATTATTGCCCCATGGTATGCCCCCAAATGGGCCCATTGCTACCTCATAGCATGGCCCCAAATGGCCCCATTATTGCCCCATGGTATGTGCTCCTAAATGGCCCCATTATTGCCCCATGGTATGTGCTCCTAAATGGCCCTATTGCTACCCTATACTATGCCCCCAAATCGCCCTATGACTGCTCCATGGTATGCCTCCAAATGGCCTTATTATTGCCCCATGGCATGCCCCCAAATGGCCCCATTATGGCCCAATGTATGCCCCCAAATGGCCCCATTATTGCTCCATGGTATGCCTCCAAATGGCCCCATTATGGCCCAATGTATGCCCCCAAATGGCCCCATTATTGCCCCATGGTATATGCTCCTAAATGGCCCTATTGCTGCCCCATAGCATGCCCCCAAATGGCCCCATTATTACCCTATAGTATATACTCCGAAATGCCCTATTATTACTCTATAGTGTGCTCCTAAATACCCTTATTACTACCCGATATTATACTCTTAAATAACTCTATTACTACTTTATTATTTACTTTTAAATAACCTTATTACTACCCTATAATATATACTCCTAAATAGTCTTATTATTACCTTATAGTATATACTCCTAAATAATTATATTACTACTTTATAATTAATTTTTAAATAGTTTCATATATTATTAAATATCTTTATAACTATTTTATAATATATCTTTAAATAACTCTACTAAGATATTACTATTTATAATATACTCTTTAATAATTTTATTATTAATTTATAATATATTTTAAAATATATCTTAAAATAATTTTATAACTATTTTACTTTTATAATTAACTCGATAATTAAAATTATAATTAACTTTATAATTAATATTATATTTATCTCTCTAATTAATTTTATAATTAATCTTTATATAATAATATATTAATATATACTCGAGATACTAGAATAATTATTTATATATTAAATATATAATAAGATAATATTATTATTAGAAAATTAATAAGAAATTTATATAATATATAATAAAATAAATAAGAAAATAAGTCTATAAATTATATTCTATCTATTCTATATATTACTTTATAAATTAAATTCTAATTTTTTACTATTTATAATAATATAGATATAGATATAAATATAGTATAGATATAGATATAGTATAGAATAAAATAAAATTTACTAGAATAATTCGTAATAAATATATACTAAATAATATATATATTATTTCTACTTTTTAATTCTATTTCTTTCTAAATAAATATATAAATATAAAATAAATATATAAGGAAGTAATATTTAATATATAGATAATTTTATCAAATATAATATAGTAAATTAATTATATAGATTAAATTTAGTATTAAATATTTATATTATTAATATAAAACTTTTTATATTAAAATAATATAATTTTTATATATTAAGATCTTATTTCGAGACGTACGAAAGTATATAAATAGAAAAGAAAGATTTTTCTCTTTCTTTTCTTTTTTTTAGATTGTATTTTATATATAAAAAAATTAATTTAGATATTTATTATAATCTAATCTCTACTCCGATATATAGAGAGAATTAGTATTATATTTAAATAATTTATTATATAAAAGTATTATTATTAATACTAAAATTATATCTAAAATAATAATAAATATATAAATATATAAATATTAAAATTAACTATAAAATAATTTTATAATATATAAATAAATAAATAAATTTAAAATCTAAAATATCGTGAAATTATTTGAAAATAATAATTATTTCATTAACTTATAATTATATATTACTATTAATAAGAAAGAGAAGAGAAATAAAAATATTAAAAATATTAAAAATATATTAAGAATTTATATCTAGATTGGCTCGTGAGAATACCTAAATTTAGAATGCGCCACTAACATGGCCCCCATGCATGGCCCCACTTATGGCCATGGCCCTATTCCATTCATGGCCATGGCGCATTCCACTCATGGCCATGGCGCATTCCACTCATGGCCATGGCGCATTCCACTCATGGCCATGGCGCATTCCACTCATGGCCATGGCGCATTCCATTCATGGCCATGGCCCCATTCCATTCATGGCCATGGCCCCATTCCATTCATGGCCAAGTCCCTCATTCATGGCCAAGGCTCTGTCGCTGGCGCACCATATAACTGCGCCTGGCAAAACGTCGCCATATATCGGGTGTCGCACAGCCCGGGCGTCACCCCCGCGTAGATTTCGCGCGAATCGATTGAATCCGGGAATCAAAAGTTACTGGCGTTGGGGGTGGTTCCGGGGGGTCGCTACCGTCGATAGGGGCGATCATGGAACATCATATATACGCATATGTATAGGCCTTAGATGGGGGTATGCGCGCATCTATGGGGGCAAGAATGGCCATATATGCGCGTATCTATGGGCCATGAATGCGCATATCTATGGGAGCAGCAATGGCCATGAATGCGCACATCTATGGCAGCAGCAATGGCCATGTATGCGCATATCTATGGGCCATGAATGCGCATATCTATGGGAGCAGCAATGGCCATGAATGCGCACATCTATGGCAGCAGCAATGGCCATGTATGCGCATATCTATGGGCCATGAATGCGCATATCTATGGCAGCAGCAATGGCCATGTATGCGCATATCTATGGGCCATGAATGCGCATATCTATGGCAGCAGCAATGGCCATATATGCGCATATCTATGGGCCATGAATGCGCATATCTATGGGGCCATGTATACGCGTATATCTATAGTAGTAGTAATGGCCATATAAATAAATAATCCTGAGCGGCCCTGAGCGGCCTGAGAATCCTAAATAATCCTGAGCGAGCCTGAGCGAGCCTGAGCCGGCCTGAGCCGGCCTAAGCCGGCCTGAGAATTCTTAATTAGCTCTAAGCTATTTTAGCGCTCGCGAGCGGGCCTAAACGCTCCGAGCAAATTCGAGTCGCTTGCACTTTTGTAGATGTACCAAGTATCTATACTTCTACAGATTTATTAGAAGCCTAGCGCTATTACTACCAAAATATATTATATTAAAAATAATATATACTAGTACGAGCGGAACTTATAGATATATAGGACGGGGGAATCGGGTCGGTAGTTATTACGATCTTAGCGCGGGACTAACTAAACCTACGATAAAGATAATTATAATTATAATCGCAGCGCTAAATAAACGACTATACTTAGTAGTTCTTAATAGCTAGGCTACTATAAGCGATTATATTTAATAACTTTTAGTAACTATACTATTATAAGAGATTATAAAGATCTTAGTACGATTTCCTTCTATTATATAAATAATATACTTTCCTAGTAAATAAGAGCTTCGTATTTAACTTCGCTTAAAACTTTTAATTATAAATTCTAAATATAGATATTTATTAAACTATTAATTAAGTTTATTAAATTTATTTAGTATTATTTTATATTAATACGAAACCTATTATCCTTTAATCTTTAATACTCTTCTCTACGAGTACTAACCTAGGTCTTATCGATATTATATTAAAGTATTAAACGGAGAGCCTTAATACTTTAAATACTTTTAAGATAAATACTTTAAAATTAATAAAGGCCTTAGCCCTAAATACTTAAAACGGTACTAGAAGACGTAATATTATAAAAGAAAGAGACCGTATTAAGGTCGCCCGCCTAGACTATTACTATAGAGAGCGCGAGAAATTTAACGATTAACTACTATAACTTTAGTTATTCTTTATATTTAATAAGAATATTATACTAGTTATTAAATAAATAATCTTTATAATAACCTATATAAGAGGTAATATATAGAAATAAGTTAAATTATTCCTAAAACGTTATATAGAAATAATATACGATACCGATAATTTATTAGTAAAGTTTTAAATAGAGAATTTCTCTAGGTTTAAAGCCGAGATTCGTTATATATTTAAACTATCCAACGAAAATAGTATAATAGTTCGTATTATTTAGTATTTAATATAACGAAGGTTTATATCCGATTACTCGGCGTAGTTTTAACATTATATAATATTAACGGACTAGGATAATACTATATTTATAATAATATATCGACGAGGATTAAAAGATAATATAAAAGATAAACTTATACGAGTAAGAGCCGTAATCGAGGACCTCGATATATTTATAAAATAAGTAATTGAAATCGACGATAAGTTATACGAACGTATAATAGAGAAATACTATAATAAAGGAGTTAACGGATAATAATATTTAAAAGTTTTTAATAATAGATATAGTTCGGCTAGTCGTTACCGCTACGAAAAACTTAACCCGTATAATTATACTTTAATAGAACTCGATTTCATAAAGAAGGGACTCGTAAAAGGATTTTATAAAAGAAGTAAATAATAATAAAGGGGTAAAAAAATAATAAATTATTATAATTATAATAAACCGGGCTATATCGCTAGGAACTATTATTCGAAAAATATAATAAATCGATAATAGTTAAATATACTTAAGAAGGAGATACCGGATAACGTAACCGAGTCCCCTAGAGATCTAGTATAAAACGATACTATACTTAACAATCTATTAAAGAAGTAGGGGAATATTAAAGAAGAAATCACTTAAAGAATTCGAGAGCTCGAAGAACTAGATAATAATAATAATAAAACTTTAAAAAAAGACTTAAAGGAAGGATAAAAATAAGAATAAAGTATAATAAACTCTAAAGAATAACTTTAGGTAATAAATTATCTCGATAATTTTAAAATCTAGTTTATTATATTAGAAGAGAAACCTAAAGAAAAGAAGAAAGAAAAAAGATAACTTATTAGAATTAATTATATTTATAATAAATATTACCCACGATATAGAGAGATATATTAGTTAATATATATAAACGAATATTATAAATATTATTACGATAGTTTAAAAGAGCGAAAGTATATCGTAAAGCCAAAATACGGTTATAGTTAGTAGAATAATTATATTAAAGATAATTACTTATAGTACCTAGTTAAGAAAAGGGAGAATTAAATCTTCCCGGGTTATAACAAAAAATAATAATTATAATTAAGAGACTAGAAAGAATATAGCGAGAAAACGAAATACTATAATTAGGACGAATAATACTATTATTTAACCGAAGATTATAAAAGATACTTCGAGTCTAAAAAGTACTATAGATTTTTATTTTTATCGGGAAAAGACTAGTCCCTTATATTAAAGAGAAATACGAGGAGATTAATATATTAATTTTAGAATAATATCTATACTTAGTTTAATACGGTATATATATACGAATACTAGTAAAAGTTAACGGATATAAAATCGTTATAATAATAGATTTAGGAGTAACTAGTAACTTTATATCTTAGATAGTAATTTAGGTAATTAACCTATTAATACGAGAAAAAAAGAAATAGTATAAGTTTTAATTAACCGACGGGTCGAAGTTATTAATAAAAAGAGTAGATAAGAAAACGTTCCTATTATTAATTATTATTTAACGCTATTATAAGGAGATGACTTTCGATATAATAAAAATAGTTATTTACTATATTATTCTAAAAATATCTTAGTTAAAGAAATATAATCTAATAATCGATTAGAAGAGAGGAGTATTTATATTTCCGTGTATTAAAGACGTCGCTAGTATAATATTTATATACCTATAAAGAATAATTATAAATAAAAAGTCGAATCGTAGCTCGGTCGAAGTTAGTAATATTTTATCTTCGTATAAAGATAATTTTATACGAGGATCCGACTCGATATATACTAGCTAGAAAGGTTAATAAAGCGAATAAATTAAAATTTCTAGGGGTAAAAACGAATCTCTTAATATCTTTGATAAGTATTAACGATAGAAGTATCTCTTTTAGGAAGAAATAATTATAAAAGTATTACTTAAATATTAATTATGGGATTATAAAATCGAACTCGAATTTAATAAATAACTGATATTTAGACCTATTTACGCTTTATTAGAAAAAGAACTCGGAGTATTTCGCGGGTATATCGACGAGAACCTTAAAAAGAGATTTATTCGAGAATCTAAATTACTAGTAGGTTATTTAATCCTCTTCGTAGTAAAGAAGAATAGAAGTCTACGAATATACGTAGATTATTAAAAGTTAAATAATATTACAGTAAAGAATCGGTACTCTCTATTAAATATTAACGAGTTATAGAATCGATTTATAATAATAAAAATCTTTATATAACTAAATCTTTAAGGCGCGTATAATCTAATTCGAATAAAAAAAGACGAGGAATAAAAGATAATTTTTAGAATTAGATACGGTTATTACGAATACTTAATAATATCCTTCGGATTTACTAATATACTAGTAACCTACTAAATACTAATTAATAATATTATATAAGTATATTTAAATATAACGGTAATTATATACTTCGATAATATCTTGATCTACTCTACTAATAAGGAAGAATATATTTAATATATATAAAATATCCTAATTTATTTATTACTAGCTAGACTTCTCTTTAAACTAAAGAAATACGAGTTTTATAAGGAATTAATTAAATTCTTTAAATTTATAATTAATATTAAAGGTATTTATATAAACCCTAAAAAGATTAAGAGTATTAAGGAATAATTTATACTATATAATATTAAAACGGTATAGAGTTTCTTAGGATTTATAAACTTTAATAAAAGGTTTATTAAAAACTACTCTAAGAAGGTCTTACTACTAACGGATATTATAAAGAAAAATATCGCTTTCTAATAAAGAAAATAATAATAACGATCTTTCGAGGTATTTAAAGAGGCCTACGAGAAACCACCGGTATTATATTCCTTTCGAAGTAACGAACTAGCTCGAATCGAAACCGATATTTCAAATTTAGTAATAGGCGCTTATATACTCTAGTAGAAAAACAATAAATAATACCCTATTATATATTATTCTAGGAAAATATTATTAATAGAATAAAACTATAATATCTATAATAAAGAATTATTAGTAGTAATATCTTTATTAGAATAATAGAGGGTATATATAAAGAGTTACTTTAATCTTACTATCTTTATAGACTATAAAAATCTTCTTAACTTTACGACGATAAAGTAATTAAATCGAAGATAAATTAAATAATTAAAATTATTAGGATAATATAAATTTAAGATTTTCTATACCCTAGGAAAGAATAATAGTCGCGCCGATATATTTAATAAGCGGGAAGACTATATAGAGGAGAAAGATATAATTATATAATTAGTTCTTATTTAATAATAAGATAGATCGCTAATCTTAATACGATAACTAGTAGCGATATTATATATCTTTATTCCCGGAATTATTAATAATATTTAGAAAGAATATAAAAACAATATCTTAATTAAAATATTAAGAAATTAGTAACTAAAAGCTAAACTATTAAAATATAATAAGAAAACGTATCTTCCCAAAGGATGTCTTAAGGAAATTATCCGAGATTATTATAATAATCTAATCTAAGGATACCCTAGAGTTATTAAAACTATAAAATTTATTTATAAAGAATACGACGTACTAGGACTAAGGTTATACGTCGAGAAATATATTAAAGAATATATCGAATATTAGTAGAATAAGTCTACGAGATATATTAAATACGGTTAGATCTAATTCGCCCCGGTACTAGAGATATTATAGGACGATATTACGATAAACTTCGTTATCAAATTTTCAAAGTCGAAAGACCCTATTACGATAGAGGCCTTTGACTCTATTATAGTAATCTATAATAAATTTAATAAATACGCTATAATAATATTAATTAAGGAAATTTATAAGGCCGAATAAGTCGCTTTCGTATTATTAGATCGATTAATTAGAGATTACGGGATACCTAAATTAATTACCTTTAATAAAAATAAATAATTTATATTTAATTATTAAAAAACACTAATTAGTACTATTAGAACTAAATTACGAATATTAATAATATATTATTTATAGACGGATAGATAAATAGAGCGGATAAACTAGATAATAAAAATATATTTACGATATTACGTTAATAAAAAATAAAACGATTAGGTAAAGCTTTTATTTATAGTTTAACTAGTATTTAATAATAACTAGTCTAATATAATAAAGTTTATATTATTCTTCGCGAATTATAATAAATATATTAATATATTCTTTAAATTTAAAGAAGAATTAAATATATAAAAAGCTTTAATTTATATAACTAATATAAAGATATTATATAAAGATATATAAACCTAGATTAATTAAATAAATACTCGGACTAAGAAAACGGTAAATAAATATCGAAAAAAGTATTTTTAATTAAAGGAGGGGGATAAAGTATATTTCTTAATAAAGAATATAAAGAGTAAAAAACTAAATAAGAAACTAGACTATATTAAAATCGGACTATTTTCGATTAAGAAGATTAAAGGATTAATTAATTACGAATTAAATCTTCTAGCCGACGTTAAAGTATATTTAATATTCTATATTTTTATACTAGAGCCAGTAGACCCTACGATATTCTTATAAAATACTTTTTATTTCTAGACTAAAGAAGAAACGGAGTTCGAGGTAGAAAAGATTCTAAATTATAATAATTAAAACTACCTCGTTAAATAGAAAGGATACGACGAGTCGGAGAATATATAGGAATTTAATACTAATTTTATAAATTATCGATAACTCCTCGCGGAGTTCCGTTAATATTAGAAGGGGAATAAACGATACCTAACTAGTCGAAATTAAAAGATAACTCGAAGAGCTCGGACGAAATATTAAATAAGAGATTATCGGGTTTAGTAGTACTAACGGTATTAATTACCCATTTATTTAATTCTAACTCCTCGATATTTTAAAGTTTATATTCTATTAATTTTTCCTTTTTATTCTCTACCTTATTATATTAAAATTATAAACGAATAAATTTCGTTTATATAACTTTTATTTTAAACTAAAAATCCTTCCTCGTTTTTTTTATACGATATATATTCACCGGCGATACTACTAGGTTATATTTCTTATTATTATATATATATCGGGCGTACCGATTTGATTTAGAACTAGTTTTATACTCTTTAGAATTAAAAGAATAGTTCTTATAAAGGTATATAACTATAACGAGAAAAATTAAAATAAACTTTTTACGGCGGACGATAAGAGATTTAGACTTCTCGATTCGATAAAGCGATATTAAAAAGAATAATTTAATTTCCGAAAACGGAAGTCGAGAGGGGGGAGCTAGTATTATAATCTTAATATAAAACTAACTAAATTTACGATAAAGGTAGTTATAATTATAATTGTAATATTAAATAAATAATTATATTTAATAGTTCTTAATAGCTAGGCTACTATAAACGATTATATTTAATAACTTTTAGTAACTATACTACTATAAGAGACTATAAAGATCTTAGTACGATTTTCTTTTATTATATAAATAGTATACTTTCTTAATAAATAAGAGCTTCGTATTTAACTTCGCTTAAAACTTTTAATTATAGATTCTAAATATAAACGTTTATTAAACTATTAATTAAATTTATTAAATTTATTTAATATTATTTTATATTAATACGAAGCCTGTTATTCTTTGATCCTTGATACTCCTCTCTACGAGTACTAACCTAGGTCCTATCGACGTTATACTAAGGTGTTGAACGGAGAGCCTTAACAGTAGTAACTATTTAATATTAGAATTAAAGCGAGTAGGACGTTAAGGACGTCGTTAAAATATAGTAGGTATAACTATAAATAATAATAAATAGAACAAGACTATATATATATGTATATAAGTATATAAGCAGGATATAAAGATGTTTAATATGATTCCATGCCATTTGCTAGTGAAACGGGTGTGAGTTACAGTGATCGATATTGCCAAGAATTATCGTGAGTTTTGCAACCGCTAAATAAGCGTGGGGGGCCTCGATAAGGCAAGCTCCGACCGAAGCTGTGAAGCTCTCCCCCGAGTAGAATGCCCTGTTCTCCATCCCCATCTCCCTCTTCGTACCTCCACTAAGGCATTTTATGCCCCTCACCTAACCCGCTCTTCTTACTTAGTCCTATATCGTTCGCTTTGTTGCTATCCTTCTATAACCTATAACCTACACCCTATACCCCTCTCCATTATGGCGCCCATCACGAACGGAGACCGAGACGGCATTGCTCCTCCAAAAAAGCGAATTGCAGTCATGACCAGTGGGGGAGACTCTCCAGGCATGAATTGCTGTGTCAGAGCTGTCGTCAGGATGTCAATTGACCAAGGTTGCGAAGCCTATTGTGTATACGAAGGGTACGAGGGATTGGTGGTTGGTGGGGATCTCATAAAACAGATGCAATGGGAGGATGTTCGGGGCTGGCTGTCAGAAGGAGGCACACTGATTGGCACAGCTCGATGCATGGAGTTCAGAGAAAGACCCGGCCGCCTCAAAGCTGCAAAGAACATGATAGACAAGGGTATCAACGCATTGGTCATTTGCGGTGGAGATGGCAGTCTGACAGGAGCGGATACCTTTCGAGGAGAATGGCCTAGTTTACTGGAGGAGTTGGTGAGCGATGGCAATATCTCTATCGAGCAGCAAAAGGAGTTTCAGTACCTCAATATCGTTGGTCTAGTGGGATCCATCGACAACGACTTTGCAGACACGGACGCTACTATTGGCTGTTACTCTTCGTTGGGCCGTATATGTGAAGCAGTGGACTACATCGATGCAACTGCGTTCTCGCATCAACGGGCTTTTGTCGTTGAGGTCATGGGCAGACATTGTGGCTGGCTAGCGCTCATGGCTGGAGTGAGCACAGGTGCGGATTTCATCTTTATCCCAGAGAACCCTCCCGCCGAAGATTGGGAGGATCAGATGTGCGACATAATCTCAAAGGTTCGTCTGTCGGTCATTTGAATGCCAAGATTTGCGCTGATGAGCGTATAGCATCGAAAATTGGGCAAGCGGAAAACGATTGTCATTGTCGCAGAAGGCGCCCAGGACCGTGAATTGAGAAAGATACCTCCCAGTATGGTCAAGGACCTTTTGTCACATCGACTAAAGCTTGATACTCGAATCACTACCCTTGGACACGTGCAAAGAGGCGGCAATGCTTGTGCCTACGACCGACAGCTCTCTACTCTGCAAGGCGTGGAAGCAGTCAAGGCAGTCCTCGAAGCTACACCAGAGACTCCGTCAAAATTCATCGCCATCATAGAAAATCAAATCGTCCGAAACCCTCTCATCGAAGCAGTCGCGTCGACTCAACGAGTGGCTGAAGCTATTGCAGCGAAAGACTTCAAGCTTGCTCTCGACCTTCGGGGCCCTGAATTCAAGGAGTACTACAACGCCTACAGGACCACAACTGCCACAGAACAACCTGAGCTGGCTTTACATAAGGAGAAGGTAGGCACGTTCCGCTTTATCATAGAACTCAGCTGGCTAATATCATTTAGCACATGCGAATTGCAATCATTCACATCGGCGCTCCGGCTGGCGGTATGAACTCCGCCACTCGTGCAGCAGTAGCATACTGTCTATCACGCGGCCATACCCCAATCGCTATACACAACGGCTTCGCAGGACTTGTCCGACACCACAGTGACAAGCCGGTTGGCTCAGTCCGCGAAATAAAATGGCTGGAAGTCGAAGGGTGGATGAGTCGAGGCGGTTCCGAAATCGGCACAAATCGCGACTTACCATCTAAAGTCGGTATGGGCGAGACAGCGGACTGCTTTAACGAACACAAAATCGGCGCACTCTTCATCATCGGTGGCTTCGAGGCTTTCACGGCCCTAAGCGAGCTGCGGAAAGCCAGACCAGATTATCCCGCATTCCGTATTCCAATGATGCTCCTCCCGGCTACTATCAGCAACAACGTACCTGGGACCGAATACTCGGTCGGTAGCGACACATGCCTCAACGCTCTGATCAGCTACTGTGATGCCATCAAGCAGTCCGCTTCTGCATCTCGCCGACGAATCTTCGTTGTCGAAACTCAAGGTGGTCGATCTGGCTATATCGCCACCATGGCTGGGCTCGGTATCGGTGCTTTGGCAGTCTACACGCCTGAAGAGGGTATCTCCGTTCAGATGCTGGCGCGAGATATTCAGCATCTGCGTGAAAGCTTTGCAAAGGATCAAGGCCAGAATCGTGCTGGGAAGTTGATACTAAGGAACGAGCACGCTTCCGTTACCTATACCACACAAGTTATTGCAGACATGATCCGCGAAGAAAGTAAAGGCCGCTTCGAATCCCGCTTCGCCATTCCTGGCCACGTTCAGCAGGGTGGCACACCGTCTCCCATGGATCGTGTTCGTGCTGTACGACTGGCTGTCAAATGTATAGAGCATCTGGAATCCTATGCCGAAACGTCGCACGCAGAGATTGTAGAGGATGACTTGAGCATGGCTGTCATTGGAATCAAAGGCGCTAGCGTGGTTATAGGTGCTATGGAAAGCCTGGAACGCGAGGAAACGAATTGGAAAGATCGGAGGCCCAAAGATGAGAGCTGGATCAAATACAAGAAAATTGTTGATACGTTGAGTGGTAGGCCGAAGGCGGAGGAATGCTGTGAAGGGTGTGGGAAGAAGAGGTAGATGGATTAGTGAACTTTTCGATGGATGTTCACTTCCTTGTATTTTATACCCTGATGCTGGATAGATCAATAGAGCGGTGCTTGTTGCACATTGAGCGATTTCTTGATATCAGCTTGCATCGTCAAGCTGCAATGCATTTCGTCCACAAAAAACGATGGAGATTGGAGAAGCTTCTGACATCATCACCAAAAGCCAATTGGCGACTTGAAAAACGTAAATGGACACACTCCGCTCACCCTTCCAAGCAGAAATCCTTCCTATTTTTGTTTATAAGGCTGTATTGCACATCTATTTAGACTAATCCGTACTGAAATGCAACTCGTATAAATCCACCTCATCCGCATGTCCGCTCTCCAACCAAGATGCAAAGTCGCAGACATAATCCAAGAAGTAATGCTAAAAAAGTTCAATGCTCCCCCAAGAGACTGTTATCAGGTTAATAATCCTACCAAACCTTTATTATTACTTAAGGCAGTATGTCCCCTACATGCTTAAGTGCCCTCAAGTCTAATTGATGGCGATTCTCCCACAATATTTTTATCCTACTACCCAAGCTCCTCAGATCATAATCTAGCACGGGCCCGGCGAATTCCTTCGCGAAGATATCAACGTGCCTAATCTTCTTCGCAGCAATCGTCTCATCTTCATTCAGATCTTTCGGTAAGGCCGTACTGCGGAAAAGAAGCAAGCAACGTATACCGGGGTGATGGAACGGCTTGGAAAGGAGACCGGGCTGGGAGAGGGTGATCTGATTATTAGCTGTTCTCGGAATAAGAAACAGGATTGGAATTTTGGGGAGGTGGGAAGGCGCAGTTCTTGACTGGGGGACTGGGATCCATGTTAGCATAGGGTCATAGTCAAATCACTGTCGTCATATTTTCTCAAGGTGAGCCCATGTTGTCCATGTATCTCAAATCCTCACTAGAATATTATGAAGACCGTATCGCAAGTATAGAATGGCGCGTATGCCATATACACAAAAACAGACAGTATGGGCCGTGTTCCTACTATCCGGGAACGAGTCTTCCACAGAGAACCATCCTTATACACCTACCCAAACCACCACGCACCATAGAGCTTCCCAAACAGAGATTGCCTAGCACAACAATTAGCCCGGTGCTAACGGCGATGGATTAAAACTGCACCTAAACGTGGTCATCATGCTGGATAGTAACTGTAACCAACAGTAAACGTTACATGACTAGTATGGTTAGTGAAGTAAGATGAAGGCTGGGGCCCAGTAGTGGTATTCGGCTGAGCGCCGTAAAAGATAACACACTCCCAGAAGTTCCAACCAGTGCTGACGAAGTGCATATCATACGAATAGTATCCGTGCTGCGTACCCGCTTGCAATGCTTCGGCGTCACACTTGCATGCGTTGATATAATCTGAGGTCTGATAGGTGATAGGACCATGCTGGTAGTATTTGTAGACGGGGGGGAACACGGACGGGTTGCTGTTGCCCGGATTGGTGAGATTCTCCGCATAGCTGCCATGGGAGTTTTCATAAACTAGTTCGTAGTTCCACGTCGGCGTACAGGTTTTGAGAGTAACGAAGGGTTCACTGTAGCCATATGTTTGCCCCACGTCGCTATAAGGGTTTTGAACTGGGACGGTTTGTAGTTTAGCTTGCTGTAGGTAACACAAGTCCATGTCGAGTTCGATTTGCTGTATCAAACCTCGAAGGACTCATACAAGGTGGAGTTGGTGTTGCATGCACAGGCCTCTATGGCTGCATTTTCGTTCGATAAGCCCGTTATGTCAGTAAGCTGGTATCTCAGAGGCGGAGTAACGACGGCGTGGTAGTTGCCATAATTGGTTTGGTCCAAGAATTCTCCTGAGCCACTGTGGGTCCGATTGAAATTGAGCGAGGCGAGACAAGTGACTGGTTGGGTGGGAACAACAATTCCCTATTTCGAAGTCAGCATTGCTTCTTTAAAATGAGTAGCAAAAATTGTGGGTCTGGGGTAAAAACCCGAAATTACAGTTCAGAGACTGAGTAGAAGAGATGTCTCGGTAGTGTTTACTGGGGGAGAAGCCGCGATTACAAAACAAAAGCATGTCTCGAGACTCTACAAGGGCTATCAAGTAAGGATGAAACTCCAAAAAGTGGCTTACAATTTCTACTGTGGCGCTTACGGTATCCAGAGTTGTCGTGTACGCAAGCGCTCCAGTAGTGACGACGGTTGTTATAGTAGCTTGAGTAGGCTTGACAATTTGGGCACTTGCTGTATCCAAGGTCGTAGTATATAAGAGGCCTCCAGAGGTGATCGTCGTCTCTATCGTAACCTGACTGGGAGAGCCTGGGACTGGGTTTGAGTTGGACGGGGTGCCAGAGCCACTAGACACCGGAGGCCCGCTTGGGGAGGCGGTATCGGATGGGCGTGGGACGATACAGGGGTGCCGGTGGATGTTCCACCATCTGGCACGTCTCGAAGTCAGCATTGCTTCATCAGGAAGAGAAATTGGGTCGCAAGGCATGTCTTGTGAGTCTGGCGTGGTAAGGACCCACGACTCTACTCTAGAGGCACGTTTCTGGGTATCCGAAGAAGAGGATCAAACGGGGAAGAAAATATAGAAAAGTGAGTTACTAGCCGAGCCTGCGCCTGACGATATCAAGCCCGTCGATGCATGCATAGTCGTCAATGAGGGACCAACTTTCGTGGACGTAGGCGAACCAGGAGTCACCGATCCAGAGTTCACCGATCCAGAGGCCACCAATCCTGAAGCCGGCGATGCAGAGATCACCGATGAAGAATCCAGTCCTGTAGACGCTGACAGGTCCGAAGGCGATCCAGAACTTGTCATGCTCGAGGATACTGAAACGTCGGTGGTGGCACTTGCGATAGTGCTTGCGATGGTGCTTGCCGGCGACGACGAGCTTCCGCCTCCGTTGGCTGGTTCTAGGGTGGGGCATCCGGAGAATGTAAATTCGTTAGCAGAAGTTTTGCTCCGATCCCGATATCTGCTTACACCCCATCGTCGTCAAGAACACTGGGGTACAGGTGGCGGGTGGTATCGTGAGGAAATAAACGTTGACTTGATTCGTTTGACCATCCAAGCACAGAGCAGCAGTACTATTACCAATCAGAAACAGCTCGTTGTTCCACTGGATCGATGAACCAGAAAGTTCCCAAGTGGTGGTGATACTGCTAGGCGAAGTGGACGGCACGAATGGCTCGGATGTCACGCCGTTCGAGGTAGAATAGATCGCTCCACTTTGTACAGACAACTGGCCTTCGAAATTCAGAGTGTAGATATTTGATGCATTACAATCTTCCGTAGTCGTTCCATCAGCCTTGATGAATTTTTGTCGCTGCTCAGGAGGGCTGCTAGCCGGGGAACCACTGCCATTCGGGATACCGCCACCAAGTTGCAAGGCGATCAAGAACTCTACACCCGTAACAGTACTCGTACCAGTACCAGTAGGCGAAGGTGGCGGTCTACTATGAGTCAGCTATATCGGCAACAGGCCCACAGCTTGATAACTTACTCAGCGCTAGAGGGATTCTATGCCGTGAATACGGTAGGATTGCCACCCAATGACCAATGATGAAGGATAAGGATAGTCTGAGCCAGGGTAGACAGAACCGCTGTGGGGCGAATGTAGGCTGACACTCAGACTTGAGGCAGCAAGCACTGAAGATGCAGATCCAGCAGACTCTGTCTCGGCACGGTTTGGCTGAGCAGGAGCCTGTATTAAGCCTGACCGTGACTATCGATTCAGCGAGCGTAGCGATAGGATCTGGCAAGCAGAGTGCGAGGGCCCAATGAAGACACTTCATGGTCGAACTCCGACGTATGCACCCCTAAAAGCGAAAGTAAGTTTCGTATAGTCAGCGAGACTGCCTTGCCCGTCACCTAGTATTCGACGCAGACGCCTGATGAATATGGTAGCAAGAGACTAAAAGAGTGAATTGAATAAGACCAAAAGAGTGTGTGTCGGGAATGGTCCAGCGGGGTTGCCACCGGAGCCGTCGTGCAATAATATATAACTGGACCGTTGTGTTTCCAATTTAATAAGTAGGCTGGGGCTCATTCCACATGGCAGCTGGAAATAACAATGCCAAGGCTGAGGAATGGAGTGTTCAATTTTTTGAGCGCGAGGAATCGCGAATATCCCATAACTTGATATGCCGAGAGTCCGGATCTCCATGCATTTTCGCTTCGAAGAGACGAGCACATCATTGATGCATTACATCCCATCATAATCTGCCATGAGACTATCGGCCAACATTGTGTTCCCTTAGGAACTCGCTAACGTCTTGAAAGGCGTTGCAGAGCCATATAACGAGGAGAAGAGGGAGAGCGGACTTGGCCAAAAGAATGGCAATTAAGTCAGACGTCTTTGGTTTGATGATTACATTCAATTCGGCTATTGGCTACAAAGACTGAGGACTGAGATCTACTTCACTAGAAGTGCGTGGCGGTTAAGCTCGTGCTGGAAATGCATTTCGAGTCTAGGCGTGACTCAAGAGGAAGCGTGTAATCTGACTTCTCCGCGGAAGATATCAAAGATATCAGCCGACGTATGAAGTCCCAAGTAAGAACTTGCTGTTTGGTCCAGTCTGACACTTGATAGTCCTAATGAATAAAGAATGGACTTTGCCTAGGGATGAGTCCTGGATCTTTTTCGTCTCCACCTACTCTGTTCGACGTGTCTCTGACATGAGACGTTACTCACAGACAGATTCAAGTATGGTGACACGTAAGGTATTTGGACTGAGACATCCCTCTCTCGAACGACCAAGTGGACAAAGCTTCAACAGGATGATCGTCCATGATTTATTTAGGATGGACATCCAAGATGGCACAAGAATCGATGAAGGTAAGGTAGGTTAACATAGACATAAAGCAATCAAGTCGGACGGTAAGGTCCGAATATAAAATACCAAGACGCTAATGCACGTTTACCAACGGCGTGGAGAAGCTTGGCCGTCTTGGCCGGTAGAACTGGATTTCTGAACACCCGTAACCAGTCTTTCTAAATCCTTTCCTCTCTTGATCCATTTACTCCACTTCTTTGTCTATATTGTCAACAACACATTCGTTTTGCCACTATATTTCAAAAACAAGTTTCTATTGTTGCCCATTCGCTACAACACCAAATGTATAACGCATACTCTTCTTTTAAAACGAACGAATCCGCTCTGTACTGAACACATCATTCTCAGCAATGGCTGCGGACCCGAGTCCATCCATCAGCGCCTCTTCTCTTACATCGAGTAGTGGTCGTCGAAATTCCACTTCCTCCTTCCAGCCGCCACCTCTACCGCCACTGATCAGCGCACGTCGTGCTTCAAGCTCCTCCTTCCAACTACCGCCTTTGCCACCATCCACCGAGTCCCTCGCCGCCGGCACTTCCATACCTATCCCCGCCCTTGCACCGCCGACGCCGCCCCCAAAGGATTCTACCCAAAATCACATGTTTCTACCTGTCCCAGTCACGCCTCAGCGTAAGCCTGTCCTTCGACAGAAGAGCCCACTATCGAACGAGGCATACTTTTCTAGTCCAGCTCCCAGCATGCCCGGTACCTTTCCTACCTCGCCCCCACCTATTGGCACATCACCGAATACTGGCATGCAGAATGCCCAATTTGCCGCCGCGGCATATGCTGCCAGTGATTCGCCTTGCCCCAAGTCAACGAGCCCAAAGCGGCCTGGCAGTCTAAGGAATTTACTATCCTTCAAGGCCCTGAGGAGGAGCCATGAGAATATATCACCCGACGCCGCAGGACTTAGGCCAACGTCGGCAGCTGGAGAAAGTACACTTTCAAGTGGGAGGCCGAGCTTAAACAAGAAGAAGAGCGGGAGTTTCTGGAGACGGACGAGTTCCTTAGGCATGAGCTTTGAATCAGAAGGAGAGAAGGGAAATCAGACTTCAGTTTTAGGTGTCGACAATGATAGCGTTGTCAAGGAGGAAGCGAGCATTCGGTCACCTGGACCAGGGCCCGGCGACCACTTCCCGACAGTGAAGAAGCGGAAGAGTGGGACCTTTTGGAGGAGAAGAAGCTCGATGGGCTTGGCTACTACCTTTGGCCCAAATAGTGGCACTGGAGTGGGCATGATTGATATGACGAACGGAGCTACGAGTGGCAACAGCAATACGGAGAACACTGCTCTGAATGGAGATCACGAAGAGACGGCAATTAATGAGCTGGAATACGAGAAGCAATTGCCTGATGTACCGTTGTCGCCGGTAACGAATCTTGAAAAAGAATTGGTACCACAAAGATCATACAGTCCGCCTCCGCAAATACCAGACTTTATTGGAGGCGGAGTAGGGCTGGGTGGAGAGGATATGTTTAAGGACATACAATGAGAGCGCTGGTAGCTTGCTCTTTATGATGACAACTCTGCTTTTACTTAGCGTTAAGATACGAATTTGAGCCAATCGTTGAATCGGAAGCTCTCCAATTGTCCAATCAACAGCAATGAGGCCCAAAAGACGGCAGCCGGCGAGGACCGCGCCAAGCGTCAGCCGACGATGTCCGCCTTTAGATTTCCCAGTTGTACAACACCCGGAGTATCCACTCTCCTATGTGTCCGTGAATGCTGTAATGATGTTCAGAACAATCGTAGATTTCCTTCAAAATATCGATCAATACTAGGCCCTCCAGGATGCCACGGGCTTCGTACAAATCCATCTACACAGGCACATTCATATCTACCCCTAGCCTCGACAGCCTCCGAGTCCTTGAAAACCATGCGATAGGTGTAGATGAAAATGGTGTCATACGCCATGTCGCGCCATTGCCTCCTCTGAATTCTGAAGATGAAGACCCATTGATCAGTGTGTGCCACGTGGCGAGGTCATGGGGCTGGGGGATGAGACCGTGCGGCGACGGTGATGGGGAGAGGGAGTGGACGTGGGTGGAAGGTGGGAATGGAAGGAGTTCGTGGTGGTTTCCTGGGTTTATTGGTAAGTCGGATAGAAAATAGGTCGCATCTTTTCATTCGTTGCGCTTCGTAAAGAGAATCAAAGGTGTATTCGGTGAAGGGTTTCGTTCTCTGGTTTGTCGAAAATGCATTGGATACGTCGAATATGATCTTGCTCGCCACTGATGGTCTCGTGCTATATTTGTATGTTCTCTGTAATGAACATTCTTGACAACCTAAAACTGTACAAGACCGCTCGCGAATGACTCACTCACTCGTCCAACCCGTTGACAGCGTTCTGGAAGAACAGACACACACATCCACGCCTCCCAATACCCCAACGCCGGCATCTTCGGCAAAACGACCCTCATCGACTGGCTAAACACCTACACCTTCCCCCTCGAAGCATCCCTCTCCGACCTAAATAAAGCTCGCCGCGTCTACTCCGCCTGTGTTTCTCGCACTCTTTCACACGGCACAACCACTGCATCATATTTCACAACCCGGCACGTGGAATCGACAAACCTGCTCGCCGATATCTGCCTAGCAAAAGGGCAGCGAGCGTTCATTGGCCGAGTATGTATGGATAGCCATCTAAGCCCAGAATACTACCGAGACGAATCACACGACCAAGCTGTAAAGAATACGCAAGCTACGATCTCTCACATCAGCGAAATCGACGCTTGTAATGAACTTATCACGCCAATAATAACGCCACGCTTCGCGCCTGCCTGTTCCTCTGATCTTCTTATGGGTCTCGGCCGCTTAGCATTTGAATCAAAACTCCCAATCCAGACGCACATCTCTGAAAATGAATCTGAGATTTCCCTTGTTTCATCGCTTTTTCCCAAGCATGATTCGTATGCGCATTGCTACGACTCGCATGGACTGCTCACGACAAGGACGGTGTTGGCGCATGCTATCCACCTCTCGGCTGAGGAGAGAAGGTTGGTGAAGGAGAGAAAGTCGAAGATAAGTCATTGTCCAGTAAGCAATACCAGCCTCTCGAGCGGCCTATGCCCTGTGCGCGAGCTCTTAGACCAGGGTATCGAGGTTGGGCTGGGTACTGATGTCAGCGGTGGTTATTCTGCTTCCATTCTTGTAGCGGCGAGGGAAGCAAGTATGGTATCACGGACATTGGCAGGCTTGACAGTGGAGGACTTTGGTACCGCGCGCGATGGAAATTTGGAAGATGCAAGCTCGCCGTTTGCTGAAGAAGCTCTGCCAAAGGTCGAGACGCCGAAGTATTCAACGCGTGCAAAAGATAGGAAGAAACTCAGCGTCGAGGAATGTCTCTACCTTGCCACGCGCGGCGGCGGCAAATGTCTGGGGTTGGGTGATAAAGTTGGTGGATTTGGGGTTGGAATGGAATTTGATGCGCAGCTCATTGAGCTCCGGGAAGCAGATGAAATAGATGGTGGAGTGGATGACGGGCTGGTAGAGGTGTGGGGAAAGGAGACATGGAGTGAGAAGGTGGCGAAATGGATGTTTTGCGGAGACGATCGGAATACGAAGAAGGTGTATGTGAAGGGGAGGATGGTGCATAAGCGGCCGTGAGAATGAAAGAACGACTAGACGCTCAGTATCATGACCCTCACACTTCTATCTTCTTGCATTTCAAGGAATCTGCGACTCAATCAAAAATTCCAATGCCCTTGTTCATAAGACCCAACGGAATGATGTCTTGTCCTCACTTGCTAGAAATGACCCTTCATGAAAGTGTGCAAGCTCTTGGCGTAGGAGATCACGGCTCGTGGCCTCTCAAAATATTGACACTTGGATGGTAAGAGACAACCCCAAAAAACCTCACTCCGTCAGGCTTGGTGTCAGAAAGTGGGAGTCTTGGACGCCAGAGCGATCGACTTTACCACAAATGACCTGGTAAGTGAGTAGTACATTTGGCATTCAAGCCTATGACAGAGTATAGCATTGCGCAAACAGGACTCATCTTGAGCCCTGACATGGAACCATTTTGCTCTTATAGGTTTTTATGCTGCGAATCCAGAGCTCTGTAGCCCTTACCAATGCGATTTATTCCAGTACCAAGCCTGCAACTTGCTTTCAGGCTACAGACCATTGAGACAACGCGATGGCAACAGGAGCCGGAGAAATTGCTGCTAGAGGGAACTTGCTCAAAAATCTCGCTTTTCTTTCCTTATAACTTCTTCATTCAAGACAGAGGGGAAAAGGCAAGCTTCAAGCTGGCTAAGACTGCAAAAGCTCTCCCCGAAGCACTTCAAAAACATCTCTTTCACACATCGAATCTTTGATCAACCACATCATCGCTGGCCAACAGTCATAGAAGAAGTTTAGATAACATAGTATATAATCCTATTAAAACAGGTTTGAGGGATTCGCTCACGTCTCACCTAAGGATCATCCTTGAACGAAGGAATTTTCAATTCTGCGCTGGCCTGAAAAAACCTGTAAGCCTTTTAATATGGAACAACTCATATGCCAAGAATCTCCTTGTATAGTGCCTCTACAGCGAGCTATTCGCGGCTTTCCTCCAAGGCTATTCTAGAGTCCCCGCTGGCACTCGGCAAAGTGAACGCTTGGCATCCGCCTTCCACAAATCTTTTCAGTAGTGGACTTAACTTACTAATGACTCTTGTTCTATGCTAGTATACCCAATACTTATCGGCCGCCGTCTATGGTCTCATAGATCTCATTCCAGCCACCAGCATTTCACACTAATTGCCCCACAATCTGGTATCAGAATATGCTCCCTGAGACGATTCGCCATGGGTTCCCCTGCGACTTCAGATGAAACCACTGAGAACGACAATCCTCGAGAAGTTGTGGCAGAAGTCACGTACTATGGCAATACATACAATATCGTAAGAGAAGGAATGGCGGAGATCCTGGATCTACAGCCGCCAAAGGATGTTAAGACCACTAAGGATACACCTCGCAGACCGCAGTCCGTCTTCTACAATCCCATACAACAATATAACCGCGATCTCAGTGTACTAGCAATCAAGGCGTTTGGGGAAGATCTGGCTACTATAAGAAAAGCTAGGCATGAACGGAGATTGGAACAATTGGCGAAAGGCGGACAGCGAGGGAAGAAAAGGAAGAGGCCGCAAGTCGAGGCCGTGACGGAGGCTGATGATTCGGCGCCTGCAGCCGAAACGAGGGTGGAGAACGCCACTGTGAATGGGATATCTCAGGAGTCGAGCTCAGAGGTGGCAGGAGCTCGCGCTATCCAAGAAGCTCCCGCCTCAATTCCTGAGGCAGTCCTTTCGAAAGGAGTGTCGAACGAGCCTTCGGAATCATGCGATAGCGCAAAACAGGATGAACATGGAGAAACCGTGTCAATAGCACCTAAGGACACAGGTGAAGGCAAGACAGGCCCTTCGCTCTCAACCTCGTTTCGAATTCTTGATGCTTTGTCTGCAACAGGTCTTCGAGCTCTACGCTACGCCAAAGAGATCCCAATGGCCACGTCAATAACAGCAAATGACCTCTCGTCTTCGGCAACTGCCTCCATTGCGCTCAACGTGGAGCACAATAAGCTCGCCGAGAAAATCGTCCCCACCGCAAGCAATGCCGTCGAGCATATGCACTTTACAGCATCCCATGGCTTTGGCGGATCCAAGCACTACCATGTCATCGATCTCGATCCTTACGGTACAGCCGCTCCCTTTTTGGATTCAGCAGTCCAAGCGATCGCCGACGGTGGCCTCCTCTGCGTCACATGCACGGATGCCGGAGTCTTCGCATCGCTCGGCTACCTTGAGAAGACGTACTCGCAATATGGAGGCCTACCGCTGAAAGGCGCTCACGCCCACGAAGGAGGCCTACGTCTCATCCTCCACGCCATCGCAACATCAGCAGCGCGCTACGGCATGGCCATCGAGCCTCTCCTCTCCCTTTCCATCGACTTCTACGCACGAGTCTTCGTTCGCGTGCATCGCTCCCCTGCGGAAGTCAAATTCCTGGCTAGCAAGACAATGGTAGTCTACAACTGCGATGCAGGATGTGGAGCGTGGTCGATACAACACCTCGCGCGTACGAAAGAGAAGACAGCTAAGAATGGAGACATTCTCTACAACTTCACTTCAGCACTTGCGCCATCTACCAACCCCCATTGCGAGCACTGCGGCTTCAAGACGCATCATGCTGGGCCAATGTGGGGCGGTCCGCTCCATAACCCCCACTTTATTCAACGCATTCTAGACATGCTGCCTACCCTAGACAGAAAGGTATATGGCACCATACCCAGAATCGAAGGCATGCTCTCAATCGCTCTCAACGAATCGTTCGACGGCCCACCCGTTCCCCTTCCTGCATTCGACAAACTCATCCCGCCCACAAAGCCAGCCACTCGATCACATCACCCATTTTTCTTTCTGCCTTCAAACCTCTCTAAAATCCTCCATTGCGTGTCACCCTCTGATGCCGCCGTGCGCGGCGCTTTGATGCACCTCGGCTATCGTACTACAAGATCCCATACAAAAGCAGGCAGCATATGTACCGATGCGCCTTGGAGCGTCATTTGGGAGGTTATGAGGGAGTGGGTCAGGCAAAAGAGCCCGGTCAAAACAGAGCTGTTTAAGAAGAGTACGGCTGGATGGGGTATTATGCAGAAAGACAGATCGAGGATCAAGCTCATCGAAGCACAGCAGCAGTTGAGGGAGGCAGTGCAGCATCCAGATCTAACGGATTTGGAGGCCCTGAAGGAGAAGTTGGAAGCTGCGCTGTATAGGCTTTCAAAGCCGATACAGCGAAAAGAGCAGAAAGACAAGGAAGCGGGTGAGAATGTAGCACAGGGGCACGTTGAGTTTGCACCGGAAGAGACCAATGGTAATGGAGGTAAGCATACAAATGGTGACAAAGGACAGGATGTAGACCCAAGAGAGGATGCGACCAAAGGTGGCGATGTCGAGAAAGGCAACAAGGAAGCCGAGAACGCTACTGAGAAGAGATCCCCGGACCCTCATCCAAGCATGTTGGAAATTGTCTTCGACGAGAAGCTCGGAAAGGAGCCCCAGGGCAAGCGGATGGTGAAATATCAACAAAACCCAAGACCTGATTGGGGGCCTATGAACCGGGCTAAGGGCGATTAGTAGTAGGCACGGCTTAGCAAAGGCAACTTTGGACATGCTGAAGGTTGCTCACAAGATTGATCTTTGCAGCGGTTGTCTTATGACAAGCGACCTTGTATTATGATTTCATCGCTATCTTGCGCTCTATTTCTAGTCATTCTCGATATTCGATCTACAGAGAATCCGGAGTTGGTGCCTCATCAATAGCACGCTGCGGATTCGCTTTGTTGCATTAGTAAAAATCACACTTATCCATCGTTCGTCAAAGGGCAGGCGCACAAAGCAAAGAGAAAGGGCTTGTCGTCTTCACTGCATGCGAAGACTGTTGTAGCCATTTATAGCTGCTACTGACTAAAGGCTGACACATGAGAGCTTTGGCAGGATTGGTGGACATCCTTGCTAGAGGCTCAGCACCTCGTTCGGACAAAGATGCAGAGACGTTTATGCACTGCTGAAGTACCGCGAGAGCAAGATAATTCTTTATGACATTGTGAGCCCAAAAACTTCAATCTTGCACAATGAATATCTTCAAGACCATGGATACGTGACACATATCAAAAGCGAGATGCACAAAAGAGGAGGACCTGACACTGTCGTGGCAACACTCTTACGATGTTGCTGGCAAACAATGTGCTATCGTACTTCATGAATTTCCTTGCTCTAACCTTCCTATTCCTTTCACCACACTTCAACCAGACGAACTTCATCCTCAGAGCAACCAAAGCCACCTCTGACCAACATTCTATCACGTTCTGTTTGACCCAGCATACACTCAGCTTGGTTCTTCGATATCTCTTCGGGACTTGTAAGATCAATTCGCTGAAAGGTCGATCGCTGAAAGATCAAATCGCTCAAAGATCAAATCGCTCAAGAATCAAATCGCTCAAAGATCCTTGGGACCGCTCCACGAACAAAATGTGCCACTACTTCTCCGATTCGATGGGATACTATGACTCCGAATCTTCCACGACAGACCCGCGTGCAGGAGGCATGAGGTACGGCAATCACCACGACCAGCCCCACAATCGTCCCAGTCACAGGCACCGTGATGAATACGAGTCTGACTCCACCACTGGAGATAGATATAACAATCGCAATCACGGCCGCGCAGCTGGACTATTCAATTATACTGAGGACTTCACACGCAACTTCGGTTCCAGGGGCGATGATGACTCGGAGTCTGAGGACAACGACGGCCGACTACATGGCTGTGATGGCCGTCATGATATCTCCCACCGTCGACTTAGCGAGAATGCACTTGGCCCCTCATCCGCGGACGAGCGTCCTCGATGTGGTGCGCTTGGGGGACCCGGTGATCCTCGCAACCCTAGACCACAGCGACATGGCGAGCGGCTGGGCGGCTTCGGCCTTCGACCTGAGGCTGGCGACGATCTACTTTCCTTCGACCAAGGACCACGCGAGGAGTTCGATCTGGGCAGCCGTCGTGGACGAGGTCGTCATGGTTCAGCGGCTGTACGAACGGATCATGGGCCGAGAGGCGCGGAGTGTGTGCCTGCGGAGTGGCCCAGTGATGGTGGCTATGTGAGGGAGAGGCCACGCGGGGCGTGGCCTCAGGGCTATGCTGGTGGTCGGGAGGGGCCGCATGGGAATCGCGAGCATGGTTGCAATGGCAGGCGTCAGGAACGCTATTGATGTGGAGTACTTTGACTTGACTGGGGGGTACGAGGCTGGGGTTTGGAACGTGCAGTGCTAGATAATTGAATGGTTGAAGGGTGCGCTGGGGAGGCCGGTTTGTCCTTGTTGCTTTTAATTTGCTTGCGGTGGACGCTTGTGCATGCCTCCTAGATCTTTTAGAGCTGTTAGAGTTACCTTACTTAGCTCAAGATACTAAAAACATTCTTGCCATTCCGAGAAGCTCTCACGCTACCCAGTTTCCGTGAAGTCGAAGGCCAGGGTGAAGAAGCACATGAGCAGCAACCATGCCGTTGGCTAAAAGGTTCATTGACCTAGGTGTTGATATAGACTATCGAACAAATACAGAGCATCGTGTGCTGACTTCAATATCTCTGTCACGAGTCATGAGAACCCAGCTTTTTGGAGCCTACGAGGTCATGATTGAAAGTATCCGGAATACGCTAGGGGGCGATTATAGAACATCGCTTTTTACTACTAACGCGTAAACGATAAAAAAAGTCGCCTATTAATAAAGTAATTATATTTTAATCTTAGTTTATTAATTATAGAAGTTATTTCTACTATTATATTTTAAAACTTAGTTATAGCGACGCTACTAGTTATTAATAAACGGATTAATATTATTTTCTATATTAAGATTTTCTTATTCTTTTAACTATACTATTCTTAACCCCTTTTTTTTTTAATAAACGACCGGCGCGTTACTACGCGGTTCTTTATAAAGTTCTAAATATATTTAATAAGATTTAGATTAAAGTTATTACTAGGCTAGTCTAAAAAAATAATATAATATTAAATAAATAGTAGTTTCTACTACTACGATATATAATTACTAGTATTATTTTATATAAAGTATATTAGCCGGTTAAAATATAACGTAGCGAACTAATAATATACCGGTAGTAATAGTAGTTCTAGAATATATTTTTAATACCGGTACTAGTTAATTCTACCCCGTTTTAAATATCTATAAAGAGAAAAGTTAAAATATCTAGAGTAGGATAGAACTCGGTTATATATAACTCTTTTACCGAGAAGAATCGTAACTCTCTCTATATATATAACCTTTTCCGCTTATTTTCGTAATATATTTATAGTTATTATATTATACTAAGACTAGCTTTATAGTAGCTACTAAATATAGTATATAAATCCTATATAGGGAGTATACGGCGTGGTTACGCCATTTATATTATAATATTATATTATAGTTTCTAGTACTCCGGAGCTCTTTTTAAAAATAAAAGACTCGGAGCCCTCGCTCTAACTCTTTAGAGATTAATTTTATTATTTAAATATAAAGATTATTTTCTTATTAAGGCTTTATATTTATTTTTATATTATTATAAATACTTTAAATATTATAACTTAATAGTTTTAATCTCTTTTAATCTTTTTAAATAATAATCCGTTAAAAGTATAAAAAATCTCTTTGGAAATAATTATCCCGAAGGCGAGATATATAGGATTAATACTTTAGATAAAAATACGGGAGATTTACTAGAGAATATTAATTTTACGATAAATTAACGATTTATAGAATTAAAATATAAATAGAAAGCCCTCGAAAAAGAGGCCTCTATTATTATAATTTAGAAAAGTATCGAAAATTTATAACGTACTATCGTAGGTAAAGGAGATAAGGAAATTAAAAATAATTTTTAAAAATTAAATATAAAAGACGAAAACGGCCCGACGGTAGGTTATAATTAAATCGGTCTTAATATAAATTAAGGTAATTTATAATTATCGAAACTACAGAATTTTTATATAAAGAATACGTAAAATTATCGAGAATAAATTTATAATATAGAGACTACGTTCCGTTTAATACCCGTAAACTTTCGAATAAATAAAAAGAAGATTTTATATATAATACCTTATTTAAAGAGGTAAATTAAGAAATTATAAAATAAATATAAAGAACTTTATTTAGTAGATATATTAATATAAAAGTTCTTTACGAATTATTTATTTAACGTAATTAAGGACTCTTTAAACCGAGTTATAAATATAAGTCTTAAATATTAATATACTCGCTAGAGGAATAATTAATTAATATAAGATTTCGATATTTATTTTAATACCCTAAAAACCGAATTATCTTTTTATAATAAAGAATAATAAATAGTTTATTTAATAACCCGCTTAAGATTTAATATTTTAAAAGAAGTTAACCGAGCTTAAAGTATTCCTACTAAACGAACCGAATTTATATTATTTACGGTATATTACGAATATAATCTTAATCGAGACTTTAAGATATAAAATAATAATTAAAATAATTAATTAAAACCTCGGAAAAGGTATAAAAAGGGGTTAAAGAGCGGAGATAATAAAAATAAATCTAATATAAAGAGATAAAGTTCTAATAGTAGTAGTAATAAAAATATAAATAAAATATATACGACTCGCGCGAGCGATAAGAATCTTAAAGATATTAAATATTTTAATTATTATAAATTCGGCTACTATTCTAATAAATATCTAAAGAAGAAAATAAAGATTATTAATTATATCGGCGATTATACCGCCGAGTTAAAAAATAATAAACCCTCGGGGAAGTCTTTATTTCCAAAGAATAAAAAGAAATAAAAACCCGACCGAGTATAAATATTAATAGCGAAGTTATTATAAATTTAATTAATATCGATATAAAAATTATTCGTATTAAAATAGATAAAGATCTAGGAGCGGAGATAAATATTATTAATAAAATATTTATATAGTAGTATAACCTAGAGTATTTTAAAAGCGAGTCGTTACCGACTTTTAAATAAATAAACGGGTAATCTATTTATTATTATAATATTTATAATATCGTCTACTAGTTAACCGATTTATAGGGATAAACTAGGGAGTATAATAATACCTTTTATTTTATTAATAAAAAAGGCTCGTTTATTATTATAAATATACTAGTTATAGAAAAAGAAAAGATTTAAACCGATTATAATATATATATCTAGCGGTTCGGTATCGCGCTAAATACGTATATATTAAAATTATTTAAAGATTTTACGAAATTATTAAAGACGTAGCTAGTTATATATATATTAATTTATATTAAAACTAGTCTCTTTAATTAAGTTCCTATTAATAAAAACGAGGTTAAGAAAGGCGATACTATTATTAATATAATATTTTTTAATAGTTCCGCTATCGTACCGCCTACGCTTTTTAATAAATTTATAGATTTTAATAATATCTTTTTAAATAAAGAAATAAGTCGATTACCGTTATATAAAAGCGGCGATTATATAATTAATATAAAGAGTAACCCGTTATACGGGCCTCTTTATAATCTATCGAACCTAGAATTAATAAAGTTAAGGAGATATCTAGACGATATTTTAACGAAGGGTTAAATTAGGTACTCCGTAAACCCTATTAAAACTCCTATTCTTTTTATTTTAAAGAAGAATAATAGATTACGACTATATATCGACTACCGAGGTCTTAATAAAATTATTATTAAAAATCGCTACCCGTTACTCTTAATTAATAAGACGCTGGACCGCCTAAATAGCGTTATATAATTCACGAAACTTAATTTAAAAGATTTTTATTATCGAATAAGAATTAAAGAAGGCGATAAATAGAAGATAATATTTCGTATACGATATAGTTTTTTCGAATATATAGTAATATTATTTAATTTAACGAATATACCTACTACTTTTTAAATTTATATTAATAAATCGTTAACGGGTTTAGTAAATATATTTTATATTATTTATCTAGATAATATCCTAATTTATTTAAATTTAAAAGAGGAGTATATTAATTATATATAATAAATACTCGAATACCTATAAAAATATTCTTTATTCGTAAATTTTTAGAAATATAAATTCTTTATTTAGTTAATTAAGTTTTTAGGGTTTATTATAAATACCGAAGATATATTAATAAACGAACGTAGAATTAATATAATTTAGTCCTAGCCAAAACCAAAGTTCTTTTATAATATATAAATATTTTTAGGCTTTATTAATTTTTATTATCGATTTATTTATTATTATTCGTAGATAGTAGGCCTATTAACGGGTTTATTAAAAAGTAATTAAAATAATAAAAAAATTTAGTTTATTTAAATAACTTAAAGAGGTAGAGTAAACGTTTTATTTACTTCGCGATTCGTTCTTATATATATTTATTCTAGTATACTTTAATTTAAAATTTAAAATTCGGATTAAAATAAATATTTCTAATTTTACTATAACTACGATTTTAATATAGTTATAAAATAATAATAAATAATATCCCGTCGTTTTCTAGTCCCGTAAAATATAAGATTTAGAAATTCGATATAAGATTTATAATAAAGAGCTCCTCGTAATTATTACGATATTTAAATAATAACGATACTACTTCGAGGGTAGTTTATATAAAATAGAAGTCTTAACTAATTATAATAACCTAAAGGGTTTTATAAATATTAAATAATTAAATAATTACTAGGCGCGCTAGGTAATAAAACTCTTATTTTTTAATTTCTTAATTTTATATTATTCTAGGAAAAATAACCTAGCCGATAACCCTTTATATTATTTTAATTATAAAGGCTAGGATAGTTTTTTAGATAATATATTATTTATTTTATAATAGAAATTATTAAATTTAGAAAGTATTAATTAAGGCCCTATTTTCGTTATAATATAAAATACGTTCGTAGATATAGAAGATTTAGATATAAATAATACTTCGCCGGCGCTAAATAATATATCCGTAGACGTCGCGTAAAATTTAATATATATAAAATTTACGTTACTAGGGTCTTTAAGATTTACTATAAAAAAAGTATATTCTTTAATAATATATTTATTTAGGCTTAAGGAGTTAATACCTAGATAGGAAATTCTAAAGAGTTTAAACGAGACGTTTATTTAAATCGATTATAATATAGTAGAGAAGTTATTTAACTCTATCGCTAGAACTATAAACTATAAACTATTTATTCTACGTATTATTATTAAATTAATAGTATTTTACGAAACGGTTTATAATATTAAAAGTTTATTAATAGTTAAAATAATTCGCGCTTTATAAAAGGATAATTCCTTCTCGTAAATAAAAATCGCCGAAATTATATAAACGGATTATTAATATTCCGCCGGAGTATAAATTTTAGATTTTATATTAATTCTTAAATATAATAATAAGATTTATATATTTAAAGAAAGATTAGTCCGCGAAGAGTTATTAAAACAATATTATAATAATATATTAATAAGATATTTTAGTATTAAAAAGACAACGGAGTTATTTATTAAAAAATGTTTCTAGAGTACTCTTAAGACCGACGTATAAGAATATATCGATATATATAATATATATTAATAGGTTAAGGTATATCGATATTACTTTTATAACGAAATTAGTTCTTTATTATATCCTATAGGGTCGTAGAAGGAAATTATAATAAAATTTATTACTAATTTACCTTTAAATAAATAATACGGGCGCGTTTATAATACGGTCTTTATAGTTATAAATAAATATATAAAGATATTACGATATATTTTAACTATTAAAATAATCGACTCTACGGAGTTAATAAAATTAATATTCGAAAAAATTATCCTAAAATTTAGAGTTCCTAATAGGATTATTTCTAATAAAGGTTCTATTTTTATAAATATATTTTAGTTAAAAATATATTATTTAATAAAAATTAAGAGGTGTCTAAATACTATATTTTATCTATAAACGGATAATTAAATAAAACGCTAGAACTAAATTTTAGAATACTATTTAAGAACCTTCTACTTAAGTAAATAAAATAATTAAATAATACTTTTACTTATAATAGAATAAATATACTATAATATATAGTATACGATAATAAAATAGATACTATTTATAGTTATATATAGTTATAATCTATCTTTTAAACCGCGTCTCGAGGGCGAGACGTATAAAGGAGAAATACCGTCGGTATAAAAAAGAATTAAAAAATTAAATACTTTAAGAGAGTACTTAATAAAAGCGTAGGCTATCGCGGTCGAGGCGTAGAAATATAATTATAATAAAAGGTATAAACCGAAATTATTTAATATAAATAACCTTATATTATTATTAACTAAAAATTTAATATAAAAATAACTAAATAAAAAGCTCTTTTATAAAGTAATTAAACTATTTAAAATTTTAGATATTATCGGAATATAAGTATATTACCTAGGATTATTAACTAGTTATTATATTTATAATATTTTCTATATATCGCTTCTAGAGTCGTATTATTAATAATAGAGTAACGTTTTAATTCTTAATATACCTCTACCGGAATTAATAAATAATATAAACGAATAAAAAATAAAAGAGGTACTAAAAAAGAAGAAAATAAAAAGCGAGGTATTTTATTTTATAAAATAACTAAGATAACTAAAGACCTTTAATAAATAAATTAATATAAATACTTTAGATAACGCGCTAGAACTATAAGAAATATTCGAAAAGAATATAAAAATAGAAAATATATAGAAAGTAAAGAGTAGGAAAAGGAAATATTATTAATTATTAATTACTACTAGCTACTTTTTATTAATAGACTTCGAGCGAGATATATCTTTACGGTTAACGGGGTATTTACGGGTAGATTTATATCTAAAGCGGCCAATTTTCTTAATATTAAAACTCGATTATTTACGAGTAGGGCCGGGGCCGAGAAATTAAATTAAAAAATAAAGAGTAGAAGTAAAATTAAAATTAAGATTATTAATTTTATTTTTAACTTCTTCCTTAAAAGCCTCGCGAGAAAATATTAATTTATTTAAAATATAACGACTCGTACCCTCTATACCGCCGTATTAACAGCGAGGCTTTATAACGTTTTTAACTAAAAAAACTTTATAACTAGATATTATAACTCTTTATATACCGCTAAAGAATAGAGTAAAATCGATAGTATCGAGATTATTAATAATAAATATATTAAATTAATCGGTAGCGAGATTAGGGCCGGGAGAAAAATTATATTCGGAGGCGTCTCGTATATAACGTATATAAACTTCGTCTTTGTCTTCGTTTTTATCGTCGGCTTTATCTTCGTCCGTTAATTCGAGAAAATCGTTAAATTAATATTATATAATTCTATTTTAAAATATATTTATATCCCGGGTAATAATTCCTCCCTAAAAAATTATTAATATACAATTATATCTAAACTATATTAATATACTAGAGTACGAAAGATATTATTTATACCCTCGACGCTTATAGTAAATCGAGATATTAATTATAATATATTCTTCCCTCTTTTAATATTATTACTTTTAGGTTTAATCTCCCGAAGGAAGGTTATAATATTTTTTATATATTTAATAATACGCTCGCGAAGATATTTATTAGAGCCTCGGCGTTTTAAATAGTTAAAAAGAAAATTTATAAAAGTATAAAATTTAGACGGAATTTAAATACGTTAATATAATTTAATTTCGGAATACTAACGATTTATAGGATTATATAAATATTTATTCTTTATATAATAAATATATTTTATATATAGTATTTTATTATATAGGACGTAGTTATCTAGATTTATTTATTTAGAATAACGGAGGTATAAAAGTACGGATAAAGGCGGGGTAAAAATAAAGCGGGTAATTATTTTACGGGGAATAAAAATTAAAAATATATTAAATATTTAAATATTATCGTTAATATCGTATACCGTAGAGATTAAACTAATATATCAAGTATTAAAATAATCTAGCTATATATATATCGCTAATAAAATAAAATATAGAACTAATAATTTAAAAATAAAATAAATATTACGATAATATTAATTCTTTTAAAATATAAATAAATACCTTATTTAAAGATAGAATAAATTATTTATTTACTTTAATAATTATAAAATTAAGGAAAGAATTTAAAAGAAGAAAAAAAAGATTTATTTAAATTATAATATATTAACTCTAGTCTTATTTATAGAATATATATATAATATTTACGACTTTAAGAAAGAGCTTGAAAATACGATCAAGACTATTATAAATTAATAAAAGTCTAAATATAATATAGCTATTAATAGTAATATATAGAAATTTATATATATAGAAGATAGTAGGATATTATAAAAAAAGAAAAATTTAAAAGTTAATAAAGATTTTATATCTACGTTAAAATCGTTACCCGCACGTATTTACCTTTATAACTAGAGTTCTTCCTAAATAATAAAATAGAATAATTTATTTTACCGCCGATATTGTTAAAACCCTATTAATAATAAAGATTTATAGTTTTTAATAATAATTATAGTATTCTTTCCTTTATTTTTCCCTTTAGATTTTAAGGTTTTTATTAAATACTTAATATAATCTACGACTATATAACTACGCTAGTACACGAGACGTATACGATATATTATTAACTTTAGGATATAATTTATTTCCCTCCTTTTTTCCTATTAGGTTTAAAGGTTTTTTATTAATATATTACTACTATTAAAATAAGAGATTAATAGAATTAGATAGAGGGCGTAGGTATTACGTATATACCCTATTAAATTTAAATTCTCCTATATTATACTCTTTTATTAAAATATTAAAGTATTAAATTAGTATTTATTAATTTCGAGGGCGAAACCCCTAGAAGGGGAGGTAATTATTATATTATATTAAAACTAACTTTATAGTAATTATTAAATATAATATATAAATCCTATATAAAGAGTATACGGCGTAGTTATACTATTTATATTATAGTATTATATTATAGTTTCCGGTACTCCGGAGTCTTTTTTAGAAATAAAAGACTCGGAGCCCTCGCTCTAACTCTTTAAAGATTAATTCTATTATTTAAATATAGAGATTATTTTCCTATTAAGACTTTATATTTACTTTTATATTACTATAAATACCCTAGGTATTATAACTTAATAATAGTTATAAACTAGAGAATAGATACTTTTCTTAACTCTAACTCTTTTAGTAAATAGATATAATATAGACTCTTTTAATTCTAGATAATTACTCTTTAAAATATAAATATTATATAGTTAGAAAATAATTTTTCTAAATAATCCGGCTTTTATTCCTTATTCTTTAACTAAGTAATATATATATAATCTCGGTTCTCGTTTAATTTAATTAATATTTTATTAATATAGATAATTAAATCCTATTCTAAAATAAAACCCTAGTATATATAATTTAAATATTAATAATAGTATTTCTCCCGTATTTCTAGCGTAAAATTAGATTTTAAATATAGAGAATATCTACCGAGTCCTACCCCCGTAAAAGTATTTTCTATTATTTATCGAGATATTTCTATACTAGTCTTTTAAATTACCGCGATTTATATTTTCCGCCGGTAAATATAACTAGGTATAACTAGTTATATTATTCGATTAATTTCTTTTTATAATAATAGAGGGGGCCGGCTAGAATATATATTAAAAATTAAGTTTTAGGTATTTATAGAGTTATTATTATAAATTTTAGCCTATTTAGTTAAATACCGGGTATTTTTAGAAATCGTCGATGTGTCAAGGGACGAGATTAGTATCTAGAGGTTTATTAAACTAACGGCCAGGTTTATTAAACCATAGTCTAGTTATAATATAGGAGTAGGCCAAAATAAAAGATAAAGGACGAAAGTTAGGGTAGAGCTAGCTACTATTTAAATAGGAGTTAGTATATAAAGTATTTACTTATTTCTTATCTCGACTATATTAGGATAGAAATAGGGAAACTAGTTTAAATTAAAATTAAGTTTAAAATAGGTTAAACTAGGCTAAACTAAAATAAGTAAAATTATATTATAATAATAACCCCCTCTTTAAAGTCGAGCTCTTATAAATAAATAAATAATTAATTCGATTAATTAAATTTCGTAACCCTAAATCTTATTTGGGGTTACGAAATAGTTAAAGTAAAAACGTATTAAAATATTCGAGTCATCGATAATAATAAATAAGAGATAGGACGGGGAATAAACGGCGGTATAAAAATAAAGCTAGGCGTTAATATTATTATTTATAAATAATAACGGCGGGGCTAGGCTATAAAGTATTATCTATTTATATAATAATATAAAATATCGGTCGAAGCCGATACGGAACGATAGCCGAGGGGATAATAACGGATAAAGAATAAATTATAATATAAACGGGGGTTAACTTTTTAAAAATCGGATTAAAATAAAGATAATAAAAGTTCTTTATACTAGTACCTCTAGAAAATATATAATAATTCGTAGAGGCCAGCGGCGCTAGGATTCGAGATATAATATTTATTAATAAATTATTAATAACGGGTAAAATAATAAAAGAGTTTTTATATAACGACGTAGTCTTCCTAATTAATATAGTATTTTAATAAAAGTAGACTATAACGGCGATTATATTTAGAATTTAAAATATTATTAATATACTACTCTCGTTAATTATCTTCGGTAATTATAGGTTCTCGGATAAACTAGATTTATCTAGGTAAAGAGTTATTAATTATTAATTATAATAAACTAGTATAAAAGACGAGGTAAACTTTTATTAAATATAGAAAATCTAACTAAACTACGAGAGGATTATCGAAAACTTTCAAGACTCGGAAGGGGCCGATATTATAATCGTCGAGTTTAATTAAAGAATATATAATATTTAGATTCTTAATATTTAACTATATTTAGTCGTTTATTAAATATATTAAATATAGGCGCCTTCGTTAGTTAACCGAGGATTTAAAGATAATTTAAATAATAAATATTTTATCGCGGAGGTAGTTATTTAAAGCTTTTATTTATATTACGAATTTATCGGTAACGATTAAATAGGTACGGGCTTAAATAGTAAGATTTTAAAATAAAGACTCGGTAGGCTCGAAGCCGATATATAGATATTAATTATAATTAGTTAAAAAGGGCGAGGCTAGAGTATTAAAAGAATTAATATTATTATTAGAAAACTCCGTTTTAAAGAGCTATTTCACCTAATTATCCTATATATAATTAATATATATACGGAGGTAGTATTTTATTATAATATTAAATTACTCGGTTTAATTATCCGTCTAAGGATAGTACCTAGTAGATATATATTAATCGATTTTAAAATATTTATATAAAGCCTTTTAGAACTCCGATATAAATTAAGATTCTTAATTTAAAATAAAAATATCTAGTAGCTTATAGAGCTTCTATACGTTTTAATAGAAAGCGTCGTAGGCTTTATCTACTTCTATTAATATAATTAATACTAGGTATCGTATCTTAGTTAAGCGGTCTACGAAAATTAAAATATATTAATAAACAATTCCTATAAAGGTATAAAATAGTAGAGGATTTATATAATCTATTAAAACATCTCTCTAACGTCGTTACGGGGGCGGTAATAGGCGTATTTATTTTTAAATATATTAACGAGAAGGCTTAATTCTTCGGTATATATAATAATTTTTAATAAATCGCTAGATAATAGTATAAACGTTAGGTTATTAATAGGCCCGATTAATTAATTTATAATATTTAATACGATTTAGGTAATTACCCGCGATATTATTATAAACTAGCTAAATTAGACGAAGGCGTAGTTTATTAAAATTTAGAATATATTTCTTTTTTTAGAAATAGAGAACTCTATCCCTATCTTCGTATTTAACGAGGGGAATTCCGCTATAATAGCGCGTTTTAGAATATAGTATATCTAGGACTCTAGAGGCGAATTAATCGGCTTAATTAATTATATCCTATAATTAATAAATCGGGGTATCGTATGAGTTTTTATTTAAATTAATAAACTAGTCTCTATCTAATTCGGGTTTATAAGACGTAGGTAGGGTCTAAAATTTTAAATCGACATTTATATCGAGGTTTATTAGGGTTATATAAATTAATACGAGGTATAATTAAAAGAGTTAGATAAGAATCTTTAAATTTATTATTAATATAATTAGAGTAACTAGGACTAAGGCTAGGGTCGTTATATTTAGTAATATATTATAAATATAGTCTTTAAAGACTTCTGGGGCTAGGTTTTTTCTTTTTAATATAATTTAATATTAATATTAATATTTAGGATCTAATTTATCCCCTTTTTTAAAGAGGTCTTTTAATCGATATATTAATATATTAAATTTACTACCTTCTTTACTAGGCCGGTAGGTAATTTTATAATTAAAATAAAATAAAAACTCGCTCTACCTCGCTTAACAGCGAGATAATATTTTAAATAAAATAAAATATTTAAAAACTTTATAATTAGATATTATTTTAATAAAAAGAGTAAATCCCTTTAATTTAAAGCGCTATTCCTCGAATACGCCGACGATTATTATAAACTCTTTATTATAGATTTTATAATTATATTTAATAAGGTTATACTTCTTTAAAAAATAAATAATAAAATAAAGGATATTTTAATTATTATATTAAAATAGGACGCCCCTAGATACGTAATTAAATATATTTATTTCTACTATAATTTTACGGTCGGGGTCGAAATAAATTAGGATAATATTAAAAGTAAAAATCTTTTTTAAAATATTAGAAATTATTTAATATTAAATACTCTACTCGAAGATAATACCTTTTTTAATTAAGGTTATAAATAGTATAACGAGTTTACTAAATTTATAAATAAAGCGCCGATAGAAATTAACGAATCCTAGGAAACTTTAAATATCCTTAATATTAATTAATTATAATTAATTTAGGATAGTATCGATTTTCTTTAAATTTATTTTAATTTCTCTAGTAGTAATAATTAGTCCTAGGTACATAACTTCTTTAATATAGAAATTATATTTAATAATATTTATTTAGAGTCCCGCCTCGCGGAGCTTTTAAAGGATATATTTAATATAAATTTTATACTCTTCCTTAATATCGCTATAAATTAGAATATTATCGAGATAAGCGGTATAGGTTTCGTCGAGAAATTTATAAAAAATATCGTTAATATAGTACTAAAACGAGGTAGGGCTATTATATAATCTAAATAATATAATAAGGTATTTAAATAGGCCGAATTAAATACGGAATATTATAAATTCTTTATCGCCCTCCCTAACGCGGAGGCGATTAAAAGTAAATATAATATTTAATTTAAAAAATACCTTAATATAATTTAATCGATTTAAAGTTTCTAAAATTAGGGGTAAAGGGTATTTATTCTTTATAATAATAATATTTAATCTTTAATAATTAATATAAAAATATAAACCTCCGCTAGGTTTCTTTATAAATAGGATAAAGAATACGATATAAAAACGATTAACCCGAATAAAATCTTTATTAAAATTTTTATCTAGGTAACGGCGGAGTTCTAGGATTTTATTACGACTTATATTATATAAACTAAATAACGAAGGTTATAGCCCTTCTTTAAACTTAATAATATAATCGTATAATTAATACGGGGGTAAAGTATCAGCGTCTTTTTTTAAAAAAATATCTAGGAATTCATAATACCGCGTAGGTAAAATCGTAATTAAATTAATATTCTTATTATCTCGGTAGGCTTAAAACTCTTTTTAAATAATAACGGAGGCGAGGTAGAGCTCTTTATTTATTTTAAATATAACTCGGTTCTAGGCTTAATTATAAATACTTAATTTAAAATTTTAATTAAAGCGGGGTTTAGGTTTATAATATCTAGATTCTTAATAAAATTAAATATTTAGGGTCGAGATTTCTTCTAAAATACCTAAAAATCGATCGATTTTTATAAATAATAAATTAAATATAATTTACTCGTTAGGCCTAACGAGCTGGGTAAATAATCGAGATCCTATTTTATATATATTAAGAGTAGTTAGGTACTAGGTTCGTTATTCTTAATATTAAGATTTAGAACGAAGCGAGGCTAGGCTACGATATTTAATCTTAAATATCTTTCCTTATTTAACGGTAATAACGATATAACTATACTCGTTATTATAGCTAGTTCTTATAGGAATAAATAATTAAGACTAAAACGGGGAAGACTTTTTTTAAATCTAGATTTATTATTAATAAATCTAGAATTAAGATAACTTCTTTTAAATTCTAGATTATTTTATATAAGTATTAAATTAAGTTAAGGATTAAATTTACTTCTAATAAACCTAGGACTAGGTTAACTCTTTTTAAATCGAGGTTTATTTTTTATAAATCTAGAATTAAATATATTATTAATAAACCTAAAACTAAAATAACTTCTCTCGAGTCGGAATTAGTTATTTAATAATAGCGTTATCGTCTATAAATAATAACGGCTCTCTATATATTAACGACTCTTTTTAAGTCGGGGTTTACTCTACGCGGGTATTAAATAAAATTAAAGATTAAAATTCTTAGGTCTAGAAACTTTCTTAAAATATAAAAAAGAATTTATTTTCCGCGAAGACTTTTACGGGACTAGGGGTATAATTTCTTAAATAAAAATATAAAACGAAAATTAAAGAATTATTTAAAAAATTAGTAATAGCTTTATAACGGTAAAGGTATAATAGGCCGATTACGACGGGGTATTAATTAAATTTAGTAATAAAGAAAATTATTCGTTCCTAATAATTATAAATATTTAAAATCGTTTCTACGATATAAATAATACGTCCTATAACGGTAGGTACACTATTAAAGAGTCGGATAATATAAAAATAACGAAGAAAACGAAGAAGTAGATATTAAATATACGTAAAATCATAATTAATAAAAAAGTAACCGGATATACTAGTATTAATTAAGGCTTTAATTTAAATTCGGGATTAATTATTCCGTAGTTAATAAAAAATAACTATATACTTATTACGAAAAATATAGTCGGTTTTAAAAAATTATATAATAAATTTAAATAAAAGCTTAATTAATAACGAAGGTAAATTAAACGATATAACTAATAAATAAAAAAGTATATATAGGGTTCTAGGTACTTATAGTCTTAATATATAATTTTATACCGGGATTATTCTTTTCTCGCTTTTAAAATAACTCCTTCTATAACGCTCTCGTCGTTATCGACGATAGTTATAATACTAGATCGGAGGTTAATTAGCTTAATTAAGTAGATTTTTATATTATATTTAAATAACTTATAATAGAAGTAAAGTCTCTATTTCTTATAAATAATTTTAATAACTAGGGTTTTTATTAATTTACCTTTAATAATAGTTTAAATAGAATCGAGGTCTATTAACTCCTTAAATTAAAAAGTTAGAACTACGGTAATAAGGATAAAAATACTCGTTATAATAAAGCGGGTTATAGGGGTAGAAGTTAATAAAGGTATAATAAACTTTTTTAAAATTTATCTTAATTAATAGAGTAGTAATCTAGCGAGATAAATAATATTTAATCTATTAAAATTTTTAATCGATTTCGGAGTATATACGGATATATTTATCGAAGGTATATAATCTTTAATTATTAACTTTCCTCTAGGAGATAGAGGCCTATTAGGTAATATAATTAATATTATATTTTATAATATTAATTAAAGATTCGTTTTTTATTCGAGAATATTCCTTCTTTTAAATAACGAGGTTAAAGTATTTATTAAAAGATATAAAACTTTATTTAAATTCCCGGATATAATTCCGAGTATTCCTTTATTTAAATAGGTTATTATATATTTCTCGTAGTTTCTTTCACTAATTAGTAAAACTAGTTAGGGTATAAAGACCCTCCTTTTAATAATAATTTATTAAATTAGAGGCCTTTTTACCGATAATTAATTTAAATTCTATATAAACGATTTTATCGTTATCGTTATCGGTAGGGTAACGGTTATAATTAATATATATCTACTATATTAATATTTATTTTTAAATATCTAATTTATCTTAATCCCTTTTATATTCCGAGATATCTAGAAGCTTTTCGGATTTAAAAGGTATTTAAAATCGTAAAGAGGTAAATTATTAAATATTTAAAAAAGAAAACGAGTATAAACTTATAATAATAATATTATTAAAAGTATTCTTATCGAATACCTAGGGCGGGGGTTAAGGTATAATTTAAATTATAATAAATACAACCTAAACTATTATTTAAACGATAATATAAATTAAGAATTATATATCTAGTATAAGAGGAGGCGTAAATAAGAATAAAATATTTAATAAAGAATTACTCTCGATTTAAATATATAAATAATCGAAGGTATTAAGGAAATTAATAGGGTTATTTTAAACTTCGGCGAGGAATTATTATATATAATCTTCGGGGTTAAAGAGTTAATTCTTTATAATAATTATTTTAATACTAGGGAGTACTAGCTAGGTAGTTAATTTTTTATAATATTAAAAGACGGGATTAATATTTAGAGATTTATTAAATTAACGGTTAGGTTTATTAAACTATAGCCTAACTATAATATAGGAGTAGACTAAAATAAAAAATAAAAAACGAAAATTAGAGTAGAGCTAGTTATTATCTAAATAAGAATTAATATATAGAGTATTTATTTATTTCCTATCCCGACTATATTAGAATAGAAATAGGGAAACTAGTTTAAATTTAAATTAAATCTAAAATAAATTAGATTAGATTAAGTTAAAGTAGGTAAAGTTATATTATAATACGATATAGAGATCCCGGTACGTATTTATATAACTTTAAAAAGTAATCTAGTAATATTCTAGGTATAGGTAATTACCCCGTATATAACTAGGCTTATTTCCCGGCGCCGTTTCTGTGCGCTTATAGTTTATAGGGCGATATTTACATGTAAATAAACTATTATTATATGATTTCTATAATAGGGCTGAGCTACGGGCGCCAGGCTTGGCTACGTTAACCATTCCGGACACTTTAAATCATGACCTCGTATACGAGTAACATACACGAGGCTTGACGAACAAGTATAAAGTAGCAGTCGAAGCGAACTGGGCTGGCAAATGACGATGAGTTCCGAGGGAGCGGAGCAAATCTCATCCTAGTACTTGGTCATTTCCAAAAAGCGGGTCTATCCCGCCACCCGAAGACCCTTCTCGGTCAGCTTTCAGTGAACTTATATCCGAGCGGATCCGAGCTGGCAGAGTAAGTATTCCTAGAAGATATCATAGGTCAACGTTTAGGATTGATCTCGTTGGATTGCAACTACCATTCCCCGTCAGCCTGGCTTACTAAGCAGGTCTTGGCTTAGGGCTAGGGCAAGCCCCTTAAGATAATACATAACTGGCAACTGCCATAGTTACTACTCCTTAATGAACTACATCAACACATAGAAGAACCATACCTATGGACGTTGCTAACGGATCTTTTACAACAGAATTAGCAAAGACGCGGCCTAAATCAGCCTCTATGCGTGGGCAGTATTGTTCACTTTCCAAACTCGGGGCCTTTTTATCAAAGTAGGAGCAGGGAATTTTGTTTGTTTTGGATGGTTCGTAGCGGACTTTCCTCCGCAAACTTGAGATCAAATGTGAGATCCCCCCACGTATTGCCAAGACCCCACCACTTAAATTGGGACAAAAACGTCATGGTTCGACTTCTCTGTGCATGACATGCCGTTATTCCGCACCGCACAGGCAGAATCCAATCGTTCCTCGGCAGATCATCCCTGGGAAAGATCTTGTTCAGATGAGGTATGCAACTGCTGCCGGGTGTCTCGTAAACATTAAACCTACGCTGTGGCCAATGATTATTGACAGAAAACAAATAGCTTCTCGTCATTGGTGTACCAGAGCTTGAGAGCGAACTTCTATGGATAGACTTTGACAGGGGTAGCTTCAGGTTACTTTCGACAGTTGCAGCATCTGCGTCACATCAAGCTCCCAACGTATACAAAAGTGGCCGAACCGTGCTCAAGAGCTGCGTAAGCAATGAAATGAAATATTTGGAAGCAGGGTCTTTGTGCTCCTTGCCTTATTGGATGAATGCATGATCTCATGATACTTGTGCCGGGCGTTCCTGCCCTTCTCTTAGCTTCTACGAACACGATGAACACGATGCAGTAGTAGCTTAGCCGGCTCAAGTAGCTTTGGTAATAACGATGGATGTGAGAAAAGCCTCGAGGAACGCCACCGAGCGTATATATTCTTCCTCGCCCACTTTCCTCGTCTTCCCTTGTCATACCTCCACTGAAACATCTTCCACAACACCAAGATGTACTCCCACGCCACTATTGCCGCCATCTTAGCAGTAGCGCCAGCAATCATTGCTGCACCAGCACCTCAAGTCACAGCCCCTGCCTCCTTCGGCCCTGACTCGCAGGTACCATATCAGGCTCAGAGCACAGCTGGCCCAGACTACCCAGTCGTCGTCGAGGAGAATGGCTACACCAGCGCCACTTATCACGGCCCGTACACTGGCACGCCAACCACGACTGGCGCTGTCGACGGCCCAACCACACTCGCCGCTAGCATACCAACATTGCCATTGAACCCAACGGCCACTTACTACAACGCCAACGGCATCCCCAAGAACGCTTTCCCAGCTCCATACACACCAGCGGGAGGCCTGGGCACCAACGGCTCATTACCTCGCTATATGGTCAACAGTGACTTCGATTTCGAGTCAATTGCTCTTGGGCTATACCAGGAATGGATCGAGCTCGACCTATTCCATGACGGTCTTGCAAAGTTCTCCGAAGCTGACTTCATTGCGGCCGGTCTTAACGCCGAATACATGTCCTTGATCGAGTTCATGGCTGACCAGGAAAGCGGCCACGCCACCCTTCTGACCAACATGCTTGGTCAAGCCGCACCCAAGGAGTGTATTTACAACTACCCATACACCACCGTCCGTGAGTGGCTCGATTTCATGCAGCGCCTCACCCGCTTTGGCGAGTCTGGCGTCTGGGGCTTCATCAATCACCTCGATTCTCGTGAGGTTGGGCAATTGCTTGCTCAGTCCATCGCCACCGAGGCGCGTCAACAGCAGATCTTCCGCCAGATGAGCGGTCTTACCCCGATGGATGTTTGGTTCGAGAACGGCTGGCCCCAGAGCTGGGCTTGGTCTATGCTTGCTCCCTATATCGCCTACTGCCCCGAGAACACCACTCGCTTGGCATGGCAAAACTTCCCTGTTCTTCATATCCTGAATAACCCCAACATCAACCGTTACTCGCCCAATGACACTGCTACCAACGGAAGCGAGCAGGTCGGCCCTCGTGTTGCTGACCCATCCATCTCCAACCTTACCACCGGCAGCTGCGAGAATCTGAACGTTACTGGCTACGGCTGCGGACCCTCAGTTGCCCACAACAAGTCTGAGCCTCTCTCTTTCCCAGGCAAGCAGGTCTTCTTCCAGTGGGATGCACCAGATCAGGCTGTTGGTCCCAACAACTCCTATGTGACCTCCACCTCCGCTGGAGCACCTAAATGGGTTGGCTGGTCGCAGCAGCTCAACTTGACTTACTCGCCATTGACCACTACCGGCAACGGTACTGGCTACACCTACCAGCCAAAGGGCTTTGTGTACGGCAACGACGGTATCATCAACGGCACCATGGCTGTCATGCTTACCGACCTCGACCTGTTCGTCACGCCTTTTAATACCAGCATGTTGAACCCGCACATTGTTGCTCTTGGTCTTTACACTGCTGGTTAAGGGTCTTACCTGTGACGATTGAATTGGGTGATAAAGTTAGGAGGAGGAGAATGATAGAGCGTATGCGCACAAAACGTCATGGTTTGACGAAATTGCATCATAGATGATGCTTAATTGCATACTCTACATAGATAGCCGATATAAATCATAATGCTAATCAACATTGGTTCCTTCAAATCAATCTCATCTGAATTTTCCAGTCCTTACTCAAGAATTTACTGTGAACAAGCCGCCCTATAACCAGCAGATTCCTGCTCAAGCTTCGATATACCAATACGTCGACCTGAGTGTGCATACCTCAACGATTATCGTCCATATTCAGCGCATAGCCCTCGCTGTTGTAACCTCAAGAACGAATCTCTTTACCATTGACAGATTGAACAGGCTTTTCACACCAAACCAGATTGAAGGAATCTACTCAACATCTCGAGATCATTGGCTGATCAGTTCTTATTCTCCAAACGCGGATGAATTTTTTTGCTTCAGATTTCAGAGCATAGCATAGCAGCGAGGTTGAGATTCGATAAGGTAGTTGAGTGGGGGATGTGGTGATTGGATATGTAGTTGTGTTTGGAATTTGATATTGGTATTTGAGATTTTATAGGAGTTGGGGAGTTGGGGAGAGGGGGGGTTGTAGATATGGGTGATCGAGAACGACAGATTTTTATTGCACGTGGGTGAGGAGGAGGTATACCATTGTTTTTGGTATGAGCTGGGATTTCATGGTGGTGTTGTCTGTATTTGAGTGCAATATATGCGGGTTTTAAGGATGATTATCTTTCAAGAGAGCTGTCGCTCGCGCCAATGGATGGGGGGATGGGATATTGTATGTGCGTATCATCGCAAATCTATGCTACTTTCTAGGGGTATCTCCACCAACTGTATCCATTGCACACTCGAGCCCCTCTCAAACCCGTCAATGATATCGCTCCACCACACCCCCAAAACGTAGACTATCAGTCTCCACCAGTTCACTGACTTTTATTGAGGTTCTTCTCTTAGGAGCGGGAGATGGCTGCGAAGCTTCTGATCCACCACCTTCAAGTGCAGCGTCGCGAAGCTGAGGAGGGTCTTTGGATTGTCGCCGGGCTGAAAGCTTAGCCTTGGGACTGGGACTGGAGAAAGCGAGGATAGAGGCATCATTGACAGGGTCGAAACCTGCTCGGGCTTGTGGGCTCCAGCGCGCTTCTAGCTGCTTGGTTGTTGGAATCACATCTGTGTTCTGTTCTGGGTAGGCTTTGTAACATCGCTCTGCGGTGACGAGTGATGTTTGGCGGGCTTTGTGGGAGGGTTTTGGTGGCTTGGAGCTCATGAGGCTAGGCGAGGGAGGTGTGAGGGGTTTCTTGGGCTTGGTGGTTGCAGTCTTCCTTGATGGGAGGGTTTTGGGTCCATTTTTTTGGGAGGTGGCGGTTGGTGTTGAGTTGGGTGTAGGCGATTTTGCGGCTTTGGGTTGTACCTAGAATCCGTAGTTTAGTATGCACGTATATATGACTTGGGGGTGGAGCTGTCAGAGAGGCTACTATCAGGGAGGAATCTCGCTCACCAGTGCGGGATCATCTCCGAAGAGGCTCTGCGGATCTATCCGGTGGCTTGTTATCCGCTGAGGCTGTGCCTCGGTGTCTTGGCTGTAGGACGTCATGATTGTATGGTTATTTTGTTTCGTCTGTACTTGTATAATTTTGAAGTCCACAGTACCACGTGAAAGCTTTTAACAATTTTAGACTCGGGGCAGGATAATCTCGAGGGTTTTTATACAAGATTTCAAGGCTTGTACTACTCACCCTTCAAGTTCTGCTGCTTCCCGGCTTTCGCTGATCATTCACAGCTTGTACTACCAATTTCATCACTTCACTTCGATCATTGATAAGAGTCTAAGAACTACCAGCCAAATTCACACTAAACGAGCAGGAAAGATGGCCTCGAATGAAGCTTCGGACTCGCAATCAAACCCATCGATGCTACACGGACATGCTGCATATGTTGCAGCTGCTGCGAAGGTAGGTCTTCGAAGCTTCCATTAGTAGCATATGTATTTGCCCGTTGTTTTTGATGTTACTGTTGAGGAGCCATCGGATCGCGAGGATAAGACTCTACTCAGGAGACCGATTCCAACGCGTGACACACAGTGGCAAAATAGAGACTGTTTAGAGTTGGGGTTGCACCCTCACGTCACCCTTCTCCGCGCTTGGGGTTTTGCAGCAGGTTTGAGCGGCGGGAATCCTCGGCGTGATCCTATTGCACAGATTTATCGAGAGACTGAGCTGATCATCTTCTCCACTATAGGAAACTGTAGGCTCATACGCCTCTACCGATATGCAAAATGCGGGAGCTTCTGATAAGCAGGCTGCAGTAGAAGAGATGAGGGCCGCGAAAGAGATCAGTGATCAGCAGGGCGGAGAAGTGAGCAAGAATGAAACTATGGGCAAGGTGGAGCAAACATTGGGAAGCGTAACGGGCTGCGAAGGCATGGAGGAAGAGGGCGCCAAGAGGCAGGCTTGAAAGGACCAGTCAGGGAGGCTTGGATATCGGGGATAGGGGCATAGACGACAGGAAAGGGGTGCAACCAATAACCACGTCGATATAATAGTGTCTTAGCCAAGCGTTGACACTGGGCATGGCTATGTACCACGAACAAGCACGAACATATCACTACTTCTCCAACATCGCTCACAGTGATACCATGTTTGGAACGCCCCTCATAAATCTTGTTTCGTCTCCTGATACCACTCTGCAATATTGTATAGCAATGAGCCGAGTGAGCGTAGCCGTATATTTGCAGAGCGCTACGTCATACCCGTATTGATGTCCAAACAATCGCGCCCAGCAATATGATCTTGTACCGCAACCAAGAATCATGCCACTCAGACCGCATCGAGCAGCTATCACAGCAGCATCATGCAAACAACCACGGCCTCAATGCCTCCCCAAACCCACTCAACAACTCCCAATTGACCGGCGACGCGCCATATCGACCTATGGCTACACCCAAGCCAAATCGCTCGTCTACTCCAAACATGGCCCCCCCACCGACGTTCTCTCGTGCGCATCACCTACCCAATATACGATCAAGTCACTGACAAGATCAATATCTCGTGCCGCAGTCTCCACACCCACTCTATCTCCCCACCCCACTCAAACCTCCTAACCCTCCGCACCCTCGCCTCCCCCCTCAACCCCGCCGACATCAACCAAATCCAAGGCACCTACCCCACCGTCCCTCCCTTCACCTCCACCCTCGGAACCCCCCAACCCTCCGCAGTGCCTGGAAACGAAGCCTGCTTCGAAGTGCTCTCCGCCGGCTCCGGCGCCAAAAGCGTACAGAAAGGCGACTGGGTAATAGCGCGGCAAACCGGGTTGGGGACATGGCGGACGCATTTACAAGTACCTGAGGATCGGGTGACGCGGGTGGAGAAGGAGGGGTTGAGGGCTGAGCAGGTGGGGACTGTGAGTGTGAATCCGGTGACGGCGTGGAGGATGTTGAGGGATTTTCAAGAGGTGCGGGAGGGGGAGTGGTGGATACAAAATGGAGCTAATAGTGGGGTGGGGAGGGCGGCGTTGCAGTTAGGGACGAGGTGGGGGTTGAGGTCTATTGCCGTGGTGAGGAGTAGGCCTGGGGAGGAGGGGGAGATGTTGAAAAGGGAATTGCTGGAGTTGGGGGCTACGCATGTGGTTAGTGATGAGGAGGTGGCGGCGAAGGGGTTTAAAGAGCAGGTCGAGGAGTGGACGAATGGAGGTAGGGAGAGTGTGAAGTTGGCGCTTAATTGTGTGGGTGGGGATGCGGCGATGGCCATGGCGAAGGTCCTGGGGACGGGGGGGTGTATGGTTACATATGGGGCTATGAGTAAGAGTCCGATGCGGGTGGGGGCCAGTATGTTGATTTTCAAGGATTTGCGATTTGAGGGGTTTTGGGTTAGTAGGTGGAGTGATCGGAATCCCGAGGAGAAGAAGAGGACGGTTGATGAGATTTTGGAGTTGATTAGGAGCGGGGAGTTTAGGGATGTGCCGATGGTGGAGGTGCCGTGGAACTGGGAGACGAAGAAGAAGGAGTTGGTGGATGCTGTTCAAGGGACCTTGGAGGGGTATAGGAAAGGGAAGGGAGTGTTTGTGTTTGGTGATACATGAAGGCAAGTAATCAACGCTTCTATTAATGAACGCTGCTGTCACTGTAAGCATCGGTATATCTTGTGCTCGAGAGGCAGCGCGGCTCCATAGGGCCGGCTACAATCTACTTTGTGGTTCGATATACCAAAGAAAAAACAAGAACTCGTGGCCTCCTCTCGTTCTTCAAGGCAGCCGTCAACCTATGAAAAGTTTCCCTTGTACAACAGATAGCACCTTTCTTCCATTCGGCCAGTGCTCTGAACAATCTAAGCAGTAATCAATGGTCTGATCGAGAGGGAGGTTCGCCAACCTGTAGCTTCAACTGGTCGACGATATCAGATCGAACATGGTGCGTACGTCGGTTTTTCTGCAATAACTGTCAAAAGGGTCCGATAAGTGCTTCTGCTTTTCCGCACAGACGCCCTGGAGGTCCAGACGGAAGAGCCATTTCGACTTTGATTACCAGCTTCGAAGTCGCTACACCCGAGAACACCCACAGTTGGAATCTGTCTGATGAGCTCGCTAACCAAGCGATATGTCAGTCTCAATGGTTGCTTTGAGGGAGCATATAAGATATACTTTTTACTGCCAAAGCTTGCCGGCTGTCGCGATATGCGCTTCGGAGTTTTGCTTTTTTTTTCTTTCTTTTCACATGCGCTTTAATAAATGTACGTACAGAATATACAAGGTTTATTCCTGCAAAACTAGCTTAGCTGATTAGCAGCCAGCATTCTGTGGTACAAACAACCCGAAACATCCCAAGTGCGACGAAAGAACCTGAACCATGCCTAAGTGCACCTCTTGCCAATCCGCGTCACCCAGCCCAACATTGCTCTATAAAACCAGGCTGTTCGCGATGTCTTCCTTGGACACTCTGGGAAGCAGGCTTGCCTTGAGACCATGGCCATGAACAATTCAGCCACACTTTCATACGATCTCGCCGCGGACGTTCTCTCAACCAACAATACCCTCAACATTGTTTCTCTCGTGGGGGTCTTCCTATTCGGTTCGATAGCTGTATATGGGATTTTCCTTACCTGGCGCCAGCAGCGCGAGGAACGGAGACTGGAGGAGCGTCGACGCTCCGCCTGTGCTCGTTCGTCCCAACTTCAAGCTCCGAGTTTATCGACGATTGGTAGAACGCTAACATCACATCTCAGGGCCAGAATGTTCTTCGGACCATACAGGCGATGTGAGAGGTAAGCAATCCACGGATCCGTAGGGTTGACAGTATCCAATCGAAATAGCTGATTTACGTGGAGAAGATGTCCTTGATCTCGTTCGACCTCCTTCTACCCACGGTGAAACGACACCTAATTAAAACAAAGGTGTGCAAATCAGGGCTGGGAGATTCGATACAGTGGGTGACGATCATAGCAATTATACGACAATGAAATTAGGCAGCGCGGACGAACAAGTCATAGAATTAGAGCAAATTTTCTTGCTACATCATTCAATCGAAATTGCTTTTCAATCTTGAAACGTTAACGTTCCGGAGATCAATTGGACCGTGTTTTGAATCAATCATCTATCATATGTGACTGAACTTTTAACGCTTTCACTCCGCTCGGAATGTACTCTGCTCGAAACAATTATTCACAGGATTTGTGAAAGTCGAGCAGACTGATTCAGTATCTTTGTTATCAGGTGCTCCTTTTCGAGGCACTCGCCGGGGAACCTAAATCTGAGAAGGTGCCTTGCAAGGCTAATCTGAGGCGCTGCTGGCTCGAGCACGTGACTACCGACAAAACAGATCTCGAGAACGGACTGAACATGAGCTGTTAGCTTTAGCACAAGCGGTCTGAAAAATAATTATTGCCTGATGTTCAAGGATTACTATATAGCCAAGCTTCTTAAGATTACCTCTATCATATGCCCCTTTAGATTATTGAGCGGTAATCCTAGGGCGCAGAGTTTGGCTGGCAAGTTTTGCAGAGCAGAAACAAATCTCGTCAACCCTTGGCACTGGAGACTCAAAATTCTTGCACTCCTCTGTTGCATAGCTCGTCTTGAAGTTTATATAATAAGTGAAAAATAAGGAGGTATTGTACTACAATCCCTAGGATAGTGACGGGCTTCAAGAGTGCAAAGGGACCCATTCTTGACAATAATAGAAAGTGAACTGCAACCATAAGCTGGCAGAGGTTTGATGCACGTTGAAGATCGTAAATGGGAACGTGACCTACTAAGCTAATACCTGATTACCAATAACACTTGCTTGCTTCATCTAATGGCCATAGAAGCATGGCTGAGCTGGAAGTGGGTCATATATAATACATGACTCGATTTAAACCCTCCAGCCTCGCCCAGATATTGGGTTGAGCCAACAAGTCTTCAGTCTCTCAAAACGAGAATTGCTAATCATTGTGTCGAGAGCTGCTTAAGAAATGGTGCGAATGCACTCAACATTTTGAGCAGCATTGACCCCTTTAGTCATCAATGGCTGGCTTCCGATTGTTCAATGTTGCTGAACAATTCCGCTAGAGGACAGACTTTCGGATGTTGCCAAAGATCCTATGTCGGTCCAATTATCTGGAAATCTCCAAGTCGCCTTGAACTAGCCAAACATCTGCATTATTGATCATCAAATACATCCATCCTATTGCTTGACCCGAGATTCGTTCCTTCACTGACTACCGCCGAAGCTTGTTTAGACTAAGGGCTGTCTGTCGGGTTGAGCGGGTTCATCTTCTTGGTTACCATCATCCCGCGTATCCATAGAGATGACGCTTCTGGCAGTTCCGGCTCTTGTTCTCGCCGTACGCTCGGACTCAGATCTAGGCCTTTTGGGCTCTCTGTAATCTCCCCATGGCCCAGTAACGGGCTGCGGCTGGGAGCCCGTTAAAGGAGTCCAAGGCTCGTTGTTCATATTATCGTTCAGCAATTCGAGTCTCTCAATCGGCGCAGAAGATGATCGAGGTAGCTCGTCTGAGGTACCGCTTCTGGACGGACGTGGCTTGGCCCATTCGCCAGTCGAGATAGGATTTTCTGTTCGAAGATTGGGTGGAGGATTTATTTCGTTCCTGAGTTGGGCGTCTAGCAACTCATGCTCGCTGGCCGCTGAAGGTGGGGTGTCCGCAGTCGTTTCCGTATTTGCTGATGTACTTGGCGAACCACCACGGTTCATCTTGGGGTTTTTGGTTTCAGCCGCGACAGATTTTCTCATTGGACCTCTGTAATGATTGCTTGTTGTCCCACTCGATCGTCGCAATATTTGCAGCTCGTTCGTGAAAAACAAGGCGTCGACCGATCCATACAACCCTCGATTACTGGTTGAGTCGGGCTTCTGTTTTGCTGGGGAGCTTTCTCGCTCTGCCGCGAAAAGATCACTTAGAACAAAATCGATGATTATAAATTGGGCCAATCATACCTTGATCGGTCTCAATGCCTGCGGTCTGACGGATGGTTTTTAAAGGATTGAGCTCTTTACGATCCGAACCCTTGATAAGACTGAATATCACTGCTAGTGTATCTTCTCTTCTGCCTATGACAGTGGGCTCCAGTACATTTGATGCCTCACCACCTAACAAATCTCGTCCTGAGCGCTGGGCGAAATTCTCGGCAAACGCCCTAGATATTAGAGTCACCACGCAAAGGCTAAACAGCGCGCCATTTGAGAACCCCTGTTTGCTTTTCAACAACGACGATTCAAGATCGCTCAGGACGCCCCGCAATTTGTTTTCAGAGACACCAGATGCTGATTGGTCATAACATTGGATTGAGAGATCAAGAGTCAACATGTCATCTCCCTGGAAGCTGCGAACATTTTCGAGGAAGACTTTGGCGAAAAAACTGAGTATACTTTCGTAGTCTCGAGGCTTGAAATTTTCGACGTGACCAAAGCCTGGATTGATAGTATGTTAGCAAGCGTAAGCTCATAGAGAAGCATGGACGCCAAACCAGGAAAAATTATTGCCACAGAGTCTTTGAAAGGGCCACGAAAGCACGGCAAGCTAGTAGATTTGCCGCTCCTTCGACAGCCCTCGCAAGGCATTTCAGTCCCGCACTTTACGAAGTCAGCGGCCCGGCTAGTAAGCAGTACGTGTCTCCAATTACTTACTTGCTGTTTCATAGATCTACATCTCCAGCAAGCTCCAATCTCGCGGACCCTGCCGGCCTTACTTCGAGCTCCATTAGTTAGCTCGCCCTTTCGTTTAGATCTTTTGGACTCCCCATCACTCGTTGGTTCCTTGCCTGACTCTATCACGAAACGATTGAGCTTGCTACGCTTTGGTGACCCCCTATTCGATTGGCTCTTGTTTTTTTCCAAGGGCTCAGGGCTTTCAGTCCTTTCAGTCGGAGCGAAGTCGGAAAACGGACGTCCCTGCCAATTATGAGAGATAACATTATATGGTGGACCGTATTCCGCGGAAGATAGTTTTAGCCTGTTTGGATCTCCAAAAACAATGGAAGACTCGTTTGACGCAGTTCCCAGGGTTGTACCGCTCAAGCGGTCGTAGGAACTTTCTCCACGAAAGGTATCACTGTGAATGCCAGGAGGAAACTTGAGCGCATTGAAATCGAAACGAGAAGGGACTTGATCAGATGGGTAAAAGGCTTGCGTAGAGCTCCCTGGTACCATCGTCCAGCCATATTGGAGATTTTTGCTTGAATCTAGATGAGGTTGTTCAAAGGCGCCTGTGTTGCATCAGTAGCGAGTTGAGCAGAATTCGATTGGAACATTACCCCGCTGGCTAGCTTTCATCGCACCCGGCAACCTGTGCAAATTGTGTCAGTGAGAGGCTGCTATGTAGGCTACTACACAGATCAGGACATGGACTATCTACCCACTCTGGCTGGGTGGCAGCCTCCTGGGTCCCAACTCGAATCAGCTCTTCCCAGGAGTACTGACTCCTAGGGCCCGTGCGGCTCACGGTCCTCGTGAAGGCGCAGGGCTGGTTGCTATTCTCGCAGAGCAGGCAAACCTCCAGGTCCTCTCGTATCCAGCATTTTAGGTCGGAGAGCATGCAGGTATGACAACGCCATGCGCCAAAGAACTCCGTTGGGGTGCTCTGTTTGGGTACCTCTGGAGCTCTCATAGCTTATTGCTATACAAACGAGCACTACGTGGTATTGGGAAAGGCCTCCATCGAACACGTATGGCGATGTAGAGGACAAGTAGCGCCAAATATCAGCGCGGCAAGAGTTGGCCACGCAGCCCCGCGCCAGAGAAAGACCGAAGCAGTTCGACGCCAAGGCTGGCGCGCTCGCGCATCAGGCTAATTTAAACAGAGTCTTGAACAAGGACTCTTCAATCAATTATTATATAGCTATAAGCGTGAAAGTCTATCGTGAGAGCCTACGGTACTCGTTCAGTCTGGAACATCCAACACCAAACTTTTAGCAAAGCCCCCTTTGTTAGATTATTGGGCCCCCTAGATCCATGTTATGTCTAGCTCCACGTAAAAACGCAAGCCTGTGCGAGTTCTTCGATAAGTCATATCGATTGCTCACCGCGGGTATATCCAGACAAGAGCTCTGAGAAGACCACAACCTGACAGAGGTAATGGTATTATAAGAAGCATATCCTGAAACCAATTGATCGCCAACCAACATGCCAGAGCGACGCGCCAACAACAACTGAGGTAGGGTAGGGCATCACAGTAGAAGGATACTGGTTCTACAATCCCCCTACATAACCTCCGCTGCCAACGTTCAACAGTCTTGATCAAGGGTCAGAAAATCAGCGGATTTAGACTTAATGCAATATTCCGACAGCGCTCGTTACTAGCCAGCGCCTCCTCCTCAGCCGCGGGTGTCTAAATATCAATCAGGTTATGTGACCTCAAGCTCAGGACGGTGTTTGCTGGGTTTCAATACTTAACTATATCAGATTCGTTTCCTAATGGCGCTGGTACAATGGTGTTGTGGCTTGTTGGTATTCTTTGACGGAGCAGGCGGACAAAGGAAATTCTGCATCAAGACAAAGGTTTCGCATACAATAGCCTCCACTAAAACTGGGACTGCACCCGGTATACAGTGGGGTGACAGTACATTCATTGCTTTTCGGCTAAAGAAAGCGCGAGAAAAATAAAGGTCTATGTTTCAATCACGCGAGAGAACGCAAAGTCTTAGAGTTTTGTGAGCATCAAGCTGTTTTCTAATTCACAGCCCGTGGTGAGAAAGATGAATCATTTGGTCGACGTGCGATGCAGTCTCATGAGATGGGTAGTTTCTAGAAAAAACCTTCGTTGCAATAGAAGTCTACGAATAGAGTATAGACGATTGTCTCGAAACCTAGGTTATGTCGCACTCCTCGACGAAATTGCGACGTCATCTACTTACCGGTTTCTAGTCATGTTATATGTATTACATTTGTCTTACAAAGCTGGTGATAAGGAACCCACAATAGGAGGACGCATTGTGCTCATCGTGTGCAAAACAATCGTGTGCAAAACAAGCACAATCACACTTTCTCCAAACAACACGAGAAAACAGAAATTTTAACGGCTTTCTCACGGATCAAAGTGGAAATTTGCAGTACAGGTAATTGATGAGGCACGACATGGAGCCACCGAAATGTAAGTATGAAAGTGCTAACGCTCTGTGATGCGCTTGCCAGATATTCAGGCAAACTCCTCGAGGAAGCGATATATCATCTTGGAAATGCTAACACACATAGAAGGAAGGGACCTACACAGGTCGTCCGTACTAATACATGAACGAGATGAGAGCAATTCTTAAAAATGTGCGCAAGCCCTGAAGTTGAATTATTGAAATAATCAAGTGCCCAACGCAATTAAGCTATTGAGGATATAGCAACCTACGCAGTAGATCTTCGGATTCAGCCAGCGTGGATTAGGCGTCTAGGCTAATACAGCTGCAAGCAAAATCCGTTCGGGACGACAGCACGCATTGGACATAGGCCATGTGGTGCAATTTAGAGCTGGATCCTGTCATTTTACTGGGGGCTGAATTTGGTGCTGTGCGTTCTTTGGGTCGATCAGATCTTGCTGGAGTCCTTTACTATCATTCGAGTATCGACCTATCTGCTTTTGGCTCTCATGACTGGAGACGTTACTACTCGTAGTCAGCCACAGGTGCGGAATACGTGGCATGGGATCCGCAATGCAGGCTGCGTTTCTAGCTAGTCCAAGAACACTCACCGGCGTCCTAGCTCAATAACTTAGCTACCAATCATTGATGGGAAAGCCTGCAGGCTTACCAGCAGCGCGCTAGTCATGCTGGCCTGTATCTATGAGCTATACCCCTTCCGATGGCCGGCGGATTTGACCGATAATGACATTGAGGCATATCTGCAACTCTGGCCACTCGGTCAGGCACACCGAGGACTGACCTCGTCGCCGAGCTTCGCAAACGCATCGGCAAGGAGGGCTAATAGTAGCGAGATGGTCATACCAATAATCCAGGCAATCTTGTGCCTAGTTTACATCTCCCACTCAAACCACATCGCCAGTGTCGCTATCCTCGCAGGAGCATGTGTGCTCTGCATCTGGGTCCTATACAGACACCGGTTTGCCTGGGGCCTCTCGCGATGGGAGAGGCAGCTAGAAGAGGGTCAGGGTCCAAGACATGATGGTTTGTCTCACATTGATGGCACGCCAAATATTTGAGCTTGGAAGAAGCTGAACTCTCTCCATCAGACGTTGTAGAAGGCACGCCGTTGCATCATCGACTGCAAGCTTCCATCGTCATCAATGCAGGTGCGCTTTGTTCAATGGCTACCCATGGCCGCTCAATGGTCACCTACCTAATTCACATTGTTTGACGAATAGATCGACCCAACGACCGCGACCCTGCAGAGCCCCAATTACGACAAAGACGGAACAACGAATCCAGTATCGGAACAATTCTCGAGAAGAAGATCAAACATGCAACAACGGGTGCCAGCATCAGCGGCCGAGTCCCTCCAGAAGCGAGCGACACCCGCCTCGATTATTCTGCTCCTACCACTACTCCAGCTACAGTACCTCGTACCAAATCAAGAGAGGAGGACACACCGAGTAGCTCCAGCTCACAGACTGGCGGAGATGATGGCAGGCTTCTCGATGATATCACTGTGGCCACGGAAGCAAGCGACGATACCGAATATGTAATACCGGCTATTCCTGGATTTGGCTCTCCCGTCAATGGGTGGGCAGCGCCAACTAGTCTTTGGCATATAGGACAGTGGGACGATGAGGAGCCTGGTAGGTCTCTATTCCTACACCCAGCGACAACTCTAACGATTACATAGCTGAGGCGTACCCACTTACGATACTCGACGCACTTTGACAAGGTGATAATCGAAGAACACCGCGGAGCCAGGACGATGGTAAATGGTACCCAACAAAACAAAGAGCATGGGAAACGGTCAATATGAGCAACGATACATACGGGCTAGGCATTACGAGCGATGAAAAGGAGCGAAGGTAGTTGCGGCGTTCTTTTGAAGGCACTTTGGATTCACCCACTGGTACAAACCATGTGCGATATCATATAAGGGTATTGGCTCTTTGATATGAATGCCTCCTTCTACCATATGAGATGCGAGGACCAGGGTGTCAGTCAAAACATCTTATCTGAATCACCACAAGTTTCCTGTTCAACACGCTGATTTCGGCAGTGCTTATCTTGTTCGCGTCTCTAATGTTCCCCTCCACGATTCCCCAGTATTGACGAGCCAGTGTTCAGCATCAATGAGAATGTTGCTGTGCTAATAGGCCTCCTCGCTTGTGGCCACAGAACCTCCGTCCCACAAATTCATCCAATTGTCGCCTGCTTCTTCCAATTGAAAGACTTAAGATTCCGTCACGCGGCCTAGTTCGTTGTGATCTTGGAAAGATGTACGGCGCCCTTCAGTGAACGTTCAGAAGAGGGTGAAGACCAAGGAGAAAAGGGCATTCTCATTGTGGATGTGTAGCGAAACGACTTCCTGTGAAACAGAACTATGAGCCCAAAGAAGAGCACTCCGACTACCGCCCAAGTGTAACTACAATTAAGGAGGCATTAGACGCATGATCCTCTTGAGCTGATAATTACTTACTCCAAGTCACCATCAATCCGCTCACGATGACCCAGACGCAGCGCGTGAGCGAGCCCATCACAGCTATATTTACCGTACGCATACCAGACTGCACCCTGAGACTCCACGAAATTGATCTTTACATGGGCGATCTCGTGCGAATAACCCAGAATCTTCACGATCTCCGAGTCTCCAGGAAGCACTCTAAGTAAGCTTGCTTTGGTAGGGTCTTTTGTTCCGTTCGGTCGCTTGCACATGGCATACTCTTGGTCTGAATCTGGGATTGGACTAGCGAAAAGGTCAGGGCAGCTGACCGCCACTCGTTGAGGCTGCTGCGTTTGGGTGCTCCATAAAGGTATGGCAGTTGAAAGGCAGGAGAAGACAAGGACCAGTGGAGCTATGAGGCACGATTGCATCTTTGGACTGTTGAGTTCAGAAGAACATGGTATTCATTTCAAGGTGGTGGATCGTAAGGTCGTGTCCATTTCAGGAATGTAATCTAACCTACTTATATTGAAAGTTTGTGCAAGGGGTGAGAGGAATTTGATTCTCGATATTGAAGCTGGGCAATTTTATGACTGTGTAACTCTGATAAAGTGCGGGTCCAATTGATACACTCGTTTTGGTCGATTGAAACTTAATGATCTCATATGGGCAATCAGCAAGCTCTCAGAGATACCTCGAGCCCACAAGGAGATTATACTAGGTATGACAGCTCGCTCTGTAGGCTTATGTCCTCATTCAATTTGTCTCGAATGCTGCCTTCTCCTTGAGATAGCTGGACGCTGTCTTAGCTGCTATCATAATTGCGCCACTCTTGTCGAACCAGACGTGTCTTCGTAATCTCAAAAACCAGACATACTAATCGCAACTATGTATCTGTGAAAGAAACAGCCAGGGCTGTGGAGGAAGGGAGATATGGATTGCCCCAGGCCAAGTTGCCTTGGCACTCCGTCCAGCCGATGTAGGCCCAAAGCGCCTATGCCTTCCATCCTCATACTTTTCAATCCTCACATACACATCTTCACTTCCCCAGTGTTTCTTTACGAACCGTTCTGTCAGAGTGGTATTGATAGCTCGCTTGCGACGCGATCAAGATGCCGGCAAATGACTCCGGCTAATGAATGACATGGTAGTGACGTAGTCATTTGCTGAATAGCATGACGAGAGCCCACAATGTTGCTTCTCGTCCGCTTGCTTGCTCATACTCGAATACTCATCAGAGAAGTCGACTGAAATAACACACATCGAAAACTAAACCTAAGAACTATATCCCACCGATACAAACGCATCATGGCGATGTCACAGGGAGCCAACCTGGCGGAGAAGGCTATGGGCCATGGCGACAACGCAGTCACGGAACAGAACATGACCAATCCCGCCCGGGACCGAGCGAAGTACGGTGACGAGTCCGAGACCATGAAGGCGTTGGCCTGGATGGGCAAGAACGACTGTCAAATTGGTATAGACTCTACGATATCAATTTGCCTAACTGCCCCACTAACCAACACTGTCTGCAGTCGAAACCCCCAAGCCCAAAGTCATCGAAGACCGCGACGTGATCCTAAAAGTGACCGGCTCCACCATTTGCGGCTCTGACCTACATCTGTACCATGGCGCAGTCGTCGAGCTCCAGAAAGGGGACATCCTGGGTCATGAATTCTGTGGCCGCGTTGATAGTATGGGCGCTGGTGTCAAGGGTTTGAAAGAAGGTGACCGTGTCGTGGCATCCTTTCAGATAGCTTGCGGAGACTGCATGTACTGCAAAAAGAAGCTCTCCTCGCAGTGCGAGCGAACCAACTCAAATACCATCGAGAACGTAATGTACGGCGGAAGGACTGCTGGCATGTTCGGCTACAGCCATTTCACTGGTGGTTTTGCAGGCGGACAAGCAGAATACGTGAGAGTGCCATTTGGAGATGTCAATCTGTTGAAGTTGCCAGATGATGTGCCAGATGAGAAGGGTTTATACCTGTCAGATGTGCTTGCTACAAGCTGGAACTGCGTTGTGGATACCGGTGTCAAAGATGGAGACGTCGTTGCTATCCTGGGTGCAGGACCAATTGGAGAGATGTGCGCAGAGATGAGCTTTACCAACGGAGCATCAAGAGTCATTCTCATCGATGGTGGTGCTGGCGCGTGGCGACTGGACTTTTGCAAGGAGAAAATGCCTAAAGTAGAGACGATCAACTACACTGATCTGCCCCGCGGCACGACGGTCACGTCGAAATTGAAGGAGATGGAGCACGGTGGCCCTGATGTGGCTCTCGAGTGCGTGGCAGGTGAATACGCCAAAGGATGGGCACACTACTTCGAGATGCTTCTGGGTGCTGAGACAGATACCTCGGAAATCGTCAACGAGATGATCACGTCCGTCAAGAGCTACGGTCGCTGCGGTATCACTGGTGTCTACGTAGGCTTTACCAACCACTTCAACATCGGTTCCCTAATGGAGCGCGGTATCCGTCTCATTGGTAACGGTCAAGCACCTGTCCATCTCTACTGGGAGCAGCTGCTCCAGATGATCAGGGAAGGCAAGACGGATCCCTACAAGATGTTGACGCATCGTGTCAAGGTCGAAGAGATGGATGTCGTCTACCAGAAGTACAACGAGAGGGCGCACGGGATGCAGAAAGTCTTCGTGCAGACGAGATTTTCGGACCCGCCAGCAGAGGGAACCCCAGCTTTGACTACGTATAAGTAATAGGGACTAGCCAAGATAGGTACGCTACGTTCTAGCGAATGAGACATGAGTTGATACCCATTACATCTTACTTGCTGTGAAACATTTGACGCTTGTGAGATGGTCAAACTTCCTCACCCATGTCCCCCAATCTCATTGCGTGCTTTCCATGGCCTGCTCAATGCTACTAGAAGCATGACAAACACAGCTCCGCCATGCGAACGTTTGATCATTTTGCGCGTCCCACACCATCTCTGCGCTTCTACAACTTGGACGGGTCGTCTAGCCCGCCACAGAGGCGATAAGTGTAGGTACATCCGCCAGGCCGTGATGGCGGACTATGCGCTGGACATCATGTCTAACGAAACCGGTGCTCTTTGGCATAATTCACTCATCACCTTCTTCGAAAATGCGACCCTTTATTCAGGGCTACACAGCTCTCTTATTCTTTTTGTCCACCTTTGTTCATGGCGCACCACCTCTCACATTGCCATCTTTAACCCTCTTTGACAGTAGCACGACCAACCTCAGCCTGCCCTTCAATGTAACGCCTTCCAATCCCCCAAAGTAAGTCCTCTCCCCGCCACCCAAACATCTACAAACATACTCAACCCCCCACCAGCGCCCTCCCCTCCAACCCCTTCTCATACTCCGTCCCCCGCTCATCCATCACCGTCAAATTCTACTCATACGGGCCATCCGTCCCTCGAAACCCAGCCCTCATTTGTCTCGAGGCAGCTAGACACGAGTTCCTAACGAACGTGGACAAGAAATTCGACAAACCAATCGGAGCGCCGTTGGAGTATAGCTTCCGGGGGGTTTTTCTGACGGTGGTTCCTACGGGGAGGGTTTTGACTTGTAGGTTTTGTGAACCTCCTTTTTTACCGATTAAGGCGAGTCTTTGATGTGGAAAAGTTGTGGTTTGTTTGGGGGCAGGCAGTCTGAGTTACTTCTCGAATTCGGACTTTAGACAGTGAGGCTGATTGGAAAATTGATGCTAGGGCGGATGACGGGTGCGGCTATTAGGGGTCTCAGGTATTTTGTGGAGACGTATGAACCGGTTGATATGCTTTTTGATGTGTTTGTGGAGGGAAGAAGGACTGGAAGGGTGGGTACGGGGAGGTTGACGAATATCTGAGTGATAGCATAGAGACTATGTTGTCACGGATCCGCATTGCGGGCATATTCTTGGTAGTCTTGACGGATTCGATGGGGTTGTTCTCCTCGTGAGGCTGCTTTGTATTTATTGGTGAGACATATACGTTAGAAATGAGGAAAGACCTGAGTCCAAGTCGGTGTATCGTACGCCCCTGCCGGTAATTGTCTAATACTCACAAAAGCCTCAATAACGATGAATGCCCTGGCGAATACCAGTGAAAACCCACAAAGAAGCACTGGGGTACCAATGATGATATTCTGCCACCACTTGCCCCCTCCATCCATCCAACTCTCCCAAAACTTGTTGAGCGGCTTGTAGGATTGAGCAACATAGTTCAGCACAATCCATAACCCACCACAGAAACCGATATACACTGACGACGAGCGCCAAAGCCATTTTTCCGCTACTGTGGGAAAGTGATCATTCCAAGCAGCGGCGTGGACAGCACCGTAGGCGAAGCAGGCTAGCCATAGGATCATTCCCACGACAAGGCCACCTACGTTGCGTAGGAGATCGTCCCAAGGCCAGTTCTGCACACGGGGTACTAACAATTCTTCGGATTTGAAATGGAGGCATCGATCTCGATTATGCGAGTGCAGGAGGTAGTGCTCTCGTATGGCGGGGTAGGTTTCGATGGCAGAAGCTGCCAGTCTCCAACGATTGACGCACTCTATTGATGAGTTGTTTAACCTAAATGTGGCGGCCTTGACCCTAGGTCGGCGCTCGAAGAAGGCTGTACCAGCTGCTTTTTCGAGCTTCTTGGATTGCAATTGGGCTCCGCAATTTTGGGGTGCAGGGACGAGCGCCTGCACGGACAGCGACGAGGGAGCGGAGCCATCTTGAACATCTGCCCCATAGGTTTGCGATGGAGATTCGCTAGGTTCTTCAGTGCGCCTTGGTAAGCAGTACGCCATTGACTCGATTTCTGGCACTCTTGAGTAAAGATGCAAGAGAGCGAAGAGCGTCTTCACCATCGTTTGTGACTTCATGACCTTTTGATTTACCTCCCCACTCATCTCGCTACTCATATACATGTACGCACACAAAGGCGCGACCCAGTCGCCTCTCAGGATGAAAGGTTCTTTGGGCGCTAGAGGCTTGTTCCACCACATGGTGTACATCAAGAATGCGCACATGCTGTTATACTAGTTTAGCTATGAGACATCAATGCAAACTGGGTGATAAGGCTTACACATGCGCTATTGTGTTGACTTCGAGTAATGTAATTGGCAGTCTAGCGATCAGTCTTCCAATGACTTGTATCAGCATCCATGAGGCCTGGATGATGACTAGCGCTTTCGCGATATCATTCGCTTTACTCTTATCGGCGATTTCTGCTTGCGAAACATCTGGAAGGTGACCGCATCTGACAAGAAGAGCCATACCTCGAGCCGTAAGTGCAAGGCGCGTAGGGCCGGTACCATCGATTGGTAGAAACAGCGGTAGGTCCGAATCCATATTCTTGTGCTGGATCTCGTATGCGAAGCCGCCAGTGGAAGCAAAGAACCCATGAGTCATGGTCCAATTGTCAGAAAGAGCTCGAAATTGCCATTTCTCAGATCCACGCAAGTCCTTTACTAGATCACCAAAAATCTTGGCAGAACTCCATTGCCTCCAAGCTGTGAAGACCACCAGTTCTGGTGCGTAAACGCCTGTGATTATCCATCTTATATTGACCCAGAAATGGGCCAATAGAGGCTCTTCCTGCCGAGGTACGTTGAGATGAAGAGCAGACCATACACAAAGAAGAAGGGTCAGAAGACAGGAGATGACTAGGGATATTGTTCCTCTACCATTAGGGTCGCCGACGAAACCGACAAAATCCGGTGTTGGATGTGGTGTCGGAAGAAGAGTAGCGCTGGAGGTAGGTGCAGCAAGCGATGTGGAAATGGAATGCAGATATATCATAGCAAGAGTCTTCAAACAAACATAAGCCATTATATAACGAATTGCTAGAAGGAAAACACAACTAAGAGACCATACAAGAGACAGGAATTTTGGCAAAGGCAGCACAGGTCTATGAAACGACGACTAGCACTGACCGCACAATTTGGCTACGGAATGGACCGCGAAAGATGTCGCCCTCATCTTACCGTTTCAGCTCATGCATGCTGCGTTTGAAGATCACCGGGCAAGGCCAAATGAGGTGTGCCAGAAATGGTCTGGCGAATGAAGGAGGTGGAAGGACGTCCAACCTGTGTGATCGGGGAAGCGGGCACGTGCATACGCGCCTTCCAACCATCCCATGAACGCTGGCTGCAATTAGACGGATAGACTGTTGACACAATGCCTCAAAAACTACCATCGGACGAGGCTCGGGGGAGGAAGGATCGCAACGTTCTCATAAGCTGGAGTGAATTATGTGTGCTGCTTGAAGACTATATGAAATGATTAAGTCGCTGATATTTGAGCCTACATTTAGTACTATGGCAGAGGTATACGTCATTTCGCTGTCTTATTGCATGGGCTTACTTACTGACCAGAATTACCAGGGACAACGAGTTCATCCTCACGAACTATCGGTACGTGCCCCGGAATAGTACTACTACAATACTAACGAAGTCAAGCCAAGCTTCCTTCTCATTCCAGCGCTCGGCTGAGAGTATTTTCAAGATCCACAACGAGACTAGTATGTGTCCAGTTTTACCCAAATCTAGATACCTAGTTCTCATAATTCAGTCAATATATGGACTCATCTGCTGGGAGCGCTGTTCTATTCCCTCGGCCCTCTACTTTTCTATACAGATATACAGTCTCGATATCCTGCGGCCTCAACACCTGATATCGTTGCCCTTGTGGTCTACTTCTTGGGTATTACTGTCTGCTTCACCCTTTCTACATTGTGAGTTATAAGCTTAGGTGTGGGACAAGTGAGAACTCTTCTTAGCTAAACGACAGCAGCTTCCATGCATGCATGAATCACAGTAAAGAGGTCTGGCATTTTGGAAATGCACTCGATCATCTAGGAATCGTCCTTGTGATATGGGGCTCAATGATTCCGATCGATTATTTTGGGTTCTACTGCGACTCACTTCTTCAGTATTTCTACTGTGTCATGGTAGGAAAACAATCGAGTGAGGTAGCGTCTATGTCACTGACCCCGTCCAGGCCACACTTAGCGCTGTTGGGTGCGGCATATTCACCATGAAGCCCCGTTTTCGTACTCCCACTTTCAGGCTGATGCGCTCTATTTCATTCGCCGTCCTAGGACTCTCTGCCTTCATTCCCGTCGTGCACGGAATTCTGCTCAACGGATGGGAAGAACAAAATCGGAGAATGTCTATCACGTACTTCGTAGGTCTTGGGCTCTTGAATGGTCTCGGTACTGCAATATATGCGATGCGTATTCCAGAGAGATGGTTTCCTGGGACCTTCGACGTTTACGGCTCGAGTCATCAGGCGATGCATATTCTTGTTGCCTGTGGAGCTTTTTCGTATGCAGCGGGGCTGCTCAAAGCGTTGGATTATTGGAGTACCCAAAAGGAGGCCGGTCAGATTTGCTAGACACAATAACCTCGGCAAGAAACTTGGAAAGTTTCATTGACTGGATGGCGTACACTTTAAGGTTTTGAAACGCTGCGAAGGGGCCATCAACCAATCCTCGAAGACACAAAGAATTGCGGGTATGCTTCTTGGGGGAATCTCAAAAACAATCTGTGGAGACTGTAAGGTTGCATTAAGCACATCAAAACGACCCTGATGCTGGATATTCAAAAGATCTGTCGGCAGGTACTTCCAGAAACACGACAGCATAGTAGGAACATACGCTTAGCTCTGTATAGGGTGCAGAATTTGACACGATGGATACTTCCGTCAACCGGAAGTGCCACAAAGCTTAGCCTTTGCCACCATACTCGTTCCTCAATTCGAGCTCGTCTCTCATCATTGCACGCAAGCTTGATCTCTTGGTAGAGGTCGCAAGTGTTGAACCAATGCGGACACGTCACTCCCATGGATTTTGAGGAGCTTGAGGGGGCGTGGCGCGATAGGACGGCAGTCTGTGAGCGTAGAACACGAGCGTAGCGCTGATATAGAAGAATAGTCTGACGTTCTCTGTTACTTTGAGGGCCGCAGTAGGAGATGATATTCGCGAAGGGGTTGAGAAGAGCTATGGTGATTGAAAATGAACGGGGGCAATATAATGTAGAATGGGAAGCATATTGGCTCCGACTGTTCAATCTTAGCATTACTTGATCCGAAAGTGCTGAAGGAATAGGGAGGACGTAGTAAGGACGATATTTGAGCATTGTTACTGAACGTTTAGATTGCATGGCCATCGAAAATAACAAAATCAAGGATAATCAGAATCGCTACAAACACTTCAATCTACACTACACTTGGAGACGGACGCTCGTCGCTATAACGGTGCGGGACTCATTGTATGTATCACTATAGCGTAAATGCACCCTGCATGTCTGATCATTACCGATCGCATTAAAGAAGAGAGAGATCAACACAGGCAGAGATATATTATAAAGCGTCTACGTACACGCTCAAAGCTAATCAAGCCTATGTATTCATTCATTCGTGTCAGCCAGATCTTCACACAGCTTGCGTCCGCTTTAAAATTATGACGGCCCTTCTTCGTTCCTACAAGCGCCGTTTCGGAAGACAAACAGCAACCAGCAGGAACGAGTTCACAGTCGTTTGACCCCGCCTGTTAGCCGCTAAGGCCCAACTGTTCGTCGCTGGTCAAGTCCCGGTAGAGAAAGCATGACGTGACGCAGGCTTGCTTGATCGAAGCCGCCTCCTCGCTATGTTTTTGATACGTCTTGGCTCTGAGCTGAGAACTCGTCGAGGTTGTTGTGATTTCCCCACATTGAAGCCTTCTAGCACACACTGCGATGACTTTCCTTTCAGCTGAGGCTATTTCTAGAGGTCTCGGACAGGTGCTGGCTGACATACGGTGGTGAGGTTGTAGGAGGTAGTGTCCGCTACAACCTGCACGCCAAGCGACCTTCATCTCGGGAATCAGTAGGACACGTAAACGGACGAATAGCATCTTTCCTCTTAGCGAATGCAACGCTGGAGCGGAAGATACCTGGCGATCATGTCTCTTGAAACATCGCCAAGTCGACCCAAATCCTCCGCCCCCACACTTCCACCATCTCCCTTTTAAACTTCACCACACTTGCTGACGGTAAGGAGCGTTATGATGGGCATCCGCTCCAGTGTTCTGCATGGCCACGGCCAACTCAACGGTCTTGGCTTCTCTACTACTGCGAAGTTAGTTGCCACTTGACCAATCTGCGGCTCAGTTTCGTTTCTTTCGCTGATACGCTGTCACTCCTACGGCACGGTTGTTGACGGTAAGGGTGGAAGGACGACGTCTCCTATGATTCTCGTCATGCTCTCGTATACGTTTGCCTTTCGCCCCGGCCAAGGCCAATGTCTCCTTCTTAATATGTGACTGTTTATGAGCATCTTTGGGGCCGTTTCGTGCTTCAATCTATATAACAGAGGACTCCCTGCGGGCCCCGTCGTTGAAGGCATCCCACCTAATATGAGCTGCAAATGCCCAAAATATTTGATGGCATCCCCTTGTTCCTATAACAGAGAATCTGACATGAATGAGACGAAACCCATTGCAAGACCGTAGAAGCTCGATCGCATGTAGCCCTGGCTATCTGCAACAGCCATGTATCCGCTCTTGCTAAAGAGCGTGGTCATATTCGTTACGGTCTTGGCGGTCTGCGCTTCACCAGCCTCTTTACTCGAACAGCCTCGATCTGTAACATCGACTATATTACGTCCCATCAAAGTTGGCAAAGATGAAGCTGCCATCGGGCTGCAACGCCGTTCCTCTGAAGTCTTTTCCGATCTAGATCTCCAGACCCAATCGGAGCTTATTTATGGGAGTCCTGGAGATGGTGGCCAACTGCTTCTGGCCAACATGACACTATACGCGCCGGATGGCCTACTGATGATCATGCTGGAGCGATTCGAGGGTCTTACATCGGCAGTCGACTGTAAAGGGGATGACGGGATCATGTCATTGACTTTCAGCTCTCAGGATGCTTTCAACCATGCATTGCAAGAATGGAGTTATATCAACAAGAATGATGATGGGCAGTTCTTACTCATAGCCAACCATGGAGGCTGCGGGCCTGATGACCAGAGACAGCCTTACCTTATCTCCAAGATCACTGAGGACACAATAGCTCTCACCACATACCTGACCGCACAAACGGCGCCTTGGTCGGATGTGGCAGGCACGTATGATATCGACTTCGGCCAAGCGATCCCGTATCAGAAACCCCAACAACTCCGAGAGCGAGGTTTTTGGGGCGACATTGTGAACGTTGGGAAGGATGTTCTCAATGCTGCAACAGGCAGCGCTGATCTGAGCAAAAGTGTCAACTTTCCCATGAATATAGGTCAACAGGGTCAGCGCACCAACATCTATACCGATGACAAGTAAGAGTTCCCATCGAAGTTCGAGCGTGCCAACCTTCTCTGACACATCTGTAGGGGCCGCCTTACACTTGACTGTATCAATTGCTACGTGAGCGGCAGTTTTGCAGTCACTGGCCACGTCTCCGTCGACCACTTCAGCCTCCAAGACCTTACCCTGCAAGGCTCACCTCGAGGGCTACAAGCCGCACTACAGCTCGAGGCTACGATAACATCCAGCGATGAACCAGATTCACTGCAATACACAAAAGAACTCTTCTCATTCCCAATACCCGATGCCGGAATCGAGGTTGAAGGTATCTTTAAACTTGGTGCAATATTGTCTTATGATGTTGGTATCAGCTCGTCGTTCTCTGGCTCTGCGACAGTAGACTTTGGTCTCCAAGCCGGCATGCCCGACAGCGCCCAAGTGACAGCTGACATCCAAAACCCAGACTCCAGCTCCGCTACTGGCTGGAGTGGAGGGTCGCTAACCCCTCTGTTCGACATCAAGCAGGAGTCCGCTTCCATCAAACTCGCTGCCTTCTCTCAACCAAAGCTCGCATTTGGCATTGAACTGATCAAGATTGGCAACATTGACGTTGCGTTGACGGTTAAGCTACCGGAGGTCTCTGCCACCTTGACTGCCGCATACGACGAGGGCGGAGTATGTGGAGCTGGCTCTTCGAAGACTGGCGTTAAGCTTGACAGCGAAGTCGATATCGGAGTCGACCTGCAAATTGACGCATCACTTGGCGAAGATACTACGAAACCTTCGTGGTCGCATACGCTGTACGCGTATCCGATACCACTAGGTTCCCAGTGCTTTCCACTAGATATTCCAGGACTCAACTCATCTTCAAGCGCTACAAGTGTGCCTCCACTTCCTTTGTCAGCGTCGCAGTCGATAATTTACTCTGCGGAAAACTCTGTCTCGGTAACAGCATCTGGTATGGGAACTATGCCAGGTATGACTGGGACACCGCTTGCAAGCCCAGCAGCAGAAACCCCTCAGTCGATGGGCTACCCTACGGGAATTACAGCGGCGATCGAATCATCTGCATTGGGAGCCTCCACGATTGGTTTTAGCCTGCAATCTGGACAAGTTACAGATGCTAGGCCGGCGCCTTCGGACCTACCGCCAACGCCATTCGATGATTCAGGTCTCGCCTCTGCTTCAGCCACAGTCACGAGTGGAATTCTACCACCAGTCGTAACGTCAGCGGCTGGCTCAAGCACGAGGGCAACATTGAGCGCTGTGGCAGACGTTATATCACCCAATGCTAAGGCAAAGGCTATCGTTGTGCACTCCCACTTTTCATCAGTTTTGCCATCCTCATCGACCCCGTCCTTCACATCGGGCATAATTCCACTCCCAGACGTGCTAGGTGGCGACGACGTCCTTGCTGCTATGAGTCCCGCAACGACTCTTGTGTCCTCAGCTTCGATATCCTCTTCAAGCACTACTCTAACACCATTCGCACGGGCTGGTGGTGACAAGAAAGCTGCGGTAGAGCACCCGAAAACCACGGCAACGCCGACAGCCACGAAAGCTTCCACACCACCTTTCAAACCGAAGGTCCCGCCAACCTCTACTTTTCCACCGCTTGTCGACCCGGCGGTGAGGAACAAGGTCGAAGACCTACCTCCAAAGCCGAAGGTAAACCCCTCGGCTGCACCACAAGATTACTCTTCGGTCGATAAACATAACGAAGTTCCAACAGAACCACCAGCTGTACTTCCACCAGCTGAAAAGCTAGCACCTGTTGTTCCGACCACGACTTTAAAGCCGATTCCCGCAGTGACCACCACCGCACCGGCAAGTGGAGGTGGTGGCTGCAAAATGGTAAAGCGTTTTGGGAAGCGAATGCTCATCTGTTGATTGAGGCCGCCGATGGTGGTTTGCTTTCCATGGGTGCTATGTATAATGTCTCTCTATCCTTTCCTCTTTGCTTAAGCGGATTCTTTTCTCCTATAATACTGTATTACTATCATCTTGCTAGAAGGAGCAAAATCCCACTGGCTGTACTCTACATAGGGAAATGTTTGATGACTTTTTAATTAGCAATTGCTTCTTTTCAGCCTTCCAGTGGTTTTTAATATTTACTCATTATGCAGATCTGACTTTGCTATCATCTTCTGCGCAGCCAAGACTGTTCTTACAGATTGAGAATGGTTAAGTACCCCCGTTTTCAGCGTTCTCCTCACACCCGCCACGCCAACAAAACCTGGCCTGGCAATTTCTCAGCTCAATTTTACTCGGCTCACCTTATATCGTTCTATCTTCTCAATGTCTCATCCTTGGCAATAGGACACTCGACATTTATTGGATTCTGTACCTTCGTAATCTATTGAAGAAGGCTGTGCTGTGCACAAGAACCAAAAATCTCGCCCACGATGTCTGCGCGAAGAGTAGGACAAGTGGCTAGATGTTTAACAAGGATTGGCTGTGAACCTCTAGACATCGGAGAGGAGAATTGTGATCTGCGAATGGCCGTCTTCACGCCTCACTGACTGCGACGGCACTCGCGATGTGTCTCTTCAAAAAATAGCATTGATGCCTTAGTAACAACCGTGCTCAGGACTATGTTTCACTTCTTATGAACTATAACATGAAAGCCGTCAATTTATCTTAGCTTCTTTAGGTCCAGCTCAGTCTCTACTATCTTTTAACAGCCATGGCTTCATATGACTACTGTCTTGGTAAAAGCTTTCTGTTGTTCGCGTCATTCTTTTGCAGCCGCGCTACTGACCTCCCCGCATACCCTCTGGATGGTAGAGCCATGAGCTAGCATATCTCCATCATCGCTAACCATGAATACGCTATGCGGAATCCATATCTTTCAGGTGAGAATGGCTTTCATCACTCAAAGATCAAATATTTTGGCGTCTATTTTTGCAGATATTCAATGCGATCGATAATAGCTGGACAGGCGGGCAAGGCAATATCAATGCCGAGCACTAAGTTATTGGAACTACTTCGATGTTCAACGACAATCTGGCCGCTTGGGGCTCCGTTGTCCCAGCCACTAACCGTAATAGATCGTCGACAGTGTCGTATCAGAACAAGAGCACTGACACTTTATACTCTTCTTTCTTCATGCACGGCCAATTGAATGGGCAAAACCAGTATATGACGCGAAAGACTCTGTGGCGTTCCCATCTGACTTGGGGAAAGTCTCCATAAGCACTTCGGTGACTTTCGCTGTAGGGCAATACAGAATCAATGTTGTCGATTACCTTGACCAGACACAGACCGGCTATTATCTCTCGCAGTATAGAAATATGCTTGAAGCTGTCGATGGTTTCCTCGGCGACTACGAGGCAGCGAATCAGCAATCGCAGAGCTTGGACAAGTAGATACAGCAAGCTTCGGAGGCCGTGTCTGGTAACTACTCCGATCTGACGAGTGCTTCTGTGGGACAGATGTGAGTCAAACTCCGCACAAAGGTCAAGGATGACGCTGATGCTTGCTCCCAGATTCGGTGCCATGGAGGTGACTCTTCCATAGGACAACCAAAAGGCCAACCTATACGTCTTCCTAAAAGAGATATCCACCGACGGGAATCTCAATACTATTGATGTGATCTACCCTGCCGTCACAGCCATGACAGAGCTCCCTCCAGAGTGGATGAAGTATCTCCTGGGTCCTGCCGTTGACTAGCCAGCGACGGGTCAATAGCCTCAGAAATAAGAAACATGTCATGCACGACACGGGACTTAGTGAGCTCTCCCTCACCTCCACAATAAATAGACCTGACGACACGTCAAACAGCTTACCCATTCGCAACCAGTCACCGCAACGAATTATCCGAAGACATCTACTTACAAGTGACAGCAGGCTTTCTGATATGATATACGAATACCAAAAGCTCACAGGCGACAAAACATGGGCACAACAACACCAACCCCTTTTCTAAGGATACGCCGACTACCTCCTCAACATCGGTGTAGATCAGGTATCCCAGAGAGCCACGGTAGACTCCATCCTCGCCTCAGCAAATCAGACCAATTAGCCATTACAGCCGCCATCAGCCTTTACGCGTATGGCGCACTACACGGCCAGCAGAATTACGCACAAAAAGCACAGGACTGTGTCACAGACACATATACTAACGGACGTGGCACAGATGCTCCAGGGAGCAGTGCCACACGTTTCATATACAATTACCATAACGACTCGTCCTGGGGTACCATCTTCAACTTCTTCCCTAACGCCCCTCTCGACCTCAACAATTTCCCAGCCAGCGCCGTGAGTATGCAATGTGATTGGTGCACTAAGCAAAAGACCTCTATAGGAATACCGTACGCGAGTGCGATTGAAGACGAAGCAAATGGGATGTGGGAGATGTGGGTGGCGGCTACTTGTCCGGGTGCGCTGCAGGAGACGATAAGTGGGCATTTTTGATGAACGGGAAGAATGATGCGCCGTTCCCGGATCGATTTCATGTTAGTGGGCTGAATGCCGGGGTGTTTTATACGGCAAGGGCGAGGCCGACGTTGGGGACCACCTTTGCGCTGCTCGCCAAGGGAGGCATTAAGGTTTCTTGGGGCTGATTATACCGTGGAGTGTCTACATCCAGTTTTCTCAACTCCTTTGCCAGCTTGCTCCCTTCCCGGTCAAGAGCTGCCAGCTTTTGATGCCAAGTCACGAAATTTTGTAAAGTTCTTTCGGCTCAGTGAGAGTTTATTTCAGTGAATAAAGTATCTCTCGTCTTGATTGGGCTGGCTCGTATGTGCCCTATACCTCGAGACGACCGTGTCTCGCTGCCAGATGGTCTAAAGCGAGAGCCACTGGGGAGGGCTGATTTATTATTTCGAAATGACCCTGAAGAACCTTGTATCTGTTGGCCGCTACGGTATGTCAATGAGCATTCGTTTTCTATGATCTCCCAATCACCTCATAATGCTTGTGAGCTGGACTGCTATCTCGGACCGGTATTTCTTCGAGCGTCCTCTATACGCAGCAATCTCTTTTGGTTTTCGGACACTTCTTAGAGGTTGGCGAGGGCTGTGGCAATTCTTGTGATAGATTCCGGGTTTTAGATACTGGCGAAGAATGGAGAAAAAACTTCCATTGTGGGAAAACTAGTACAGATTCCAGCAAGGAAATCTGTGATGGACTCCAACTCACTGTTAACAGAAGAACAATAATTTACAGAAGTGTAAACTTTTCAACCGCCAGATATTAATTTGCCACCGAAATACACGGTCTGAAGAACATTGCTGGCAAGGCCAGTGCAGAAAACGGACCCATCGAAATTTTCGGATTCTTAGCATGCTGCGTCAGCGGATTCCGTCCCGCAGGAACAACAGCTTTCATAGGGAAACTGTTGTCGCGACTCCCGTCTTAACGTAACACAACCAGCGTTTGGGGACCTTAGTCGCATTAAGACTAAGGCAGACTGCCTCACCAAAAGCCTCAACGGCCTTATTGCGATAAATTGAGCTTTTGAGCGCCGCTCAAGCTTCATTGGCTGAACATGCATAGGCTGAGCTAATCGAACACTTCTCCTTGCAAGACCTGCTGGCGCGCCAGCATGCCAATATTGCCAGGCATTCTGCGTACGACAGCATCGAGATCAAATGAGAGATAGGGAGCTGACATAGTAGATAATTGTGGCTTTTTAGTGAGTCAAAGACTCGACTTGTAGATGAATTGAGGGAGCCAGGAGTGATCGCCCCCAATGTATCCCTCCGCGAACCCAAGGGATTGGTTCGCGGTATATCACGCACGTCGACGAATGAGGAAGCAAATCTATTGAGAGAAAGATCTCGCAGGTCTGGGATCGTAGTGCAGGGGTCGATGAACACACCATAGCTAGGTACTCTGTGCCAAGCGACCTTCCATAAACAGTCGTAGATATTGCCCCAAAATTTCACACATTTACGATAGCTGAAACGCCTTTCGCACTTGGATTCAGCGGTTCAGACTCCTGAGCTTTGGCCACGATTGATCATCAGGGCCGTGCTAGTCGTCACAATACAAAACGCCAAAATTGCCAGATGGGGTTTGCTTCGGTCCTCCTCGTCGTTATTGCCTTTGGGCAGTCTTCGAAAGCCTACTGCGGTGACATAGAGACCAAGACTAGCTATCGTAGTGTTTACGGCAAGAGGCCCACTGCCACCGCAGAGCGTAGATATACATGCCAAGACCAGGGAGATTGCAACGCGTGAGTTCCTGAGCTGCCATACATAAGGCCCAGCGCGGAAGCTGAGTTTGAGATCATCCTTCGCCTCTGGTGTCTTGTTGGAAGGGTACGCTTGGTCCTTGTTCTGCTTGACCAGCCGCCGGTTGCTCGTGATCATGAGAAACAGGATTGCGTACCATATAGATCCGTAGATAGGTGACGAGGAGCCGTTATCGATTAGATCATCAGAGTATATTCCGAAATGGTTCATGATGTTGAAGTGGTAGCCAATGCCCACAAGAGCGACGGTCGCGGGGGACAAGATCCAGGGCTCAATATCTCGGTGCGCCGGCACGTGAGCTGTGAGGAACATTAGCAGGTACGTTGTAAGAAGTGCTGCGATAGCAGTGACGGGTATCAGTCCATCATGGCCGTTGAAGAAAAAATCGAAGGCCGGGGCGGCATTTTCGATGAAGAATATCGATTTATCAGCAGTCCGTATATATGTATTCAGCCTACCATTTTGACTTTGAACTTCGCAATCTCTTCTGGCAGCTCGTCGTCGTGATTCCGCTGGGACTCTGTCTCTTCTGGGGACTTCGAGACACCAACAAGAAGCAAAGGCATCATTCCCATGCATAGAGCTGACGCTAGGAAGTCTATGACAGATTGAGCTGGGATATGATCATTGGGAATCACAAACACCAGGTCAACGTGGACGAAAAAGTTGCTGACAGGGCTTCCACGGCAGTTCTCCAGTCCGGAAAGCTCTTCTTGAGCGGTACATTCATCATCTCTGGAGAGTCCTCAACTGGCGTGGGGCCCGTTGCAGCAAAAGTAAATCGCATAGTAACGTAAAAGGCTGCGCTTACGCAAATGTCCGGGCTCCAAGCGGAATATATCGGAATGTATCCGCTTATGAGTGCAAGACAAATGCCGGTAATGAAAGCAATCATGAGCGATCTTGGTCTAATTTGAAACCACGTTTGGCCATTGAGCCAGAATCAGTCCGCGAGGTCTGGACCTTTTTGTCTATTGACCAGGATGACTATATGACCCGCCTCGCTTTCCTCGCTCGTGGTTAAAGATAGCAGTGTAGTGGATTGGTTCCAGGGGCACGGAGCCACATTGGTATCTACAGAATGGTCCAAGTCAGCTTGGCGACAAGCAGCACATGGAAAGAGCGTGGCATGGACAAGAAATCGAGTAGGAGTGCAGATGGAGAAAGAGCCACAAGAACCACTAGAATTCACGTAGTCATTTTTGCGTTTCAACAGTGGCGAAGGAAGCAGATAGCCCTGAAAGGATTTCGTAACATGGAGGAGGTCCATCTTCAAGAAAGAGATATGGGTGTCACTCACACCAATACCGAATGTAGGCTTCCACCAATGGATATCGTCTATCAAGACTGGCACAAAAAAAAAATTCCCAGTGTTACCATCATACTAACCGATCTCTGGAGTGCTACAGTAGTCTCAAAATGTCGGCCACGATTTCGTGCGAAGTCGATCATCAGAAGTAGTGTAGCGCAGAGAGCAGGCGAGAAAAATGCGAAGACCAAGCCAACACCAATGTCGAAAATGTCGAATACGCGATACGTCATGATTGTTCCAAGGATGGTTGATGCGTACTATTTGGCCATCGAGTCGAAAGCTGTCGTCAGATTCAAAGGCCAAGTGCCTGTCAAAACATGTGGCAGAGTCCTCTTTGTTCGTAGCAGTGTTCATTTTGAGGATGTGTAGATGATTCTCCAGATGTCTTCTCGTTTTCTCGTCGATGCAGATCGTTTTCCACATCATCTCCGTCGCTGTTTAAACTATCAATGAATTGGTATACAAGATGAGCACAGCTACAGAGAAAAGCATGAGTCCCGTCGAAAGAAAGCAGACGCATCCTCGATGCCGCCAAGAATGAGGCTCACACTTTCGACGAGTATGGTCGCGTAGGCCCCGAAGGCCACTACTTGATAATCCAAACGCCAGCCCGCAACGCTCTCTTCTATATGCATCTTGATTTAGAAGGGTACCCACCGCCGCTACCGGCATAGATGGATGGAGTTACTAGTCTTTCAGAAGAAAAAAGTGAACACATGAGATGTTGTTGTCGTTGTTCGGAGATTCGCTTCACAGCCCCACAACAGGAGTATCCCTGTAGCTCCGGGCGATCATCGGCATGCACGCAGAGCCTTAGGGTCGCCGTTCTTGTAAACCCCTCCTTCGATCCTTTCATCCCCCCAAGACTCGTGTTACCAAGCTAAGTGTTTAATAATGACAGTCAAACGCCATCGCTGAAAGCGTAACATCGGCCCTCTCGTATCGTTTGGTGCGCGTGTTCAACTGTATTGGTCCAGACCTTCAATTGAGCGAAGCCTGCCCACTCGGGCAGCGAACTACTGCAAACGTGCAGTCGTACCTGCACCATTCATGCAGTCACATCGCCAGATGCGGAGAGTAGGACGACGCGGGGGAAAAGGGAAATCTGAGCTTCAACTATATTGGCATGAAGTCTCCCCAGCTTCGGTGTCCTCTGCCCCTGCTCGATTATCGAATAATACCACCCTGAGTTGTCCTACCAACATCTCCTACAGCTTTATATCGCACAATGCGTACCTCTCAGCTTCTCTCCGTGCTAGTTAGCCTTACCGGAATGGTAGCTGGCAACGAGTACACCGCTAGCACTATCAAGAACACTGCACACAGCATCTCATCCTTCAATACCGCCACATGTGTGCGCAGCAGCATCGCTGCCTGTCCTACCGTCTTCAACCCATGCTGTGCCTACATCTGTGGGGAGGCTCAGGTGCCATTTGAAGTCTGCTCGCCAGACGACGAGACGGGTGAATTTGCCGCTTGCTCGAAGTGCCCGACTGGCAAAGCAACCACCTCGACTTCAACCCACATGTCCTCATCCGCCTCAAACTTGACTCACAAGCCAAGCACCTCATCCACCTCTGCTTTGAGCCATAAGAGCTCCACCCCCGTAACCCGAAGCCATAAGACCACTGCCTCGCCGTCAACCCACAAGCCCTCGAAATTCAAGAGCACAACTGCCAAATCAACAACCGTAAAGACGACTACACACTCGGCTACAATCACCACAGCCCCCAAGACTACACTTTCTGCATCGACCTGTACTGTCAAACTTCTGAGTGGTACACAGGGCTGCCCCACGCCGTATGATCCATGCTGTGCCTACACTTGCGCGGAGGCTCAAGTGCCGTTCGGTGTCTGCTCGCAGACTGATGGGAGTGGAGAATATGCTGTATGCTCGAAGTGTCCTACACCAACTGCGAGACTTTGAGAGGAAGAAGGATCGCCCGATATAAGTGATGATTATGGGAGAGCCTTGTCTCAAAACCCCGTGAGCTGCTAGGTCAAGACCAATAAGATACACAGGTCTTATGAATCATACATTTTCTCTATGCGATCGTTCCGCTCTACTTGACAGCCTTCCAGTCGCCACTCCTCGCCCCATCATACATTCCAGGTCATGATTGGCTTAGTTCTCACGCTCTCTTATATCTTGTTTCTCCATCAAGCCTCACACGACCCCATCCCGCGTTATGCACCGACTTAGAGCCTACGGCAATTACAGTTCAACCCACACCCCTCTCATTCCTCAGCCGTAGCATTTCCCACCCCATACCATATCTCCCTATCCCCAAAAGACGTCGCAATCTTCCCCTCAATCTCCGACCGATCACCAACAAGAAACACACCAATCCCACCCACTTGCCCTATACCGCCCCTGAGGTCAGACACTACATCGTGATCAAGCTTATCGAGTGAATGGCCAGGATAAGAGCTCACCAGCCATACTCGCTTCATCTCCCAAACTCGTCCATCCAAGCTGCGTCGCACGCGTAGCGCTTTCCATACACCGACTCAAAACACCATCCACGCCATCATAGAGGTCATAAAAGGACGCCACGTCCGTGGGGACATAAGGTCGCCGTGCCCGTTCGGGTAAATAGGCAGGCGGGAAATTATGCAGATTCACAATCAGGATCATACACGAACCTGTCACATCCCCCCTTCGCATTAGCACGAAAAACACAATCCCGCCGAACCATCATTCAGCGGATTATATCACACCACCACCCCACCTCCCCCATCGTGCCAAATTCCTTATATACAGAGTAACCAAACTCACTATACGGGTACCGCCTCGGCGTAACCAGCGGCACGATGCCATGAACCGGTCTCTGACCCTGCGCATAAAACTCAAACGGCTCATAACCATGCTCGTCCGCCGTTGCGGAGAAGAACAACGCAGCTTGTACGCAATCGGAATACATATCCGCGAAAGACATGCCCGGGGCGAGCCAGGCGGCGGAGGCATTGCAGTGGGTTGGGGTGAGGGGGTTTGTGGTGTTGAGGGGGGGGAGGAGTAAGGTGGAGGTATTGAGTGCGGTGGGGAGGTGCAGGGTAGACTTGCATTTGGCGAGGGTGGTGGTGAGGAGGAGGATGGTGGGTAGTTTGGTGAGGAATGCACTCATGATCGTGTTGTGGAGGAGGTCCTTGGTCTTGTTTGGTGATGCGGTATAGATTTCTTTTTTGCGAGTCGATGCGGTTGTGCGGGTGTGGACGTTGTAGAGACGAGTAGGTTGTATGGGTGGATGTGTAAGCGCGAGGAATCCTTTGATGCTGTAGAGCGCGAAAGCGGTGACCGCGTATGTAGATGAGGCTTGGCGATGATTATCATGAATTCAAGAAGCACCTTGCACACTTTATTTTGGCGTCATTGATGTTGGTGATAAGAAGAGAAAAGCCGTCAACAGGGCAAGGAAGAGAATTTTCCCTATACTGATTAGGGTTGTATGCTTACAGCTTTAGCGCCTTGATTCCCTTATGATGTCTCAATCCCTTTTAGTACCAATCACGTGTTCCACATCCTAAGATTGAGACGAGAGATCCAAGCTCTCAAACTCGTCAACGCGGTGGTTCGTCTTGCTCCTGAAACTAGGAAGTAGTACACCTCGCTTGTCCACCACGAAAAGCTTATCGTAATCCCCCGCGTAGAGTAGATCGGTTTCCTGGAGCGTTCTGCCACTCGTTTCTGGTACGGTAGAAGTCTGTGAGTGAAACGGTAGAGTGAGATGTTTTTTCTGGAGCGATAAACCTGGTAAGAAGAAGACGACGAGAGCGAATACGGCATTTAGAGCGAAGAAGACAATGTACGTCTTCCATCTGATGTTGGAGATGGCGACAGAAGAGATCTGCACGATCATGTAGTTGAAAATCTAGTCGCTGGTAGTGGCAAGTGCCGCTGAATTGGTTCGATGGTGCATGGGCATGATCTTGGGAGCCTGGAAAGATAGGTCATTTGATTCTTAATTCAGAGGCAAGGGAGAGCTTACGAAAAGCCATGGGATTGGAAGCCAGCTGACTGCAAAAATGGCCTCGTATACGAAGAATCATGTTAGAGAGGCTTTGCCCCTCATTGGCGTAAGATCTGCCTGGAGCACACCAGCCAGATCTCATTAGTCCGAACGTTCGTGATGGAAACAGGAAAGTGAGTGCATACCAATTGGAAGCGGAGCGAACAGCCTAGCGCACCCCAAATAAGGGGCTTCCGTCGGCCCATCTGATCAAGGAAGAAGACACCAATAATCGAGAAAAACCAATAAGTATCCGCAAGCCCAGCTCCAACCTGCAGCGCCGTCCCGTAGCTCAGTCCAACACTGGTAGTCAAAACATGAAGAGCATAGTAGACCAGTACGTCAATACCGCTCAGCTGTTGCACAGCCTGGGCGCCAACAGCAAGTAAATAATGTCGTCTGATCTTGAGTGGGCCGTTCTTGAACAGCTCTGTTGCTTTCCATGGGCCCTCGGCGTTCTCGAGAGCTAGTGCTGCGTCGATGGGGCTTTTTTGTTTGATTACCTCCAGGTCGGAGCATTGGATGCCTTTGCCGTGGAGTTGGGTAAGGATATCGGTGGCTTCCTCGTGTTTTCCGTTTGTGCAAGAATTAGAATTTTGTTGTGGGAGTTGGGAAATGATATACGCTTGAGAAGCCACCTTGGCAATTCCGGAAGGAGCGTGATCCATGCGATTTTAGCTAAGATGATGGCTTATTGGGAAGCGATTGGGGCATTCCACTGTGCGGGACCGGTCGCGTAGTAGAGACCGATGTTGTAGTAGTATGCTATAACGATGGCGAAAGCGATTAAATCTCCTTCGATGGCCACGTGACGACCTCTGGACTTGGCCGGAATTAATTCGGAGACCCAAGGCGGAGTTGTTGCCGTATTGACGCCATTGCCCCAGCCACTTGGGCAAAAGAGGTCAGCCGACTTGATATTTGGTGTCAAGATTATATGCAGTCTTACCAGACGATTCGGCCGACAATCATTTGGGGACGCCGAATGAAAAGTGCTGTACCGTGAAATTAGAGTAACGCCCCGACGTAGATACATCTCTTCCGTCCAGGTCTTTCACCAAAGAAGAAACAGTCATAGCTCCGCTAAAGCAACCGGTTCGGAATTCTGTTAGCCGCAGCCGCATGTCGGCTTCCCCGGCAATTCTGACTCATAAGTCGCATTGTTGGTCTGGGATCATAAGCACGCCAAGCACACCCTGGTCATAGCCAAAAAAGAGGAAACCAATAGAGCCGGCAATGGCGACGTGCTTTCGCAAGGCGGATCTCTCAGTGCCAAAGACATATCGTCGTCGAGGAACATTGTTGACGAAACCCTCTTTGACGTAACTGCGTAGGGCCGGGTCAAGCTTGGTCGCCATAGCGAAAGGAGTGTTTCTGTCGCTGCTTTTTAAGCTCAGCTGCCCAAGACCTACCCCAGATCTGTGGGGAGAGCTCTAGATATGTCTTCATCATCTCGGAACGCAGAGCATAAGCCATGTAACCCAGATTCAGGGTTCCCTTGCATGCTATGGGGAAAGTTGACACTCGGATCATTGCGAGTCGTCCAGAAATACGACTTAGGGGTAAGTGGCCGATATCTTCTGATAAGTGTATAGCGCCTTGTTTACTTTTCAAAAGGGTTCAAGAAGACCCAGTCTAGCTCCGCCGTAAATTAGCCTGATAAGTATAGCGAGTAAACGTTCCGGGCAGGGTCCGTCACGTTTCGCACAAGATTTCGCCATTCGAAGTATAAATATGATCAGTATCTGCTCATGGCATTTCAAGGCGAAAGCTTAACCTTATCCCCACATTCTGTCGCGTGTCCCTCAGCCATAACTCCGCTAGAGAGACCCAGGGGACGCGCCTCCGGAGATTTGGTGAGCGGGGTACTCAATTGGGGTAAATGTCTTCCGAGCTCAGGGCCGCTAAAATGGAGTTGATTAGTAGCGATCTTTGCACTGGGGTGGGAATTGCCCCTTTAGTTTTTGCATAAAGATGTCGATTAGAAGGCCTGGCTTGTGAGGAGGAATACCTGAAGGTCATGAAATAAGACTGAATGTTAGGGTAGTAAGCCTTGTCGCGAACGTCGCACCAAATGTGATCACGCCAGCCCTGTATTTTCGAGCTGTTGCAGGTCAGGACGAGACCGAGAGTGCGTGTATGAGGGCCTTCAGATTCGCCAAAGCAGCTACTCGGCGAAATTCAGAAAGGTCCAACGACGCTTCTCGAGCGATGATTATCCGCCTCCTCTGGCGCCTGTGTGGGAACGTACCGAAGATTTGGCTGCTGTTGATGGCTGGCAACCGCTATGCTCGCCCCTCGATGTGGCACTAATCCCATCCTCGACCCAGACCATACGCACAGATCCAGTTTCGTATCACCAAAGAACTGGGTCAACTGCTGCATCTCAACGCCAGATCGTATTCAGTCCAGGGGTATCCAGCCCAAATGGCCCAACAAACGCGTAATCCAGGCCTTCAATGGCCGGCAGAAGTGCGTCTGACATCTGGAGCGAATACGCCAGAAGGACAGGCAGTCTTGGTGGAATACTCAACGATAGGAGTGATTCGAGGCAAGCTTGCCCAAAAACAATGGTCAGCGACAAACTTGAGAGCAAGATATTCGACCATTCATGAAGAATGTAGGGTCGTGGCTCCATATTGTCTCGCTAGCCCGTCACCTTGGTCAAACTGTGCCAAGACCCGATGAAGTGTGGACTAACCGCATGACCTACTTTTTAGCCAGAGTCTGCAACGCTTGTGGGGGAAATTTCCCAGGAGACACGGCAGTCCAGACGGCTACGCTCAGGGAGTTGGTCGACGGTAGGAAAAGCAATCTGCCAGAAACGTTCGAACCGTGGGCATCTTACTGGGAAAACAAATCATCTACAACGATACTAGTTGTTAGCACGTGGCATTTTATTTGGTACGTACCTTCCATTCCATACAATTTCGACACTCTTGTTGCAAGTGAGACGCGCTTCGGAAAATATAGTACGCCAGCTTTCCTGCAAGCATGTAGATTCACTGCTCAAGCCACCCGTGAAACCTGCCCTTATCGTGAAGCATAACATGACTGAATCCCCTGCTCGATCAAATCTTAAAAAGCCTTGCTTACTCCAAAGTCTGCGCAGATGGCAGCAGCACTATTCTGCCAAGGTCATGCTAGCAATATACGCGAAGCCGCAAAACAGCAACTCAAGCTTCCTCGCATTAAACCAGTACATACAACGGGGAGTCACTGATCCGGCACGCCAGCTGTGTGGAATTTGCTTCTCGTGCGACGATATCGCTTCCGAAACTAATGGTTCCGAAATCAATGCATCTCATCTTACTTCCTGGTGCGGGCATTTCTTCACTGCGAAGGAGGAGCAAAGAGGGCTGGTTATCAAACTCAACACATTTATGACGCTAACGACATGGCCAAACAAGACCTGTTCGGAGAGGTTTGAGCGTAAATGGAGACGCGACCAGCGTGGCTGGGCTGACGGACGGTAGTGATTTCGAGGGACCTTGCCTACTTTCGTGATGTTATGTTAGTCAATTGACGACGTCTTGTTCGCTCTTGCCCATATTTTAGCTCTATGGCTGCTACCACTGCAACTTAAGGAAAGATCTCGGACATTTCAAGCTCGCCATTGAATTGAATGTGGCCCATGGAGTGGGAGTCCCGTTCGGACCGGCACAAGTCATTTACCCTATGAGCTCGTCAACCAAATTCGCCTAGTAGACTACCCGCTGATAATTGTCAAGGACGACTTTTATGCTCACATCGCGGCCGGTAACCCTTCGATGGCTCAGACAACCAGCAAAGCAGAGCATGCCCATAAACGGAAGAATCTTGCCCACGTCTTTTCAGCGAAAGAGATCAAGGCTATGGAACCTCGAGTGATGGCGATTGCTAAGAAGCTCTGCCGGGCCCTAAGAATCAAGTCAAACGGCAAGCAGAATAACTCTCCGGACGAGTACGTTGTGGTCGACGGATCATTTAATTTCCGACCATGGATCAACATGTTCTCTTATAACGCCATAACAACAATGTTCTTGTCCAATACATATGGATTCCTCGACAAAGGTAACAACGTTTGTCCTGCTCGAACAGAGACTGGAGAAGTCAGGCAAGTCCGTGCCATGGACACTTTCCACTCGGGATCCGCCCACAAACGTGCTATCCGCTCACCTAGCAGCCGCACGGAACAACGCTGCCAAGATATTATTAAAGGACACCCATGGCAAGCAGGGCGCGGAAAACTTCTACTCAATGGCCAACTACCAAGTCATGGAGCGAATACGATCGCCACCAGCCAAGCCAGATCTCTACTCCAATCTTTCTGTTACACCGACTGAGAAGCGGCCTAACCCCATGCCTCTTCACGGGATCGTGGCAGAGTGCACCTCCAGGACCGATGCCGGAAACGATACCACGCGGACCTCGCTCACGAATCTGAGGTACCCGCTGGCGGCGAACCTAGAAAGACAGACGAAAGTCTGCAACGAGCTGGCCTCAACGTTGGTAGCGGAAAACCAACCTTTCGCCCACGGTATTGAACTGCAGAAGGTCCCATATCTGCGCGCCTGCCTCTACGAAAGGTTCTGTTGCAGACCTCCAATGGGTTTCGGTCTTCCCAGACGGGATCCGGTCGGAGGCGTCACCATCGCTGGTCGTTATATCCCCGCAGACACCACGGTGAGCTCGCCACTGTATACTCTGCACCGTGATAACCGTCTTTTCAAGAGTCCCACAGTCCCACCTATTCCTTGCCCGAGTGGTGGTTTGCGGATGACAAATAGTGTGTCGCCAGCGACCAAGAGAGGCAAAATCTGAAGGACTTTGTGATGTCGTTCAGGCTTGGAGGTCGAGATCGTATCGGACGCAATCTTGGATATATGGAATTGAGTATTGTCATTGCTGCTCTTGTTTTGGATTTTGAGTGGGAGCTGGCGGTACCAGGAAGCGACGTCGAGATTATGGAGAGGATGAACAGTAACCCGAAGGATTTATTTGTGAAGGCGAAGGCGAGTAAAGGTGTTACCTTCGACGCATAGATGGTGTTATGAGATTCACAGGGTTACTAATTTAGTGGTTTCCTCGTTAGATAGTACTAAAGCCACGGCAATAGCGATGAGAGTTACGTTCTCTAGACTATCTCTGCTGGCCGACCTGCCAACTCCTGTATCCCTCTGCGTCGGTGCAGAACTCAGTCTATGGGGTGCTCCATGATCTTGCTGCCGCTTTCAATTGTCCGCCGTATGCTCGCCTAGCTTCCGCCGATTATATTTATTTTTGTGTCCTCTCCACTCGTCCCTCCACGAACGCGCCACCAGTCTCCAATGCAGAGTCCTTACATGCCCCTCATGTTTCGACATCCAAGGCTTATTTATCGGCCCTTACGAAGTAGACGTTCTCAGTACCAACCCCGCACCCCTGGCGGCGCCAGACCGTTGATAAATTCTGTCATGAACAGGTAGCATGTGGGCATCGTCGGCAGCTCCACGAGCATTATCTGTGAACGTGCCTTAGACAATCAAGGGCAGGCGAACCTGCTTGATCGGGTGCAGGGTGGTTAATGCGTCGCGGACAGCTTTACACAGTCGGCGTGTTCGCACGGGTTGTGTCAGAATATCTGGCAGCGAAGTTGCTGCGAAGATTCCCACCTTGGCGGAGGGGCCGGCCGAATCTTCCAAAAGGAGCTTTTGGTCGCGTGAGTCCTGCCTCTAAGGGACTGGTACTTTGAGCAATTGCCAAGCCTCGCTTACTCATCGCATCCTGCCAAATTTTTAGAACTAACCAATCGCGTACTCGAGACCATCTTCTCCGCTTGTTGGTGGTCTTCTTCTCGTCCCCACTAACAAGCACTGCCTTGAGGCAAAGCTAGCTCATCCAGGTTTCCCCAATTGCACACTATCGTCTGACATGTCGACCGACCTTCAACAATAGCCATCATACCCAGCAGCGAGCTCGCGCACCTCATACCTCTCGAGAGCAGCATTCACTATGGCAAACTCGGTCTCCCCGACCAGCGAAGGCAACTGGGGCCCCTCCATACTCGGCCTGACCATAGCCTTTCTCGTCCTCGTTATACTTTTCCTCTTCCTCCGCATAGTGACGCGAGTATGGATTGTTCATGGATTCTGGTGGGACGATGCAGCCATCATACTAGCTGTGGTAGGTATTTCTCAATCTCATCGCTGTGCAGCTTGCTCACATTCGTCTAGCTCGGAACGACCATAGGTGCAGGCCTCGATTTCGTCGAAGTTCACTACGGCTTTGGCACACGCGAAGCCTTCCTTTCGCCCCATTACGTCCAACAATTCAGGAAGTACACATATGGCGAATGGATCCAAACCTTTTCCACGCTCATGTGGACCAAAGTTTCGATCTGCTTATTCTTGATGCGCATACCGAAGAGTGAAACACTTTTGAGGCCGTTACAGTGGGCTGTCGCCTTCCTCTTGTTCTCGAATACAATCCTGAGCGTCATGTGGATTATGCAGTGTCAGCCTATACATGCAGCGTGGGACGGTAAGGGCACGTGTATGAGTCGGAGTGCAAAAGAGGCAATCGTTCTTGCTCAGGCTATTATATCGGTGGTCTCCGATTTTTCTTTCGCAGCGCTACCGATCCTATTCCTGTGGCGGGTGCAGATCGACTTCAAGACAAAGGTTGGGCTGTTGCTGTTGATGTGTTTGGGATTCATCACGGGGGCTTGTTGTCTAGTCCGGACTATTCTCAACAATCAGGCGATCCCTCTGGATGAGACATATGATGGCATTGTGAATTGGTTGTGGCGACTATTCGAGGTACAGATCGGAATTGTCGCAGCTTGCATTCCTACATTACGGCCGCTATATCAGTGGTGTATGCGGAGGATAAGAGGACAAAAAAATAATACACTCGATGAGAACATAATGTTCCCACTGAGTCACAAGCACGAATTATGGGTGGAGCACGGCAGACAAGGGAGCCACAGTGATCCTTCGAGCGAGGTCCCGAGGGACAGGCAAGCAGATCATATGACCGATGAGCTTGTAAGAGAAGGGATTCTGAAAACGGATGCAAGAGACATGAGCATCGATCCTACGCATGCTGCTGCGCCGGATCCTCCGCCACTGAAAGGGAAACATCGTCCCGACCAGCTTCAATTCGAGAGCCGTGGCAATTCCACTTTGAGTGAGGAGATGGACAGGTACGGCATTGGCGACAGGCCCGTGCAGCAACCATGGGGGGCGACATTATCAACTCCATAACTGCTGTTACAAACGACAGCATCCCGCCTGATGAATTCACGATTCTTTTCAACCCCCCATACCCGGCTCCGCTATGATTATCTATTCAAAGCAACTACTCTACATACTCAAAAAGTCTAGCAAGCTTTGCGTAGTCACACCTACTAAGTACAAATCCTTACCGTGCATCTGAACCTTCAAAATAGGTCTTCAGAATCCCGTTATGTCAGCTGGTGGTGGCTGTGGACTTGCAACGATTTGCTGAACTGACGACCGGCTTTTCGATGACAGATCTCACCGCAGCCGAAAAGTGGTTTACTGTGTACTTCCTGCAGGTCCAACTATGCGAGCCACTGATGTTTTATCAATGCTCCTACACGGTTCGCATCGACGACACGTGGAATGGGAGATTTACCGCCAAGATAATGGTGGGGGATGTCAGGCACCCCTGGAAGCCCCTGACGTTTCAAGTCTCGGGAGCTGAGATTATGCAGCAAGAGGGGCGGTCGATCCCCCGAGCCAAGAATGCCGGCTTCCCCTGGGTCTCGATAAGGTCCTCCTGGTAAGACTCTGGTACAGCTTTGCCTCAACCCGCCTTTCATCTTCAAACAAGGTCGAGACTTTCCCACCGTTGAGCGCCTATTAAGATGGGAAAGGATTGCGATAACACATAGTCATTACCTTTTCCGCCACCTCCTCTTCACCACCTCCACCGTACAGACACATTCTTTTCACGCGATGCTGCTTATGTGCTGTAAGTGATCATTTCACCTATCAGGCAGCTGGCTGTCGCATTCTTTACCATTCCACCGCACGTCTTCGAAAAGCGAACAAAACAATGGCTGCTGTGCGTCAGTTCTTCAACGCGAGAGCTGTTGGTGTAGCTACGAAGGACGAGAACAGTCCTTCAGAAGAAACCCAGCGCAAGATCGAGGCGAAGATGCAAGCAATGGGTTACTCGATTTCCCCACCGATTCCTAATGATACCTTGTCGATCAGGAACATCGATCAACAAACTACTCGACCGCTTCATTCAAAGTTCAACGACGTCGAACCTCAACATCCTCTCCATCGCAAGCAAAGCATTGACGCCACGTATAATCGAAACAACAGTCTCGACCAAAGCCCTCGTTTCCGTCCTCAGCCTCTTCGATCAGCAACGACTGACAACCTGCGCAACGGACTAGCAGCAAACGGAGCGAACATGGAAGACCGTTCATCATTCTACGAAGACGGAGAGCATTCCCCTGCCTTGTCGCCTGCTCTTCACAGACACCTAGCATTCAGACCTCTCGAGACCCAAGCCCAAGAGCAACAGCAACAGCAGTATAAGCAAGGGCATCAAAGGCGGCGCAGCAGGTCTGCGACCAATGACAGCAATCACAATTACAATGGGGAGCAGAATTTGTGGGATAGCTATGCCAAAGATAGGAAGCACAAGCCGAGGCAGGAGTCTCTGAGGAGTGCTTCCAAGCCGCTGTCGAACGGGGACAGTCATGAGAGTTCGCCGAACTCGAGGACGATGCAGATGCTTAGGGATCGTCAGAAGTCGCCGACGTCTGATAATGTACGTAACAATCACTGGTCTTACCTGCCACTGTTACTATGCAAAAGCTGATTGGTATGATCATATAGGGCAGATACAATACCCAGCCCCTCATCGATCACAACCAAGGCGGCGCTACAAAGGAAGCCCACAACTTCAGCAGCCCGACCGAATCCGTCAGCAACAGCATCAGCAGTGAAGCTGGTCACAACAGCCACAGAAAGAGATCCCGAGATCTCGACTACAGCATACAACAGCTTGCAGACATGGACTACCAACGGCTGAAGGATGAATCGTTTGACTACGTTCCCATGGCATCCACCAACATCTCCCACCACGACCTTCCTGACCCCAATCTCACGCTCCAGGACCGCCTCCACGCGGTCTTCAGCGACAGAAATGCCAAAGACAAAGCATTCCGCGCACGCGGCTTCTTCGCATCCTTGACAATCGATCAATACGAAGAGTGTGGCGATCTGCTTCTCGACAGCTTCCAAAATGTCATGAGCAAGCTCAAGCAAGCTAGGCGGCAGAAGAGGCAAGCCGCACAAGCAATGGAGATGCAGATCGCAAAGAGAGAAGAGTGGGTTAGGAAGAAGAGAGGTATTTGCGAGGTGGAATTGGGTAGATTGCGCAGCGCTGGTGTTGCTATCGTTAAGCCGGTCAAGCCTAGGACTCATTCGAGATGATTTACTATGGCTACGAGTGACGGAGTAATGCGCTAGGGCGGACTTGGACACGGCGTTATGTGTTCATGCGATTCGTTATATATATATATATATATGTTTACGTACATATATCACATGACCTCAAGGGGTAAGGGAGGACGACTGTCTACCCATGCGGTGCTTGTGACAAAATGCATTTGAAGCACTTAGTGTTCTTATTTCGGGATTCGTATCACGCTTTAGCATTGCAGAAGGGCCTGCTGAAAGTTGGAAAGGTAGCTTCAATCTTGATTTCCGTTCCTGGAGCCAGATTGCAAGAAGTGTGGCGCTGCGACTTTGTCCGGTCGCGGTCTGCATACGCATCCTTCGGGTTTTGCAGGCTTCCTTTGGTAGCCGCCAGGAACGTGTCCTTAGGAGCTGCTACAATAGCGGATGACTCTTTGCTAGGATGTTTAAGGAAAAAGAGCTCTGTAAGACTAAAGATGTGCTTGCACATCCGGCTAATCGGGCTAACTAGTGATCTGTTGATGCCTGTACCAAGGAACAGATGTTATATACCAAGAACGATATCACGTTGGACATGAAGCGGAGCGCGCGAAACCGCTTAGTCCTGAGCCGCGTTGACTTCTTATCGGTTTCTTTCTTCCGCCTGGCAAAGGCTGGCTAGCCCGGAAAATAATCCCTGAGCATCGTAATTCTAAAAGTATTTGAGAACACCGAAGATATTAAGTTCCGGCATATCACGTCTGTTTAAAGAATCAGGCAGTGCACTATTCTTAAATGCGTGAGCCACTGGCTTTGCGCACATCCATAGAAGAGCTGACACTCATCATTCCTACCTCGGACTCAGCTACGTCAAATTCGCAGCTCCCGTCCGGGCTGGCCTAGCCAAAAGAGCTTCCAGTATTGATATATCGCTTTGCATCATCCGAAATGACAATAGAACGTTCGGAATACGGACTCGGAATTCTTCTCCCATTGCTCGCTTTTCTCGACTTGGACAAAGCGGCAAAGCTAGGCAGGCAAGAAACTATGACCGCAACAGCCGATTCGAGATTCGAAAACAACGGTGTTGAAAAAGCTTGGCCTCCTTTGGTGGCAGTTTCAACGGTGCGTAAGATGTCAAACATGATGGTGATGAAGGCGAAGCAGAAGATACCGGCGAGGCCTAGCTTTGTTGCCGTTCGCATTTGAAGCCCTTTGAGCATTGCCAAAGGTAGTACCATGACTGTAAGGATGTTCGTTTCTTAGCGTCTTTGATGGCAAGGGTCTTATTGGTACTTACTAGCAAGGTCTGACAGGACATTAATAGCACAGCTATAGATGGTGAAAACTTCTTGTCGTCGAACCATGGAGGGAGAATCGCATTTTGCTGCATACCGTAAGTTGTGCTTTGGGGAGTATTGCAAATAGTCGAAAATACATACCTATATCTCCAAGATCTGATGGGCTGCCACACTCTGTGAGGGAGCCCGCAATCAAGATGCAATACGTCAAGGCGACAATGATGAAAACGATCCACCATGATTGAATGAACCTCCTTGATACCTGAAAGATATGCCGGTACAACAGCAAGAATGCGATTTTGACAGCGAATAGACACGACCAGGCGCATAGGATCGCAGCGACATCGAGACGAACATACAAGGCAGTATTGGGCTCTTTCTGGGTCTTCCCGGCTTCGAATTTGAGGAGCTGATAAATCAATGGGCCTGCGCTACTGATGATTGAAACTTGAGCTATGAGCAGTAGAAGTGCCAGGACATGAGCGAGGTCGTCCCAGTAAGGTTTTTGAATGATTCGGTATCGGATCCAGAGTCGACCAATTGTAAGCAGTACGGCGAGACCAGTGAAGACGCAAGAGACAGCCTGTGATAAAATGCAGTATCAGTACAAGAACTAGCAATTGGCTCATCAACGTCAACTCTCCGAGTGGCGAACCGTAAGAGTAGTCAAAGAAATAGTTGCCATGAGATCCCAGCTCCCCACCTCAAGCGAGACAACGTACTCGTACAGCTATGATGGCTTATCGGAAAGTCGCAAAGTTTTGAATGGATCGTATGGAAAGAGACTCAAGCTTCGACCATCGGAGAAGCTGGATATACATATATGAGAGAGCTGTGCACGCGTATGCAACCATGGTGAGTCAACTTCTTCAGCTTATGGAAATCTGACTCAGATGAACCAGGCCATGCGGGCATGCCGTGCGACCTTACCCCTACAATCTCAGCCCACTTACACAAATTTTCTACTTGATTGGCAAAGGATGGGTTTTCGAGCTACAGGATGGAAGGCACTGCCGCATTTATTAGCAGCGTGCATAATCTAGCAGTAACTCTATTATAGGCTACCAAATCACGCTGGGAAAGCAGTGCTTCTGGAATTAATGTAAATGTAGCAGGAGGCTGAGCCACGCAACAGTAAGGTATTGAGGAAACAAATAACTCAAGCAATTATAGCCGACTACGACGTAGCAAATTCGCCCCTCGGTGCTTCTCACCACCCCCTCTTGCACCTTCGATGCTCGCTCGAAAGCGGCCCTGCTCCTTTCCCAAACGAAAACGACAATTACTAATCCTAAGGTCGGGGTGTATATAAAACATATATATCTATTATGTACACCCCGAACTTAGGATTGGCGATTGCCATTTTTGCTCGGGAAAGGGAGCGGGAGCTTTTATCCTCCAGCGGTACTACTATAACTACTACTAGGTTATTAATATTAGCCCTTACGCTCATTTCCGTCCCCTAGTAAATCTAATATTGATAATTAGAGTTAAAAGAGATTAGGAGATAAAATCTTAATAAAAGATTAATATAAAAATTAATATAAAGTGTTACGATCCTTAGGTCGTGATAGATATTACGCCTACTACGGTATTAATAAATATACTCACTATACTTATACTAGTGAGTATCGCGAGTAAGATATACTCACTATATTTATAGTCGTGAGTATACCGAGTATATTACTCTTAGCACGATTTCTTTTTATTATATAAATTATATATTTTCCTAATAAATAGAAACTTCGTATTTAATTTCCCTTAAAACTTTTAATTATAAATTCTAAATATAGACGTTTATTAAATTATTAATTAAGTTTATTAAATTTATTTAGTTTTATTTTATATTAATATAAAGCCTATTATTCTTTAATTTTTAATATTCGTCTTTACGAGTATTAATCTAGATTTTATCGACGTTATATTAAAATATTAAACGGAGAGCCTTAATATTTTAAATACCTTTAAGATAAATACTTTAAGATTAATAAAGGCCCTAGCCCTAAATATCTAAAACGGTACTAGAAAATATAATATTATAGAAGAAAGGGACCGTATTAAAGTTACCTATCTAGATTATTATTATAAAGAGCGC
>JAABUW010000152.1_pt1 | contig 146293 bp, 119 predicted proteins | sample 5560081 | NCBI WGS metagenome assembly JAABUW01 (sample SAMN10711882, study PRJNA513363) | rock metagenome | isolation source: Antarctica rocks | place: Antarctica: Victoria Land, Knobhead sud
GCCACGGTGACCTGGGTGGCGTTCGCGGCGGTGACCGTGAGGGTCGAGGATGCGCCGGCGGCGATCGAGGCGGGGCTGGCGCTGGCGGTGACGGTGGGGGCGGCGGGAGTGGGGGCAACTGTAACGGTGGCGGTGGCGGTAGCCCTGCCGGCGGCTCCGCTGGCGGTCACGGTGTAGGTGGTGGTGGCGGCGGGGGTGACAGCTTGGGTGCCGCCGGTGGCGGTGAGGGTGTAGGTGCTGCCATCGCTTCCGGCCACGTTAACCTGGGTGGCGTTCGCGGCGGTGACCGTGAGGGTCGAGGATGCGCCGGCGGCGATCGAGGCGGGGCTGGCGCTGACGGTGACGGTGGGGGCGGCAGGAGCGGGGGTGACCGTAACGGTGGCGTTGGCGGTAGCCCTGCCGGCGGCTCCGCTGGCGGTCACGGTGTAGGTGGTGGTGGCGGCGGGGGTAACGGTTTGGGTGCCGCCGGTGGCGGTAAGGGTGTAGTTGCTGCCATCGCTTCCGGCCACGTTTACCTGGGTGGCGTTCGCGGCAGTGACCGTGAGGGTCGAGGATGCACCGGCGGCGATTGAGGCGGGGCTGGCGCTGGCGGTGACGGTGGGGGCGGCGGGAGCGGGGGTAACTGTTACGGTGGCGTTGGCGGTAGCTCTGCCGGCGGCTCCGCTGGCGGTCACGGTGTAGGTGGTGGTGGCGGCGGGGGTGACGGTCTGGGTGCCGCCGGTGGCGGTGAGGGTGTAGGTGCTGCCATCGCTTCCGGCCACGGTGACCTGGGTGGCGTTCGCGGCGGTGACCGTGAGGGTCGAGGATGCGCCGGCGGCGATCGAGGCGGGGCTGGCGCTGGCGGTGACGGTGGGGGCGTGGCTTAAGTCGACTTTTACGTCTGCGCCGCATCCAGCAAGCAAGAAGAGCAGGGGCAAGCAAGAGAGGAACATCGCAGCAGCAGAGATGCGCGGGATCGATCGTGTTCTACGCAGAGATCGCACCGTATGCTCCTTGCGCTGATCATAGGGCATCAGGATCGTGCAGTCAGAAGATGCTGAAGACTTTCGATCCGTATGGGAAAGTGTCACAGTCCAACAATTTATCCACTGCACGGCTATCCGGCTTTCTCTAGTTCCGAGTTGGAATCGTACCAATCATTTTGCGTCTGCTCCGAGCCTGAACGAGGCTGGCAGAGCGCCGGTGACTTCACTTGACCTGAGGTTGACGGGCCTACTTTCGACCCGTCGAGGATTTCGGGGCTTATCTCCCGATCCGCATTGCTTGGCAGGAGGTCTGCTTCCAGCTTCCAGGCGCCCGGAAAGCTGCCGAAGCGCGATGACCACGAGGGCAGCCCACGTCGAAGGCGCGTGATTACACCTTCACGGTCGATCGTGCGTTTAGACTTATGCAGTTTGAACCAACGCAGATAGGTCCGGACCACGGCCTCCATGGTCATCTGAACCCCTGCCTCGTAGTTATGGAGGGACATCTGGCGCTGGAGTTCCGGAGACTGAAGAACCGATACGAGCTTGTCGCCGAGGTCTGTGGCATCGCCCAGCTTGTAGAAGCTGATGGCCATGTCGTCGTCCGAGGCCATGCAATGGAAGTCGGGTATATCAGCGCAGACGATGGGGAGACCGTATTCGCAGGCCTGATGGGCCGGACCGCTCGAACCAGTCGACGAATCATAGGGCATCACGAGAAGGGAGCTGGTGCGGAAGAGTTCCGGTACTTCTTTCTGGGGGATGTATCCGAGGAATTCGATGGGCAAGCCTCCGACCTGCGCATCCCGGATCGACTCCCAATAGCCGGCAGCTGCCGGATGATTTCCCCCTGCCACAATCAGCCGAGCATTGGGGACCCGTTTCAGTACGGACGGGAATGCCTCCATTAGCTTCTCCAGCCGTTTGTAGGTCCCCCAGTGTCCGAAGGCCAAGATACGAATATCGGGATTGCCACGCTTGCTGAAATCCGGCGGTCTTGGAACGGCGGTAAAGGTTCCATGTGTTCCGACCAGAACATTTTCCGCCGAGTACTTCGCTTTCAAGGTGCGCCGGTAGGCCGAGAGCAGGACGGACACGGTATGCGCCTGGAGCAGCGCCCGTGTGGCCATCTCAGCGCCAACCCGATGCAGCTTTTCACGCCGCAGACCCGCGCTGGCGAAGTCGACGTGCTCTGTGATCTGGTGGAGGGTGATGTGCGTGTAGAAACCAGCGGCTCGGGTAAGCGCAGGCACAGACAGCCCGGCGAATGCGGCGAATGGGGTATTGAGTGCGCCGAAGCTCGAGAAGACGAGATTGAACCAGACCACATCGGGCTTCAGCTCGCGGATTTTGTTCAGCAAGCGCACTGGGGTTGCCAAGCTGCCGAACTTCCAGCAGCGGATAACATTCACCCCCGGCAACTCCGGAAAGTGCTGTGCTTTCGGAGAGTCGCCGCGCAGGTCTGTCGCAAAGGCGTAGTCGTCGAGTTCATCGGCGAGTATGGTGAGCTCAATGTCCTTATGCTGCTGAATCTCACGCGCAATATGGAACGAGTACTCGTTCAATGGCCGGACGCTTGGCGGAAATGAGGCAACTAGGCAGATCTTCATCATGTCATGTGAGACGAGGTTTGCGGATCTTGCAACCCCCATCAGGGGGATATCCCTTTTAAAGTTACGCTGGTTATCCCAGATTGGTAACTTTATTTAAAACGTTCAGAGTTGCTGAGTGGATGTGGCCCTAAGTTCTAGATGACCTAACCCGCATTGCGGCGAAACGATGCGTTCGACTTTCAGCTGGTTAGAAGATGCTGATGCTTAGATAGGGACGGAACTGAAGATTATGTCCCTGAGAGAAGTTCAAGAAGGTCTCCTGCCGTAAGCCGGCTGAGACTCGAATCGGATATTTCAAGCGAGCCTCGCCGGTCTCGTCGTTGAAGCTACGACCAAGTGGCCTGGAGTAGGACACCGAGAGTCCATTCTGATTGATGTCATAGACGTGAAAGCCCCGTGTGCTCTCGTACGAGGTGGATGCTTGGATGCTCCACTGAGGAGTTGGAGAGAAGTCAATTGTTGCGGCGGGGCGCAATGCCTGCGCGATAGCCGAATGCAAGGGAGAGAACGGGACCACGCGCCACGCCCGCAGATCTTCGACGATCGCCTCTGCACCGAGCCGGGGTGTGAACCGGTGTGTAAGACCGATGTAGGACGAGGTGTAGTAGTTTTCGCTGTTCCCAAGCTGATTGGATGGGAACCGTTGGTGATTCATACCCCACCCGGTCACCAGAGCCGTTTTAGACCACGGAGCACCGACGCGAAAATTGACTGCGCTGGCCAGCGATCGCTCCGAGACCGGAGTATCAGTGAAGGGCCCTAACTCGCCGCTGACGAATCCATTTGCCGAGATGGCGTTGAAGAAGGAACTTGTCGTGAAGTAGGTAAAGGCTCGGAACAGGTTCTGATTGAGCTGCACGGGGGAGAGGGAGTCCCGGCGGATGGTTCCCTGAACACCGCTATTGAGGGTTACAACGTTGGTTCCCAGATGGATCGTCGGGTCCAGACCGAAGTTCAGGGTGTAATCCGTTGTACTGCGATGCACGATCGAACTGGTCGCCGGCACGGAAATTACGCCGCGGGCATTCCGTATCTGCAAGAAGCCGCCGGCGGTAGGCAGGTTACCGAGATGCAGATGAAACGCATTAATCCAGGTCGTCTCAAGGGAGGATCGCGGCGGCGGCAGCTGTGCGATGTCCGTTATGGGTACCGGTCCGCTCGGACTGTTCAACTTGGAGTCCAGTACATAGACGGTGCTGTCCTCAAATATCGGCTGGAGGATGAAATTGGAAAGGACACTCACCGTTGGATTGAGCCTGAATCCCTCGTTCGCTCCAGCCTGAAGCAGGTTCTGTTCAGCGGTCTGATCCTCGCCCGCAACACTCGCGGCAGCCGCGAAGGCTGAGATGGCCTGGGTTTCGCGGTGTTCCTGCTGGTAGACAGCAGCTTTGGCAAGGAGATACTGGTAGTTCAGTTCGCTGTCATCCGTCTGCTTGACGGCGGCCAGCTCCGCTGCTGCGCGTCTGGTCTCGCCCAGGCCGAGGTACGTATTCGCGAGACCTACACGAACGCCTGCGTCGGACGCACCTGCGGACCTTGCGCGCTGGAGGTAGGACTGCGACAGATCATACTCGTGCATTTTCTGGAAGGTATCGGCCGCTTCGACGTACTGATCACCGGTCGGCTGCACCGTGTCTCCGGCATCTGCTTCCATCTGGGCAAGGGCGACCTGCCGCTCCGCGTCCGAGGTGTGCTCCTGCTGGGCCATGAGCCGGGCGATCGCGAGGCGCACACTGACACGGTTGCTATTGGGAACTAGAAGTGCCTTTTTGAACCGCTCCATCGCGGCCTTCTGGTCGCCAAGCATGCTGAGCACCTCGCCTGTAGATATATAGATATCGCTGAGAGTGCCTGGTTGTGAGGCTGCATTGTTACCGGGCGGCACAGGATTCCGCTCGGCATAATCTTCTGCGAGCTGGACGAACCGCAGCGTCTGCTCACGATCCTGCAGGTTCGCGGAAGCCCGGGCCATCTGGGCGTAGACCGAAGGATTTTCGGGAAGGAATTTTTGAGCGGTTTGGAGCTGCAGGATCGCTTCGCGGTAGTGGCGCTGCGCGAGGAAGATACCACCGAGGCCCAGGTAGAGCGAACCGTTGTTTGGATCGAATTTCAACGCAGAGCGATACTCCACTGCTGACTTCGTCAGGAGACCCTGGCGGCCGTAAGCGGTTGCCCTGATGACGTGGATCACCTCCGAGTCGCCCAAGACCTCCTCGGCTAGTTGCGTCTGCCGCACCGCCGCCTGCAGATGACGCAGATTGAGCTCAGCGAAGGCAAGCCCCATGTGAGCTTCGCCGTTTTTTGGTTCGATGCTCAAGGCACGCTCGAAGTCGGATGCTGCCTGCCCGGGCTGACGGAGGTCGTTGAGCACGAAGCCTCGATTGACGTAGGCAGTGACGACGCCGGGGTCGCGCTTGAGCGCTTCGGTGAAGTCCTCAACCGCTGCTTCGAGTTGACCCTGGTGTTTGGAGACGTATCCGGCAAGAAGTGGAAGGTCAGGCTCTTTGGGGAAGACGTCCCAGTACTTTTTCGTCAGGGCTAGCAGATCTTCGTATTGTTCGAGGTGCAGCAGATCGTACCCGAGATAGACGACGACGTCGCGGTCGTGGGGCAGAACCTTGATAGCCTCACGGCCCATCACGGCAGACTGCCGAATATCGCCTGTGAAGCTGAAGTACCGCTCCTTTTCTCGCAAGACCTGCGGAACCATTGCCATCTTTTCGCCAACGCGACGCAGCCAGTTGCCTGCCAGTGGGAGATTGTGCGATTCGATGGCAGCGCCCATACCTCCGGCTACGATGAGGGCGTTCTGTGGGGCCAAGGTATAGCCTTTGGCGTAGGCAGTCTGCGCCTTCTTGTAATCACCGACGGCGGTGTACATGTCGCCGAGCGCAAGGTAGGGGACATAGAGGGACGGGTATTCCCGTGCCAGCTGCGTGAAGTAAATTTCCGCGTCGTGGACCCGGCCAGCAGCTCGCGAGGCGTACCCGAGGGAAGTAAGCGCAAAGCGGCTCCGGGGATCAATGGTGAGAACCTGTTTATAAGCGGCGATGGCGTCCTCAGTGCGCCCGAGCTTCATCAGCAGATCTCCATTGAGCTGCAGGCTGTTGGGATCGCGAGGACTGAGCGCCAGGGAGTCTTTGATGTCGTTCAGTGCAGCTTCGACCTGATCGGCATTCATCCTGATAAGAGCTCTGAGACGCAGGAAAGCCGCCCGATCGACACCGTCTTTCTCGACGGCGGCGATCCTGGTCTGCGCTACAGCGAGCTGCTGGGAAGCCAGATCCGCCTGATCGAGGTTTCGGTACAGCACCAACAGATCCATGTGCAGCTGAATGCCGTAGAGAGGACCTTCGACGGGAGACGCAGGCAGGTGCGCCACTGCCGCACTGTACTCGCGCACGGCGTCGCTATCCCGGTCCTGCATTGCGGCGATCGCGCCGCGGATGGCATGCAGACGGTAGTAATCGGGATCGAGCTTGGAGGCACGGTCGAGAAAGACACTGGCACGATCGACCGACCCGACCGCGATTTGAGCCTGCGCGGCCGAGAGCTGTAGACCGAGGTCGCGGGGCAGGGAATTGGCAGCCTGAATATAGAGACGGCTCGACTCCTCCAGGTTGCCATTGAGGCTGTAGGTGAACGCAAGCTCGGCCACAACGTCCGGCTTTGGATTGCGGATAGCTTTGAGTGCATCGATCGCTTTGGCGTAGTTGCCGGTTTTGCGGTAGAAGTCCGCCAGAGAACGTTGGACGTCGGGGTTGTTCGGAGCACGAGTTCTGGCGAGTTCGAGGTAGTGACTGGCCAGACTGGATTGATTGAGGTGCTCGTAGGCGATGGCCAGCAGCAGTTCGGACTGTGCCGCGGGCTCCATCCGTTCCGCTCTTCCCAACCACTCGACCGCACCGTTGTAGTCTCCGGATCGCAGGTAGAGGTCGCCGAGAACAAACAGGTCGGTTCTTCGGTTCGGGTCGGAGGCGAGCACCTGTCTGATCAGGCGTTCGGCTTCTCCACTCCGTCCCATAAGGCTATAGGTCTGCGCGAGCCCGGAGAGGCCATCGAGCGAGGAGGGTGTGAGCCGTAGTCCCCTTTGGTAGGCGTCTACGGATTGCCCGTACCGGGCGCCGAGCCGCGCTGCATACCCGAGCAAGAACCACAGTTGCGGGTCGTTCGGAGCAGACTGTGCGGCGCGCTGTGCATAGTCAAGCGCAAGAGTGTGATCTCCGCGCTGAAGGGCCAGCTGCGCGGCTCGCGCCAAGCGGGCATTCTGAATGTTGGATCCCCAACCGAGTTGCTTCTCGGGTGCATTGGCCTGATCGGCCTGCGGCACCGTTTTGGCTTTGGGATCCGGTTTAGCGGGAGGATCCGGACTGACCTGGTAGGTCTGCGAGAGCGCTGGGCCGGCAAGGACGGATACTAAGAACGTAATCGAGATCTTTCGGCAGCAAAGGCGAACACTCAAGGGAACCCACCACAGAACTATGCAGACCTAGCTAGTCTATGCAAAGTACGCCCATAGTGTTCGTCTATTTGACACCTTCCCGGTCGACACGGGTGGCACATTTGGATGGCGCACGTACACGGAAGTTGCATTGCGCAGTGCTGCCCGATCGTGGATACTCACGCAAGGTACCGTCGTCGCGATCTCCGCGTCTCAGGGTTCCATGATGAGGACGATTTGCAAAAAGCAGAGCCCCTTGGAATATCGTCACGCCCCATACCCATGAGCTTCATTCTCATGGTGGCAGTCGCGGTTCATCTACCGCTGTTGCTGATGCAGCTGCCCTTAAGATCTTACGACACGAACTTCCACATCTTTTTCGCCTCGCATTACGTCCGCCACTGGTTCGATCCATGGAACGTGAAGTGGTTTGCGGGCTTCTCCCAGACCACATACCCCCCGCTGCCGCAGCAGTGGGTGGCAATTCTATCGTGGGTTCTGGGCTTGAATATGGCCTATATGGCCGTGCAGTTTACCGCGATCTTGCTTCTGGTGGTGGGTGTCTACCGCTTCGCGCTGCTCTGGGTGAGTCCGCGCGCAGCGACCTACGCGGCTTTGGCGAGTGTCTTCCTGGGCTCGGAGAGCTTTCTGGTGTATTCCGCGGGACAATTAAGTACAACCGCGGCGGCACCTATCTACCTCAATGCGCTTCCTTACCTGTTCGACTGGCTTCGCAAGGGGAACGGGCGATCGCTGCTTAAAGCGAGTGTGTTGTTCGCGGCTGCGGCCGCCGCGCATCATGCCACGCTTCTGTTCGGGTCGATGTTCTTCGCTTTGCCGATTGTCGCGCTGGTGCTGCTGGACAGAGAAGGAGGCGAGAAGACATCGGCGCCTTCGCTGGCGCTACGCACCGCTACGATCGCGGTTATCGCTGGGGCGGCTATCGCGGTGGTGCTGCTGCCGTTCTGGATTGGACTGATCCAGTATCCGGTGACGCAGACCCCAATTCCGCATCCCAGCCGCGCCAACTATCTCCTCAGCCCGCAATGGGGGATCAACTACTTCGTCGTTCCCTACGGAGCGCTGATCTTGGCCTTGCCGCTGATTATTCTCCGCGGTTCCTCGGTTGTCAGGCTTCGGCCCTTGCTGTTGGGGTTCTGGGTCGCGTTCTTGATTGGGCTCGGGGGGACGACACCGTTTAGCTATCTCCTTCTGGGGCGCGCATTTGAGGTGTTGACCTTTGAACGGTTCAGCTATTGGGCGACACTGCTGGCGTTACCGATTGTCGGTCTGATCGTCACAGAACTCATCGATAGATTTCGTTTGCGGGCGGTCGTTGCCATCACGGTGCTGGCTGCTTCTAGCTGCGCACTGGCGGTTGCATGGTCGACCTTCCACCCAGCAGACGCGGCGAACTTCAACGTGGCTTCGGTAGCCCAGTGGCTGAATCGCGACGGCCACGACAACTACCGCTACATCACCCTGGGTTTTGGTAACAAGCTCTCCCGCCTGGCGATGATGACGGACGCGAACAGCGTGGATGGCGAATCCAACTCCGCGCGTATGCTTCCTGAGCTCACCCGTTATGGCGGAGCCGCGCTCACGAGCTCGAAGTACTTCGCCAAACCCGGCCTGGACTCACTCCGGGCGATGCTGGACCATGCGGATCGTTACGGACTGAAGTGGGTGATCGTCAGGGATCCCTATTACAATCCGCTGCTTTACTTCGCCGGCTGGCGCCAGGTCGACGAACTCGATGACAAGACCATCACGGTCTGGAGCAAGGACGGTGTACCGCCGGCCACCGCGATGAACGCCGCGCAGAAGCCCTCTCACTGGCAAGGTCTGCTGTGGGGCACGCTTCCTATGAGCTGCAGCCTGCTTGCAATGCTGGTGGTACTGCTTCCGGAGAAGCGGGTGCGCGGACTTCGCGAGCAGGATCGCTCCGCGACGCAGGACTTTGTACCGGGGAGGCTGATCTCGTGAGCAAGGGAGGTCTTTTAGCAGTTCTTCTGACTGTGGCAACGGTGGTGTTGGTGGCCATCGGAACGCTTCGACCCATTCCTTCCGCAGTGGCTTATGCCGGTGGAGGAAGGGAGAATGTGCTGCGTCCACCCTCGACACCGCAGGCCGCGGTTGAAGATCTGGGAACTCAGATCCGCCTGATGGCCTGGAGCAAAGCGTATGCTCGCCTATCGAACAAGGCGGAGTTCAGTGAAGAGGAGTTTGTCCACGACCTGACCGGACGCACGCTAAGTCTGCGCACCTACGCGACTCTCGACGATTTCGAAGTACAACCGCTCCACCAATCCGTGGATGATGCGGAGTTCACGATTAAGCTGCACTGGTCCAGTGTGGTCGGCGCCTTTAATGACGCGAGGGATGTGCATGTGGTCAGAAACGGGAATCGTTGGGCTGTGACATGGCCGCTGGTGAGAGAGCAGCGCGTGCCGCCGCAGGTGATTCCCGTGAACTATCTCCGCTGGGATGTAATTTACCGCGGTGCTGGCGATGACTGGGGAGCGCAGGATGTGGAAGCGCCGCACGTCCGTATTGTGGACATGCGCCCGGTGAATCGTGCTGAGGGTGTGGTCGTGATGGGCGAGCTCCTGAACGAAGATGTTGTGCCTGCCTTTGTGTCCGTTCGAGCGACCCTGGTGGCGAAGGATCGATCTGTCATCGACAGCGAGGGCAGCTTTGACATGATCCTGCACACGCTCCTGCCGAAGCAGGTCACGCCATTTATCATCAAGTTTCCCGATGTTGACATTTCCAAGGTGGGCAGTATTCGTATGGAGCCTTTATCGGTCCTGGTCTCCGCTTCGGCAGATCCGGTGGTTGAGGTGCAGAACCAAAAGTACAATCCTGCACCTGGAGCCTCGCTGACGGGACAGCTTTCCAACCAGAGCGGGCAAACTGTCAATGTGGCGCATGTCCTCTCCACCTTCTATGATAAGAACGGGCAGGTGGTCTGGGTGGCCGACCAATATATAGACCGTGCCCTGCAGCCGCAGACTCCGGTCGACTTCCAGGTTACTGTTCCTGAAGATCTTTCGAAGAAGATCAGTAATCAGCGTACGGTGGTGGCGACCTATAGCTCGGGAAGTTCGCAGTGAGGCCCGGACCTGCATTTCTGTCGGCTGCGCTTGCGTTCGCTGCGCCATTGATGGCGAGGGCGCAGAGCGAACCCATGAGCCTGCCTCGGAGCGTCAACGCTGGAAGCGCTTTCTCGATCCCAACCAAGGGGAGCGGAAAGGCTGTTTTGTATATCGTCGGACCGGGTCAGGCGCTTCAACGGGAGGTGCAGATGGGCGAGGCTGCGTCGTTCCCGGCCGGAGACCTCTACAGTGCTGGCCATTACCTGGTTCTTCTTTCGGGAGCATCTGGAAGCGAGACGGGTGAGTTCGACGTTCTTCCTTCTACACAACCTGTCACGCTGGGCTTTCTCGCGAAGCCGTCTCGCATCGCGGTTGGCCTGCGCAATGGAATCAGTGGTGCGGTTTATGTCTTCGACGCCTATGGCAACCTGATTACAACCCCGCTGCCCGTCTCTCTCGAATTGCTAAGCGCCTCCGGAACATTGCGAGCTACAACCGTGACCACGCGAAACGGTATGGCATGGACGGAGATGGATTCGGCGACAAAACAGGGCGCCGCTAGGTTCGTGGCCCGGGTCGGCGGTGTTTCCAGCACACGCATTATCGACCAGGTCCCCGGAGATCCGTGCGGATTGACGATCAGCGCGAGGGCGGCGGGAGAGAAGGTGGAGGTGCAGACGACTCCGGTGCGCGACTGTGGTGGAAATGCCATTCCCGACGGCACGATCGTGACGTTCACCGAGACATACCAGGACGGGCAGTGCACGGCTGACGTTCCAATCAAGCAGGGAGTCGCACGTGTTTCGATGCCGGCACACAGTGGAGCAAAGATCTCGGTTGCAAGCGGAGTCGTGGCGGGGAATGAGATCCACTGGGAGAAAGGACGATGACCAGGAACTTTCTTCTGATGAGCTGGCTCTTCGTTATGCCGGTCGCTGGTTCGGCAGACCAGCCGTCTGTACGGGTGGAGCCTCCGCAACTGCAGGGATCCCGGCCCGTCGAAAAGCAGACGGAGACCGCGGTGATTCGGGACTACCTACAATCCTGGAAGAACCTTCAATCGGCGCTTGATCAGAATCAGGCGGAGCTGCTGGATTCGAACTTCGTTGGAACCGCTCGCGAGGGGCTTGCGAAGACGATCGATCAGCAGGCGAAGCTGGGGATCCACACGCGCTACCAGGACCGCACCCACGACCTGCAAATCATCTTCTACTCACCGGAGGGTCTCTCCATCCAAATGACGGACTATGTCGAGTACGACCAACAGGTGCTCGATCACGATAAAGTTATCGGTACGACCCGGGTGCGGACACGTTATCTGGTAGTGCTTACGCCCTCTGAAGTGCGATGGAAGGTCCGCATCTTTCAAGCGGCGGCCAAGTGAGATTGGTCGGGGCGCTCATCTCTTAGGGAGTCGCTGAACGTACGGGCGTGTTCTTTTCTTTGCCTTTCCCATACTTCGGCGGGGGCTGGTCCTCGCAAGTAGGAAAGCCGGGCTCAATGGATGAACCTTCCTCGTAGTCGTTCCAGGTTTCGATCATCACGAAAGGTATGGTCTGGTCCGGGGGAAAGAATTTTCGCCAGAGGTTGGCGGTATCCCGGTAGGTCTGTCCGCAGCGCGCCGACATGTGGCGGTTCAGGCCCCAGGATGCCTTGCTGTCGTCGAACTTTGGCCAGGCTCCACCGATGATGAGGCTGTCCGGGTATTTCGCCGCCATTGTCACGTAGAAGTCGGTAAGGTATGACTCTCCCCAGTTGTTGCCGTCAGGTGACCACCCTTTCGGGCCTGGATTGAACCACGGATAAAAGCCGTCGAAGGCCTCTGGATGGGGCCCGGGCAGATTCTCCTGGATCAGGAGCGGAACCGGATCCCACTTGTTAACCACGGTCCGCACTTTGGCCCAATCGGTGTGATTGCCGTTGGGAAAGACGAAGATCATTGGCCTTCCCTGGTAGGTCAGATAGGCCTGGCGCCCAGGCGCGTTGGGCAAGAGATAGGTGTCGTGGAATAGAGTGAAGTCCGCGATCACGGTATCGGTCGCGCTGTCTGTCTGATCTCGCTCGTCATACATCATCGCCACATTGAACTTTTCTTTAGCGGCGAGGCTCTGTACGAGCGCGTAGCTTTGATTGATGAAGGGATCGCGATCTCCGTACCAGTCCACCACGAAGCCAGAAATGCCCATGTCTTTTGCTCTACGGATCTGCTTGCGGATGACCTCAGGGTCAGTGGACGAGTACCCGACGGAGATATGCTGGGGCAGGCCAAACCACGCTTCATAAACGGCCAGCAGGGCAGGTAATTTCCCCGTCGCCTGATATTTCAGAGGAGCCGGCTGCACGGAACCAGAGCATCCGTGGAGCAGTACAAGAAGTGAAAGAGATACAACGCTTGCAACAACGAACATAAAGAGATTACCTACCAGAAGCCTCGTTCCGTATCGCGATTGTCTCAAAGGGCGCATGATTAAGCGAATGAGAGCAGCCGCCCTGAATAGGTTTTACGTTCATAGAAGCCCGCCTCGGAGAGACTAAGATCCCATAAGATTCTCGGTGGATACAGGGGCTCAGAAAATATCGTGAATAGTCCTACCCAACGATCGAAATCGCTCCATGCCCGCATTTTGAGCGGAAGTATCGTGTTGCTCTCCGGGTCTGGCCTGGCGAATGCAATCAACTTCGCTTACAACATTGCGGTTGCCCGATCTCTCGGGCCGATGGGCTACGGCCATGCAACGGCGGTTTATACGCTGCTGACACTGATCTCGGCGGTAACGCTCTCCTTTCAGTTCATCTCCGCGAAAGCTGTAGCGAAACAGACCTTAGCGGAAGGGAAGGATGCCGTCTATCGGGCGTTTCACCGGGTAGCGTGGGCTTGCGGAATACTTGTCGCACTTGTGTTGATTCTGGCTCGACAGGGGATCACACATTACCTCAAGCTGCCTGATCCCGTGCTGGTGGTGCTGCTTGCGATTGGCGCCGCGTTTTACGTGCCTCTAGGAAGCCGGCGAGGGTACATACAAGGCGCGCACGGGTTTCGTAGACTTGCGAAAAATCTTGTGCTGGAGGGGGTGGTTCGGCTCGGTGGATCACTTTTGGTGGTGGCCCTGGGACTGGGTGTAACCGGAGTGATCGCGGCCAATGCCGCGGCGATTGCGGCTGCCTATCTGGCTCTGGGCCCCAAGCTGGCTGCCCGGGGCCCAGACCCTCTCCGTTTTGGATACGCATTTCGCGAGATCTCGCAGGCGCTCGTGTTTTTCTCCGGTCAGGTGCTCATCAATAACTGCGACATTGTCCTGGTGAAGCACTTCTTCGACCCCAAAGCCGCAGGACTCTACGCGGCGGTGGCGATGGTTGGTCGAGTGATCTTTGCATTTTCTTCTGCGGTCGTGAACAGCATGTCTCCAGTAGTCGCAGGTACGGGCCACGAGGAGCGAAAGAATCTTTCGCTTATGGCCACGTCGCTGCTCCTCGTCCTTGGCATCGGATTTGCGTTGGCGCTCGGTCTTCGCCTGACACCCGCCTGGGTATGGACACGTTTCTTCGGCTCCGGGTTCGAACTCCCTGGACCGCATGGCCTTCCATATCTTTTGACGCTGTATGCGATCACGACGGTTATCTACTCCCTATGCGTCGTCATCATTACCTATGAAATGTCGTATAAGATCGCCAACACCAGCTGGCTGCAACTGGTATTCAGCGGTGTGCTGATCGCGGGGATATGGCGTTTCCATGGCTCTCTCGAGCAGGTGATCATGGTCCAACTGCTCTTGATGGTCATTCTGCTGCTGCTAGTGGGAGCGCCGTTCCTTAGAGATGCCTTACGGAACGCAGAGGCCGTCTCCAGCGTGGGCCCCGGCTCGATCCGGCTAATGCGTTCCATCTCCGAAGATGAAGTCATTTCCGAGTTTCTCAAGAGTGACTTCGAAGATGCCAAATACGGGAGGTACAGGGACCGTCTGCGTTCCATCGTGTTTGCGCCGGATCTAGCAGACCAGAGTGAGAGCGCCCAGCGGCGTGCTCTGCTGTTCCTTCGTCATCGATCGTTGTGGAAGGAACTTCCTGCCGAAACCAGGTGGTATGAGGCAGAGCTAACGGAAAGAGACTTCCACCAGGTACAAGTTTTCCCACGCGCTCAGTGGCGAAAGGTCGCGCGTGGGAACTTCGCCCTGACCAAGGTTGTGGAAGTGATGCGGAGCCGACAGAAGGCGAGCAAGGACCCACTCTTATCAAAGATCACCACTATTCGTTCCGGATTTGCACAGAAGGTCGCTATGCCGGGAACCGTTTTGCTGATCGGGTTGGATGAGACGCAGCCGTTGACGATTCTGGACGGGAATCATCGATTTGTTGCGGCTGTGCTGGAGGGACGGACCGATCGGCTACGCTTTTTCTGCGGGTTATCGCCTCAGATGAAGCGGTGCTGCTGGTACAGAACAAACCCGATCACCCTACTTCGATACAGCCGAAACCTGCTGTGGCAGCGGCTGCGCCGGCCCGAGATTGAGCTGGAAGACCTCTTTGAACGTTCCGAGAGGACTCCGCGTGCATCATAATCGAAGGCCCGTCGAGGTTTGGAAGCTTGATTGCACTAGGTTCAGCGTGTCTCGGAGAAGGAGAGGAACATCCGATGTCGATCAGGGCGCGTGCGGTTAGGGTTCATCAGGTACCAGAAAAAGTGACGTCAACCAGGGAACGAAGTTTCCTACGTGAGGTGCAAACTTATGCACAGAGGCAACGGCCTCGCCTTGTCCTGGACTGCTCTAAAGTTCAAGATTTAGACAATGTAGCTCTCCACATGCTGCTCTCGTGCCTGGAAGAGGTGATGAGATGCAACGGCGACGTCCGGCTGGCTTCGTTGCGTCCCAAAGCAGAGGCAGCGCTGCGGGTTGCGGGAGTGCTTCGTCTCTTCGAGGTGTATGCGACTCCGGAGGCTGCTGTGAATAGCTTTCACCACCGTACTAACAGTATGGCTCTCCACCTTTCCGGGGACGAAGGTGTTAGCCGCGATGCTGAACATGCAGCGTAGCCGTCTAGGACGCCGGGCACAAATCGTTTGTGGTGTGCGTTGCGGAGAGGAGTAAGAGATGGCAAGCTCCTGGTTGCACCGATACACTGCTCTCGGTCTTGTGGCTCTGCTGGCATGGGTTCCTACCGCGGCTGCGTCGAGGCTCTCATCCCCGGCACCCCAGCCCAACGGAAGCTTTCTTGTTCGTGGGACCCACTCACAGGGCGCAGATCCCGCAACGAACGACAGCCTGTCCGGATACGCCAAGGACGGAGACGCCAGTGTTTCGGGACAGAACGCAGACACGGTCCAGCAACAAGCCAAGCCTCAGACCGGTACTGATCAGCAGGCTCCAGCTCCCCCCGTTGGTACGGCAGCAGCTCCATCTTTGACGCCAGAGGGTGCTCCGGCTTCCAGACCAGGAGGCGCCGCGATCGCGCCTGCCAAACAGAGGCGAGTTCGGTCTCTGGCAATTAGGGTTGCGCTAGTCGTCGGCGCTGCAATTGCCATCGGAACCGTGGTCGCTGCAACAGCAGGCAGCCCTAGCCGCCCACAGTAGGGGTTAGGAACTCCAGTCGAGGCAGGGCATGTGTGCCAGTCCGAAGCAGCGCCAACCCGTGTTGATTAGCTTCTCCGGAATCGATGGTGCCGGGAAGAGCACTCAGATTGAGAATCTCACCGCTCACTTGCGTGCTGCCGACCGCCAGGTCCTCTTGATTACTTTTTGGGATGACGTAGCGACGCTGAAGTCGCTCCGCGAGGATATTGGACACAAGGTGTTCAAGGGGGATAAAGGCGTCGGGACACCTGAGGCTCCCATCCATCGCCGCGACAAAAATGTGCGCTCGCCTGTGATGACCCTCGTCAGGCTGGCGATCTACTTTCTTGATGCGCTCTCGCTGCGGAAGGTCGTCAGGGGCGCATTCCGATCAGGCGCTGATGCCGTGATCTTTGATCGTTACATCTATGATGAGTTCGCGAATCTTAATCTGCAGAGCGCGGCCACACGACTCTATGTACGGGGAGTCATGAAGCTGGTGCCACGACCCGCGCTCAGTTTCGTGCTTGATGCCTACCCTGACGAAGCCCACGCCCGAAAGCCGGAGTACCCGCTTGACTTCCTTCACTCTAACCGAGAGTCGTATCTCAGGTTGAGCCGGATCTTAGCTGACATCCATGTAATTGCGCCCATGCCCCTCAAAAGCGCTCAGGCAGAGGTTGTGGAGCGCGCGCACCTGTTGCTCAGTGGCGTGTGACAATCGACTATCCAGGATGACACAGAGAGCAAGCTTTGCGACGCAGGGGGTGAACGGACCTGCGCCCGTTCACCCTCATAGCAACCCACTTCCGTGGCGCCTGAGCAGACCAGACTGGTCTACCAATAGGTGACGCTTAGATTATCGAGGTAGGTTGTGTTCGAAGCCTGCCTGTAGTTGCCATCCATCTGATAGTTGACCGTCATCCCCCACCATCCGGACGGAACCTGGAAAGGAGCTACTGTCTGATTGATGTTATAGGTTACGTCATTCACTGTGAGCGTCTTATAGAGGAGATCATTATTCGGTTTCCGCTCGACCTGAAGAACGACATGATTCCAAGCATTGTTGTTGAGATTACAAGGAATATTTGTTGGCACCCACCTCGCGTCAACGTTATTCCAGATATCCCAAGCTCCACTGGCCAGATGATTACACTCTGTTCCCCACTCCATCCCGACGCCGTTCATAAACATGTTGACATCAAACTCCAGGTCCTGTGTGACCGCGAGATTGGTCACATAGACGAAAGTGTCATAGGTAAGGTGGTGCACAGTGGGAAGTATTGAATGGTCATTGTCCGGGCGATTTTGTGTTGATCCCTGGCCGACGATTGGATTTGACCAAAGCACGTCCGAATACGGCGTGGACCCACCTATGTTGAATTGTGTCGCGTTCCCACTTAGAGAGCCGGAGCTGATGTGCTGGTTCATCGACCATTCCACTCCCGGGCATGAGCCGCTGCAGATATCGTAGACCGGAGCCAGTTCACCCCATTGATTCCAACCGCCGCTCGCCTGCAGATTAGAGAGCGTGGTTCCGAGCGAAGCCTGTGGAGTTACGGTGACGTTAATCGGTGTAGAAGAGGAACCTCCACAATGATCCCATTCCTGCACTACGGTTTTTTGATACCCGGCGCCCATGGAGATCATGGTATTCAGTGTTGCGCCCGGTGTGATGTAAGCAAGCTGGTCGTTCACGTAGACTCCGATACCAGCTACGCCCTTATAGCAGCTTGTGACAGCGGTTGCGGTATACGCTACAGGCGATCCGACGGTGCTTTCATTTGTCGGGGAACTCACTGACACACCTGCCTGGCCGTTGACCGTCAGATTCATCGAGGTCGAGGTTGCGCCACCGCAGAAATCCCACGCCTGTACCACAGATCGATGCGCACCTTGCCCCAGTTGCAGGCTAGTGTTGAGACTAGATCCGGACACGATCAATTTCAGGTCATCATCGACATAGATACCCATGGAAGCTACACCTCGATTACAGGTGGTATTCGCATTGGCGACATATTGCACGCTGGATCCAACGGTTCCACCGTTGGAAGGGCTAGTTACGAAAACGGTGGCGGACAGCGGTGCCGCAGAGATCGCAGCTAGGACCAGGAGGGAGCGAGAGAAAATATTCATGATCTGCCTTGAAAAAGTATTTAGCCTGCATTCGGAGCATGGGGGCCCAAGTAATTCTTCTTCTGCCTGGTAAGGGCAGGGTCCGAAACACTTGGTCATGTCGCTGGTGATCTGAGCGCTAGGCGAGATTCTCCTAACTAACTCGACAACCTATCTCGCGTACTTCGGCGTCAGCAGAGGTTGGCCCCTCTGCTAGACACGAATGAAACTCAGGTTTGAAATTAGGTGAGCCTCTTGCGCCTTTAGTTCGCAGCACTACTGGGCTACCGACTTTCATGGCCGGAGCTAAATCCGTTTCACAAGGCAGAATTGCATTTATTTCTAGAGGATCATTACATGAATGCGTATCGAAGTAAGCACCATTTTCAATAATTTAAAAGAAATATGAGATGCCAGGCATCTCTTTTCGAAGCTGTGTAAAAGTTACTGAAGGATCGGTAAATTGTTCAGGCAAAAACGCCCATTGACTCCTAAATGTTCTGGGTTACCAATGAAACGTTACCCAGGTACTTGGAGTGCACAGGTTCGTACCAGAGCGGCACGAACCTGTCTTCCCTTGCACTACCAAGATGTAAAGCTGAACTTATCGAGGTAGCTGGTCAGGGGTGCCTGCTTCTCATTGCCATCCATCTGATAGTTGACGGTGATGCCATACCAATCAGATGGAACCGTGAATGGAGCGAAGGTGCGGTTGATGTTGCTTGTGACACCGTTCAATGTGATGGACTGGTAAAGAAGGGTGTTGCTCGGGGTGCGCTGTGCAGTGACTGTGACATGATTCCAGCCATTTTCTATGACATTGCAAGCGAAGCCGGTGGGCAACCACTTTGCGTTAGCGTTGTCCCAGATATCCCACTCATGTCCTCCGCTGATACGGCACTCAGTGCCCCAGGTCATGCCGATCGAATCGGCAAACCAATTGATATCGAACTCCATGGCTTGGGTATCCCGGGCGTTCGGCACATAGAAGTAAGCGTCGTAGGTGAAGTTATGAGTGTTCGGCACAATTTTGCGATCGCGGTCGAGAAGTCCCTGAGAAGAAAACTCTCCAATGAGGTGATTTGCGAAGAGAACATCCGAGTACGGAATAGTTCCGCCAAGATCGAACTGGGTGGCATTGCCAGTCAGAGAAGGGGATTGTTTTCCTTGTGCCATCGACCAAGTGACGCCCGTGCAAGGGTAGTCACAATCGGAGTAGTCCGGGAATTTCTGGCCCCAACTGTACCATCCCTTACTTGCCTGAATGTCTGTAAACGTGTTGACGCCGCCGTTTACGGTTACATCGACGGGAGAGGAGCTGGAACCGCCGCAGTTATCCCATTCCTGGACCACTGTTCGCTGCTTCCCGGTTCCAAGATTCATCTGTGTGTCTAGCTTTGGGCCATTGGTCACATAGGTGAGTTGATCATTTACGTAGATTCCCATCGCGGCTACGCCCGTTGCGCAACTCGTGGTGGCTGTCGCCACATAGTTTGTAAGGCTTCCGACAGCGCTGTGGTTCGCGGGTGAGCTCACCCAAACGGCAGTTTGGCCGGACACTGTGATCGGTACTGCAGCCAGGGTTGCACCGCCGCAGAAGTCCCACTCCTGAACCACCGCATTGTGTTTACCTGGAGTGAGGGTGAGCGATGTGCTTAGGTTGGTTCCGTTCGCCACATAGACTAGATGGTCATCCAAGTAGATGCCCATGGAAGCAACGCCTCTTGCACATGTGGTCGTATTTCCGGTCGCCACAAAACTGGCTGTCGACGTTATGGTCTCTCCGTTGCGGGGGCTGCTGATGATGACGTTGGCGAAGGAAGGAACGGCGAGTAAGACAGTCATGAGGAGAGGGGAGGAGATCCAGTTCATATCATTACCTTTCAGTCGCCTGTTCCAATTTGGAACTAAAGCTAACGAGGTAACTAATAAATGAAGCAAAGGGGAGTATCTATTGGACTTAAGTGCTAGCCACCTTAGTCGGTGCTAATTATGGTCTTAGATGTGAAGCTTCGCGCCGAACCTTGTACAAAGGGCGTGCAGGGATGTCCATTTGGGAGTCGCTACTACCTTTCGCATAGAGCCGGCGGAAATGCTGAAGCAAGGGCTCAAACTGACGCGGCAGAGTGTGGCTCAATGTGCTTCTTCTTACGATAGAAGCGCTTCCCCTGAGAGCATTCGTCGCACTCTGCCCAGAGGAAGTTACCCGTCGTGTACGCGCGGGCACGAGCGCAGAGGACGATTCGGCACATGGTTAATTAATACGCGATCGCGTCTGCTCCTCTTTCCGTGAACGATCCATTCTGGATTTAGCTTGGATGAAATTGGATTGGGTTCGGACGCCCTGAGACTTACCAGCCGCGATCGAGTGCCGGACATCGTGAGCGGAGCAGGACTCTTGTATTCTTATGTGGAGGCAGAACCTCACCCGACGCGACACGAGGAACCTCATGAAGGTGTTCGGATGAATAACGAGAGACTGGCCCGGCGCTGCACCGAACTTTGCCGCCGCTGTGCGGGTTGGGTAGTTCTTGTCGGCAGCGTTTGTTGCGCGAGTGCGATGCAAACTCCGGACGTCACGTCCCCGGCCCACCATCTCCGCGCGCGGACCAAGCCTCCGCATCCAGTTATCACCGATGGGTTAGCTGCGAGCACACAATCCCCTGCTCCATCTTCCGGGCCCAGAAAGATCCCGGTCTCCACTGCCAAGGCAGAGCCAGCACCAGCCAAAGTGGCTCTTGAGAGGGGAATTTTAACGATCGAGGCGGACAACTCCGACTTGGGCGAGATCTTGAAGGCCGTTGCAGGCTTGAGCGGAATGGCCATCGACGGAGAGATCATAAGTTCTCGGGTGTATGGCATATACGGGCCTGGAAGCCCGCGTGGCGTCCTAACCGATCTCCTGGCGGGCTCAGGCTACAACTTCATGATGGTAGGCGTAAGTGACGAAGGTGTTCCACGGGAGTTGTTGCTCTCCACTGAGAAGGGGAAGTCTGCTCCTGCATCCAGTTCTCCTGCGTCTGCTGTCGCCGCCAATGTTCGCGAAGCGCCGGACACGGAAGGTCGGGACGAGGAGCAACTAGGCCCGGGTGCTATCGCTCATGTTCCGCCACCTCCACCGCAAGACACCCAGGAAAGGGTGCAGCAGAATCTACAACGACTTAAGCAGATGCGCGAGCGGATGAAGGAGCAGAATGTGCCACAGTAGCTGGCGTCCATCCCTCACTGCATCGTCGAGTTCGTTGTCACCGCGATTGGCAGCGTGACCTGAGGAAGCGGAGGCAGCTTACTCAAGCCAGTCACGCTAAACCGTTTTGCGAAGACTAGAGGCTGCCAGATGGCTTGAAGCTGATACAGGACAGCGTCAACAGCGCCGGCTTTCTCGAGAGTCTTCGATCGGAGCTTATACTTTTGCTGTGAGCAAGACTTTTTATATCGAGACGTTTGGCTGTCAGATGAATGCGCATGACTCCGAGAAGGTAGTTGGGACTTTGGAGTCGCAGGGGTATGCGCGGGTGCAGGATGAGGCGGAGGCGGGGCTGATTCTGTACAACACCTGCTCGATCCGGGACAAGGCGGAGCAGAAGGTCTTCCATCGGCTGAACGAGTACAAGAAGCTGCAGGGCGAGGGCAAGAAGTTCGCGGTGCTGGGGTGTGTGGCACAGCAGGAGGGCGAGCGGGTCTTCGACAAGACGCCATACGTGTCGATAGTGTCCGGGTCGGCGAGCTACCGGAATCTGCCGGAGATGCTGGTTCGCCTGGAGCGCGGGGAGCAGCGGATTACGGGGCTCGACGATCGACAGACCGACGAGACGTTTGAGACGGAGTTCGTGGCGCGGACGAACCCGCACCGCGGGTACATCACGATCATCGAGGGCTGTGACAAGTTCTGCGCGTATTGCGTGGTGCCCTATACGCGTGGAAAAGAACGGAGTCGGACGGCTGCGAGCGTAATGGCTGAAGCTCGGCGGATGGCCGATGCGGGGTTCACGGAGATTCAGCTGCTCGGGCAGAATGTGAACTCGTACGACGACCCTAGCGGGGCGATGACGTTCGCGGAGCTGCTGGCGGCAGTGGGGCAGATCGGGGGCATTCGGCGGGTGCGGTTTACGACGTCGCATCCGCGGGATTTCACGAAGGACATCGTGGATGCGATCGATGCGGTGCCGACCCTCTGCGATCATGTTCACCTGCCGGTGCAGTCGGGATCGAGCGTTATCCTGAAAGCGATGGCGAGGGAGTATACGAGGGACTGGTATCTGGAGCGGATCTCGTGGATCAAGGCGGCGCGACGGGATATCAGCATGACAAGCGATATTATTGTCGGGTTCCCAGGCGAGACGGAGGCCGATGTGGAGGAGACGGCGACGCTGCTGGAAGAGGTCGGGTATGACGCAATCTTCGCGTTCAAGTACTCGCCAAGGCCGAACACGCCGGCGCTGACGATGATCGATGCGATTCCTGACGAGGTGAAGTCAAGGCGGCTTCAGGTGCTGCTCGATCGTCAGAGAGAGATCCAGCGGGTGAACTACGAGCGCCACGTGGGTGAGGTGATGGAGCTGATGGTGGAGAGCCATAACCGGCAGCGGGGGCAGGTGGTGGGGCGCAGCTCCCAGAACAAAACGGTGAACTTTACCACGACGTCGCCGATCTTGCCGGCGCTGGGCAGTTATGTTCAGGTACGGGTGACGCAGAGCTTTCCAAACAGTCTGTTAGGTGAGGTGGTGGTGTGATGAAGACGACGGATGTTGGGGCGGAGACAAAGACGAGCGCGGAGGTTGAGGTTCAGATCCGGGGTCTAATGATGGATCCGGTGACGAACATGCCGATCATCGTGCTGAAGGATTTGGCAAGCGACCTGGTGCTGCCGATCTGGGTGGGAATGTTTGAGGCGAATGCAATTGCGCTCGAGCTGGAGAAGGTGGCGACGCCGCGGCCGATGACGCATGATCTGCTGCAGAATGTGACGCGGGGGCTGAACGCGGAGGTGACCCGGGTTGTGGTGTCGGAGCTGCGCGAGGACACCTTTTACGCGATCGTCTGGATGAGGCAGGGTGGCGACGCGGTTGCGGTGGATGCTCGGCCGTCGGATGCGATTGCTATGGCGCTGCGCTGGGACTGTCCGATCTTTGTGAGCCGTGAGGTGCTGGAGCGGTCGAAGCAGCAGTATGGAGGGGCCCAGTCGGCTAACGCAGAGGATGTACGGCGGTGGCTTGAGGGGTTGAATGACGACGAGATGGGACGTTACAAGATGTAGGTAGGAGTGGGCTGTTCTCGGTTGTGGGGTGGGCAGAACAGATGCGAGGACTCTTCGTTCGCACGAGGATGACACGCGAGGGCGGGCGGGGCTGGTTGTGTACCGGAATGTCGGTAGAGAGTTAACATCTTCGCTTCACTCAGGATGACAACGGAAGTGCAGGTGAATCTAGAGCCAATGACAGAGGTGGGCGACCTGTTCTGCCCACGAGTCCTCAGTGGGGATGGGGGGTAGGGGTGTGGATAGATGACAACCGTGGCGGATGGAGTCTATGGCCTGCTTGAGGGCTGGGGTGAGCGAGGGCTCGCCGCCGGTGAAGACGGTGGCCCAAGGGGTGTCCAGGAGGATGTCGGATACGCCGGAGTCGCGGTGGAGGAGGACGGGGATGCCGCGCGCGAGGCTTTCAATGGCAGGAATGCCGTAACCCTGGACGGCGGGCATGAGGAAGAGGTCGGCAGCGTCATAAAGCTGTTGGAGTTGTGTGTCGGTGACGAAGCCCTGGAAGTGGACACGGCCTGCGATTCCGAGTTGCTGGGAGAGCGCCTGAAGCTGGGCAAGCTGGGAGCCTTTGCCGGCTATATCAAGCTGCCAGTCGATCTCCGCCGACATTGGATAGGGCTTTTGCTCGAGGGTGGCCAGGGCGCGGAGGATCCAGTCGATGCGTTTGTTGGATTCGACGCGAGAGACGGAGAGCATGCGTAGCGATGCCGTGACAGGGCGCGGGCGAAAGCTGTGAGATGAAGGAAGGCCGCCCATGCGGGCGATGGCGGCATCGACGCCGAACGTTCGCCGGCAATCTTCGCGGAGGTAGGTGCTGGTCACGATCGTGGTGCCGCCGGAACGAAGGCCATGAGCGGTTATGCGGTCGGAGAGGATGCGTGTGAGGCGGCTCTTGAGGGGCGTAGCGCCGGATCCCTCGCTGAAGAGGCTGGGAGTGTCGTGCATGAGGGTATGGAAGCCGCGAATGCCGGCTGCTGAGGCGTGGAGGGCGGTCTGGTAGCCGGAGAGGAGGGGCGGCGGGGCTTCGATGCGGGAGCGGAGATAGCGGCCGAGAGAGCGGATTTTGGGAAGCGCACTCATCCTCGGACGGAGCTGGACGACGGTAAGGGGGCTGGTGGAGAAGCGCTCCAAACCGACCTTATCGGTGTAGCACACGATGTGGGCGGGAACGCCGCGCCGGTAGAGCCATTGAGCGAGGGCGAGGCAGCTGCGCTCGGCACCGCCCATATCGACGATCTCAGTGGTGACGATGGCGCGGGAGTCTGGCGGGAGGTCGTCGGTGGACGCACCGGGCATTGTTGGAAGGTCTGGCAAGGTGCTGAGATCTTTCGCTTTGCTCTAGGGTGAGAGGGTTGAAGGGTTCCGGACGATGGGGTTGGCGCGACGGGTGATCAGCGAGCGGCGAGGCGGTCGAGGTGGCTGAAGAACTCGGGAAAGGAGATCGCGGCGGCTTCAGCCCCGTGGATGGCAGTGTCGGAGGTGGCGCGGAGGGCGGCGATGGAGAAGGCCATGGCGATGCGATGGTCGTGGCCCGAGTCGATGTCGGCGCCATGAAGCTGTTGGCCGCCGGGTATATCGAGGCCGTCCTCGAATTCGGTGAGAGCGGCACCCATTGCGCGGAGATTGCGGGCGACGAGGTCGATGCGGTCTGACTCCTTAATGCGGAGTTCCTTGGCATCGCGCACGCGGATGCCCGTGCGTGTGTAGGGAGCGATGGCGGCGAGAACGGGGATTTCGTCGATGAGCTGGGCGGCGAGAGTGCCGGAGATCTCGAAGGGCTCTTTGAGTCTGCGGGCATTTGGATCGGCGTTGATCTGAAGAGTTCCGACAAGTTCGCCGTGATGCTCTTCTACGTTGAGGACACGAATCTTTGCACCCAGCCCGGAGATGACGTCGAGCAGGGCCGAGCGCGTGGGGTTCATGCCGATGGCGTCTAGCACAAGGTGGGAGTCCGGGAAGAGGAGGGAGGCGGCGAGAAAGAAGGCTGCGGAGGACAGGTCGCCGGGAACGGTGGCTTCTATGGCGCGGAGCTGTTGGCCGCCTTCGATACTGATCCTTGCGGTTCCATCTGTGGCGCTACCGGAGCGGTTGAGGGTTGCGCCGAAGGCTCTGAGAGCATGCTCGGTGTGGTCGCGGGTGCGAATCGCTTCGGAGAGGGAGGTGGTGCCAAAAGCCTGAAGGCCGGCGAACAGGACTGCGGTCTTGACCTGTGCGGAAGGGATGGGGGTGGCGAAGTCGATGGCGGTAAGCGGGCGTCCGACGACGGTGATGGGAGCGTGGCCTCCCAGAGAACCATCGCCGCCGGTGAGGTGGATCTCGGCGCCCATTTGCGCGAGCGGCTTTCGGATGCGCTCCATGGGGCGAGCGGAGAGGCTCTCGTCTCCGGTGAGGAGAAAGGTGTGCGGATGCGAGGCGATGAGGCCAGCGAGCATGCGCATGGTGGATCCAGAGTTACCGCAATCGAGGCTGCGCCGGGGCTGCTGAAGGTAGCCGGCCGTGCCCGTAATTGTGATCGTGCCGTCAGGCTGCGCGGCTATCGATGCACCAAGAGCGGCCATGCAGGATAGCGTCGAGTGAGGGTCGGCACCGGTTGAAAAGTTGGAGAGGCGGGTATCGCCTTCGGCGAGACCGGCCAGCATGGCGTAGCGATGGGAGATGGACTTATCACCAGGGAGGGTGAGGGACCCGTTGAGGCTGCGCGCGGGCCGAATGAGTTCTGTAGGCATCACACCACATTCTAAGCGAGGACCAGGAGACCGAAGCACCCCGATAGGGCGAGCGCTGCGCGTACAAGCGATCGGTTTGCGCCTTCGGAGGTACAGAGTTTCCGCTCGCCCAATAACTGGCTTATACGTGGGCTTCTGCCACGCCGGAATGGCGCGCAGTAGCGCTCTTCACGGTGGAATTGAGGCTCGACGTACGCAACTTCTAGCGGTACACTACTGTGCAATCGCGATCGTATGCCGACGCGCGGCTTCCAACGACAAGAGACCCTGGGCCCTGAAGCCGAATTTGGACCTAGGAGATGATCTATGTGGATGCGGCGCTGTTTGGTTACGGGGTTGTTGGTGCTTTCCCCGGGGCTGGTTCGAGCAGATTTCACTTACCAGGAGACCACGCAGATCACCGGCGGAGCTCTGGTTGGCATGATGAAGCTGGCTGGGGCGTTCAGCAAGCAGGCGAAGCAGGCGGGTGAGCCGGTCGTCTCCACGGTCGTGATCCAGGGCAACCGCATGGCGCGGATCGGGCAGGACAGAACGGAGATTATCGACTTGGATAAGGAGACGATTACCGAGCTCGACCATACCAAGCACCAGTACACGGTGATGACGTTCGCGCAGATAAAGCAGCAGGTCGATGCGGCGGTGCAGAAGGCGAAGCGAGAGCAGGCGAAGAGCACGCCGGCGCCTAACGACTCCTCAACTACATCTTCCACGGAGATGAAGTTCACGGCGCGCGTACGGCAGACGGGTGCTATTAAGCAAGTCGCGGGCCTACAGACGGACGAATCAATACTCGCTATGACCCTGGATGCGACGGACAAGAAGTCGGGGCAGACGGGGGCATTTGCGATAACGAATGACATGTGGCTGGCGCCGGAGATTCCGGGGTATGGCGAGGTGCGGGAGTTCTATAAGCGGTATGCGGTGAAGATGGGAATGGTAATGGGTGGGGCGCTGAATCCGCAGATGCTGGCCATGCAGCCGGGAGCGGGGCAGGGGATGGCGGACATGGTGAAGGAGATGTCCAAGCTGAAGGGCATACCGCTGCTGCAGGTGATGCGGATGGGTACAACGGTAAATGGGCAGGCTCTGCCGGCGGCCTCTGAAGCCCCCCTGCCGCCGACGAATACACCGGCGATGCCGACGGTTGGGGACGTGGCTCAGCAGACCGCAGTGGCGGCGATTGCGAGCAAGCTGGGCGGGCTTGGCAGCCTCAGTGGAATCGGGTCAGGGCTGGGAGGCTTTGGACGCAAGAAGAAGGCAGATGCTGCTGCGGCGGTGAACTCGACGGTAGACTCGACGTCGGATGCGGCCTCGAATGCAGCGGCGGCGAAGGCGACGGGCAGCGTACAGGGTAGTGGCGGGCCGGCTGGAGGTGGAGCGGTAGATTCAGCGGTGCTGGTGGAGTCGAAGACGGAGATGACGAGCTTTTCGCAAGCGAGTGTGGATGCAGGTCGGTTTGCAATTCCAGGCGGATATTCCAAGGCAGACGCGAAGTCGATTGAGTGAGAGCTCCTCCTGATGGTGCCATCGACCCGGACCGGGACTGATTGGCCGAACGTCTCGGATTAGAGAACACGGAGAGCGACTACGGTCTCGTCGTCGAAGTGCTCGGCTCCGGCCTGGAAGATGGTGACGGCTTCGAGGATGGCGTCGAGTGCGCCGTCGGCGGTCTGGGAGGCGGTGGGGTGGCGTTGGAGAAGGGTGCGGAGGCGGTCGGTTCCGTACATCTCGCCATGGATGTTTTCGGCGTCAACGATGCCGTCGGAGAAGAAGACGATGAGGTCGCCGGGGCTGGTGGACAGGGTGTGCTCCTCATAGCTGACGCCGGGGAAGAGGCCGAGGGGAAAGCCTTCGGCGGCGATGGTGCGGACGTCGACGGCGTGGGTGAGATCGGCCTTATCGGTTGAGACGAAGAGCGGCTGCACGGAGCCAGCGTTGGCGATGCGGAGGGTGCGGTCGGTGTTGTTCCAGAGGGCGATCAGCATGGTGACGTACTGGGCGTCGAGCTTGCGGTCCTGGAGCTGCTCGTTGAGCGCCGTCAGGAGCTGCGCGGGTGGGAGATAGCGGGTGGCGAGCGAGCGCAGAAGCCCACTGACAAGGGCGGCGTAGAGGGCGGCGGGGGCGGCCTTTCCACTGACATCACCGACCGCGATGGCGACGCATCCGGGTGATTGGGGCGTGCTGTAGTCAAGGAAGTCGTAGATGTCACCACCGATAGAGCGGGCGGGGAGGAAGCGGGCGGCGATCTCCGCATTCGGTGGCCGCGGAGGAGCGGCTGGAAGTAGGCGAAGCTGGACGTCGCGAGCCATCTCAAGGTCGCGTTCCATGCGCTGTTCTTCCTCGTGGATGCGCTTGTAGAGGCGGGCATTCGCGATGGAGACGGCGACCTGTGCGGCAAGGGTGGTAAGGGTGCGCTGATGGTCCTCGTTGTAATAGTTGACACGGGTGTGCTCGAGATCGATGACGCCGATGACATTTCCCTTATAGATGAGGGGGACGGCAAGTTCCGAGCGGGTTTCGGAGTTTTCTACGACGTAACGCGGGTCTTTGCGGACGTCAGGAACGAGAACGGGGGTACGCTGGGCAGCGGCGGTGCCGATGAGGCCGAGGCCGAGCGGGACGTTGCGCTCTCGGGTGACACGCTCGCCGTAGCGGGTGCTGAACCGATGTTCGAACTGCTCGGTGCGTTCGTTCCAGAGCAGGATGGTGAACATCTGGAAGTCGATGACGCGCTTGAGGAGCTGGCCGATACGTTCGAGGAGATCGTCGAGATCGAGGATGCTGGTGATCTCGCGCGAGATCTCCTGGAGGACGGTGAGGGTCTGAGCCTGGCGGGAGACGCGGGTGTACAGGCGGGCGTTCTCGACGGCGACGGCCATGCGGGAGGCGACCAGTTCGAGCAGCCGCTGGTGTTCGTGCGTGAAAAAGGCGGGCGACTCAGACTGAATATCGATGACGCCGATAACTTTGTTTTTGATGATGAGGGGGACTGCGAGTTCGGAGAGAACGCCGGGGTTGGCGTTGATGTAGTGCTCAAAGGTATGAACGTCCTCGATGAGGATGGACCGGCGCTGGAGGGCGGCCTGGCCGACGACGCCACGGCCGAGCTTGATGCGTATGCGCTCGATCTCGGGGGTATGGCCGGTCTGGAAGCGCATCCAGAGCTCGTTGGTGCGGTCGTTGATGAGGAGTATGGCGAAGATGCGGTAGTCAATGACGGCGCGAACGAGGTCTGCGACGCGGTGCATAAGGGTGTTCAGGTCGAGGGTGGTGTTGAGAGCGTCGGCGAGACGATGCAGAAATTCCACCTGGAGGGGCTCTACACGCGGCAGAGAGGGCGGCGATTGCGAGGAATCGTTTGGGCGATAGTCACCCTCGAAGGTGTGCTCTGCCTGCTCGCCGAGCGAGAGCTTAGAGGTCGAGGCAGGCTGGTCCGGCTGATCCGAGCTAGGCATGGAAGAGCCGATGATACTACCGTCAGAAAGGGGTGAGGAGATGTCTTCACAGTGGACAACCGGAGTTGCACTACATGCCATCGACGCTTCGCTGAAGGCTGGCTGAGCGCTGGTCTTAGATGGGATGGGCTAGTAGCTGGCGTTTGTTGTTGCCGCGGAGTTCCGGCCCGAAAGTTCGGCCACGATTTTGACGCTGGCACTGGCTCCGATGCGAGAGGCTCCGGCCCCGAGCATGGCTACCGCATCGGCGAGCGATCGAATCCCCCCGGAGGCTTTGATGCCGGCGCGGATGCCGGCCTGCTCCCGCAGAAGGGCGATGTCGTCGACGGTGGCTCCCCCCGTCGAGAAGCCGGTTGACGTTTTGAGGAAGTCGGCACCGGCGGAGAGGGCGAGATCGGCGGCACGAAGCTTTTCCTCGAAAGAGAGCAGACATGTTTCAAGAATGACTTTGACGATCGCTCCGGAGCCGTGGGCGCGCTCGACAACGCCGCGGATATCCTGCTTGACGGTGGCGAGATCGGCGGGGCTGCCGGACTTCAGGAGCCCGACGTTGAGCACCATGTCAATGTCGTGCGCTCCGAGTTTCAGGACGCGAACGGCCTCATCGCGTTTCGAAGCAGCGAGGGTGGCGCCCAGGGGGAAGCCGATGACGACGCCCACAGGAACTCCAGTGCCGGCAAGGGTCTCGGCTGCGGTGCCGACCCAGGTGGGATTAACTACGGCGCATGCGAAGCCATGCTCGGCGGCCTCGTGGCAGAGCTGAATGACCTGGGTGCGGGTGGCATCGGGTTTGAGCAACGTGTGATCGAGAACGGACGCGAGATCTCGCGGCGAGGAGAGCACCTTGGCGACGAAGGCTGCACTATCCCAATCAGGGAAGAGATTGGATTTTAGGAAGGCAACCGGCTGCGGGACGATCTTGGACTGGATCTGCGACTCGGTCGAGACGGATGGGAGAGCGTTGAGGTTCACTGCGACTCCTGCGGCGTTGGTTGGTGTCCTTGGGGAGGTTCACGCGCCGGCTACTTTCTATCATACGGAGGTAACGGCTGGCTGAACGGAGGTGCCGTGGAGCGCGGCGTGAAAGGCGAGGGCGAGGTCATCGCGGAGGAAGTTATAGAGCTGTTCTCCGGTCTGAGGATCGCGGGCGCGAAGAACGGCCGAGGGATGGATGGTGGCAACGACCTGATTGGCGTACGGAGTCGAGAGGATCTTGCCGTGATCGCGCATGAGGGCGAAGGTTCCGCCGAGCAGCGACTTCGAGGCGGACGCGCCGAGGCAGAGCACGACCTTGGGCCGGACGGCATCGATCTCTGCGAGCAGCCAGGGGCGGCAGGCGGAGATCTCGGACATGCGCGGGTTCTGGTGCAGGCGAAGCTTGCCGCGCTGGATGAACTTGAAGTGCTTGACGGCGTTGGTGACGTAGACGGCGGAGCGATCTATTTGTAACTCCGCGAGGACTTTATCGAGGATGCGGCCGGCCGGTCCGACGAAGGGGAGGCCTTGGAGATCTTCCTGGTCGCCGGGCTGCTCGCCGACGAGCATGAGGGCTGCGGGTTTGTGGGCGGTGGCAGGGGAGGGTCCGACGCCGGGGACGGCCTGGGTGGCGTGCAGGTAGAGGTCGCAGCCTTTGCAGGTGGGAAGGGCGGCGTTGATGAGTGGGAGCTCGTGCCTGGTGGGAACGAAGGGAGCGGCTGACGGCTTGGCGGCCTGGGTCGTGACCATGGTGCCTACTCTGGATGCGGCCTGGGTGATGAGGGTGGGAAGCAGGGCGACTTCGGGGAGGTCCTTCCAGTAGCGGACGGGCATCTCGGAACGCATGACAGAGGGGTTGAGGCGGGCGGGGTTGAAGATGCTGGCGTAGTAGGAGCGCCACAGGGTTTCGAGTTCGTCGGCCTGCGGGGCAGACTCGCGGGGAAGTCCTTCGAACCAGTGCAGCTGGCGGGCGGCCGGGTCCCAGGAGACGCTGGCGTCGGGGGTGAGGATGGTCCACTGCATGGGGGCGAAGCGCTCGACGAAGAAGGGGGCGGCGAGCGGGAGGATGCGGTGGTCGGGCTGGTACCAGGCGACGAAGTGTTCCTGGTTAGTGCTCGCTTCGCCTGCGGCTGCGCTTGCCGGTGAGGGTGGTTCGGGACGCGGGGCGAAGGGGTTGGACTCGTCCATGACATCCGGCTCGACCTTGCGGAAGCGGACGAAGGCGTGCATTTTGTGGAGGTCGCGGCGGACCTGGTGGTCGAGGGTCTGGAGTTGGGCGACGTCGGTGTCGATCTCGATCTTGAGCAGGTCGCGATTGGTCTGGAGGCGATAGAGGATGCGGTAGAGGAGGTTCCAGCGGTGTGGATCGCGGTGGACGGCGGCGACTTGGGCGAGGTCGATGAAGCTCTTGGGGACGTGGGGGGTGAGGATCGGCTGGCCGATTGCGGCGTCCTCCCGGGGGGAGAGGCCGAGCGTGAGATTGGTGGGGACGGTCGAGTCTTCGAGGTCGAGGTCTTCGGGGGTGTAGCCCTCCTGGAGGGCGGTGCGGGCGTGGCTGCGCCAGTCGTTGAAGTCGGGTTGGAGGAGGATGCGTTTCATGCGGCGCAGCCCGTCGTGAGGCTCGCAAGGGGTGTACCCCCCCCCTAAAAGCGCCAAAGTCTTCGAAGGAGGGAACTTAGGTCCGGACCTCGGGATACCTGAGGTCTGTCGGAGGAGTGGAAGGGACGGGCGAAGCGCTCCCTTGAGTCCTGTTTCTATGGTACCGAAACGGGCACCCTGATTGCGCCACGGGTTCTCAAGAGAGTGAGTCTGCATCGTTGCCTAAAGGGCGCCGGTGAGGGCGCTGACGGGGGTGAAGAGGTCGAGCTGGGCGCTGGGATTGAGTGGGCTGCCGGGGGCCGGATTGAGGATGGGAGCGGAAGGAAGGTGGTCGTCCGCGATGAGGTAAGGGAGAGAATTTTTGACGCGGACGTGGAGCTTGCGGAGGTTGTCGAGGGTGAGGCGGTGGTACCTGCGAATGGAGAGGATGCGGTCAACGTTCTTGTAGCCGATGCCGGGGATGCGGAGGAGGCTCTCGCGGGGCGCGGCGTTGATGTCGACGGGAAAAAACTCGGGGTGGGTGCGGGCCCATGTGGTCTTCGGGTCTTCGCTGAGTGAGAGGTCGGGCTGCTCGTCGGTGGTGAGCTCGGAGGCGAGAAAGCCGTAGAAGCGGACGAGCCAGTCGGACTGGTAGCGGCGGTGCTCGCGGATGAGTGGAGCGGGTTTGAGGGGGAGGCGCGTGTCGGCCTGCGGGTAGGGGCTGAAGCCGGTGTAGTAGACGCGGCGCAGCTTGTAGGAGGTGTAGAGGCGGCTGGCGGTCGAGAGGATCTGGCGGTCGGTGGCGGGGGTGGCGCCGATGACCATCTGGGTGGACTGGCCGGCTGCGGCGAACTTCGGCGGCTTCTGCGCGGGTGCGAGTGTTGACCGCTTGCGGTCTTCGTCGGACTCATCCTTCTGGGTCGCGATCTGGTCCATGGTGGACTCGATGACGGCGGACTTCTTTTCCGGGGCGAGCTGGACGAGGTCGGCCTGGGTGGGGAGCTCGATGTTGGCGGAGAGCCGGTCGGCGAAGAGGCCGGCCTCGGCGATGAGTTTGGGATCGCAGCCAGGGATGGTGTTGAGGTGGATGTAGCCGCCGAAGCGGTGCACCTGGCGAAGAGATTTCGCCACGGCGACGAGCTGCTCCATGGTGTAGTCGGGCGACTGGATGATGCCGGAGGAGAGGAAGAGGCCTTCGATGTAGTTGCGCTTATAGAAGTCGAGGGTGAGTGTGACGACCTCTTCCGGGGTGAAGCGGGCGCGTTTGATGTCCGACGAGACGCGGTTGACGCAGAAGACGCAGTCGTAGGTGCAGTAGTTGGTGAGCAGGATTTTGAGCAGCGAGACGCAGCGGCCGTCGGGGGTGTAGGAGTGGCAGATGCCCATGCCGTCGGAGTGGCCGATGCCGTCGGCGGTGCCGGAGCGCTTGGCGCCCGACGAGGCGCAGGAGGCGTCGTACTTGGCGGCGTCGGCGAGGATCTCGAGCTTCTGCTGGACGTTCATCATGGCGAAGGCTGCAGGTTGGATGCTGGATCGGCAGGCTTTCAGTGTAAGCTGCGCGAGCGAATAAAAGAAGAACACCGGGGCAGGCCTTGGTTCGGATGTTTATGCGGCGACATCTAATTGCCATGAGACCTGTGGGATCGAGGACGCCCTTGCGATTATCGGTGCTGGATCAGTCGCCGGTGTCGGCCGGGAGCACACCGGCGGAGGCGTTGCAGCGATCGATTGACCTGGCTCGGCATGTGGACGGGCTTGGGTATACGCGCTTCTGGATGAGCGAGCACCATGCGATGGAGACGCTCGCGTGCACGGCTCCCGAGATCATGCTGGCGAGGATCGGGGCGGAGACGCGGCGGATTCGAATCGGCTCGGGAGGCATCATGCTGCCGCACTATGCGGCGTTGAAGGTGGCGGAGCAGTTCCGGATGCTGCATGCGCTCTACCCCGGAAGGGTGGATCTTGGCATCGGGCGGGCGCCGGGGGGTGGGCCGGTGGAGTCACTGGCGCTGCGGCGGGAGCGGCGGGTGCAGATGCAGGACGACTTCGCCGATCAGACCGCGGAGTTGCTGGCGTTTCTCGGGCACTTGGGAGACGGGCACCCAGGGGACGGATTTCCGGCGCAGCACCCGTTCGCGAAGATCCAGGTTTCGCCGGAGATGCCGGGTGGGCCGGATGTCTGGATGCTGGGATCGAGCCTGTGGAGCTCGGCGGCGGCGGCGGAGTTTGGCCTGCCGTATGCGTTTGCCCACTTCTTCTCGCCGGTGCATACGCGGGCAGCGATCGCCTCGTACCAGAGATCGTTTGTGGAGAGTGAGTATCGCGCGCGGCCGGAGGCGATGGTGGCGGTGGGGGCGATCTGCGCCGAGACCGAGGAGGAGGCGGAGTACCTGTCTGCGAGTGTGCGGCTGCTGCAGCGACGGATCCGGATGGGCGACCGCAGCCCGGTGGCTTCACCGGACGATGCGCTCAGGGAGCTCCAGGTATTTGGGAATGGCGGGGGCGAGGAAGGGGAGTTTCCGCGATACTTTGTGGGAACTCCGGCCAAGGTGCGGACGGAGTTGGCGGGGATGGCTGCGGGGTTGGGGATCGGGGAATTAGTGGTGAATACGATCGTTTGGGACCACGATGCCCGACTGCGGAGTTATGAGTTGCTGGCGGAGGCGTTTGGGCTTTCCGTGGTCGCGGACGAGGTGCGGGCTGCTGCGTCCGCTGCGTAATCTTCTGCGGAGAGATATCAATTTTTATTCGGAATAGAGAACCGGGTGTAGGCTGCACCTCGAGGCGAAAAGACATGGTTCTGGTGGTGGGCGCGACTGGGCTGCTGGGAAGTGAGATTTGCCAAAGACTATCGCGGCGAGGTGAGAAGGTCAGGGCGCTTGTGCGGGCGAGCAGTTCGGCCGAAAAGGTGAGCGTGCTGCGGGGTTGCTGCGAGGAGGTCCTGGTTGGCGACCTCAAGGATCCGGCATCGCTGATCAATGCCTGTCGTGGCGTCGAGGCGATCATCTCGACGGCTTCATCGACGTCTTCGCGGCAGCCGGGAGACTCGATTGAGTCGGTGGACGACGCGGGGCAGATGCACCTGGTTGACGCAGCCAAGGCGGCTGGCGTGGAGCGCTTTGTATTCGTCTCGTTTCAGCGTTCGCCAGAGTTTGTCTCTCCTCTGGGGGAGGCGAAGGGGCATGTCGAGCGAGCGATCGCGGACCTGAACTTTACCATCATCGAGGCCAGCTTTTTCATGGAGGTCTGGCTGAGCCCGGCGCTCGGATTCGACGCGGCTCACGGCTCTGCGCGGATCTATGGAACGGGGTTGAACCCGGTGAGCTGGGTGTCATTTCTCGATGTCGCGGAGATATGCGTTCTCGCTCTGCGGCAACCATCGGCGGAGCGGAGAACGATCACGTTTGGCGGCCCGGAGGCGCTTAGTCCGATGGACGTGGTCCGGCGGTTTGAGGTGATAGGCGGATGCCGGTTTCAGGTTGAGCATGTGCCGGAGGAGGCGCTGCGGATTCGATTCGAGGCAGCAACTGACCCGCTCGAGAAGAGCTTCGCGGCGATCATGCTCGGGTACGCGGCGGGGGAAGAGATCGACATGGCTCCGCTTCAGCGGGAGTTCGAGATGCAACTAACGAGTGTTGATCGGTTTGCTCGACGTGCTCTCGGGAAGGCGGCGAAAGCGTAACGGGTTTCGCTGCTGACCGTTGCCGTCTCTTGCGTGTGGGTCAATGGCCTGCGGCGGCTTCTTCGGGGAAGAGGCGGATGTCTTCGACGTTGCGGTAGTTCTCGGCGAAGTCCATGCCGTAGCCGATGACGAAGTGGTTAGGGATCTGGAAGGCGACGTAATCGGCCTCGATGGGGACGAGGCGGCGCTCGGGTTTGTCGAGGCAAGTGGCGATTTTGAGGGAGGCGGGCTTGTGCTGGAGCATGAGACCGCGGAGGTAGGACATGGTAAGGCCAGTGTCGAGGATGTCTTCGACGAGGATGACGTGCTTGCCTTCAATGGGATCGTCGATGTCCTTGATGAGCTTGACGGCCCCGGAGGAGACGCGGGCGCGGCCATAGGAGGAGACGGCGACGAAATCGAAGGTGGCGTCGACTTTGATTGAGCGGGCGAGGTCGGAAAGAAAGATGGCCGCGCCTTTTAGGACTCCGATCAGAACGACGGACTGGCCGGCATAATCGGATGTGATCTGGGCACCGAGGGCGCCGACGCGATCGGCGATCTGCGCCTGCGAGATAAGGACGGGCATGCCGGAGGCGGGTGGAAGGTTAGGCGTGCTGGTGGGCATGAGGACGAGAGTATCGCGGAAGCGAGTGCGGGGCAAAGCGATCCGGTGCTGGTCGCGCAACGTCACTGCCCAGGCGCGCCGATATACTTCGAGGGGAAGCGAGGTTTATGTATCCGTATATCCATTTAGGGTCTATCAGTCTGGGAACGTTTGGACTGCTGCTATGGGTTGCCGCGGTGGTGGCGACTATTGTGCTGCACCGGAACTTCGTCCGGCATCAGGTGGAGGGCGATGCGCTGAGCATCGTCGCGCTGGTGCTGATCAGTGGTGTGATCGGGGCGAAGGTCTGGCATGAGATGCAGGACGTGCCGGGGCTGGTGGCGGATATGCGGCAGATCGCGATGCCGGGGTGGGCGCATGCGGGCGAGGTGGTCATGGGGTTTCTGACGTGGCTGCGGGCGGGGTACGCGTGGTTCGGCGGTCTGCTAGCCGGGATCGCGATGCTGATGTGGCAGGGACGGGAGACGCAGCCGAATGGGCTAGGCGGTTGGCGCGGAGCAGTGCGGATGCTGGACCTGGCGACTCCGGCGGCGGCTATCGGGTACGGCGTGGGGCGGCTTGGATGTTTGACGAGCGGCGATGGGGACTACGGGAAGATCACATCGCTGCCGTGGGGCGTGCACATGCGGCCGGATGCGCTGGTGCCGGTGTATCCGCCGGGCGCGATGGTGCAGCCGACGCCGGTGTATGAGCTGCTGTTTGCGGGGCTGGTGTTCTGGGTGCTTTGGAAGTTAGGGGAGCGGGCAAGACCGCTTGGATGGTTGACGGGTGTGTATCTGCTGCTGAGCGGTGCGGGGCGGTTTCTGGTGGAGTTTGTGCGGATTAACCCGAAGCTGTACTTCGGCATGAGTAATGCGCAGGTGGCGGCGCTGGGGAGCGTGGTGGTGGGGTTGGGGGTGATGGTTTGGGCGCGAGCGAAACGAATTCAGTGGTCGCCGGAGATGGCCACCAATCCGGCGACGAAGGCAGCTAGAGGCGTTTGAGGTAAGCCTTGGCCTGATCGATGTGGGGGAAGAGGCGCTCCTCGGCCTGGAACTCGCGGGAGTGGACGCAGCGACGGCCGGCTTTGACGCGAACGGGGTGCTTGAGATGAAGCATCTCGTGGTAGAGGAGGTACTCGACTGCGCAGCGGGGGGTGTCCGGGCGATCGAAGACGCGGCTAACGACGATGGTGTTGTGGGCGGCGTCGTAGTGGCCGAGCATGCGGCGGGCGTGGTGCGCAGACCAGGTGAGGGTGGGGCGGCCGAGGAGGCCGTGGAAGAAGCGCGTGTTCAGCGTCTCGAAGACCTCGTCAAGATCGTAGTGGTGGCCGACCGGGGTGAAGACGCGTTTGCGGCCGCGGGTCTGGCGGATCTGCTCGGCCTGTCGTGAGACGGCTTCGGACGAGACGTGGCGGCGGTAGCGATCGGCGTGGGTGGGGGCGATCGGCTTCTTGTAGAGCTTAGCGAGAAGGATGTGGGCGATAGCACGGTGGACGCTCTCAGGGGCGTGCTCGAGGAGATCGGAGAGGCGGACGTGGAGGCAGCCCTCGCGCAAACGGATGGTGGTGTTGAGCGAAGTGAAGCGGCGAAAACGGATGTCGAGGGGAGGAATGGGCGCGCGCGGACGAAGGTCGCGGTACTGCTCTTCAAAGATGGGGGTCAGGGGGGAGAGCACTTCCCGTCCAGTTTACATTCGCCGCGGATGTCAGGGCAGAGATGGCGTGCGCATAGTTAGCGGGGTATGGTGTACGGAGGTTCTGGCTGCCGGGGTTCTCGCGATCCTTCTCTGACTTCACAGCTTCAGGGTGAGCTGCGAAGTAGGTTCGTTGATCCTCGATGAGCCGGGTGGACTCCTGCCGAATATCGCGGATGCTTTCCAGTGCGAGTTTACGGGCGAGGTTGTAGGCCTCGTTATCGGACGCGGAACGGAGGGCGGTGGACCAGCGGTCGGTCGCTTCGAGGAGCTTAGGCAATTGCTTGCGGATGTCGCGGTGACGCGGGCCGAAGTCGTCAAGGTTGTCGTTGAGTTCGTCGGCGATGGAGTTGAACTGTTCGAAGAGGTCGTGAAGGTCGTCTTCGCGGCCGGGACGGCGGGGTTTGGCGACAAGGTCCTGGATGGTCTTTGACCGTGCGTCAAGAAACTTGATGAAGACGGCGATCCGGTCGTTAGGCACGTAGGCGGCCTCGCGGAGCTGCTCGACCTCTCCATCGGACAGGGCAGAGTCCTTCTGGTAGGCGTGGAGGGGAATCGCTGTGAGCAGAGCTACGAGGCAGAGAAGACAAGACAGGGATCTTCTTACCGTCGCCTGCCCGGGGGTCCTTCGCATGGTCGCGCTCTCAGTGTTTGAAGACCTGAGCCAGAAGCTCATCCTGAACCAGGTTGAGTTGCTTGAGGGTGGCCTGGAGGGTGTCTCGATCATCGCTGGACGCGGCGTGCATGTAATCGGCCAGGCGGTGGGTGGTGTGGTGCATCAGCATCTCGGCGTTCTTGAGGCGTTTGGTGTCGTTGGCGAGGCCGAGGTGGATGAGCTGGGCGTAGTGCTCGATGCGTTTGAGCGAGGCGCTTGCGTGGTCGGCGTCACCCGCCAGTATCTGCTTGCCAGCGATCTCGGTGACGGTATGAACGAGCTCGGTGTAAAGGAAGCACTGTTCGCGAGGACTGGCCTGCTGGGCGCGGAGCTCGAGTTGCGAGAGCGTCTGTTCGTCCGGAAGCACCTCATTGATCGCCGCGGCGCGTACGGGCACCGCGGTGGAGAGGAACAAGGCAAGGAGCAGGGCAGAGAGTAGGAGGGGAGCGGGGCCGAGGGGGATACGGAGCTTCATAACGCACCTCCTGAGGTGCGCATCTACTTCATGTGATCGAGGGCGATGAGGCGGTGGCGCGCCTCCCATTCCTCGTCTGGAAATTTTCCACTGGCCACGGAGAGGAACTGCTTATAGAACTCTGATGCCTGTTTGACGTGATGCATTTTGTCGTGCGCAGTAGCCGCCAGAAAGAGGGATGACGGTGACTGTGGCAGGATTGTAGCTCGAAGATTGAGCGCGCGCAAGGTGCCGTTTGGGTCATTGTTCTGGCTGGCGGCAAAGGCGAGGTGACCGGCGGCGGTGGCGAGATCCTCGCGGGTGGGGAAGGCGGCCGGCGTCGCGACAGCACGTTGGAGCAGCTGCTGGGCTTCGGCGTAGCGTTTGAGATGGATCAGGGCGTCGGCGTGATCGTCGAGAAGGGTGGGGTCGGAGGGTGTCTCCGCAGACAGCGCGGCGAAGAGCGGCTCGGACTTTTCGTATTGGCCGGACTGGCTGAGGAGGCGGGCGTAGAGGCGGGTGACGGCGGGGTTGTTGGGGTTGGCAGCGTGAAGCTTATCGACGAGAGCAGTGGCCTGCTCGGGCTTGTTGGCGTGGAGGTACAGGGCTGCGAGCTGTGCGCTGAGGGCGGGATCGTCAGGATGAGCAGCGAGAGCGGTAACGAGGAGGGGTTCGGCTTCGGCGGCTTTGCCCTGTGCGAGGAGGAGGTGGGCGAGGGCGGCGGTGGCGGCGGGGTCGTTCGGGGCGCGCGCGAGCAGGCGGCGACAGGCCGCCTCGGCGGAGGCGGGGTCCTGGGCCTGTTCGGCCAGATCGGCCGAGAGGAGCGTGTCGTCGGCGGTTTCTGGGGTGAGCTTGATCGCGGAGAGTAGAGCGTCCCGGGCTTCGGCGGGGTTGGAGGTGCGATCGAGATGGGCGAGGGCCCGGAAGGCACGGGCCTTGAGGGCGGGATCGGGAGTGTTGAGCGTGGTGGCGGTCTGGAGTTCGGTGCGGGCTTCGGGAGAGCGATTGTTGCGGGCCAGAAGGAGGCCGAGGGCGAGGTGGGGCTCGAGGTAGGCGGGGTCGGCGGCGATGGCTCGGCGGTAGGTCTGCTCGGCGGGGGTGGCCTGGTCGAGGGCATCCTGGGCGCTGGCCAGATCGAAGAGGACGTGGGCGTCGCCGGGGTATTTGTCAGCCAGGGTGGTGAGGAGTTTCAGAGCGCTGCGGAAGTCCTGGCGTTCCAGGGCCTGTGCCGCCTGAGTCCGGAGGGGGTCTTCCTCTGGCTGTGTGGCTTGCGCTCGGGAGCTGGAGCTGGCGTCGGTGGTACCGGGGGGCAGTTGGGCATGGAGCGAAACTCCCAGGAAGATGACGGCGAAGCACACCGGTAACCCCCTGGCGTAGAGGCGGTGAGAGCGCGGCGCGACGGAACCTCTTCTCAGTTGGCCTCCTGCCGACATGTCTTGACTCCCCCTCTCCCGCCTTAAGTGTGCAAAGTATTCAAACGAATGCGCTTAGGTCCGTACCTTCCGGACTCTGGACTGACTTGCAACCGACCTTAAGCACCGAAGCCCGACCTGAGATGGCCGGGCCGCTCACTATTCTCTTGTTTAAGACTAACAGGTGTGTCAAGGGTCGGGATAGCTTCTGGTCCTGCCGTGTGCAGCGGCCGATTCGCGGGGAAAGGAATGTCGTTCTCAGGCCGAATTCAGTCGCAAGGCGAGGGGCAAAACGGCCGCAGATAGCCGGTGCTCAGGGGTTCGGCCTATTGAGGCTGGTCTCTATGCGGTGACTGGAAGTCCAGGTTCCGCCTTTGCGGAGGGGAGGTTGAGGACGGGGGCGAGCCAGTGGCCGGTGTGGGAGACGGGGCTGGCGGCGATCTCTTCGGGGGTGCCGGTGGCGATGATCTGTCCTCCGCCGCTGCCGCCCTCTGGGCCCATGTCGATGACCCAGTCGGCGGACTTGATGACGTCGAGATTGTGCTCGATGACGAGGAGGGAGCCGCCGCCTTCGAGGAGCTTGCGGAAGGCGGCGAGGAGCTTGGCGACGTCGTCGAAGTGGAGGCCGGTGGTGGGCTCGTCGAGGATGTAGAGGGTTCGGGAGGCGGCGCGTTTGCTGGCATCGGTCGCGTTCGAGACACGGCCGGAGCTGGAGCGGGCGGTGGCGAGATGGGAGGCCAGCTTGACGCGCTGGGCTTCGCCGCCGGAGAGGGTGGTAGCGGATTGGCCGAGGCGGACGTAGCCGAGGCCGACCTCGTCAAGAACGTAGAGCTTATCGACGATCTTCGGATGCCCGGCGAAGTAGGTGAGGGCCTCCTTGACGGTCATGTTGAGCACGTCGTGGATGTTTTTGTTGCGGTACTTGATGTCGAGGATGGAGGATTTGTAACGGGTTCCGTTGCATTCTTCGCAGGGGAGCTCGATGTCCGCGAGGAACTGCATCTCGACGGTTACAGTTCCGTCGCCTTCGCAGACGTCGCAGCGCCCGCCGGGGACGTTGAAGGAGAACATGCCGGCGGTGAGGCTGCGGCGCTTGGCGTCGGGCTGGTTGGAGAAGAGCTCGCGGATGGCGTCGAAGGCTTTGATATAGGTGACCGGATTGGAGCGCGGGGTGCGGCCAATCGGCGACTGGTCGACGAGGACGACCTCGTTGAGGTGCTGGACGCCGGATAGCTCTCGGAAGAGGTGAGCGGGGGCATGTGCGCCCCCGGCGCCTTCCATCTGTCCCAGCGCCTGGGTGAGAGCGCGGTAAAGGACCTGGTGAATGAGGGTTGATTTTCCGGAGCCGGAGACGCCGGTGATACAGCAGAGGAGGTTGAGGGGGACGTCGAGGTCGACGCCGCGAAGGTTGTGGATGCGGGCGCCGGAGAGTTTGAGGTGCTCGCGACCGGGCTCGCGGCGATGTTTGGGGACGGGGATGAAGGAGCGGCCGGAGAGATAGCGGCCGGTGATGGAGTTGGGGTTGGCGGTGACCTCGGCGACGGTGCCGGAGGCGAGCAGATGACCGCCGAGCTCGCCGGCCCCGGGGCCGAGATCCAGCAGGTGGTCGGCGGCGCGGATGACGTCGGGGTCGTGTTCGACGACGAGGATGGTGTTGCCGAGATCGCGGAGCTCTTCCATGATGCGGATGAGCTTGGCGGTGTCGCGGGTATGGAGGCCGATGGAGGGTTCGTCGAGGACGTAGAGGGCGCCGACGAGGCGGGATCCGAGGGAGGTTGCAAGCTGGATGCGCTGGGATTCGCCGCCGGAGAGGGTGGAGGAGAGGCGGTCGAGGGTGAGGTAGTCGAGGCCGACCTGATGGAGAAAGCTGATGCGCTGGCGGACCTCTTCGAGGATCTTTCCGGCGATTTCATTTTGTGCCGGTGATAGTTGCAGATTGTCGAAGAACTCTGAGGCGGCGGTGATGGTGAGGGCGGAGGCCTCGCAGATGTTTTTGGCTGCGGACCCTGCGGGGCCGGGGAGGAGAACGGCGCGGGCCTCGGCGCGGAGGCGCTGTCCGCGGCAGTCGGGGCAGGTGGCATAGCCGCGATATTTTGAAAGGAAGACGCGGACGTGGAGCTTGTATTTCTTGCGATCGAGGTCGGCGAAGAAGCCGCGGATGCCGGGAAAGGTTCCGTGACCTTCGTCGATGATGCGCTGCTGTTCGGGATCGAGGTCGTACCAGGGGACGTACGTCGGGATGCCGCTCTGCCTGGCGAAGCGCTTGAGCTCGCTGTGCATGGGACGATATTTTCCCCCGGCCCAGGGAGCGATGGCGTTGTTTTCTAGGGTGCGGGATTTGTCGGGGATGATGAGGTCGGGATCGAAGTCGATGGTATTGCCGAAGCCCTGGCAACGGGGGCAGGCGCCGTAGGGGTTGTTGAAGGAGAAGAGGCGCGGCTCGGGCTCGCGGTAGGCGCGGTGGCAGGTGGAGCACTCGAAGGCGGCTGAATAACGATACTTGTTGGGAGCCTGGTTTTCTTCGCGTGGAAGCGTATGAAACTGGACTTCGCCGGCCTCTCGGTAGCCGGTCTCGATGGCGTCGACGAGGCGGGAGCGGATGTCGGGGGAGAGGGCGAGGCGGTCGATGAGGACGAAGATGGGGCGGTTGAAGTCGAGCTCGAGGAGGGACTCGGGGGTGGAGAACTCGACGATGGAGCCGGTCGAGCCATCGAGCGTGGGCTGGTAGAGGCGGTTGTAGCCGCGGCGGCGGAGCTCGGTGAGGCGATCTTTGAGGGCGTCGGTGATGTCGAAGACGGGGGGTGCGGGCGGGGCGTTCTTGAGGGACTTCTTCGTCGCTTTCTTTGCGGGCCTGGGCGCCGGTGTGGCGTTTGTTTCGGTTTGGGCGGCGACGGGCTGCTGAAGCGGCTCGATCTTGAGCTCGGCGCGCTGGATGGGAAAGAGGGCGTAGACGCGGGTGATCGGATCGCCCTCCCGTCCGCTTTGCGCGAGCAGCGAAGTGACGATCTCGTCGACGGTGTCGTGGCGGACGGTTCCGCCGCAGTGGAGGCAGGTGACGGTTCCGCAACGCGCGTACAGCAGGCGGAGGTAGTCGTAGATCTCGGTGGCGGTGGCGACGGTGGAGCGGGGGTTGCGGGTCTGGTTCTTCTGCTTGATGGCGATGGCGGGGGCGAGGCCGTCCATGTGATCGACGTCGGGCTTCTCGATGCGCTCGAGGAACTGGCGGGCGTAGGCGGAGAGCGACTCGACGTAGCGGCGCTGGCCTTCAGCGTAGACGGTGTCAAAGGCGAGCGAGGATTTGCCCGAGCCGGAGACACCGGAGACGACGGTGAGGGCGTTGTGGGGGATGTCGACGTCGATCGACTTGAGGTTGTGGGTGCGGGCGCCGCGGATGGTGATCTGGTCGTTCACTGCTGGTCAGGCCTCGGCGGGTTGGGGGCGGAAGATCTCGAGGATGAGGAGGCCGGCGCCGATGCAGATGGCGGAGTCGGCGACGTTGAAGTCGGGCCAGTGGTAGTGAATGATGTGGACTTCGAGGAAGTCGATGACGAAGTGGTGGACGATGCGGTCGTAGAGGTTGCCGATGGCGCCGCCGAGGATGAGGGCGAGGGCGACGCCGGTGACGGAGAGATCGCGGCCGGTGCGCCAGATCATGACGGCGACGATGACGGCGGCGAGGATGGAGAAGGCGATGAGGGCGTAGCGGACGGTGTCGGGATTGGCGGTGTCGGCGAGGAAGGAGAAGGCGGCGCCGGTGTTGAGGACGTGGGTGATGCGGAAGACGTGCGGGATAACGGTGATGTTCTGGCCGGAGCGGACGTTTTGGATGATGAGGAACTTGGTGAGTTGGTCGAGGGCTACGGTGAGGGCGGCTAGGAGGAAGAGGAAGGGGCGGCGGTCTGTGTTGTTGATGCTGCTCGCGGAGAGTTGGGGTGAGGGCTCGGAAGTGGAGGTCATTGGGCTGCGACCTCCGCGGCCGAGGCGGGGGGCGAGGTGTAGGGCGGGTAGTTGATGGCGGCGAGGGCGTCGGCGCAGCGGAGGCAGACGGTGGGGTAATCCGCGCTGTCGCCTACGTCGGGGACGTAGCGCCAGCAGCGTTCGCACTTGGGACTGGAGGAGCGATGCACTTTGTAACCAGTCAATAACTGTTCGCTATCAGGCGTGACGGGATGATTCCTGAGTGTGACAGCCGAGACATTGAATAGCTCAGGAAGAGCAGCTTCATACTTTCGGAGAGTACTGAGAGTTGGCTCAACATCGTTCCCAAACAGAGTGATCAGTACTTCTGCTTCGAGAGCTTTTCCTATTTCCTTCTTGGCACGACTGACCTCGAGGTAGCTGTTTACTCGCTCTCTCACTGATAGGAGGAGCGTCCAGTCTTGTTCGAGTTGGCGGATGGTACCGGGGATGATGTCCTGCATGTCGGGGAAGAGGGCCAGGTGAACGCTCGATTCGCGACCTTCTACTTTGGGGAGGTAAGACCAGACCTCGTCGGCGGTGAAGGAGAGGATGGGGGCGATGAGGCGGGTGAGGGCTTCGGCGATGCGCCAGAGGGCGGTCTGGGCGGAGCGGCGGGTGGGGGCGTTGGGGGCGAAGGTGTAGAGGCGGTCTTTGATGACGTCGAGGTAGAGGGCGGAGAGGTCGGTGTTCACGAACTCGTTGAGAGCGTGGTAGGCGCGGTGGAACTCGAAGGTGTCGTAGGCCTTGCGGATCCTGGCGTCGAGTTCGGCGGTGCGGGCGAGGATGTACTGGTCGAGGGGTTCGAGTTGGGCGAAGTCGAGGACGGCGTTGGTTGCCGGGTCGAAGTCGTGGAGGTTGCCGAGGAGAAAGCGGAGGGTGTTGCGCAGCTTGCGGTAGTTCTCGCTGACGCGCTGCATGAGCGCCTCGCTGGCGGCGACGTCTTCGCGGAAGTCAACGGACGCGACCCAGAGGCGGATGACCTCGGCGCCGAGACGGTTGGCGACGTCGACCGGATCGACGCCGTTTCCGAGCGACTTTGAGAAGGCTCGGCCCTGCTCGTCGAGGGTCCAACCGGAGGTGGCGACGGTCTTATAGGGTGCATGCCCGCGCACGGCGACGGAGGTGAGCAGCGACGAGTGGAACCAGCCGCGGTGCTGGTCGCCACCCTCGGTGTAGAGGTCGGCGGGGATCTCGAATTCCGGCCGGCGGAGGTCGGGGTCCGCGTCGAGCACGGCGTGCCAGGAGCATCCGGACTCGAACCAGACGTCGAGGATGTCCATCTCCTTGCGGAAGTCGTCTTTGTGGCCGCAGTTTTTGCAGGTCGTGTCATGGGGAAGGAGGTCGGTGGCGGTGTGGGTGTACCAGGCGTCGGCGCCTTCCCTGCGGAAGAGGTCGACGATGCTGCGATTGACGGCGCGATCGTTAAGCGGTGTGTGGCACTTCTCGCAGAGGAAGACGGCGATGGGAACGCCCCAGATGCGCTGGCGGGAGATGCACCAGTCGGGGCGGGTGGCGATCATGTTGGAGATGCGCTCTTCGCCCCAGGCCGGGTCCCAGGCCACGTTCTTTATCTCGTCGAGGGCGCGTTGACGGAAGGTGGTGACAGGCGAGTCCGCATTTTCAAGCTCGGCTACGCTCGCCGGCATGGGGGTGTCGATCGCGATGAACCACTGCTCGGTGGCGCGAAAGATGACGGGGTTGTGGCAGCGCCAGCAGTGCGGGTAGGAGTGGACAAGATTCTGGCGTCCCATGAGGGCTCCGCGCGCGTCGACCAGGGCGATGATGGGGGCGTTGGCTTCGGTGATGGTGAGGCCTTCGTAGCCGAGCTCGGGAGGGGAGTTTCTGAGGCGGCCGGCGGCGTCGACGTCGCAGAGCTGGGAGAGGCCGTAACGGGAGCCGGTGGCGAAGTCGTCGGCTCCGTGCGAGGGTGCGGTGTGGACGGCGCCGGTGCCCTGCTCGGTGGTGACGTAGTCGGCGTTGACGCCGAGGATCTCGCGATCGAGGAAGGGGTGCTGGAAGGTTGCGCGGTCGAGTTGATTACCCCAGAAGGTCGCTAAAATCTCCACCTCTCCTAGATTGCAAGCCGTCGCCGTGGCGCTAACCAGCTCATTGGCGACGATGTATGTCGCTCCGTCGGTAGCTCTGATCGCGGCGTACAGAATATCGGGGTTGAACGCGATGGCCAGTGAAGCGGGTAACGTCCAAGGTGTCGTGGTCCAAATAATGGTATAGAGGCTATTAGGTGAGGAAGGAAGGTCTTGAATAGACTGCAGTGAGCGCGTGGATCCGAATGCAGTAATCCCCTCGGGGTTCGCAAAGCTCTTCACGCGGTAGCGGACGTAGATGGAGGGCGAGGTGTGCATCTCGTACTCGACCTCGGCCTCGGCGAGCGCGGTTTTGTCGTGAATGCACCAGTAGACCGGCTTGAGGCCCTTGTAGACGAAGCCGCCGGCGTAGAAGTCGAAGAAGGTCTCGATGACCGAGGCCTCATAGCCCTTTGACATGGTGAGATAGGGATCGTTCCACTGGCCGAAGACGCCGATGCGTTCGAACTGGGAGCGTTGAAGATCGACATACTTCTCGGCGTATTCGCGGCAGGCGCGGCGGACGGCGAGTGCCGGCATTTCGAGCTTCTTGCGGCCGAGCTTTTCGTCGACTTTTATCTCGATGGGAAGGCCGTGGCAGTCCCAGCCGGGGACGTAGGGTGCGTCGAAGCCGGCCATGGTCTTCGATTTGACGACGAAGTCCTTGATGCATTTATTGAGCGCGTGGCCGAGGTGAATCGCTCCGTTGGCATAGGGAGGGCCATCGTGCAGGATGTACTTTGCTTCCCCAGCCCGGGCGGAGCGGATCTGCCCGTAGAGATCGGCTTTCTGCCATTCGGCAAGGCGCGCCGGCTCATTCTGCGGCAGATTGGCCTTCATGGGGAAGGTGGTTTGCGGCAGGTTGAGGGTTGCCTTGAGCGGCTTCGGCTCTGCCTGATGCCGCTCTGGCGCCGGCTTCGACTCTTCGGACCCTGTTGTTCCCTTCCGTGCTTCCGATGCTTCCGGCATCCGATCCCCTGGGTATGGCGTTAGAGGGCGTTTGGCCCAAACCTCTATTGTATCCGGCTACAGAACGAGAGGATGCGGAGTGGAAAGAGACCTCTGGAGGGGGTGCTGCGTCAAACTCATGACACAACTTTCGTGTGATAGCGCGAGCACGGCCTAGCGAATATTTGTAGAATATGCAACAGGCCAGTAGAGACGCGCTTTTAGAAGAAAACCGGCAATGGACTGGTGACGTAGTTCATAAAGCGCAGAGATCGAGAGGGCGGGCAAGGGGGAGCTTCCAGGTCCTGTATTCCGCCGAGGCGAAGCAGATATGGGGATGACACTTTTGACACCACCTGAGACGGAGACCGAGAAGGGCAACCCAAGTCTGCCGGCAGGGCTGGCTCCACAGTGGAGCGAGATGAAGGAAGAGGGCGTCTTCGCATCGCTGGTTTCGAGCGTTCGCGACGTCTTCTTTCCGGAGAAGCTTCCTCCGCTGGAGTTGCAATCGAAGCCGCTCCCGGTCGTGGACCGGATGAAGTTTCAGCGTAGTCCGACCTCGACGGCGATTGCGGTCGTGATCCATGCGGTTGTGATTGGGATGATTGCCTGGCTGCTGTACAAGGGTGTGAAGATGGCAGCTCCGCAGGTGACGCACCTGGTGACCCCGATCGACGTGCCATTGGCGCCCCCGAAGGCACCGCCGAAGGCGCAGGCCATGGGTGGAGGCGGCGGATCGAAGGGGCCGACGCCAGTGGTAAAGGGGCATCTACCTAAATTTGAGGAACATCCGATTGTTCCGCCGAGTCCACCTCCGCCGCAACAGCCGAAGATCGCCGTTGAGCCGACCATCAATGTTCAGAAGGACTTGAAGATGGCGACAAACAATATGCCGAACATCGGTGTTCCGAATTCGCCGATCGTGGGTGCGTTCTCGCCCGGTGGCGGAAAAGGTGGAGGGCTCGGACCCGGCAATGGAAACGGGCTTGGGCCGGGTTCAGGCGGGAATACGGGCGGAGGCGTCTACCACGTTGGAGGCGGGGTCTCAGCACCCGTAGTGCTTCATTCCGTGGAGCCGGAGTTCAGCGAAGAGGCGCGCAAGGCGAAGGTGGCTGGCAATGTTCTGGTGAGCATCATCGTCGATGCGAACGGGCATCCGCAGAACGTTCGGGTTATTCGCGGAATCGGCATGGGACTGGATGAGAAGGCGGTCGAGGCAGTGCGACAGTACCTCTTCAAGCCAGCGATGATGAACGGCAAGCCGGTTGCGGTCCAGGTGAACTTCGACGTCAACTTCCAGATCTTCTAGGGTTTCCGGTTGAAGATGCAGTGAGGCCCGCTCTCAGGAGCGGGCCTCACTGGTTAGGCGGAGATCCTTTTCGCTAGCGCGCGGCGAGAGCGGGTGCGATCTCCTCGAAGGTGAGATTGCCGGCGGGGCTGCCGGAGTTCTGCTTCCATTGGGTGAACAGCGTGCCGTAGCTGTCGGTGATGCAGGTGGAGCGGTCGATACCAAGACTTTCGAGGCTGCGTTCGATCCAGTCGGGCGGGCCTTCGAGTTCGGCCCAGATGCCGATGGGTGTCTCGTCTACCACGAGGTGGGCGAGGGAGCCGGAGCCGGGCACAAGCTGGGACCACTCGGTGCGGAATTTCTCGTAGGTGAAGGCGGGCGCATAGCCGATCTGCCGAAAGATTTCGGCGAGGGCATCGCAGTCGCCGACCATGGTCTCGGTTTCGATGCGGGTCTTGTAGCGGGAGTCGTCGGCGTTCTCGGGCATGCGTTTATGAGTCAGGACGCAGAGGTCGCCGTATTTGCGGAGGCGAAGGATCTGGCGACGCTCCCGCAGAGTGCGCGAGGGTGTGTCGTAGAGGGTGTTGTGCTCGAAGGTGCGTGGGGTCTCGAGGTGAAAGCGGAGCGAGGGGAGACGGGCCTGGAGGGCTGCGGAATCTGCGACGGGGAACTTGACTTCTATCTCGGCGCTCTGCATGGCGAAAGTATAGGCGTGTGGGCCATAGGATGAGGGAGAGGATTTGCACAGATGGGGCAGAGGACGTTACGGCTGAGCGCCGCGTCGAGAGAGGATGTGGAGCGGGCGGCGGAGATCCTGCGGAGGGGAGGAACGGTCGCATTTCCGACGGAGACAGTCTATGGGTTGGGTGCAAATGCGATGGATGCGGCAGCGGTGGCGCGGATCTTTCGAGCCAAGCAGCGACCCTCGTGGGATCCGCTGATTGTGCATGTGAGTGATGAGGCGATGCTGGCGCGGGTGGCGGAGATCGCGGGCGAGGCGGGAAGGAGGATGCGGCTGCTGATGGAGGCGTTCTGGCCGGGGCCGCTCACGCTTCTGCTGCCGCGTACGGAGGCGGTGCCGAGTCTTGTGACGGCAGGACGGCCGCTGGTTGGGGTGCGGATGCCGCGGCATGAGACGGCGATGGAGCTGATCCGGGCGGCGGGTGTTCCGGTGGCTGCGCCCAGTGCGAATCGGTTTGGACGGACGAGCGCGACGACAGCAGAGCACGTGCTTGAGGATCTCGAGGGGCGTATCGACGCGGTGGTCGACGGGGGAGCGACGACGGTGGGGGTTGAATCGACGGTGCTGGATGTCGACGCGTCGCCGATGGTGATTTACCGGCCCGGCGCTGTGACTTTAGCGATGATCGCGGGGGTTGCGGGCGAGGTGAAGGCGTTCGATGGGGCGGAAGTGTCGAGCGAGGCGGAGCCGGCGAGCCTGCCTTCCCCAGGGGTGGGGCTGCGGCATTACGCTCCGCGGGCGAGGCTGGTGCTGGTCCGGGAGCTTGCGGCGGAGGTAAGAGTGTCGCTGGTGGAAGCGATTGGTCGCGAGGGGGAGGTCTGTGTGGGCGTGATGCTGCCTGAGGGATGGGAGAGATGTTCGGCGACGCGGGTGTACCGGTGGGGGCGGTGGGAGGATGGGGAGATGCTGGCGCGGCGGCTGTTTGACGGATTGCGAACGCTGGATGAGGCGGGTGCGGAGGTGGTCGTGTGCCCGCTGCCGCCCGCGGGTGGCCTGGGTGAGGCGCTGCGGGATCGGCTGGAGAAGGCGGCGCGAGTGAAGTGAGAGCTTTCGCGGCTAGCGCGCTGCGGAGGAGAGCTGGGTCGCGAAGGCATCGAGCGAGAGCGAACGGAGGAGATTGCGGCGCATGCCGGAGTAGACCTGATCGAGGCCGCGTGCCGCCTGCTCGATCCACGGGAAGGTGAGGGTTTCGGAGAGGCGTTCGAGTTCCGGGCGGAGGTCTATGTTGCGAACGAGCTCGGGGGTTCCGGCGGAGAGCAGGAGGAGATCTTCGAGCAGGAGAGCGAGCGCTCGGAGGAGGGCGGTGGTCTTCGCCTGTCCTTCGGCACCCGCGCGGTAGGTCTCGGTCATCTTGAAGAGTGCGGTGTGATCGGGTTCGGCGGCGGCGTTGCGAATGAGAAGCAGAGCGTCGGCGCGAGCAGCGGTGTAGGCGGCGAGATCGAAGGAGAGGGCCCGGCCCGCGGCACCCTGGGAGAGACGGGCTATCAGAGCGCGATGCGCGGGCGGAATATCGGCGCGACGGTCGTTGAGCAGCATTTCGATCTCTTCGGGCGGGAGGGCGCCCAGGCGGAAGTTTGCGCATCGCGAACGCATGGTGGGGAGCAGCTCATTCGGGTTCTCCGAGATGAGGAAGATATGAACGGTGGGTGGCGGCTCCTCGAGCATCTTGAGCAGGGAGTTCGCGGCCTCTTTCATGAAGTTGGAGGCGGGGAAGATGAAGATCCTGCGCGGGGCTTCGGAGGGCAGGTAGTGGCCGCGCTGGATAAGGGTGCGTACCTGGCCCAGCTTGACGAGGAGCTGCGGCGGATCGGGTGGGATGATGAGGACGTCCGGATGCGGCTGGATGAGGACGCGGGTGTCCTTCTTGTCGGCCTCGCGGAGATCTTCGCGCGTCGCCACGGCGGCTTCCACCAGCTCGGCCAGGTTAGCGGCTGAGGCGATGCGGGTACAGTTTCGGCAGACTCCGCAGAAGCTTGCGAGCGACTGGCCGTTCGACCAGAGATCGCGGGGCTGGCGCTCGCATTCAATCGCCATCGCGAGAAGGAGAGCGAGGGTGTACTTGCCCGCGCCCTCGGGGCCGGAGAGGATCAGCGAGCTGGCCAGGCGGCCGACAGCGATGGCGCCCCGGAGGCGCTCGACGGTGGCGGAGTTGCCGATGAAGTCGTTGAAGGTGGAGGGAAGGATGCTTTGAGTCATTCTGGGTGCTGCTGCGATGGGAGGCCTTGGAGGAGAGGTTACCAACGGGGGATCGGTCTGGACGGCCTATTCAGGCCAGGTACTCCTTGAGCCATGGGTCGGTGGTGTGAACGAGCTCCTGCGTGTTGCCGTCGAAGATGATCTTGCCTTCGTTCAGAACGAGGAACTTGGTGCCCGGGTCGATGCCGTTGTTCACGTCCTTGGGCGTGAGCTCCATGTGATTTGTCTCGGGGTTGAATCGATTGGTGGCGAGGGTGAAGGCGTCCTGGAGGCGGTGGGTGATGAGCAGCGAGGTGGCGTGGGAGACGTCGCGCTGCTTGACGACGAGCTCGATGATGGTGGTTGAGGTGATGGGGTCAAGACCGCCGGTTGGGGAATCGTAAAGGATGAGGTCTGGGCCGGTAATGATGGCGCGCGCGATGGAGACGCGACGGCGCATGCCGCCCGAGAGCTCGGAGGGGAATTTAGCGATCGCCTGCTCGAGCTCGACGAAGCGGAGGACCTCCTCGACGCGCTTGTGCGACTCGTCGTGGGGGATCCGTTCCTCGTTGAGACGGTAGGCGATGTTGTCTTCCACGGTGAGCGAATCGAAGAGCGCGGACTCCTGGAAGACCATGCCGATGCGAGTGCGGAGCTTGTAGACGTCGACCTCGCGCATGGTGTTGATCTCCTGCCCGAAGACCCGGATCGAGCCGCTGTCGGGCCGGATGAGACCGTTGGTGAGCTTCAGGAGGACGGATTTGCCGCAGCCCGCGGGACCGAGGATGATGCGGGTCTCCCCGGGATAGACGGTAAAGGAGATGTTCTCGAGCACGGGCTTCACGTCGAAGGTGATCGAGACCTTGTCGAAGACGACGACCGGATCCTGGCTCGCCGGTGGCTCCGGATGGCGCTGCTCGCGGCTGTCGATAAGGGCTTCGGGCATGGTTGGTCTGGCTGGTCTAGTCCGTCAACGGCCGAAGATGCCGATCATGGTGCGGCTGATGAGGAAGTCGATGACGATGATGAAGACGGAGCTGACCACGACGGCCTGGGTGGTGGCTCGTCCGACGCCCTGGGTTCCGCCCTTGGTATTCATGCCGAAGTAGCAGCCGACCGAGGCGATGATGAAGCCGAAGAAGAGCGGTTTGGTGAGACCCTGAACGACATCCGCATAGACCAGCGATCGATAGGAGTTGTGGAAGTAGGAGCTGGCATTGAGACCAAGCAGGGTGACAGAGACGAGGGCTCCACCGGCGATGCCGACCGCATCCGAGAGGATGGTCAGGAAGAAGAGCATGAAGACGGTGGCGGAGAGCCGCGGTGTGACGAGTCTGCGAACGGGATCGGTGCCGAGAGCTCGCATGGCGTCGATCTGCTCGGTGACCTTCATGGATCCGAGTTCGGACGCCATCCCGGAGGCGTTGCGGCCTGAGACCATGAGGCCGGTGAGAACGGGGCCGAGCTCCTTGACCATGGAGAGGGCGACCAGATTTCCGGTCATGCCAACCGCCCCGAACTGCTGCAGCGAGGTGGCCGACTGGAGGGCGAGGACGCAGCCGGTGAAGAAGCCGGTGAGAACCACGATGGGCAGGGAACCGACGCCGATCGAATCCATCTGGGTGTAGATATCGGCCCAGTAACGGGGGCGAGAGAAGAGGTTTCCGACAGCGCGGGCGGAGAGGACGGAGTAGTCCTGAATCGAGCCGATGATCTGTTTGAGGAAGACCTCTGGGGAGACGAGGGGCATGGGTTCTGTTGCTCAGGCTATCAGATGCGACCGACGACAAATCGACTGGAAGAGCCTCCCAGATGGGATCTTCCGGCCTCTGGGAAGGGGACCCTGAACAAAGTACCGGTGCTGATGCGAAAATAGAGGCATGGCGGATGTGATGACAGCGGCCGTGCTCCATGGCAAGGAGGACCTGCGGCTGGAGCAGGTTGCGCTGCCGAGGCCGGGCGCGGGTGAGATCGTGCTCCGGGTAGGCGCGGCGCTGACCTGTGGGACGGACCTGAAGGTCTATCGCCGCGGGTATCACGCGATGATGCTGACGCCGCCGATTCCATTTGGCCACGAGGTAGCGGGAGTGGTTTCGGAGGTGGGCGAGGGTGTGACGTCGTTCCAGGTCGGCGATCGTGTGGTGGCGCTGAACTCGGCTCCCTGCGACCGCTGTTTCTGGTGCAAAAGGGCGCAGCAGAACCTGTGCGAGGACCTGCTGTTTAACAATGGCGCTTTTGCGGAGTTCATGCGGGTGCCGGCGCGGATCGTGGAGAAGAACACCCTGCGAGTGCCGGCCGAGATGCCGCTCGAGCATGCGGCGCTTACAGAGCCGCTGGCCTGTGTGGTGCGGGGCATGGAGGAGAGTGGAGCGGCTGCCGGGGACACGATGGCGGTGATCGGTGCGGGACCGATCGGCCTGATGTTTATGCATGTGGCGGCCCTGGCAGGAGTCTGCGTGATCGCGATTGTGAGGCGGGAGTCGCAGAGATTGGCGGCGCGGATCTTTGGAGCGACGGAGATCGTTGTGGCCGGGGGAGACGAGGAGACGGTGGCGGCAGTGAGAGCGCTTACACCCGGCAATCGCGGCGTCGATGTGGCGATTGAAGCGGTGGCGACTCCGGATGCATGGGAGTGGGCGGTGAGTATGGTTCGGCGCGGTGGGGTGGTGAACTTCTTCGGCGGGCCGCCGAGCGGAACCGTAGTCGCGCTCGACACCAACCGGCTGCACTATGGCGACATCAAGCTGCTGGCGAGCTTTCATCACACGCCTCTGTCGTGCAGGGCGGCGTTCGATCTGCTCCAGAGTGGGCGTTTCAAGTGCGCGGAGTACATCACCAAGCGTGCGGGTCTAGGCGACGTCCCGGGCCTCTTTGAGAGAATGCTGACGCGAGATGACAGTGCGGGCGTGCTGGACATTAAAACGGCTGTCTTTCCGGCGGGAGTGGGGCTGTGACGTCCCCTGTGGCGGGCATCGTGGATGCGAGGATTGCCGGCGAGGAACTGGCAGGTGCGCCCGAAGAGCACCGGACGCCTGAGGAGCGGCCGAGCCTCGAGGAGGCGAGGGCCTGGTGCCACCGTCTGGCGACAACCCATTACGAGAACTTCCACGTGGCTACGTGGTTTTTGCCGGCGCGGGTGCGGCCGCACTTCGAGAGTGTGTACGCGTACTGCCGGGTCTCGGACGATCTTGGCGACGAGGTGGCGACGCCGGAGATCGGGATGCGGCTTCTGAACACGTGGGGGCAGATGCTGGACGAGTGCTACGAGGCTCCGGAGAGGAGCAGGCATCCGGTGTTCGTGGCTCTGCGCGAGACGATTGTCGCGTGTGATCTGCCGAAGGTCCTGTTCGCGGATCTGCTGCGCGCGTTTCGGCAGGATCAGATCAAGACGCACTATCGGACGTGGGATGAGGCGGTGGAGTATTCGCGGGAGTCGGCGAACCCGGTTGGCCGGCTGGTGCTGCTGGTCTGCGGATACAGGGATGAGGAGCGGGCGCTGCTATCGGACAAGATCTGCACAGGGCTGCAGCTGGCGAACTTCTGGCAGGACGTGGTTGAGGATGCGGAGCGTGGACGGAGGTATCTTCCGGCCGAGTTTATGGAGTGCTTTGGTGTGGAGGATGGGCAGATTGAAGGTCGCGTCTTCACACCGGCGTTTGCCGCGATGATGCAGGCTCTGGTCGAGCGAACGCGGGCGATGCTGCGTGAGGGAGGCGCGATCAGCGGGACGGTGGACCGGGAACTGGCGGTGACGCTGGATCTGTTCCGCAAGGGCGGAGAGGCGATTCTGGACGGGATCGCGGCGCAGGGCTTCGACACGCTGCGGGGGCGGCCGGTGGTGACCAAGCGGAAGAAGGCGGTGCTGCTGATGGGTGCGCTGATGGCGAAGATTCGCGCGGGGCGTGGGCCTGCTGCCGAGAGGGTTGCACGGCCTTGACCACGGCTGAGGGTTACGCCTTCTGCCGGGGGGTCGCACGGCGTGAAGCCAAGAATTTCTACTGGGCCTTTCGGGTTCTGCCGCGGCAGAAGAGCGACGCGATGTGTGCGGTGTATGCGTTTATGCGGAGGGCAGATGATCTTGCGGACGACGAGACCAAAACGGTAGGGGAGCGCCGGGCGCTGATGGAGGCGTGGGTAGGCACATGGCGGGCCGCAAGGGCCGGCAGCGGAACGGGGGATCCGGTGTTCACGGCTTTAGGGGATACGCAGCAAAGGTTTGGGATATCGGATGAACTGCTGGAGGAGCTGGTGCGTGGGACGACGATGGATCTCCAGCCGCCGAACGAGGCCGAGCGCGGTCTTCAAACCTACGCTACTTTCGAGGATCTCTATGCCTACTGCTACCTGGTCGCTTCGGTCGTGGGGCTCGTGTGCATTCATATCTTCGGATACAGAGATACTCGCGCGGAGAAGCTGGCGGAGGAGACCGGTGTCGCGTTTCAGCTCACCAATGTGCTGCGGGATGTGCGGGAGGATGTGGAGCGGGGTCGCGTGTACCTCCCTGTCGAGATGATGGACGAGTTCGGGGTGTCGGTCGACCGGCTTCGCGAGCTGTCACGAGGCGCCGCGATGGAGGAGGGGGAGCGATCGCTTCTGGCGACTCTGGGCATACGCGCGGAGAAGTACTACCTGTCGGGAAAGAAGCTGATCCCTCTTCTTGACCGTGACAGCCGGGCGGCGATGTGGGTTCTGCTGACGATCTATCACGGTCTGCTGCGGCAGATCGCGGGGCAGAGGATGGAGGTCTTCCGGACGCGGGTGACGGTATCGACAAGAAGGAAGCTCTGGATTCTGGTGCGCGGTGCGGGCATGGCTGCATGGAACCGGGTGATTCCGTGAGCCAGACGGATGTGGTGGTTGTGGGCGGGGGGCTGGCAGGTATGTCAGCGGCGGTGGCGTTGGCCGAGACGGGGCGGCAGGTGACGCTGCTGGAGTGGAGGCCGTACGTGGGCGGGCGTGCCTACTCGTACGAGCATCCGGCAATGAAAGAGGTGATCGATTCGCAGCACGTGATCCTGGGCTGCTGCACGAATGTGGTCGACCTATGTACGCGGGCGGGTGTTGCGGACTGGATCCGGTGGTACGCCGAGCTGGTGTTTCTGGAGCCAGGTGGCCAGCGATCCACGCTGCGATCCGGGGCGCTCCCAGCACCGCTGCACCAGACGTTGAGCTTTCTGCGTGCGCCGATGTTGTCGATGCGAGACAAGGCGGGCATTGCATCGGGAATGGCGCGATTTCTCAAGGGATATCCGGCGGACGATGGCGAGAGTTTCGCGAACTGGCTGCGGCGGACGGGACAGACCGAGCGGGCGATCCGGCACTTCTGGGAGCCGGTGGTGGTGGGCGCCCTGAACGATTCGTTTGAACGATGCTCGGTGAAGTATGCCGGAAAGATTTTTCACGAGAGTTTTCTGCGCTCTCCCCAAGCTGGGCGACTTGGGATTCCGGCACGGCCCTTGACGGAGTTCTTCGGTCCGGTCGCTCGGCTGGCGCAGGACAAGGGCGTGGAGGTGAAGCTGCGATGCGGAGTCTCGGGACTTCGGCAGGAGCAAGGCAGGTGGGTGCTGAACCTCAGCAGTGGAGCAGAGGTGCGGGCGGAGTCGGTCGTGCTGGCGACGGACTTCCGCAAGGCCTTGGAGCTGATGTCGGCGCTGCCCCACGAAGAGGCAAGTACGCCGGACATGGAGCAGATGTTGATTGCGCCGATCACGACGGTTCATCTCTGGTTCGACCGTGAGGTGACGGAGCTCGACCACGCGGTGCTGCTGGATACGCGCATCCAGTGGATGTTCGCCAAGTCTCGCATACGCCAATGGGAGAGGTCGCGGGGGAGCTACCTCGAGCTCGTGATCAGTGCCTCGTTCGCGGAGCTGGGAGTGTCCCGGGAGGAGATTCTGCGGCTGGCGCTCGCCGAGGCGGCCATCTTCTTTCCATGGATGCGTGAGGCCCGGCTGGTGAAGAGCAGTGTGCTGAAGGAGGCTCGGGCGACGTTCTCGGTGGCGCCAGGTATGGACCGGATTCGGCCGGGGCAGTCGACGCGGTGGCCGGGGCTGTTTCTGGCTGGGGATTGGACCCGAACAGAGTGGCCGTCGACGATGGAGGGTGCGGTGCGCAGCGGACGGCTGGCGGCGGGGGAGATCGAGGGAGATCGGTTGAAGTTTCTGGCGGCGGAGCTTCCGGCTACAGGCCTGATGCGGATCTTCGGATAAGCTGGCCAGCCGCTTGCTGCACCTTCGGATAGATCTGCGATTCGGGCGCGAAGTTCGCATCCAACCATTTTGTTCGAGCTGTCGGATGCAGGCGAGTCAGCTTTAAGAGGAACTTGGAATGTCGATGAATTGCGTGCGCATGGGAACGGGGCAGCCGTTGCTCATGCTCCACGGGCTTGGAGGCAGCTGGCGGTCGTGGTCGACGATCACGGGGCCCTTGCGGCAGCAGAGAGATCTGGTGATGGTCGATCTTCCGGGCTTTGGGGAGACGCCGCCGCTGCTTCGCGAGACCAACATCCTGACGCTGGCGGACTCCGTGACGAGTTTTCTGGGGGAACAGGGTCTATACGGCGTCGATGTGGTGGGAAGCTCGATGGGCGCTCGTCTGGCGATGGAGCTTGCTCGCCGGGGCGTCGTCGGAGCGACGGTAGCGCTTGATCCGGGCGGTTTCTGGCGAGGCTGGCAGAGGCGATTCTTCTACAGCTCCATGTGGGCCTCAATACGCCTGGTATGCCGGCTGCAGCCGGTGATGCCGGCCATCTGCAAGAGCCGAGTTGGCCGGACACTGCTGTTTCCGCAATTCTCGCCGAAGCCCTGGGCTCTGCCTGGGGAGGCGGTGCTCGAGGAGATGCAGAGCTACACGCGCGCTATGCGGTTCGACGAACTGCTGCATTCGCTCGCGTACGGTCCGGAGCAGGAGGGAGCGCCGGCCGGATCGATGAGGAAGCCGATGGTGATCGGGTGGGGGCGGCAGGATCGGGTGTGTATGCCGCGGCAGGCGGCGGTGGCGCAGACGCTCTTTCCGGATGCGCGGATGCACTGGTTCGATCGCTGCGGCCACTTTCCTCACTGGGATCAGCCGCAAGACACGGTCCGGATGATTCTGGCGAGCACCGGTCCGGGTCTGCTGTAGATCATTGCCGCTGCGCTTCGTGGGGACGCGGGAACGGTCGTTGCGCCCTCGTCAACTGGAGGCGGAGGGCAGATTGCTCTGGATCCGTTTCGCAAGGGAGTCGACCGAGGTGTTGTCGGCCATCTCCTGGAGTTCCTCGTCGTCTTCGGCATCGGGTATATCGAGTTTGCGGCAGATGGCCTGGAGCAGCTGAAGAGCTTTCGTGACCTCTTTCTCCGCGAGCAGATCGATCTGGAGGTTGAGGTGATCGCGGGCATCGCTGCGCTGCTGCATTCGATTCTGCTTCATGAGCACGAAAGTGCTGAGCAGAACGCCCTCGACCGAGACGGTCATGGCAAGCAGGATGAACGGGTAAGGATCGAAGTGCGGGAAGAATGAAAACGCCTTGCTGTTGACCAAGAACCAGACGGTAAAGATGACCAGGTGGATGACAACGAACCAGATACTTCCGCTGAAACCGCCGATTACGTCGGCGATGAGGTCTTTGGGAGATCGGCGTTGCTCAAAGCTCTGTTCGAGGTCGGCTACGGTGCGGATATTGGATTCGACCGTGGGCGTAGCGGTCTCAGGAGTCATCGCAGGCATGGGGAGATAGATGCGGGAGAGGGAAGCGTGATTCCGTCTTCCCAAGGGAATCTGTTCGCCGAGTTCCCACGTGCCATGGAGCGAGTTGATCCTGCGAAATCAGGCGCGATCAGCTGAACAAAAACTCCTTGGTGCGAAGCTCTTTGACCGTATCCCGGAGTTTGGCGGCCTTCTCAAACTCGAACTTCTTCGCGGCTTCGCGCATGTCGGACTCAAGTCGGGTGATGAAGGTGTCGAGTTCGGCCTGGGTGTTGAATTCGGGCATGCCTTCGGTCTCTTCGACCAGGTCGGCGTAGTCGGCGCGGAGGATGCCGGCAAGGCCCATCTCGAGCGGGCGATGGATGGCCTCGGGGGTGATGCCGTGCTCTTCGTTGTAGGCGACCTGCACCTCGCGACGGCGATCGGTCTCGTTGATCGCGCGCTGCATGGAGTCGGTCATGTTATCGGCATAGAGAATGGCCCGGCCCTGGAGGTGGCGGGCAGCGCGGCCGATGGTCTGGATGAGCGAGCCCTGCGACCGGAGGAAGCCTTCCTTGTCGGCATCCAAGATTGCTACAAGCGAGACCTCGGGTAAATCGAGACCCTCCCGGAGCAGATTGATGCCGATGAGGACGTCGTACTCGCCCTTGCGAAGGTCGCGGAGGAGCTTGATGCGTTCGAGCGTCTCGATCTCGGAGTGCATGTAGCGGCAGCGGACGCCAACCTCGGTGTAGTAGTTGGCGAGATCCTCGGACATGCGTTTGGTGAGGGTGGTGACGAGGACGCGTTCGTCCTTTTGAACGCGGTCGCGGATCTCGGCGAGAAGATCGTCGATCTGACCCTTGACTGGGCGGATCTCGATCTGCGGATCGGTAAGACCGGTCGGCCGGATGATCTGTTCGACGACGACCCCGGCGGCTTTGGTGAGCTCGTAGGGGCCGGGGGTGGCGGAGACGTAGATGATCTGGCCGGTGCGGCCTTCGAACTCCTCGAACTTGAGCGGCCGGTTGTCCATTGCCGATGGGAGCCTGAATCCATAGTCGACGAGGTTCTGTTTGCGCGATCGGTCGCCGTGCCACATGCCGTGAAGCTGGGGGACGGTGACGTGCGACTCGTCGATGAACAGCAGGTAGTCACGCGGAAAGTAGTCGAGCAGCGTGGGTGGAGGTTCGCCCGGAAGACGTCCGGAGAAGTGGCGCGAGTAGTTCTCGATGCCGTGGCAGTAGCCGACCGACTTGATCATCTCGAGATCGAAGCGGGTGCGCTGGTGGATGCGCTGCGACTCGACCAAGCGACCCTCTTTCTCGAGCTGGGCCTCCCACTCGCCGAGCTCGTTGAGGATGGATTCAGTGGCCGTGCGCTTGCGTTCCGGCTGCACGACGTAGTGGGACTTGGGATAGATGGGAAGCCGCGAGTACTTCTGCTTCACGGTGCCGAAGAGTGGGTCGATCTGCGCAAGTGTGTCGATCTCGTCACCAAAGAGCTCGACGCGGTAGGCGTTCTCGTCGTAGGTGGGGTAGACCTCGATGATGTCGCCGCGCACACGAAAGGTGCCGCGGCGGAAGTCGACGTCGTTGCGCTCGTAGAGGATCTCGACCAGGCGGCGGGTGATGTCCTCACGCTTGATCTTCTGTCCGCGCTCGAGCAGCAGCAGCATGCCGTAGTAGGCCTCGGGCGAACCGAGCCCGTAGATGCAGGAGACCGACGAGACGATGATGGCGTCGCGGCGCTCGAACAGGGTTCGGGTGGCGGAGAGACGGAGCTTGTCGAGCTCCTCGTTGATAGTCGCCTCCTTCTCAATAAAGAGGTCGCCGGCGGGGATGTAGGCCTCGGGCTGGTAGTAGTCGTAGTAGGAGACGAAGTACTCGACGGCGTTGTTGGGGAAGAATTGTTTGAACTCATGGTAGAGCTGCGCGGCGAGAGTTTTGTTGTGCGCGAGGATGAGCGCGGGCCGGTTGGATTCGGCGATAACGGACGCCATGGTGAAGGTCTTGCCAGAGCCGGTGACGCCGAGCAGCACCTGGTCCTTCTCGCTCGCGGCTAGACCGGAGACCAGCTCGGCGATGGCGCGCGGCTGATCGCCCCGGGGCTTGTAGGTGGTCGTCAGCTGAAAGTCCATTCTCCTAGGATAACGGGTGTGACGCGGCGTGAGGCAGAGTCAATCGCCGCGGAATGTAGCATCTCAGTAGGGGGATGAGGAGAGCCTATGAGTGCAGGGGTGCAGCTATGGCTGGTTCGGCATGGCGAGACGGAGTGGAGTTTGAGCGGCAAGCATACGAGCCGGACCGATGTTCCGCTGACCGAAAAGGGAAGGGTGCGGGCGATCGAGCTGCGAGACTACCTGTCGGGGCGGAGTTTCGATGCGGTGCTGACGAGCCCCATGCGGCGGGCCCGGGAGACCTGTGCGATCACGGGCTACGGAGCGCAGGCGCAGGTCGAAGAGGGGCTGCGGGAGTGGGACTACGGCGTCTACGAGGGCCGAACGACCAAGGAGATTCGGGAAAGCGAGCCGGGGTGGAGCGTCTGGAAAGACGCCATTGCGAGCGGGGAGACGGTGGAGCATGTCGGTGAGCGCGCAGACGGCGTGATCAGGCGAGCTCTCGAGACTGCTGCGGGGAAGGAGCAGGGGCGCGTCCTTCTGTTTGCGCATGCGCACATTCTTCGGATTGTGGCGGTGCGGTGGATCGATCTGGCGGCGCGGGATGGACGTCTCCTGGCCCTCGGGACGGGCAGCCTGAGCGTTCTGGGATGGGAGCGCGAGACCCGGGTAATCGAGAGCTGGAATCGCGGATTCGAGGAAGAGAGTTGACAGCCGGATTCAGGATGAGAGCTGCGACCGAGCGGGTCTGCAGTGTCTGACAAGCTGCCGAGCTTTCGCTGGTGGTTGAAGTGGCTGGTGCTGCTTGCGCTGGCGACCGCAGCTTGGCGCCTGGCCATGATGCAAGGCCCAGGGAGCGGCTGAGTGGGCCTGGATTGCGCTAGAGAGTTGCGATGATGGTGGGCCAGTCTGAGGGACTGTTCGCGATGTGATCCGGCGGAACGGTGACCAGGCTCTGTGGAGCGAGGCCGAAGGTGCATCCGATGGTTCGCGCTCCACAGTTGCGGGCGGTGAGGATGTCGACGGCAGAGTCGCCGATCATCACCGTTTCCCCTGGGGCGATCCCGGTTGGATCTCGACGGTTTGCGATGGCGAGTGCGGAGGCTTCATCGATCAGAGTCAAGAGGCCGTGCGGGTCGGGCTTTTTCGTGTGAAAGCTGTTTCCTCCGTAGATCCGGAAGAAGAACGGCGACAGGCCCAGATGTTCACAGATGTCTTCGGAAGGACGGATGGGCTTGTTGGTGAGACAGGCCATCAGCAAATTTGGGTGACTTGACCGGATGTTCTCGAGCGCCTCGAGAGCTCCCGGGTAGACCTCCGTAAAGTCCAGTTTGTGGACGCGGTAGAAGTCGAGGAAGAAGGTGAGCGCCTCAGCGACGTACACCTCATCATGGAGGTCGCCCTCCGGATCTCCGAATGCACGACGCACCAGCATCGAGGCTCCGTCGCCGATATAGGTGGCGATGACCGCATCGGGAAGCGTGGGCTTTCCGTAATGCGTAAGCGTTGCATTGATGGAGTTGCAGAGATCCCGGCTGGAATCGATCAGTGTTCCGTCGAGATCGAAGACGAGAAGACGGGGAGAGTGGGGTCCGGAGAGGTCCCGAACGACCGATTGTGCCATGTTCCCAGGATACAGGCGGAGCGATAGGGACAGCCGTGAGCGATAGGGACAGGCGGGAGCGATAGGGAGTGCCCCCTCACTCACGCCGGGGATCTATTTGATCTCAACATCTCCGGATCCGGTGTTGATGCGCAGGGTGGGGCCGCCGCCGTTCACCGTTCCGTTGACATGGTGATGGTTGATCTCACCCTGCATGGCGATGGGCTGCTGGGTGCGAATGGATCCGGATCCAGTGCTGGCGCTGAGATTGAAGTGCGCGGCCGATCCGAGCGTGAGGCGAACGGAGCCTGAACCGGTATCGATCTTCCAGTCCGTCGCCGGAGTTCCGCTAAGTTCGATATCGCCCGATCCGGTGCCGGCCTTGAGGCCGCCCGAGACATTGCTGAGGCGGATATTGCCGGAGCCAGTCTGTGCCCTGACGTCGCCGGGAGCGCTCTGGTCAAGCTCGATGTCGCCAGAGCCGGTTTCGAGATTCGCCGCGCCATGAACGTTTTTTGCGCGCACATTGCCCGATCCGCTGCTGCCCTTGAACCTGGCGCCGACATCCTGAAGGTCGACATCGCCGGAGCCGGTGGAGGCCTCGATGGATGAGGCTCGTGGGAGCGTTACCTCATAGTCGACGGAGATATTGCGATATCGATCCCCGGAGTGGCGCTCGCCGATGATGATGTCGTTACCGTTCTGCACGATGGGTGGGTTGCTGGCGATCTGGTCGATGCGGGACTCGACATCGTTCCCCCCGAACCACCCGTTGCCGGCATGGAGATGCCCCGAGATGTGGACCTGGTTGTCGGAACCCGGCTTCAGACGGACATTGCCGGATCCAGTCGATACGCTTACGTTGGGGCTTGAGCCAGTCGATAGCGTTCGTTCGAAGTTGCGATCCGCAGCGAAGAGCGTTGCGGAGAGGAGGGCGAGAGATGCTGAGGTAGCGAGTGTCCTGAGAGTCATGATGCTCCTTGCGCCGGACCGTCCCGAAGGAGCGGTTGAAGAGATAAAGCTACGTGGCAGTCTGGCCTCTAAGCAGACCTCTACCAGGCCACATGCTTATTGCTGCAGAATCACAGTGTCGCCCCCATTGATTCCGGAGAGCACCTCGGTCCGTGTTCCGTTGGAGATGCCGGCGACGATGGAGACCGGGCGACGGCCCTTCTTTTGCTTTGGATCGGGAACCTCGACCGAGGCTTTGCGATCTTTGTCGTAGAGGACTGCCTGCTCGGGAACGGTGAGCACATTCTTGTGTTCCTCCAGAAGGATTTCAGCGTTGGCGGTCATGTTTGCCTTCAGTTCGCCGCCGGGATTGTCGATCGAGACGCGCACCTCAAACGTGGTGACGTTGTCCTTTTCAACCCCCAGAGGGGCGATCTTGGTGACCTTGCCGTTGAACGTCTTGTCTTTGAAGGACTCCACCTTGATGCGCGCAGGCTGGCCGAGGTAAACCTTGCCGATGTCGGCTTCATCCACCTTGCCTTGAACGTAGACCTGCGTGGTGTCGCCAATCGTCATGACGAGCGTTGCCGTGCTTCCGAGTACGAGGATGGAGCTGACGGCGTCACCGACTTCCACGTCTCGGGAGAGGACGATGCCATCCATGGGACTCGTGATGATGGTGTAGGAGAGCTGATCCTGGAGCTGCTTCAAAGAGGCCTGGGCCTGCGCGACCTGTGCCTGCGCCTGCCGCAGCTTCGAGCTGTCCACCGAGATCTGCGAGACCGCTTTGTCACGGATGTTTTCTGCGGCGAGATACTTTTGTTGCGCGTCGTCGAGCGCTTGCTGACTCACGACACCGGCAGTGGACATCTGCTGCGCGCGGTCGAACGTGTGCTTATACATGGGCAGATCCGGCGCCTGCGCGTTCACTTTGTCGTAGTCGATCGCGGCGGCGGCGGCCCTGGCGTTGGACTCCGCTGCTGCGAGCAGCGCCTTTTGCGCGGCGACCTGATCGAGGATCTCCTCCTGATCGAGCTGAGCCAGTAACTGCCCCTGGCGAACGTGCGCGTTAATGTCGGTGCTGAGACGAGTCACGATTCCGGAGGCCTTGGATTTCACCTCAACTTTGGTGATCGGTTGCACTTTTCCGGTCGCGACCACTGACTTCGCGATATCCCCCCGCTCCACTTTGGCGAGTTGGGAGGGCTCAATCTTGGTCCCGTTTCCGCGGGCGGCAACAGTCACTCCAAAGAGTACCGCGACGACCACGGCAGCGCTACCCGCCCAGAGCCATAGCCTATGTTTTCGTTTGCGCTCGTTTGCCACGGCTCACTCCGAGACTGCCCTCTTTAGAGGTGAGGTGCGGTCTGTGGTGTGCTTACGAAGCGGGGGCAGAAGTAGTTCCGTGGCACTGCCAGAAATCCTGCGAGCAGCCCTGGCGCTAGGCGTACTTGCGCAGTACGCCCAGGACCTTGCCCTGAATGGCGACACTTGCGGCGGGAGCGTAGATGGGCGCCATCTCATTATTCGAGGGCTGAAGCCGGATCATGCTGCCCTCCCGATAGAAGCGCTTCAGGGTAGCGTCGGTTCCATCGACAAGCGCGACCACGATCTCTCCTTCGCGGGCGACACGGGTTCGCTCCACCAGGACATAGTCCCCGCTGACGATGTGCTCGTCGCGCATCGAGTCTCCACGCACCTCGAGCGCAAAGACCTCCCGGTTGCCGATGATGTCGCTGAGCGAGATGCTTTCCGCGCTCTCAATCGCCTCCACCGGCTGCCCGGCTGCGATCCGTCCAAGTAGTGGCATTCGATCCGAGGCTTTTTTCAGGCTGCGCGCCGGAAGGACGTCGATGGAACGGCTGCGGTTATGTGCCCGCTGCAACATTCCCTTACCCTGGAGATTAGTAACATGCTTGTGTACGGTTGCGAGCGAGTTCAGTCCCAGGCCGCTGGCGATCTCCTCATAAGACGGTGAGTACCCGTTTTTTTGTGTGAAGTTGGAGAGAAAGTCGAGAACCTCTTTTTGCCGCCGCGTGATAGCCATGCGCACCATTCTAGCGAATAAAAAGCGAAGCGCAATAACCAAATTGATGGAGTGGGATCTACAGCCTTAGTGCGCCCACAGAATGTCTATCGCGGAAACTTTCCGCATTTGGGAATACGTGCGCATTATCTTGCACATTGTTCTTGCATCGGCCTACACACTGCGGGAAGGTACAGATTGTGATACAGAACGGAACCCTGAAGGACTGAATCAATGCGGATTTTCATTGTGGAACAGGATGCAGCCCTAGGACTGTTTTTGCAGAAGGGCCTTACCCTGGAAGGCAACGACGTGAGGTGGATCGGCAGCCCGCAAGAGGCTTTGGATTTGGCGGAGAGCCAAGCGCCCGATCTGATGGTTGTGAATGTGTCCGATGAGGGGGGGATGGACCTTCTGGCGTCTGTCCACCAATTGCACAGGCGCGCGGCAGTGCTTACCCTGACGCACTCTGATTCGGTTGAAGATCGCGTCCGTTGCCTTGATCTTGGTGCGGATGACTGCATGACCAAACCGTTCAGCTTCCATGAACTCACGGCGCGCTGCCGAGCCCTGCTGCGGCGCCAGGAGCGCTCGGGGCAGATCATGCTGGCCCAGGGAAGTCTCGCTCTGAACCGAATCAGCAGATCGGTTTCCTTGGCAGGGCAAGCAGTCGTGCTTACGGCCAAGGAGTTCCGGCTTCTGGAGTACCTGCTGCAAAATACCGGACGCTGCTGCAGCCGCACCGAGCTGCTGACAGAGGTGTTCGACCTGCCGGCCCGGAATGCGACGAATGTGGTCGATGTGTACATTAACTACCTGCGTAAGAAGCTTTCCTATGGTGTTGAATCTCCGCTGATCACGACGGTTCGCGGCGAAGGGTACTGCCTGGCCCGATCCAATCGCGCGGAGCCTGGACCGGTAAGCGCGGCGAGAAGCATGCACGCGAGCGCGTGAACTTGTGGGTGATTGCACCAGCCGTGATAGATGTGGTGGACTGGGACTGAGGCAATGGCAATGAGTCTTTCGCCGTGGATGTCCGGAACGCAGATGGGCGTGCCGGTGGCGGCGATCCTGCCTGCTCCACGATCTGTGGTTCTTGCAAGCGCCGACGCATCCCTGCGGGGCCGATTGCGGCTTGCCCTGGTCGACCTGAGATGGCAGGTGTACGAAGCTCCAGGCGGCGCGGCGGCGATGGCCTATTTAGATCAGCTTCGGCCAGAGGCTCTCCTGATCGACGGATGGCTTCCGGATCTTGAGGTGGAGGAGTTTGCGGAGCGCGCGCGGGCACTGTTTCCCGAGACTGACCTGGTCCGAATGGATGGGAGCCTGCTGAACTCCAGATGTCGCAGCCCGCGGAGGCATGAACTCCTGCAGGTGCTCCGTGAGGTTGTGGACGTCACTGCTGAGGGAACCCCACTCCTCTTCGAGATCCCGGCAATTGCGACCGGAGCTACGCAGGAGCTCTTAGCGGAGCGCGAGCATCTTCCGGTGTCCCGGGTCGAAGTGGCGCATGGGCGTCACGATCCTGGCCAAGCCCATCTGGTAAGCGGGTTCTTGCCCGAGATGGTGGGGACCAGTGCGGGCCTGGCGGAGTTGGGCAAGCTGGTGCGCCTGGTCGCTCCCCGGTCGACGACAGTGCTGATCGAAGGGGAGACTGGGACAGGCAAAGAGTTGGTCGCGAAGGCGCTCCATCGCCTCAGCTCCCGTTCGAATAAACCTTTCGTCGTTCTCAATTGCGCAGCTATCCCCGAGGCGCTGCTTGAAGCAGAGCTCTTTGGGCACACCCGCGGTGCTTTTACCGGCGCCGTGCGGTCGAGAACCGGGCGTATCGAGGCAGCGGACGGGGGCACGTTATTTCTCGATGAGATAGGCGAGATGCCCTTGGCGCTGCAGGCCAAGATGCTGCGATTTCTGGAGTGCGGCGAACTGCAGCGGGTGGGCGATAACGAGCCGACTTACGTCGATGTACGGGTCATTGCCGCGACGCACCAGCCCTTGGAACAGCGCGCGGAGGAACAGACGTTTCGCCTGGATCTGTACCATCGCCTGGCTGTCTTCCCCATCGACGTGCCGACACTTCGGTCGAGAGCGGAAGACATCCCTTTGTTGGCGAAGCATTTTCTGTCCTTGCTTGTCCGCGGACCAGAGACCAAGCAGGTCTCCGATGCGGCCATGGCGCGGCTCAAGCATTACCACTGGCCCGGCAATGTCCGGGAGCTGATGCATGTGCTTGAGCGCGCCTTAATTCTTGCGGGATCGAACCCTGAGATCGGCACGGAAGAGATCCGGCTGCGTAAGCGGGATCGATCCTCCTGATCACGGCGGCTCCTCCTGCCGCCTCTGCTTTTATGTCTTCCATCCCATTTCGCTCCATTCAAAACTAAGCGTCCCTCCGGTTCACCCTAGTCTCTCGTCAGCGACCACGGACCGATGTGCGTGCGTCGCGTGACCTAGCGCGCGCTCTATACCTGCTTATTAGCGCGGGCACATGAAGTCCATTAGGCGCTCCTCACACAAACACCACATAGGTACACCCAGGTCATGCTTTGAAGCTATCTTCGCCCTCCTGCGGTGCGGAATGATCAACTTGTGTCTGCGCTAAATCCTGGCGATTGAACGACATCTGCGGCTGCCGGGCGAAGAGTGGGAGAAATCTAATCGAAGGTGGAGCGAAATAGGGCACCAGCTTGCATTACTCAGTGCGTTGGATGGGCCGCACAGAGTGATTCGGGAGAGTGTGATGAGCGTAGGAATGGGATCGATCAAAGAGTACCAGTTCGTACCAGCAGCAGTGTTCACCTACGAGGCATGTGAGATTGCGGCAACAAGGCAGGAGAGCAGCAGCAGTGCCCCGACGGTTTCGGAGGCGTTGATTCTCGATCACCTCCCAACAGTCCGGTTCGTGGCGCGAAGAATCCACAAACAGCTTCCTCAGCACGTTGAGTTTGAAGAGCTCGTCTCGGCGGGGATCGTCGGTCTGATCGATGCGGTTGCGAAGTTCAAGAATGAAAAGAATGCTCAGTTCAGGACCTACGCGCAGTTTCGCATTCGGGGCGCGATCCTGGATTCACTGCGAAGTCTGGACTGGAGCCCGCGTGAGCTCAGACGCAAAGGCCGCAGTGTAGAAGAGGCGATCCGTCTGGCAATGCAGCGCTTAAGCCGGACGCCTTCCGACCTCGAGGTCGCAGCGCAGATGAGCATCAGTTTGCAGGAGTACCAACGTCTGCTCACCACACTCAAGGCGCTCGAAATTGGAAGCCTGAACGCGGAGCGTAACGAGGAGACAGGGGAAGAGGAGCTTGCCTACGTCGCCGCGCCCGCCGATGAGGATCCCCTTTTCCGGTGCATGGAAGCGGAGATGAAGCTTCACCTAATCGAGGCGATTGATTCTTTACCGGAGCGCGAGCGTATGGTGCTGACCCTCTACTACTACGAAGAGCTGAATCTGAGGGAGATTGGTGAACTATTGGGAGTTGTGGAGTCGCGCGTGTCGCAGATCCGGAGTTCCGCTGTGTTGCGGGTGCGGTCGGTCCTGAGTGCGTTTACGACAGTGCCGGCGAACAAAGGATAAGGGCCGCTAACCTGATCAGAGCCCTTATCCTTACCTTCTAAGTTGTTGGACCTGACGGCAGGGTAAGAGACCGGTGTTCCGCTCTATGCGTTCTACCTTCTGCGACAGGACGCTCTGCCTAGTTAGTGGAGAAAGCCGTGCCCGACACCGTATCGGCAGGCTGACTGGAGGCGGGGGAGCCCGCTTCGGCTTCGGTCCCGTTATTTGGGCCAAGGCCAAGCTTGATGATCGCGCGGGAGTCGGGAATCAGCTTGGTCTGCCAGCCGTTATCGGCTTGGAACTTCTGCATGGCGGCTTCGGTGCTTCCATCCCAATGTCCGCTCGCCTCTCCGGACAGGTACCCCGCGTGGATGAGAGCGGTCTGGATCTGGACGGCCCGGGTGTCGTCGATCGCTCGCTGCGGCGCAGGTTTGGAGGAGGATCTGGTGCTGTGGCGATTGAACAGCCGCTGCGACGTGGGGCCTCGGCGGGAGTGCGTCGACGCAAGAACAGGGAGAGTGATGAGAAGGATCGCTGAGCCTTGAAGAAGGCGGCCTATACGCATGGGGCAGACACCTCAGGGAAGTAGTGTCGAACAACGCTCTGCGGAAATGTTCTGATCACCAAGTTAGGGTAACCGCGTGGTACTGCTATGGCAAGCGCCAGTGTGCTCCCTTTCGCGCTCTTTTGTAGTAGCAATCTCGCCCGAAGTGTGATCCGAAGACACTCCCTTTCGAAGCTTGACGCGGAAAGAACCAGCCGCGAGAGGAGGTAAACAGACTTTTGCGGAACGAGCCCTGGGGCGATCAACGATGAGATAGGAAGAGGGGTGGGAGCCAGGTGAGTGTCACCGTGTGTACCTGAAGGGACGGCGTAAGCGGTCTCGCCTACGCCGTCTCTTTTCTTGGGCTGGAATGGATCTACTGGAGAGTTCCACCGACGTAGGTGTCGCTCTTGGCTTGCGGGTAGCGAACGACGAAGACGACATCATCTTTGGCTTTTATCGTGGAGACAATTGCTCGATAGCTGCCTTCATCCATGACCGGCTTCCGGTTGATCTCGCGTATCACGGCTCCCTTTCCAAGGCCGATTTCGTCGGCGAAGGAGCCGGGAGTGACGCTGGTGACGATGACACCGCTTTTGACGCCGAGTTTGCTGGCCACCTGCGGCGGGAGCGCGCTAACGGTGATGCCGAGTTTAGCCTGTCCGGCGTCGCTCTCCTGCGGAGCCGAGTTCTCTTCCGACTCGCCTGCCAGATCCGCATAGGTCTTGGCCCGGTCGCCGATCGCCACGGACGCGGAGTTCTGCTTACCGTCGCGCAGGTATCCGAGCTTGACGCTGGTTCCGACCTTGCGCGCCGAGATGTCGGCGATCAGGTCGTCGCCATCTTTAATGCTGCGACCGTCGATCGAGAGGATTACGTCCTGGGGCTTGAGTCCTGCCTTGGCAGCACCGCCGCTTGGACTGATGGAGCTGACGATGACGCCGCCATTTGCAAATCCATACATCCGGCTGACCGCGGAGGACTGAGCCGCCTGGAAGGTGATACCGATCGATCCACGGGTGACCTTGTGCTCGGGCCCGATCAGCATGTTGTAGACGCTGGCGATGGTGTTTGCCGGCATCGCGAAGCCGACGCCCTGGGAGCCCATGGACTGGGTGTAGATTGCGGTGTTCATGCCGACGACCTGCCCTGCCATATCGACCAGTGGACCTCCGGAGTTGCCTGGATTGATGGCGGCGTCGGTCTGGATGAACTTCTGGAAGGAGTTCGCGATTCCGCCCGCCCCACCCCCCTCTTCGATGGAGCGATTCTTAGCCGAGATGATGCCGGCGGTCACGGTCTTCGACAAGGCGAAAGGACTGCCCACAGCGAGGACCCAATCGCCAACCTGTGCGCCTTCCGAGTTGCCGAGCTTGATGGTCGGAAGCGGTTGAGGGGCATCGATCTTGATGACGGCGATATCCGTATCTTTGTCGACGCCGATGACCTTGGCGGGACGTCCCTGCTCCCCGGGCCCGCCATCGGGATCGGTCGAGAGCTTGACGAAGATCTTGTCGGCCTTGTCGACGACGTGGTTGTTGGTGATGATGTATCCGCGGGAGTCCACGATGAAGCCCGATCCGAGTGCACGTCGTTCTCCGCCGGACGGACCATCCTCTTCTCCATCTCCGCCCTGTCCACCCTGGCCACCGAAGAAGCGATTGAAGAAGTCCTGCATATCGCCCTGCTGGCCGCCCTGATCTCCCCCATCCCCTCCATCGCCGTGGGGATTGCCCTGGAGCGGACCGCGTTGTGCTCCAGGGCGACGGCCGCGGCGATTGATCGACTGCTTGGGCAGCGACTCGGTGTTGATGTTCACGACGGCGGGGCCGACCTGTTTCGCGATCTGGGAGAAGCCGTTCGACAGCGTCGTCGGATTAGGGATGACGAGGGGGCGCGCATCGGTCGAGTCAACTACCTGCGCCTGCTCTTTGCCGCTCACGCCGTGGGTGAGAACGGAGCCGACGAGGATGCCGGTTGACAGTGTTGCGAGGAGGGCGAAGGTGGTGGTGAGGCGGTGCATGCGGATGCGATCCATCAGGCTTATCGGTTCAGTCCGGGGTGTTTCCATTGACAAGGTGTCCTCTTTCAATTCGATGCGAGTTGGCTCGGATAGCTGCGGACGCGGTGCCGGAGGTGTTGATGAAGCTCCTGCTGTGCCGAGGGCTTTGAACCTGGCCGCAACCGGTCCACCAGCTTTACGGAGGTTTAGACGCGGGGCGTGGCCCAAAAGTATGATTCCAGTGTATCGGCAGGGAGCCGATCAGGCGCATAGTGGGCTCAAACCGGCTCGATGGCGACGGGGGTGGGGAGAGCGAGCAACTCGATGGTGGCAATTCCGCAGAGGATGAGAGCGGCGCCGATCAGCGAACGGGTGGTCATCTGTTCGCCGAGAACGAGGAAGGAGACAGCCAGGGCAAAGACCGGTTCCAGGGTGAGGAGGATCGCTGTGTTGGTGGGGGGGATGTGTTGCTGCGCCCAGCTTTGAATGGTGAAGGCGGCCGCGGTCGCGAGCAGGCTGGTAACGCTAAGGGCAAGGAAGAGACGGCCCGAAAGCTGGAGGTGAAGGCTGCCCGAGAGAGGCAGGGTGAGCAGCATGAAGGCTGCGGCGAAGGTGATCTGGAGCGTAGCCAACGGTCTGGCGCGGATCTCCGGTGCGAGATGGGCGAGTGCGAGGAGGTGACCGGCGAAGGCCAGGGCGCAGGCCAGAGTGAGCCAGTCGCCAAGGCCGATGCCGACCGAGACAGTCCTCAGAGTGGTGCCGGACGGTGTGGTCAGAAGAACCAGACCGGCAAAGGCGAGCAGGGCTCCGATTGCCGTGGTCTTCCCTGGAGGGGGAGAGCTCCTCGGCCGAAGGATGCGAAAGGTCGTGAGCACCGGAACGAAGACCACAATGAAGCCGGTGATGAGGGCGGATTTGGAAGAAGTCGTCCGGGCGAGACCCAGGGTCTGGAACTGGTAGCCTGCGGCCAGCAGCAGACCCGCGACCATTCCGGCTACATAGGTGCGGCGCGGCAGACGGCGGAGTTGACGCCGGTTGATGATCGCGAGGGCAGCGGCTGCGAAGGCCATGCGGAGCAGATTGAAGAGCAGGGGAGAGGCATCCGTAAGCGCGTTCTTGACGAGGGCGAAGGTCGCTCCCCAGATAGCGACGACGGCGAGCAGAAGGAGGTGCGCGAGAGCCTTTTTACTCACAGGCGATGGCTCTCCCGACGGCTCTCCCGCCGGCTCTGCCTAGTTAGGCTGAGGTTCGCATTACCGCGGAGCCTCCGCGGGTACTTCGGTGAGCGGGGCGGTGCGATCCCCTTTCGGGGTATGCGCTTCGGTTTGTTGGGACGCTTCGGAGGATGGGTGCGGATCGGAGGCCGAGGTCGGCTGTGCCGGTGCGGTGTAGACCGTCTCGCCGTTTACAACCGTGCGAAGGACGTGGGTGTGGAGCAGGTCCATCGGGCTTGAACTCGTCGGGTCGTGATCCAGGACAACCATATCGGCGAAGAAGCCCAGATCAAGACGGCCGACGGTGTGCTCGCGGAACTCGGCGAAGGCGGGCGCCTGGGTGTAAGCGTAGAGCGCCTCCTTGATGGTGATCTTCTCTTGCGGCTGAAAGGTCTGGGTCCCGGCTTCGTTCTGCCGGGTGACGGCGGCATAGAGGCCGCGGAAAGGGTTGATGGATTCGACGGGGTAGTCGGTGCCGAAGGCGAGGGTGACGCCGTGATCGAGAAAGCTGCGCCAGGCGTAGGCGTACTTGACGCGATCGGGGCCGAGGCGCTGCTCGGCCCAAGCCATGTCGGTGATGAGGTGAGACGGCTGCATGGAGGCGATGACGCCAAGGCTCGCGAAGCGCTCGAAATCGGCCGGGAGGAGGACCTGGGCGTGCTCGATGCGTAGGCGGCGGTCCGCGGCGGTGGTCTCGGGTGAGCTGTGGGTGACGATGGCGGCGTCGGGGTTAGGGGGAGGTGTGGGGTGGTTGGCGGGAATCGCTGTTTGCTCCGGATTTGCGGTCTGCTCCGGATTTGCTGTCTGCTCCGCGGCGGAGAAAGCGTTCAGAGCCATCGAGTTGGCGCGGTCGCCGATGGCGTGGAAGCCGATCTGGAAGCCGGCCGAGGCACGCTCGGCAGCCATGTGGTTGAGGTCGTCCTGATCGTAGCGAGGTAAGCCGGAGTTGCCGGGGTCGTCCGCGTACGGCTCTTCGAGGGCGGCGGTGCGGGAGCCGAGCGAGCCATCCATGAAGCCCTTAAGCATCGTGAGGTGAAGGATAGGGTCGGCTGCGGCGTGGCTGGCGCGGCGCTGCTTGAGGATGGCGAGCGGCTGGTTGAACTCAAGCCACTCAGCGACGCGGATGGTGAGTTGATGAGCGCGTTCCAGCTCTTCCAGGGCGAGGAAGTCCTCCCAGTCGGAGTTGTCCTGGACGGTGGTGACTCCGTGGGCGAGAGCGTCCGCGATGGCAACGGTGATGGCACGGCGGCGTTCGGCCAGGGTTGCGTTGGGGACTTTGGCATACACGAGGGCGCTGGCTGCGGGCTCGCGAAGAATGCCGGTAGGTTGGCCGGAGGGGTCCCGGTCGATTCTGGCGCCTGCGGGATCGGGGGTAGCGGCAGAGATGCCGCTGGCGGCGAGCGCAGCCGAGTTGGCGACCGCCATGTGCTCGTCGACGCGACGGAAGATGGCGGGATGGCCGGTGGTGACCGCGTCAAGGTCAGCGCGGGAGGGGAGCTGCTTGGTTGCCCACAGGGTGTGGTCCCAACCGCCGCCGAGGAGCCAGGATCCGGTCGGGGCCTTGGCGGCATAGTCGCGGATGCGGCCCTGCATCTCGCTGAGCGAGTGGGAGCCGGTGAGGTCGGCCGAGAGCTTCTGACGACCGGCGTTGGCCATATGAGTGTGGGCGTCGTTGAAGCCCGGCATGGCGAAGGCGCCATTGAGGTCGACGACGCGGGTCATTGGACTCTTCAACTTGAGGATTTCGGCGTCAGCACCGATGGCAGTGATGATCCCGTGCGAGACGGCCATCGCGGAGATCCGATCGGGGGTTGCGCCGTGGTCGTCGGCACGGAGGTGCGATCCGGTGAGGATGTTGCCATGAAAGAAGAGGACGTCGGGCGACTGGGGCGCAGCCGCGACGGCGGGGGCCTGACCCCGCGAGTGGACGGCTATCGATAAGAGCAGGAGCGCGGAGGTGGCGAGGCGTCGAAGCGAAGGGGGCACGGGTGGAGTTTATCAAGGCTGGCGAGGTCACTTCGTCCGACCTTCTAAAGCGCGGGTGGTACCTTCCCATCGAGACAGTCACAGGTCGGGAGTGAGGGTTCTTTTAGGCGTCGCGGTCCGCTTCCGCAGGAGGCTCGGGAGAGGCTTCGGCGATACGCTGAGCCGTATCGAGGACCGTGAGGAGGATGCGGCGAAGGGCGACCTCGCGGCCGGTGGGGTCGTACCACTCGGCAAGGGTGTGGATGCCTCCGCCGGTCCCGCCTCCGCCGAGCGCGACGGCCGGGAGGTGCAAGGAGAGGGGAAGGTTGGCGTCGGTCGACCCGATGCGGGTCTCGGTTCGGAGGCCGAGGTGACGGTCGACGGCGCGCACGGTTTCGAGCAGGGGAGAGTCGTCCGGAAGAGCGGCGGCGGGGCGTTCGCCGATGGTCTCGATGCTGAGCTGCGCGGGGGGGTGGGCGGTGTTCTCCGCGTTGGCGGCGTCGATGGTCTGGCGCATGGCCGCACGAACTTCGTCGGCGGAGACTCGCATCTGCGCCGGGTGCGTGGAGCGGAGATCGAGCAGAACGGTAGCGGACTCAGGGATGGAGTTGATGGAGGTGCCGCCGGAGATCTGGCCGGCATTCAGAGTGGTTCGAGGATGGGAGGGGAGCGGGAGCGAGGCTGCCTCGACGAGCGCGCGACTGAGGAGAAGGATCGGGTTCGGAGCTCCGGCATCGGTCCACGAGTGGCCCCCGGGGCCGGTTACGGATACGCGCAGGCGCAGGCTGCCGAGGGCCCGTGTGACCACGGTCGAGGAGCCGCCGCCCTCGAGCGCGATCGCTCCGGCGATGCGATCGCGATACCGGCCGCGAGTGAAGAGGTGTCGCATACCGCGCAGGTCGCCTTCGCCCTCTTCGCCGACATTGGCGGCAAACAGAATCGTTGTCGGGGGCGTGATGCCAGCGAAGTCGAGAGCGGCGGCAATGGCCAGCAGCGCGGTGAGTCCGGCCGCGTTGTCGCAGACGCCTGGAGCAAGCACCCGGGCGCCGTCCTCTCTTGGATCGCACAGGGTTCCCGGTGGAAAGACGGTGTCGAGATGAGCGGAGAGCAGGAGCACGCCCGAACCGGTAGCGTTAGCGGCTCCGGCGCGCTCGCCGAGCACATTGCCTTCCTCGTCCAGGTGGACGTCGCTGAGGCCGAGCGCGCGAAAGCGCTCTCCGAACCACTCGGCCCGGGCCTGCTCGGCAAAGGGCGGAGCGGGAATGCTGACGACTTCAAGCAGCCACTGACGCAACTGCGGCTGGTGGAGGTGGAGCCAGTGAAAGGCCCTGTGAACGGGGGTAAGCGCGGCCAAAGCCAGGATGCGGCGATGCGCCGTCGCTGGCGAGAGGCTCGTTGGCGAGAGGCCGTTCATCGAGGTGCCGCCAGGCCGGGGCACTCTGTGCCATAGATGTCGAGCATCTTGAGGAGGCTCATGGGTACTCCACATCAACCAGAAAGAGGCCGCGGGCGGGGGCGGTAGAACCAGCGGCCGACCTGGAACGAGCGGCAAGGATCGCCGGAATAGCATCGGCGGAGGCGCGCCCTGCACCGGCTTGGACGAAGGTTCCCACCAGGTTACGGACCATGTGATGCAGAAAGCCTGAGCCGGTGACCCGGTAGACGAGCAGGTCCGGCACCCTGCCCTTCGACGAGGTGTTGCTTCCCGACAGGCCATAACTCCCAGCGGAGCTGTAGCTCCAGGACGAAGTTGAGATGACGCGACAGGCGGTCGGCGGGGCTTCGGGGTAGCCGGGCAGAGCGTCGCCGAGGACCTCTCCCCCGAGCTCTGGCCCCGCTGCCGCGAACGAGGTGAAGTCGTGGCGGCCAAGGATGTGCGAGGCCGCCTGGTTAAGGATCGAGAGATCCAGCAGCAGAGGGTAGTCCCAGACGTACGGCGAGAGCATAGGGGGACAGATCCTCGCTGCGCCCCTATCCGAGAGGCTGTTCTTGGGCGATCGATCCGGGAAGCGCTCGCCCCGGGATTCTTCGACCGATGAACCCCGGGATCTTGTCTCCGATGAACTCGGAGAAGAAGCAAAGATACGGTACTCGTAGGTCTTGCGGATAGCGCTATGGCGAGCGTGGAAGGGAGGTTCCACCACTTCTATGGAGAGGACGCGGACGCTGCCTGGAAGCAGTCGATTAAGCGCGCGATGGAGGTTGGCGGCGGGGATGGAGCAGGTCAGCGAGAAGCTGGCGACCTGTGCGAGGGCATGAACGCCAGCGTCCGTTCGGCCGGAGCCCTGGGGAAGGACCGACTCCCCGGTGATGTGACGGATGGCTGCGGCGAGGGTGCCCTGCACCGTCGGCAGATGGGGCTGAACCTGCCATCCGTGGAAGCAGGTTCCGTCGTAGCTAAGGATCAGCTTCCAGAGGCGCATGGCGATGCCTTGGACGGTACCATGAGCGATCCCGGGTGAGACCTTCGGTATACTTCGACCATCCTTAGAATGCACAGGAGTGCTGACGCCGGCAGAGCTCCGGTCCAGGATCTGCCTTATGACCCCGCAGGCGATTTTGCGGAACCGAGCAGGTGGTCTCTACGTATGTTTGCCTGTGCCTGCAGTGTTCCGTCTCTGTGCCGCCGAGGATTGCTTGAAAAGAGTTCGAATCTTCCGTCGGGGTGGGCGCGTCAACAAAGGATCAAGAAGATGTGGGACTGAGGTTTAGGTCGCCGGCGGGGAAGGTTCTGCGCCGGTTGGGATGAGGGACAGGGTATGGTCGCCTTTTAGGAGTCGGCCTGGCCGAGAATGCTTCGAGAAGCTGGAGAACGCATCGTGAGATCAAGAGATTTGCAGGCCGCGGCAGGTGTGGCGTTGATGTTGTTGAGCATGACGACGCAGAACGGCTTCGCGCAACAGGCTCCCGCTTCACCGGCACCGCAGACCCAGACTCCGCCGCAGCCCCAAAGCCAGACCCAGACCAGTCCGACAGCGCCGACTGCCCCGCAGCCGGTGGTGAACGACACGACCGGACAGGAAGGCCTGCCGCAGGCTCCGCAGCCCAAGCTGACCGAGCCCCTCTATCTCCGGGATACGGGCAAGGATTACTCGATCCCGAAGAAACCCTTCCAGTACTCCAACCCACTCGCGCCGTATACCGCGACGAACGTTCCTCTGCCGCGGCTCACCAACACGGAGCGGCTTAACGGCTTGCTTCGCGACGGAAAGATCTACCTGAGCCTGGCCGATGCCGTGACTCTGGCGCTTGAGAACAACTTCGATATCGCAATCGCGCGAATCAATCTGGACATTGCCGACACGGACATTCTGAGGACCAGGTCGGGACAGATCTTTCGCGGTGTCTCGACCGGCCTGGTGACGGGCACGCTGGGCGGAACCACCACAACCATCACCGGTGGCGGAGGTCCGGGCGGAACCTCGACGGGCGCGGGAGGCCAGGGCACCGGCGCTCAGGGTCTGGTGCTCACGACCAACGGAGCTGGACCACAGCCGTACAACTTCGATCCGGTGCTGACCGGCAACCTGCAGTACGAGGCGTCGCAAAACCCGCAGTCAACCACCTTCATCACCGGAACCAACTCGCTGAATACCGATACCAGCAACTACAACTTCGGCTACCAGCAGGGGTTTGTTACCGGCTCGTTACTGAGCGTCACCTTCGATAACACGCGGCAGACGACCAACAGTCAGCGCTCGAACTTCAGTCCGCAGCTGCAATCGAACTTCAGGGCGCAGCTCACACAGCACCTCTTGCAGGGCTTCGGGCCCAGCATTAACGGACGATTCATTCTTGAGGCAAAGAACAACCGGCGGATCACGGACTCGTCCTTTAGGCAGCAGATCATCTACACAGTCAGCCAGGTTGAGACGATCTACTGGGCGCTGGTAAGCGCGTATGAGGATGAGCAGGCGAAGGAGCGCGCCCTGGCGCAGTCGACGCAGCTGACTGCGGACAACCGGAAGCAGCTCGAGATTGGAACTCTGGCGCCGCTCGATGTCGTGAATTCCGATGCGACCGTGGCGAGCGACAAGCAGGCGCTGATCGCGTCGCAGTCGAACCTTGAATACCAGCAGCTGATCATGAAGCAGGCGGTCGCGCGCAACCTGAACGATCCGCAGCTTTCAACCGCTCCGGTTATACCGACGGACCGGGTGGGCCTCGACCGTCTGCCGGAAGAGGATATGTCGGTGGAAGACCTGGTGAAGCAGGCGTACACCAACAACCCGCAGATCGAGCAGGCCGTTCTGAATATGAAGAACAATGAGATTACGATTCGCGGCGAGAAGAACGGTTTGCTGCCGGTCATCGATGCCTACGGGTTCTACGGGGGGAGTGGGCTCGGCGGCGGGCAGAACCCCAATCAGAATTGCAATCCGAATTTCGGCAGCACCGCTGTTGTTCCCTGCACCGCCACCAACGGCGGTGTCGCAGCGATCGGGTACGGGAGCGTCTTCCAGAATCTCTTCAACAACAACTCGCCGGATAAGGGTGTTGGCGTGAACATCACCATCCCGATCCGCAACCGCGCCGCACAGGCGGATCAGGCCCGATCGCAGATGGAGTACCGGCAGACCCAGATGCGGCTGCAGCAGCTCTATACGCAGACGCGTATGAACGTGATCAACGCCCAATACGCGTTGACCAACGTTCGCGCGCAGGTGCAGTCGGCAACCGCCGCCCGTGCTTTCGCTGCGCAGAGTCTGGACGCGGAGCAGAAGAAGTACCGTTTGGGTGCCTCCACCACAGCAAACGTGTTGCAGCAGGAACGCAACCTTGCAACGGCGGAGAACAACCTGATTTCAGCGACGGCAGCGTACGCGATCGACCGGGTGTCGCTGCAGCAGCTGCTTTCGAACACGCTCGAGCGGTACGGGATCAGCCTCACCGATGCGGCGATGGGCGTGGTGTCCCAGGCGCCAGTGATTCCGGGGCTGACAGCGCCCAAGGCTCCCGAGCCTCCGAAGCCCATCAGCAGCAATCCGCCCCCGGCTTAGGCTGAAGATCCTCGCGACCTTCTCTCGCTATCGGTAACGAGTGGAGGTCGCGTTCGGGAGCCAGCGGCGAGGTAGCCGGGATAGACTTGACGGTCTATGGCCGAACCCAAAAACTCGCTCTCCCAAGCGTCCTCCGCTTACCTGCGATCCGCCATGCATCAGCCGGTGGATTGGCGCGAGTGGGACGAGAGTGCGTTCGCGAAGGCGCGCGAGGAAGATAAGCCGGTACTTCTGGATATCGGGGCTGTCTGGTGCCATTGGTGCCACGTGATGGATCGCGAGTCGTACGAGGATACCGCGACCGCCGATCTGATCAATGAGCATTTTGTAGCGGTCAAAGTAGACCGTGATGAGCGCCCGGATGTGGATACGCGCTACCAGGCCGCGGTCTCGGCGATCAGCGGCCAGGGCGGGTGGCCGCTGACAGCCTTTCTCACTCCTGACGGCCGGCCGTTCTTCGGCGGCACTTACTTCCCGCCGGACGATCGGCATGGGCGGCCGAGCTTCCGGCGTGTGCTTCTGACCATGGCCGAGGCCTTCGAAAAGCGGCGGGGTGAGGTGGACGAGTCGGCCGAAAGCGTGATGCGGGCGATCGAGCACAACGAGGGCTTCTCCGGGAGGGCCGGCAACCCGGGGCCGGAGCTGGTCGCGAAGTTGGTCGAAGCGGCGCTGAAGCAGTTCGATTCGCGATCGGGCGGCTTCGGTTCGCAGCCCAAGTTCCCTCATTCTGCCGTCATCGATCTGCTGATCGATGCGGCTTCCAGAGTCTCCGTGGGGGCGAGATCTGAGGGAGTTGAGGCGGCCAGAACCGCGGCCCGCGTGACGCTCGAGAAGATGGCGAAGGGCGGGATCTACGACCATCTCGCGGGCGGATTCCACCGCTACTCGGTCGATGAGCGATGGGTGGTGCCGCACTTCGAAAAGATGGCGTACGACAACAGCGAGTTATTGAAGAATTACGTCCATGCCTTTCAGACATTTGTAGAGCCGGACTTCGCACGAGTGGCGCGTGAGATCGTGGGTTGGATGGATGCGGTTCTGAGCGACCGGAAACATGGCGGCTTTTTCGCCTCGCAAGACGCCGACTTTTCGCTCGATGACGATGGCGACTACTTCACCTGGACGCGGGATGAGGCCGCCGAGGTCCTGAGCCCGGCCGAGCTGGCCGTGGCGGGCGCCTTTTACGAGATCGGGGAGGTCGGGAACATGCATCACAACCCGGCCAAGAATGTACTGCATATCAACGGGACGATCGATCGCGTGGCCCGAACGGCCAAGGTCACGCGGGAGGAGGCGCAGCGCCTGCTCGCCGAGGCGAAGCGCAAGATGTACGAGGCGAGGCTGAGACGGCCGACGCCGTACATCGACAAGACGCTCTACACTGCCTGGAACGCCATGTGCATCTCCGCATACCTCGAAGCGGGGCGGGTTCTGGATCTGGACGGAGCGCGGGAGTTCGCGTTGCAGTCTCTCGACCGTGCTCTGGGCTCGTCGTGGAACAAGCGCTCGGGTGTGGCGCACGTGATCGCGTACGGAGAGGTTGGCGCTAAGAAAGACAGCGTCCCCGGGATCCTGGATGACTATGTGTTTCTTGGGCACGCCGCTCTCGACGCCTTCGAAGCGACCGGCGAGCTGCGCTACTACACGGCGGCTGAGGAGATCGCGGACAGCGTTCTCCAGCGTTTTTACGATCGGGCCGGGTGCGCCTTCTTCGATACGGACGCGACCGCGGAGGAGAGTCTGCGGATCGGTGCTCTGAGTGCTCGACGGAAGCCGCTCCAGGACTCGCCCACACCGGCGGGAAATCCGGTTGCGGCGGCCCTGCTGCTGCGTCTCGAAGGTCTGAACGGCCGCGAGGACTACATGGTGACTGCACAGGAGACGCTGGAGACGTTTGCGGGGGTGGTGGAGCACTTCGGCCTTCACGCGGCCACCTACGGCATAGCGTTGCAGCGTATGCTGCAGCGGCCGATCCAGGTCTGTGTCATCGGGGACGACCTGGAGGCGCATCGTATGGAGGCGGTTGCCCTCGCTCGCTTTGCCATTAACAAGAGCGTGATTCGACTGAACCGCGATCAGCTCTCCCATCTGCCGCCGGCGCTGTCCGAGACCCTGCCGCATCTGCCAGAGCTGCAGCAAGCCGGTAGCTTCGCGGTCGTGTGCAGCGGCAATCGGTGTCAGCCGCCGGTCAAGACGGTGGAAGATCTGCTGTCCGTCATGAATCAATCGGTGTAGATCGGGTCGGTTGCCGGTGGAAAGGGAAGCGCAACGCACTTTCAGCCGGTGAGCGGCCTTTGTGCTGGAGGTGCGGTCGGGTCGGTATGCTGCAGGATCAGCAGGCTGGCATCGTTGCCCAGCGGGATGCCCTCCCTTTCGAACGTCTTGATCACGCGACGCCGGAGCTCTCGCAGAACACCGTCCCTCTGATTGGCACGCACACGGAGGTTCACCGGGTAGATGACCTCGCGACCGTTGATCTTGTCGACGCCGAGGATATCGGGATTGGCGATGATCACGTCTTTGAAGGCGACGTCGTTGCGAACTTCGGCAGCGATGCCGCGGAGCACCTCCATAACGCGGTCCGGGTCGGCGATCGCGTCGACGCTGACCGAAAGGGATGCGATCGCAAAGTCGCGTGAAAGATTGGAAACAGTAGCGATCTGGCTGTTGGGAATGATGTGCAGGGTGCCGTCGCCATCGCGCAGACGCGTCAGACGCAACGTCAGATCCTCAACCGTGCCGGCGAGACCCGCGACGCGAACCACCTCTCCAACGTTGTACTGGTCTTCGACGAGGATGAAGATACCGTTCAGCATGTCCTTGAAGATCGACTGCGCGCCCAGGCCGATGCCGACGCCGACCACCCCTGCCGACGCCAGCAGCGGAGTCAGGTTGATGTGGAAGATGGACAGAACGTGCAGCAGAAGAATGAAGCCGATGAGACTGTAGGAGGTGGCACGCACGACGGCCGCCATGGTCCGGAGCTGGGACGCCCTCTGCGAGTTGCCCACCTGCCGGTCGGCAAGTCGGCGCATGCGATTCACGAAAAAGACAACGATCCGCTGCAGAATCACGGCAAGGATCAGAATCGTGATCAGGCGCGGAAGATCCGTGCGAACAAAGTTGATGATGTCCTCATGCCAATCCTTAGCAAGGATTTTGCTGATGGGATCGGCTTGCGAAGTCATCGCGGTTAGCAGCATCATTAAGTCTCGCTTTCGCAAGGGGAATCTGGAAGTGAGCAGACCCGTTCTTCGGCGCAGCTTGCTGCTCTCTCCCGGAACTAAGCTTAGCTGGTGGCGAGAGGGCGCGGAGGCGGTATGAGCAGGCTACGAGGTAGGAGCGTGAGTGTGGCGGCGTTTTTGCTGCTGGCTGTGAGCGGAGGGGCAGGCCTGTCTCAGCAGAGCGGGTCGAGCGGACCTCCGCAGCGGCCCCTGATACCGGATGCATCCCGTGGTCTGGGAGACCCAAACCGGGCGGACGACCCCTTTACCGCGAAGGTTGCCGAGCAGCAGGCTCGCAGCAGGAACTCGGACCGGCAGAAGCGGCTGGTGGCCGATACGGACAAGCTGCTGAGCCTGGCCACGGAGCTGAAGCAGCAGGTCGACAAGACCGACAAGAACATGTTGTCCGTCGATGTGGTCAAGAAGGCCGACGAGATCGAGAAGCTGGCCCACAGCGTGAAAGAAAAGATGAAGGGTGGGGCGTGAGAGAGATCGTCCCTCACGCCCGGTTGAAGTCGGACGTATCGAGGCACCTAACGGTCTAGGCTTTGTGGTGGCCGCGGTGGTGGCGGTGATGATGATGGGCAGAGGCCTCGGCAGGTACGGTCGAGACGGCGAAGACGGCGACAGCGGCAAAGGCAAGCATCAGATTGCGAAATTTCATAAGAATCAGTTCCTCTCTACCCCAGGATCTTTTGGTGCAAAGGTCCGGCGCTGCCAGCAGATTACTTCGACGATGCCAGGTGCTGGATGAAATTCTTCCTCGGGTGGACCAAAGGTTCTCTTTCAGGTTCGCCGCTTCTGTCGAGTGTCACGGAGACGCCGTTAACTTGGTGGCGTTTGAGCAAGGCGCGGTTCCAGGTCGACCAGGACATCGTCGCCCTCGGTGCGTACGGCGAAGACGTCCACCTTGGCTCGCTCCGGCGGCTCCGTTATGCCGGTCGCGAGCGAGAACGCCCAGGAGTGCCACGGGCAGACGACCGCATTGCCTTCGATCCACCCCTGGCCGAGCGGACCACCGCGATGGGGACAGATATTATCGACGGCAGCCAGGTCTCCGTTAAGTCGAGCGAGGCACACCGAGACCCCCTCCGCTTCAGCCTCGATCACATTGCCTTCCGCTGGCGCCTCCGATGCGCTGCAGAGTTTGACCCAGTGCGGCATTCCACATACCCCCCGTGCCTAAGGGTACCGGCACTCGACTAACCTAACAGGTGAGTGAGACGCGATTTCAGACGTACAAATAGAGGTTCAGAAGGAGCCGAACAGAGTATGCCGAAGCCATCTGCACGGCGAGGGGGGAAGGGAGCCGTCCCGGCGAGTCAATCTCCCGAAGTCGTCGACCCCAGATGGCTCGTCAAGGCGTTTCTGACGATGGTTCTGGTCGCTCTGGTCTGTGGATACCTGACGCTCTGCGCGCTCTTTTATCAGGGGCAGTGGCAGTTCGTGTTGCACCCTGTCAGGACCTCCAGCCCGCCGACGTCCGTGGGCAGCACTCCCTTCCAGAGCGTTCGTTTCGGACCTGGAGCAACGGGCGTTCCGCAGCTCACCGGATGGTGGATTCCGGCTTCCACAGGCGCTCCATTCGCTCACCTGACGATCCTTTACCTTCCGGGCGCAGACGGTTCGCTGGCCGGGGATCAGACGTCGCTCGAAAGCCTCCACGATCTCGGCATCGCCGTGTTCGCAATCGACTACAGGGGCTACGGTCTGAGCGCGAAGCTGCGTCCCAGCCAGCGGAGCATGACCGAGGACGCGCAGTCTGCGTGGAACTATCTCTCTGGGTCGCGTGCCATCCCGGGGGATCGCATCATCCCCTATGGCCGCGGTGTAGGCTCGGCCCTGGCACTCGGCCTGGCAGCCAAAGAGAACGTCCCGGCGGTCATTTTGGATGATCCTGATTTCAAGGTGGAGGAGCGCGTCCGAAGAGACCCGCGGTCGCGCTTCCTTCCCTTGGGCCTGCTGTTCCACGACCGCTTCGCCCTGCTTCCGGATCTCGATCAGGTAAAAACTCCGAAGCTGATCCTCAGTCGGAGCGAGAGTGAGGATCCCAAGGTTCTCCGGGCGGCTGATCCGAAGATGACGGTTGCTCTGCCGCCCTCGGCAGGCGACCGGTACGCCCTGACGTTGAAACGCTTTCTGGATCAGTACGCTCCGCCAGCGCCCGCTGCCCCGGTGGTTCCCCGGCCTGCTCCGCTAGTGGTGCCTACACCGGCACCTCGACGGTAAAAGGCTGAGCAGCGGCCGGAGCAGCAGGCTAGTCTGCAAAGGCGAAAGATTTGGACGATGCGAAAAGAGGATGGGCATGTCTCGCTGGCTCAATAGCTTTCAACCCTGGGGCGCACTTCTGCTCCGCCTGGTGCTCGGCGCCGCTATGGTGTTTCACGGTTACGGCAAGGTCATTCCAACGAACGGGCTTCATGGAAGTCCGCTCACCGCGCTCGAACACTTCAGTCAATTTGTGGCGAGCCTTGGTCTTCCGCCGTGGCTGGGATATGTCTCCGCTCTGACAGAGTTCCTTGGCGGAGGTCTGCTGATACTTGGGTTGTTCACACGCTTTGCCGCCTTCATGATCGCAATCAACATGACCGTGGCGCTGGTTACGGTGAACCTGCACAAAGGGTACTCAGCGTCCGAGTACACTCTGGCCCTCATTGCGATGGCGCTCATGCTGCTGTTTTACGGAGCTTGAGCGGTGGCTCTCGATCGCAGACTCGGGCTCAACTAGGGACGGCTCAGAAGGAGTGAAGGCTCCCGATACTCTGGGAGCCTTACGGTCTTTAGGTGGGGAGGGGTGGTGCGGATCGGGGAAGCCGGAACCGAGGGAACTGAAAGCCCGGCGCTATCAACTACATTGAGTATGACGCAGCTTCGAACGAATAGTTGTCCTCGTTTCTGCCACCTTAGTTGTAGGTTTCCCGAACCGGGAACAGCGGTGCCGCGCAAAATTACCACGCAGCAAAACAGTAATCCTTCTCTGCAAACTTCAGATGAAATTAAGGAACTCGCTCGGTTGTACCTGGGAGCCCGGGAAGACCATGTTGAGGTTTCTGGCCCCCAGAGTCTTATAAGCCGCTTCCCCGAGAACGCGGCGGAAGTCCGTGGTTACGGCCAGATCGCGGCCCTCGTTGAGCTGCTCGTTCGCGAGGCCGGGCCATCTGCCGTAGACCTTTCCGCCCTTCACGCCGCCGCCGAGCACAAACATCACGTTGGCGTGTCCATGGTCGGTGCCGCCGGTGCCATTCTGCCGAGCCGTGCGTCCGAACTCCGACATGGTGACGAGGGTGAGGTTCTCGGCGTCTGTTCCCATGTCCTTCCAGAAGGCGGCGATGGTCTCGGAGAACTCCTTCAATCGATTCGCGAGCTGCCCGTTCACGTTGCCCTGGTTCTGGTGGGTGTCCCATCCGCCTATGTCGGAGAAGGCCGCCTCCACACCGAGGTTCGCCTTCATCAATTGGGCGATCTGCTTCAGGCTGTTGCCGAAAGGCGTGTTGGGATAGACGACGCCGGCAGCCGGCTGGTAGTGCGCGGGATCCGCAGCCTTGAGCATGCGGACCGCTTCAAAGGTCTCCTGTCCGGTTCCGTGCAGAACAGCGTCGGTGCTCTCGTCGTACATGGCCTGAAAAGCGTTCGAGATCGGCGAGGTCGTGGGTCCCTTGCCGCCGACCGAGAAATCCGCGAGGTTGTTCACAGCGATCGCAGGGAGCCTTCCCTGGAGGGTGCGCGGGACCTGCGTGCCTAGAGCCACAGCCCGAAACGCGGAGGTCTTCCCGCTGATCGCCTCGGCCTGCAGAGCGCGGTTCAGCCAGCCATCCTGAGTCACCTTTACACCGGGCGTTCCACTCTCCATGTAGTCCTGCGCATCAAAATGCGAGCGCGTCGTGTCGGGTGATCCCGCTGCGTGGATGATCGCCAGATGGCCCTGGTCGTAGAGCGGTTTGAACGCCGGCATGGACGGATGCAGACCGAAGAAGCCGTCGAGATCGAGCAGCTGCTCCTGCTTGATCGCGATCGAGGGCCGCATCGCGTAGTAGTTCTTCTCCTGATAGGGAACAACGATGTTCAGGCCGTCAGCGGCGCCGCGCTGGAAGAGCACGACCAGCTTCTTCTTATTGGCGGCGGCGGATGTAACCTCGGCCAGAACGCTTCGCGTCAGAAAACTCGGAATGGTGGAGGTCCCCACCAGGGCAAGCGCCCCGCCCTTCATGAAACCTCGTCGCGTCACTTGCATCGTACTCACCTCTTGATCTTTTTGATCTTCGCATCCTGGGTCTGCCTGGGCGCTGACCCCGGGAGCGGAACGTTTCGTCGGGCTTTGCAGCAGCTCTCCGGAGCTGATTATCTTCGCTGAAACTCCGGAGATCCGAGAAGGAGGCCGGCCATCGTAGCGGCCTCCTTTTCCGGAGCCACGCCGGCCGATGGCTGAACCGGGATCTCCGTCGTGCTCTCCATCGTGTTCAGTTTGAAGTCGCGCGCGGCCTGCTGGGGCACCGATCCGCCCGCCGACTGCGTGAGGACGGCCCTCCGGGTGCGATCGCTGATCGGCACGCCCAGAAGAATTCCCTCGAGGCGCTGCTCTTCATGCACCTGATGCGATTGGATCGATGCCGCCGACGAAGTTCCATCGCCGGCGACCATGGCGACGGGTTGAGCGCTGATCGGAGACTCGCCCAACAGCATGGACCAGTTAACGCGGGTGCCTGGAAGCTTGTCGCTGCTGAGAACCAGAGCGAAGTTCATCCGCGAGACCAGGGACCCGGTGCTGACCCACGGCTCCGCCTTCCATCTGTATCCGTTCGGCGTCTGCATCCCGTAGATCGGCATGCCGAGGCGGTCGAGCGACTGCACCACCGGAACGGCGTTGGTTATGTTCGCGTCGGTCGATCGCAGCGCCGACACGACGAACTCAAGCGGCGTCTTCACCTTGGCGCGGAAGAACTCTGGCGACCAGAACTCTGGCGCGTCGAACATGGTCCGAAGGACGGCCTTGATCTCTCCACCGCTGGCCAGATAGGACTTCGCCATCCGGTCGACCAGTGCCGGCGGAGGCGTGTCGCTGACGAATCGAACGGCGAGCTTGGTCGAGAGGAACTTTGCCGTAGCCGGGCTCATGGCGAGCCTATGGAGGACCTCGAGCCCCTCCCGTTCGCCACTCTCGTGAATCTTCTCGCCCAGAACGGTCTTGCTGCCGGGCTGATGTCGGCGCTCCTCGAAGCTGTATTCGCCACCCTGGGCCGGGCGGTCTATCGTCCATCCGGAGAAGACCTTGGCCACCTCGGTGACGTCCGCCTGCGTATACCCCTTGCCGCAGGCCGGGTCGAGATCGCTCCCGGTACGGTCCTTGCTCACCTCGCAGCCAACGCCGACGGTGTGCAGCTCCATCAGTTCGCGGGCATAGTTCTCATTCAGGCCGCGATCCTTGAGCGCCTGCTTTACCTGCGGGTTCTTCGCGAAGCCGGCGAAGCGCGCCCCCCGCTGCGCTGCATCCGAGTCCGGCCCAATGCTCTGCCAGTTGTCGAGGTACATCAGCATCGCCGGACTCTTCGCCGTGGCGACCAGCAGGTCCTCGAAGCGGCCGAGAGCGTGGGGACGAATCGTCTCCCGCTCGTAGGCGGGCAGAAGGAAGGGCTCGTTCTGATTCTTTCTGAGGTAAACGTTGAAATGGTTCAGCCAGAAGTCGGTCATCACCGCCTCGACCTCACGCCGGCTGTACACGTTGCGTTCGATCCTGGATTCGAGCACCTCAGCGCCAATCATGCGCGCCGATCCCTGGAGCGCGGCGAAGATCTCCTTCTGCTGCGGGCTGAGATCGCGCGCGACCCCGGCTAGCTCCGCCTGGCTAAGGCTGCGGCGAAAATTCACAAGTTCGGCAGGCTCGAGAGCAAGGATCCGGCGAACCCGCGCGTCCGGCGGAAGAGCCAGGATCTCGTTGGTCGTGGTCTCGGAAAAGAGGCTCTCGTTATGTTGCGCACGACCACGGTTCGCCGCGGGCTCGGCCATCTCCGCCTGGCCCGTGGCTTCTGCTTCGGTGGTCGGTGCGTCTGCCTGCTTCTTCTTCCCAGGCATCGAGTAGCCGGAGTCGGCGCCCAGCAGGTCGATCTTTCCCCCCCGCTTGCGTTTCGACTGTGCCGACTGCGCGCCCATCGAGGTAGAGGAGGCAGCGTCGGCCATGTCGGGCTTGGGGTCAGAATCCTGCATCCCGGCACTATCGGCCGCCTTGGCCGGAACGCCCTCCCCATCTGCCTTTCGGGCCTGCGCCTCCTTGTAGAAGGCGACCCCGTCCGCATAGATGGCGTGCTCGATCGGATCCTGCGGAAGCGGGAGGTTGCGCTGAACGATGGCTCGCAGCGTCTGTGCGCTGGGGTATCGCCGCAGGAGCTCCCCTTGGGGAAGAGCCATGGCAGGGAAGAGGGCCAGGCGTGCGTCCAGGGCGGAGTCGTCGATAGCCTCCGGTCTCAGCTGCAGATCGAACCACTGCTTGAGTCCGACGCGCTCGACTTCTGCAACCTCGCCCGGCCGCGGTCCGAAGGTAAGGCGGTTCAGCGCATGGAGCACCCGCTGCTGACCCCGGATCTGATCCTGACGGGTCTCCGAGGAGCTTGAGGAGGCCGGCGGCAAGGCTTCGGCGAAGACCGGCAGGTCAGCAAGCAGAACGCAAAGCAGTCCCGCCACCAGAGTCCTGGCCGTGCCTTGCCCATCTTGTCTGAAGCTGCGTCTTCCCCGCCTGCCTGGTCGCATGAGATTCCTTCACTGAAAGTCGCGGCGGCCCCTTCAACAGGTGCGGCACACAAGGAGGAACCCGTCCCGGGCCTGGGAGTTGCGGCTAAAAAGCAGCTAAATCAGCCATCGCGCGGTAGAGGTGCTCCGGCTGCGGCAGGATCGCGTCCTCGAGCAGCGGCTGGTAGGCCACAAACGTGTCCATCGCTCCAACCCGGCGCACCGGTGCGTCAAGATCGTGGAAGAGTTCGTCGCCGATGCGCGCGGCGATCTCGGCTCCATAGCCCCAGCTCAGCATGTCCTCGTGGGCGACGATCACGCGGGAGGTCTTGCGGACACTCTCGGCAATCGCCTCCCAGTCGTAAGGAGCGAGGCTGCGGAGATCGATGATCTCTACGTCGATACCCGCCTCGCGGAAGAGCTTCTGCGCCGCCTGGAGCGCACGGGGAACGACGGCGCCGTAGGTCACCAGAGTGAGGTCCTTGCCGGGGCGGATGATCTTTGCCTTCCCGAACGGGATGCTGAACTCCGGTCCCGGGTAGATGGCGCGGCCAAAGGTCTCACGGTAAAGGCGCTTGTGCTCGAAGAACAGAACCGGATCGTCGCAGCGGATGGCGGTGCGAAGCAAGCCGAGCGCATCCCGTGCGTTTGAGGGCATGACGATTCGCACACCCGGCGTGTGAGTGAAGATGCTCTCCCCCGACTGCGAGTGGTAGATGGAGCCGCCGGTCAGATATCCGCCGATCGGAACGCGCATCACTAGCGGGCAGGTGAACTGCCCGTTGGAACGCCACCGCATCAACGCCAGCTCGTTGCGCATCTGGTGCATCGCGGGCCAGATGTAATCGAAGAATTGGATCTCGACCACGGGCTTTAAGCCGCGCACCGCCATGCCGATGGCCCGTCCCGTGATATTGGCCTCGGCCAGAGGCGAGTTCCAGACGCGGTCCGCACCGAACTCCGCCTGCAAGCCCGCAGTCAGTTTGAAGACGCCGCCCTTGCCCTTGATCTTGCCCGCTTTGAGCGCCTCGTCGCGCGTGGCGTCGGCGACATCCTCGCCGAAGACGACGATGCGTGGATCGCGCCGCATCTCGTCTCGGAGGCAGGTGTTGATGAGATCGGCCATGGTGCGCTCGGTCGCATCGGCGGTCGCTGCAACCTCTTCCGAGTGGCGGGCCTGGCACGGATCGTAATTCTCCGAATAGACGTGCCGCATGATCGACGAGACCTCAGCAGGCTGCGCGGAGACGGCACGGTCTGCCGCGCGTTGCACCTCCGCCTCGACCTCACGCTCCAGCCGGTCGATCGCCGCCTCATCCAGAATGCCCTCGCGCAGAAGGTACATCTGCATGCGCGAGATGGGATCGCGAAGGGCGTCGGCCTCCAGCTCCGCGGCGGATCGGTAGAGACGCTCGTCGTCGCTGAGCGAGTGCGAGTAGGGCCGGACGACGTGTCCATGGACGAATGCCGGGCCCTTGCGCGCCCGGCAGTAGGCGACCGCCTCCGTCATTGCCTGATAGCTTGCGATCGGGTCGGTTCCATCCACCTCGGCGAAGTGGAAGTTCGGGAAGTTGGCGACCAGGCGCGATATGTTTCCGCCGGGCGTATTGACCTCAACCGGCGTTGAGATCGCGTACTGGTTATCCTCGACCACGAACACAACGGGCAGCTTGCCGTTCGAGGCCGAGTTCAACGCCTCCCAGAACTCGCCCTGGCTGGTCGACCCTTCACCGATCGAGACGTAGACAACCTCGTCCGCATGGAAGGTCACGTCCTTGAACTCGCGATAGTCGCCCGTGTGCTTCCCCGCAGCCTCGGGGTGCCGCGTAAAGTAGAGTCCCGCCTCCGCACACCCCACCGCATGGAGGCACTGCGTCGCCGTCGAAGAGCTGGGGCTGACGATGTTCAAGCGCTGGCTGGTCCAGTGCGACGGCATCTGCCGTCCGCCGCTGGCCGCATCGTCCTTCGCGCCCACCGCCTGCAGGAACTGCTCTTCGACCGCATTTCCCAGCGTCAGGCAAAGCGCCCGATCGCGGTAGTAGGGGAAGAACCAGTCGTACCCGGGCTTCATCGCCATGCCCGCCGCCACCAGCAGAGCTTCATGTCCGGCGCAGGAGATCTGAAAGAAGATCTTCTGCTGCCGCTTGAGGATAATCTCGCGATCGTCGGTCTTGCGGGAGAGATACATCAGGCGATAGAACTTGACCAGGTCGGCCGGTGTAAGTCCGCCGCGAAGGTGCTCCGTCTCAGGCTTTATTTCACTGCTCATCGTTGTGGCGGTATTTGCCATCGTTTGTACCCGTCCGACCCTCGATTGTACTCATTACCGGCGTCTCTGTTTCTCGACCAGCGCCTTGCCTATACCCTTTGGTGTATGCGCTCAAACGAAACCGTTCGCAAGCCCTTGCTTCAGTCCCTGGTTCCGATTCTGCCGGCCCGGGATATGGCCAGATCCGTCGCTTTCTACCAGCGCCTGGGATTCAGCTGTGAGCCTTACGAGGACGGGCAGCACTACGCCTTCCTCACCATGGGTGACGTTTCGGCTCACCTGCGCCTTGGCGGGCCAAAGGAGTTTGCTTCCAATCCAGGCGGCGTTTACCTCTACGTTGAAGACGTAGAAGCCTTTTTCAAGCAGGTGACCTCTGCCGGTATCTCCACGCTTGATGCTCCCGAGGACAAGCCCTGGGGCATGCGCGAGTTTGCCGTGAGCGATCCCGACGAGACGCTGCTCCGCATCGGCGAGCGGTCAGGCTCGCTCTAGGAGCCTGACCGGAGAGCTATACGTGGACTGCCGCACCCGTCGCGTTCTATACAAAGAGCGGCGCCAGCACTAGTGTGATTGTCGCCAGAAGCTTGATCAGCACATGGAGGCTGGGTCCCGCGGTGTCCTTGAAGGGATCACCGACCGTATCGCCCACAACCGCCGCCTTGTGAGCGTCCGAGCGTTTGCCGCCGTACTTTCCGGTCTCGATATACTTCTTCGCGTTGTCCCACGCGCCGCCGCCGTTGTTCATCAGCATGGCCAGGAGAACGCCCGAGATGGTGCCGACCATCAACAGACCGGCAACCGCCTCGGCTCCGGCAAGGTTGACCGCAACCCCGGCGATCGCGGGCACCGCCAGCACCGTATTCCCGGTAGCGGGATCGACGACCACACCTGCGGAACCCGCCCCGTAGCTGGGGCTGAAGTTCCGGAAGATGAGCCCCACCGCCACCGGGAGGCCGACCGCCAGGATCCCGGGAACGACCATCTCCCGCAGCGCCGCTCCGGTAACGATGCTGACGCAGCGGCCGTAGTCGGGTTTGGAAGTGCCGGCCATGATGCCCGGATTCTCGCGGAACTGCGCTCGAACGTCTTCGACCACCTTCTGCGCCGTACGCCCGACCGCCTTGATGGCCAGCGAGCTGAAGAGATACGTCAACATCGCTCCCAGCAGCGCTCCAACAAAGACCGGGACCTGGGCAAGATTGATATTGGTGAAGCTCCATCCCGCGGGCATGAAGCCGCCTGCGTTGTGAACTTTGTCGGTGACAATGGTACGGATCTCCTCGAGATAGGCCGAGAACAGCAGGAACGCTGCCAGCGACGCCGATCCCACCGCATACCCCTTGGTCAGAGCCTTGGTCGTATTTCCGGCCGAATCAAGCTTGTCGGTGCGTTCGCGAATGTTGTCGGGCTGGTTCGACATCTCGATGATGCCGCCGGCGTTGTCGGTGATCGGGCCGAAGGTGTCCATGGCCAGGATGTACGCCGCGCAGCTCAGCATGCCCATGGTTGCAATAGCCGTGCCGTAGATGCCCTTCGCGTAGTCGCTGATGCCAACCACTCCAGCCAGCCCTTGAACGCCGAACCAGTAGCTGAGCAGAAGCGCGGCCGAGATCACGATGACCGGCATCGCAGGCGTCTCCATGCCCACGGCAAGACCGCTGATGATGTTGGTGGCCGGGCCGGTGAGGCTGGCCTCGGCGATCGAAAGCACCGGACGGTAGCGCGACTCGGTGTAGTACTCCGTAATCCAGACAAAGAGGAACGCCGTGGCGAGGCCGACGAGGCCGCACCCCAGCAACCAGCCCGGCCTAACCGGATGGGATCCATCTTGCATGACGGGATTCAACATGGTGTAGACCGCACCCGCGAAGCCCGCCAGTGCCAGCGCCGAGGTGACGTAAAATCCGCGGTTCAACGCATGCATGGGATCTTCTTCTTCCCGGGTCTTGACCACGGCCACGCCCACCATGCTGGCGATCAGGTTGATCGCATGAACGATCAGCGGGAACAGAATGCCCTTGATGCCGAAGACCGGGTACAGAGCCGCGCCCAGGATCATCGCGCCCACGTTCTCGGCGGCAGTGGATTCGAAGATGTCGGCGCCGCGGCCCGCGCAGTCGCCCACATTATCGCCAACCAGATCGGCGATCACGGCCGGGTTGCGTGGATCGTCCTCGGGAATGCCAGCCTCGACCTTGCCGACAAGATCGGCACCGACGTCGGCTGCTTTGGTATAGATACCGCCGCCGAGCTGGGCGAAGAGCGCGACCAGCGAAGCTCCGAAGCCAAAGCCGACCAGCTGGTAGGGAACTGCCTGCGGATTCTCAAGTCCGCCAAAGAAGAGGAACAGGGCGCCGACTCCAAGCAGGCTGAGGGCGATGACCACAAGGCCGGTAACGGCACCGCCGCGCAACGCCATCTGCAGCGCACGGTTCAGGCTGGTACGAGCCGCCGAGGCAGTCCGTATATTGGCCCGGATCGAGCAGTACATGCCGGTAAACCCCGCCAGACCGGAGCAGATCGCGCCCACCAGGAAGCTGATCACCATCTTGAACGCATACGGGGCCGTCCGCGGTGAAAGCTCATACCCGCCAAACAGCGCCAGCGCCAGCACCAGAGCGATGATGCCGATGGTCTTGTGCTGCCGCCGCAGAAACGCCTCCGCACCCTCGCGAATCGCGTTCGAGATTGCCTGCATCTCCGCCGTTCCGTTATCCGACGCGATTACGGAACGAGCCAGCATCGCCGCCGCAACCAGCGCGAGCACACCGACCACCATCGCGATCCAGAGCCATACCCGGCCGTCATCCCCTGCCATCGTTCCCGGTGCAATCGCGGTCTGCTCCTGAACGAGCAGGGCGACGAGGCTTACCAAATGCATGCAGACTTCTCCTTAGAGGCGGATCAAAACTGGACTTTCCTTGCGGGGCGCAATTAGAGCATGCGGTCGAAGCTCGGTCAATCCGACGCGAGCCTCTGCATGTACACGTATCACATCCCTTACCTGTTCGTCGCGGCCAACCCCGGATGCGGATCTGCGAGGCTCTGAAAGGAGTGGGATGCGCCCCTGCTAGAATCGGTTGAATCCACCCATCAGGAGAGGCAATGCAGGCAGTGCTGGCGCTCGAGGACGGGCGCACCTTTCGCGGAAAGAGCTTTGGCGCCCAGAGAGAGTCTCTCGGCGAGGTGGTCTTTAATACATCGCTCACCGGCTACCAGGAGATCTTTACCGATCCTTCCTACGCCGGGCAGATCGTCGTTCTCACGAATCCTCACATCGGCAACTACGGCACCACGCCTGCGGACGCCGAGGCCAGGCGCCCCTACATCGAGGGTCTGGTCACACGAGAGTTCTCGCCCATCAGCTCCAATTGGCGCTCTACCCAGGTCGCGGACGAGTACCTGGAGCGCTTCGGCGTTCCCATCATCTCGGAGGTCGATACCCGAGCCGTCGTCCGGCACCTCCGCGCCAACGGCGTCATGCGCGGAGTCATCGCGTCCGGTGAGGATCTTCGGGCGGAAGACCTCGTCGAGCGCGCACGGTCCTTCCCGAAGATGGAGGGAACCGACCTCGCCAGCAGTGTCAGCACCAAAACCGTGTACACCTGGGACGCGCAGGAGCCGCGCAACCAGACCGGTGACAGCCTGCTCAGCCCGACCACCGAAGCTGAGCCCATGCACGTCGTCGCCTACGACTTCGGCATCAAGGAGAACATCCTTCGCATGCTGACGCGTGAGAACTGTCGGGTCACCGTCGTCCCCGCACGCACCTCGGCCGCGGACGTTCTGGCGATGGAGCCCGATGGCGTCTTCTTCTCGAATGGTCCGGGCGATCCGGAGCCGCTCGACTACGCAATCGAAAACGTGCAGAGGCTGCAGGGCAAGACACCCATCTTCGGCATCTGCCTTGGCCACCAGATCTTCGGTCTAGCGCTCGGCGGCAAGACCTACAAGCTCAAGTTCGGACATCACGGCGGCAATCATCCAATCAAGAACATGGAGACCGACAAGGTCGAGATCACGGCGCAGAATCATAACTTCGCCGTCGATCCCGACACCCTCGACGCGGGCGCGGTCGCCGTCACCCACGTCAACCTCAACGACCAGACCTGCGCCGGCCTCAAGCACCGCTCCGACCCCATGTTCAGCGTCCAGTACCACCCCGAAGCCAGCCCCGGCCCCCACGACTCCCACTATCTCTTCAAGGACTTCCGTAGAATGATGGAAGAGTGGAGGAAGCCATGAGCAAGACCAGCATGCAGATCACGATGAGCGAAGACCTGAAGGAGCGTCTACAGAAGCGCGCTGAAGCCGCGGGAAAGACGGTTCAAGAGTTCGCACAGGAAGCGCTCTATACCTACGTTGAAGATATGGAGGATGGCGCGCTCTCCGATGTCGCACTCTCGGAAGAGGGGATTGTGTACGGCTACCCCGAAGGAGAAAAAGCTGTTGGCCTGGACCATTCAGTACGCGAAGCTAGCCGAAAGACAGCTTAGAAAGCTTTCACCCGATATTCAAATCCGGATTCGCTCCTTCATGGAGGACCGAGTCGCCCAACGAGAGACACCTCAGATTCTTGCCAAAAGGCTGAGCGGCACCTACGAGGATAGGATTCGATATCGCGTTGGCGACTACCGCATCATCTGTCGCATACAAGATCATCTCCTCATCATCCTGGTGATCGAGGTAGCACACCGTCGTGAGGTATATCGCTAGATGCCACGCAGAAACGACATCGCGAAAATCCTCGTCATCGGCTCCGGCCCGATCGTCATCGGCCAGTCCGCCGAGTTTGACTACTCCGGCACCCAGGCCTGCAAGGCGCTCATGGCCGAGGGCTATGAGGTCGTTCTCGTCAACTCAAACCCGGCCTCCATCATGACCGATCCCGAGGTGGCTAACCGCACCTACATCGAGCCGCTCACCACGGCCTACCTCGAAGAGATCCTGCGCGTCGAGAGCGCGATGCTGCTCCCGGGTTCGGGCGTGTTCGCCGTCCTTCCCACGGTGGGCGGACAGACCGCCCTGAATCTCGCCGTCGACCTCGCCGACTCCGGCGTGCTCGAAAGGTTCGGCGTCGAACTTATCGGGGCCAAGCTCGAAGCCATCAAAAAGGCCGAAGACCGCCTCCTGTTCAAAGACGCCATGAACAAGATCGGTCTTGATATGCCGCGGTCCGCGCTGGTAAACAACCTGCGCGACGGCCTAGAGTACGCGCAGAAGATCGGCTTCCCCGCCATCATCCGTCCCTCCTTCACACTCGGCGGGTCGGGCGGCGGCATCGCCTACAACCGCGACGAGCTGATGGAGATCCTCTCCCGCGGTCTCGATCTCTCGCCCGTGCACGAGTGCCTGATCGAAGAGAGCGTGCTCGGATGGAAGGAGTACGAGCTCGAAGTCGTGCGCGATCTCAAGGACAACGTCATCATCATCTGCTCGATCGAAAACTTCGATCCCATGGGCGTTCACACCGGCGACTCCATCACCGTCGCACCGGCACAGACCCTCACCGACCGCGAGTACCAGGCCATGCGCGACGCCGCGATCGCCGTCATCCGAGAGATCGGCGTCGAGACCGGCGGCAGTAACGTGCAGTTCGCCGTCAATCCGCAGAACGGACGCATGACCGTCATCGAGATGAACCCACGCGTCTCCCGATCGAGCGCCCTCGCCTCGAAGGCCACCGGATTTCCGATCGCCAAAATCGCCGCCCGCCTCGCCGTTGGATATACGCTCGACGAACTCCAGAACGACATCACCAAGGCCACGCCCGCCTGCTTCGAACCCACCATCGACTATGTCGTTGTAAAGATCCCGAAGTGGCAGTTTGAAAAATTTCCGGGCGCCGACGAGATCCTCGGTCCGCAGATGAAATCAGTCGGCGAAGTCATGGCCATCGGACGCACCTTCAAGGAAGCCATGATGAAGGCCGTTCGATCGCTCGAAACGGGGAAGAAGGCGACCTCGGATGACATCGAGCCGCGTCGCCTGACCCAGCGTCTGGTGACTCCGCACCCCGAACGCCTCTCCTATATCCGCTATGCCTTCGAACGTGGAAGAGACGGCCGTGGGATGTCGGTGCGTGAGGTCGCCCGCCTCACCTCCATGGACCCCTGGTTTCTCCACCAGATGAAGCAGATCACGGACGAGATCAAGCGCTCCAGCGACACCCCGATCGCCAGTATCTCGGCCGACGATCTGCGGTCGGCAAAGCGCATGGGCATCTCGGATGAGCGCCTCGCCGCAGGTTGGCAGCTTACCGGAGGCGAAGGCACCGCGGAGGTTCGCGCGCTCCGAAGGAGGCTTGGCGTCCTCCCGGTCTACAAGCTCGTCGACACCTGCGCCGCGGAGTTCGAGAGCTTCACGCCCTACCTCTATAGCTGCTACGACGAAGAGGACGAGGCGGCCCCTACCTCCAAAAAGAAGATCATCATTCTCGGCAGCGGGCCGAACCGCATAGGCCAGGGAATCGAGTTCGACTACTGCTGTTGCCACGCGGCCTTCGCCCTTCGCGAAGACGGCTTCGAGACCATCATGATCAACTGCAATCCAGAGACCGTCTCGACTGACTACGACACCAGCGACCGCCTCTACTTCGAGCCGCTCACTCTCGAGGACGTGCTCGCCGTCTATGAACACGAGGCCTCGGGCGGTGCAGAGATCGGAATGATTGTCCAGTTCGGCGGACAGACTCCCCTCAACCTCGCCCTCCCCCTCAAGCACGCCGGCGTCCCCATCATCGGCACCTCGCCCGAATCCATCGACCTCGCCGAGGACCGCAAGCGCTTCGGCAAGCTGATCGAGCAGCTTCGTATCCCGCAGCCCGAGGGGGCGATCGCAACCAGTGTCGCCGAGGCGGTCGAGGGCGCGAATCGCGTCGGCTACCCGGTGCTGGTGCGGCCCTCCTACGTCCTTGGCGGCCGCGCCATGGTCATCGCCTACGATGACGCGGCGATCATCCGATACATGAGCACGGCGATCGAATACTCCCAGGAGCGCCCCGTCCTCATCGACCATTTTCTCGAGGACGCTACCGAGGTCGACGTCGACGCGCTCTCGGACGGCGACGACGTAGTCATCGCGGGCATCATGCAGCACATCGAGGAGGCGGGCATTCACTCCGGCGACTCGTCCTGCGTGCTCCCCGCGGTCGGGCTCGACGCTGCCGTTCTCTCGACCATCCGCGACTACACCCGCAAGCTCGCCGTCGCGCTCAACGTGCTCGGCCTGGTGAATATTCAGTTCGCCATCCAGCGTGGAACCGTCTTCGTCATCGAGGTCAACCCGCGCGCCTCGCGAACCGTTCCCTACGTCTCCAAGGCGACCGGCATTCCGCTCGCAAAAATTGCATCGCGCCTGATGACCGGACGCAAGCTCAAGGAGCTGCTGCCGCGCGAGGTCGCCAGCGGAAAAGATCTCGACACCGGCTCCCGCTATTTTGTGAAGTCACCGGTATTCCCCTGGGGCAAGTTCCCCGGCGTTGATACCGTCCTTGGCCCGGAGATGCGATCGACCGGAGAGGTGATGGGCGTCGCGGACAACTTTGGCGAGGCCTTCGCCAAGGCGCAGATCGCTGCCGGACAGGCGCTCCCGACCAAGGGAACGGTCTTCCTTAGCGTCAACGATCACGACAAGGCGGCCGTGGTCCAGGTCGCGCGGCAGTTCCTCGAGATGGGCTTCCACCTGGTCGCGACCCACGGCACCGCCGATGTACTCGATCGGGCGGGCCTTCACGCCGAACGCGTCTACAAGGTGCAGGAGGGCCGGCCGAATGTGGTCGATCTGATCAAGGGCGACCGCATTCAACTGGTCATCAACACGCCCCGCGGGCAGGACACGGTCTTCGACGAGAAGGCGATACGCCGCGCTGCAGTATTGGCGCGCATCCCCACCATCACCACCCTGGCTGCGGCAAGCGCTGCTGCCGAGGGCATCTCGGCTCTGCAAAAAGGGACGCGAAGCGTTGTGGCCTTGCAGACCGTGCACGCGGAGCAGGCGAGCCGGGCAGCTCTAGAGTCTTAAGGTTTTCAGGCAGCGAGAGATCGGCAGCCATGGATCTAGGATTCGAGGCCGAACTGCGAACCAACCGCATATCCGATCATCGAGAGCGGAATCCACGTTCCCACCAGGAGCCCGTCTCCTCCCATCAAGCCACTGCCATGGCCGATGTCGAAGAACGTTCGCCACAGCTTGTCGATGGCTCCGCACTTCTCGCATAGCCCATTGCCTGTTGGAAGATCGAGCACCCACACGCAAACTACCGAGAAGAGCAGAAGGCCGGAGATCCAGACATAGCGCGACACCTCGTTCTGCTGCATGCGCGAGATCAGGAATCCGCCGACCATGGGAACGAAGAAGGCCAGCACCGTTCCTAGCAGCTTGGGCGAAGCGGTGTCCGGATCAGGATGGGTCAACGACATCAGGCCGATCACAACGGCGAGCACTGCGACCGCAACCAGCGTGTGCGTCATGAACCAGAACGCCTCGCGTCCCAGGTCGCCGACCGTCTTATCCTTCGAAATGTTCGCGTGCCGCATACCCGTCAGGTTATCCGAGAACGCATCGTCCGGCAGCAATCCGATCTACGTCTTTCGCGTCATACGAGCCCGGATCGAAAGCCGGAAGGCTTGCACGAACCTGCGTCCATACAATAGAAGCATGCTTCTCGATGGCCTCCACATTCCGCTCACAACACCCTTCTACCCGGACGGCAGAGTCTATCTGCGCAAGCTGGAGCACAATGCCGAGCGCTACTCCCGCACACCGGCCTCCGGTCTGACCATTCTGACGCGAACCGGCGAGCGAAGCCTGCTGTCGGATGACGAGACGCGACAGGTCCTGACCACCGCCATCCAGGCCAGCGCACCCCACAAGGTGATGATGGCGAACGTCTCCCGTGACGGTGTCTCAACGACCCTCGACCTCGCGGAGTTTGCCGCCAAGCTGGGCTATGACGCGCTCCTTTTACAACTTCCGGGTGTGCTTGCCGGGAGCGCCGCCGACCCCAAGTCGCAGGAGACCTACTTCCAGTCAATTGCCGACCGATCGTCGCTGCCCCTCGTTCTTGAAGACAACGGATCGTTGCCGATCGATCTCATCGCCGAGCTCTCCCAGAACCCGGTCTTTCTCGGCGCCACCCTCTACACCGACGGCTGGGAACGATTGCAGCAGATCCAGGCGGCGACCGCCCAGGTCACGCGTGAGGTCGTCGTCACCAGCATCTTCGCCCCCGTCACCAGGCGCATGAGCGCACCGGCGGAGGCGCCCGCCGCCGGCAATTACATCTCCGCCGGATCGCTTCTCGGCGGTGCGACCGCTCTCGCCACGGCGCCACCCGCGCCTGCAATCAAGACGCGATTGAAAAAGGTCGGCTTCCAGATCCTCAACGCAAGGACGTCAGCGCTGCTCCAGGCCCTAGAGACCGGGGCCGCGGGCTCCATTCTCCCTTTCGCAGCGTGCGCTCCGCAGGCCGTGTCCGAGGTCTTCGCCGCATGGAAGGATGGCGACCCGAAGCTTGCGGCGGAGAAGCAGACACGCCTGCTTGCGGCCGCGGCCGAGATTGAAGAACGATGGGGTGTCGCGGCCCTGAAGTCCGCATGCGACCTCAACGGCTACTACGGCGGGAAGCCGAGACTGCCGCTGCTTCCGCTCTCGGGCGAACAGAGAACCATGGTCGAAGACCTTATGGCGGGAATGCGCAACTAGCCGCGCGACAGGCTGGGCTGCTACCTGTCTCCACTCAGCCGCGCGGCTTCACCTGGATGCCCATGCCACTCAGCCGACTGCGCGCCTGCATCGCCTCCGGTGAGTTGGGGAAGCGCTGAATCAGAGCACGCAGTTCGCGAATGCCTGCCTCATTCTGCTTCATCTGGATCAGCGACTGCCCCTTGTGCAGATGCGCCGCCGGCACCTTGTTGTTATCGGGAAACTGTTCGATCACCCGGTCGTAGTCCTTGATCGCCGCGGCGTAGCGCGCGCCCCTGTAGTCGATCTCGCCCTGATAGTAGAAGGCGTTCCCCGCCAGCGGGTGCTCCGGATACGATCTCGTGACATCCGCGAACTCCGATGCTGCCAGACCGTACTTCGCGGACATGTAATCTCCCAGTGCCGTCTTGTAGAGGTCATCGGCCGGAGGCGAGCCTGCTCCCGCTCGACCCGCAGGAGATTCTGCGCCCGGTGCTGCGCTGAGCGGCGTTCCTGCTGAAGGCTTTCCGCGACGCTCCGGAGCCGCCGTCGCCGGAGGTGCCGTGTCGAGGTTCGACCCGGTCGGAGGGGACGACGGGAGAGCACTCGCAGGCACGTTGCCCGCCGGCGTTGCACCCGCCGCACCGCCCGCAGCTGCACCCTGCATATTCGCGCTCATTGACTGCTGCTGCCCCTGGACGTCCTGCACCAACTTCTCGAGCCTTCCCATGCGGGCCTTGATCTCGTCGAGCGAGTCGTTCAGCGCCTGCACCTGCCCGGAGACCTGGTCCACCTTCGCACCCTGCGCCTCCCCCTGCGTCTGCATACCCTTCTGCAGGGACTCAATCGTCACAGACATCTTGTTGATCGAGTCCGCACTTCCCTGGACCAGATCTTTCATGACTCCCATGCGCTCATCGTTTGACTGTTGCAGCCGCGCCACCGCATCTTGCAGCTGCTGGATCTGCGTCTGCAGCTGAACCATATCCTTGTTTGCTGCCCGGGCAGGCGTGCTCGACAGGGCGCAAACCAGCGCCAGGGCGGGAACAATCGAAAGTTTGCTTCTACGAAGTGGATGGGTCTGGATCATGGGAGGCACCTGCAATCCTGTCTGCCTTTGATGTTCAGGCCCAGCATCGTTCGCTCTTCTCTGAGCGATGCTGGGCCTGTCGTAAAGTGTCTAGCGATCGAGCGAGAACTGCGCACGACGATTCTGCTGCCAGCAGCTCTCGGTCGACTCGGTGCAGAACTGCTTTTCCTTGCCGTAGCTGACGACACGGAGGCGAGCTGCGGGGACACCCGCGGAGACCAGAGCCGTTCGCGCCGCGTTGGCACGATTCTCGCCGAGCGCCAGGTTGTACTCGGCCGATCCGCGCTCATCGGAGTATCCGCCGATCACCACCCGAATCGCCGGGTGAGCCGCCAGGTAGCTGGCCGCCTGCGCCACCGAAGCCTGTGCATCCGGTCGCAGATCATAGCTGTCGTAGTCGAAGAAGGCATCCTGCACGTTCTGGTGAAACGCGGCATCCGATCCCATATCGCCATTCGCGTCGGCGGCCGGGGCCGTCGGTGCTACGGGAACGCGAACCGTCACGCGAACACTGGCCTCGGTCGATCCCCCGTCGCCCTTTGCCACCAGATGGAAGTTCGTGGAGTTCGAGGGCGACACCGTCTGCGTTCCGTTGTTGTTGACCTGCCCGATCCCATCGATCGTGACCGTCGCTGCATTGGTCGTGCGCCAGTTCAAAATCACCGACTGGCCAAGATCGATCGCAACCGGATCGGCCGACAGCGTTGCCGTCGGAGCAGCCGTGGTCGTATCGCCCGCTGTTGGTCCGAGGCTGTTCGGGTTAATGCCGCTGCTCTTCTTGTGGCAGCCGGAGAGCAGAATCAAGGCAAACGCCGCTACCGTGCCAATCGATGTGCTCCGTACTCTTGTGTTCGTCGAACTCATGTGCTTCTCTCCCGCTCTTTCTAGAGCAACTCCTGAAATGAATCGACCGCGCCCGATATCCCTTCCAGCTTACTTCCAACTCCAGTTCGGCATATCGCCCGTCGTCAGGGTGCGGCGACCGGTGCCATCTGCGAGAATCGTCTCGATCTTCGAGTCCGCCGCTCGACCGCTCGTGGAGTTGGCGAAGACGATGTGGCGCCCGTCCGGCGACCAGGAAGGGAAGTCGCATCGGCCGATCTCATGCGTGAGCTGGATCCAGCGTTTGGTCGCGATCTCCATCACATAAATGTCCTGTCCGCCCGGAGCTCCGGGACCATACTTCCGGTTCCAGGCAAACGTGACAAACTGCCCGTTCGGCGACCAGGATGGCGAGGTGGCATACCCTCCGTCGGTCATGCGCTGCACTCCCGACCCATCCGTCTCCATCACATAAAGCTGGGGCAGCCCCGTCCGTCCACTGATCCAGGCGATCTGCGCACCCGTCTTTGGATTGAAGACCGGCGACACATCCGGTCCGCGAAAGCTCGTAACCCTGCGCGCGCCGCCGCCGTTCGAATCCGCAATCCAGATCTCCGGATCGCCCGAACGTGACGAGGAGTACGCCAGCTCGCGGCCATTCGGCGACCACGCGGGTGAAAGATTCGTCCCTCCGGCAACCGGCAGGTTCACCATCCGGCCCAGCAGCAGCGAAAACATCTTTACCTGGAAGCCGTCACGGCCGAGCGACGAGAAGGCCAGGCGCGTATTGTCCGGCGAAACCCGTGGAGAAAGAGAGACCGTGCCGAGGTGCGTGATCGCATGCGGATTCGCACCGTCATAGTCCATCTGCCAGATCTCTTTGCTCTCGCCGCCGACCTTCACAAAAAAGATCTTCGTCTCAGCGATGCCGGGGATGCCGCCGCCCAACCGAAAGATGATCTCGTCTGCGAACCGGTGCGCAATCTGTCGCGCCGAGTCCTCACTCGCCGCCTCGCTGTACTGCTTGGCCAGCACCTGCGGATACTGCGCATTCTTCGCGTCGAACAGGAATCCGCTAACCACCAGCCGCCCCTCCTGGACAGCCAGGTTGCCGAACGCGACCATTGCCGCTGAGGTCGGAGCGCCCGCCCACTGCTGCAGATTGATCTCCGCCGGCAGGCCCGGAGCGGCCTGCGGCTGCAGGCTCTTCGAAACGATGTCGAAGATGCCCGCGTTCGATAGATCCGAGTAGAGCGTCGTGTCGAAGGTGCCCTTGAAAGGCTGCGTCTGGGGATCTGCCGAGACTGCCTTGAAGTCGGCGACCGCGATACGGATGCGATCGGCTCCGCTCGACGTCTCCGTCTTGAACCAGTCCTGCGCCTGAACCGCTGATCCGGTTGCGAGAACAACCACGCATACAAGACAGACTCGAAGTGCAGCGAGCCGAAAAGACGAAGAAGAGAATCGCGATCTATCCATGCAACTCCCATGGTAGACGTAATCGCCCAGGCGAAGGCCGCGCCGTACCCTATTACTGCTGACGGTAATCAAACGAATACTCGACTGTGATGTGATTGCCCGCCGGCAGCGGCCCAAAGCCCTCCACACGCTGCAGCGCCCGCAGGGCGGAGGTGTCGAGCGACGGCGATCCGCTGCGGCTCTCGATGCGCGCATTCGAGGGCAGGCCGTCCCGATCGATATCGAATACGATCGTCACCCGCCTTCCCTCTGACGCCCGCGGATCCGCCTCCTTCGTGTACCAGTTCTGCGCCACCGTGCGGTTCACGATATTCACGTAGTACGCGAAGCGCGCCCCAAAGGTCCGGTCCGCCACCGACACCGAAGCCGTCCCGTTCTTCAGCTGCATCGTCGACTGCGCGATACGAAGGCCCGCCGTCTCACCCGTCGTCGCCTTCTTCGGCTCCGGAGGCGTGGGCTGCGGATGTTTTGGCGGCTCGGGTGCCGGCCGTTCCGCAACCTTGGGCCGCTTCGGCAGCGCCTTCGTCGGAATCGCAATCTCCTTCGGAGAGGGTGGAGGCTCGGTCTTCTCCTTCGCTGGAGCCGGAGCGGCGCTCGTCTTCTCGGAGGTCAAAACGCCGGTGTCGAGCGGCTTCTGCCGCGGCGGCAGAGGGATCGACGACACCATCGTCGCCTGGATTGCGCCCGCCGTCGTATCGTGTTCGCCCCAGCTTTGCCCGTGGCGCCGAAGCAGCAGCGCCGACATCAGGATCGCCCCAAACACCAGGCCATGCAGAACCAGCGATCCCGCCAGGCTGAGGCGCACCGCCTCCGCGCCTGCCTCCGTGTCGCGGGTCGTCCATGCCGTGTGGGTTGCCATCCGCGGAGCCTCGCCTACCTCTCGATCGGACGCGTCACAATGCTGATATTGGTGATGCCCGACTGCTTCACCGCGTCCATCACCGATGCAAACGCGCCGAATGGTACCTGCTCATCCGCCCGCACATAGATCACGCGCTTTGCCGGATCGCTCTTCGCGCCCGCCGGTGTGACTTTCAGTCTTGCCGGAAGCTCATTCACGTTCACCGGCTTGTCCTGCAGAAAGACGTTCTGGTTCTTGTCGATGGTCACGACCATGCGCTCCTCGGTCAGCTGGTTCACCGATCGCGTCTTCGGGATCGCCACCTCCACGCCCGACTGCAGCACCGGCGCCGTCATCATGAAGATCAGCAGAAGCACCAGCACCACGTCGACCAGCGGCGTGATGTTGATCTCTGCGAGCGCAGTCTGGGTCCGTCCCCTCGCGGTAAAAGCCATGGCCTAGAAGCTCCTCCGCCTGGGCTCTTCAACCGGCGGCGCCGGCGCCAGCATCGCCGCGTTCTCGATCGCATTCAGAAGTTCGCGGCCGAAGTCGTCCATGCGCGCCGCGAACTCGCGCAGCCGCGCCGTGAGCTGGTTGTATCCGACCACCGCAGGGATCGCGACCACCAGACCCGCAGCAGTTGTAATCAGCGCCTCCGAGATGCCCGGCGCAACCGCCCGCAGCGTCGCGGCGCCCGCCGTTCCGAGCCCATGGAAGGCGTCGATGATGCCCATCACCGTTCCCAGAAGGCCGATAAACGGGGAGATCGCCGCAATCGTCGCCAGCCACGTCATCCTCTGTTCCATCACCGTCAGCGCCTCGCTTGAGGCCGTCTGCGCCGCGCGCTCCAGCGCCTGCGGATTGCGCGGCAGACCTCGCCCTGCAGTCTGCCGATGGTACTCATCATGGATCTCCGAGAAGACCTCGACCAGCGGACTCGGCTTGAACTGCGACGCCACCGCCGCGATCTCGCTCAGCCGGCCCGACTTGCGAAACGCCCGCACAAACCGCGTCCCTTGCACCTGCGCCCGGCGAAAGTAGGTCCACTTCGAGATCATGATGGTCCACGAAAAGATGCTCGCAACCAGCAGCAGCAGAAGCACCGCAAATGCAACCGGTCCGCTGTTGTGAAGCATCTCGAGCAGAGCGCTCGAGTTCGGCGCAACCGGAGGCGCCGCCGCGGCGTCATCCTGAAGCAGAAGAAGGGCAAGCGAAAGGGGCAGAGGCATAGGGTTGATCTCCCTCCAGTGTACTTGCTGGCCTCCGCAGCTTCGCACTCGCCGCGTGTCATGCGGTATCCGCCTGGATGCCCCGTACTGCACCCCTTCGGCCAAACCGCGGATCTCCCGCTTTGTTATTCTCGCCTTGTTGCCCCCTTGTCTCGTAACCCCCACTGTGTCGCACCTCCTGGACTACCGGGCGGTGCACCTCCTGAGGCCCCGATGCTGCTCGAACTGCGCGCGGAAAACTATGCCGTGATCGACCGTGCGAGCCTCCAGCTCGGCCCCGGCCTCAACCTGCTCACCGGCGAGACCGGGGCAGGGAAGTCTATCCTGATCGACGCCCTCGCACTCCTTCTCGGCGGCAAGGCATCTGGCGATCTCGTCCGCCACGGATCCGACAAGGCCGTCATCGCCTGCATCTTCGAGTCCACCCCGGGCGCTCGCGCCGTCCTCGAAGCCAATGGCATCGACGCGGATCCAGACGCCGATTCCGATTCCGCTGAGATCCTGCTTCGTCGCGAGGTCACCGCGGCCGGAAAGGGTCGCGTCTTCATCAACAATCAGCCGGCCACCGTCGCCGCCCTCAAACAGCTCGCACCCGAGCTCGCTCTCGTGCACTCCCAGGGCGAGAGCATGGGCGCCTTCGACCAGACGCAGCAGCGGCTCCTCCTCGATCGTTTCGGCGGCCTCTCGACCGAGGCGGTCGCCGCAGCCTACGCAATCTGGCGCCAGACCCTGGCTCGGCTGCGCGATCTCGAGTCCTCCGAAGGGGACCGCCTGCGCATGGCCGATCTCTGGCGCTTTCAGAGCTCCGAGATCGCGCAAGCCGCGCTCACCTCCGACACCGAAGACACGCAGCTCGAGAGTGAGAAGCGCGTCCTCGCCAACGCCGAAAAGCTAGCGGTCGCCGCCAACACCGTGCACGATCTGCTCTACGAGTCCGAGAGCGCGGCCGAATCCACCCTCGGGGCCGCGCTCCGGCATCTCGACGAGCTCGCCCGCTATGACCCCCGCTTTACCGAGCCCGCACAGCAACTCGCCGCCGCCAAGGCTATCGTCGAGGACGTCGACGCCACCGTCCGCGACTTCGCCGACACCATCCAGGCCTCCCCCGGCCGGCTCGCCGAGATCGAGGACCGGCTGGCCGCACTCGATCGCCTCAAACGCAAGTACGGTCCTGCGCTGTCCGGTGTCATCGCCTTCGGAGCCGACGCCGAGCAGAAGCTCGCCGAAATTGAAAACCGTGACGCGCTCCTGAATGATCTCCGCGCCCGCCAGGCGGTCGAGGCAAACGCCTACGAAGCGGCCGCGACCGATCTCAATGCGAAGCGTCGCTCCGCCGCCAGCCTCCTCGAAAAACAGGCGGAGGCGCAGATCAACGACCTCGCCATGAGCGCCCGCTTCAGCATCCGCGTCACTCCGCAGAAAGACCCCGATCTGTGGTCGGCCCATGGCTTCGATGCGATCGAATTCCTGATCTCCACCAATCCCGGCGAACCTCTCAAGTCGCTCAACGAGATCGCCTCCGGAGGCGAGATGTCGCGCGTCCTCCTGGCCCTCAAGGTCACGGTCGAGGAAGGCGCCCGCGGCCTCCGTCGCCCAAATAAGTCTGTCCTTCCCCGCACCCTGGTCTTCGACGAGATCGATATCGGCATCGGGGGCCGGGCAGCGGAGGCCGTCGGCCGCAAACTGAAGACCCTCTCCAAATCGCAGCAGGTCATCTGCATCACGCACCTCCCCCAGATCGCCGCCTTCGCCGATCAGCACTTCCTGATCGCGAAGTCCGAGAAGGCGGGCCGCACCGAGACCTCCGTGCATCGCATGGAGCGCGGGGAGCGGGTCGAGGAGATAGCCCGCATGCTCAGCGGCGCCAAGCTCACCGAGACCAGCGTCCGCCACGCCGAACATCTGCTCGAAACCAGCGCGTGAACGCATCCCCCGCGCCCGGGAAACGCATCCTTATACCTAACAACCCAAGGAGATCCAATCATGGCTGACCAATCCAAAAAGTGCGCCCACGAACTCTGTACCTGCATCGTTCCGGACGGGCAGAAGTACTGCTCCACCTTCTGCGAAGATTCAAAGGGAACGACCTCGCTCCAGTGTGACTGCGGCCATCCGTCCTGCGAGGCACAAAGCCTCTAGCTTCCCATACCGGCCGATGCACCGGAAACGGTGCTTGGGACAGTTTCCGCTGAAACCGTCCAAGCACCTCCGGAGGTACGATCTGGCTACCGCCCGCGGGCCCTACCCTGTATACTTTGGGGTGTGACAACATCGATCCTTGATCCGGAAGTAACCGGTCCGAAACACTCCGTGAACCCCGAAACCAAGCGTGTGATGCTGCTGAAACCGAGAGGTTTCTGCGCAGGCGTTGTTCGCGCCATCGACATCGTCCAGATCGCCTTGGACAACTTCGGCGCTCCGATCTACGTCCGCAAGGAGATCGTTCATAACAGCCACGTGGTTAACGATCTCGCCAAGAAAGGCGCGATCTTCGTCAATGAACTCGACGAGGTGCCAGAGGGCGCGCGCGTCATCTACTCGGCTCACGGCGTCTCCCCAGCCGTTCGGGATCGCGCCCGGGAGCGCGGTCTCAAGGTCATCGATGCCACCTGCCCGCTCGTCACCAAGGTGCACGTTGAGGCAATCAAGTTCGCCAGGCAGGGCTACTCTCTCGTCCTGGTCGGACACCGCGACCACGAAGAGGTCGAGGGCACGCAGGGCGAGGCTCCCGATGTAACCCAGGTCGTCTCTACCGTCGAAGAGGTTGAAGCTCTGGTCGTCCCTGACCCGCGCAAGGTCGCCTATCTCACACAGACCACGCTCTCACTCGATGAAGCGCGCTACATGATCGAAGCGCTCAAAAAAAAGTTTCCCGACATCGTCGGCCCCCACGCCCAGGACATCTGCTACGCGACCGAGAATCGCCAGACTGCCGTCAAGAATGTCGCCCACGGAGCCGATCTCGTGCTCGTCGTCGGATCCAGAAACAGCTCCAACTCCAACCGCCTCGTCGAGGTCTCGGAAAATCTCGGCACCCGCAGCTACCTCATCGACAAGGCCGATGACATCAGGCCCGAATGGCTCGAAAACATCGATAAGGTCGCCGTCACCGCCGGCGCCTCCGCCCCTGAGGTCCTGGTGCAGGAGGTCGTAACTTTCCTGAGCGCTCGTGGCTACGGCGATGCCGAAGAGGTCGAGGTCATGCCGGAGAATGTGCGCTTCGGCCTCCCGCCTGAGATCGTCCGCGCCATCGCCTCCGCTCCTCCTCTGGCCCGCTAGACTTGCCTGCTGAAGCAGCATCTCCCCCTATGAGTGAGTTCCTACAAAACGGGCACGGTTCGGCACGGCCGGTGCAACCGCGTTTCGGACGGCTCGACCTCGGCCTCGATCGCGTCGCCGACGGCCTCGAACGCGCCAGGGATTGGCTCCTCGGCCAGCAGGATGAGGAAGGCTTCTGGTGCGGCGAACTCGAGGCGGACGTCATGCTCGAGGCCGACTACATCTTCCTCCACACCCTGCTCGGAACCGGCGATCCTGGCAAAATGGAACGGGCCGTCAACGAGATCCTCCGCCATCAGAACGAAGACGGCGGATGGAGCCTCTACCCCGGCGGCCCCTCCAACATCAGCTACGGCGTCAAGGCCTACTTCGCGCTCAAACTCATGGGCTGGTCCAAAGACCATCCCGTTCTCGTCAAAGCCCGCGATTGGGTCCTCGCCCACGGTGGCGTCGTCGAGACCAACACTTTCACCAAGATCTATCTCTGCGCGCTCGGCCAGTACGACTACGACGCCGTTCCCGCCATTCCGCCCGAGATCGTCCTCTTCCCGAACTGGTTCTACTTCAACATCTACGAGATCAGCTCCTGGTCGCGCGGCATCCTCGTCCCCCTCTCCATCATCTACGCGAAAAAACCCTTCAAGAAGATCGCCCCCGAGCAGGGCATCGACGAGCTCTTCGTCGGCGGCCGTGCCAACGCCGACCTCCACCTCCGTTGGAATCGCAAGAAGCCCATCAGTTGGCGTAACTTCTTCCTCTTCTGGGATCGCCTCCAGCATCGCTTCGAGCGCGTCCACATCCGCCCACTCCGCAAGCTCGCCCTGCGCAGGGCCGAGGCCTGGATGCTCGAGCGCTTCGAAAAGTCCGATGGCCTCGGTGCCATCTACCCGGCCATGCTCAACTCCATCGTCGCCCTCCGTGTCCTCGGCCGGTCGGTCGACGATCCGCAGATGATCCGCGCCATGGACGAGTTCGAGAAGCTCGGCATCGACTGTCCCGAGGGCACACCTGACTACCCCACTCCCACGTTCCGCATGCAGCCCTGCTTCCCGCCTGTCTGGGATACCGCCCAGGCCATGTACGCTCTCGGCGAAGCCGGCCTGCCCAAGGACGACCCCCGCCTGCTCAAGGCCGCTGACTGGCTGCTCTCGAAAGAGGTCCGTCACAAGGGGGACTGGGCCGAAAAGGTCAAAAATGTTGAGCCTGGCGGTTGGTACTTCGAGTTCAACAATGAGTTTTACCCGGATATAGATGACACCGGGCAGGTTCTGCTCGCCCTGAACTCCGTCGACAATCCCCGCGAACGCTACCAGCACGAAGCCTGCCAGCGCGCCATCAACTGGATCTGGGCGATGCAGTGCAAGAATGGCGGTTGGGCTGCCTTCGACAAGGACAATACCAAGTCCATCTTCCAATACATCCCCTTCGCCGATCACAATGCCATGCTCGACCCGCCCACCGTCGACATCACCGGCCGCATGCTCGAGATGCTGGCGCTCTATGGCTACACCCGGTCGGACGCACGCGTCGAAAAGGCCATTCAGTTCATCCTTCGCGAGCAGGAGCCCGACGGCAGCTGGTTCGGACGATGGGGCGTCAACTATCTCTACGGCACCTTTCTTGTGCTTCGCGGCCTGGAGTCCATGGGCATCTCTAATCTCGAGCCCTCCATCCAGCAGGCCGCCGAGTGGGTCCGCATGGTCCAGAATCCAGATGGCGGATGGGGCGAGACCTGCGGCACCTACGACGATCCCGACCAGCGCGGCGTCGGCCCCAGCACACCCTCACAGACCGCCTGGGCTCTCCTTGGCCTGCTCGCCGCCGGAGACACCCGCTCCGACTCCGTCGCCAAGGGCGTCCGCTGGCTGATCGATCGCCAGCACCAGGACGGCAGCTGGGACGAGCTTGTCCCGGGGCGCAACGGCGAAAGTTACTACACCGGAACCGGCTTCCCGCGCGTCTTTTATCTCGGCTATCACCTCTACAAGCAGTACTTTCCCCTGCTTGCCCTGACCACCTACAAGCGCGCCATGGAGCGCGAAGAAGCGGCCTGACCCCGCAGCGCATCAGATATCCGGATCCTAAGAAGGTTAGGATCAGGGATTCTGGGAGGAATCAACCGATGGCAGTACCCGTATCGCAGGCCTGGACCGTCGCAACCTACGTCCTCAAGCAGAAGTTCCTGGGCCGCAAACGCTACCCGCTCGTCCTCATGCTGGAGCCGCTCTTCCGCTGCAACCTCGCCTGCGCCGGCTGCGGCAAAATTCAGTATCCCGCCCACATCCTCAAGGCCGAACTCTCCCCCGAGGAGTGCTTCAAGGCCGTCGATGAGTGCGGCACCCCCATGGTCGCCATCCCCGGTGGTGAACCCCTCCTCCACCCCCAGATGCCCGAGATCGTCGCCGGCCTGGTCGCGCGCAAGAAGTACATCTACATGTGCACCAACGCGCTGCTTCTGAAAGGGAAGCTTCACCTATTTACCCCGTCCAAATACCTCTCCTTCTCGGTCCACGTCGACGGCCAGAAGGAGCACCACGACTTCTCCGTCTGCCGTGAGGGCGGGCACGACATCGCCATGGAAGGCGTCCGCGCCGCCGTTGCCGCCGGCTTCCGCGTCACCACCAATACCACCCTGTTCGACGGCGCCGACCCCAACAGCGTTCGCGCCCACTTCGACGAACTCATGAGCGCCGGCGTCGAGAGCATCATGGTCGCCCCCGGATACACCTACGACAAGGCCCCCGACCAGAAACACTTCCTCGGCAAGGCCAAGTCCAAGCGCATGTTCCGCTCCATCCTCTCCAACCGCAAGTCGTCCTGGGCCTTCAACGCCTCGCCCATCTATATGGAATACCTCATGGGCAAGCGTGAGCTCACCTGCACGCCCTGGGGCATGCCCACCTTCTCCATCTTCGGCTGGCAGAAGCCCTGCTACCTCCTCCAGGATGGCTATGCCGACAGCTTTGCCGAGCTCATGGAATCGACCGAATGGTCGAACTATGGCACCGAGAGCGGCAACCCCCGCTGCGCCAACTGCATGGTCCACTCCGGCTACGAGGCCTCGGGAGTCAACTTCACCTTCGGCTCCCTCAAAGGCCTGCTCTCGACCGCCAAAGGCATGTTCGGCCGCTACGACGACGCCGGCGCGCAGAAGCTCCTCAACGAATGGAAGCCCGCACCCCACGCACCTCTAGTCCAGACCATCGCTCCAGCACCCGTCCCCCAGCACACCTCCGATCTGCAAAGCGTCTCGGGAGATTAACTGTGCCAACTGACCAGCAGGAACACCTCAAGATCGAGCAGCTCCATCAGGCTAATCCCGACGACCTCGAGGTCGCCGCCGGCCGCGATCGCGAAGCCCTCGAAGGCTCCATTCCCTCCATGGCCACGCCCGCCGAGATCATCGAAGCACTCGAGAAAGCCTTCGACTACCGGGGCGACATCACCCTCACCCTCAAGGACGCCTCCATCGTCGAAGGCTATCTCTTCGACCGCCGCACCGCCGCCACCCTCGAAGACTCCGTCGTCCGCATCATCCCCTCCAACACCCCGCCGACCGCCAAAACCCGCCTTACCATCCCCTACTCCAGCATCGCCGGCCTTACCTTCAGCGGCCGCGACACCGCCGCCGGCAAGACCTTCGAAGCTTGGATCAAAAAGTACTGGGAGAAGAAGGCCGCCGGCGAAAAGAACATCCAGATCGCTCCCGAAAAGCTAGACTAGTTGGAGCGAGGTGACCCATGGCCGCACACCCCATCGTGGTCGTTGGCGACGGCATCATAGAGATCCCGACGTATCTACAGCAAGATCCGCGCTTTCAGAAGGGTGCCAAGCTTGAGCTGGTTCCTGTAGAACCGGCGACGCAGTCCTTCGGCCAGCCGCCCAAAGGTGATTGGAGGAGACTACGCGGCATGTTCAAAGACCTGGATGTCAACCTCAATGACGAACTAAACAAGGACAGATTGGCCGAAAACGCGGCAGACGACCGGATGTTGAATGGCAACTCGTCAACTCGGTAACATCCAAGTCCTCGACACGTGGCCGGTCATGGAATGGCTTCAGCAGCGCGAGCCAGCAGCATCCGCCTTTGACCTTCTAATTGAACAGGCAATCCGCGAGCAAATCCATCTCATCATGAGCCGAATTAACTTCGGTGAAGTTCTCTACTCCTGCTGGAAGCTTTACCGGTCGGACTCCGCGCAGCTCTTCGCCGATGTGGAGGCTTTGCCCATCGAGGTCATCTCCGTAGATGATCTGCTGGTGAACGAAGCTGCCAGACTCAAGGCGCGAACCACCGCGTCCTATGCCGATTGCTTCGCCGCCGCCCTTGCGCTTCGTCACCATGCGCCCGTCGTCACTGGCGACCGGGACTTTCGGGACCTGCGCCGCGTACAACCCGACCTCCAACTTCACTGGCTCGGCGCATGATCGTCTTCCTCACCGGAGCCACCGGCTTCGTCGGCAGCCACGTCGCCCAGGCCTACGCCGCCCAGGGCGCTCGACTCCGCCTGCTTACCCGCTCCACCTCGAACCTTGCCGCCCTCGCAGGCCTCCCCGCCGACACGGAACAGGTCGTTGGCGACCTCCGCACACCCAAATCCTTCGCACCAGCCCTCAACGGCTGTGACGCCCTCATCCACGTCGCCGCCGACTACCGCCTCTGGGTCCCAGATCCCGTCCCCATGTACAAGGCCAACGTCGACGGGACCCGCGACCTACTCAAAATTGCCCGCGAACAAAATGTTCCCAGGGTCGTCTACACCTCGTCCGTCGCCACCATGGGCTTCCAAGCCGACGGCACCATCGTCGACGAATCCACCCCCGTCTCGCTCCCGAGCATGATTGGCCATTACAAGCGTTCGAAGTTCCTCGCCGAGCAGGTTGCCATCGACGCCGCGCGCTCCGGCCAGCACGTCGTCATCCTCAACCCCACCACTCCCATCGGCGCAGCGGACCGCAAACCCACACCGACCGGCCGCATCGTCGTCGACTTCCTCAACCGCAACTTCCCCGCCTACGTCGACACCGGCCTCAACCTCGTAGACGTCCTCGAGGTTGCGCGCATGCACGTCGTCGCGCTCGACCGCGGCACCCCCGGCGAGCGCTACATCCTCGGCGGCGAAAACCTCACGCTCAAGCAGATCCTCGACCGCATGTCCGCCATCACCGGCCTTCCCTCGCCAAAGCACAAGGTCCCGCACGCCCTGGCAATGGCCTTCGCCCTCTTCGACGAGACCGTCACCGGCAGGCTTCGGGGCAGGGAACCGCGCGCCACCGTCGAGGCCGTCCGCATGGGGAAAAAGATGATGTTCGCCAGCTCCGCCAAGGCCGAACGCGACCTCGGCTTCGAGGTCCGGCCCGTCTACAACGCTCTCCGCACCGCCATCGACTGGTTCCTCGCCAACGGCTACGCCCCGCCCCCGCCCGCAATATCCGCGGCCCCCACCGCATGATCCGCCAACCTCTTCAGTCTTTCTATATCCTGCCCCTTCCGCCTTTGTTCCTCCTGTCTCCTCCGACTTTCTTTCTGTCATTCCCGCAGGGAACCTGCTTCTGTCTTGTCCTCCTTTCTGTGATCTCCCGCAGGGAACCTGCTTTTCAGCCAGGCCGCCCATGACTGACCTCGCCATCATCGCCGCCCTCCCCCGCGAACTCGCCCTTCTCGCCCGCGACCTCTCCGCCACCCGCATCAGCAACTCCGACGGTGTGCTTGTCCAATCAGCAGCCCTCGGTGGCTATCACGGCTCCGTCCTCCTCGCAACCGCCGGCATGGGACCAGAACGCGTCTCGCTCGCCGTCGCCGCAGCCCTCGCGCACGGTCCCATCGGCACTCTGCTCAGCATTGGCTTCGCCGGAGCCTGCGACCCACTCCTCAATCCCGGAAACATTGTCGAGGCCTCCGTCGTGATCGACAGCCACTCCGGAGAGCGCTTCGACACAGACGCCGATTTCGAGATCTCCTCTCCCCGCATCCTCGTCACCTCGCCCCAAATCGCGGGCACCGCGGAAAAGCGCCGCTTGCGAGAGAGCTACAATGCCGCCGCCGTCGACATGGAAGCCGCCACCGTCGCTCGCCTGGCCCGCGCCCACAGCATCCCCTTCGGCGCCCTCAAGGCCATCTCCGACGAGCACAGCGTCGATCTCACCCACCTCTCCGCCTTCGCCGACCCCCAGGGCCACTTCCGCACCGCCGCCTTTGCCCTGCATACACTGCTACGACCTCAGCAATGGCGCGCAACCGCCACTTTAGGACGGAACAGCAAGTCCGCCATCGCCACCCTCACCAGTGCCATCCACCAGATAATCGTCAAACGCACCGTACAGCAGAACTCATAGTTTCCGCGCTTCGACGCTCACTGGGAAAGGTCAAGGGCACGCCTCTCAGGCGGCATCCAAGCCCCTCGTTCCCAGTGACATCCGCGCTGTTACAAATGGCGCATTGTCCCGCTTGGGCCGATAGAATAGAAGGGAGAGCAATGAGGCCCGCTGTGATCGGCGGTCTATCCTAAACCGTGTCGAATGAATACTTTGCCTATAAGGCTCGTCGAATGAATATTTTGCCGCTTAGTGAGACCCTATCTGCTGCAAGCAGAGACTTTAGCGAAAAGGACCCGGGGTGGGAGGGTACCCCTCCTCCCGCGACCATGCGCGCCGCCGTCTACCGGGGTATCAACGACGTCCGCATCGAAACCATCCCCGTCCCTGAGATCGGCCCCGGCGAGCTCCTGCTCAAGATCGACACCTGCGGCATCTGCGGCACCGACCTCAAGAAGATCCACACCGGCTCCCACTCACCCCCGCGCGTCTTCGGTCACGAGATGGTCGGCACCGTCGCCCGGATCGGTGAAAGCGTCGCCAAACTCACTGTCGGCGATCGCGTCATGGCCTACCATCACATCCCCTGCGGTGAGTGCTTCTTCTGCCGCAAACACACCTTTGCCCAGTGCGAGGTCTACAAGAAGGTCGGCTGCACCGCAGGCATCGGCGAGCCCTCCGGCGGCGGCTTCGCCGAGTACATCCGCGTCATGCCCTGGATCGTCGATCGAGGCGTCATCAAGATCCCCGACGGCATCCCCTTCGAGCAGGCCGCCTTCCTAGAACCCGTCAACACCTGCTCCAAGGCCGTACGCCTGCTCAACCTCCAACCCGACGAGACCGTGCTCGTCATCGGTCAGGGGCCCATCGGCATCCTCCTCGCCGCACTCGCCGGGCGCACCGGTGCCACCGTGCTCACCAGCGATCTCTACCCCGAGCGCCACGCCGTCGCCGCTACCTTCGGCCTAAACCATCCGCTCGACGCGAAAAGTGACGTCGTCGCAGCCGCACACAAGGCAACGGAAGGCCGAGGCGCGGATGTTGCCCTGGTCGCCGTCGGCGGCAATGCCCTCATCCAGGTCGCCATGGACGCCATCCGCCCCGGCGGCCGCGTCATGCTCTTCGCCTCCACCCAGCACGGCGAGGCTCCCTTCGACCCCGCCGCCGTCTGCATGGACGAGAAGACATTGATGGGCTCCTACAGCGCCTCCGTCGCGATTCAGGATGACGTCGCAGATCTGGTCTTCGAGGGCTATCGCAGCGGCTTCGATCTCACCCGGCTCATCTCCCACCGCTTCCCGCTCGAGGACGCCGTCGCCGCCATCGAACTCGCCTCCAACCCGCAGCCCGGCTCCATGAAGATCGTCATCCAGCCAGGCGCCTGAGAGGTCGGCAGCGGTCAGTCGCGCGTTCGCTTCTTCACTTCGACATTCAGGCGCTTGATCTTCTGGTTCAACGTAGACAGCGGAATCTTAAAATACTCCGAAGCCTCCGTCTGGTTCCAGTGGCAGCGCTCCAGCCGGTCCGCGATAATGCGCCGCTCGATCTCCTCCATCAGGTCGAACAGCGATGCGTCCGGCCGGTGCTCAAGCGCGGCCGACGTATACGTGCTGCCCTTCAGCTGCGAAGGCAGCAGATCCGGCGGAATCACACGCGAGGTTGACAGCACCACGCCGCGCTCCATCGCATTCTCGAGCTCCCGCACATTGCCCGGCCACTCGTACTCCATCAGCACCCGCAGTGCCTCGGGCGAGAGCACACGCTCCCCCGTCCCGTTCTCATCGGAGTAGATCTTCAGAAAATGTGTCGCCAACAGCGGAATATCACCGCGTCGCGCACGCAGCGGCGGAAGCTCGAGCGAGATCACATTCAGCCGATAGAACAGATCCTCTCGGAAGCGTCCCTCGCGCACGGCGCTCTGCAGATTTACATTGGTGGCCGCGACAATCCGCACATCCACCTGCATCTCGGTCACGCCGCCAAGCTGCATGAAGCGCCTGTCCTGCAGCACCCGCAGGATCTTCGCCTGCATATCCATGCCCATCGTCCCGATCTCATCGAGAAACAGCGTGCCCCCGTTCGCGATTTCGAACAGCCCCTTCTTCGAGCTGACTGCCGATGTGAAGGCTCCGCGCACGTGCCCGAACAGCGTCGACTCCAGCAGGTCGGAGGGCACTGCCCCGGTATTCACCGGCACAAACGGCTTGTCGCGACGCGGAGAGTTCGCATGGAGCGCCTTCGCGATCAGCTCCTTGCCGGTTCCGCTCTCCCCCTGCAGCAGCACCGTCGACCGGCTCGGCGCTACCTGTGCCACCACGTCGAACAGCCGCAGCATCGGATCGCTCTTCCCGATGATGTTCTCGAAGTTGTACCGCTGCTTCAGCACCCGCTTCAGCTGCACCACCTCGGTCTCAGCACGGTGGCGCGCCACCGCGGTCCGGATATCGGCCAGCAGCTTCTCGTTGTCCCAGGGCTTCTGAATAAAGTTCTTCGCGCCTGCCCGAATCGCGTCCACCACGTTCCCCACCGTGCCGAAGGCCGTGATCATGATCACGGGAAGATCAGGGTGCATCTCAAGAATTCGCGGCAGCAGATCGATGCCGCTCTCTCCCGGCAGCGCCAGATCGAGCAGCAGCAGATCATACTCGTTCCGCGATAGCAGATCGAGCCCCACCATTCCATCCGGGGCCATCACCACACTGAAGCCTTCGAGCGTAAGCAGCGCCTCGAGCGACTCGCGAATGGCAGCCTCGTCATCGATAATCAGAATCTTCGTTCCAGTCTGCGGAGCGCCATGCGACGTCGTCCCAGGTGCCTCGATTACCTCAGTCGTTTCATGCATGAATCTTTGCCCTCTCACCAAGCCGGGCACCGTTCGCCCGCGTTCCGGGATAGGCCCTGGGGCGCTCGCTCATCGCTGGAAACTCAAGCAGAAAAGTAGTTCCGACACCCATCTCACTCTCCACGTAGATCTTCCCGCCATGCTCCTGCACAATCCCGTAACTGACCGCCAGGCCCAGACCCGTTCCCTTGTGACCACCCTCCCGGGGCTTCGTCTTGGTCGTGAAGAAAGGGTCGTAGATTCTGTGCAGATGCTCCTGTTTTATACCGCTTCCCGAGTCCTGGATCCGGACAACGACGAGGTCCTTCACGTTCTCGGTCGAGATCCGCATCCTCGCATCGAGGATGTGAAACATCGAATCTTTCGCGTTCAACAATAAGTTCAACAGCACCTGCTGAAGTTTGCCCTGGTTTCCGTGGATCAACGCCAGCTTCGGATCGAGCTCCAGATTCACGTGGATGCCAGCCGTCTTGAGCTGGTGATCGATCAGCGTCACCGTATCCCGGAGCAGCGCGTTAAGATCCGTTCCGGCAAAATCCGTGCTCCCGGTACGCGAGAAATTCAACAGACCATTCACAATCTCCGACGCCCGAAAGCTCTGCTGCGTAATCTTCTCGAGCATCGGCGCGACCCGCTTGTCTGCGCTCATCTGCTTCGTCAGCATCTGCGTATAGCTCGAGATCACCGCCAGCGGCGTATTCACCTCGTGCGCGACTCCCGCGGCAAGCAGGCCGATTGACGACAGCTTCTCCGCCTGCGTCAGCTGCTCCTCGAGCTGCGTCCGATCCGTGATGTCGTCGACCAGCAGAATGCGTCCGATCACCGTCAAATCTCGCGTAAGCAGGGGAGCGATCGCGATGTTCGCCATCCGCGGCTCCCCGTTCGGCAGGCTCAGCCGGAACTTATAGAGCGTGTGTGTCCCAGACTCCCCGCGCACGCTGTTGAACTTCGCAACGAAATCGGGAGGGAACAGCGCACGCAACGGCTGCCGCAGAGCCTCCACGCGCTTCAAACCGAACATCGCCTCCATCTGCTGATTCCAGCTCTCAATGTTGTCCTCGAGATCGACGGCGAAGACGCCCACGTTGATCGACTCCAGAATGTTCTCGTGGAAGTCCTTCAGGCGCTCAAACTCCGAGATCTTCTGCTCCAGCTTTTGATACAGCTGCGCATTCTGGATCGCAATCCCGATATAGCTCGCCAGTGATTCGAGCAGCTCCACATCCTCGCTCGAAAGGAAATCCCCGTGCTCGGTCCGGCCAAAGCCCAGCACCGCCACGGTCCGTGTTCCCGCGCCATCGCGGTTTGCCGCTCGGCAGGGCAGGTAGTAGTTCAGGTCCAGCCGCGCCGCGCTCTGCCGCTGCATCTCCGGCAGCCGCAGAACGTGCTGCGGCGTCTCGAGAAAGATATGGTTGTTGGCGCCCGGATGGTCGAACGCAAGGAAGCGCAGATCGAGCCCCTGAAGGTCTCCCGACGCGAGGTTCGTCAAGCCGTGGGACGCTGCCAGCTTGAACTGCTGTGCCGGCCCCGAGCTCTGGTCATCCGCCAGAAAGACCGCGACCCGCGTGATCAGAAGCGTCTGCGGCAGGCGCTTCACGATCGCGTCCACCAGGGTTCGGAGATCTGTCTGCGCGTTCAGACCGCGTCCGAACTCCACCAGCGTCTCCCGGTAGTCGAACCGCTTTTGGTCGAAGACGCGATCCACCCGCCCTTGGATCGCCCGCTTCAGCGGATCGAAGACCAGACCCGTAATCGTGATCGCTGCAACAAACCCCCACACCCGCAGGTTCGGAAGACGCGTATGCACCATCTCCGCCGTCACCGCTACGATCAGAAAATAAATGCCCACCAGCGCCGCGGTCGCCAGCGTATACGTCACACCGCGCTTGAAGATCAGATCGACGTCCATCAACCGGTACCGAACGATCGCCCAGCTGAACGTCAGCGGAACGAAGACCAGGGACAGACCGGCGATCTTCGTCAGCAGTCCCGGGACCGCCCAGTCCGCCATGTAGGGTATGGCATACATCAGCGTGAACGGGGTGACCGCCAGAAGAGTTCCGCGCGACAGCCACTTCAGCTGCTGCCGCTCGAGCGCGGAGCTCGTTCTCACATAGCTCGCCCAGAACACCACCGCCGCAATCACGTAGTACAACGCCAGGTAAGCGACCGCGATCTGGTCCAGCCGATGCTTCAACAGCTCCGTCGCCGACCAGTAGCGGATCGCATAAACCTGCAGGCCGACGAGCAAGGCTCCCGGCACATAGATCGCGAAAATCGTCAGGGCGCGCACCATCCTCCGCCGCCGCGAGACCTTCTGACGATTCGAAAAGCTCACCGCGAAGTGGAGAAAAAGTGCAGGCTGCAGGGCCGCAGCCGCCAGATTGCCCCAATAAATCGTCCAGTCGAAGACGTCGAGCTCGGTCGTGTACTTGAATGCGTACAGAACAAACGAAGCCAGGCAGAAGACATAGAAGTGGGTAGCCTTCGGAGCGGTCCAACGCCGGAACAGCACATAGATCCCGATACTCAGGTACACCATCGCAATCAGGCGCATCCCCTGGTGGAAGGAGAGATCCGTGGGCTCGAGAATCACCTGGATGTCCAGCCGTGTCGGCGCCCGGCCCTGGATGCCCGGCCTTAGGATCGTATACGTGGCATGGGACCAGATTCCGCTACGGAACTGCTCCCGCTCAAACGGCGCAACCGTTGGCGCGGGCCGGTCGTTGATCGAGAGCACCTGATCGCCGGCACGGACTCCCGCTCGGTCGGCCGGCGAACCGGCCGGAACACGCTCCGCCCGCAGACCTCCACCAGACGACTCCAGCCACCACGCTCCGTCAGTCGGAACGTCATAACGGCCTTCATTGCGCAGGTTCACCGCCGCCAGAACGCACGCCGCTAACGTCAGCAGAGCCAGCGTGATTGCGATGACTCGGTTTTGGAATGCGTTGGTCATTCCCGGCCATTTACTAAGCAGATTTGGGGCCAAAGAGAAATCTTTGCAAAGTGCCCGGCATGTGTATGGGAGCCGAAGCTCAGGAGCCTCCCAAGGCAAGCTTGACTACAGAAAATCATAGATCATCCGCAATTTCCAAGTTGCTTCTAAAGTGTTAGAAACTGCTTCAGCTAAAGCTGGATAGCACATCTACGCGCGATCACCTTGCCGGGTTCCTCCCCGGCTTCCACCTTCACTTTCGCTTGACCGCCGACCTGCCGTGCTGTGAACTGAGTTCATGGACCCGCTTCATCCCCCTTCCGGCGCAGACGCAATCCTTCGGCGCGACGGCGACTGCATGCTCCCCGTCTACGCCCGCTACCCCGTGGTCATGGATCGCGGCGAAGGCGTCTCCCTCTTCGATCTGGACGGCCGCCGATACCTCGACATGATGGCCGGTCTCGGCGTCAACGCGCTCGGCCACGCCCACCCGCGCATGCTCTCCGCCATGGCCGATCAAGCCGCCCGCCTCATTCATCTCTCGCCCCTCTACAGCAACCCCCACCCCAGTCAGCTTGCGGAGAGACTCTGCCATCTTGCCGGCATGACCGGCGCCTTCTTCTCGACCGGCGGATCAGAGGCGGTAGAAGGCGCACTCAAACTGGCCCGCAGCTTCGGTGCCCGCAACTATTCAACCCGTAAACACGGCATCGTCGCCCTGCGCTCCTCCTACCACGGCCGGACCTTCGGCTCCCTCTCTGTTACCGGGCAGCACAAGTACCAGGCCGACTTCGGCCCCGGCCTGCCCGGCGTCACCTTTATCGATCGCAACGATCTCGGCCAGCTTGCCGCGGCCGTCAACGAAGACACCTGCGCCATCCTGATCGAGCCTTTGCTCGGCGAAGGCGGCGTCCACGAGTGCACCCCGGCCTTCCTCCGGGAGGCCCGCCGTCTCTCCACCCAGCACGGCGCCATCCTCATCTTCGACGAGATCCAGAGCGGCCTCGGCCGCACCGGCCGTTGGTTCGCTTCAGAGGCCAGCAGCGTTCGGCCCGACATCCTCATCCTCGGCAAGCCCCTCGGCGGCGGCCTCCCGCTCAGTGCCATTCTCGTCACCGAAGACCTCTTCCACACCTTCGGCATGGCCCGCCACGGAAGCACCCTCGGCGGCGGCCCGCTCGCCTGCAGGCTCGGCCTCGAGTTCCTCTCCGTCATGGAGGACGATGGCATCCTGAGCCGCGTCATCGACACCGGTGCTTACCTCAAGCAGCGTCTCGAGCAGATCGTCAGCGATCTCGACGTTGCCGTTGAAGCTCGCGGCACCGGCCTCCTTCAAGGCCTCGAAATCAGCCTTCCCGCCCGCCCCATCTGCGAGGCGGCCCTCGAACGGGGTGTCCTGCTCAATTGCGTGCAGGGCAACGTCATCCGCTTCCTCCCGCCGCTCATCATCGACCGCACCCACATCGATGCCGCCGTCGACCTCCTTGCGGACCTGCTCGAAGCACCGCAGCAGCCGGCCCATGAGCCCATGCTGGTCGCAGCCGCGGGATAACCCTTTTCGCAATTCACCATCCTGTAACATAGAGTGGAACGAGAGGATCGCATGTTCGGCGTCTGCCGCCTCCGTCACATGGGAGTGGTGGATGCAGACGCGATCAGGTTCCGTGCTCGAAGACGACGTCCTCGTCGATGGACGCCGCATCCATTACCTCCGTGCCGGCAACGGTCCCCCGCTGATCCTGCTCCACGGTCTTGTCGGCTCCCTCCACAACTGGCGTCTGAACATCGAATCTCTCTCTGCTTCAGCGACCGTCTACGCCCCTGACCTGCTCAATATGGGCGAGTCCGACCGTGTCCCCGGCCTTGACGCCGGCCTCGAGGCCACTGCAGACCGTGTCGCCGCTTTCATGGACGCGCTCGGCATCGCCGAAGCCGACATCGCCGGCCACTCGCACGGCGGTGCCGTCTCCCTCACCCTCGCCGCTCGTCACCCGAGCCGCGTCACCCGCCTCATCCTCTTCGCTCCCGCCAACCCCTTCTGCGATCTCGGCCGCCAGCTCATCCGCTTTTACGAGAGCCGTACCGGAAACCTCTTTGCCCAGCTCATCCCCGCCCTTCCTCGCTGGACCAAGGCCGTCGCCCTTGGCCGCATGTACGGCGATCCCTCCCGCGTCGCTGCCGATACGCTCGAGGGCTACACCGCCGGTCTCGAGGTCCGCGGAACCATCGACCACGTCCTCCAGATCGTCCGCCGCTGGTCCGCCGACATGGCCCGCCTCCGCTCCGCCCTCCCCTCGGTCGCCGGCAAGCCCGCCCTCCTCATCTGGGGCGACCAGGACCGCGCCGTAGGCCTGGACTCCGCCCGCCATCTGCAACGCATCCTCCTCCACTCCAGCCTTGTCATCCTCCCCGGCGTCGGCCACATCCCCTTCGAAGAGTCGCCACAGGCCTGCAACCAGGCCATGCTGGAGTTCCTGGGAAGCCCCTCCGCAAACGTCCTTCCCTGAGCCCCCTTTCGTCGCCGTCGCTCTTCTTCTCTTCATTAGGAGCGCAGCGAACGAAGCCGCTTCTCTACCCGGAACGCCCGCCGCGCTTCCGCTTTAAACCAGCCCAAATCTATCCCGCAACCACACCCGAATCGCCTCCTGCATCACCGCCAGCTTCGGCTCCGGCGATCCCGGCACCCCTTGAAAGAAGTGATCGGCACCCTCTACCCACACCAGCCGCTTCGGCTCCGGCAGACCAGCAAACACCCGCTCCAGCACCTCCCTCGGGCTGAACTCGTCATGATCCCCGCTAATGAAAAGCCTCGGGCCCCCACAATCCGCAAGAAAGCGATACGTGTAATCCCGCCCCGCTGCCCGCACCGGTAGCCCCAGCCCTACGCGCCCCTTCACCCGATCGTCCCCGCAGCACGCCCGCAGCCCCACATACGATCCAAACGAGAATCCCGCAAACAGGATCGGCCGCTTCAACGTCCGATCCATCCAGTCCAGCGCCGCCCGCACATCGTCCCGCTCCCCATGCCCGTCGTCGAAGCTGCCCTCGCTTAAACCTGCGCTGCGAAAGTTGAAGCGCAGCACCGGCAAACCCAAGCCGCTGAACGCCTTCATCGCGTGATAAACGACTTTGTTGTGCAGCGTTCCCCCTGTTGGAGGATGCGGATGGCACACCAGCGCCGCAAACGGAGCATCCTCGGCTCCCGTGTTCAGCACCGCCTCCAGCCGTCCCGCAGGCCCCCGCAGATCTTCAATCGCCCGAACCTGCGACCGGACCGGCAGACGGACGCCTGAAATCTGTCCCGCTTCAAAACTCATGGCTCCAGTCTATCGAGATCAAGCTTGTCTCTTCGGCAACCTCACCCCGAAAACTCCTCACGTATCCTGTCCGCATGGCCGTCGATCCCATCGACCTCACCCGCCGCCTCGTCAACATCGAGTCCACGACCTTCCACGAGGGCCGAGCCGGAGCCTTCCTCTACGAGTACCTCGAAGCCCACGCCTACGCCGTCGAACGCACCCCCATCGAAACTCCCGATCACGCCGCATCTCCCGGAACCCCTTCCGTGTCCCAGTCCGGTTCCCAGTCCGGCTCCCACTCCGACGCCCGCTTCAACGTCTACGCCGCCCTCCCCGGCGTCACCCCCGACGTCGTCCTCTCCACCCACATGGACACCGTCCCCCCCTTCTTCGGCCTCTCCGAAGACGACGAGTTCCTCTATGGCCGCGGCTCCTGCGACGCCAAAGGGATCATCGCCGCCCAGATTGCCGCCGCCGATCGCCTCCGCGAGTCCGGCGTCAAGGTCGGCCTGCTCTTCGTCGTCGGCGAGGAACGCGACTCCGCCGGTGCCGCCGCCGCCAATCTCCAACCCAAAGGCTCCCGCTTCCTTATCAACGGGGAGCCCACCGACAACCGGCTCGCCCTCGCCTCCAAGGGCGCCCTCCGCATCGAACTCCACGCCCACGGAAAGATGGCCCACTCCGCCTACCCGGAACTCGGCGACTCCGCCATCCACAAACTCATCGCCGCCCTCGACGACCTCCTCGCCATGCCGCTCCCCTTCGAACCCTCGCTCGGGGCCGACGGAGCCTCCACCCTCAACATCGGCCTCGTCAGCGGCGGCCGCGCCCCCAACGTCGTCGCCGATCACGCCGAGGCCCACCTCCTCATCCGCCTCGTTGGCCCCTCCGAAGACACCCGCGCCCAGATCCTCTCCATTGTGGGCGACCGCGCCGAAGTCCGCTTCTCGCTCGACCTCCCCTTCGTCCGTATGAGACCAGTCGGAAACCTCCCCACCATGATCGCCAAGTTCACCTCCGACATCCCCTCCCTCCCTGCCTGGGGCGAACCCTTCCTCCTCGGCCCCGGCTCCATCCACCTCGCCCACACCCCCAACGAAAAGATCGCAAAAAAAGAACTCCTCGAAGCCGTCGACCTCTACGTCGACCTCGCCACCAGCCTGACACGATGAAGGTCTCGTCCTGCTTCAAATCTGTCAACGTGACCACGTTACATGTAACAATCAGATGATGAAGACCGTACCGACCCAGGGGGACCAGGAGGCACCCACACAGGACGTGAAGGCCGCCGCCAGGGACCGCGTCCGCAAACACCGCGAGTCTCTCCGCGCCCAGGGTCTCCGCCCCATTCAGATCTGGATCCCCGACACCCGCAGGCCCGGCTTTGCAGAAGAGGCACGCCGCCAGTGTCTAGCCGTCCGCAACGATCCGCAGGAGAAGGAAACGCTTGAGTGGATTGAAAAGGCCATGGATTACTCGGGATGGGTTTGATCCGCGGCGACATCGCGATCAGTGTCTCTCCCGGCGACTATGGCAAATCAAGGCCTGTACTCATTCTGCAATCAAATGCCTTTTGCGACACCGAATCCGTAGTCGTCGCACTCCTTACATCCGATCAACAGCCGACATCCGCCCTGTTTCGGAAGCCTCTGTTTCCTTCGCACGGCAATGGTCTGCGTCAACAATCCGACATGATGATCGATAAACTCGTCTCCCTACCCCGCTCCAAAGTCGGCAAGGCAGTAGGTCATCTGTCGAGCACGGAGATGGCGGAGATTACAGCGTCACTGGCGCTCTTTCTCGGCATGTAAAAGCTCCCGACCGCGAGAGTAACGGCCCACTTCTCCACACGTTCCTGCCGTCCTCCACGAACTAAACTAGCCTCATGGCCGCAGCCGAGTTCACGCACCTCCATCTCCACACCGACTACTCCCTCCTCGATGGAGCCTGCGACGTCGATAAGCTCGCCGCCCACCTCGCCAAAATCGGCCAGACCTCTGCCGCCATGACCGATCACGGAAACATCTATGGCGCCGTCCACTTCTTCGACGCCATGCAGAAAAAGGGCCTCAAGCCCATCCTCGGCTGCGAGCTCTACCTCTCCAAGACCGAAGACCATCGCACCCTCTCCGACGGCTACAACCACTTCGTCGTTCTCGCCGAAAACGAGGCCGGCTACCGCAACCTCATCCGCCTCACCTCCGAGGCCGCCCTCCACGGCTTCTACCGCAAACCCCGCGTCTCGAAAGAGTTCCTCGCCCGCCATACCGAGGGCCTCATCGGCTTCTCCGGCTGCCTCGCCGGCGAGCTCAACCAGCACCTCATGGCAGGGAAGTACGACGAGGCCAAACGCACCGCCGGCCAGTTCTCCGAGATCTTCGGCAAAGACAACTTCTTCCTCGAGATTCAAGACCACGGCCTCGAACCCGACCGCAAAGTCTGCGATCAGCTCTTCCAACTCGAACGCGATCTGGGCATCCCTCTCGTCGCCACCAACGACTCCCACTACGTCGCCGCCGACGACTGCCGCGCCCACGAGATCCTGCTCTGCGTCCAGACCGCCGGCAGCATGAACGATCCCAAACGCTTCAAGTTCGACACCCAGCAGTTCTATCTCAAGTCCGCCGACGAGATGCACCGCACCTTCGCCGGACACGAGGAAGTCTGCACCCGAACGATGCAATTTGTAGACCGCTGCAATCTCAAGATGTCCAAGGTCAGCGATCCCTTCCCCAACTTCGTCGTCCCCGAGGGTGAGACCCTCGACTCCTACTTCGAGAAGGTCTGTCGCGAAGGCCTCACCAAGCGCCTCGACACCGCCGTCGCCCACCTCCGCAATCGCGGCCTCCTGCGCAAATCCATTCCCGACTACCACGCCCGCCTCGACCGCGAGCTCGACTGCATCAAGGCGATGAAGTTCCCCGGCTACTTCATGATCGTCTGGGATTTCATCCGCTACGCCCGCGAGCAGAACGTCCCCGTCGGCCCCGGCCGTGGCTCCGCCGCCGGATCGCTCGTCGCCTACGTCATGGAGATCACCGACATCGACCCGCTCCAGAACGAGCTCCTCTTCGAGCGCTTCCTCAACCCCGAACGCGTCTCCATGCCCGACATCGATATCGACTTCTGCATGAATCGCCGCGGCGAGGTCATCGAGTACGTCCGCCAGAAGTACGGCTCCGACCAGGTCGCCCAGATCATCACCTTCAACACCATGGCCGCCAAAGCCGCCATCAAGGACGTCGGCCGCGCCCTCGACATGCCCTACGGCGAGGTCGACCGCATCGCCAAACTCATCCCGCCGACCATCGGCATCACCATCGCCCAGGCGCTCAAGGATTCAAACCCGCTCTCCGCCGCCTACGACAGCGATCCCAAAATCAAGGAGCTCATCGACGCCGCTCTTCGCCTCGAAGGCCTCGTCCGCGGAGCCGGCGTCCACGCCGCCGGCGTCGTCATCGCGCCGCAACCGCTCACCGAACTCGTCCCCGTCACCCGCACCAAAGATGAAGCCATCGTCACCGCCTACGACATGAAGGCCGTCGAAAAAATGGGCCTGCTCAAGATGGACTTCCTCGGCCTAACCACCCTCACCGTCATCGACGACTGCCTCAAGCTCATCCAGAGCAATCGCGGTGAGACCGTCGACATGGCCCTCGTCCCCCTCGATGACGCGGAGGTCTACGAGAAGGTCTTCCACCGCGCCCTCACCTCCGGCATCTTCCAGTTCGAGTCCGGCGGCATGCGCGACGTCCTCCGCCGCTACAAGCCCAATCGCGTGGAAGATCTCACCGCTCTCAACGCCCTCTACCGCCCCGGCCCCATGTCCATGATCGACGACTTCATCGAGCGCAAATGGGGGCGCCGCGCCGTCGAGTACGACCTGCCCGAGATGGAAGCCATCCTCAAAGAGACCCTCGGCGTCATGGTCTACCAGGAGCAGGTCATGCAGATCGCCGCCTCCGTCGCCGGATACGCGCTCGGCGAGGCCGACCTCCTCCGCCGCGCCATGGGCAAGAAGGACGCCTACGAGATGGGCAAGCAGCGCGAACGCTTCATGTCCGGAGCCGCCGCGAATAAGCACCCGAAGGATGTCGCCGGAAAGATCTTCGACCTCATGGCCCAGTTCGCCGGATACGGCTTCAACAAGTCGCACTCCGCCGCCTACGCCCTGCTCGCTTACCACACCGCCTGGCTTAAGACCCACTACCCGGTCGAGTTCATGGCCGCACTCCTCACCAGCGAAACCTCCAAACCCGAGAATGTCGTCAAGTACATCTCCGAGTGCCGTGAGATCGGCATCAACGTCCTCCCGCCCAATGTCCAGATCTCCGAAGCCAACTTCACCCCCACCGCCGGTGCCATCGGCTTCGGGCTCGCCGCCATCAAAAACGTCGGCCACAACGCGATCGAATCCATCATCACCGCCCGCTCCGCTCTAAACGCAGGCGCAAAGCAGGGAAGCAAGCCCGGCTTCGCCAGCCTCTGGGAGTTCTGCGAAAAGGTCGACCTCCGCCTGCTCAACAAGCGCGTGCTCGAATCGCTCATCAAGGCCGGGGCCATGGATGCCTTCGGCCACCGTGCCCAGGTCACCGCCGCCCTCGATAAGGCGATGGAACGCGCCCAGAAATCCCAGCGCGATGCCGCCGCCGGACAGCACGGCCTCTTCGGCATCTTCGACGACGGCCCCGTAGCCTCGAAGACCGACGACTCCCTCCCCAATGTTCCCGAGTGGGACGAGCACACCCGCCTGCAAAACGAGAAAGACGTGCTCGGCTTCTTCGTCTCCGGCCATCCCCTCGACAAGTACCGCGAGAAGCTCCGCAACCTCAAGGTCGTCGACACCGTCACCGCCTGCGAGATGAAGCCCGAACCCCAGGTCTTCCGCCGTGGCAGCCCCCAGGAGCCCCAGAACGAGATCACCATCGCAGGCGTTATCACCGGCCTTAAGGTCGCCAAGTCCAAGCGCTCCGGAGAGATGTACGCCCAGGCCTGCCTTGAGGACACCGTCGGCAAGATCGAAGTTATCGCTTTCCCGCAGAGCTATGAAAAGCTCGCCGAGTCCCTCAAAATCAACGTGCCCGTCATCGTCCGCGGCTCCCTCCGCGGGGAGGAGGACGCCGCCCCCAAACTCTCCATCTCCCACATCCAGGCTCTCGAAGACGTCAAACTGAAACTCCCCGAGTCCCTCCGCATCAAGGTCCCGCTCCACAACCCCGACGTTGCCCTGCTCGAAAAACTCCACGCCGTCTTTCTCGGCGCGCCCGGCAGGGGAAAGCTCCTTCTCGATCTCGAAGAGCCCGGCGAATTCTGCGCCGTCCTCGAACCCCAGGACGTCCTCGTCGCCGCCGACCGCCTCTTCATCGACCGCATCGAAGAACTAGTCGGCCGCGGAGGTGTCCGCGTCATTGATTAGCTGCACCGCAGCATCACAAGCGCAGCTCCATACCCCTCCCCAAAGGCATCCAAATGAGTATGGCGTCTTCTATCGCGGCCCGTCGCGAAACCCCGACCTCTGAGCAACGCGCCGCGGAACAACTTGCTGCTCTCCGTACCTCCGAACGCCGCTGGGCCTACGCCCTGCTTCGGCTCATCCTTGGCGTCAACCTCTTCGGCCACGGCTCCATCCGCATCTACCACGGCGTCCCCAGCTTCGCGGCCGCGCTCACTGCTCAGATGTACTCCCCGCTCCTTCCCGCACCGCTCGTCCACTCCTTCGCCCTCGCTATCCCGTGGATCGAACTCACCCTTGGCACCCTCCTCATCCTCGCCATCCTTACCCGCGCCACCCTCACCGCCGCCATGCTCTTCATGATCGTCCTCATGGTCGGCGTCACCATCCGGCAGGATTGGCCCACCGCTGGCCTCCAGCTCGTCTACGGCTTCGTCATCTTTACCCTGCTCTTCCTCCGAGATCCCTACGCCACCAGCTGGCCGCGCCTCCTTGGCCTCTTCGATTTGCCCCCCGCCCACCCCGCCCACCTCCCGTAATGCTCTACAATCGAAATCGCACCCCCAGCAGAGAATGGCAGATCAAGATCCCAACAGACCCATCGCCGTTCAGGCCGCAGCCGCTCCTCCCGTACCCGAAGCTTGGATCAGGACCGAGACCGCCCGCGATCCACGTCGGCCCTACCCCATGGACTTCATCGAAGCCCTGTTCACCGATTTCAGCGAGATCCACGGCGATCGCACCTTCGGGGACGACGCCGCCATGACCTGCGGCATGGCCCGTCTCGATGGCACGCCCGTCCTCGTTATCGGCAATCTCAAAGGCCGCACCCTAAAGGAGCGCGTCGCCCGCAAGTTCGGCTCGCCCGACCCCGAAGGCTACCGCAAAGCCCTCCGCGCCATGAAGATCGCCGAAAAATTCGGCCGCCCCATCTTCACCTTCATCGATCTCGCCGGTGCCAACCCCGGCCTCGGCGCCGAAGAGCGCGGACAGGGCGAGGCCATCGCCCGCAACCTCCGCGAGATGTCCCGCCTGCGCGTCCCCACCATCGCTACCATCACCGGGGAGGGCGGGTCGGGAGGCGCTTTGGCCCTCGCCGTCGCCGATCGCGTCCTCATGCTCGAAAACGCCATCTACTCCGTCATCTCCCCCGAAGGCTGCGCTTCCATCATGTGGAAGGACGCCACCAAGAAGCAGCAGGCCGCCGCTGCTCTCAAGTACACCGCGACAGACGTCAAACGCCTGGGATGCGTCGATGAGGTCGTCGCCGAGCCCCCCGGCGGCACCCAGGCCAATCCCACAGAAGCCTTCGCTCTGGTCGCCGACCGGCTCCGTCACCACCTGCATATCCTCGAGCAGACACACCTTAACAACCTCCTGCGCCAGCGTTACGACAAATTCCGCAACCTCGCCCAGTTCTACACCACGGCCTGAAAGCAGCCCCTTCCCCAGGCTCTGCCCTTGCCCCTCTTTCTTCCATTCCGATTAAAGCGAATAAACCCGCTTTCCGCCTTTGCCTTTCCTAACCCGCATCTCATCTCCAAGTCATACGGCTCAACACTCTAACGGAGTCTCCACCCTTGCCCGCACCACCTCCGCCCCGCCCCAGCAAGACCCTCGACCTCGTCCTCGCCATCGCTGCGGTCGCCTGGTTCCTTGCTGCCCGGGATCTCTCCGCCCGCTCCGCCTCCGGCATCTCCCAGCGCCTCGACTTCCTTGCGCTCGGCTCCCTTCTCCGGCCGCTCTTTCTCATCTTCCTCCTGCTTGTCGGCTTCTCTGTGCTCGACTTGCTCTCGCGCCGCCGCTCCTCCACCCGCGACCTTCTTGGGCTTCCTTCCCGCCCCACCGCCCGTGAAGAGTTCGGCGTCGGTGCCGCCATCGGCTGGTCCGCCGCCCTCCTCTCGATACTCCCCATCCTTCTCTTCGGCTCGCTCCGGGTCCAGCTCTGGACCGAGCCCCGTGCCTTCCTCTACACCGTCCTCACCCTCGCCGGAGCCGCCCTCGGCGCACTCGCCCTCGAGATCGTCTTCCGCGGATACGCCTTCCGCCGCCTCATCGACGCCATCGGACCCACCGGCGCCACCCTTAGCATGTCGCTCTTCTACGGCCTTCTCTTCGCCTTCAATCGGGGATCCACCAGCCTCGGCGTCCTCGTCATCGCCCTGCTCGGCCTCCTTCTCTCAATCGGCTGGCTCCGCACCCACGCCCTCTGGCTCCCCTGGGGTCTCAACTTCGCCTGGACCGCCAGCCTCGGCCTGCTCTTCGGCCTCCCTACCGCCGGCTCGACCGACCTCTCCTCAGTCATCCAGACCACGCCCGTCGGCCCGCGCCAGCTCACCGGCGGCAGCTTCGGCCCCGAGGCCGCACCGTTGACCGCCATCGTCCTCATCCTCGCGATCGCCGCCCTCGTTCGCCTCACCCGCACCTACGCCTGGAATTACACCCACGCCCCCATCATCCCCGCCGGCTACCCCGTCGACGTTCCCCCACCTGCGGCCCACGCCGCAATGTCCGAGCAGGCACCCCCACCCCCACCTCCCCTCGTCCAGATCCTCCCCTCCACCCCGCAACAACGCTCCGTCCCCGACCCTCCCGCATAGCCCCGCGCCCTGGTCGCTCTCTCAACCAGCCGCCGCCGCGACCTGCGCCTCTCTGCTAAAGTTCGTCGCGAGGTATCTCTCCATCGCTCCCGTCATGATCAAACATCGTCCCCGAAGACCTCTGCTCCCACTCCTGGCCTCTGCCGCAGCGCACCTCGCCCTCGCCCAGGCCGCACCCCCCGCACCCGCACCCGCCGCGCCCGACTGGGCATACCCGCAGTCCGCCACCCACGTCCAGGTACCGCCACCGCCCGGCTTCCACCGCCCGAGTCGCACCTTCGACACGCCGCTCGGCCTCTTCGCGGGCCAGTCGGACATCGGCGCCGCGGTCGTGCCCGGCAGCGCCACGTATGACGCGGCCACCGGGCAGTACACCATCCACTCCGCCGGCTACAACATCTGGTACACGCGCGATGAGTTCCGCTATCTCTGGAAGAAGATGTCCGGCGATCTCTCCCTCTTCGCCGACGCCACCTTCCCCGATCCCGCCGGCTATGGAGACCGCAAGGCAGTCCTCGTCATCCGCCAAAGCCTCGAAGACGACTCCGCTGAAGCCATGATCGGCGAGCACGGCGTCGGCATGATCCACCTGGCGAAGCGTTCCTCCGCCGGCGCGTCGATGGACGATCTGCAGTACCGCTTCGGAGGTGCCTTGGCCCACGTCCTCGCCAGGCGTATCGGCATCGAAAAGCACGGCGACTCCATCGCCATCTTCGTCAGCCTCACGGGCGAGCCCATGCATCAGCTCGGACCACCCATCAACCTGCACTTCGACGCGCCCTTCTATGTCGGCATCGGCTTCTGCTCGCACCTGCCCGACAAGTCCGACACCGCCGTGCTCTCGAACGTCATTCTCAAAGAGGCCGCCGGTGAAATGCACGAGCAGCCATGACCTCAACCCTGAACATCGGGAGCAGTCCTGAACATCCAGAGCAGTGCTGAACATCCAGAGCAGTGCTGAACATCCGGAGCAGTCCTGAACATCCAGAGCAGTCCTGAACATCCGTAGCAGTCAAGCAGAAGGAGCACCACCGTCATGAGGCCTCTCTCTCCATCGTCGCCATCCCTCTGCAACCTCGCCGTCTCCGCCTCCTGTCTGCTCGCATCCAGTCTGATCGCATCCAGTCTGATCGCGCAAGAACCCACGCAAGCCCCGTCCGCGCCTGCGCACCCCCCTGCGCACTCCCCTGCGCATTCCAAGGAGCATCTGCGCAGCCGCATCTTCCTCTACGATCTCCGCGACGGCTCCTCCCATCTCGTCTACACCGCCGACGCCGTCTGGGAGGCGCCCAACTGGTCTCCCGACGGCCGCTATCTCATCTCGAACTCCGGCGGAGCGATCTACAAGCTGGTCCTCACCCCCAGCGGCACCGAGCCGCCCCAGAATCTCGCCATCCCCGGCGCCTTCCGCTGCAACAACGACAAGGCCCTCTCGCCCGATGGCAGCAAACTCGCCTTCTCGGCAACCGCTCCCCCCGCAAAGGATTCGCAGGTCTTCCTGGCCGACGCCGATGGACGCCACGTCAAGCTGATGGCCGCAGCCACGCCCAGCTACTTCCACGGCTGGTCGCCCGACGGCAAGACCCTCGCCTTCGTCGCCCAGCGCCACGGCAGCGGCCAGTACGACATCTACCGCATGCCCGCGGGTGGAATCACCGCAGGATCGGAGCAGCAGCTGACCTCCGATCCTCACCAGGACGATGGCCCCGACTACTCGCCCGACGGCAGATGGATCTACATCAACTCCGATCGCTCCGGAAAGCAGGCCATCTGGCGCCTTCCCGCGGACGGCGCGGGCCCCGGCGACGCGAAGGCCGAGATGGTGGTCAGCGACAGCCTCGAAGACTGGTTCCCCCACATCTCTCCCGACGGCGCCAAGCTCGTGTACCTGGGTTATCCCGCCGGCACCCCGACCCACAATCCCCGCGACGTCGCCATCGAAATCAAGCTGGCCGCGATCGAGCACGATCAGGTCGCCGCCCCCCGGAAGACCCTCGTGAAGGCGGTCGGAGGGCAGGGAACAATGAACGTCAACTCCTGGGCCCCCGACTCCATGCGCTTCGCCTACGTCACCTACGAGCCTCTGCCCTAGGCTCCGATGACCCCGATGGCTCTGGATGGCAGACGGCTCCGATCGGTCGCGGGCCGGGGAAGCCCACCCCCCCAGACCCACATCCGCACCATCGGATTTCATGGCGCGCAAACAACCCTTGTCAAAGCTCATCTCCTGGGCGCACTCTAGGCATACAGAGAGGTGACCTCATGGCCGTGCGAACGCATCACTGGGCTCTACTCGCCGCCGCCCTCACCGTCGTTCCAACCATTGCCAGCGCCCAGGTCTTCGTCGTTGGCGAGAGGTCGGCGACCGCCGATATCTCGACCGACTTCAAAGCGACTGACGTCCAGCTTCCCTCAACGCCACTCACCGAGCTCGGCCGCCGCGAGCTCGTCCGCAACCTCGAAGCCGAGCAGGGATTCGCCCACCGCGCCCTTCCCATGGGTGCCGGCCTCACCCTCCGCGCCAACGGCCCCCTCTCTCCCGGCCCCGCTCAATATAAGGAGATGATCTTCAAGAAGGGCCAGTCCGCCGCACCCGGAGACCGCGTCGCCATCACCGCCATGGTGATTAAGAGCGACCGCATCATCCTCGACCTAAACGGCGGCCCCTTCGCGAAACATCGCTTCCTCTCGCACGTCTCCTTCAACGACAATCCCGTTATTAACACTCCTGTCGACCAGCCCACCGGCGCCCGTATCACCCTCGTCTTCGAAGGCCGCGTTCCCGAGATCTCCGCGCCCGAGGTCAAGGCGCTTCTCGATCCCCTCGTCGACTTCGGCGTCAAATCGTCCGAGCAGGCCTACGCCGACACCCTGCCCGCGCTGCTCAAGGACGCCATCGCCGCCCACGACGTGCTCGTCGGCATGAACCACCGCATGGTCCTCGCCGCCCTCGGAGCCCCCGACAGCAAGATCCGCGAACACGAGGGCGGCGACCCCAACGGAGCCCGCTACGAGGAATGGATCTACGGCCACGTCCCCCAGACCGTCCGCTTCATCCGCTTCCGGGCCGACCGCGTCTCCGTCGTCGAGATCGCCGAACTTGGCAAGGCCATGCAGATCCATCAGACCGATGAGACCGGCGGCTACAACTCACCCGTACCCACCCGCGAGATCGCCCTGGGCGACCCCGTTCGCAAAGGCGACGACGACACACCCGCCCCCGGCCCCAGCCTCCGCAAACCCGGCGAGGCCCTGCCCGATGCAGGCGGCGACCACCGCGTCCAGTTCCCAACCACCTCCGGCTCGACCGACAAGACCGACAAGTCCAACCCCGCACCCGGCCCTTCCTCCAACCTCCGCGCCGGCACGCATCCCTAGCCCTTCACTTTCTCGCTTAGGTCACCTGCTCTCTTGTCTGTCATCCTGACCGTCAGGCTTGCGGAGGGAAGGACCCGCTTCTATACCTGGAACTCTTATCCGGCCCCGCCCCCTTTGCGGTCGCAACTCCGAGCCAGCCCGGCACCGGCGTCACCCTGATGTAAACTACGGAGAGCGTGAGCAGGCCGCGAAAGCGCCTACGCGACGGCCCCTTCGCCGCCTCACAAACGCGACATTTCGCATCCACATCAGGGAGACAAGCACCATGGCAAAGATTGCCAAAACCGGCGACCGTAAAAAGGTCATGGACACCACCAGAAGTACCGACTGTCCCAAATGCTCCAAGCCCACCCGCATCGTCAAGCGCGTCAAGGATCGTGAGCGTGGCGTCCCCGGCGGCGTCTACATCTCCTGCTCCGTCTGCGACTTCTTCGAAAAACTCTAAGCTGCGTTTCAGATAGATCGACGCATCCGGAGCCGCCCACGAAGCCGGCTCCGGATGCGTCGTTTCCACTACCTCATCCATCTGCGTCGGATCGCTCCCGCCGCTCCTAGAGCACCCGTCGCCAGCAACGGAAGCGTTCCCGGCTCAGGCGTCTGCGTGATGGTTCCCGGCCATGTTCCCGGTCCAGTCGTCTCTTCCGTCTCGCACGCGCCGATGACGTTCGTGTCCAGCGTCACCGCTCCGTGCATCGCCAGCGCGTTCCCGCACAGAATCGTCGCGCCCGTCGTCAGACTTATGCTCTGGTCCGCCAGAATCGAGCCCTGAAATGCGCTCGTCGTGCCCAGCATCGCCGAGCTGCCCACCTGCCAGTACACGCTGTCGTTCAAACCCCGGTTGATCACGTTGACCATCGATCCGCTGGCCGTCGTCAACGAACTTCCGGTCTGAAAGACAAAGCTCTGATCGCTCAGGCCTTCGAAGTCCAGCGTCAGCGCACCCGTCAGCTGAGCCGAGGACGAAAAAAAGTACACCCCCGGCAACAACAACATCCCGCCGAGATCCTGACCCGTCAAATTGCTCGTGAACGGCAGCCCCGCAAGCACGCTGTACCCGGTCAGAGCATCCTGGTGAGCCTGGATCGCCACTCCATCGTTCCCATGGTTCACACCAGTAACTACGATCCCGGGTAGGAAACCCGTCACGGAGCTCCCAGGAGCCACCCCAAGGTTACCCCCAAGAACCGTTGGTCCGGCATTGGTCACCGTGGAAGCCCCAAGTACAGCGAAACCGTTCGCCGTCCCAAGCACGTTCAGAGCATCGGCTCGCAATATCACTGGTGAAAAGCAGGAAAGGCTAAGAAGGAGAGATCCGGTCAGGCGCTTCATGGAATGTTACCTCTGCCCACACATATGCACTTCTCGCACCAAAGATCGAACTTCTCGTAGCCAACGTAAGTACTGTAAAGACTGCAAAATGAGAGGCTTCTAATAATTACCTCACCTTCTTTTGCAGAGTCGGGCACGAACCAACTTCTCACCCAACCCAATCCCGTCCCGAAATGGAACAAAGCACCCCCATCCTCCCCAACCCACCCCGGTACCAACCCTGATCCACTCCCCCGAAGTTGTACAACGCTTTACCGTCGACCCTTGACAGTGGTACCTCGCGCTGGGCACCCTCTAGATGGAAAGCAGGACCCCGCACCATGACCCTCGCTGTCACCGGCATCTCCACCGTCTCGAGCCTCATCCCACCTCCCCACTTCAGCCGCCCCACCTACCTCATGTGTCCGCCCCAGTGGTACGACGTCGACTACGTCATCAATCCGTGGATGGCCGGCAACCTCCACCGCCCCTCGCGCGATCGCGCCTTCGCCCAGTGGCGCGTCCTCTACGACGCCCTCCGCGCCATCGCCGACGTCCGCGTCCTCCACCCCCGCGAGGGCTCGCCCGACATGACCTTTATCGGCCACACCGGCGTCGTCCAGCACGGCGTCGCCGCCATCTCCAACTTCGCCCACCCGGAGCGCGAGGCCGAAGCCCAGCACCTCCGCCGATGGATGCACGAGGCCGGCTTCCTCCTCTGGGAGACCCCGCGCGAGTCAGCCTTCGAAGGCGAGGGGGATGTCCTCTTCGATCCCAACGGCCGCCACATCTGGGCCGCCCACGGATCCCGCACCTGCGAACACTGCCACCGCCATCTCGCCAGCGCCTGGCACGCCTCCGTCACCTCGCTCCACCTCGTCGACCCCCGCTTCTACCACCTCGACACCTGCTTCGCCCCCCTCGCCGGCGGCTTCCTCCTCTACTTCCCGGCCGCCTTTGATGCCCCCTCGCTCGCCCGCATCCAGTCCGCCTACGCCCCCGAAAAACGCATCCCCGTCACCGAAGCCGAAGCCATCCAGTTCGCCTGCAACGTCATCAACATCGGCGAGCACGTCCTCATGAGCAACGTCGCCTCCAACCTCGCCGCACGCCTCTCCACCCACGGCTACAACGTCCGGCAGATCGACCTCAGCGAGTTCCTCCGCGGCGGTGGCTCCGCCAAATCCCTTGCCCTCCGCCTCAGCGACATGGGAGCCCTCGAACCCGCACACATCTAACCCCATGCGATCTGCTCCAGTCCTGCAGGACCCTGGAACATCAGAGACTTCTGCCGTTCTGCGTCGGGCTAAGGGGCAAAGCTGGCTGGCGATCACATCACAGCGCAAATGTTTTTTGAGAAGCTGACTTCAGATCGTCGATCATCCATCGACGTGTTCTCGCCCGCCTAGGAAGCAATGCGTGAGTCAAGGATGAGCTTGAGGAGATGATGGAACTGCTCGTCGAAGATTGCATGATGATTCTGTGCGGCAAGCAACACTGCTTTTGAATCTCTGGTCAAGGGCTCGTTATCAAACTGATTCACGACCACGAGGTCCAGGCTTGGAACGATGAGGATGTAGTGGCCTCCAGCGCCTTGGGCTGAGTACATGCCCGGAAGCGTAGCCTCTCCCATGTGTATGCCACCATGTTCCACCCACCACAGATACTCGTAGCCACCCTGGTCCATATGCCCGTCGTTCACCATCTCGGACGTGTGGGAACTCTTCTCGACCCAGGCTGCCGGGATGATCTGACGGCTCTTCCATCGACCTTCGGAAAGATAGAGCTGCCCAAAGCGAGCCATGTCACGGGCACTCATTTCAAACATATATGCCCGATGTTCTGAAGTGGATCCATCCCCGACGTAGTACACGTCGCTTGGTTTGAAGTCCTGCATCCCGATTGGCTTGGCGATACTTTGATAAAACGCATCACCGATCTTGAGGCCGGTTTTCGTTTCGAAGATGGTCCCCAAAGCGTTGAAGTCCCAGTTGTTGTAGAACCAAAAGCTTCCCGGTGCATGGCTCCCACGCGTGGGGCGAGTCTTGCGTTGGTAGTCGGTTTCGAAATCGACCGCGTGGTAAATGCCGGACCGAGCCCTAAGCAGATCAACTATCCGCGCTTTGCGTTCCTCCTGGGTCAACGGAGAGGGCTGGTCGTCTACTCCTGCCTGTGCCAGCGTCTCCTTGATGTCGATCACACCCTTTGCGGAGTAGATACCGTAAAGAGCGCTGATCAGACTCTTGCGGACGGAAAAGGTTGTGATCTTCTTCGCCGGATCCCCCCACTCAGCTACCAGCCGACCTCCCTGTTCGATGACAACGGAGGAGTCGTGCAGAGACTCAGCGTACTGCTTTGCGATGGCGAGCTTTTCAGCGGACCACTGTTTCTGGTCATGTCCCGCGATGTACTCCCACCTGCGGCCGGGGAATCGTTCTGACGATCTGTTCGGCTTCGCAGGTGCTGTTTTCGGAGAATTTACCTGCGCGGACGCTGCAACAAAACCGAAGCACAATGCTGAACTGAAAATCCAGAAATGGTTCATCTCAGCTTCTCCTGGGCGAGCTCTTCTCTGCAGCAGCAGAATACATCGGCTTGCGAATCGCTCATGGGACTTCGAAGACAGCTAAGGCAATTGCGCACGGTGAGTGAATCACCCTTGTCGACAGACGACATCTCAGTACCAATCTGGCGTCTCCTGAGATGTTTACTGTCTGGGCTCAATCGGCGATTGGATGAGTTGCACAGGCGTGGAGCCCGTTAGGCTCGGCCTGCGAACGCTTTTGCAAAACAATCCCAAAATTTGCTCACGCATCTCTGGAAGGGAAGTGCGGAGTCACATAGGTGCTCTCTGTGCTGCGATCCGCCCGCGTGCTCTTCCTGTTTGCATCATCTGCCCTTGCGTTCATTCCCTTGTCCGTCGCACAACAGCATCTGGCGCCTTGGCAACCGGGACCGGGTCATACGCAGGTCCCGATCTGGCCGGGAACAGCGCCCGATCCAATCGTCTACGACGGTCCCGAGTACTCGGAGAAGGTTGAAAGAAAAGATGCGCTGGTTGCTGGTCAGCCCTGGTTAGCTGAGGAGCGCGTGTCTGTTCCAACCATAACTGTCTACTCGTCTGAAGGTAAGAACACGGGAGCAGCCGTTGTCGTCTTTCCGGGTGGTGGATACCAAATTCTTGCGATGGATCTGGAGGGGACTGAAGTATGTGACTGGCTCACAGCCAGAGGTATCACCTGCATCGTTCTGAAATACAGGGTTCCCGGCTCTCAGAAGCTGCCAAAGTCAGGCGCTTACCCTCAAGCTCCGCAAGCACTGGAAGACGCTCAAAGGGCTATCAGGCTGGTTCGTTTTCATGCTGCTGAATGGCACATCGACCCCCATAAAATTGGGGTGATCGGGTTTTCGGCGGGTGGACATCTCGTCGCCGCAACCAGCGTGCACTTTGATGAGCGCTTATACCCATCCGTTGACGATGCAGATAAAGCAAGCTGTCGTCCAGACTTTGCAATCGCCATCTATCCCGGTCACTTCGTAGTCCACAAGAACAGCTTTGCGCTCAGCCCCGATATTCGGACACATCTCTCAAAAGCGACTCCTCCCACGTTCCTTCTTCAGAATGAAGACGACGACGTCGATGGAGTTGAGCAGGCCCTGTCCTATTACGCTGGCCTCAAACGGGCGGGCGTTCCGGTCGAAATGCATCTTTACGCCCAAGGCGGGCACGCGTTCGGTTTACGCCGCACCAGGCTTCCCGTCACCGCCTGGCCGCAGCTGGTTGATGCCTGGCTGCATACAATCGGCATGCTTCCATGAATGGAGTGAGGTGGGCCCTCAGCTCGGGCCTACCCAGCGTGTCGGTCAGAGTCAGTGACTCCTCGTCATCGGCGGTTCGGCAGTGGTGCGAGATAAGGACCGATCTCCCGTCTTTGTCCGAAACACGTCCAGATCATCTCATCCTCATTCCGGGTACTGGTCACAACACCTGCTCTGCTCCAGCTCAGCTCCCACCCCGCGCCCCATCCATCTCCGCCAAAATCCCCCGCGCAGCCGCCGCCGGATTATCCGCCCGCGTGATCGGCCGACCCACCACCAGCATCGAAGCTCCCCTCCGCAGCGCCTCCCCCGGTCCCGCCACCCTCCGCTGATCTCCAGCATCAGCCCCCGCCGGTCGTATTCCCGGCACCACCAGCAGGGCCCCCTCCCCCAGCGCCTCTCGCATCGCCCCCACCTCCTCCGCCGAGCACACCATCCCGTCTATCCCAGCCTCCCAGGCAAGCCGTCCCAGCCGCAGCACCTGGTCCATCGGCGAATCTCTCACTCCCACCCCAGCCATCTGCTCCGAATCCATACTCGTCAGCACCGTCACCGCCAGCAGCCGCATCGCGCTCGACCCGACCGCATCACGCGCCGCCGCCATCATCGCCGCACCCCCGCCCGCATGCACCGTCAGCAGGGAAGCGCCCACGCCCTCGAGTGACCGTACCGCCCCTGCTACCGTATTCGGAATATCATGCAGTTTCAGATCGAGAAAGATGTCAAACCCACGCTGCCGCAGCCGTTCGACAATCCCGCGTCCCTCAACGTAAAAAAGCTCCATCCCCACCTTGAACCAACGGCACGTCCCCTCAAGCCGGTCCACCAGATCCAGCGCCTCCCGCCCGGAAGGGAAGTCCAAGGCAACAATCAGCTGCTCCTCCGGACTCCTTGTCTCATCACCCAAAATCCCACTCTCCTTCTGGCTCGAGTCGAGACATCCAGGCTCAGCCAGTATCATCATCGTTGTAACACCGCTCGCGATCCAGTGAGGGACCACTCGAAACCAGCAATCGTGGCGAAAAAACCATCCGATCGCAACAGGAATTGACCCCTCAGCCCGACCGATCAATCGCAACATCAACCGAATGTGTGGCTAACGCCGTATTTCCAGCGATGCTCCTCCACAGGGCAGGTCTAAACCATTGCAGAAGAAGACACTTCTAACCATTGCGGGCTTTGACCCATCCTCGGGCGCGGGAGTCACCGCTGACCTCATGGTCTTCGCCGCCCATGGTTTTTTCGGCACCTCCTGCATCACGGCGCTTACGGTCCAGAACACCTTGGGAGTCTTCGCAACCCACGCAGTTGCATCAGATATCGTCTCCGCTACCCTGGATTGCCTCTTCAGCGATCTCCCGCCGGCCGGAATTAAGATCGGCATGCTTGCCACAGCCGAAAACGTCTCCGCCGTGTCTGCCTTTCTCACGCGCATCCGTCACCAGACCGCCGTCGTCGTCGTCCTCGACCCAGTCCTCAAGTCCAGCTCGGGAAAGGACTTATTGGATGCGAGTGGCGTTGCCGCAGTTCGCACGGAGCTCCTCCCCAGGGTCGACTGGATCACCCCAAACATCCACGAGCTCGGTGTCCTCTTAGCCCGTGACCTCCACTATGGAAGCGATCTCGCCGCCGCCGCCGCTGAACTCCAAAAGCTCGGGAACAACCTGACCGTGGTCGTCACCGGTGGAGATCTGGATCCACCGGATGATCTTATCTTTCTACCCCACTCAAAACAGACCAGCTTACACGGCGACAAAGTTCGGACCACCTCCACCCATGGCACAGGCTGCGCCTTCTCCTCCGCCCTCCTCAGCCACCTTCTTCTAGCTGGAAATTCACTTCAGGCTGCGACAGCAGCGAAGCGCTATGTTGCTCAAGCGATGAGGCTTGCGGCTCCCATCGGAGCAGGCCATGGACCGTTGAACCACCTCTGGCCCACTCTCTAAACGTGCAAAAAGGCCCCCTATCCCTGTTAATCTGACACCATGCCCATCACCATCACCCTCAACGGTCAGCACAAGATCCTCAAGTCGTCTGAGCAGAACACCTTAGCCGATCTAACTGCGGAACTGGATCTGCGAACAGACCGAGTTGCCATCGAAATGAATGGTGTCATCGTTCCTCGAGACCGCTGGTCCGAAACTCCACTCACGAACGGCGATCGTTTAGAGATGGTCCACTTCGTCGGGGGTGGAACCCACTCGTAATACTTTGAAGTAAAAAATTCCATTTATCGCCATAGTCCTCCCAACCGCCAAGGAGCTGCACCCGCTTCAGCGCGGCGTCGCTCATCTTGCGTTGAAGATCTTGGTCTCCGGCCAGAATTTGAAGCTTCTCTGCGATTGCATCTGAGTCTGATACGGGTACGATGAAGCCTTCGATCCCATCACTAAAAAGGTCCTCACCTCCGGTGTTGGTAGAAACAATAAGCGGGCAGCCGCATGCCATCGCTTGCCCCTGGACCAGGGCAAGACCCTCTTCAATGCTGGGCAGCACCATGACATGGCTGGTGCTCATGAGTTCAACCAGACTCTGCTGAGACACAACCCCCAAAAATTCAACCTGCTCTTTCGGTAAACGACCCAGAACATGGCCCATCTCGGGTTGGATAGCACCCGCAAGACGAAGAAGCTTGGCAGGATGCTTCAGTCTCGAAAATGCCTCAAGCAGATAAGGAACTCCCTTACGTAAACCTACTGCTCCCGCAAACAGTACTTGGAAGCGGTTTCGTGGAGGCTCTCCTGCACGGCGAAAACGCTCGAGACGAACGCCATAAGGAATAACGTGCAGCTTCTCTTTCGGAACCCCGCTTTCAACAAACGATCGAGCAGCGAAGCTCGACGGAACTGTGATCGCGTCCGCTATCTCGTAAATTGTCTCCTCGCGCACCGTATCGCGTATGTCGGAGACGGGCCGCTCGACGCCCCATTTACGAAATTCTGCAGCGACGATTGCTTCCTGATATCTCTGGTGTGACGATCCCCGGTCACAAACAAAGCGCGACCCGCGCACTTGCAGATGACGAGCAGTACGTAGACTCGACCCTGAGATGCCTACGAGGACGTCCGGCGCTGCCCGCCTGCTTAGCTGTAAGTCCGTCCATCGATCAAAGCTCAGTGCGTTGAAATATCCGATATGGTCCATCGTACGCAAATGGGTGAAACCGATACGACGAAGCAGCATCTCGGGGGCATGCACCCAGGGGAATGTCTGGACCAACTCACGGGGAAGTCCTTCGCGCTTCAGACGTGCCCAAGGCCAGGTGGAATAAATTCTCTCAAGGTGACCTCTTTCACGGAGTTGACGAGCAAGCTCGAAATGATGGAAGACTCCGAAGACCGTCTGAACCACTCGCATAAGAAAGTAGGTGCCGTCGCACAATCGTAACAAAGTAGACTCGTTGCCGAACGAGGATTCCGTGCTCAATACACCAAGCGTCTACCGCAACCAGGAAAGGCCTTCGAAAAGAGTACAACTAATCGCCAGATCATCTCTAGGGAACCTCTGTACAGGTATGCGTTTTAGCTGAGGTTCGAGCGGTTGTGCTTGGTTGGGGAGCTATTTGCGTCACACCGGGCTTTACGTGCTGGTTGAGCAGTCAACCGGCTGATTTTAGGCG